>VOFC01001464.1_pt1 | contig 389918 bp, 362 predicted proteins | sample 5384161 | NCBI WGS metagenome assembly VOFC01 (sample SAMN12384722, study PRJNA508395) | human gut metagenome | isolation source: healthy gut B | host: Homo sapiens | reverse complement strand
TGGGTACTGAGGTGGATTATCTGGAGCAGCTGGTGAAAATCAGTGAGACGGAGGAACTGGTGGAGTGAAAGACAGACTTGCTGGCCTGGGAATGGATGGAAGAGGCCACATTCTTTAATTATTTCACGGTGGAGCGTTTGTTTGTTTTCCTCTTGCAACTGGAAATGATTGAACGATGGATTTCACTGGACAAAGAAAAGGAAATTAAACTGTTCCGCCACAGATGATTCAGCATCTGAAGAAGAGGTACAGATTCCGGAAGCAAGAGTTTAGAAAATAGTAAAAAATAAAAATAGAATGGCAACAAAAGGAACTGTTTAGGCGTAATCGCTAATATGGTTACATTGACAGTCGACGGTCCGGTGGCGCAGAATGAAATCTGCCACATCTCGACCGGAGGTGACCGCCGATGGCCGAAGTAATTAAGGTGGTGGGAAAAATGTATGTGCAGGTTTTTGAAAGCACACGTGGACTGAAAGTAGGTGGGAAGCTGAATTTACAGGCCATATGCTGGAAGTGACATTAGACCTGGCATGCTTTCGAAGAATTATGACGGGCTGCAGAATGACCTCGATAAAATGGAGGAGTATTTCTGAAACGTGGTCAGTATACTTATCCGTTGGACAAGGAAAAAGAAATGGCTGTTCAAGCCTATTGTAAAAAGCGTGGGTGATGAAGTGACCGTCTGCCTGGTTGGGAGAAGTGGAAGAAAATCATCAGCCGTTGAAAATTATGGTACCTTTCCAATTGCAGGGGAACTTATAAAAAGCAAAGTCCATAGTAGAGGAAGGAGAATATACAATAGAAGATACCGTAGCTGTACTTACAGATGCAGAGGGTAATGACATTCCGGTAAATATGATTCAGAAATGGCCGGTAAAGAAAGCCATGACCAATTATAAGGAGAAACCGCGTCCTTAACAAACTGCTGGAAACGGGAGTACGTGTGATTGATACAATGAACCCGATTGTAGAAGGTGGTACAGGATTTATTCCGGGACCGTTTGGTACGGGTAAGACGGTGCTTCAACATGCCATCTCCAAACAGGCAGAAGCTGATATCGTAATTATCGCGGCTTGTGGTGAACGTGCCAATGAGGTGGTAGAAATCTTTACAGAGTTCCCGGAACTGGTCGACCCGCATATTGAAAGTCTTGCTGATGGCCGACTCTACTTCACGTTGGGCACAGGCTTTGCGTGAAATGTCTAACCGTATGGAGGAACTTCCTGGACCCGATGCTTTCCCGATGGATATTTCAGCGATTATTTCTAACTTCTATGGCCGTGCAGGATATGTACACCTGAACAATGGATCGACGGGATCTATTACCTTTATCGGTACCGTATCACCTGCCGGAGGTAACTTGAAGGAACCGGTAACAGAAAATACGAAGAAAGTAGCCCGTTGTTTCTATGCATTGGAACAGGAACGTGCCGACCGTAAACGTTATCCGGCTGTAAACCCGATTGATTCTTATTCTAAGTATTTGGAGTATCCTGAATTTGAAGCGTATATCACAGAACATATCAACGCAGAATGGACGGGTAAGGTGACTGAATTGAAGACTCGTCTGTTGCGTGGTAAGGAAATTGCCGAACAGATTAACATCTTGGGTGATGACGGTGTGCCTGTAGAATATCACGTGATTTTCTGGAAGTCAGAATTGATTGACTTTGTCATTTTGCAGCAGGATGCCTTTGATGAAGTGGATGCGGTAACTCCGATGGAACGTCAGGAAGAAATCGTAAATATGGTGATTGATATTTGCCATACCGATTTCAGCTTTGATAATTTCGTGGAAGTAATGGACTTCTTCAAGAAGATGATCAATATCTGCAAGCAGATGAACTATGCACAGTTCCGTTCTCCGCAATATGTGGAATTCCAGAAACAGTTGCAGGAGCTGGTTGCCGAAAGAAAAGTAAAATAAGTGAAATCAATAAATGGGTAGAAAATGGCGACAAAAGCTTTTCAAAAAATATATACAAAGATTAGCCAGATAACCAAGGCTACCTGTTCGCTGAAAGCAACAGGGGTTGGTTATGACGAACTGGCTATGGTGAACGGCAAGCTGGCGCAGGTGGTGAAGATTGCCGGAGATGAAGTGACTCTGCGGGTGTTTGAAGGTACGGAAGGTATTCCGACCAATGCAGAGGTGGTATTCTTGGGCAAGTCTCCTACGCTGAAAGTGAGTGACCAGCTGGCCGGACGTTTCTTCAATGCTTTCGGTGAACCGATTGACGGGGGACCGGAAGTAGAAGGTACCGAAGTCGAAATTGGTGGTCCGTCAGTGAATCCGGTCCGTCGTAAACAGCCGTCTGAGCTGATTGCTACGGGTATTGCCGGTATCGACTTGAACAATACACTGGTATCCGGACAGAAGATTCCGTTCTTTGCAGACCCTGACCAGCCTTTTAACCAGGTAATGGCGAACGTAGCTCTGCGTGCAGAGACAGACAAGATTATTCTGGGAGGTATGGGTATGACAAACGATGACTACCTCTACTTTAAGAATGTATTCTCGAATGCAGGTGCGCTGGACCGTATCATCAGCTTTGTGAATACGACAGAGAATCCACCGGTAGAACGTCTGTTGATTCCAGATATGGCATTGACTGCGGCTGAATATTTTGCCGTAGAACATAACCAGAAGGTATTGGTACTGCTGACCGATATGACTTCGTATGCCGATGCGTTGGCTATCGTGTCTAACCGTATGGACCAGATTCCTTCAAAGGATTCTATGCCGGGCTCTTTGTATTCTGATTTGGCTAAAATTTACGAAAAAGCTGTACAGTTCCCGAGCGGTGGTTCTATTACCATCATTGCGGTGACTACTCTTTCCGGTGGTGATATTACTCATGCAGTTCCGGATAATACCGGTTATATCACAGAAGGTCAGCTCTTCTTGCGTCGTGATAGTGACATTGGTAAGGTAATTGTCGACCCGTTCCGTTCATTGTCACGTTTGAAACAGCTGGTAAGTGGTAAGAAGACACGTAAGGATCATCCGCAGGTGATGAATGCGGCCGTACGTCTGTATGCCGATGCGGCGAATGCCAAGACGAAGATGGAAAACGGTTTCGACCTGACCAACTACGACGAACGTGCGCTGGCCTTTGCCAAGGATTATGCCAACCAGCTGCTGGCTATTGATGTGAACTTGAATACGACAGAAATGCTGGATGTAACTTGGGGCTTGTTCAGCAAATACTTCAAGCCGGAAGAAGTGAACATCAAGAAAGAGTTCGTAGATCAGTATTGGAAGAAATAAAATTATAAGACTTTAAAATGGCAATAAAATTTCAGTATAACAAGACCTCTTTGCAACAGCTTGAAAAGCAGCTGAAGGTCCGTGTGCGTACGCTCCCTATCATTAAAAATAAGGAGAGTGCTCTGCGCATGGAAGTGAAACGCTGTAAGGAAGAAGCTGCCGAACTGGAGGAGCGACTGGAAACGCAAATCTCGTCATACGAGCACATGCATGCCCTTTGGAATGAGTTTGACGCTTCATTGGTAAGGGTGAAAGATGTGCATCTGGGTGTGCGGAAGATTGCGGGTGTCCGGGTTCCGTTGCTGGATGAGGTGGAGTTTGATATCCGGCCATTTAGTTTGTTCTGTAGCCCGAAGTGGTATGCCGACGGTATTCATCTATTGAAAAAACTTGCCCAGACTGCCATTGAAAGAGAGTTTGCTCTTGCCAAGCTGGATTTGCTGGAACATGCACGTAAGAAAACGACTCAGAAAGTAAACCTTTTTGAAAAAGTGCAGATTCCGGGCTATCAGGACGCTTTGCGGAAAATCAAACGTTTTATGGAAGACGAGGAAAACTTATCAAAATCCTCTCAAAAGATTTTGAAGTCTATCCAGGAGAAAAGAAAGGAGGCGGAAGAATGATTGCAAAAATGACAAAAGTTACTTTTTTGGTATACCATAAAGAGTATGATTGCTTTTTGAAAAATATCCGTGACCTGGGAGTGGTACATGTAGCCACAAAAAGCACAGGGAGGTGCTGAGAATGCAGCTTTGCAGGAAAGTATCCGTTTGTCTGCACGTTATGCTGCGGCTATCAAATTGCTGCAGAGTATGGAAACGGCTTCTGCCGAAGTGCGTGAAGGAGATGCGGCCAAAGGAGAACTAGCTTTAAAGCAGACTGATGAGTTGCTGCAACAGTCACAGCAACTTACGCATCGTGTACAGGCTGCCGAGAAAGAGTTGGCTACGTTGGAACCATGGGGTGATTTTGATCCACAAAATATATCTCGTTTGCGTAAAGCTGGCTATCAGATGGGCTTTTATATTTGCTCCGAAAAGCAGTTTAAGCCGGAATGGGTAGACTTGTATCACGCAACAGTCATCAACCGGATTGGCTCGAAGATGTATTTTGTCACAGTGACAAAAGGAATGGTGTTGCCGGAACTGGAAATAGAAATGGCTAAGTTGCCGGATAGTTCACTTTCAGCCTTACAAGCAAAGGTGACCGATTTGAAAGCACAGCAGACAGCTCTTCAGGAAAAATTGAAAGACTTGGCTGTAACGGTGATTCCTGATTTGAAGGCTGCCCAGCATCAGGTACATTCTCAGATTGAGTTCTCGAAAGTCGTACTCAGCACGGATGCTTTGGCCGACAATAAACTGATGTTGCTGGAAGGATGGATTCCTTCGGAACGTTTGCCGGAAATGACCGAATACTTTCGTACACAGGAGGTCTATTATGAAACGGCAGCTCCGACACCGGAGGATGATGTGCCTATCTTGCTGGAAAACAAAGGCTTCTTCAGACTGTTTGAACCCATTATGCGTCTGTATATGCTGCCGAAATACAATGAACTGGACTTGACACCGTTCTTTGCTCCGTTCTTTATGTTGTTTTTCGGTCTCTGTCTAGGCGATTCCGGTTATGGCTTGTTCATGTTATTGGCGGTAACCCTGTATCGTCTGTTTGCCAAGAAACTGAGTGCCTCAATGAAGCCCATCCTGACATTGGTGCAGATTTTAGGAGCTTCGACAATGGTTTGTGGTTTACTCACGGGTACATGCTTTGGATTTAATCTGTATGACATTCAGGTTCCTTTCTTCCAGACATTAAAGGAGACTATTTCGCTGGACAACCAGCAAATGTTCAACCTTTCTCTGATTTTGGGAGGTGTGCAGATTATTTTTGGTATGATACTGAAGGCGGTAAACCAGACTATTCAGTTTGGTGTGAAGTATGCGATTGCGACTATTGGCTGGATTCTGATTCTGGTTAGTACGGCAGTAGCTTTTGCAGCTCCCGGACTGATGGCAATGGGAGGAACAGTACATCTGATATTATTGGCTATAGGAGGCTTGATGGCTTATCTGTATAACAGTCCTGACAAGAATATTTTTGTGAATATCGGTTTGGGATTGTGGGATAGCTATAATATGGCTACCGGTCTGTTAGGTGATATTCTGTCGTATGTCCGCTTGTTTGCCTTAGGACTTTCAGGTGGTATCCTGGCTAGTGTGTTTAACAGTCTGGCGGTAGGTATGAGCCCGGACAACGTGATTGCCGGTCCGATTGTGATGGTATTGATCTTTGTCATCGGCCATGCCATTAATATCTTTATGAACGTGTTGGGAGCCATGGTACATCCGATGCGTCTGACCTTCGTGGAATTCTTCAAGAATGCCGGATACGAAGGAGGAGGAAAGGAATATAATCCTTTCAAGAATTAATAAACAAAGTATTAAAAACTAAAAAACAAATAATTATGGAAATGAATCTTTTGATTGCCTATATTGGCATCGCAATTATGGTAGGTTTGTCTGGTATTGGTAGTGCGTATGGTGTAACTATTGCAGGTAACGCATCTATCGGTGCATTGAAGAAGAACGACAGTGCATTTGGTAACTTCCTGGTATTGACAGCTCTTCCTGGTACTCAGGGATTGTATGGATTTGCCGGTTACTTTATGTTCCAGAGTATTTTTGGTGTACTGACTCCAGAAATTACCGGTATTCAGGCTTGTGCCGTATTGGGTTCAGGTATTGGCTTGGGCTTGGTAGCTTTGTTCTCAGCTATCCGTCAGGGACAAGTTTGTGCCAATGGTATTACAGCAATCGGACAGGGACACAACGTCTTCGGTAATACATTGATTTTGGCTGTATTCCCTGAATTGTATGCAATCGTAGCTTTGGCTGCTACCTTCTTGATGGGATCAGCTTTGGCATAATCTTCGGAATTCTTTAATGTATTTACTTTGCCCCGCTGCACACTCTTTGTTCGTGTACAGCGGGGACTTTTTTATGTATGATTCTATGGTGGAATATGATTTCGTATCGTATTGAAAAAGAAACATCTCTGTATCTTTTCGTTACTATTGGCATGCATAAATTAGTATAGCAATACAAAACTTTCCTTTTTTTTCTTCCGATTAAATATTTTTTGTATATTCGCGGCTGATTTAGAAGATATTAATGAGACGATGATGAAACAGTTACTAACACCTGATTATATTTTCGAATCCAGTTGGGAAGTATGTAATAAAGTGGGTGGCATATACACTGTATTGTCTACAAGAGCAAAAACCTTGCAGAATACTTTCCCTGATCGAATTTTTTTTATAGGACCAGATTTCTGGTCGGGTAAGGAAAATCCGTTGTTTGTGGAAGATTCAAAGCTTCTTCAGGCATGGAGAGAGCATGCAGTCAAGAAAGATGATTTGAAAGTACGCGTAGGGCGTTGGAATATTCCAGGTAAGCCGATTGCTATTTTAGTCGATTTCACTCCTTTCTATAAGGATAAAAATGAGATATATACTCAGGCATGGATCGATTTTCAAGTAGACTCCTTGCATGCTTATGGAGATTATGATGAAGCTTCTATGTTCTCGTATGCTGCGGGAAAAGTAGTTGAAAGTTTTTATCGTTATAACCTGACAATGAGCGATAAGGTCATATATCAAGCTCATGAATGGATGACTGGCCTTGGCGCACTATACTTGCAAAAACACGTTCCGGAAATTGCTACAATCTTCACTACACACGCTACTACTATCGGGCGTTCCATTGCAGGAAATAATAAACCTCTCTATGATTACTTGTTTGCTTATAACGGTGACCAGATGTCACGTGAACTGAATGTAGAGTCAAAACACTCTATTGAAAAGCAGACAGCCCATCATGTAGATTGTTTTACTACAGTCAGCGATATTACCAACAATGAATGTAAGGAATTGTTGGACAAAGAGGCGGACGTGGTCCTGATGAATGGCTTTGAAGATGATTTCGTTCCCAAAGGAGAAGAGTTTGAGAAGAAAAGAAAATATGCCCGTGCTTTGTTGCTGAATTTGGCTAATAAGTTGCTGGGTACTCATTTGGGCGATGATACGCTGATTGTAGGAACAAGCGGTCGTTATGAATTCAAGAATAAGGGTATAAACGTGTATCTGGAAGCTCTGAATCGTTTGACACGTAAAAAGAGCCTGAACCGTGAAGTCGTGGCTTTTGTCAATGTGCCAGGATGGGTAGGCGATGCCCGTGAAGACTTGAAACAACGTTTGGAAAGCAATGAAGATTACAATACACCGCTGGAATGTCCTTTTATTACGCACTGGTTGCATAATATGAGTCATGATCAGGTGTTGGATATGTTGAAGTATTTGAACATGTCTAACTCTCCGGAGTCAAAAGTAAAGGTTATATTTGTACCTTGCTATCTGGATGGCAACGACGGAATATTGAATGAAACCTATTACGATTTGATTATAGGGGCAGATTTGAGCATATATCCGTCATATTATGAGCCATGGGGCTATACTCCATTGGAAAGTGTGGCATTCAAGGTGCCTACTATAACGACGGATCTGGCAGGATTCGGTTTGTGGGTAAATTCATTGAAAGGTCGTCCCGGCACATTGGAAGACGGTGTAAAAGTTATTCATCGTACCGACTACAATTATTCGGAAGTGGCAGATGTAATTCGTGATACGATTACCGAATTTGCTAAGTTGCCGGAATCTGAAGTACAGATAATTCGAAAAAATGCGGCCGACATTGCTGAAAAGGCTTTGTGGAAACATTTTATACGCTATTATTATGAAGCATACGACGTGGCTTTGCGTAATGCAAAAGAACGTTGCAAATCTTATAAACAAAAATGAACTTATAAAACATTAGTGATATGAAAATCAAAACAAACTATGCTAATACTCCTGTTTGGAGAGAAATTAATGTGAAATCTCGCATACCGGAATCTTTGAAGATGCTGGAAGTGATGGCTCGTAACATTTGGTGGGCATGGAATGATGATGCTACTGAAATGTTTAGAGAACTTGACCCGGAATTGTGGCGTGCTGTCGGACAGAACCCTGTGGCTTTGCTGGAACGTCTTAACTACGAAAAGCTGGAAGCTCTGTCTGTAGATAAAGAAATGTTGGGTAAGATTAATGCAATCTATGATAGATTTACTGAATATATGTCTGTAGAACCAGACAAGAACCGTCCGTCTGTAGCTTATTTCTGTATGGAATACGGTTTGACTCATGTACTGAAGATTTATTCTGGTGGTCTGGGTATTTTGGCCGGTGACTACCTGAAAGAAGCTTCAGACAGTAATGTGGATATGTGCGGTATCGGTTTCTTGTACCGTTACGGCTACTTCACACAGAGTCTTTCAATGGACGGTCAGCAGATTGCTAACTATGAAGCTCAGAACTTCGGAAGCCTTCCTTTGGAACGCGTGAAGGATGAAAATGACCAGCCGATGGTATTGGATGTACCTTATTTGAACTATTATGTACATGCATACGTATGGAGAGTTAATGTAGGTCGTGTGCCTTTGTATCTGTTGGATACAGACAATGAAATGAACAGCGAATTCGACCGTTCTATTACTCATCAGTTGTATGGTGGTGACTGGGAAAACCGCTTGAAACAGGAAATCTTGCTGGGTATCGGTGGTGTGCTGTTGCTGAAGAAACTGGGCATCAAGAAAGATGTATATCATTGCAACGAAGGACATGCGGCATTGTGTAACGCACAGCGTCTGTGTGACTACGTAGAAAGCGGAATGTCATTTGACGAAGCATTGGAAGTAGTTCGTGCTTCTTCTCTGTATACTGTACATACTCCGGTTCCGGCTGGACATGACTATTTCGATGAAGGACTATTCGGTAAGTACATGGGCGGTTATCCGCAGCGTATGGGAATCAGCTGGCAGGATTTGATGGACTTGGGACGTATCAATCCGGGTGATCCGAACGAACGTTTCTGTATGTCTACATTTGCTTGCAACACTTGTCAGGAAGTGAACGGTGTAAGCTGGTTGCACGGAAAGGTTTCTCAGGAAATGTTCTCTGGAATCTGGAAAGGCTATTTCCCTGAAGAAAATCATGTAGGTTATGTAACTAACGGTGTACATTTCCCTACTTGGTGTGCTTCTGAATGGAAAGCTTTGTATAATAAATACTTTGACAAGAACTTCATGCACGACCAGTCAAATCCGAAAATCTGGGAACGTATTTACAACGTGCCTGATGAAGAAATTTGGAAGACTCGTGTGGCTTTGAAGAACAAACTGATTAACTACATCCGCGATCAGTTCCGTGATACATGGTTGAAGAACCAGAGAGACCCGTCACGTGTGGTATCTTTGATGGACAAGATTAACCCGAATGCCTTGCTGATTGGTTTTGCTCGTCGTTTTGCTACTTACAAGCGTGCACACTTGTTGTTCACTGACTTGGATCGTTTGGCTAAGATTGTAAACAATCCTGATTATCCGGTTCAGTTCTTGTTCGCTGGTAAAGCTCACCCGCACGATGGAGCAGGTCAGGGATTGATCAAGAAAATTATTGAAATCTCTAACCGTCCGGAATTCTTAGGAAAGATTATTTTCTTGGAAAACTACGATATGAAGCTGGCTCGTCGCCTGGTATCTGGTGTAGATATCTGGATGAATACTCCGACTCGTCCGTTGGAAGCATCTGGTACATCAGGTGAAAAAGCCTTGATGAATGGTGTGGTTAACTTCTCTGTATTGGACGGATGGTGGCTGGAAGGTTACCGTGAAGGTGCAGGATGGGCATTGACTGAAAAACGTACTTACCAGAACCAGGAACATCAGGATCAGCTGGATGCTGCTACTATCTACAGTATTCTTGAAACTGAAATCCTGCCGTTGTATTATGCACGTAATAAGAAAGGATATTCTGAAGGCTGGATAAAGACTATTAAGAATTCTATCGCTCAGATTGCTCCTCATTATACAATGAAACGTCAATTGGATGATTACTTCGCTAAGTTCTATGGTAAGGAAGCTGAACGTTTCCACGCGCTTGAAGCAAACAACTACGAACAAGTGAAGAAACTGGCTGCATGGAAGGAAGAAGTAGCCGCTAAATGGGATGAAATTCAAGTTGTTTCATTCAACAAGTGCCAGGATTTGTGCAACGGTAACGTAGAAAGCGGTAAAGACTACAAGCTTACTTGCGTGGTAGATGAAAAGGGTCTGGACGATGCAATCGGTATCGAACAGGTGGTTACTTATACCAATGCAGAAGGCCGTGAATACATTTATGCGGTTAACCCGATGAAGATGGTAAAACGTGAAGGCAACTTGTTTACATTCGAAATGATTGCAGGTTTGTCAAATGCGGGTAGCTTTAAGGTCGCTTACCGTATGTTCCCGAAGAACGATGCACTGCCTCACCGTCAGGATTTCTGCTATGTACGCTGGTTTAATGAATAAAGACCTCTGTCTGTTCAGATAATCATATAAACAGGCCATTCCGGATAATTTTGATATTCGGAATGGCTTTTTTTGTTTTCAAAAACTATATGCCATGAAAATATTAATCGTTGAAGATGATGCAGACCTGCGGGAAATTACCACCCGTTCGTTGGAGAAAGAACGCTATGTCGTGTCGCAGGCACCCGATTATAAAACGGCACTTCGTAAAATAGAAGATTACGATTACGATTGCATATTGCTGGATATAATGTTGCCAGACGGTTCCGGACTTGATTTGCTGGAAGAACTGCATGCGTTGGGAAAACGGACCAATGTCATTATTCTGTCGGCCAAGGATTCTTTGGAAGACAAAGTCAAAGGATTGGATTTAGGAGCGGATGATTATCTCCCTAAGCCTTATCATTTGGCCGAGCTCCATGCGCGGTTGAAGAGTCTGTTCCGTCGTAATCAGCGGGAAGGAGAGAAGAAGGTAAGCTATGGCAATGTAGAAGTCATCCCAGACCATTTTAAGGTTGTAGTAGGAGGGAAGGAACTGGACCTAAACCGGAAAGAATACGATATTCTGCTGTATTTTATGTTGCGTCCCGGAAGATTGGTAAACAAAACCACATTGGCTGAATCTGTATGGGGAGACCATATTGACCAGGTAGATAATTTTGACTTTATCTATGCGCAAATCAAGAATCTGCGCAAACACCTGAAAGAAGCCGGTGCTACGGTTGAGTTGAAAGCAGTATATGGTATAGGTTATAAACTGGTAGAAGAATGAAACTGTTTCAGTTGGTCATGTGGCGTATGTCCACCATCTTAGTGGTCATACTGACGTGTTGGGCGGTATTGTTTTACCTGGCCATTATGGAGGAGGTAAACGACGAAGTGGATGATTCCTTGAGCGATTATGCCGAGTCGTTGATTCTCCGTTCCCTGTCGGGAGAACAGATGCCTGATACAAGCAACGGATCGAACAATCAGTACTTTCTGTATGAGGTCACTCCGGAATATGCAGCCTCTTATCCTAATATATCCTATCGGGACGAAATGGTATATATAACCGAAAAAGGAGAGACGGAACCTGCCAGAATATTAATGACCATTTTCCAGAAGGAGGATGGGGGATACATGGAGCTGGTGGTCTATACTCCTACCATTGAGAAATTCGACCTTCAGCGGGCCGTTTTAGGGTGGATTGTCTTTCTTTATGTGTTGCTGTTCCTGATGATTTTAGCGGTTAATGCCTGGGTGTTCCATCGCAATATGCGGCCACTTTATACTTTGTTGAAATGGCTGGAAGATTATCGTTTGGGAACGAAGGAAAAACCGCTCGATGAATCACTTCGGATTGTGGAATTCCGGAAACTGAATGAGGCAGCCAATATGTTCTCGGAACGCAGTGAGAAACTCTATGAGCAGCAGAAACTGTTTATCGGAAATGCCTCACATGAGATGCAGACACCGCTGGCTATTTGCCGCAACCGCCTGGAAATGCTGATGGAGGATGAAACATTGACCGAGAAACAGCTTTCCGAACTGATGAAGACCCATCGGACACTTGAAAATCTGACACGCCTGAATAAGTCGCTGTTACTATTGTGCAAGATAGAGAACCGTCAGTTTACGGATGTAAAATCTTTGTGTCTGAATGAACTGCTTTTGCAGTATCTGGATGATTACAAGGAGGTATATGCCTATCGTCATGTGCAGGTGGAAGTGCATGTAGAAGAATGCTTCCGTTTGGAAATGAGTGAGTCGCTGGCTACCGTCCTGCTGACCAATCTGCTGAAAAATGCGTTTGTGCATGTGACGGAGGGGGGAGTGATTTCTCTTTCTTTTACGGCTTCTTCTTTCCGTATCAGCAATACCGGAGATGCTTCATTGGATAAGAACCGTATTTTTGAACGTTTCTATAAAGAAGGAAAGGCCGAGGGTTCTACAGGACTTGGATTGGCTTTGGTCGATTCTATCTGTAAGGCCTATCATCTCACTCTTTCATATACCTTTGAAGACGGGCAGCATATTTTTTCTATTGTTTCTTGATTTTTTTGTTGAAAAAGGGGAAATCTTCAGATTCTTTTCAGAATTACATCCCATTTTTGCAGTACAAATAAATCATTAAAGTATTCATCTTATAAAAATAGAACATTATGAAAAAGTTAGTTTTTTTACTGGTGTGTGTATTTACAGTGTCAACCGTGGCAATGGCAGATAACGAAAAACCGATTCAGGTAGGACAGTTGCCTACGAAGGCGCAGACTTTCATCACTACTTACTTCAAAGGCCACAAGGTAGCTTTGGCCAAACAGGACAGCGATTTATTCAGTAAATCATACGATGTGATTTTCACCAACGGCGAGAAGATTGAGTTTGACAAGTCCGGCGATTGGACAGAAGTGAAATGCAAATCCGGCGTACCGACTCAGATTGTTCCATCGGCCATCCGCACTTATATGAAGAATAATTACCCTGACGCTTCCATCATTCAGATAGAGCGCAAACGCAATGAATATGAAGTGAAACTCTCTAACCGATGGGAGATTACATTCGACAGCCAGATGCGTGTAATTGATATAGACGATTAAGTTGGTTATATCCTTTGGGAAACTGTAGCCCGTTCCTTTTTCATAAAAGGGACGGGCTATGTGTTTTATGTGGGATGAGTTGATGGGTTAAGTGGAGTGAGACTGATACACAATGGCTTGGGCGGTTCGCAGTACTTTCTAAGGAGGATTGCAGTACTTCTTTGAAAGTACTGTAGTACTTCCTTTGCAATACTTCAGTACTTCCACGGAAGTACTGGGAAAACGTAGTTGCTTTTTCCTTGCAGACAGACCATTCTTTTCCCACTTTATCGGTAGAGCCTGCCTTTTCGTAGTTTTTTACATCTTATCCGGTAAATATTCCATTTCCTGCCCTGTTTGTTTTTTGTTATTTTGCATCCGTAATACAATATAACAAAAAAATATCATGAAAAATACACTCATCGCTTGGCTGTTTTGCCTTCCTTTTGCTTCGTGTACAAGTCCTGTTACACAGATGGATCTTTCCGGACAGTGGACGGTATGTCTGGATAGTACTGATGTGGGGATGGACGCTTCTTTTGGCGGAAAATTGTTTGATACCTCCATTACACTTCCGGGTACAACGGATGAAGCTCATCTGGGCACTAAATGTACATTGAAACCTGCATTGGAGAAACCGCAGCTGCTCCATCTTACCCGTGCCTACAGTTATGTAGGTCCGGCCTGGTATTCACGCGAGATTCAGGTACCTTCCGACTGGAAAGAAAAAGATTGTATCCTTCATCTGGAACGTGTGTTATGGAATACACAAGTGTGGATAGACGGGCAGAAAGTAAAAGGCCATGAAGAAAGTCTGACGACTCCGCATGAGTATGACTTGACTCCTTATATTCAGCCTGGGAAAAAACAGGTACTGACCGTCAGAGTGGACAACCGCAAACGCTATGACATGTCGGTGAATGACCTGGCACATGCCTATACAGATGCCACTCAGGTGAAGTGGAATGGTATCGTGGGCGACATGTACATCAAGGCCGTGGAGAAAACACGCGTAGAAAGTCTGCAGCTTTATCCGGATGCTGCTTCACGTACAGTAAAGGCTGTAGTTTCTATATATAATTCGTCTTCACAGACTGTACCGGTTAATCTTAGCCTGCAGGTAAAAGGAAAGGATGATAGCAAATCGTACGCTTCTGTCGAAGCTCAAGCAGAAGCCGTAAAAGGTTATTCAACGGTAGAACTGACTTGCCAATTAGGGGATAATGCTCCTCTGTGGGATGAATTCAATCCTTATCTTTACGATGCTTCTGTAGAATTAGTATCCGGAAAATCGACTTCACTTACAACTGAAACATTCGGATTGCGCGATATACGCCATGAAGGAAACAAACTGGTGTTGAACGAAAAACCGATATTCCTTCGTGGTACATTGGAGTGCTGCATTTTTCCTTTGACAGGAACACCTCCTACTGATGAGGCTTCGTGGGAAAAACTTTATGCTTCTGCACGCGAATATGGAATGAATCACCTTCGTTTCCATTCCTGGTGTCCGCCGGAGGCAGCGTTCAATGTAGCCGATGAAATGGGTATGTACCTGGAGATAGAATGTTCTTCTTGGGCTAACCAGTCGACTACCATTGGCGACGGAGGCGATCTGGACTGCTTTATCTGGGAGGAAAGTGAACGCATCGTCCGTGAGTTTGGTAACCATCCTTCTTTCTGCATGATGATGTACGGTAACGAACCGGCTGGTAAGGTAAGTAATGCTTATCTGACTAATTTCGTTACTACCTGGAAAGAGCGCGATGCCCGCCGTTTATATTGTTCAGGTGCCGGATGGCCCAATTTGCCGGTTAACGACTTCTTGAGCGATTCCAACCCTCGTATTCAGGCATGGGGACAAGGAGTGAAGAGTATTATCAACGCACAGGCTCCACGTACCGACTATGACTGGTCAGAATATATCGGACGTTTCCAGCAGCCGATGGTGAGCCACGAAATCGGGCAGTGGTGTGTATATCCCAACTTCAAGGAAATGGCCAAATACGACGGGGTGATGCGTCCGCGTAACTTTGAGATATTCCAGGAAACACTGGCTGAAAACGGTATGGCACATTTGGCTGACAGCTTCCTGCTGGCATCCGGAAAATTGCAGGCGTTGTGTTATAAGGCCGATATCGAAGCTGCTTTGCGTACAAAAGACTTCGGTGGATTCCAGTTGCTGTGCTTGTCTGATTTCCCGGGGCAGGGTACAGCTTTGGTAGGAGTGCTCGATGCGTTTTGGGAAGAAAAAGGCTACATCCGTCCGGAAGAATACCGTCGTTTCTGTAACAGTACGGTACCATTGCTGCGTTTGCCGAAACTGATTTACACCAACCAGGAAACGGTGAAAGGAAGTCTGGAAGTGGCACATTTCGGAGCTGCTCCGCTGGAGGTGACTTCTACTGCCTGGACCCTGAAAACAAAAGAAGGAAAGACAATTGCTTCGGGCACGCTGGCACACCAGCCGGTGGGTATCGGCAACTGTATTCCGCTGGGACAACTGGAGATTCCATTGGATAAGGTAGACGTCCCTTCATGCCTGACACTGGAAGCTACATTGGGAGATTACGCCAACAGCTGGCACATCTGGGTATATCCTGCTGCGGTACAGAAAGTAGCTGATGAAGCACAATTGCTGATGACCGACCGTCTGGATGCAAAAGCGTTGCAACGTCTTCAGGAAGGGGGTAACGTACTGCTTTCTTTACGGAAAGGCTCCTTGCCTGCCGAAGCGGGAGGTAGCTACTCCTGAAAGTATGCGCAAGACCAGTGCTACTGCTTACTTCTTTGCCCGCTACCTGACCGAACACCTGAAAGTACCTGTAGGCATTTTAGTATCCGCCTGGGGAGGCACGCCGGCAGAGGTATGGACACCGGCCGAAATCGTGGAAAAAGACGAGATACTTTCAAAGAATAAATTAAAAGACTATCCCTGGTGGCCGATAAAGCCGGGAGTATTGTACAATCAGATGATTCATCCGCTGGTGCCTTATCAGATTGCCGGATGCATCTGGTATCAGGGAGAAAGCAACCATGAGAATGCACCGTCGTATGCCCGTCTGGTATCCAAGATGGTGGAGGCCTGGCGAAAAGATTTCGGATGGGACTTTCCGTTCTATTATGTGCAGATTGCGCCTCATACGTACGGAGCGAAGAACAACACCCCGGCTTTGTTGCGTGAACAGCAGGAACTCATGCTGGGGCAGGTAAAGAATACTGCCATGATTAATATTTCCGATTTGGTGGAGAATGTAAAAGACATTCATCCGCGCAACAAGCGGGCCATCGGAGAACGTCTGGCCTGTCTGGCTATGGACAAAGTCTACGGTCAGTTTACCGGTGCTTACGAGAGTCCGCGTTTGCATGAAGCCCGGGTGGTGAAGCGAAACCTGGAAGTCACGTTGGAGGGTAATTTCAATACCTTGCATTCCACCACCAAAGAGGTGACAGGTCTGACGGTCGTAGACGGTACAGGGAAACAGGTTGCAGTCAATGCCCGCTTGAAAGGCAAGACCTTGCAGATTCCCCTGCGAGGATTGAAAGCACCTTATCAGGTATATTATTGTTTTGATGAAGCAACCATTGGCAGTCTCCGTACAGATGCGGGTATGCCGGTGCTTCCATTCCGTACAGAAAAAATAGAAGTGAAATGAAAAAGTGGTTATGTGTGTTAGTCTGCTGCCTGTCTGTTTATGTGCAGGCACAGGTATGGACTTTAAAAGAGAAAGAGCCGGCCGCTCCCGGCACATGGTGGTGTTTCCGTAATACAGTCACGCTGGAAGAATTACCCCGCTCACTGGAACTGCGTCTGGCTGCCGATACGAAATACTGGCTCTGGGTGAACGGCGAGTTGCAGGTGTCGGAAGGAGGATTGAAACGCGGTCCGAACCCTTCGGATACCTATTGCGATGTGATAACTTCACTTCCCGCCTTGCGTGCGGGCGAGAATACCGTGGCCTTGCTGGTGTGGTACTTTGGCAAGGATGGTTTCAGCCATCGCAATTCTCCTACGGCAGGCATCAGTTTCTCCCTTTTCTGCGACGGCAAGGAAGTGGAACCCGATGCAAAATGGCGGGTGAAAAAGCATCCGGCCTATTATGTGCCGCAGGGCGAACAGCCCAACTATCGTCTGGCAGAGTCAAACATCGGGTTTGATGCAGTGAAAGACATACCTTTCATGTCGCCTGATTATGATGACAAGAAATGGAAGAAAGCTACGGAAATATCACTGGAAAAAGCCGGATGGAATCAGCTGGTAGACCGCCCCATTCCGTTCTGGAAAGATTACGGGCTGAAGCCTTATGCGAAGACAGAGATGCAGGGCGATACGCTGCTGCGGGCTTACCTGCCTTACAATGCGCAGATTACTCCCTACATCCGACTGAAAGCACCGGCTGGCAAGTGCGTCCGTATCCGTACGGACAACTATCGGGGCGGTTCGGCCACCAATGTATTTGCCGAGTATCGCACGTGTGAAGGAGAACAGACATTCGAATGCAAGGGCTGGATGAACGGCCATTATGTGCAGTATGAACTTCCGGAAGGCGTGGAAGTGCTCGATGTGAAGTACCGTGAAACGGGCTACGACACCTCCTTTGCCGGCAGCTTCTCCTGCGATGACCCGATGCTCACCCGCTTGTGGGACAAGTCGCAGCGTACGCTCTACATCACCATGCGCGACACTTATATGGACTGTCCCGACCGCGAGCGTGCCCAGTGGTGGGGCGACGTGGTGAACGAGTTGGGCGAAGCTTTCTATGCCCTCGACGAAAAGACTCACCTGCTGACCCGCAAGGGTATTCATGAACTGATGGGATGGCAGCGGGCCGACAGCACCATCTTTGCACCTGTTCCAGCTGGAAATTACAAGGACGAACTGCCCATGCAGATGCTGGCCAGTGTGAGCCATTACGGTTTCTGGACCTACTACATGGGTACGGGCGATCGTCAGACCATTGCCGACGTGCTGCCACGGGTAAAGAAATACATTCACGTGTGGAAAACGGATGCCCAAGGACTGGTGATACCCCGTTCCGGCGGATGGACCTGGGGCGACTGGGGAGAAAACAAGGACATGACCCTGCTGTTCAACCTTTGGTATGTGATTGCTCTGAAGGGATACGAAGAAATGAACCAGTTGGCTGGCGAGGCAGAAGAAGCCGCCTGGGCACGCACCACCGCCGACAAGCTGCGTAAAGAGTTCCACCGTACGTTCTGGAACGGAAAATACTACATCTCTCCGGGCTATCAGGGCAAACCCGATGACCGTGCGCAGGCATTGGCCGTCGTATCCGGAGTCTTGCCCAAAGAACTGTATCCGGTGATTCGTCCTTTCTTCTCCACTTGGTATCACGCCAGTCCGTATATGGAGAAATATGTGCTCGAAGCTCTTTGCACGATGGGCTATTATCAGGACGCCCTGAACCGCATGAAACTGCGTTATCGCGCCATGATAGAAAGTCCGCTGACCACGCTGTGGGAAGGCTGGGGCATCGGCAGTGAAGGTTTCGGAGGCGGTACCTACAACCACGCATGGAGCGGCGGTCCGCTGACCATCCTTTCACAATACATCGCCGGCATTGAAACGCTGGAACCGGCTTTCCGTATGTTCCGTGTGGCACCTCATCCGGCACATTTGAACCTCATCCGTACCCAGGTACCGTTGTCGGGCGGTCGTCGCATCGTATTTGAAATGGACAAGTCGGCTCACGGTGGAACCATGTATCTGCGGGTGCCGGAAGGAACTTCCGCACAGGTGGTGCTTCCTGCCGAATTCCAGCGCTGGAGTGTGAACGGCGAACCGAAAAACGAACGTCAGCTGATGCTGTCTGCTGGAGAATGGCATTTTGAAATGAGCGAGAAATAGTTTTGTTTTTAATTATCCAAATGGAAAGGCTGGGAGTCGGGAGACTTTCGGCCTTTTTTGCGTTTAGGCGGAGAGTTAATCGGGAAGGTGGGGAACCTTGTAAACTGTTTAAGGAGCCGAAGGATAAAATGATAAAGTAAGCTCGGAGAAACTTGAATGAACCTGGTCTATTTCTTAAAAATATAGTTAAATTTACCTCGACACGTACGTGACGAGGTCTTGACACGTTCGTGCTGATGTCTTGACACGTACGTGCGGAGAGGTTGACACGCTCGTGTTGAGGTATTTATATGTAAGTATTTAGGAAATTTCTTAATGAAGTTTTAGAAGTTTGGCAAATGGCTATTGATAAAAATAAATTTAGGGAGCAAGCATTATTTTTATAATTTATCAGTATATTTGCCATATACGCCAATAAAAGGATACATAATGAAAGATATAAATAGAATAAAAGTCGTCTTGGTAGAGCAAAAGAAAACGGGTAAATGGCTTGCGGAGCAGTTAGGAAAAGATCCGTCTACTGTATCTAAATGGTGCTCTAATAAAATGCAACCCTCATTGGAGATGTTGGTGAACATTGCAAAGGTATTGGATGTCGATACAAGAGAACTAATCGTTATTACAAAACAATAGTTGATATAAATACTCAAAATAAGTATATGAAAGATTACATAAAAATTGGAATCGAGAGAAGTCTCATATCTTTTAATGAAGATATGTCACGGATTACTTATGTGTTTCAAAAGAAAGAACGTAATTATAATAATCCTGAAGAGAAAGTTCAAGCAGAAACTTTTCTCCGACTGATACTTGATTACAATTATCCAGTTAATAGAATAAAGCAGTTTGTTCCTGTAACAATGGGACGGGAAGTTAAAGAAGCAGATATTATTATTTATGATGATGATATGTGCATGAGCCCTCATATTTTAGTGGAATGTAAACGTCAGGAAGTAAGTGAGGCCGAATATCAGCAAGCCATAGAACAAGCATATAGCTACGCTTTTGCTCTACCTTGTGATGTGAAGTATGTTTGGGTTACATCAGGAATTAAATCTGACTATTTTGAGGTTGATAAGAATCAAAATTCTAGAAATCAGATGCCAGATATTCCTCAATTTGGTGTGAAAAATGTGGCAGCATATAAATATGTATATGGAGCAGAATATTTACCAGAAGAATCAGGTAAACAACGTTTTTTCGATCTTTCTATAATTGAACAATCAGATCTTACACGAAGATTTAAACAAGCTCATGAAGCTCTTTGGGCTGGCGGTCAGTTAAACCCTTCTGAAGCTTTTGATGAATTGGATAAACTCATTTTTTGTAAAATATGGGATGAACGTAAACCGAGAAGAATGGGTGAGCCATATGATTTTCAGATAATAACAGTGTCTAAAGAAGAAGAAAAGAGCGAAACCAAAAGACGCCTTATTGAGAATGACAACTTATATAAACGTGTTTTGGCATTATATGAAGAAGGCAGACAAAAAGATAAAGAAGTTTTTCGTGACAATATCAGATTAACACCGGAAAAAATACGTACTGTAGTAGGCTATCTTGAAAGTGTCAATCTAGGAGAAACAGATTTGGATAGTAAAGGAAGGGCCTTTGAAACATTTATGGGCTCATTTTTCCGAGGTAATTTCGGACAATATTTTACGCCACGAGAAATCGTTAAATTTATAGTTGATGTACTACCTATTGAACATGATTCAAAGGTTTTAGATACTTCATGTGGTAGTGGCGGCTTTCTGCTCTATGCGCTTAATAGAGTTAGAAATAAGGCTACAGAACTTTATCCCCAGTACAAAACCGACACAAGACAATATAAGTTTTGGTTTTCCTATTGGCATGATTTTGCTGAAAAAAATCTTTATGGTATAGAAATTAGTGAACAGATATCTCGTGCTGCCAAGATGAACATGATCATTCATGATGACGGGCACACAAATGTTATTACTTCAGATGGTCTTATATCTGATGAATCCATTATTGCAAAGACAAATAATCATGGCTTTAAATATGGAACATTTGATTTTATTATAACTAATCCACCATTTGGTAGTACTATCCGTCAAAGTGAGCAAGCATATTTAAAAACTTATCAATTAGGTAAAAAAGAAGAGGATTGGCTGGCTGTTGCTGCACGTCCTCAGGAAACTCGTGATGGTCAAAGTACAGAAGTCCTCTTTATTGAACAAGATTATAAATTCTTGAAAGAAGGCGGATATCTTGCTATAGTTCTTCCGGATGGAATTTTAACAAACAGCACGATGCAATATGTCAGAACACAAATCGAGGATTGGTTTCGTATTGTTGCTGTTGTAAGCATGCCACAAACAGCATTTATGGCTAATGGTGCGGGAGTAAAGAGTTCTGTCTTATTTTTAAAGAAATGGACAAAGAAAGAGACTGAACTACTTATAAATACTAAAAAAAGCATTGAAGAAAGACTGCTAAATGACAACTGCTATTTGGCACAACGACAAACATGGGATAAAGAAATTAAACAAAAGCAAAAAGAAAAAGCAAACGAAATAAAGAATAAACAGAATATTTCTGCAACTGTAGCCAAACAAACTGAAGAATATAAAACTTGGAATACAGATTTACTCACAGAATATGCAAATAAAGTAGATGAACTCAAAAGCTTCTTGACAGATGAATATCAGCAGACAAAACAAAAAGAGTTAACAGATTATCCAATTTTTATGGCTATCGCAGAAAATATTGGTTATGACTCAACAGGTAAAAGAACACCTATAAATGAATTAGATATAATTGGAGAAGAATTAAAAAAATTCATTGAAACCATATGATATACCAAGTTCCACAACATATAAATAAAGACAAGATCTTCATTATAAATAGATCAGAAATAGAAGGGAGGCTTGAGCCTGTTTATTATCGTCCTTCAATAGCATTATTGGAAAGGAAAATACGCTCTTTATCCACTAAGAAGTTAAGGAACTATGCTTTTTCTATTGCAGGAGGAGCTACACCTAAAAAAACAGAAGCTGAAAAATATTATTCAAATTCAGAGAATGGAGTTCCATTTCTTAGAGTACAAAATCTTCAAACTACAGGAGACTTATCATTAGATGGCTGCTTATATATTAATAAAGAAACCCATAGTGGATTATTAAAACGTAGTCAAGTTGCAGAAGGCGATTTGCTTATAAAAATTACAGGTGTCGGTCGGATGGCGATAGCTTCTGTTGCACCAAAAAAATTTATTGGAAATACCAATCAGCATATGGTTGTTGTCAAGACGGGAAATACTGATACTAGTAAATAGAGTTTATATCGAATAATTGATTAAAGCGTTCTTTGACTTATCTTTGTGGCCTAAAAAGTTCAATTGATGTATTACGACAAGATTCGCCACCGTCATAGCCAAGTGCTTGCAGCGACAGGATTAACTCCTGTTGAGTTTGATGCCTTGCTAGTAACTTTCAAGTACCATTGGGATGACTATTACAGTCATTTCACTTTGGAAGGCAAAGTGCGTCAACGTATATCTTACAACAGGAAGACCAGTGTGTTGCCTCTGATTCAGGACAAAATGTTCTTCATATTGGTATATCTGAAGACCAATCCCCTTCAGGAGCTCCATGGCATTCAGTTTGAGATGACCCAGCCCCAGGCCAACAGGTGGATTCACCTTCTTTCTGAGATTCTCCGTCGTACATTGAAAACGCTTGATGAATTACCCGACCGTAACTCCAAACGTCTGATGCACATCCTTCAAGGATGCGAAGAAGTCTTGCTTGACGGAACCGAGCGACCTATTCAACGCCCTTTGGATGAAGACAGGCAGTCTGCATGTTATAGTGGTAAAAAAACTCATAGCATAAAGAATAACCTGTTGTGTACCAACAATCTTAGGATTGTATGGCTGAGTTCTACATACGAAGGTCATGTCCATGATAAGAAGATTTGTGATGAAGAACCTCTTCTACTCCCCAGAGGTATTAGGCTTTGGCAAGATACAGGTTTCATCGGACACAGACCGGATGGAGTTGAAATATGCATGCCCAGGAAAAAACCAAAAGGAAAAGAGCTTACTGCTGTTGAAAAACAAGAGAACAAGCGAATTTCCGGTATCAGGATTAAAGTGGAGCATGCCATAGGTGGTATGAAAAAATGCCGTATTGTCAAAGAACGATTCAGATGCCATAAATTCGGTTTCGAAGATATGGTGATTCTTATTGCTTGTGGATTACACAACTTTAGAATCAGTCACAAAATGAGTCATATAACAAATTAATCTATATAATGTCTAATATCTAGCACAATATTTAAATCTTGATATTATTGAAAAAATAGCCTCTCGCCATTCAACTGGAGGTACTCGTCCTGCATTAGATTATCCTTCATTAAAAAGCCTGCCAATATAGAAGGTTTGAATTTTTCAGTTATTGACGATGCAATAAAAGAAAAAAAAGAAAAAGAGAACGAGTCTCAACGACTTATAGATAGTATTGATGATTATCTTTTAAATGAACTTGGCATAATAATTCCCAATGTTGACACAACATTAGAAAATCGTATATTTCATTTTTCTTATAAAGATATTACGGGAAAAAGAATTGATCCGAAAAAATATTCGCCTCAAGTTCGTAACTTATATGCATCAATAGAAGCTTCTACTTATCATAAAACAGAACTAAGTACTTTGATTTCAGAATACTGTTCGGGTGATTGGGGTGTTGAAGATGATGGGAATTTGCATGAAGATTATATCAAATGCCTTACATTAAGATCTACGGAAATAGACAATCAATATAATATTGAAATCAACCCCGATAAAGTAAAATATCGATTAATTAAAAACGATGTTTATGATAAAATGGCTATTGCAATAAATGATATAATTATAGAAAAGTCAGGTGGAAGCAGAGATCAGCCAGTCGGTAGGGTAGCAATTATTGATTATGATTTGCTCCAAAAGGGTAATATTGCGTTTAGTAATTTCTTACTAAAGATAAAAGTAAAAGATATTAATCCATGCTATTTGTATTATTATCTAAAGACAATGTATAATATTGGCATTACAGAATCTATGCAAAGTCAAACTAATGGTATACGAAACTTAATTACAGACGAATTTTTATCCCAAACGATAGTTGTACCATCTCTCCAAAAACAGCAAGAAATAGTTGATAATATTACTAATATCAAAAACAAAGCAAAAAGCATTACAACAAGAAGGAAAAGATATTTTAGAGAGTGCAAAACGCAATGTAGAACAAATGATAATTGGTGAATAATATGGAAGTCCTTTACATCCAACTTATTAAAATTGATCACGAAAATAATCGTGTCACAACAGAGCCTATTGACGAACAGGGGAATATCAAACAATATGTGATGGATATGTTGATAACAATATCTGAGAATATTGGGGAGCGCGAATTTACCTTTAAAAATGGAGAAGAAACAATGAAAACATACCTGAATCGTTTCATTCAGGAAGATAATAAAAATGCTATTGTTAATAATATAGCAAATAGACTTCTTATAAAAAGAACAGGAAGCTCAAACAAAATATGTTCATATTACTCAGATTCAAAAGGGTATAATGCTATTTGCATTTTGTAAAATGACAGACAGGGATTATAAAATTGTTATATCAAAGGCTGATTATTCAGAATTTTTAGAAGAAACATCTGGAGAAAGGAAAAATGGACTTCCTATAAAAAAGAAAATATTCAAATCATTTATTGCGAATGTAACGATTGTTGGAAAAAAGGCACAACATTTCAAAAATGGTTACATTTGATGTAAATTCATCCCAAGCAAAATATTGGTATAATGATTTTTTGGATTTAGAGGCAAAACTTAATGATGAGGCTAATACAAAAAATGCTTTTGATCAGATTAATGCAAGGATACTAACACCAATAAAAAAGACTTCCAAAGATGATTATTGGTGCTTATATAATTCTACTTTACGTTATATGCGTAGTGAAGGAGAGTTTGATATAGATTATTATGCAAATGAGATTTTGGGTGGATATCAACCTCTAAATACTAGAATAAAGACCAAAGAACTTTGTGAAAAAGCTCTTAAACTTCCTGAGACAAGTAACTTTGATAGAAAGTTTACCAAAGCACCTAAGGCTATAAGAAAAAGAATAAAAACTGTTATATCTTTGACAGAAGATATATCATTATCAATAGCTAACAATGGAAACCCTAGTCTAAAAAAATATTATTAAGCCAAAAGAAGATGATGAGGGAAATAAATATATCATGGTAAAAAGTGAAGAAGGTTATTCTTATGCAAAAGGCCTTTTATAGTTTATGGAAAACCAAATAAAACAACTTATTAGACTATTCTCAAATAAAGAGAATACACCTATTAATCTCGTGGAGTCTTGGGATTCTGTTGATATTACTGTATCTATAATATTAGAAAATATACCTAATACGGGAGATTTTCTAACAAATATCCCATTGATACAAGAAAGAGATTCTTGGGAGTTTAAATTTCTTGATGAGAATGGTGATAATGTTTTAACAATACATTCAGCATCTGGTGGGTTAATCAGTTTTGATGAAATAGAAGCTTATCGAGAATTGTCTGTTTTTATAAAGTTTATCATTTCTAAAAATATACAATATAGCAAACTCTCAATTTATAGCATTGATTATTTTAAAAAATATTTGAGCGAAGGGTCTCTTTATTCGTTTTTAATGCATTAAATAAAAGGCTGGAAGGAACTTTAATTTTAGAATGTATAAATGATAAAGTAGAAACATTAAATACTGAATCTATATCCGTTATATCTAAGGACGAAAGTAGTAATATTACGGGGGTAAGTGACCGGATGAAACGTATTCAATCAATCGAAGGGCTTATACATTGGGGTACATACAAACTTCAGCTATTACCGGAAGATGTATATCCATCTAATGATGTAAATCCGTTATATAACATTTTTAGTCAGGCATCAGCATGTTTATTGATGATGTATCTTTTCGATTACATTACTATTAATAGCAATGCTTTGATTTTGAAATTGTGTGGATTTAAGTCATTAAATTACACAATAGACGCTATTAAGCTATCTACAATTTATATAGATAAAGATACAACTGCTCAATTATTTCAAATATATAATTGGAGTATGAGTAGTGGGCATATTGTTGATAAATTCAGTATTGCACGTAATATACTTTCATTAAATCTGAAAGCCCTCAGGTGCGTATTACTTCACCTATTATAGATGCTATAAAGTCTAATTTTAGAATATTCGAGAAAGAAAATGTTCAACAATATATTCGATTAAGAAATGAAATATCAAATTTGTTGATAGATTTGCAAACCAAGATTAATGATATTGCCCAAAATTTTGCTTCGGATTTTAAGAGTAATCTTCTTGTTTTAGTCTCATTTTTTACTTCTGTGATAGTTTTGGGTGTGATATCGGAAGCCTCTCCATTTGTTTATTTTTCTAACCAAATCATTATGCTGTCTTGGTGCTTTTTATTAATATCATTTTTTATTGGTTATATTCATATAATGAGTTAAAGAAAAAGACTCAATTATTTCATAAACATTATGAACAAATAAAAAGATCGGTATAGGGCATTGCTAGATGATGTTGAATTAAGTAATATATTTGAAGAATGTGATCCAGATAAATATGGGTCACATCAGTCTTATATTGAATGGCAAAGATTTTGGTTCTCCATATTATGGATTGCTTCAATAATAATACTATTTGTTGGGCTGTCTATGTTGTTTATATTCAATAATATATCTATTGTTACAACAATTAAAACCATAATGACTAAAATATTATATGCTTTTTATAAGAATATATTTATATTGAAAGTTTAGTACTTCATCAAATCGGAAGTAATTCGTGTCAAGAAGGAGTTCATTATTCTAAAGAGCTTGTTAATATTGAGCAAGATTTAAAAGACCTATTAAGAAGCTATTTCTTGAGTCCGTTTAAAACTGATGATTATTATCATTTTTTTCATTCTTCTGATATTGACTTAAATGAGATATTTCGGTATTCGTCACAGATATTTGCTAATAAAGGAGTTTTCTTAGAAGAGTCAAAAAAAATTGCTCTTTATCTTTATGAATGCAGTCGTCATCCTGGCATTAAACGTGGAGAACTTTATGTCGTGTATTTTAAAAATTGTATTTTGAATGGAGAGACAATTGATGCAATAGGTTTATTTAAATCAGAAACAAAAGATAAATTTATAAAGGTATATACAACACCTAATGGGTTTAATCTTGAACAGAACGAAGGTGTTAGTATCAATAAAGTTGATAAAGGATGTTTAATATTTAATATTGAGAAAGAAAATGGTTATATAGTTGCGGTTGTAGATAATACCAATAAAGGGGCAGAGGCAAAATATTGGACAGATGATTTTTTACATGTATGCCCTCGAAAAGATAGTTTTAATCAGACCCAAAATATGCTATCTCTATGCAAGAGTTTTGTTTCTCAATTGCCTGGCGAGAATGGCAAAGTAGAAAAAGCAACATATATGAATAGAAGTGTTGAAGCGTTGAAGGAGGAGTCTGTTAATATAAATACTTTTGCAGAACGAGTTTTTGAAACGCCTAAGTTAGTTTCTGAATTTAAGCAATATAAAGAAATCTATCAAAGGGAGCGTGATATAGAAATTGATGACACCTTTGAAACTGAATCGGCTGCAATAAAACGTAGGGCTACAGGTACAATGACAACGATCAAGTTGGACCGGAATTTTGATATAAACATTCATGGTGGAGAGCAATATATAGTTAGAGGTTATGATGAAGAAAGAAAAATGTATTATTATCAATTATTCTTCAAAGAAGAAAAGTAAATATGATGAATACCGAATCACAAAATATAGAATTCAAAGAAAGCTGGCGAGATGATTATCTGAAATGGATATGTGGTTTTGTCAACGCACAAGGTGGTGTACTTTACATCGGCATAAAAGACGATGGTGAAGTCTGTGGTGTGCATGATGCAAAAAAACTAATGGAAGATATACCTAATAAGGTACGCGATATGCTCGGAATTCTGGTTGATGTTAATCTGAAAGAGAAAGACGATAAGCAATATATAGAAATTATTACAGAGGCATATCCTTATCCAATTAGTTTTCGTGGCAAGTACTACCAACGGAGCGGAGCTACCAATCAGGAATTGAAAGGTGCTGCGCTTGATCGTTTTATGCTTCGTAAGCAGGGAAAGACATGGGATGGTGTTCCTGTTCCATATTTGAAAGAGGAAGAGTTGGATAATGCCACGTTTGATTTGTTTCGCAAATATGCCAAGCGAAGTGGACGTATGGAAGAGGTAGACTTGATGGATGACAATCATGGCTTGTTGGAGAAATTACGACTTTATGAAGGCAATTATCTGAAACGGGCAGCAGCTTTGCTCTTCCATCCCGATCCGGAACGATATGTAACCGGAGCGTTTGTAAAGGCGGGTTTCTTTCGTGAAGGTATGGACTTGGTGTATCAGGATGAAGTTCATGGTAATCTGTTTCAACAAATTGCGAAACTGATGGATTTGCTGTGTACTAAGTATATGAAAGCCGTCATTACTTACGAGGGTATACAGCGTATAGAAACATTGCCTATACCGAGGGAAGCACTACGCGAAGCGTTATTAAATGCTTGCATCAATAAAGATTATGCAGAGCCATCTCCCATACAAATTCGCGTATATGAGAATAAAATGGAAATAGTGAATGGAGGTGTGTTGCCGGATGGTTGGACTGTAGAGACTTTGCTGTCTTCGCATCGTAGTTTTCCTTACAATCCAGATATAGCTAATGCGTTCTTCCGTTCTGGAGAGATTGAAGCATGGGGGCGTGGTATTGAGCGTATCATAACAGCTTGCAAAAATGATGGCTTTTCTACTCCTGAGTTTCGTTGTGATGCTTCGGGCATCTGGACGATATTCAAATTTGAGTATCCGGAAAGAGCAACTACCCAAAAGACTACCCAAAAGACTACCCAAAAGACTACCCAAAAGATTGGGCTAAACTTGACGGAACAACAGAGGACTATATTATCTTTCCTAAAAGAATATCCAGGGGCAACTCGAAAGGAAATCAGTGAAAATCTTCTTAACATCACTGAGGATGGTGTAAAGTATAATCTTTCACGCCTTCAGGAACTTGGATTATTGAAACGTGTGGGAGGTCGAAAACAAGGTTATTGGCAAATTTTAGAATAGGATAATCAAAGAAATACAAAAGGTTATCCGACGAGACCACCAAGTTGTGGCACTATGTTTCTGTAGCTCTTTATCAAGAATTTATGGATGAATTGAAACAGAAAAGAAACGAATCAGGAGATTAATAATCCATCTTATCCAATTTTACCGTAAATTTGCCGCGCATTTTGAAGAAGGTAAAAATGGATAACAGTGTGACTAAAAAACGTGCCCAAAGCAATGAAATTGACATGCTGAACGGGCCGTTGTTCAGGAAAATATTGTGTTTGCCCTTCCGCTGGCAGCCAGCAGTCTGTTACAGGAACTTTTTAATTCAGTCGATGTGGCAGTAGTGGGCCACTTCGTAGGAAGCAGGGCGCTGGCAGCCGTGGGAAGCAATGCGCCGGTTATCGGATTATTGATAAACCTGTTTATGGGTGTTTCCATGGGAGCTTGTGCCATTATCTCCAACCACATCGGGCAGCAGGACGACAGGAGCATACGCAATGCCATCAGTACGGTGCAGTTGGTGGCACTTCTCAGTGGATTCTTTTTGCTGGTATTGGGACAGGTAGCTGCCCGGCCGATACTGACCTGGATGGGAACTCCCCCGGAAGTACTGGATGAGGCGGTGACTTACCTGCGTATTTATTTTCTGGGAATGCCTTTTATCATGGCATTTAATTTCGGATCAGCCATTTTGCGCAGCATGGGCGATACGCGGCGTCCGTTATATATTCTGGTCATGGCCGGTGTGGTCAATACCTTGCTGAACCTGCTGTTCGTGATAGGCTTCGGCATGGGAGTGGCAGGAGTGGCTGTAGCTACGGGCATAGCCAATGCGGTTAGTGCCACTTTAATCATTCGTTTGCTGCGTAAGGAGAAAGAATCTTTCCGGTTGCATTTCGACAAGATGAAGATTCACGGGGTGGAGTTGAGCCGTATGCTGCGCATCGGAGTGCCGGCTGGAGTGCAGGGCATGATTTTCTCGATTTCGAATGTGGTGGTGCAGTCGTCCATTAACAGTTACGGAGCCGATGCCATTGCCGGGTCGGCTGCAGCAGTCAACTTTGAGTACTACTGCTATTTCATTATTCAGGGATTCAACGGAGCTGCGATCAGTTTCATTGCCCAGAATTACGGAGCCGGAAAAATGGATCGCGTACATCGGATCTTCTGGATCTGCATGGCTTCAAGTGTTGCTTTCTGTGCCGCCTTCAACTGGCTTTTTGCCTGGCAGGACAATTTCTTTCTGGGATTCTTCTCGGACGTACCGATGGTACACCATTATGGAGCTATCCGTATGCACATTGTACTGGCTCTGCAATTCATTGCCAGCAGTTACGAGATTGCCGGTTCGTCGTTGCGCGGCATGGGAAAGTCGCTGACTCCGGCCGTGCTCACGGTATTTGGAACCTGCCTGTTGCGTATTGTCTGGGTGTATGGGGTATCGCCGGTGTGGAGAGGATACGATGTGCTGATGATGGTGTATCCGGTGTCGTGGGTGGTTACCGGATTACTGGTGCTTACGGCATACTGGTTGTTTATTCGGAAAAAGAGATTGGCTTTGAACTAAAAAAAAGAGGCTGTCTCAAATTTTGAGACAACCTCTTTGCTATACTAAAGGATGAGTGTGTTTCTTATTCCCACTCGATGGTGGCTGGCGGTTTTGACGAGATGTCATAGCAAACGCGGTTCACGCCTTTTACTTTGTTGATAATGTCGTTCGAAACCTTGGCCATGAATTCGTAGGGCAGGTGAGCCCAGTCGGCTGTCATGGCATCGGTACTTGTTACCGCACGCAGTGCTACGGCACGTTCGTAGGTACGTTCGTCGCCCATAACTCCTACGCTCTGTACCGGCAACAGGATTACGCCGGCCTGCCATACCTGATGGTACAGGGAAGTTTCGTTACCGTTTTCATCTTTTACCTTCCAGTCGCGCAAGCCCTGGATAAAGATGTCGTCAGCATCCTGCAGGATACGTACTTTTTCACGAGTGATGTCGCCCAAGATACGTACAGCCAAGCCCGGACCTGGGAACGGATGGCGGGTAATCAGGTGTTCTGGCATACCCAGCTCGCGACCTACGCGGCGTACTTCATCTTTGAACAGCAGACGCAAAGGTTCGCAAAGTTTCAGGTTCATCTTTTCCGGCAGACCACCTACGTTGTGGTGACTCTTGATAACGGTACCGGTGATAGACAATGACTCGATGCAGTCAGGATAGATAGTACCCTGTGCCAGCCATTTCACATCCTGAATCTTATGTGCTTCTTCATCGAATACGTCGATAAAGCCTTTACCGATAATCTTACGTTTGCGTTCGGGTTCGGTTACACCTGCCAGTTCTGAGAAGAACTTTTCGCTAGCGTCTACGCCAATCACGTTCAGACCAAGGCATTCATAGTCGTGCAATACGTTCTTGAATTCGTTCTTGCGAAGCATTCCGTGGTCTACGAAGATACAGGTCAGGTTCTTTCCGATGGCTTTGTTCAGCAATACGGCTGCTACGGATGAGTCAACGCCACCGCTCAGTCCTAATACTACCTTGTCGTCGCCAAGCTGTTGCTTCAGTTCGGCTACTGTGGTTTCAATGAAAGAAGCGGCACTCCAGTCCTGCTTTCCGCCACAGATGTCTACTACGAAGTTCTTCAGCAGCAAAGTTCCGTCTTCGCTGTGGAACACTTCCGGATGGAACTGTACGCCCCAGAGCTTTTCGTTCTTTGCCTGGTAAGCGGCGATGGCTACTTTGTCGGTAGAAGCGATGATTTCAAAGTTGTCGGGGATGGCAGTGATGGTGTCACCGTGGCTCATCCATACCTGAGAGTGTTCGCGGATGCCTTTCAGCAGCGGGTTCTGGTGGTCGAAAGTTGCCAGGTGTGCACGTCCGTATTCGCGGGTGTTAGCCGGCTCTACCTTTCCTCCGTTGGTGTACGACATGAACTGTGCACCATAGCAGATACCCAGGATAGGATATTTTCCGCGGATGTTGGTTAAATCAACTTTGAAAGCCTTCTCATCATACACTGAGAAAGGACTTCCCGACAAGATTACGCCGATAACCGACGGGTCATCGTGTGGAAACTTGTTGTAAGGAACAATTTCGCAATACATGTTCAGCTCGCGCACACGGCGGCCGATAAGCTGCGTGGTTTGTGAACCGAAGTCAAGAATAATAATTTTTTCCTGCATATTGTGTGTGATGTAAAATGTAATCTATGCGTGCAAAGGTACGCATATTTTTCCTAAATCCGATGTGGCCTTTGATTTTATTTGAGGCTGAAACCTGTCATTTGGAGCTTTGAAAGCTTTATGGTATGCTTTTTTTAAGTTTTATATGTAAATAAGTAAGGAATAAATTTGTACTTTTGTCGCCGTATGAGCAGAATTTTGGCAATAGATTATGGCAGAAAACGCACCGGAATTGCAGTGACCGATCCGATGCAGATTATAGCGAACGGGCTGACTACCGTGCCGACACATGAGCTGATGGATTTTTTACTGAAGTATGTGGCGCAGGAAAAGGTGGAACGCATCGTGGTGGGGCATCCCAAGCAGATGAACAATGAGGACTCCGAAAACATGAAGTATATCAAGCCGTTTGTGGCGCAGCTGAAAAAGAAACTGCCGGACATGCCGGTGGAACTGGTGGACGAACGGTTTACTTCTGTGCTGGCACATCAGGCGATGCTTGACGGCGGACTGAAGAAAAAGGCGCGTCAGGACAAAGCGCTGGTGGACGAAATCAGTGCCACGATTATTCTGCAATCTTATTTGGAATCGAGAAGAATGTAACTTAATAAATTTTTGAATAATATGATTTTACCTATTTATGTATACGGGCAGCCTGTATTGCGTCAGGAGGCTCAAGATATTACGCCAGATTATCCGGGCTTGAAAGAGCTGATTACAAATATGTTTGAAACGATGGACCGTGCCGACGGGGTGGGACTGGCTGCGCCTCAGGTGGGGCTTCCTATCCGTGTGGTAGTGGTGAACCTGGACGTGCTGTCGGATGATATGCCGGAGTTCAAGGATTTCAAGCGTACGTACATCAATCCGCATATTCTGGAAACAGGCGGTGAACTGGTTTCGATGGAAGAAGGCTGTCTGAGCTTGCCGGGTATCCACGAAAGTGTGAAGCGTCCGGACAAGATTCACGTGACTTACCTGGATGAAAACATGCAGCCGCACGATGAGTGGGTGGAAGGCTATCTGGCCCGTGTGATGCAGCATGAATTCGACCACCTGGATGGTACCATGTTTATCGATCATTTGTCGGCTTTGCGCAAACAGATGATTCGTGGCAAGCTGAACGGTATGGTGAATGGTAAAGCTCGTTGCTCTTATAAAGTGAAAACAGTGAAATGATCAAAAAAATCCTATACATATTATATATAGGTATGTTTTTCCCGGTGGTTGCCCTGTCGCAGATTAATACGGACAGGGTTATGACCATCGGGAAAAATGCACTTTATTTTGAGGATTATGTCCTCTCTATCCAGTATTTCAATCAGGTAATCGGGGCGAAACCGTATCTGGCTGAGCCGTATTTTTATCGTGGACTGGCCAAGATGAACCTGGATGATTATCAGGGGGCGGAAGCTGACTGTTCGCAGGCGCTGGAACGCAATCCTTTTGTGGTGAATGCGTATCAGATTCGCGGTATTTCCCGTATCCGTCAGCAGAATTATCAGGGGGCTATCCAGGATTACCGCAAGGCCCTGAAGATGGACTCGGAGAATATCAGTCTGTGGCATAACTTAGCTTTGTGCCGGATGCACGAGGAGGAATATGCGCAGGCACGTGCGGATTTGGATACGTTGATTCGTATCTCTCCGCGTTATACGGATGCGTACCTGATGCGTACGGAGGTGTCGTTGAAACAGAAGGATACGCTGCAGGCCATGACGGATGCGGACAAGGCTATCGAGATGGACCGCTATAATCCGGATACATGGTCGTCGCGCGGTATGCTGTTCTTGCAACGCGGAAAGTATAAGGATGCGGAAACGGACTTGACAGAGGCAATTCGTCTGTCGGTGCGTAATGCGGGCGTGTATATCAACCGTGCACTGGCAAGATACCATCAGAATAACCTGAGAGGGGCGATGTCGGATTATGACCTGGCACTGGATGTAGACCGGAACAATTTTATCGGACACTATAACCGTGGTTTGCTTCGTGCACAGGTAGGGGATGACAACCGCGCGATTGAGGATTTTGACTTTGTGCTCAAGATGGAGCCGGACAACCTGATGGCTCGTTTCAACCGGGGCTTGCTGCGCGACCGTACGGGTGATTATCCCGGAGCTATCGAGGACTATTCGGCGGTGCTGGAAGAATATCCCAACTTCTTGGCTGGATACCAGTATCGTGCGCAGGCCAGAAGAAAGGTGGGCGACCTGAAAGGGGCGGATGCCGACGAATTTAAGGTGCTGAAAGCGCAGATTGAAGCGCAGAACGGTACGAAAAAGCAGACGGCTTCGAACGATAAGACGCGTAAGAAATCGGATAAGAACGTGGAAAACTACCGCAAGATTGTGGTGGCCGACAATGATTCGGAAGACGACCGTTACAAGACGGATTACCGTGGAAGGGTGCAGGACAAGAATGTGACGATTTTGCCACAGCCGATGTTTGCCCTGAATTACTACGAGCGTCCGGAAGAGGTGAAGCGTCAGGTCAATTATTATAAAGGTATCGACGACCTGAATGCACGCAGGGTGCTTCCGCATCGTCTGCTGATTACGAATAATGAGGCTTCGTTGTCGGAAGAGCAGGTGAAGCAGCATTTTGCTTCCATTGATGAGCGGACGGCTGCCATTGTGAAGGAACCGGGTAATGTGTTGTATTATTATGCCCGTGCACTCGACTTCTATCTGGTGCAGGACTTTGACAATGCGTTGAAGGACCTGGATGAGGCTATCCGTTGTGACTCTACGTTCTTCCCGGCTTATTTCAGTCGTGCACTGATTTACTACAAACAGTTGGAATACCGCAAGCGCGACCGGAAGTTTGAAGTGGAAACGGTAGAGGAACAGAACCTGCAGGTGCGTTCGTATGATTATAATAAGGTGCGTGAAGATTTGGATCGTGTAATTGAACTGGCTCCCGATTTTGTGTATGCATATTATAACCGGGGTAATATTCTGGCAGTGATGAAAGACTATCGGGCTGCGTTGGTAGATTACAACAAGGCCATTGAACTGGATTCCCGTTTTGCGGATGCCTATTATAATCGCGGACTGACGAATATCTTCTTGGGTAACAACCGCCAGGGTATTCAGGATTTGAGTAAGGCTGGTGAACTGGGAATATTCTCGGCCTACAATATTATCAAGCGATTTACGACAATAGAGGAGAAATAATTGGATGCAATATTTTTCTTTAACTAAAAAGTTTATATTTTTGCGTCTCAATAACAGATTAATACAAAAAGACTATGGTTAAGATAACTTTTCCTGACGGCTCCGTTCGCGAGTATAACGAAGGAGTTACTGGTCTGCAGATTGCAGAAAGCATTAGTTCCCGGCTGGCACAAGATGTATTAGCTTGTGGCGTGAACGGTGAAACGATTGATTTATCTCGCCCTATCAATGAAGATGCAAACTTCGTTCTTTATAAATGGGAAGACGAACAGGGCAAACATGCTTTCTGGCATACTAGTGCACACTTGCTGGCTGAGGCATTGCAGGAACTTTATCCGGGTATTCAGTTCGGTATCGGTCCGGCCATAGAAAACGGATTCTATTATGACGTAGATCCGGGTGAGGCTGTGATCAAGGAAGGTGACCTGCCTGCCATTGAAAAGAAAATGGCTGAACTAGCTGCCAAGAAGGAAGAACTGGTTCGCCAGAGCATTTCAAAGGAAGATGCCTTGAAAATGTTTGGTGACAGAGGTGAGACTTACAAGTGTGAGCTGATTTCTGAATTGGAAGATGGTCACATCAGTACATACACTCAGGGTGCGTTTACCGACCTTTGTCGTGGTCCGCACTTGCTGTCTACTGCTCCGATTAAGGCTATTAAGCTGCTGTCAGTAGCTGGTGCTTACTGGAGAGGTCAGGAAGACCGCAAACAGATGACACGTATTTATGGTATAACTTTCCCGAAGAAGAAAATGCTGGACGAATATCTGGTAATGCTGGAAGAAGCCAAGAAACGCGACCATCGTAAGATAGGTAAGGAAATGGATTTGTTCATGTTCTCCGAAACGGTAGGTAAGGGACTTCCCATGTGGTTGCCGAAAGGTACTGCCTTGCGTATCCGTCTGCAGGATTTCTTGCGCCGTATCCAGGCCCGTTATGATTATCAGGAAGTAATGTGTCCGCCTATCGGTAACAAACTGTTGTATGTGACTTCGGGTCACTATGCAAAATATGGTAAAGATGCATTCCAGCCTATCCATACTCCGGAAGAAGGGGAAGAATACTTCTTGAAGCCGATGAACTGTCCGCATCACTGTATGATTTACAAGAACTCTCCGCGTTCTTACCGTGACTTGCCGCTGCGTATTGCTGAATTCGGTACGGTATGTCGTTACGAGCAGAGTGGTGAGTTGCACGGATTGACTCGTGTACGTAGCTTTACACAGGATGATGCGCACATCTTCTGCCGTCCTGACCAGGTGAAAGATGAGTTCCTCCGCGTGATGGACATCATCTCTATCGTGTTCACTTCTATGGGTCTGGAAAACTTTGAAGCACAGATTTCTTTGCGTGACAAGGAAAACCGCGAAAAATACATCGGTAGCGATGAAAACTGGGAAAAGGCAGAACGGGCTATCGTGGAAGCTTGCGAAGAAAAGGGCTTGAAGGCGAAAGTAGAATATGGCGAAGCTGCATTCTACGGTCCTAAGCTCGACTTCATGGTGAAAGATGCCCTCGGACGCCGTTGGCAGTTGGGTACGATACAGGTTGACTACAACTTGCCCGAACGCTTCCAGTTGGAATATATGGGCTCTGATAACCAAAAGCATCGTCCGGTGATGATTCACCGTGCGCCTTTCGGATCAATGGAACGTTTCGTTGCTGTGCTGATTGAGCACACTGCCGGTAAGTTCCCGTTGTGGCTGACTCCGGATCAGGTGGCTATCCTGCCTATCTCTGAGAAATTCAATGACTATGCCGATAAGGTACGCATGGAACTGAGAAAGTATGATGTACGTGCATTGGTAGATGACCGTAATGAAAAGATTGGCCGTAAGATTCGCGACAACGAAATGAAGCGCATACCTTACATGCTGATTGTGGGCGAAAAAGAAGCCGAAAATGGTGAAGTTGCCGTACGTAAGCAGGGTGAAGGAGACAAAGGAACCATGAAAATCGAAGAATTTGCAAAAAATATTGCAGAAGAAGTTCATAATATGATAAATAAATGGTAAATTTGCAGCCGTTTGCTGACAGAATCAAAATTCTGCGGCAAACGGACTTTAAAATAAATAATTTATAAATTCAAAAAACAAACAGGAAGACACTATTTTTAATGAAAAATGACACGTTAAAAGGGCAACACCGAATCAACGAACAGATTCGCGCCAAAGAAGTACGTATTGTGGGAGATGATATTGAATCGGCGGTATATCCGATTGCGCAGGCTTTGAAACTTGCGGAAGAACATGAAGCCGACTTGGTCGAAATTTCACCTAACGCAGTTCCTCCAGTTTGTCGAATTATAGATTATTCTAAATTCCTCTATCAGCTGAAAAAACGCGCAAAGGAACAGAAAGCTAAACAGGTGAAGGTAAACGTGAAGGAAATCCGTTTCGGACCTCAGACAGATGATCATGACTACAACTTCAAGTTGAAACATGCCATCGGTTTCTTGCAGGATGGAGATAAGGTAAAAGCATATGTGTTCTTTAAAGGACGTTCCATTTTGTTCAAGGAACAGGGAGAAGTGCTCTTGCTCCGTTTTGCCAACGATTTGGAAGACTATGCAAAGGTAGAGCAGATGCCGTTGCTCGAAGGAAAGAGAATGACTATATCATTGTCTCCGAAAAAACCGGGAACTCCGAAAAAGGCTGCAAAACCAGAACCTGCGAAGGTGGTTGAAACCAAAGAATAAAAAAGAAAGTGCGTAACGCGCCGGTATAGTGCGTTACCATGTGAATAATAATAATTAAAATTTTAACAAGATGCCAAAGATCAAGACTAACTCCGGTTCTAAAAAAAGATTCGTTCTTACCGGAACAGGTAAAATCAAAAGAAAGCACGCTTTTCACAGTCACATTTTGACTAAGAAGACTAAAAAGCAGAAAAGAAACCTTTGCCACATGGGCTTAGTTGACAATGCTAACTTAGCTCAGGTAAAAGAACTTCTTTGCATGAAGTAATCTTAACAAAAGCGTAAAAACGTATCATTTTAAATTATTAACCGAATGCATTAGCCTCAAGTCCGATTGAGAATATATCGGCGCTATCATTCAAAAAAGAATTAAAACTATGCCAAGATCAGTAAATCATGTTGCTTCTAGAGCAAGAAGAAAGAAAATTTTAGGTTTAACCAGAGGTTATTTTGGTGCAAGAAAGAACGTTTGGACCGTTGCTAAGAATACTTGGGAAAAAGGTCTGACTTATGCATACCGTGACCGTAAGAACAAAAAACGTAACTTCCGCGCATTGTGGATTCAGCGTATTAACGCAGCTGCTCGTCTGGAAGGTATGTCTTACTCTAAGTTGATGGGTGCATTGCACAAAGCAGGTATTGAAATCAACCGTAAGGTGTTGGCTGACTTAGCCATGAACCACCCTGAAGCTTTCAAGGCTGTGGTTGCTAAAGCTAAAGCTGCTTAATCTCACCGGAAACGGAGACAATGTATAAAGGATGCCCTAAAAAAGGCATCCTTTTTTTGTTTGTTATGTTTGTATATTCAAATAATTGTTGTATATTTGTAATACAAAATTGAAGCCGTACTTGCAGAATCGGGAAACTCATCAAATCTAAAGAAATACCGAGACAAGCTTCTACTTCCAATGGCGGGCCACGCCTTCGGGTAGCTTAATTGCCGGTGGATTACAAAGGAGGGGAGCACTCAAAACCTGTCATTCGGAGTTTCGTCACGCCTCGGGTACGGCTTCTCCTTTTTTAAAAAAGCGAAGAATCTTGGGTTTAATGAGTCAAGGTTCTTCGTTTTTTTATGAGTTTATTTTTGAAACATTGTTTACTTAGATAATATAGAACTATGAGGAAGCACATTTTAATGTCGTTATGTGCCGGCTCTCTTTTGTTGGGGGCTTGTGCTGGAAAAGGTGAGCAGAAAATGAGTGTGTCACAAGAACCGGATACTTTATTAATGCTGGTGGGCAGTTATGCAAGTGCCAACCAGGAAGGTATAAAGGCGTATCGTTTCAATCAGGAAACGGGAGAGGCCGTGCTGGCCAGTACGTTGTCGGGAATTGAGAATCCGTCGTTTTTAGTGCCGACGGAAGACGGTACGCATGTGTATGCCGTGGGAGAGACGGAAAAAGGGTTTACGGCTAATGCGCTGGCATTGGATACGTTGACTTCCGGGCTGGCGTTGCTGAACAGCCAGTCTACGGGTGGAGCTTCACCGTGTTATATTACGGTGAGTCCGGATGGCAAGTTTGTGTTGACCGCCAATTACATGGGAGCGAATATTACGGTTTTCCCTCGTCTGGCGGATGGAAAGTTAGGAGAGGGGCATGTCATTTCCTTCCAGGGAAAAGGAGCCGATAAGGAACGGCAGGAGCAGCCTCACTTGCACTGTGTGTATTTCACTCCCGACGGGAAGTTGCTTTTGGCAAACGATTTGGGACTGGACCGTATTCACGCTTTTCCGGTAAAACAAACTCCAGGAACGAAAGGAATGGATTTATTGGATGAAGCGGCTGCTTTTGATATTGAGTTGGCTCCAGGTTCAGGTCCGCGTCATACTTGTTTTGACAAGCAGGGAAAACATGCGTATCTGTTGACGGAACTGTCTGGCGAAGTAGTGGTGTGGACGTATGATGGAAAGACCCTGATACAGCAGCAAGTCATCAAGGCAGATACGGTGGGCGCGAAAGGTAGTGCGGATATTCATCTGTCGCCCGATGGAAAATTCCTGTATGCTTCCAACCGTCTGCAAGCAGATGGCGTGGCTATTTTCAAGGTTTCTCCTTCCGATGGTACACTGACCAAGGTGGGCTATCAGTTGACGGGCATTCATCCGCGTAATTTCACGATTACACCGAACGGCAAGTTTCTGCTGGTAGCTTGCCGGGATACCAATGAGATTCAGGTGTTTGCGCGTGATGCAGAAACCGGTCTTTTGCAGGATACTGGCAAGACTATCCATACCGATAAACCGGTTTGTCTGCAATGGGTTATGAAATAAGTAATTAAATAAGTAATTAAACCATATACTTATACGGCGGGGAAAGAGAGGCGGAAACGGCTTCCTTTCCCCACTGTGCTTTGTACGCTGATTTGTCCCCCGTGCAGGCTGATAATCTGTTTACAGAGGGTAAGGCCGATACCGGAACCGTTATTCTTAGTGGTGAAGAAAGGCACGAAGATACGTTCCGTCACTTCCGGCAGCATACCTTCTCCGTTATCGCTGATTTCGAAAATGAGTTCCTGGGCATGAGTTTCTACCTGGATGCGAATGTCCGGATGGGAGCGATGGGCACATGCTTCACGGGCATTCTTCAGCAGGTTTATAAATAGCTGCTCCATCTGTGTGCGGTCAGCATACCAGGTGAGCTGGGAAGACGGGCATTTATACTGCACTTCCAGTTCCGGGTAAAGTCGTTGCAGGTCGGAAAGAAACTGTTCCAGTGGGATTTCCGTCTTCATCGGGGCCGAGATACGGGTCAGTTTCCGGTAATTTTCTACAAACTCCAGCAAGCCTTTTCCCCGGCGGTGGATGACCTGTAGCCCTTGCTGTATGTAGGTATGCGTACGTGCATCATCAGGATGCTCCTGGCTTCGTTCATTCAATGTATCTGCCAGAGAGATAATTGGGGTGATGGAATTCATGATTTCATGCGTCAGTACCCGTATCAGCTTTTGCCAAGCTTCCATTTCTTTGTACTCCAATGCGCCGTGGATGTTTTTCAAGCTAATCAGCCGGCAGGTTCGTCCTTGCAGCTGGATGTGAGTGACCGACAGGGAGAGGTCGAAAGTGGCGTTTCCTTTTTGCAGGTGAGCCACCTGCTGGTTTTCCTGAATGGCCGTGCTGATTTCTTCGGGCAGATGGGCGCAGTGTCCCAATAGTTCGCGGGCTGCCTTGTTCATCCATTCCATCCGGTTGCTTCGGTCGGTGACGAGGACGGCCGTATCTACCTTGTTCAGCAGCATTTCATAGTATTGGTGCTTTACCTCCTCATCTACTATACGGGTGCGCAGGTTCTTCAGAGCCTGTGAAAGTTCTTCTGCTAACTTCTGCATCTGCGGGTCGGCAAAAGGTGCGCAAACCCGCTGTCCCAGGTCATTCTGTTTCATGCATTCCACGAGCCGGTACATGGTTTCAGTCTGCCGGATTTGTATGCGGTACAGGCTGTAACAGATGCCAATGAGCAACAGTCCGCAGATGATGGTACAGAACCACAGTCCATGCAGCATGGCTAAAACACCTGCGGCAATCAGACCCGTCAGTCCCAAGATGTGCAGTATCAGGTAGTATCCATACGTTTTCATAAGCCCCATTTTTCCAGTTTCCGATAAAGTGCAAAACGTGTAATTCCTAATAGTTCGGCAGCCTTGCTCATGTTTCCTGCGCTCACTTTCAAGGCCCGTTCGATGGCATTCTTTTCAAGTTTCTCTAAGTTGAGTTCCTCCGTCAGTGCAGGTTGGTGAGCGGCAGCATTCCCTTGTGGAAACAAGAAATCATCCGGTTTCAGGAGGCCGTTTTCGCTCAGGATGACGGCACGCTCTACGGTGTGCTGCAATTCACGCACATTGCCCGGCCATTCGTATTTCAGCAACTTGTTTTTCGCTTCTCGTGTCAGTCCCTTGATTTCCTTGCGGTATTTCCGGTTGTACTGATTCAGGAAGTGCGTGGCTAACAGCAGAATATCTTCTCCACGTTCCCGCAAAGGAGGGATGTGAAGTTCCACGGTATTGATGCGGTACAACAAATCCTGACGGAATTTTCCTTCTGCCACCAACTGATGCAGGTTGGCATTGGTGGCACAAATCAGCCGGACATCGATGTGTATCGGATTGACTGCTCCCAGTCGGGTGATGCACTGCTTTTCGATGGCCGTCAGCAACTTGGCCTGCATGGGCAGGGACAAGTTACCGATTTCATCCAGAAACAGCGTACCCCCCGAAGCCGTTTCCATTCTGCCCGGCTTGGATTTTCGGGCATCCGTGAAAGCACCCTTCTCGTACCCGAAGAGCTCACTTTCGAACAACTGCTCCGGAATACTTCCCAAGTCGATGGGAATAAAGACCTGCTCCCGACGGGGAGAGAAGAAGCGCAGCATGCGTGCGGCCAGATCCTTTCCGGTACCGTTTTCTCCCAGTATGAGCAAGTTGGCATCCGTATCAGAAAGCTTGTAGATGGTTTCTTTTACCTTCTGCATGGCGGGGGAGTTGCCAATCAGTTCCGGAATGCGATCGTCTCCCTTCAGGGCCTGTACCTCGTTCTGCAACCGTCCTACTTCCTGGCGTGAGCGGCTGAGTTTGACGGCAGCCGACAATGTAGCCAACAGCTTTTCCTTCTCCCATGGTTTGGAGATAAAATCAGTAGCCCCGGCTTTAATGGCCTGCACCGCTTTTCCCGTATCCGCGTAGGCCGTCATGAATACCACTACCGCTTGCGGGTCGATACGGAGAACCTGTTTCAGGTAGTCAAATCCTTCCTGCCCACTGATGGCATCCCGCTGGAAATTCATGTCGAGCAGAATCACGTCGGGATGGAAGGTGGTCATGAAATGTTCAATCCGTGTAGGCTGTGTGGTTACTCGAATCTGCTCCATATAAGGCTCTAACAGCAGGTTCAAGGCGAAGAGCACGTCTTCGTTATCGTCAATGATGAGTATTTTTCCTTTTTCTTCCATACAATATCAAGGTGTCTTTCGCAAAGATAATGCTTTTTTGCATGTGCTGTATGTGCATTTTCGCACGCTTTTTGTGCGGATGCGCACACGGTGTGAATTTGCTCGATTCCTCTATCTTCTACATAATCAGTGCGTTATCTGAATGGCACAGTTTTTGGATATAAAAAAGCAGATAACTATGCGTATGAAGATGGGAAACAAGATACTGTGGCTTATGAGTTGCCTGCTTTTTTGCGGGCAAGTTGTGTGGGGAGAGAAGCTGACACTGCAAGAGGCTATTCAGTTGGCGCAGGCCAGCTCTCCAGAGGCAGAAGCTGCCCGGCATACTTACCGGGCTGCTTACTGGAGTTACCGTTCGTTTCGGGCAGACTACTTGCCTGAGGTAAGTTTGTCTGCATCGCCTTATCTGAACCGGCAGATTAATAAGGTAACCCAGCCTGACGGTACGGAACTGTTTCTCCGCCAGAACCAGCTGGCTACCGACCTGACGCTTTCCGTCAGCCAAAACGTCTGGTTCACGGGAGGTAACTTGTTCATGCAGACGGCCGCCCAGCGTATGGATGAACTGGGCGAGAAAAGCACGGCTTATAACACCCAGCCTTTCACGGTAGGTTACCGTCAGTCGCTCTTTGGCTATAACTCTTTGAAGTGGAACCGCCGCATTGAGCCCGTCCGTTTTCAGGAGGCTAAGAAAACATATAGTGAGACGCTGGAGCTGATTGCTTCGAAAACATGCGAGTTGTTTTTTGCACTGGCATCTGCCCAGTCCGACTTGGAGATTGCCCGAGCCAACTATGCTTCCGCCGACACCTTGTATCGCTATGCCCGCGGACGGTATCGTATCGGCAGCATTACGGAGAACGAGATGTTGCAGCTGGAAGTGAACAAACTGACCGAGGAAACCAACCTGATGAAAGCCCGTATCAGTGTGGAAGACGCGATGCTTACCTTCCGTTCTTTCTTAGGTATCCGGGAGGAAGAAGAGATAGAGGTGATTCCGCATGACAGTGTGCCGGATTTTGAAGTGCCTTTGGACAAGGCACTGGAACAGGCACATTTTCACAGTCCGGAAATTGAGACCTACCGGCGGATGCAGTTGGAGAGTCGTAGCCAGTTGGCCTCCGCTCGTGCCAGTCGGGGACTAAAGGCGGATTTGTATCTCCAGTTCGGACTTTCGCAGACGGCCAATCGACTTCGGGATTCTTATCGTGACCCGCTTGACCAGCAATACGTGAGCCTGTCCGTAGTGATTCCGATACTGGACTGGGGGAGAGGAAAAGGAAAGGTACGTGTGGCCAAATCGAATATCGAGCTGGTCAATACCCAGGTGGAACAGGGTATGAATGATTTTGAACTGAACGTGCGGCAGATGGTACGGCAGTTTAATCTTCAGGCACGGCAGGTGGAAGTAGCTTCCCGTACCGACGAAACAGCCCGCCGGCGGTATGAAGTGGCCCTCCGCCTTTACCTGATGGGCAAATCGTCGGTGCTCGATTTGAATGCGGCCACCACCGAGAAAGATACCTCCCGGCGCAATTATATTGAGGCCCTGAAAACCTACTGGATGCTGTATTACGGACTTCGCAGCCTGACGCAATATGATTTTTACCGGAACTGTCCGCTGACTGAAACTTTACCTGAACTATAACACAAACCGATTATGGATATACAATTGAAAAAGAAACCCTGGTACGTTCGCTATCGTCTTTATCTGGCGGGCGGCGTACTCTTGCTGGCCGGACTGATTTATGTGATTATATTGGCTTCCGGCCCCCAGCGTTTACGCATTGATGCGGACTCTGTGCAACTGGCCGAGGTGAAGCAGGCCCCTTTCCGTGAATACGTGGATGTGGAAGGAGTGGTGCATCCCATTCTGACTTTGATGGTCAATGCCCGCGAATCGGGTAATGTAGCCCACATTGTAGCCGAGGAAGGAAGCCTTTTACAGCAGGGAGATACCATCTTGCTGCTGACCAATCCGGACCTGTTGCGCGAGATAGACGACCAGCGGGATGAATGGGAGAAGCAACGCATCTCTTATCAGGAGAAGGCTCTTGAGATGGAACAGAAAAGTCTGACTCTGAAACAACAGACACTGGAGGCTGCTTACGAGTTGAACAAGATACGGAAAAGCTTTGCACTGGAGCAGGAAGAATACCGCATGGGCATCCGCAGCAAGGCGCAGCTGGAAGTGTCGGAAGATGAGTACCGCTATAAAACGGCTTCTACTCAGCTGAAGATGCAGAGCCTGCAGAGCGATTCGGCCATGACGGTCATTCGCAGAGAGCTGTTGCGAAACGACCGGGAACGGGAACAGAAGAAGCTGGAGCGTTCTTTGCAGCGGATGGAAGAGCTGGTGGTACGTGCACCGACCGATGGGCAGCTCAGTTTTGTGAAGGTCACATTAGGCCAGCAGGTGGCAGCCGGAGAGAATCTGGCGGAAGTGAAAGTGATGTCGCAGTTCAAGGTGCATGCTTCCCTGAGCGAATACTACGTAGACCGGGTGACGGTAGGTCTGCCGGCATCCGTAACTTATCAGGGAAAACGCTATGCCTTGAAAGTCAGCAAGGTGGTGCCGGAGGTGAAAGACCGCACCTTTGATGTGGACTTAGTCTTTACGGGAGAAATGCCTGAAAACGTCCGTCTGGGAAAAAGCTTCCGGGTACAGATTGAGTTAGGGCAACCGGAACAAGCCTTGGTAATTCCGCGCGGTAATTTCTATTCGCAGACCGGCGGGCAGTGGATTTACAAACTCAATGCCGACAAGACCCGGGCGAGAAGGGTTCCGGTGGTAATCGGGCGTCAGAACCCCCTGCAATACGAAATAACCGAAGGTTTGCAGCCCGGCGATTGGGTGATTACCACAGGATATGATAACTTTGGCGACGCGGAAGAGCTGGTGTTTAAGTGAATGAACCAGATGCTTTCACCTGATTCCAGTACTTCCCCGAAAGTACCGGAGTACTGCCTAAGAAGTACTGTAGTACTTTCAGGGAAGTACTGGAGTACTGCAAAGAAAGTACTGGGAACGCTTAAAGTGAAGAATTACAGAAAGTTGGGAAAAAAATAGTGAATATTGGAAACAGTGACTCTCTGGAGTATCCTATAGTTGAATATAATTATTGATTTATGAAAGGGAAAATAAAACACATAACTATTGCTTTGGGAATCTGTCTTTTATTGGCAATGATTGTACTGGGGCTTAAAAACCGTAATACTATATATACCTGGTTTTTGGGCGATGTTCAGAATCTTTATATGCAGGCAGATAGTTTGTACAGACAGAAAAGATACGGGGATGCCGCGACTCTGTACTTAAAACTGGCGAAAATAGACACAGCAAAACGTTGCCAGTTTATTTTAGGTGATATATACTATCAGGGTAAGACAGGGGTAAGGAATTACAAAAAGGCCATGAAGTTATTCCTGGAATCGGCAGATAACGGCAATGCGGATTCTCAGAACAATCTGGGCTATATGTATGCTTATGGCATAGGAACAGACATCGACTATTCTAAAGCCAGAAAATATCTCAGTCTGGCTGCTTTGCAAGGACACTCCCAAGCACAAGTGGGATTGGGCAGTCTTTACAGGCATGGCTGGGGAGTCACCAAAAGCTATTCGGAAGCATTCAAGCTATATAAAAAGGCTGCAGCACATGATAATACTGATGCTATGAATAATTTAGGATATATGTACACATTCGGTTACGGAACTTCAACCAGCGCGGGCGATGCCATATACTGGTTTGAAAAATCTGCTTCAAGAGACAATGTTTCCGCCTTGTTTAATCTGGCTGTGTTTCATATAGAAGGGCATGGATACCCCAAAGATTTATCGAAAGGAGCAGAACTTCTTTCAAGGGCGGCTGAATTGAATTCTCCCGCGGCGCAGTTCAATCTGGGATTGATGTACTATTTCGGAAAAGGTGTTGAGAAGGATTATGCCAAGGCAAAACATTTGTTCCAACAGGCTTCTGCCCAAGGGGCATAACCATGCGCTGGAGTTTCTCATGAAGGTGGAGAATAAGGAGAAGGTTTCCGAAACCGATTCAATTTTTGATTGGAAATTGAAGGCGATATAATGTGGTATTAAAAATACCTGATTTTATAATTGTTGACACGAATGAGTGAAAAGATATGATTGCACATTACCTGAAAATAGCTTGGCGTAACTTGCTGAAGTACCGCACACAGAGTATTATCTCTATTATCGGGCTGGCGGTGGGACTGTTCAGTTTTACTGTCTGTTTTTATTGCAGCCGTTTCATAGAGTCAAGAGACCATTGTTTTATTAATCACGAACGGATTGCAGAGTTGCATTTGTATGATCCCATAATCGGGCATTATTTTTCTGGTACTCCTGCTCCGTTGTCGCACAATCTACGTAGCTGGACTGACCAGTTTGAAGCTGTGTCGTTTGTGTCCTACCCAAGAGAGTGCCCTTTCGACATTGAAGTGAAGCCCGGCAAGTCATTGCCTTACGAACTTCGACGGATGGAGACAGACAGCCTGTATGCCCGTCTGTTCACTCCCCGTATTCTGGCCGGAAGTTGGGAAACGGCCAGTCATACTTCCAATGCATTGGTAATGACTCGTGAGGCGGCAGTCCGTATCTTCGGAAATATAAATGAAGCTATCGGTAAAACCTGTACCATGACCCGAAGACTTCCCACTTCACCAGAGTCAACTCCTCGTGACGGAGGTATTGCATATACCATACAGGCTGTAATGGAGGATACACCGATGAATAATTCCCTTCATTTCATGGAATCGGTCGACATGTTGGTCTTGAATGATAGTGAGGGAGTGATTCAGAGTTCCAAAAACCGGGAGATGACAGGAGGGAACACGTATGCTTTGCTTAGGCCTGAAGTCGATTTGTGGAAACTGGAAACGGTTTTGGTCGAACGGAATTCTACCTGGACATTGTATGGAACAACTTATAAGGTGAAAGCTTTTCTTCTCGGACAGTTTCCTTCGTTTAGTCGGGGACTGTCTGTTATTAGTGGAATAACCGCTGCAATGGGCTTGCTTATCTTGTTGGTAGGATTGCTCAATTTCTTCCACTTCTTGGTTGGGTCTTATTTCAACCGGGTTAGGGAATTCAGTTTGATGAAGGTGAACGGATGTAAAGACTGGCAGCTCTTTTGCCTGTTGCTGACTCAATCATTGCTTGTGACATTGGCGGCCTCGTTGTTGATGCTGTGCGGCATCGAACTATCAGAAGGACGGATGGACTATTCGCTTCAATTTTTCTCCATGACTTTCGACAAGGCTTTGCTATTGGAACAGGCAGTGCAATATATCTTTTTGCTGATAGTTCTGTGTGTTGTTATCTGCTGGGTTTCTACGATACGTATACAGCGTATGACAATACAGACTGGTTTGAGGGGTGAGCAGCATTACCAGCAAAGACATCGGGGACGCAACCTGATGTTGGGGGTACAGTTTTTCATCTGTTGGGTTTTTGTCACATTGACTACAGGACTATATCTACAGGCAGAGAAGACCAGCAGTACGTTGTTGAGTACATTATCCAGGCAGGAGAAGGCTTCCATTCTCAGTATTCCATTAGACTATCAGTTTCTGGCTCAGGCAGACAAGCAACAACTGATAGACCGTTTCAGGAACCATGCCGCTATCAAGGATGTTCTGCTGACGGATATCGGCTATCTTCAGGGCATTTCCGGCAATTCCATGATGACTGAAAAGGATAATCCAGATTCATGGATAGAGGTAGGCATTATGGCTGTACCGAAAAATTTCTTTACATTCATGAACATACCGCTGGAGCAGGGGCACGGTCTGAATACGGCGACAGACATGGTAGTCGACCGTACTTGGCAGCAGCGAATGAAGAAAGATGTGATGGGTATGTCTCTTTATAATTTGCAGCATGGCTATACGGTATGTGGAATTTGTCCGCCCTTCCAGAACGATACATATACCCAGAGTGTCGGGTTTGTTTTTATCAGCAGTGAAAATTCTGGTTATATCGGACATTGCTACTTGAAATGTGAGAGCGAACAGGTTGATGCTGTTCGGACATGGGTGGAGCAGGTACTTCGGGAAAGCTTGCCGGAAAGTGTTTCTGTACGGGTAAATACTTTGACGGACGATATTCGTGAGAATCAACCTTTGGAAAATAAACTGAAAGACATTGTCCTGTTCTTTGCTATAGTCAGCATCATCCTTACTTTGTTGGGAGTATATTCCAGCATTACACTCGATACAGAACGAAGACAGAAGGAGGTGGCTATCCGTAAAGTGAATGGAGCAGGTGTTTCACAGATTATTCTGCTTTTTGCCCGTTTGTATATTATCTTGTTGACTGGAAGTGCGGTATTAGCCTTTCCTTTGCTTTACTTGGTACTGATACAATGGAAGCGGATGTATACCGTGTTTTTTGATTACGGCTTCTTTTTTTGGGTAGGTATCTTCATGTCTGTGGCTGCAGTTACGACCCTGACCGTTATCTTCCGTATCTTACGGATTGCCCGGCAGAATCCGGCAGAAGTGATAAAGAGAGAATGAAATAAAAATAAAGAAATTTATATGAACACACTACGCTATGCTTTACGTTTCCTGCTTCGTGCACGGACGTACACACTGATTAATTTGTTGGGGTTGGCATTCAGTCTGGCCTGCTGCATCATTTTGCTCCGATACATCCATCGGGAACTGACGGTCGATACCCATTGTGTAGACCGGGAAAAAGTGTATGCCGTGCAAGTGAATGTGTCTGGAGGTGTATATTGGGGCTCTTATGCAGCTTATCGGAATGACAGTGTGCTGATTGCTCCGGAGCTGATAGAAACAAAATGTAGTTTTGTTCCGTTGGAGAATGATTTTCTGGTCAGTGAGGGACACCGTTACCGTTGCGATGCCCTTGCTACGGACAGCACGTTTTTTCAATTGTTCTCTTATCCGCTGATACAGGGAGAAAAGAACCTGACCGATCCTTCTTCAGTAGTACTGACCCAATCGTATGCACGGGAGGTTTTTGGTTCGGACAACCCTGTCGGAAAGACAATCACTTATTCCAATGGACAAGAATATGTGGTGAAAGGAGTGATAGGACTTCCTGTTAACAAAACCTGGCTGAATTTCGATTTGCTTCTGGCAAATACTTCTTCCAATATGTGGAAGAAGATGCCGCTGGATTTGTACCGTTTTGTGCTCGGAGCGGATATGAGTAAGCTCAACCAGGTGGGGAAACATCCACGCCGTCTGAATCCGCACTATCCGGAGGATACACGTGCGTACACCTTTCGTTTTGTACCGTTGAAAGAATGTTACTTTTCCAACTTGGAAATAAGGGATAAAGCATCTATTTATGTATGGGGAAATTGGGGACAGTTGCAGATATTCATGGGTATCTGTGCGCTGCTGCTGGTTACCGGATTGCTGAACTTTATCAACCTTTACATGATTTTTATGCTCAAACGCACGCACGAATACGGTATACGCCGGGTGTTTGGAGCAGGAAGAGGAGCTGTCTTTGCACAGATTTTTGCCGAGAACTTTCTACTTTCCGCTTTGGCGGTGTTGCTTGCGTGGGTATGCATTGAACTGACCCGGGTGCCCGTGTCCCGCTTTTTCGGGTTTGATTTTTCTTATACAGCTTTCGATGGGTATTTATCCTTGGCGTTACTTGTATTCCTTCCGCTGGTAGCCTCGCTTTATCCGTATTTCCGTTTCACGCGTATCTTGCCTTCTGTCAGCATTCGTCTGGTGAGTACGGCCGGGCAGTCGGTACGGGCGAGGATGGGACTGTTGCTGTTACAATATGTACTTACCTTCATATTGGTGGTACTGGCATTTTATTTTAACCGTCAGCTTGATACCTTGCTGCATACAGACCCGGGGTATCGTACGGAGAATATTTTAGTGGCGCATCTGGCTCACGAATCGAAGGATTATTCGTCCTATCAGAATCCGGAAGATATACAGGCACGTCTGCAGCGAGTGAAACAACTTGGTGCCAAGATGAAATCTTGCCCTGATATAGAGTATTGGGTGGCGGATCAATCTGCGCTGACCTCCAGTGATTTTGGAATGAAGTTCATAGGAAACAACGGGCGTACGGCTTTTTTGTATATGTGGTATGCCAATCCTTCTTTCTTCCGGCTTTATAAACTGCGTTTTGTAGAGGGAACGCTTCCCTCAATGGAAGAGGAAGAAGATTGGGACAGAGAGTATTATGTGGTGAACCGTGCGGCACTGAAGGCGTTGGGATATGATTCCTGTCAAGGAGCTACATTGATGTATGAAGATGACAAAGTGAGGGCTCAAAACCCGGAAGCGCATCCTATTGTAGCGGTTATCGATGATTATTATGACGGACATATCAGTGCGGGTGTGCATCCGATGGTATTTGTGGTGCGACGTGGCTCTTCCGGTGACCTGTATACGTTGTCATACCGTCCGGGACGTCTTGCTGCGGTGATGGATTACTTGAAAAAAGTGGAACGTGAAATATATGGCACAGAGGAATTTGAATATACATTGTTTTCCGACCAGGTGAAACAGATGTATGCGGCAGACCGTCGGATGGCAATGCTTTACACTGCGTTTGCTTTTATCGCCATTGTCGTATCTTGTTTGGGGCTGTTCGGCATTTCCCTGTTCGATATCCGCCAGCGTTACCGTGAGATTGCCATCCGCAAAGTGAACGGTGCCATGCTGAAAGACCTATATGTGCTGTTGCTCCGCCGTTACGTGGGGATGCTGTTGCTGGCAGCCGTGGTGGCAGTGCCGCTGGCTTGGCTGGCCATCTACTATTATACCGCCGATTTGGTGGTGAAGGCTCCGGTGACGGTCGGTCTGTTCCTGACAGCCTTCCTGATAGTAGCGGTGATTTCTGTGGCTACATTGCTCTGGCAGGTGAACAAAGCTTCCCGCATCAACCCGAGTGAAGTAATGAAAAGTGAATAATAAAAAACAAATTTATATGAACACACTACGCTATGCATTACGTTTCCTGCTTCGTGCACGGACGTACACACTGATTAATCTGTTGGGGCTGGCATTCAGTCTGGCTTGCTGCATCATTCTACTCCGATACATCCATAGGGAACTGACGGTCGATACCCATTGTGTGGACCGGGAAAATGTGTATGTGTCTCGTTGTCAGATTGGTGACAACGATGCATTGGTTTCTTCCACATTGAATGGAGATACGCTGGCTGTAGACCCGTCACTGGTCATGCAACGTTCACGGGTCACACTGCTGGATCATGACATGATACGTTACAAGGACAATCGTTTGCAGGTGAATATGATAGTGGCCGATACGACCTTTCTGAAACTGTTCCGTTATCAGCTGTTACAAGGAGAATCTTCCCTTTCAAAGCCAGGGATGGCCTTGTTGAGTGAGCACCTGGCACATAAGTTGTTTGGCAAGCAGAATCCAATTGGAGAGACCTTTGTTCTGTCTACTGGGAAATCAGTGACGGTATCCGGAATCTTCGCTACTCCTGAAAATAAGTCTATCTTGCAGGTAGATGCCATTCTTTCTGAAATGCCGGGAGCACTTTGGGAAAGAATGCCCATGGAGTTTGTCCGTTTTGTGCCAGGAGCGGATATTCAGAAATTAAATGAGGCAGGCAAGATCTTGCGTCCTACTCAGGTGGGAGATGGCAGTATGTACACTTTCTCCCTCCTGTCACTGAAGGATGTATATTGGGAGTCACGTTTGTTGTACCGCACTTCTCCTACGATGTGTGTGTCGGGCAATCGAGCTCAGTTGTATGTCTTGTCGGCCATGTGTATCTTTATATTCTTTATCGGTCTGCTTAATTACATCAATTTGTATGCGGTGCTGTTGGGCAAGCGATTACGGATTTATCTGCTTCATCGGGTGTGGGGAGCGGGCTTTCGTCCTCTCTTCATGTTGGTGTACTGGGAAAATCTGGTACTGTCGGTCTTGTCGTTGTTGCTGGCCTGGACGGTGGTGGAGCTTGCTCAACCTTTTGTCAACCGTTTGTTTGACACGGTATTTACCGTAGGGACGTTTGACGTATGGGGGTCATTGTCTCTTTTTGGTGTGGTTGCCGTTGCTCATATCATTATGCACGGTACTTCGGTGCTGGAAATCCCCGTTGGGCATGTCGCTGGTTTGTTCGGGGAATGACAGGAAGTCAATACGCTTGCGTCAGGGATTTCTGTTCGTGCAATATACGGTAACCATTGTACTGGTTGTCCTTGCCTTGTTCTTTCATCGTCATCTCAACTTGCTGTTGAATACTCCACCGGGATTTCAGGTGGAAAATGTGATTCATGCCAACTTAGTGTATGAGTCGACTGACTATGCCTCTTATACCGATGAATCGATACAGGCCCGGAAGCAGCGGGTTGCTCAGATTGATGAGGCGTTGAGTAAATGTCCAGACATCGTGAACTGGACAGCTGGTTTGTATTCCATTTTGGATTTCGACTATACGGCGGAGTTTCAGAATGCGAAGGGAGAAACCGTTTCATTGAGTCAGAATTTTGCTACTCCCGAATTCTTTACCTTGTTCAATTTGAAGCTTGTGGAAGGGAAACTGCCCGTTGAAGAAGACGGGTTTGTGGTGAATCGGGCGGCTTTGCGTGCTTTGGGATACACCTCTTTAGAGGGAGCTACCGTGTTGGACCTCCGTATGAAAGAATTTGTTCCGGATTTGCAGGCCCGTCCCATTGTGGGAGTGATAGAGGATTATTATAGCGGACATATCTCCAAAGGGGTACGTCCCATGCTGTTCATGGTTTCTCCTACTATGCGGGGAGACGTGTATCAGATAGCATGTCAGCCGGGCAAACTTTCTCAGGTGATAGATTATCTGCGGAAGCTGGAAAGGGAAGTATATGGTACGGAAAATTTTCAGTATTCGTTGCTGAAGGACGATGTGCAGAAGTTGTATAAATCCGATCAGCAGGTAGCTACCATTTACTCGGCTTTTGCCTTTATTGCCATTGTCATTTCCTGTTTGGGCCTGTTGGGTATTTCCCTGTTCGATATCCGCCAGCGTTATCGGGAGATTGCCATCCGCAAGGTGAACGGTGCCATGCTGAAAGACTTGTATGTGCTGTTGCTTCGCCGTTACGTGGGGATGCTGTTGCTGGCAGCCGTGGTGGCAGTGCCGCTGGCTTGGCTGGCCATTCACTATTATACCGCCGATTTGGTGGTGAAGGCTCCGGTGACGGTCGGTCTGTTCCTGGCAGCCTTCCTGATAGTAGCGGTGATTTCCGTGGCTACGTTGCTCTGGCAGGTGAACAAGGCTTCCCGCATCAACCCGAGTGAAGTAATGAAAAGTGAATAATAAAAGAATGAACTTATAATGATTGCACATTATTTGAAAGTGGCTTTCCGCAATTTGTGGAAATACAAGACTCAGCATATCGTTTCAGTTTTTTGTCTGGCGATAGGAGTCCTGGCTTTTTCACTTATGATTCGCTTTGTAAGTGTAATGAGTGAAAGGGCTGATTATATAGGAGGCGAACGGGCTATGCAACTGAATATTAGTAAAAAGGATTTTGCCGGTGATATTCCTTTCTATGAAGAAGATGTCCGGAGGCTGGAAAACCAGGTTACAGGTATGCTGGATTCTATCTCAGCCTTTTCTTATGAGGCCAATATGGATGTGGAGGTGGTAGGAATAGATGGGAATGAAACCCCGTATCAGGTGACTTACAAAGTGGCAAATTCTTCTGCTTTTCTGTTTTGGAAATTACCTTTGCTCTATGGTTCCCGCTTGCCGGAAGAAGAAGATGAAATCATTGTGTCTGCTTCTTTTGCTAGAAAGATAGCAGGGGGTGACAATCCGGTCGGTCGGGTGGTCCGGATTGCATCGCAGACCTCTGCCAATGGTATTACGGATTATTGGATTGTAAATGTAGTAGCCGAAAATGAGAATGGCGGTTCGCCGAGGACAGAATGTTGGTTCCCTTTGTCATTGAAACCGAAGGCCTGGCTTCAAGTCTATGCTCTGCGTGAGCAGGGAATTTCTCCAGAATCGCTGAAAAAACACTTGGCAAGGATGACTTGGGTGCGTGGAGAGGAGGTGATGCATGTGAAGGCTTTTTCTTTAAAAGAACTGGAGGAAAGAAGGAATACAGACTTGGCCCGTTTTTTCTTGCTCTTCATTTCTTCCTTGATTCTGCTGTCGGGACTGATTAATTTCCTGAAGTTTACATTTCAAATGTTTTATGCCCGTCAGCGGGAGCTGGCTTTACGTAAATGTGTGGGCTCTGATTCAAAGGGCATATTCTTGTTGCTGTTTTTTGAGGTGTTCATAATGCTGACCATAGCTTGGTTTCTTTCTTTGATTATGGGGGAGGTGGCGATTCCGTTGGCCCGTACTTGGCTGCCTGCTGAGAATATCGTCTGGATGTCTTCCTCGTCTGTTTACAGCCTGCATACACTTGTTTATTTGGGTACATTGTTGCTCTGCACTCCTTTGTTAATACTCCCGGTGTGGCGGGTTCGTAGGGTGAGCCTGATTCGTCTGATTCAGTTCAATCGCGGGAAACATATTTTTCGTTCCCTGATGATTGGTGTTCAACTTGCAGTGTGCGTATTCTTCTTGGGAGCGGTTATGGTTGTTCATCTATCGTATACAGAACTGTTTGGAAAAACATATGTTCCTTTGGATACGGAGGAAGAAGAACGGAGCCTTTCTCTTTCTTTGGATACGGAACGTATTCGCCAACATTGGGATGAAATTCGTTCAGGCCTGGCTGCTTTGCCTGAAATTGAACGTTTGGTCACACTGGGGGATGAAACTTTAGACGGAAATCTATCTTCCTATCTTTATACCTCCTATCAGAAAGCAGATCATTCAGAGGTACGGGTTGCTGTAGCTCAGGGAGATCCGGCTTATTTTGATTTTTCCATATTCCGCTGGCTGGGAAACAGATGGATGCAGAAACGGAAGGATATGTGTATGTCAATGAGAATTTTGCCGATTTGCTACAAACTGAACATACAGACGGTACGGTGATGCTTGATGGACGAAGCTATCGGATTGCAGGGGTGTATCATGAACTTTATAAGCAGGTGATACTGGATGGACGGATGAATTTGTCGGTATTTTTTCCTTCTTCTCAGGCGACTACTTGTTTGCTGAAAATTGCATCAGGGAACGAGGTAGATAAAGTAAAGAAAGAAGTAATAGCTTTGTGTCGTCAATATGTTCCGGAAACATTGCCATTGCACATTCGAAAGCTGGGTGATGTCCGGCAAACAGACAGTGCTACTATTGGAATGATGAAATATGTAATGGGAATACTGGCCGTCGTTAGTATTTTGTTAGTGGTGTTAAGTGTGTATTCATCGGTGGTAATGGATGCGGAAACCAGACGAAAGGAAGTAGCCATTCGTAAAATCAATGGAGCCTCTCCATGGGATATTGGTTTGCTATTTGCGCGAGGGTATGTTGTGATTTTTCTGATTGCTTTCGGGGTGACTTATCCGGTGTTGAGACTTGCTATGATTCAGGCATTGAGCGATTCTGGTTTGCAATCCGTTTATGGTTGGGCGTGGGGAGTCTGTCTGTTTGTCGTAGTTGCCTGTTTGGTGGGACTGACCGCATGCTGGCAGATATTCCGGGTGATGCGGTTGAATCCGGCAGAAGAAATCAAGCGGGAGTAATATAATAGTATAATAACCTAAAATGAATAAATAACCATGAGAAAACAAGTATTAGCCTGTCTGCTCTTAGGTGCATTGGGAGCACAGGCACAAGAGAAATTTGTAGTGGAAGGACAGTTGAAGCACATTTCCGACGGAACCGTGTTCAGTTTGATGAAGCGAGAGGGGAATGTAGGGAGTATGGCGGCTACCGACACGTTGCGGAACGGCACATTCCGTTTTGAGCTGACTACCGCCGGAAACGGGCTGGAACGCTATGATTTGATGGCACATGACAAGACGAGTTTTCCACCCATGTCGCTCAGCTTGTGGGTGAATCCCGGAAGTCGTTTGCTCGTACAGGGAGAAAATCCGTATATTTACTCTTGGAAAGTAGAGAGTGATGTCAAGGAACAACAGTTCCAGCAGCAGCTGATGCAGGCTTCCCGCAAGGAATGGGAAGAGTTTCAGCGGTTGTCCATGCAGAAGTTTGAGCTGATGAGGTCGGCTGCACAGGGAGGAAACAAGGAACAGGCTCGTGCAAAGGTAGACAGTCTGCAACAACTGACGGATAAGTTGAGCGATCAGATTACGCAGCATACTATCGCACTTATGAAACAGTCGCCGGTCAATGCCGTCTGGATGGATGAATTGTATCGGATGGGGATGTCGGTGAAGTTCCGTAAAGACTATCCGTATAAGGAAGACGTGCAGCAGTTGTACGACCGTCTGGATGCCGCACAGAAAGAGACTTTTGAAGGGAAGAGCGTGTACCTGACTTTGAATCCGCCGACCGTGGTCAAGGCGGGCGAGGAAGCTGTCGATGCGGATATGTACGATTGGGAAGGCAAGGTTCATCGCCTGGCTGAGTTTCGTGGAAAATACGTCCTGCTGGATTTCTGGAGCCGGGGATGCGGTCCTTGCATGATGTCGCAGCCGGAGCTGAAAGAAATCAGCGAGATGTACAAGGACAGCCTGGAGGTGGTCAGCCTGAGCATTGAGAACCGGAAGGGATGGGAAGAGGCTTCTAAATCGCATGTCATGACCTGGAATAATTGGAACGATTTGGAGGAAACCAACGGATTGTATGCCCGTTATGGCGTCAGAGGTATTCCCCATTTTGTGTTGATTTCGCCGGAAGGAAAGGTGGTTGACAGCTGGAGTGGATATGCAAAAGGTTGGCTGAAACTGAAAATTAAAGGCTCGATGGCTCCCAAACAGCCGATGCGTATCGAATGGAAGGACGGTCACAAAGTGGTGCATCATCCGCGGAAGAAAACAGAAAAGATGGAGGTGCTGACCATCCGTCAGGTGGAGCTGACCGACTCGACTACGGTACTTCGCGTGCATGCACGGTATATTCCAAATTATTGGATTCGGTTGGACAAAGCGACTTTTTTGATGTCGGACAAGGGGGTGAACTATCCGCTTCTGCGCAGTGAAGGTTTCGCGATAGGCGAGCAGGTGTTTATGCCTGATAGCGGAGAAATGGATTTCACGCTCTATTTTGCTCCGCTGCCGAAAGATACCCGCTGGTTTGACTTTTCGGAAGGCGAGCACGTGGAAGGGGGATACTATATCGAAGGCATCCGTCTGACAGAATAAGAAATGAACTAAAAAAGATGTGTTATGATATTGAATGTAGTATTGAAAATGATTTTGCGAAGCTGGTGGCGTAACAAGGTGTTTTTCCTTGTTTCAGTAGCCAGTCTGGCATTGGGATTGGCTTGCACCAATTTGCTGATGACCTACTTCGTGCACGAGCATGGGTTGGAAGGATGCAATCCGGACCGTGACCGCATGTTTTTCCTGCGGCAGGATGACCCGATGACGGAGGGGAAACGAGTGGCCTTTGCCGGCGCAGAGGTTCCTCCGCAGCTGAAGCAAAGCTATGCCGAGGTAGAGGACTTTCTCCGGTTAGGAAAACTGGATTTGCTTTACTGCAAGTTGAACGAGCAGAAGGTGGAAGGTGATTTTAAGATGTTGTCGGCCGATACGACCCTGACGAGCTTTTTTGATTATCGTACGGAAGAAGGTAGTTTGAGTCAGGTACTCTGTCAACCGGGGAAGGTGGCGTTGAGTGAGGCTTGTGCCCGTCGTCTGTTCGGAGGGAAACAAGCGGTAGGGAAGCAGGTGGAGGCACATTTCCGTTTTGGAGAGGCCCGTACGTACGAAGTGGCGGCAGTGCTTAAGAAGCGCGAACAATCGCTTCTGCAGTTTGACATGCTGATAGCACACGATCCTGATTTTTTCTGGGGGGGACTTACATTGCTGAAGCTGACTCCGGGTACGGATGCGGGTCACCTGGCTGATAAAATGAATACGGACAAGGTACCTACACTGATGCCCGGTCAGACGAAATATTACTTGGATCCGCTGGATGCCATTTGTTTCACTACTCCCGACGATGCTTCCCAGCAGACACTCGATTATGTCAGTCAGACACCCGTGCAGACTCTCTATATCAGTCTGCTGGCAGCCGTGCTGATACTGATTATTGCTTGCTGCAACTATACTAACATGAGTTTGAGCCGCTTGCTGCAACAGCTTCGTATGATTCATGTGGAGAAATTGATGGGGGCTACCTTGCGCAATATCCGTCTGCAACTTTTCGGGGATGCTTTCCTGACGGTGGTGTTGGCATTCGGCTTGTCCATTCTGTTGGTCAATGACTGTCTGTCACTGTTTAATGACCTGTTAGGCTCGCGGTTGACCATGACGTTCTTCTTCAGTAGTCAGATGTTGCCGTGGTTGCTGTTATTCATTCTGTTGATGTCGGTAATACCGGCATGGTACATCAGCTGTCGCCTGTCACGCTTGTCGTTCACGGAGTACCGCACCCTTTACAGTGGCCGGCGCAAACAGCGTTTTGTGGCGGTACTGGTAACAGTGCAGTTCGTGATTTCCACCGGATTGTTACTGGCTACGCTGACAGCACGCAACCAGATGGAACTGACCCGCCAACGGGCTTCGCGTTACGAGGGCTGCATTGAGATAGGGGATGCCTTTGGTGCTCCGTTGGCCCCCTTCAAGACGGAACTGGAAAAACGGGTGAAAGGGATTGAATCCATGACACTTTCCAAGGCTTCGGTGCTTAATGCCTGGATACGTCAGTTGAACGTGCAGCGTCCCGGTGGGAAGGAAGTGCGTACCAATCTGCTGACATTGGAAGGCGACTCCACGTTGTTGCGCACCTTGCGCATTGAACAGTTGAGTGGAGAATCTCCTTCTCGTCTGTTGGAGCGTCAGGCTTCTCCTGTACTGGTGAACGAGAGTTTTGTCCGCTTGTTAGTGCCTGCGGGTACGGAGGTCGTGGGGCATGCCTTGCGCGAGTTCGATACGGAAACAAAAGACAGTCTGGCTGTAATTGCAGGGGTGGTGCGCGACTTTTCCGTCAATTCGCTGGAAGAAGCGGTAACACCTCTTGTCATCACGCTGTTGTCGGCAAGTGACTTGCAGAAAGGATTCTATTTGCAACTGCGTCTTCGTCCGGAAAACCGTGAAGAGACCTTGCAGCAGATAGAAGCCGTATGGAATGAAATGAATCCTAACCAACCTTTCGGTTATGCAGATATGCACCGGGATTTTATGGCACGTAACGGGAAAGTGCTTTCTTTGTCGCATATCCTGACTTTCTATGCTGTGATTGGGCTGTTGCTGACAGGTTTCGGATTGTTTGGCATTGCCTGGTATGCCACCCGTCAGCGGATACGCGAAATCAGTATCCGCAAGGTGCATGGAGCAACACGGGGGCAGATTATCTGGCTGCTTAACAAGCCGTTCTGTATCTATGCTGTAGTGGCGTATGTAGTGGCCATGCCTGTCGGCTGGTGGTTCATGCTGCATTGGCTGGAGCAGTTTGCGTACCGTGCCCCGCTTTCAATTGGTATCTTTGTATGGCCGTTGCTGGTGGTGTGGGGCATCTCAGCGGTCATTGTCTGCCTGCAAGGTTGGATATTGAGTCGGGTAAATCCGGTAGAATGTATAAAACAAGAGTAATATCATTAAAATAAAATTTTGAAGTATGATTAAGACAGAAAATTTACAGAAAGTATTCCGCACAGATGAAGTGGAAACTTGGGCATTGAATAATGTAAATATCGAAGTGAAGGAAGGAGAGTTCGTGGCTATCATGGGCCCTTCAGGTTGTGGAAAATCTACCTTGCTGAATATCCTGGGACTACTGGACAATCCCACGGGAGGCAAGTATTTCTTGAACGGAACAGAAGTGGGGGGCTATACTGAATCGCAACGTACTTCCTTGCGTAAGGGAGTGATTGGTTTCGTGTTCCAAAGCTTCAATTTGATTGATGAACTGAACGTATTTGAGAACATCGAACTGCCCTTGTTGTATTTGGGCGTACCTTCGGCAGAACGTAAACGGAAAGTGGAGGCTGCCATGGAGCGGATGGGGATTACACATCGTGCCAAGCACTTCCCGCAGCAGCTGTCGGGCGGACAACAGCAACGTGTGGCTATTGCCCGTGCCGTAGTATCAGGGCCGAAGCTGATTCTGGCCGATGAACCTACCGGTAATCTGGACTCCAAGAACGGACGGGAAGTGATGGAATTACTTACCGAACTGCATAAGGAAGGCACCACCATTGTGATGGTGACCCACTCGCAGCATGATGCCGGTTTTGCCGACCGTGTTATTAATCTCTTCGACGGACAGGTGGTAACGGAAGTGAACCTTTAAAAATAAGGTTTAGGCTTGTTTCTTAAACTGGCCGGGCGACATTCCGCAGTAACATCGTATCAGCTGGGAGTATACGTCGGGAAATACTTTGCGGATACTTTACGGGCAGAATGGTATGTGGTACCGGATGAATGCAAGCGGTATCCATGAATATCTGTTAGAAGCTAATGGCGGGATGGCAATAAAGGTCATAGCTTACCGCACGAACTTTGATTCTTTGCATTGCACGATAAATCGTTTTTGTATTGAAGAATACAAAAACGAAGAACAGAAGTGAACCGAAGTTCCGGCCTGCTTTCACCTTCCTGAAGGCAGTGCCGGAATATCGGCCTCTATTCGGTTCTCCACCTCGTCGGGGAGCTTAGAGAAGAAATCCATTCCCGTTACCTTTTCCACGGAATCAACCGGTACCATATATTTTTCCAGTGCCTGATGATGTGCCTTGTTGTCGAACAGAAAGCCCATGGCGATGGGACTTTTCCGGTTATAAATCAGCACCACCTTGAAGAAACGGTCGGGCACGGCTACCCGATGCTCTCCGATGCGCTTGGGTTGCTTTTTATCATAGATAGGTCCGCAGGCAATGTACACTGTGCCATATTTCCGGGCCCAGCTGCGGCATAATTCCTCCAAATCTCCCCAGTCGTCCCGGTTCAGCTTTTGATTCTGCGGACAGATGTTGCTCATGTAGAACGATTCCTCCATGGCTTTCTTGCTCCATTTCATGTCGGCCGCCGGAGCCATGTGTCCCCGGTCGTATCCGGAGCGCGTATAATCGGCATGCTCCACACGGGGTTCGGGCAAATCCGGGTCGGGTACGAAGCGGTTCTTTCGCTCTTCACTTCCTTTGGTCTCCTGCCGTGTCAGTTCCCAGGCCACCCAGTTGGGCGTTTTGTAGAAATTATTGTATGAAACGGTGTACCCTGTCCGCTGCAACTTGATTTCTTCCCGTTTGGTCAGCATGACGGGAATTTCCAGTTTGCTGCTGATTCGGCTGGCCGAGGGTTGTGCTTCCGTCTCGTCCTGCGACTTTTCCGGCAGGCGTTGTGCTACTTCCTTCTGTGCCTTCTCCAGTGTGTGCGAAAGTTCCTTTGTCAGTTCCTTAGCTTCCGGCAGGTTCTGCTGGTTCTGATAGAAATAAACACCGCCACCCAGAATCAGCAGCAGGAGTATGAAGCCTTTCAGGGAGCCGGTGGATGAACTTCTCTTTTTCTTTCCCATGGTGTGCGTGTATTAAACCAGTTTGAAACGCATCCGGAAGATACCGTCCTTAAAGTCGTGACTGATAATCTTGAAGGTGCCGATTTCTGACGTATTCTCTACATGCTGCCCGATGCACAGACACTCGTCGTAATCGCCTACGTGTACCACACGAACCGTCTCGGAAGCTCCTTCAGGCAGTCGTTTCATGTCAAAGCGTCCGGTAGCTTCTTCCTGTGTGATGAACTCCGTGGTGACAGGCAAGTGACGTGCGATTACTTCGTTGACAGTCGTTTCAATGCGTGCAATATCGTCTTCCGAAGGTGCTTGTGAAAGCGCAAAATCGAGTTTGCTTTTCTTCCGTTCGATATGGGCAGATACAGCCCGCCCGCATCCGAAAAGATTGACCATGGTGCGGTTGATAATGTGTTCGCAGGTATGCATAGGAGGATACTCCTGCTTGTTGTGTGCGTTAAGTTGGATTTCTTGTTCCATAAATTACATTGATGAATTGTTTTTTTCTTTTTGCTTTTTTTATCTATCAGCATGCTCATGAAGGCCGAGCTGATGATACCTGTAGGAATGGCAATCATGGCGATACCAATCAGGCTGATGATACTGCTCAACAACCGTCCTAACGGAGTAATCGGGTAAATGTCACCGTAACCCACGGTGGTGAAGGCTACGATTGCCCACCAGAATCCGTCGCCGATATTTTCGAAGGCTTCCGGTTGTGCGTAGCGTTCGATGTAGTACATCAGAATGCCTGAAAATCCTAACATGATGCCACAGGCAGTATAGGCCGTAACAAGCTCTTCTCTGACGGTTCGGAGTACGGTGCCAATCATCTGGAAGGAACGTGAATAGCGTATCAGCTTGAAGATAATCAGTACGTAGGCCAGTACCACAAGATGTACGTGCGGGGTTTCCTTGTACACATAAATCACCATGAACGGGATAATTGCCACGAAGTCGATGATTCCATAAAAAGAGAACAAGTAGCGCAGACGTGCCTTCCAGGCATGGTTGCAGCTGGCGTATTGTACGGGAGCTGCCGCAATTCGTAGTCCATACTCAATGGTGAATATAAAGGAAGCCAGGTAGTTGAATGCATACAGACTGTTACGGTAAGGAGCCGATTCCTCAAAGGAACTATATATGATGGAGCAGATGGAACCGATGATAAAGAACAATACAAAATATTGAAACCATTTTTTCATTAGCTGGCGATGAATCATTCGGTACAATTTTTCGTGGCGAATTAAGTGCGGGAACTTTTCGCGCAGCGGGTCTATAAGATTGTGAGGTTCTATGTTCATGGCCGTGATTTTGTTTAATGGTTTTCACTGGGTCTTGTCACTCCTATTTTTGCAGGATATGAATCTTCTAAAGTGACAAATATACTCTTTTCTTTTGCAATGAGAGAAGGAGTAGAGAGAAAAGTATAAAAGACGGGCTAATTTTCAATGTAAAATCGACTTTTTGAAAACGCTTTTGTCTTTAGTTTCAAACGCCAAAGCGTTTGAGGTAAGACGTACTTACGTTTTAGTTGAAATGTCCTTGCGTTTTAATACGAACGCCAAAGCGTTTTGGGGGGGAGGGAAAATAAGGGCATAAAAAAAGGAGTTCCGCTGAACTCCAACCTTTGTTAACCTTAAATCTAATACTATGAACACATTGCAAAGGTACGCATTTTCTGTTTCTCTGCAAGTAAAATGCCCCTTAAAATCTGTTTTATAACATCTATTATAATTTGCATTTGCCGGAAACGTTTTTGTTAACGCTTCTTTTACTACCTTTGCAATTAAAAAATAGACAGATTATGGCATTTGAAGCGACGAAAAGAGAATGGGGAGAGCTGTATGCGTTTTTCCGGCTGCTGGCCGACGGTTACGTGTATGGTGGTACTCCTGATGTGAAGAAGAACGAAGCGCTCCGTCTTCCGGTGGCAATGGTTCAGCGGGAAGAACATGACGGTACGCGTCAGTATATTTTGGAAAAAGATACCGTGCACCTGAAAGGGGAGAATATAGACAAGCGGATTCCTCGTGAGGACTTTGCTACGGTGGCAGAGCTTATTTATGCAGCGATTCGTCAGAGCCGGGAGGATGATGTCACATCTCCCGATGGCGTGGAGGAGTTTCTGGATGAGGTAGCCATTTTCGATTTGGAAGCCAAGACGGACGACCGCACGGATTTCAGCGTGGCTTTTTACTCGGTAGATGCTCCGCTTACCGGATTCTGTGTCCGCTCCCGTTTGGGAATGATGATTCCGTTGCTTGACGGAGGGAGAACCGCTAATTTCAAGTTTGAGCAGACAGGTGTGAAGTTTGCTACCCCGACCGTCAACAAAATCAATGCGGAAGGTGAGGAGGACGATGTCATATCCCGTATGCTGATGATAGAGCGTCTGGGAGGCGCACTGAAGTACAGTGACGTGGCCGATAAGATTTTCCGCAGCAACCTGTCCATGATTGATTTGCACATGGGACGACTGATGGCGGAAATGACACGCCTGATGTGGTTGGACGGTATCACGAAGGTGTCGGAACTGACGGAGGAAATCAAAAAGCTGAATCCGCTGAAGATAAAGGACGAACTGATTACGAAGCACGGCTTTTATGAATATAAGGTGAAGGAACTGCTGCTGGCTTTGGCCATGGGACTTCGTCCGGCAAAGCTGTATAACGGAACAGACTCTGCCATTGCGGGATTCCTTTTCGTGACGGGTGACGGGGAAGTGTTGTGCTACCAGCGTGCCTTCCGTCAGACATTTGCCGATTTCCTTTTCCAGAACAGCCGCTTGGAAAAAGGTTCTACGGAAAAAGACAAGTATGGTTACCTGGAACGTGAAAATGGGGTATATTATTTTAAACTGAACCTGAAAATCGGTTTGTTGAAGCGATAAAGTTCGGATAGTAGATAAATGAAAAACGGATTCTCCGACCGTCGAAGTCAGGGAATCCGTTTTTTATGCATTTCCGCGAAGAGAATTATTCTTCGTGGTTGCTGTAATATTTCATGAACTGTGTACGTTCGAACGGGTTGATGTCACCTGCGGCTGAGGCATTCATCTTTCCTTTGAACTGTGCAATGGAATCATATCCTTTGTCGTCCATCCATTCAGCCAGTTCTTTCTTCATCTCTTCAATCATCTGGTTGCCATGCTGGTAGATAACGCTGCAAACTTCTACGGCAGCTGCTCCTGAAAGCAGAGACTTGATAACGCCTTTTCCGTTGTGTACGCCACCTGAAACCGCATAATCCAGCTGAGGAACTTCTGCCGAAGCAATGGCTGTCCAGCGGATGCGGTCAGACAGTTCAGAAGGTGAACTCATTACATTGGCTGTAGTGAAAGTCAGGTTGTCAATCTGGATGTCCGGCTGGTAGAAGCGGTTGAACAATACCACAGCAGCAGCACCGTTGGCATACAACTGGTTGATAAGTGCTACCGGATTAGTCAGGTTGCTGCCCAGTTTCATGATAACCGGAATGCGGATTACTTTCTTGATGTGGCGCAGGATGTCGATGTGACGCTGTTCAAAGCTTCCCGGTGTATAATCCTTGCTGGTCTGCAAAGAAAGGATATTCAGTTCCAGTGCATCGGCTCCGGCTTCTTCCATCAGGCGGGCAAAGTCAGTCCATTCGCTGTCACTATAGCAGTTGATGCTGGCGATTACCGGAATCTTGCAGTGTTTCTTTACGTCTTCAATCAGGGTGATATGTTCGTTCAGCGCATGTGAGCGTACGTATGCTCCCAGGTAATCGTCGGCTTCTGGTGAGCCATAGCCCTGCATACTTCCTGCCTGCATGTTGATTTGTTCTTCGAATACTGATTTCAGTACTACTGCACCAGCTCCGGCTTCTTCCAGTTTCTGAACTTTAGCCAGGCTGTTAGTCAGTCCAGAACTACTGATAATAATCGGGTTGTTCAGAGTTAACCCTGCAAAAGTTGTTTTTAGTTGTGCCATATTCTTCTCGTTTTTAATATACTCTATCTCCAAAAATCTTGCTGCCTACACGCACCATCGTGCTTCCGGCCTGAACAGCCAGCGTATAGTCGTGCGACATGCCCATGGAAATTTCCTTGAAGGTGTCACAATCTTTAAAATAGGTAGCTTTCAGTTCGGTAAAGAAACGGTGAAGGCTTTCAAATTCGTTGATGATTTGTGATTCGTCGTCTGTATTGGTGGCCATTCCCATGACTCCGCTGATGCATACATGAGTCAGCTCTTTCCACGGGGTGGTTTCCAGCATCTCGCGACAGGCTTCAAAAGAAAATCCGTATTTGCTTTCTTCTTCTGCGATATGGATTTCCAGCAGGCAAGGTATCACCCGGTTGCATTTAGCCGCTTGTTTATCGATTTCAGCCAGCAGCTTGTAACTGTCTACGGCATGAATCATGGCGATGTAGGGTGCGATGTACCTCACTTTATTGGTCTGCAGGTGGCCGATGAAATGCCACTGAATATCGGCGGGCAGGGAAGCCTGCTTCTTGCTCAGTTCCTGTTCCTTGCTTTCTCCGAAGATGCGCTGCCCGGTTTCGTATGCAGCCAGAATCGCTTCGTTCGGGTGAAACTTGGAAACAGCAACCAGACTGACCTGGGGAGGAAGTTGTGCCCGTACTTCTTTTAAATTAGACTGAATATCCATGGTGTGGTAGGTGTTTGTTTATCGTTTGTCTGCATCCGGGAACTCCGGTTTTACGTCAGGCTCTGCAGAGTAGGGATATACGTCCATCAGTGCGGTTTCGGCAACCGATGCGATGACGTAGTCGGCCATTGTGCCCTTCATGCCTTCATCCAGTTTCTTCACGGCATCGCGAAGGTCGGAAGCTTGTACCAGTACGTTGGTAGCTGTTTTCTTTTCCGCACCGCTTTTCTCGTCGAGGGTGATGAAGTAGAGCTTGCACTTGAACCAGCGGTCGGCAGCTTCCTCGTCGCTGGGAAAGAGCTCGCTGTAGTTGGCGCGTTTGATGTCGGATACAGTGAATTCTCCGCTGATGAACGGAGTGATTTCTTCGATAATACGCGATTCGGCTTCGGTAAAGCTGAGTGCGTCCACCAGATAGGGTTCCGTTACTTTCTTGTTCATTCCGTTTTCGGCTACTTTCTCGTAACGGATCTTGCATTCAAACCAATTATGCATCATAATTTTTCTTGCTTTTCAATTTGTAATATTTCACACAAAGATACGATTATAAATTGAATGAGAGAATAAATGGTTTTGAAAAATCAGTCAATTCTCGGTTTGCAGCGGTTTTGTTGCATGAATTCCTGAATGAGGTCGGTGTAATTCCCTTGAATCAGGATGTGGTGGTTGCCCAGCGGATTATGCAGGAAATAGTCAGCCGGCTTATCCAGGCGTACCTTTAGCTGTGTGCGACAACAGGTCACCATGTTGGTATTTTCGATGCAATGTCCAGAACTCAGATAATATTCGTCCAGACATTCTCCCCCGCATTTGAAGAGGGTGACTTCGCCCGGATGTACAATGCCTTGAATGGCGATGCCGCTTTCTGTTTCAAAATGGTTGCGGATAATAAACTCTTCGGCCATTTTGGTAGGAATGGAGCAGTGTGCCAGCAGTACTTCGTTGCGGTCAAGGTCTACAAACGAAGGATTGGCCATAAAGCCGGGCTTTCCGATGAGTTCTTTTACCATCAGCAAGGTCATGATGGATTGCAGGTCGCCTTCGCATCCGGCAGGTATTCCTTCGTCATTCAGCAAAGAAAGGGCCAGGCAGCCTGTGGTCTTCAGGCTCTGGATCAGCGAGAAGCAGGACAGGGTAAGAGCGTCCAGGCTTTCTTCCTTGCATACACGTCGGATGGCTTTGTACAGGCGCATGGCCCGAAGCAGTTCTTCCGGAGTAGCCTCCTGAATCCCTTTGGCGCGGTGGGCAAACAAAGAGGCTTCTGGTCCTATTTCATCTTCCGTAATCTCGTGGAAAGCTTTTTCTACGGTCTCAATGGAGATGTCCGTGTAAGTCACTCCCCAACGTTGTCCGGCTAACAGATAGTCTACGTGGCTGGCTACCAGCCAGGAAGCCGGAGTGCCGATTACGCCGATGCGTTTTTTCTTCAGGGAACGTTTGGCGGCAAATGCCTGGTGATGTAAAAGTACCTGATTTACCATGTCGGGCACTAAGCCATGGATGATTTTGACCTTCATGTCTCTCGACTGAATCCATGCCGAGATTTCAAGGGCGGCAGCCAGTGAGTTGTTCAGGCCGTCTGTCAGTAGGGTGATGGGATAGGGCAGGATGCTGAAAAAACGCACCACTGCATTTTCCACGCCCCCGCTGGCAATGAAAGCCATTTTGTATTCATGACTGGGAATGCTTTCAGAGTCTGTATAGTTGACAAGGTGAAGGGTAAAATGTTTTTCCAGTTCCACGAACAGGTCTTTATGCTTTTCGTAGACTTGCTCCACCTTGTATGTGCCAGCTGTAAATATAATTAGGTAAAGGTTCATAATGCTTGAGTGTTTGGTTATCGATAGCAAACATACGGATTTTTTGGGTAGAAGACTTGGAAAATGCCTGAAAAGGCGTTAAACTTTACTTGGGGGGCCTTTTTCTCAAAAGAAAGGAGTAGCCCACGGCTCTTTCGTTTAAAACAACCTCTATAATCCTTGTTATTCTCCGAAAAACCATTATTTTTGCGCACAGCGATGCAGGAAGCACCGCTTCCGGTGTTTCTTTTTATCGTTCATATAAAATTATTTTTGTAGGCAGAAATCAAATGCGACAGAGGTCGTTTTTTGATTTTCGCCTTAATTTTCGCTATGCGAAAATACGATTTATTTTGCTGATATGCAATATTTTGCATGTCTAATATATAAAAAGAAACATGCATTCTGCCGTCGTGGCAGCATAATGAAACATCTGAAAGAATTTGTGAAATCAGTGCCGGATTACCGCAGGACAGACAAGGGAAACTACAAATACAAGCTGGAAGATATTCTTCTCCTTGTAATACTCGGACGGCTGGGCAAGTGTATAACAAGACCGGATATAATCAGATTCGGCGAGCGTAATCTGAAACGCTTCCGCTCTTTAGGAATTTTGTTGGACGGCGTGCCTTCTGAACCTACGCTCTGCCGTATATTCAAACATATTGATGATGAAGCCATGTCTGAGCGGATGTCTGAATTTACCTCCACCTTCCATGATGAGCTTGTCGGTTGTGCCGGGGACATCCTCTGTATTGACGGCAAGGCAATGAGAGGGACGGTACTTGAAAACGGACGCAACCCCGACATCGTATCCGCCTATTCCCTTGAAGGAGGTTTCACCCTTGCCACGGACATGTGTGAAGAAAAAAAGCAACGAGCTAACTTCCGTACCCAAACTATTGAACAAGGTGGATGTGTCAGGATGCATAGTTACGGCAGACGCCATGTCCTTCCAGAAAGCCATCATAGATAAAATCCGGGAAAAAGGCGGTGATTTCCTTATCGAGCTGAAGGCAAACCAGAGGACTCTGCGATATGGGGTTGAGGACAATGTCGAACTTGCAGAGCCTGTGGATGTATATTCGGAAGGCCCTTTTTCTTGAACATGGCAGAATAGAGACCAGAGTATGCCGTATCTTTCGTGGAAATGACCTGATTACGGACAGGAAAAAGTGGAATGGAAATCTGACGGTTGTCGAAATACGGACTGCAACGGAGAGAAAATCTGATGGTCAGAAATCTTCCGAGAGGAGGTTCTATGTCTCCAGTTTTCACGGAAGTGCCAGGCGGCTGAGTACAATAGCCAGAATGCATTGGGCAATAGAAAGCATGCACTGGGACCTTGACCGCAACCTGAGGCAGGACTTCATCAGGCGGAATAGTGCAAGGTCCGCCAGAAACCTTGACACGATACAGAGGATGGTACTGGCAATACTTTCGATATGGAAAGGTAAAAGGAAAAAGCTCTCCGACAAGGCTAAGGGAACGGCCGAACTTATCAGAGAACTTTCCTTGGACTTTACCGCAATGATACATATGCTGGATCAAAAATGAGATAATTTGTAATTTCAGAGGATTCGTAACGTTTTGGGTATCAATCATAACAAAATCCCTGCTTCCCATAAGAAGTGGGTGGGGGAATTATGTGCCTTTATCTAAGCTTAAATGAAAGAGCCGTGGGAGTAGCCGTATTTTTCTGAGCACAAAGTTGTTTAATTTCGACATTCGCTTTATCTTTGCATTTCAGAATCTTTTTTAAACTATAAAATATGCCAAAAATATCCATCAGAGGAACTGAAATGCCGGACTCGCCGATACGTAAGCTTGCGCCTTTGGCTGAAGCTGCGAAAGAGAGAGGAATTCATGTGTATCACTTGAATATCGGTCAGCCTGACCTGCCTACTCCGCGAGCGGCCCTTGATGCGATTCGTAATATTGACCGTACCGTTTTGGAATATAGTCCCAGCCAGGGATACAGAAGCTACAGAGAGCGTCTGGTGGGATATTATGAAAAGTACGACATTCACCTGGATGCCGATGACATTATCATTACTACCGGAGGGTCGGAAGCTGTGCTGTTTGCGTTTATGAGCTGTCTGAATCCGGGAGGATGAGATTATCGTGCCGGAACCGGCGTATGCCAACTACATGGCGTTTGCGATTTCGGCAGGAGCGGTTATCCGTACGGTGACGACTACCATCGACGAAGGTTTCTCTTTGCCGAAGGTAGAGAAGTTTGAAGAGTTGATTAATGAACGCACCAAGGGTATCTTGATTTGTAATCCGAATAACCCGACCGGGTATCTGTATACTCGCCGGGAGATGAATCAGATTCGGGATTTGGTGAAGAAGTACGACTTGTTCCTCTTCTCCGATGAAGTATATCGTGAATTCATCTATACAGGTTCTCCTTATATCTCTGCCTGCCATCTGGAAGGTATCGAACAGAATGTGGTATTGATTGACTCTGTATCGAAACGTTATTCGGAATGTGGAATTCGTATCGGTGCGCTGATTACGAAGAATCCGGAAGTGCGCAAGGCGGTGATGAAATTCTGTCAGGCTCGTTTGAGTCCACCGTTGATTGGCCAGATTGCAGCTGAGGCTTCGCTCGATGAACCGGAAGAATATGCTCGCGAAACATACGATGAATACGTGGAACGTCGTAAATGTCTGATTGACGGATTGAACCGTATACCGGGTGTTTATTCTCCAATACCGATGGGAGCTTTCTACACTGTGGCTAAACTGCCGGTGGATGATTGCGAGAAATTCTGCGCATGGTGTTTGTCTGATTTCAATTATGAAGGAGAAACTGTCATGATGGCACCTGCCAGCGGATTCTATACTACACCGGGCGGCGGTAAAAACGAGGTGCGTGTGGCTTATGTATTGAAGAAAGAAGACCTGGTACGGGCTTTGTTCATTCTGCGTAAGGCGCTCGAAGCCTATCCGGGAAGGGTGGATGAATGATGAGCAACTGGAAATTTTTTATTGCCCGACGGATTTACCGTAGCAGGGAAGGAGAGAAAGAAGTATCAAAACCGGCCGTACGCATTGCGATGGCCGGTATTGCTATCGGACTGGCCGTGATGATTGTGTCGGTGGCGGTGGTCATCGGCTTTAAGCATCAGGTGCGCGACAAGGTGATAGGCATGGGGGCTGATATTGTGGTTTCCAGTATAGAAGGGGCTCAGCTTTACCAGATGAATCCGGTGGTGGCAAACGACAGTTTGTTGTCGGTGATACGGAATATTCCCCAGGTGAGTCACGTGCAGCGTTACGCTACGAAACCGGGCATGATCATGACCGCTGATAACTTTCAGGGAATGATTGTGAAGGGGGTGGCGCAGGAATACGACTGGACGTACCTGAAGGCACACTTACAGGAAGGAGAGATTCCTGCACTGACGGACTCCGTGGCTAGCAACCGTGTGCTGGTTTCCCGTTCCATGGCTGACAAACTTTCATTGAAGGTGGGTGATAAGCTTTATACCTATTACATAGAAGGCAATGTACGTGCTCGCCGGTTGACAGTGAGCGGGATTTTTCAGACCAATTTCTCTGCTTTCGATGATTATTTCCTGATAACTGACATGTATACGGTTAACCGTCTGAACGGATGGGAACCGGACCAAGTAGGAGGTGTAGAAGTGGCTGTGTCGGATTATCGTTTCTTGAATTCGGTGAATGATGACATTCGTGGTCATATTCAGGAGCAGACAGACCGTTATGGGGCAATCTATTGTTCTCGTACCTCAGAAGAACTTTATCCTCAGATCTTTGCATGGCTCGACTTGCTGGATACTAATGTATGGGTCATTCTGATTCTGATGACCGGAGTGGCGGGTTTTACCATGATTTCCGGATTGCTGATTATCATCCTTGAACGTACACAGATGATTGGGGTACTAAAAGCCTTGGGAGCCGACAACGCTTCCATTCGTCAGATATTCCTGTCGTTTTCTGTTTTCCTTATCGGAAGGGGAATGTGCTGGGGAAATGTCATCGGGCTGTCGTGTTGTCTTATTCAGTATTTTTTCGAGCCGATTAAGTTGGATCCGGCTACGTACTATGTCAATGCAGTGCCCGTGGAACTTCATTTGGGTTGGATTGTATTGTTGAACGTGTGTACCTTGCTGGTATCGGTAGGTATGCTGGTCGGTCCTTCTTATCTGATAAGCCACATTCATCCTGCAAAATCCATTCGTTTTGAATAAATCCTGCTTTAAAATCAAGAGCAAACAAATCTTTTTTACTAATTTTGCACTCTCAATTGATATTAAAGAATAAAATAACTATATAAAGTTATGGCAAAAGAATTAAAAGATCTAACCAAGAGAAGTGAAAACTATTCACAATGGTATAATGATTTGGTGGTAAAGGCCGATTTGGCTGAACAGTCTCCTGTGCGTGGCTGTATGGTAATCAAGCCTTACGGATATGCCATCTGGGAAAAAATGCAGCGTATCCTTGACGATATGTTCAAGGCTACAGGACATGTGAATGCGTATTTCCCGTTGCTGATTCCGAAATCTTATTTGAGCCGTGAAGCTGAACACGTAGAAGGCTTCGCTAAGGAATGTGCGGTAGTAACTCACTATCGTTTGAAGAATGCAGAAGATGGTTCGGGTGTGATTGTAGACCCGGCTGCCAAACTGGAAGAAGAACTGATTATTCGTCCAACTTCAGAAACTATTATCTGGAGTACTTATAAAAACTGGATCAACTCATACCGTGACCTGCCTATCTTGTGCAACCAGTGGGCAAACGTAATGCGCTGGGAAATGCGTACTCGTCTGTTCCTGCGTACAGCTGAGTTCTTGTGGCAGGAGGGTCATACAGCTCATGCTACCCGCGAAGAAGCTGAAGCTGAAGCACAGAAGATGTTGCACGTGTATGGCGATTTTGCTGAAAAATACATGGCTGTGCCGGTTATCAAGGGTGTGAAGTCTGCAAACGAACGTTTTGCCGGTGCATTGGATACTTATACTATTGAAGGATTGATGCAGGATGGTAAGGCATTGCAGTGTGGTACCTCTCACTTCCTGGGACAGAACTTTGCCAAGGCATTCAACGTGCAGTTCGTCGACAAGAACAATAAGCTGGATTATGTATGGGCTACTTCATGGGGTGTATCTACCCGTCTGATGGGTGCCTTGATCATGACTCACTCTGACGACAACGGTCTGGTTCTTCCGCCGCATTTGGCTCCGATTCAGGTTGTTATCGTACCTATCTATAAGAATGACGAACAGTTGAAACAGATTGATGCCAAGGTAGAAGGTATCGTCAACAAACTTCGCAGCATGGGTATCTCTGTGAAATACGATAACGCTGATAACAAGCGTCCGGGATTCAAGTTCGCAGACTATGAATTGAAGGGTGTACCTGTACGTCTGGTAATGGGTGGTCGTGATCTGGAAAACAACACGATGGAAATCATGCGTCGTGATACACTGGAAAAAGAAACTCGTTCTTGCGACGGCATCGAAGAATATGTACAGAACCTGTTGGAAGAAATTCAGCAGAACATCTATCAGAAAGCATTGAATTATCGTAACGAACATATCTATAAGGTAGATACTTACGAAGAATTCAAGGAACAGATTGAAAAGGGTGGATTTATCCTGGCTCACTGGGATGGTACTCCGGAAACAGAAGACCGCATTAAGGAAGAAACGAAAGCAACTATCCGCTGTCTGCCTTTCGAAGCAGATGAAGAAAGCCTGACTCCGGGTGTGGATATGCTGACTGGCAAACCTTCTGCACGTCGTGTCTTGTTTGCCCGTGCATACTAATTGGCTATACTTACAGTAATATCATCAAAAAAGTCCGGTTCTCTTGAAAGAGGGAATCGGACTTTTTTGATGGGCTTTATTCTGCTTTCAGGCATTCCATATATTCTTCGTAACTGATGAACCGGCCACCCATTGACTTGAGGTGAGGTGTTTCAAACTGACAGTCGATAAGGGTACCTCCGTGCGCATGGAGCAGTTGGGCCAGTCGTATCAGGGCAAGCTTGGAAGCGCTGGGTACAAGCGAGAACATGCTTTCGCCGAAGAAGCATGTGCCCAAAGTTACTCCATACAGGCCTCCGACCAGTTTGTCGCCTTCCCATACTTCTACGCTGGCGGCCAGGTTCTGTTCGTACATTCGGATGTAAGCTTCAATCATTTCCTCTCCCAGCCAGGCTCCTTCCTGTTCGATGCGGAGCTTGGAGCAGTTACGTATCACCTGTTCAAACGCATGGTTAAAGGTTACCTTATACTTATCCTTGTTCATCAGCGTGCGCATGGAATGGGAGATGTGAATCTCTTCCGGAAAGATGACGAAACGCTGCAACGGGCACCACCACTGGATGACTTTCTCGCGGAAGGCATACCAGGGAAAGATACCGTTGGAGTAGGCCAGGATAAGGCGGTCGACGGACAAGTCGCCTCCAATGGCCAGCAGGCCGTCGAGGTCTCCCCAGTGCGGGTCCGGAAAAGCCAGTCTTTTTGTCAGTTGGAAAACCATGGTATCGAAATTATTGGAGAATACTCAGTTGATTGTTTTCGGCTGTTACCGTGATGTTACCTCCCTGCTTCAGTGAGCCAAACAGAATTTCACGCATGAGCAGCGGTTTCAGGTGGGCGGCGATGGCACGGTCCATTTCGCGGGCTCCGTATTCCGGTTTGAAACCCTCTTTCAGCAGCCATTCATGTGCTTCGGGTGTCAGGTGCAGGCAGACGTGACGGCGAGCCAGCTTTTCATCCAGCTGGCGCAACTTCTTGTCGAGCACTTGCGTAGCCATTTCCCGACTCATGTCATGGAATACGACGGAAGCCGACAAACGGTTGAGGAATTCCGGTTTGAAGGTTTTCTTTACCTGGCGAAGCATAGCCTGTCCGGTACTTACTTGGCTGTTGAAACCAATGGAAGCCTGATGTGCATACTGAGCACCGGCGTTGGATGTCATGATAAGGATCAGATGGCGGCAATCCGATTTCCGTCCTTTGTTGTCCGTCAGCACTGCATAATCCATTACTTGCAGAAGGATGTTGAAAATGTCGGGATGAGCCTTTTCGATTTCATCCAGTAGCAGCACACAGTTGGGTGTTTTCCGGATGGCATCTGTCAGTAAGCCACCATCTTCGTATCCGATGTAACCTGCTGGAGAACCGATGAGTTTGGCAATGGTATGCTTTTCCATGTATTCACTCATGTCGAAGCGTACCAGTGAGATACCTAATTCTGAGGCTAATACTTTGGCTACTTCAGTTTTTCCCACTCCCGTAGGACCGACAAACAACAGACTGGCCAGCGGCTTGTTCTCGTCCAGCAATCCGGCTTTGGCCATTTGCACCGCCTCCACTACCTGACGAATGGCTTCGTCTTGTCCGTAAATTTGTCCGGATATGCGTTCGTACAATGCTTCCAGTGAAGCGTTGTCTTCCTCCTTGAGTGCATTAGCATCAATCTTACAAGTACGTGAAAGTACTTCGGTAATCAGTTTTTTGTCCACCGTCTTTGTGCCGTCTGTGGCCGGATGAATTTCGCGGTAAGCACCGGCCTCATCAATCAGGTCGATTGCCTTGTCAGGCAGGAAGCGGTCGCTGATGTAGCGGGCACTGGCCTTTACAGCATACTCAATTACTCCCGGTTCATAGGTTACGTGGTGATACTCCTCATATTTTTCCTTCAATCCTTCTATGATGCGGATAGCCTCATCGATGCTGGGCTCCTGAATGTCGATTTGCTGGAAACGGCGTACCATTCCTTTGCTGCGTGAGAAATAACGGTTGTATTCCTCATAAGTGGTAGAACCGATGAAACGGATGTCTCCCTGTTCCAAGTAAGGTTTCAGCATGTTGGAGGCATCCATCGAGCCATCACCGATTTGTCCGGCTCCGATAAGATTGTGTATCTCGTCAATATAGAGAATGGCTTTCTTTTCTGCGCTGAGGCTTTTCATCACACTTTTCAACCGCTGTTCGAAGTCGCCCCGATATTGTGTACCGGCCAGCATACTACCCAAATCCAGTTCGTAAATGCGGCTTCCTTTCAGACGTTCGGGTACCTCTCCGGCTTCTATGCGGGCTGCCAGTCCGTAAGCCAAGGCTGTTTTTCCCACTCCTGGTTCACCGATGTGCAGCGGGTTGTTTTTGTCTTTCCGGCACAGCACTTCGATGGTACGTTCCAGTTCCATTTCTCGTCCTATCAGCGGATTGTGATTCTCCAGCTGTTCGTTCAGGCAAGTGATGAAATTCTTGGAAATACCATGAGGTTCGTCCGAATCATTCTCATCCAGACTAAGGTCGTCTCCATAAATGACCACCAGTTGGCTGATGAAATCCGGAATCCGTTCCTTCAGGTGTTTTTTCAGGAAGTAGCAAGCCCAGGATTCCGGCAACAGTAGCATGGCTTGTACTACGTGAGAAATGTCCAGCACTTCGGCATTGGATGATTCCACGAAGGCATACGCATTCTGAAACAGCAGGTTTGATTGTACGGAAAACTGTAGTTCATAGTTGGTATCTTCCGGCACCTGTTCCATTTTCTGTGCCAAATATTCGTCCACTTCCTCTTCCATCACCGGGATGTGACAGAAACATTCTTCTACGGCCTCCACAAAAGGGTCCTGGTTAAAGAGTGCGCTGAGAATATGCTCCGGAGTAATGAATTCATGGCGATAACGGAACGCCAGTCCCTGAGCAAACGACAGCGCTTTGTCTACATATACAGATTTTTCGATGTGACTCATTGATTGTTTACTGTTTAATTATCTTCGGGTTCTACGGTCAGTCGCAGAGGAAATCCTTCTTCACGTGCCATCTGGGTGGCTTTCTGTGCTTTGGACTGTGCCACGTCGTAAGAATAGACGCCTGCCGTGGCCGATTGCTGCTGGTGTACTTTCAGCATCAGTGCCTCGGCTTCCTCCTGCGATTTGAAAAACACGATTTTTAGGACCTTCACCACGAAATCCATGGTGGTGAAGTCATCGTTGTGGAGTATCACCTTATAATGTTTGGGTTCGTGCAGCTCCACACGCTTTTTTTCTTTGCATAACGATTGTTCTTTTTCCATTTGTCTACTTTGATATAGCGATTCAGACTCGCATCAACGTGCTGTGTTCAGCGTAAATTCCTTCTGATCGTACATTTGTCCACGGGTATCGGTCACAGCCAGTCGGAAAGTCACAGTACCCGTTTTGATACGTTTTCCAGCAGTGACGGTAGCCGTATACTTTACCCCGTTTCCCGGCAAAATCTGTTCCACCAGAATGGAAGGGGAAATATGCAGATGTTTCATTCCGCTGATTTCTGCCACGCTGGGAATCACGTTGTAGGCAATTTCATTTCCTTCATTCATGACTTCGAAGATGATTTTGCTGCTTTCTCCCGAGCTGATGACATGGTCGCGGTCATTATCTATGAAACGGATGTTCCGGATGTATAAAGAAGAGAAGGCAGACTGTGTATAATCCGGCTCGGCGTATACCTGTTCCACGGGATAGTCTGCCCTGTTTTCTTCACGCGATTTAGGAGCCGTCAGCGCACCCCCAATAGCAGCTCCGGCCAGTGTACCGACAATGCTTCCAATGGCGGAACCTCTGTAGCTTCCTCTCCAGCCATGACGGGAGTCGCCTACCAGTCCACCGATGGCACCTCCCAAACTATTTCCGATGGCAGCACCACCTACAATGGCACCGGTACGTTCCGGTTGCGTCGTTCCGCATCCGCTACTTAGTAGGGACACGATTAGAAGTAAAATTGCGACTTTCTTCATGGATGTTTTCTTGATAAAAGTTTTATTTGCGGTATTTAGCTTTAATGGCTGGCAGCTCTTTCTGGATGTCACTGATACGGCGTGCATCACTGGGGTGCGTACTCATGAACTCGGGAACCTTTCCGCCTGAACTTGCCGACATTTTCTGCCAGAAAGTCACGGCCTTGTCAGGGTTATAGCCCGCCATGGTCATCAGAATCAGTCCCATGTAATCCGCTTCCGTCTCGTGCTTGCGTGAGAAAGGAAGGGTTACTCCGTATTGCGCTCCCACACCGTACACCGTACTGGCGATGGCTTGTACTATCTCGCTCTTTTGTGAGAGACTTTCTCCCAGAAGTTGCGCTCCGTATTGGGCAAGCATTTGCTGGCTGATACGCTCGTTGCTGTGCTTGGCCACGGCATGCGCTACTTCATGCCCCAGTACCACGGCCAGTTCATCGTCCGACGATACGAGCTTCATCAGGCCTTCGTACACCACAATTTTTCCGCCGGGCATACAGAATGCGTTGATTTCGTCACTCTTTACCAGATTGAATTCCCAGGAGAAATCCTTGATTTCAGCCGAAAGTCCGTTGCTGCGCAGGTACCGTTCTGTGGCTGCGGCGATGTTTTTCCCTACTCGTACCACCATGGCTGTCTGGGTGGCATTAGTTGACTTTTGTGCACTTTTGATATAGTCCTTGTATTGGGTCAGGCTGGAAGAAAGTACTTCCTGATCTGAAACCAATAACAATTGTTTACGTCCGGTGAGCGGTACCGAACTGCATCCTGCCAGCATCAGCAAGGAAAGGACATACACACTTAGTTCTTTTTTCATAACGGTTTCGTTAGTTGTTCTACAAACATAACAAAAAAATGATGATTTTTGATTATGTTTGTGGCAATAAACTATAAAAAAGAGATGAAAAAGGAACTTTTTATAGCATGTTCTCTTTGTGGAACCATGCTGGTGAATGCCGAGAATATAGAGGTCACTTCGTTTAAATACGCAGGACCGTATGAACTGATGCAGCCTTATCAGGTTGACAGTGTGGATGTTAATTCCAAGTCATGGAAAGCGGAGTCGCTGCTGAAGACGCCGGTGTCATTTTCTTTGCTTGAAGGAGCAGAGGTGAAGCAGGCAAACCAGCTGTCTCCGTCGTCAGGCTATGCCTTGCACTTGATGGGCTTTGTACTGGAGAATACACACTATGGAGAAGTGTCATTGAAGGTGGAAGGGGCTGAGCACTATCAGGTGTACGTGGATGGCAAGCATGTGGAAGATGCGTCACTGGCGCTGAATCCGGCTACGCATCAGGTGGTCATCAAGTATCTCTCCATGCCGGGCGAAAAGAACGTTCCGAAGGTGAGCCTGGATGCCAAGCAGGACGGGGTGTTTACTTTGCGTACCGAACAAGGCCGTCTGTTTACACTGGCCGATGTACTGCATGGTACCCGCTTTACGGGCACTGAACTTTCAGCCGATGGGAAATACCTGATTACGTCGTACACTGTCACAAAGGAAGGTGGGGAAACGACCTCGCAGACCAAGGTAAAGGAACTGAAGACCGGAAAAGTAGTCGCTACCCGGGGAGAAACCCTGCACTGGATGCCGCGTTCCGTGAAATATTATTATGTACGTCAGGGGGTATCCGGACGGGAACTGGTGACGGTAGACCCTGTATCCGGTCGTGAGGAAGTGTGGGTGAACCATCTGCCGGAAGGTAACTTTCAGGTAGCGCCTACGGAGGATTATCTGCTGTTTACCCTCGTACAGAAGGGGCCGGAAGAGAAAAAAGAAATCTATGAGTTCATTGACCCGGACGACCGTCAGCCGGGATGGCGCAACCGTACGTACCTGGCCCGTTTTGATGTGAAGACGGGCGTGTGTCAGCCTTTGACTTTCGGTTACAAGAATGTGTGGGCTACGGACATCTCTTCCGACGGACGCTTTATCCTGATGATGGCTTCCAACCACCGTATGGGAAAACGCCCGACCACCTTGTTCTCTGTGTACAAGATGGATGTGCAGACCTTGCAGGTGGAAGAACTGGTGAAAGATGACGGTTTTCTGACCAATGTGCAGTTCTCGCCCGACGGCCGACAGGTATTGCTGGCCGGTACACCGGAGTGTCTGGGTGGCATCGGCAGGAATGTGAAGGAAGGACAGACCCCGAGCATGATTGACAATCAGCTTTACCTGATGGATTTGCAGAGTAAGCAGATTGAACCGCTGACCCGGACGTTCAATCCGAACGTGATGCAGACGGTATGGTCGGCTGTAGACAATTGTGTGTACTTCACCGCCGAAGACCGTGATTGTATCGCGCTGTTCCGCCTGAATCCGGCAAAGAAACACATTGAGAAGGTGAATGTGCCAGAAGAAATGGTATTGGGATTCTCTGTGGCCGAGAAAGCCTCTTCGTTGTCGTTCTACGGAGAAAGTGCGTCCAACTCTCACCGCTTGTATGTGGTTGATCTGAAGAAGGATGCCTCCAAACTGGAAGAAGATTTGAACGGGGAATTGGAGGATGTGCTGCTGGGTGAATGCAAGGCGTGGGACTTTGTCAACTCCCGTGGGGACACCATTTGCGGACGCTACTACCTGCCGCCTCATTTTGACCCGAACAAGAAATATCCGATGATTGTCAACTACTACGGTGGATGCAGTCCCACAAGCCGTAATTTTGCCAGCCGTTACCCACATCATGCGTATGCCGCTTTGGGTTATGTGGTGTATGTGGTAGAACCGAGTGGAGCGACCGGTTTCGGTCAGGAATTCTCTGCCCGCCATGTGAATACGTTCGGCGATTATGTGGCCGACGACATCATTGAAGGAACGCGTAAGTTTGTGGAAGCTCATTCCTTTGTCAACGGTAAGAAAATCGGTTGCATCGGTGCTTCCTATGGTGGCTTCATGACGCAGTACCTCCAGACAAAGACCGACTTGTTTGCGGCAGCTATTTCCCATGCCGGTATCAGTGACCACACCAGCTATTGGGGCGAAGGCTACTGGGGCTATTCTTACAGTGAAGTATCGGCAGCCAATAGTTATCCGTGGAAGAATCCGGAACTCTTTGTCGACCACAGTCCGCTGTTCAATGCCGACAAGATACACACTCCGTTGCTCTTCCTGCATGGAGCGGTAGATACCAATGTGCCGGTGGGCGAAAGTATCCAGATGTTTACGGCCCTGAAACTGCTGGGACGTGAAACGGCACTGGTGGTGGTAGACGGACAAGACCATCACATCAAGGACTATCAGAAACGCATCCAGTGGCAGAACACCATCTTTGCCTGGTTTGCCAAATGGTTGCAGGATGACCCGACTTGGTGGAACACCCTTTATCCTCCTAAAACCTTGTAAAACGGATGAAAATATTACATACCAGTGACTGGCACCTGGGGCAGCAACTGTTTGAATACGACCGCAGCGAGGAACAGCAAGACTTCCTGCGGCAGTTGTGCCACTGGGTAGCCGCAGAACAGCCCGACGCGTTGATCGTGTCGGGCGACGTGTTTCATTATTGCAGTCCTTCGGCAGCCGCCCAGCGGTTGTACACGGATGCGCTGGTGGAATTTCATGAAACCTGTCCCGCTATGCAGATTATCATCACGGCAGGCAATCACGACAGCAGTTCCAAGCTGGAAATCAACCGGAATCTGTGGAAGTATGCTGGAGTCACCGTGGTGGGTTCTATCCGAAGAGACGAAGCCGGCCAGGTAGACTTGGAACGTCATATCGTGGAAGTGAAGAACGGTTGCGGCGAATTGAAAGGCTATGTGATAGCCCTGCCTCATGTGTATCCGCAAAACTTTCCGGCGCTCGATGAAGAAGTTCCACGTGAAGAGCGGCAATATCATTTTATCCAAACCTTGCTGAACCGTGTGAAGGAACGGAACCAGAGAAATCTTCCGGTGGTGCTGATGGCCCATCTGGCCCTGACGGGAAGTGACATTACCGGACAGGACGACGGACGCGGCGGCATGGAATACACGGATATCCGTCTGATGGGGGAGGGATACGATTACCTGGCCTTAGGGCATATTCATTTTCCGCAAACTCTGTCCGGCGGACGGGCCCGTTATTGCGGTTCCCCGCTTCCGGTCAGCTTCGACGAGAGTTACGGGCATTCCGTCAGTCTGGTAGAACTGGCTGCATACGGTGCTATGCCCGAAGTGCGTACCTTACCGGTGCGGAATGCGTGGCCCTTAAAAGTACTGCCTTCGCAGGCCGTGCCGCTGGAAGAGGCATTGGAGGTGTTGCAGGCCATCCCTGATGAGGAAAAAATGTACGTGCAGTTACACGTCCGTATTCAGGACGTACCTCCGGCCTATTGCATGGAACGGGCCTATGAGCTGACCCGTGGCAAGCAGTGCCGTTTCTGCCGCTACAAATGGGAACGGGAAGTAGTGGAAACGCAGAAGGAGATTACAGAGCTGGACGTAGACCGTTTGCAGACTTTTTCTCCGTCGCAGGTAGCAGCCATCTATTATCAGGACAAGTTTCAGCGGGACATCGCTCCGGAAATGCTCGACATGCTGGAGGAAGCCGTGAAACGGGTACGAAGCCAAGAGGAGGAATAGCGCATGAAATTACAGAAACTGATTATTGAAAATATAGCCTCCATCGAGAAGGCGTGCATTGATTTTGAGCACGGACCGCTGGGCGAGGATTCCATCTTCCTGATTTGCGGACCGACGGGAGCCGGAAAGTCGACGCTGCTGGATGCGGTGTGTCTGGCACTCTATAACACCACTCCGCGCTTGAAGCAGGCGGCCAATGAACGCTACCTGGACGAGAGCGACAGCTTTTCCGGTACGGGTGAGGTGAGCATTGACGATTCACGCATGCTGATGAGGCGTGACAGTGTGTCGGCACAAGTGGAACTGTGGTTTACAGATGCGGCAGGAGATGCCTTGCGGGCCGTGTGGAGCGTGGCAAGAGCACGCAACAAGGCCGGAGGGAAAATCCAGAAAGTGGTCTGGACACTTTCCTTGCAGGACGGTACTCCGCTCACGAATAAGTCGACCGAAACACGTACGGAGATAGAGCGGCGTATCGGTTTCACCTTTGAGCAGTTCTGCCGGACTACGCTGCTGGCACAGGGAGAGTTTACCAAGTTCCTGAAAAGCAAGGAGGAGGAAAAATCAAATATCCTGGAGAAACTGACGGGCACGGAAATCTATTCGCGCATCAGTCGGGAAATCTACGTGATGAAGACCGAAAAGGAGGCGGAGTTGCAGGAACTGAAGGCGCAGACAGGCGGCATTGTGTTGTTGACTGACGAGGAACTGGCCGCGCTTCAGGCGGAACAGCGCCAGGTGACAGAAGAGACTGCCACGCTCCGCACACAGTTGAAGCAGGAGCAGGACCTTCGGAAATGGATGACTGATGAACAGAAGTTGGCACATGATCTGGAGGAGACTGGAAAGGCGCTTCAGGCCCTGACGGAACGGGTGGAATCGGAAGATTACAAGCGTAATAAGTCGTTGCTGGATGACTGGGACCGTACGGCTGATGTGCGTTTTCAATGGACGGAACAGGTGGCCTTGCAGCAGCGTATCCGTACGTCGGAAGAAGAACTGGAACAACTAAAAGAGAGGTACCGTTCGTTGAGTGTCGGTCTGGGTCAACTGGAGCGTATGCAGGTGCAGTGCCGGGAACAGTGGGCGGCGTGCGAGACGTATCTTTCCAGTGTGCAGGAAAAGGTGCCGGTGTACGAATCGTTGCAATCGCTTTCGGCTTTATCCGATCAGATTCAGCGCGCGCTCCAGCAGTCGGAAGATTACCGGAAAGAAAAGGCACACAAGGCCGCAATCCATCAGAAAACGCTGGAAGTCCGCCAGGGAGCTACGGCATCGTATGAACAGGCCCAAAAGGTAGCGGAAGAAAAGCAGCAGGAGGTGGCAGCGTGCCGCACGCAGTTAGAGGATTTGCAAGTGGAGGAACTCCGGCAGAAGAAGCAGGAAGCAGATGCCCGGCTGGACGGATGGAAGAAATTGCGGGAGGCACTTTCTGTCCGTGCAGAAAAGGAACAGGCCTGGCTGGATGTGCAGAAGAACCGGAAAACCTTGCAGGACGATTGCCGGCAGCAGCAACAGACGGTAGCGCAACTGAAAGCGCAGGCTGAGGTCTGTCGTAAGGAAAAGGAAGAAGTGCAGCAGGTGTACGACAAGCAGCGGATGTCGTGCGAGGACTGGGCACGCGAAGCCCGCGCACGTCTGTCAGGCGATGTGTGTCCGGTTTGTGGCAAGGAGGTAGGTGATGACTTGAAGAGCGAGGCTCATTTTGTGTCGTTGCTGGAACCGGTCCGTGCGTTGCTGGAAGAAAAGGCACGTCGGGCGGAGGAAGTCTTGACCGCACTGGCACGGGCGGAAGCGGAGGTTCGCTCCCTGATGCGACTGGAAGAAATGGAGGCGAAGAAGGAGACTATTGCAAAAGAAGCTTATTCTCTGGCGGAAAAGGCCGTGGCAGATATGCCGCTTTATGCCACCGTGAAAGAAGCGGACGAGGTCGTATCTCAGGTAGAGCAAGCCTTGTCGGCGCAGCTGGAAGTATGCGACCGGCTGGAAGCGCAGTGGAAACAAGCCGAGGAAGGACAGCAACGCCTGAACCGTCTGACGAAGGAACGGGAGGAACTGACCACTGCCAGCGAGCAATGGCATCGGAAGGTTGAGGAAGCCGACAAAGCCGTGTCCCGTTTGGAAACCGAGCTGCGTATGCTGGAAGAGGCACTTTCGCGTGAGGCACTGACCGTTTCCCAGTGCGTGGAGAAAGGAGAGACCTTGATTGTCTTTACGCCTTGGCAAGAAGCTTGGAAGACCGACCGCGAAAACTTCATTACCGCCTTGAAGAAAGAAACTGACCGGTATGTGGAACAGCAGACAAGGAGAGAGCAACTCTCGCACAGGGTAGAGTCGCTGGCTTCCCAAGTGGAGCAGGTGCAGTCCGTCCGTCAGGCTATCTTGTCGGAACTTCCGGCCTGGGAGCAGGAGACGGCAGAGACGATACCCGACGGGCCGTGTCCAGAAGGGCTTTCGGGACAATGGAACGCGCTGAACACTTCCGTGCTTTCTGTCTGCCATGCCATAAAGACATCGCAAAAGTTGAGGGAGGAAAAAAGAGCCGGAGTGGAAGCTTTTCTTGTCGGTCATCCTGAGATTTCCCGTGAGTATTTGGAGAAACTGGCCGGACTGGAAGTGGAAAAGGTGAACATGGCACGCCGTACTTTGCAGAAACTGGACAACGACCTGACGAGCCGCCGGGCAGAAATGGAACGGGTCGGTCGGGAACTGGCGCAGCATCGGGCACAGCGTCCGTCGGAAACCGAAGGGATGACGCTGGCAGCCGTAGAGGAAACCATTTCCCGACTGGAAGAACAGCAGACCGGGAAGTTGGCTCGTTTGGGAGCCATTGCGCAGATGCTGGCACATCACGAAGAGTGCCTGCGACGTATCCGGAAGGTGAAGGAACAGATAGAAGTGAAGCAAAAGGAGGTGGACAACTGGGCGGGAGTGGCTGCCTTGTTCGGCAGTGCCGACGGTAAGAAGTTCCGTAACATTGCCCAAAGCTACGTGCTTCGCCAGTTGCTGGCTGGTGCCAATCATTACTTGAGCCGGCTGACCGACCGTTACCGTATGGAGTGTCCGCCGGGTGGACTTACCATTCTGTTGCGCGATGAATATCAGGGCGGGGTGAAACGTCCCACGTCCACCATTTCAGGTGGAGAGAGCTTCCTGGTGTCACTGGCCTTGGCATTGGGATTGTCCTCGCTCAACCGGAAAAGTCTTTCGGTGGATGTGCTGTTTATCGACGAAGGTTTCGGTACACTGGACAGCGATTACCTGAACACGGTGATGGAAGCACTTGAGAAGTTGCACCAGATAGGAGGCAAGAAGGTAGGCATCATCAGTCACGTGGAAGCCCTGCGCGAGCGCATTGCCACCCAGATTCATGTGGAGCGGGTAAACCATACGCTAAGCCGGGTGGAGGTTGTCAATACGATGGGAAATATGTAAATTGCGAGTTTTATAAATAATTGATTTTTAGTAGATTAAAATTTGAATAAAAAACGCCTTTGCGTTTGAACTAAAACGCAAGGACATTTCAGATGAAACGCAAGTACGTTTGAAGTAAAACGCACTTGCGTTTTGTTTCAAACGTACTTACGTTTTTTCAGGTAATAGGGGATAACTTTTTTTTATGACAAAAATCCAGATAGATATCGTACTTTTGTGTCACGAAACTAAAAACATTATGATTATGTACAAATCTATTCTTCGTCCCTGGTTGTTCCGTATGGATGCCGAGAAAATTCACGGTCAGATTGTTGCTTTACTTCATGTTTATCGTCATTTTCCACCGGTGAAATGTCTTCTTCGTGCATTTTATCGTCCGAAGGCAACTCCGTTTCAATGGCGGAATCTGACTTTTGCCAATCGGGTGGGACTGTCGGCCGGATTCGACAAAGAGGCGAATTGCTTTGACGAGCTGAGTGATTTGGGTTTTGGTTTTCTGGAAGTGGGAACCGTTACTCCGGAAAAAGTAACAGGTAATCCTTTCCCCCCGAATCTTCCGTTTGCCGGAGGATCATGCGCTGGTTTCACGTACGGGTTTCAATAATCCCGGAAAAGAGGTGGTCCTGAAAAATCTGCAACGGAAACGAGAAGGAAAATACATTCTGGGAGTGAATATCAATACCAATACTCCGACCGATGCGGAGCGGGCCGTGACAGACATTACAGATTTGTACGAGACTTTCAGTTCGTATGCGGATTATTATACGATAAACAGGGGCAGCATGACGCCTGAAATTCTGGCTGACGTGCTGACGGCACTCGAGAGCTACAAACAGCGTTTCCACAGACCGGTCTTCCTGAAGTTGCCTGCCGATGTGCCGGTGGAGAAACTGGATGCGGTGATTGAATTTGCAAAGGTGCATCATATTGACGGTTTCATTGCTACGGGACCTACACAGGACCGTTCGCTTCTGATTCATTCCGCACAGACTGAAGTGGAACGGGTAGGAGCCGGAGGCATCAGCGGACTTCCGGTCATTCATAAGTCTTTGGAGGTGATGAAACATTTGTCGGCACATGCTCCCAAGGATATGTTGTTGATTGGTGCAGGAGGTGTGATGACACCGTTCGAGGCAAAGGCTATGCGGAATGCGGGAGCTCACCTCGTACAGGTGTATTCCGCTTTCATCTATGAAGGTCCTGGTGTGGTAAAACGTATTGCCGAGAAAATATAAGCAGTGGCGTACATGTTGTATAAATGATGGTGGCCGACCTGTAAGATATAATCTTATGGGTCGGTTTTAATTTTATAGGGAGGTTTCAGGGTTGTCTTCAAATTCTTTGTGATTTTTGGGTAGGAATCGCATGTTATATGTCTGCAAAATTGGGCTGGGTGTCATATTTATTACGCCTGAATTTGAAATAATGTCTTTTTTTAGCAAAAAAGTATATTATATGATGCTATCCAAACGACAAAAAATGATAACGGCTCTCATTGCAGGAGTGGTGGCAGGCGGTGGACTGTACTTCCTTTACCTCTTGAGAGCACATACGTATCTCACCGACGAGCCTTCGACTTGTGTGAATTGCCACATCATGTCACCTTATTATGCCACTTGGATGCACAGCTCTCATTCGCGGAATGCGACGTGTAACGACTGCCATGTGCCACATGAGAATTTTGTGAAGAAGTGGACGTTTAAGGGGATGGACGGTGTGAAGCACGTGGCTGCTTTTCTGACCAGTTCGGAGCCTCAGGTCATTCAGGCACATCCGGCCAGTTCACAGGTCATCATGAATAATTGTATCCGCTGTCATGAACAGTTGAATACGGAACTGGTAAAGACCGGCCGCATAGACTATATGATGTCGGAGGTGGGGAAGGGAAAAGCCTGCTGGGATTGCCACCGCGATGTGCCCCATGGAGGAAAGAACAGTCTGTCGTCCACACCGGCGGCCATTGTGCCACTACCGGATTCACCAGTTCCGGAATGGTTGAGAAAGATGAAAGAATAATTTAAAACTCGTATAGTATGATTCATAATTTTAAATCTTGGCAGGGATGGCTGTTGTTTGGTGCATCAATGGCCGTCGTGTTTTGTTTAGGACTTGCCGTGTCTGCGTTGTCAGAGCGCAGGGCCGAAGTGGCAAGCATATTTAATAACCGGAAGAATCCGATGAAAGGGATTGTGGCTCAGAACGAGAAATTCCAGGGAGATTTCCCGAGAGAATATCAGACTTGGACTGAAACTGCCCGCACAGATTTTGAAAGTGAATTCAACGGAAATGTGCAGGTGGATGTGCTGGCACAGCGGCCGGAGATGGTGATTCTTTGGGCAGGCTATGCTTTTTCAAAAGACTATGCCACTCCTCGTGGCCACATGCATGCCATTGAAGACATTCGTGCCACGTTGCGAACAGGAGCACCTCAGGGTGAAAAAGACGGCCCTCAGCCCTCTACTTGCTGGACCTGCAAGAGTCCTGATGTGCCGCGTATGATGCAGGAGATAGGGGTAGATTCATTCTACAATAACAAGTGGGCTGCTTTCGGCAATGAGATTGTGAATCCGATAGGCTGTTCAGATTGTCATGATTCAGAAACAATGGATTTGCATATTAGCCGTCCGGCCCTGATTGAAGCTTTTGCCCGTCAGGGAAAAGACATCACAAAAGCCACTCCTCAGGAAATGCGCTCGCTGGTGTGTGCACAGTGTCATGTGGAATATTACTTTAAAGGAGACGGCAAGTACCTCACTTATAGACGGACAAGGCCGGGAACTGGTCCTTACGATTGACAGCCTGCATCATACGGGGGAACTGGTGGACAAGCACTATAATACGTATCGCAAACGGCCGAACACACGTCCAAAGTTGCTTTTTATGCGTAATTGCCGGAAGGTGGAGCTTCGGAAGACTAATTTTAGGAGTGGTGCGGCATGGGGGCTTTCTTTTTCTCTGTGTGTCGATCTGACGATTGATAGTCTGCATGTGGAAAACAGGGCGTATTGGAACAATGACGGGATTGACATCAGCGATTGTAAGGATGTACGTATCTCCAATTGTTTCATCAACTCAGCGGACGATGGCATTTGCCTGAAGTCGCATAACCGGGGAGCATGGAACGACCGGGTATCCATCTCCAACTGCTACATTATCAGCAGTGCCAGTGCCATTAATTTGGTACGGAATCGTTGGGTGGATTCAAGAATGTGACAATTGACAATATTCGGATTAAAGATACTTTTCGTTCGGCCATAGCCATTGAGTCGGTCGACGGGGCGGAGATTGAAAACGTGAAACTGGAGAATATAGAGATTGTGTGTCCGGGACGTGCTACACGCGGAATGGCCTATATGTCGGTGAGCCGTTTGAAAGACGTGCCGGAAAATGAAAAAGGATACCCGGAGTTTACCATGTTCGAGGAACTGCCTTCATGGGGATTCTATGTGCGCCATGTGAAAGGTATCCAGATGCACAATGTCAAGTTACGTTTGCAGGAAGATGATTTCCGTCCGGCTTTTGTGTTCGACAGGGTGAGCGATGTACGTCTTTCGGACATCAGTTTGCCGGAGAATAAAAAGGCGGGGCAGGTGGTGCTGCGGCAGACAAGCTTGCAATCGGCCGATAATGCGGTGAAAGAGTATGTCAGGGAAGTAGAATAGGTATCAGGAGTTACTTATATAAAAGCATGATGCCTTTCTGAGTCACGGAATGAATGGACTCGGGAAGGCATCATTATTTTTATGGCCGTCGGATTTATTCCAGACAGGCATCCAGGTCTTTGGTGAGCTGTTCCTTGTCAAGGTGCTGGCCGATGAAGACAATCTTCTGCATGCGGTCGCCATAGTGTTCATCCCAGTCTCTCAGCAGGCCGGGTTCGCGCTTCATCAGTTCCACGATTTCTTCTTCCGGCTGGGTAGCATACCAAAGTCCGGCTTCTGAAATCTGTTTCTGTCGTCCAGCCTGTTCGAATAGGAACGACATGTCGCGATTGTGGGCGAAGTAGCATACACCTTTGGCTCGAATTACGTTGCGAGGCCATTTTGTCATCACAAAACGATCGAACTTATGGATGTCGAAGGCAGGGCGGCGATAATACACGAAACTGCTGATGCCGTATTCCTCCGTCTCACCTTCTTCATGGTGGTGGTGATGGTGGCAGCCTTCGTGTGAGTGTTCATGAGCGTGTGCATGCTCGTGTCCTTCCTCGTGGTGATGCTCGTGTTCCTCATGATACTCATGTGCATGTGCTTCATGGTGAGGATGCGCTTCTTCTTCGGATACGGGGCGTTCTATCTCCCGAATCCATCCGGCAGAAGTGGCCACCCGTGCATAGTCGAATCGGTGGGTGCCTACAATCTTGTCGAGGTCTACCTTGGCATAGTCGCATTCAATGATTTCCGCACGGGGCTGTAGGGTACGGATGATGCTTTTGATGCGCTCCCGTTCTTCGGGAGTGACTTCCGATACCTTGTTCAGCAGCACGGTGGTACAGAACTCAATCTGCTGGATGAGCAGGTTGGCAATGTCTTCTTCTTCCAAATCCTTTCGGGTAAGCTCATTGCCACCGTCGAATTCGCTTTGTAGGCGGAGGGCATCGACCACGGTCACGATGTTGTCAAGGCGGCAGGTTCCGTACTTGGTGTAGGCACCGCCCAACTGAGGAATGGAACAGATGGTCTGGGCAATCGGTTCCGGTTCGCAGACACCGCTCGCTTCGATGACGATGTAGTCGAAGCACTGCATTTTCATCAGCTCGAATATCTGTTCGATAAGGTCGGTACGGAGGGTACAGCAGATACAGCCGTTCTGCAAAGCCACCAGACTCTCTTCTTTCTGGCCTACGATGCCACCTTTCTGAATTAGTTCCGCATCGATGTTGATTTCGCCGATGTCGTTTACGATGACAGCAAACTTGATGCCTTCGCGGTTGCTCAGCAGGTAGTTGAGCAGGGTTGTTTTTCCGCTTCCCAGGTATCCGGTAAGCAGAAGTATAGGTATTTCTTTTGTTTCCATGTGCAAATGTTTTTTACGTGTCTGCAAAGTTAGTGTTTTTCTGCAAACGGTGTGCGCTTCTTTTTCGCAGAAGCAGGTTTAACTTTCGTTATAGGTCGGTGTCACGTATGTGACAAAGTTTCTCTTCCGGAGAGTCTATCTTTGCACCCGTAATCAATAAAACGAATTAAATATGAAGACAATAGACTGGAAGTATACGAGTGTGGGACAAATTGTGGCCGATGATTTTGCAGCAGCAAGCGTATTTAAAAAATATGGCATTGATTTCTGCTGTCATGGGGAAGTGATGCTGGAAAAGGCCTGTGCAGATTTGGGACTGGCTGTAGAAGAAGTGGAACAGGCATTGCTCCGTCAGGATGAAGCTGGTAACGGACGGATTCCGTTTGCTTCGTGGCCGCTGGACCTGCTGATGGATTACATCCTGAAGATACATCATCGGGGAATTCGTGCCCGTGGACCGGAACTGCTGGCGTTGCTGGAGAAGGTGGAACGAGTACATGGGGAAGCGCATCCGGAACTGCATGAGTTGAAAGCACTGGTCTGTGAATCATTGGAGGACTTGGAAATGCATCTTCAGAAAGAAGAGAATGTGCTGTTCCCATATCTCTATGAATTGTACACTGCAAAGGAACAGGGACAGCGTATGGCCCCGATGCATTGCGGTACGATATCGAATCCTATCCGGGTGATGAAGATGGAACACGAGGGGGAAGGAAACCGCTACCTGCACATCATTCAGTTGACGAATCACTTCTCCGTACCTCAGGATGGCTGTGCCAGCTACCGTCTGCTGATGCAGGAACTGGAAGTGTTTGTGGATGCCTTGTTTGAGCATATCCACCTGGAAAACAATCTGCTGTTCCCTCGCTTTGAGGAAATTGAACGGGAAATCGTATATTAATATTTTGATATTGGAAAGAATGGATAACGGTGTGGCGCATGCAGGAAAGTATGCGCCACATTTCATAAATCAGTAATCGATTTTATCTAAGATTCCCGCCAGATAGGCAATAGTCACTCCGTAGTTGGTCATGGGAACCTGCTGGGCGCGGGCCTGGCCGATGCGGTTCAGCACATACTTGCGGTTGAACATGCAGGCCCCGCAATGGATAATCAGGTCGTATGGGGCCAGGTCTTCCGGGAAATCCGGGCCCGACACGATGTCGATTTGCAGGCCTTCGCCGATACGCTTGCGGAGCATATTCGGGATTTTCACCCGCCCGATGTCTTCTGCCAGCGGGGCATGCGTACATGCTTCGGCAATCAGCACCCGTGACTCCGGTGTCAGTCGGGCAATGGCATTGGCTCCTTCCATGTAGTAGTCGATGTCGCCTTTGTACTGGGCAAAGAGGACGGAGAAAGAGGTAAGCCGGCTTTCGGCAGGCTTCTTTTCATATACCGTGCGGAACACCTGTGAGTCGGTGATAATCAGCTTCGGCGGACGGGCTAATGCGGCCAGCATGGCATCTATCTTGTCGGTGGTACAGCTCATCACCAGGCATTTGCGGTCCAGCAGCTCGCGGATGGTTTGTACCTGAGGCAGGATAAGGCGGCCTTTGGGGGCCTGGATGTCCTGTGGCATAACCAGCATGACGGTATCATTTTCTTCTACCAGCCGGCCTACGATGCCTTGTGCCATGGTTTCATCCGGCAACTTGTTTCGCAGGCTGCGCAGAATGTCGTCCAGACCTTTTCCGGTGAGGGTGCTCACTAATAGGGGAACCTGTCCGCATTGCTGTTCGATGCGGCGCATGGTCTGTTCGGCATCGGACAATAGGTCACATTTGTTCAGTATCCAGATAACAGGCACATTCTTTTCTTTCAGTAAGCGTTGCCAGTGCAACTCTTCGTCCAGGTGCTCGTCGGTACAGACCATCAGGGCGATGTCGGTTTTCTCCAGCGCACGCTGTGTCTGGCGGATACGGAGTTCGCCCAGCTCGCCTTCGTCGTCGAAGCCGGCCGTATCAATGAATACGCAGGGACCGAGACCATGGATTTCCATGGCCTTAAAAACCGGGTCGGTGGTCGTGCCGGGGATATCCGACACAAGGGCTGTATCCTGATGCGTCAGGGCATTAATCAGTGATGATTTTCCGGCATTTCGCTTGCCAAACAGACCGATGTGCAGCCGGTTGGCACGGGGAGTATCGTTCATACGTTTAATCAGGCTTTAAGTTCACACATTAGAAACGGAAGTCGCGTTTTCCTTCGGCAATCCGTTCCAGATTTTCCAAGGCTCTTTTGCGAATGGCGGGATTCGGAATCTCTTCCATCTGCTTGCGAATCATGTCTTCAGCCAGTCGGCGTGTTTCGGGCGAAGCGTAGTCGCAGAGGTATTCCTGAAGCGTCATCAGGGCATTGGGGGCACAGCAGTTGGCTATCTGGCCTGTCTTGACCAGCGACATGAAACGGTCGCCCGTACGTCCTTCACGGTAGCAGGCCGTACAGAAGCTGGGGATGTAGCCCAGTTTCAGCAGCCAGGCCACGATTTCATCCAGGCTGCGGTGGTCGCTTACATCAAACTGAGCCGAGTTTTCTTCCGGCAGTTCTTCGGTAGCATAACCTCCCACGCTGGTGCGGGAACCACCGCTGATTTGTGATACGCCAAGGGCAAGCACCTTCTCGCGTGAACGCTGCGATTCACGTGTGGAAATAATCATACCCGTATAAGGCACGCTGATTCGGATGACGGCTACAATCTTCTGGAATATCTCGTCGGAGATAGCGTTCTCGAAGGTAGAAGCGTCAATGTCGTCGGCCGAGCAGATACGGGGCACACTGATGGTGTGCGGACCTACGCCGTAAGTCGCTTCCAGGTGTTCGGCGTGCATCAGCAGTCCCACAAAATCGTAGCGGTAAGTATTCAGGCCAAACAGTACGCCGATACCCACATCATCGATTCCTCCCTGCATGGCACGGTCCATGGCCTCCGTGTGGTAGGCATAGTTGCTTTTCGGACCTCTGGGGTGAAGCTTTTCGTAATTCTCTTTGTGGTACGTTTCCTGGAATAGAATGTAGGTACCGATACCGGCTTCGTGCAGGCGGCGGTAATTCTTCATCGTAGTCGCGGCAATGTTCACATTTACCCGGCGGATTGCTCCGTTCTTGTGCTTGATGCTATAGATGGTCTTTATCGACTCCAGAATGTATTCGATGGGGTTGTGAATCGGGTCTTCTCCAGCTTCCAATGCCAGACGCTTGTGCCCCATGTCCTGCAGGGCGATGACTTCACGACGGATGTCTTCCTGTGTCAGTTTCTTGCGGGCAATGGTCTTGTTCTTAACGTGGTAAGGACAGTAGGTACAACTGTTTACGCAATAGTTTGACAAGTAAAGAGGTGCAAACATTACGATGCGGTTGCCGTAGAATTTCTGCTTGATTTCACGAGCCAGGCAGTAGATTTCCTCCACCAGTTCTGGGTCGTTGCATTCCAGCAGTACGGCAGCCTCGCGGTGGGAGAGTCCTTTACAAAGGCGCGCCTTTTCAATGATGGAACGTATCAGTTCCTTGTCCTGGCTTTTGTTTTGGGCATATTCCAGGGTATCGAGAATTTCTTCGTGGCAGATAAATTCTTCTGCCTTTTGAGAATCAATCTTGTACATAGCTGTAATGTAATTTATAGTGTTTTGCCGGGATAATCTCCTCGGCTTTTATCTATTTCGTAACCAATGGCAGCCAGCCGTTGTGCCAGCAGACGCAGTCCTTCGGCAGCTTCTGAGCCCATAGAGGCTTTATTATCATACAAGGCATAATTCTTTCGCTGTTCTACCGGAGAGAGGTTGGGCATCACTACATTGGCACCTGCCAGTATGCCTTTCTCGCGCCCGTCAGGGGTAAGGCTTGCCAGGGCGGTGGTAGAAGGAATCAATGCCTGCGGATGCATCAGCCGGAAGATGGAAAGCAGCGTGAGTGTCTGCGTGAGACTGCCGGGCGGGCAGGAAGCGAAAGGAGTGTCATGATGAGGAAGGAAAGGGCCGATACCAATCATCTGGGGACGGAATTGTTCTATGAAAAGAATGTCTTCCACCAGGTGGTCGACGGTTTGTCCTGGACTTCCCACCATGATGCCGGTTCCCGTCTGGAATCCGATGCGTTTCAAATCGTTCAGACAACGCAAACGGTTGGACAGTGACATGTCTTCAGGATGCAAGCGGCGGTAATGTGCTTCGTTGTGCGTTTCGTGGCGCAACAGATAGCGATTGGCACCTGCCTGAAAAAAACGTTCGTAGGAAAGTGTAGGACGTTCACCAAGTGAAAGGGTGATGGCCACATCGGGGAATTCGGTTCGTATGGCAGTCACCACTTCCGTTACCCTGTCATTGTTCATGTAGTTGTCTTCTCCTCCTTGCAGGACGAAGGTACGGAATCCTAATTCATACCCATGCCGGCAGCAAGCCAGAATGGTTTCCGCATCCAGTCGGTACCGCTTCAGATGGCGGTTGCTTTTTCGGATGCCGCAGTAGAAACAGTCGTTGTGACAACAGTTCCCTATTTCAATAAGTCCACGGATATAGATTTTGTTTCCGAAATGGCTTTGTGCTACGGCACGTGCCTTTTGCATGAGAAAGTCGAGGTCTTCCCCCCGGCACTCCAGCAGAAGGGTACGCAATTCACCGGGAGCCAGTGTCTGCTCCCGGTAAAGGCGTTCAATAAGTTCCCTCATGGGTTTATTCCTGATTATTGTTTTCGTACTTTAAGGTACGTTTCAGCAAGTCTTGGTTTAACTGGCGTTTTCCGGCTACAGGATCGTTGTGTGCGCTCGGGCCGGTTACGCATCCGCCTTCGCAAGCCATCATTTCGATGAACTGTGCATCCACTTTTCCGGTCTTGGCGTAAGCGCGGAGTACACCGATGTTCTTCTTCGTGAAGTCAGAGAACTGCATAATCTTGATGCCGTTGGCTTTCGGGCCCAGGTAAGCTTTCACTGCTCCAGCTACACCGCCTGCCTGTGCAAATCCGTGCGCTTCACATACGGATTCGTATGCCACTTTGTACGGGTTGGCCTGTTCCAGTTCGATGCCTAAGCCGCGGAACATCGGGTGAAGTTCTTCGAATGTCAGTACGTAGTCTACGCATTCGTCGCGCTGTGCTTCTTTTCTTTTGGCAATACACGGGCCGATGAAGACCACCTTGGCATTCGGGTATTTCTGTTTGGCGATACGGGCTGTATAATACATCGGAGAGCCTGTGCCTGATACGTAAGGCTTCATGTCTGGGATGTGCTTGTTCACCAGTTCGATGTACGACGGACAGCAGGAAGTAGTCATGAATTTCTGTCCTTCTTCCAGCTTCTCCAGCAGTTCGTGTGCTTCGTTGCTGGTAGTGTGCATGGCACCTTCGGCCACTTCAATTACATCAGCAAAACCAATTTCTTTCAATGCGCCGTACACTTGTTCGATGGTAGCCTTGAACTGTCCCAATACGGACGGAGCCGGAATGGCAATTACCTGTTCTCCCTTACGGATAGCTTCCAATACATCGAACACCTGAGAAATTTCGAAGATGGCTCCGAACGGGCAGGCATTCAGACATTTTCCACAATAGATACACTTGCTTTCATCGATGTGTTCGATGTAGTGTTCGTCCTTGCTGATGGCTTTCACCGGACAAGCTTCCTCACAAGGCACCGGAATGTAGACGATGGCGTGATACGGACAGCTCTTGTGGCAGATACCACAGCTGATACACTTGTCGTGGTCAATTTGTGCCTGACCAGTCTTCTTGTTAAAATGTACAGCTCCCTTCGGACAGTTCATGTAGCAGCTTCTTGCCACACAACCCCGGCAAAGGTTACTTACTTCGTAGTTCACTTGTACACAAGAAGAACATGCTTCGTCGATGACACAGAGAATATTTTCCTTGATTCTTTCCTTGCGTTCCAATGCTTTGCGGGCATATTCAGAAAGCGGAGTCAGCTCATCCGTTTCATCGGTCATATCCCAGCCCAGCAGCGGAAGCAACTTATATTTAGTAACGGCACGTTCCTTGTGGATACAGCAGCGTCCTACCGGCTGTGAGCGGCGAGGACTGATTTCCAGAGGAATGCGGTCAATTTTTTCTACTAATTGATTTTCTTTCCATAAAGCAACCAGGTTTTCCAGCAATTTATGCCGGACAATCATTACGTTGTTTGTAAAAGCCATAATCGAAATAAAAAGGTTTGTTAGTTATTAGTTATCCTAAAATTATAGAGTCCGTGTGCGGTTTACTCTTCCGTTTGTCCCTCGGCAGCTCTTAGAATCAAGGTGGTAGCTCCCAAGGTAATAATAGCTCCGTCTTCAATGCGGATTTGGTCTTTCGGTCCTAAAATTTCATTCATCAGGAAAGTTCCTGTGATGCTGTCATTATCGCGCAGGGTGTAAATGATTTTCCCTTGCTTATTCTTCTTGACGTTGATGTAACAATGCCGACGGTCCAGACTCGGATCATTACTTTCGATAGGGATGTCGATGTCGTTACCTTTGCATCGGCGGCCGATGAGGTTGTCTCCCTCATGCAGCGGAAGTACTTGCTTGTAGGCAAATACGTTTTCCACGGCCAGTATGTTGCCGAAATTCTGCATGCCTTCTTTCTCGTCGATTACTTCCTCCTTACGGTTGGCGGCATTCAGTTTCGATTTTCCGATACGGATGCTGAACTGCTTCTTGCAGTTGTCACAGATAAAAACGAGTGACTGTCCTTCTCCATACTTGGTTTCATCAAACTGGATGAAGTTGTCACATTTGGGGCATCTTACTCTTTTCATTCTGTTTTAAAGGGCATATTTATTTTGATGTGAATATCCAGGCACTCTTGAATTCTTCCTGTTTACGCAGCGTCTGCACTTTCTGGTAAGCTTCGCCTGAAGTGGCATAACTATCCAGTGCGATGCGGAAACGTCCGTTCGATTCAAGCACCTGACAATTCTTGTATCCTTTCTGCTGGAATTTTTTCAGTTCACGTTGTGCATCGTCCGATGTCGGCAGACTGGCTACGATGATGTAGGCCGTCTTTTTACTTGCAGCGGGTTGTGTAGACACTTGCTTAGATGATTTGGCAGCCTTTGTTTCGGCTTTTGCTGTAGCCGTTTTAGCTACGACTGTTTTTGCAGCAGGTGCCGCTGCAATTTTTTCCGTCTTCACAACTACCGGTTTCAGCGTGTTCACGTTGTTACGGACACGTTTTTCGCCCGTCTGCTTCTTTACAGCCTTCTGTGCAACTACTGTGTGAGGAGTTGTTTGTATGCTGGTGGCCACCGACTGGTTGCGGATGGCATCAAACATGCTGATAGAACCTAAAGAGGCGTAGTTCGCATCGTCCATGTACGTGTTTTCTACCGGAACGGAGAGTACGAAGAACAGACATACGGCTACGGCTATCGCTACTATGTTGCGCGTGAAGTGACGCAGGGAGAAATGCTTCTTCGATTTTTCTGTCTGCTCGTTTACTTTTGGAAGCAGCTGTTTAAGAGAAGACGAAACAGTAAGAGGCTGTAGCTGTGGAAGCGTGAAACTTTCCAGTCCGTACAGACTTGGAGTGAAATAAGATGCGGCTGCCGGTTCAAAGGCATAACCGCCGTTCATGTTATAATAAATCGTACCTACGTTGTTCAGTGTGACCTGACCTTGCTGGTACAATTGGTCTTTCAGTTCAGCCACTGTTTTTTCAATCCGGCGGGTTGCATCGGGAAAGTCGGTGTTAAAAGCCTGCATGTACGACTGTACCAGCAGCCCATCGTTCATTATCAGTTGCGGATTGAATCCAATGGTGCGGAGGGGCGGCATGAATTCTCCTTTTTGGATGGAATATGCGGCCTGCCGCTTGTGGGCAATGAATCCTCCCAAGCCGGGAACGATGACACAATCATTCTCCAGCAATAATACTTCTATATGTTTTGCCAATTCAATCATATTGCAAAAATAATACATTTTTCTCTTATGTGGAGTATCTTTCAACGGGCATTTTTCGGAGGAAAACCAAATTTGTTGTATTTTTGCCGAAGAAAATGTAGAAATTCATTTACGCATGAAAAAAATGGGCTTGGGAATGCTCCTTGGGGGATTAGGAATGCTGGCAGGATGTCTGTCTCCCCAGCAGCACGGAGCAGAAAAGCAGGATGAAAATCAGGAAGTCATACAACGGTTGCAAGGTATCTGGCTGGATGACAACACGGAGGCACCTTTATTCAAAATTCAAGGCGACAGCATTTATTATGCCAGCCAGATTAATGCCCCGATGGCTTTTTCGGTACACAATGATACCATGACGGTGTACAGTGCCCAGCCCATTCATTATTTCATAGAAGAATGCCTGTCGTACAGCCTGCGCTACCGCACGTCGGTGGGCGAGACGGTGAGCCTGCATAAATCCGAATCGGATACCTTGTCGTTTGGTACGGTGGTTCCGGTGAAAGTGGTAGAAAACGGGGTGTTTGAGAAAGACTCGGTTATTTTTCACGGAGGAGAACGCTACAGAGGTTATGCGTACATCAACCCGACCAAGAAGCGGGTAACCCTTGTCAGCATCAATGAAGAAGGTCTTCCGGTGGAAAATATCTACTATGACAATATCATCCACATCTGTGTGTACAAGGGAAAGGAACGCTTGTTCTCCAAAGATATAAATAAGGAAATGTTTGCCCGCGTGGTACCTGCCGATTTTCTGAACAACGCCATCCTGAGCGATATGGACTTTGTGAGAGTGGATGAAAAAGGTTATCGTTACGTGGTTACACTTTGTATTCCCGACGGAGCGGCTTGTTATAATGTCCGGCTGGACGTGAGTAAGGAAGGAAACATCGTTTTCTCTCGTTGAGCGGGAAGGTATAATGAAAAAATATCCTCCAGACTGTTTGGATGAAAATCGCAGTCTGGAGGATATTTTTTATTCTGTCTGCTCCTTGAGCGAACGGTTTACTTGTTCTATGTAATCGAGGATTTCCTGCCGTCCGGTTTTGTTTTCCGAAGAAGAGATAAAATGCGGAGGCAGCTCTTCCCATTGCTCTTTCAGCGTGTCCAGGAAGCGGTTTACGCTGGCCTTCGTCTTTCCCACGCTCTGCTTGTCGGCTTTGGTGAAGATCAGGGCGAAGGGGATGCCGTTTTCGCCCAGCCATTCGATGAATTCCAGGTCGATGCGTTGCGGTTCCAGCCGGCTGTCGATGAGGACGAACAGGCAGGTCATCTGTTCCCGCTCCAGCACGTAGTATTCAATGAGTTTCTGGATTTTCTCCATCATCTTTTTTCCTCGCTGGGCATAGCCGTAGCCGGGAAGGTCTACCAGATACCATTCCTTGTTGATGAGGAAATGGTTGATGAGCAAGGTTTTTCCCGGTGTGGCCGAAGTCATGGCCAGTTTGGGATTCTTGGTCAGCATGTTGATGAGGCTGGATTTTCCCACGTTGGAGCGCCCGATAAAGGCATATTCCGGAAGATGAGTCTGGGGGCACATGTCGGCCCGTGAGTTGCTTACGACGAACTCTGCGCTGGTTATGTCCATAGGTTATATCTGTGAGTTGTTTTATGCAAAGGTAATATAAAAACGGGATTCGGTGGAAGACTTCCTTGAAAATAATGTCTGCGAAATGGAGGTCGGTTCTCGTTTTATCCGTATTTTTGCCATTCATATTAAAGAAGCGATAAACATGAATCAACAATATCCTTCAGTTTTACTGGAAAAAGCGGTGGGGGAGTTTGCCAAGCTTCCCGGCATCGGACGGAAAACGGCCATGCGCCTGGTGCTGCATTTGTTGCGTCAGGACACGTCCACGGTAGAGGCCTTCAGCAGTGCCATTTCTACCTTGAAGAAAGAGGTGAAGTATTGCAAGGTGTGCCATAATATTTCCGATACGGATGTGTGCCGCATCTGTTCCAATCCTTCGCGCGATGTGACCACGGTGTGTGTGGTAGAGAATATACGCGATGTGATGGCGGTAGAGAACACCCAGCAGTATCGCGGACTGTATCATGTGCTGGGCGGGGTGATTTCGCCCATGGACGGCATTGGTCCTTCAGATTTGGAGATAGAGAGTTTGGTAAATCGTGTGAAAGAGGGTACCGTCAAGGAGGTAATCCTGGCGCTGAGTTCTACGATGGAAGGAGATACCACCAACTTCTACATTTTCCGCAAACTGGCGGGCTGCGATGTGAAGATAACCGTCATTGCCCGTGGAATCTCCATTGGTGATGAATTACAATATACGGATGAGGTGACGCTGGGACGCTCCATTGTGAACCGCGTGGCGTTTACCGGAACCCTTTAAAAATAGAACGAAATGGAAAAAAGAATGACTCGTCTGCTTCGTGTGCTGGAAGCGGAATTTGCCTTGTTCTGGATACTCGTCGTGGCAGGGTGTGTGTTGTATGAAACGGATGTGTTGCCTCAGGGAAGTATGGTGGGCGATGCGCAGGCGGAATACATTTTGCAGACTGTCGGCATCTTGCTGACGGTATGTCTGATACCCTTGTCGCTGCGCATGTTCAGCCTTTCGCTGACACGCTATGTTCGTCAGTTGTCTTTGCCCGAAGCGTTGGTGAGCTACCGCCGCTGGTGTGAAATCCGTCTGGCCATGCTGCTGGCTCCGGCACTGTTTAATCTGACCGTGTATTATACTACGCTCGATGTTACCAGTCTGTTGTGTATGGGTATGCTGCTGGTAGCTTCGCTGTTTTGTGTGCCGGGACGCGGCCGCCTGATACGGGAGCTTGATTTGCAGAAAGACGAACCGGAAAAATGAGAAGGTTATGAAACAGGGAAATGTCAGTCTTCGCGCACCCGAGCCGGAAGATTTGGAGGTGATGCTCTCGTTTGAGAACGATGCGGCACTTTGGGAACTGGGTACGGCTACGGGTCCTTATTCCCGTTACCAGATGAAACGCTACATCGCGGAGAGTCAGAATGACTTGTATGCCGACGGGCAACTGCGGCTGATGATAGTATGTGAGGAGCGGGGAGTGGCCGGTATTGTGGATGTGTTTTCTTTTGATGCGCGTCACAACCGGGCGGAAGTAGGAATTGTGGTACGGAAGGACTTGCGGGGGCAGGGAGTGGCGCAGGCGGCGCTTTCTCTTTTGGAATCACATTGCTTCTCTTTGCTGGGGCTCCGGCAATTGTATGCCTATGTGCCGGTGGGGAATGTAGCCAGCCGGAAGCTGTTCACTTCGGCAGGCTATACCGAACGTGGCATCCTGAAGGACTGGATACGGGTAGGCACTTCTTATCAGGATGTGTGTTTCTTTCAGAAAATCAACGAATTGTAGAATTATAAAGACCTGATTCTGAAAAGGATTGGAAAAAAGACTTACATTCGGATGAAAACGCCGAAGAGTTTAGAATGAAACGCCCTTACGTTTTAGGTGAAACGCAAGGGCGTTTCACTTTAAATGCACTTGCGTTTGAAAGCAAACGCTTAGGCGTTTTTGAAGGCCGCTTGAAAGGGCTCTTTTTGAGGAGAAATGAATATATAAAAAGAAAGGCAACTCATCGTACTGGATAAGTTGCCTTTCTTTTTGTCGGGGTAGCGGGATTCGAACCCACGACCCCCTGCTCCCAAAGCAGGTGCGCTTATGCTATTATTGACATCGTTTAATAGATTATCTATAAGTCAATTAACTTACATCTGCTTTCCTACTGAATTAAAGCGGTTGACATCTTGGTTGAATTTGATAACCAAACAAGAAGTATTGAACAATAAGTTTATAATCTCTCTATGGCTTGATGCCATATTGGTAATATAATAATTCCATTCTAAGCGAGCAACGTTATTGTTGCACTTTATTCTTCGGGTATGAATTTGCCGATTCTCCATATGAAGAAGAATGTTTCAAGATTCGTACCCACATAAACAAAGCGGTATAAGAGTTTCCTCCGATACCGCTTATAGTATAATAAGAATCTATTTGCCTTTATATTAGTTTCATTACCAAATAATAGAAATATTATCATTGGAACCATATTCTGATTGAATGGACAATAAAGTTGGAAGTCCATTTGCATTTAACGTCCATGTGAAATTAGTAATGTCCTCATAAGGGTTGAATTCAGATTCGTAAGTTAGTTTTAAAGGTAAATGCTTGGTTGCTTTTCCTAATAGTCCAGCATAATAGGCGAACCACATTTCATCCATGTCAATTCCTAATGTCTCATCATAAAACATGAGGCATCCCTTGTTCTCAATAGGAGTAGTCACAGTATTTGAAGTATAGTCTATGGTGTAAATGGACGAAACCTCTGGCTCATCTGCTGATACGGTGGACGTTTTAATAATATCACCGTCTTTGTAGGTAATAGTCGTGGTTTCATTTCCACCTTCTGAACGTTTCATAGATAGTAAGTTGCCTTCTGCGGTGTATGTGAAATCCCAAGTCTCCAAATCACCGTCTTCTTCGGTTTCATCACAATGCTTTATAAATCCATTACTTCCTATTTCCATCTTGAAGATGAATGTTTCTTCATATTGTCCCCCTGTATCTTCTGTTAATTCCACTATTACAAGCTGATTGGAAAGTTCGGCTCTTGTTGTTACAGCGGTAGGATATTTAAAGATAGCAACTGCATCATCTGTTTCAATCTTAGAAACTAAACCTGATGCATCTTGGGTGATTTTCATATCAGACACTTGCTTTGGCATCCCATTAACGAATACCTTTTGAGGATTGATACCGTTGTTGGTATCATTGTTCTCATCTTCATCATCGCTGCAAGCTGTAAAGTTTACAGCACACAAGACCACTAATAAGGTCATTCCAATTAATCTAAATGTTCTCATATTAATAATATTATGCTTACTTGTTCCCTATTAGCAAGCTGTTAAAATAAATAAGGTGTGGGAACATACTGTCTTATCTCATTCTCTGGCTCTCGCATTGCCTTTGGTACGGATAAAACAATAGCCCACACCATAAGACAATATCTAAGCCCAAAGATTGGGTAGGTATATATCCATGATGTGGCGCTACTGCTATCATCTTCGTACCGTTGTCAAATTTGCGAGATTTGAGAATGGAAGATAATTTCAATAACACCTTTCGTTAAATATGTCCTTCCAACTCCCTATCTCATTAGTTCATTGGAATTGATGCAAAGATACTAAAAGGTTCTAAATTAATAGGCATGAAGTGAGGATTAATAGTAACTTCCATGCTCTCAAACATGGTCTGAACGGGATATTTAATAAGATTTGCATCCATACTCTGTAAATCCATGTGGGTATCAAAATGATAATTCCCATTATAAGAAGTGAATTTTAGAAATTATTACCCACATGGATTTATTAAGCTAAAGTTAATTTCTTCGTCTGAATTTAAGGGTAGGACAAATTTAGATTGGGGTATATAAGACTGACCTTGTTCTAAATTTGTCCTGCCTTTCAAAGTGACTTCACGACATCAATCCTGCTCTGACAAGTCACCTCTTGACTTGTGTAATCAGCCCTGCTTCATATTCGGCTATGCTACTGATGATATGCAGAATCAGTCTGTTGGCTTGTGGAAAGTCACAGAACACAATCTCAACATCACTTTCTAACAGCTTGGAAGTAAACGCTACATTTCTTGACAACCTATCCAATTTGGCTACAATCAGAATAGAGTTCGTTTTCCTGCACATCGCCAAAGCTGCAAGAAGTTGAGGTCTGTTAGACTTCTTCCCACTTTCCGTTTCAATATATTCAGCAAGTATGGGCTTATTCCTTACATGGTTGTGAATAATCTCCCGTTGGGCTTCCACGCCAAGACCCGATATTTGCTGCTTCATGGTGGATTGTCTTAGATATGCTATGTATGTCTTCATAATTCACAATTATTAATAGTTGGTTACAAATGCTGAACGAACATTCAGCTTATGTAAGTAAGGACACCCAACTTAAAAATTGAATGTCCTTTTCAAGATGATACGCTATAACTGTCCTTCATCAGCAAAGCTATAATATCCTTCATCCGTTAATATGAGGTGGTCTGTTACTGTAATCCTCATAAACCTTGCAGCATCCTTGACCTGTTTAGTAATCTCTATATCCTGTCTACTTGGTTTCATGCTACCACTTGGGTGATTATGTGCAAGAATGATGGCTACTGAGTTGGTGAGCAATGCGGCTTGTAGAATTACTCTGACATCTACGGTTGTGTCTGTTATTCCTCCCTCTGATATAAGAGTGTAGCCTAAGATTTGGCTGGCTTGGTTTAAGAACAAGACTTTGAAGTATTCCTTGTAACAGATTGTACCCTCCTTATATGTGGGGAGTAAGACCTTGTAAGCATTCTCCGAGCTATAAATTTTACTCCGAGCTTTCGATGTGGATTTGTAAGTGAGTTCCACTTCTCCAACTGTGTAATCAGCTTTCATAATCTATCTATAATTGAAATTTAAAGGGTTATTAATTGAGCGGATTTAACAAGAACAAACCCTAAACACAAGTGAATTTCTTCGCTTGCATCTAAGGCTCGTTCTATGTCTTTCCCTAAATATTCAATCAAAGGAAGTTCGGAGCATTAGTGAGTAATCGGTCGGCTACGGGAATAGAATTGTGAACATATACTCTGCCAACAAAGAATGTCTTTTTAATAGATGATGTGAGGTGATAGTGCAATTATAAAAGCATTCTTTTTTCTTCGACAAGCATGAGGGGGACTAAAAGAGGGGTGCAGTCAGACGGCACGAAGTGCCGGAGGGCTGCGCCCTCCGCACTTCGTTTACTCTCGGTCTAATAGTTCATCTTTGAACCTATCCAATTTGACTTTAGCACCGCCCCGATTGCTGCGTGTCACATCGAAATATTCCTCAATGAAAGGAGCGGACAGCTTGCACATTGTACCTTTCTTACCGTCTCCATATCGGGAGTAGGTTATCCCATAATAGTCCAACAGGTAAGAAATTCTATCAAGCACATCGTTTACGGGGATATATAAATCGTTACCCGTTTCCGTTTCAAATTCACGTCTTATGTCTGATAGGAACTCTCGGCTGAATCTCCGTTGCATGGCTTCTTTCTGCTCGGTCTGTTCCAACAGCTTCTTGATTTTAGTCTTGCTGTACTTCTGCTGTTCAATAGTTTCCCGCCCTAACTTGAAGAATGCATTGATAAGCCATTCTTCCTCTACGCACTTGGCTCGGAGAAGTTGTACGGCATTTTCATCTTCCTTGATATTGCTTAAGACGGATACAATGAACTGCCATTTCTCTTTGGTCTTGGCTGCTTTGATTCTGTAAATGTCATCTTCACCGACCGCTTCATCTTCGGGCTGGAAGTCCACATTGAAATATCCTGTGTTCTCGTATGCCTGTCTAAGTGCATCGGGTGAGAGGTAATATCTCTTAACCTGCTCGTCAAGTAATAGTTGCTCTATGGCGAACCTGTCAAATCCGTTCCGTTCGGGATTTAAGACTTCATTCAGCCGTAACCGTTTTAAGTCCTTGTCAAAATTGGTTGGGTCGTCCGCTTTCAGTCTTTCTTTTTGAACGGCTCGGTAAGATTTAATCCTCGCTGTAATGTCCCTATAGATTTCTTCATCGGAATTAACTTTAAGTTCATTCGGAGTTGAAGCGATAACCGTAAGCGAGTTGTACCTCTTACCGTTTGGGAAGACGCGTCTGAATCTACCTTGACATTGGATGGTTTCGGTGAACGGATTGATTAGGGTGTGCTTCACATGGTCGTAGTTCGACAACACCAGCACATCGCAAAGTTCTTTCAGATTGATGTCTATTGACGGGAAGAATCGAGAAGTAAACAAGTTCACTTTTCTTAGGGGAAGTTCCAACCTGTCCGTACTGTGTTCCAAGAAACGGCTCTTTAGCTTGTCGGCACTTTCCTTTGAACAGAACACCTTGTAATCATCCTCTTTTATTATTCCGTCATGCAGCAATGATTCCACGATGTTACATATACCCTCTGTTGTCTTATAGAAGATGCACACATGGGGAGAGCCGTTATCCAACAGTCTTTTTACTTCCTGCTTCACCCGACTGTAAAAGCTACGGGTCGTTATCAAAGTCATATCTTCCCGATAGTCATAGTCGGGCTTAATCTCCACCCACCTAAATTGGTGACGCAAGAACAGTGTTAAGGTGTACTTGCTCAGCTTTAACGGAGTGGCAGATACGAGAGCCTTTCCCTCGAACTTGAAAAACTCCTTCATGGGGGAAGATATGCTCCTACGGTAATCCGTGTCTTCCGTTATGTGTTCGGATTCATCGTACAAGTTGAAGAACCCCTTATAGATGTTCATCTTCAAATTCTTTGCCGCCTTTAAAACTTTATCCCGAAATCCTTCGGGAGTAGTGATAATTTTCTTGTACTTGATTTTGGAGTTGTTAAGGTAGGCGGTCAGCTTCTTTACGGTTACTTCCTTGAACACTCCTTGTGCTTCGTCAAATGCTTGCACTTTGTTCTCCACCGCAGAACGATACGGTTCGATTACGATAGAATTTCTCGGACTTAACTTCGGGTTCAACTCCATGTAAGTAGCTCCCGTACCTGTCATTACCTTATTAATAATGGCATTGCTCGGCAGCATGGGGTAGCCTTGTCTTTTTAAGGCTTCGGACAGATACTCTCCCTTGTGGATGTTCAGTACCTCCACTTCCAATGTCTTGTGCGTAGTGTCATTCATGGCTCATCGGATTTAGGGGGTAAGAAACTTGGGAGAACTGGTTATTATATGGGCGTGATGATTTTGTTACCCCACCCGAAGAATGGAGTTCAGACCCATATAAAGTTGTAAAACTCGTGAGCCGATTAAGACCTGTCGGGGTGACAAGTACCGATTGGCGGCTCAATCCAATTGTTCGGATTCTTAAATTCATTGGCATAATTTGATGAATTTAGAAATTTAACAATTGGACTAAGGGGAATAAAAAAGCTCCTGCAACCAAGTTCTCCTTACGATTGGATACAATTCACCCTTACAAGGTACGAATGAATGTTCATCCAATAATAGATTTCGGAAGTCATCGCTCCGAGAACTTAGTTGCAGAAGCCGCTACTTATGCAGTAGAATTTAATTGCTGACAAGCTTCTTGTAGAACGGTTACCTTTCTTGATTATCCGCTTGATAACTGCACTGTCACGTGAACCATTCAGGAGGGCTTATTTAAGTCTTAGCCCGTATCTTCTACCACGTTGTAGAATTGATGCAAAGATATAACTTTTCACTCATATTGCAATGGTTTCAAAGTAAATTCTTCATCGCTTCATCTACTTGCTCGTTGTCGAAGCTATCCAAATATATTTAAGTGGTCGCTAAGTCTGAATGTCCTAATGCTTCGCTTATTAATGCAATGTTCACTCCCGACTTTTTAAGGACACTTGCAAACGAATGCCTTGCAACATAGGTCGTAATGTTGGCTTCAATTCCCAATCGCTTACCGAGTATCCTTAAAACCTCATTCACCTTGCCGCGTATTTTATGAATCCTATTCTGCTTCTGCAAAGCTGTTTTATGGACTTTTACATTCAATATCGGGAACAGATAACCGTTACCCTCCTTTGCGTATTTCTCTATTATCAGCATAGCTTCTTGGGGTATTCCAATTTTGATTAGCTTACCAGTTTTCTGACGGATATAGTGTAACCTACCATTGACGATATTCTCTTGCGTCAGATTGGCAATATCGGTAAAATTGATACCGCCACACAGGTAGCTAAATATAAATATGTCCTTGCTCAATTCCACGTATTTCTTCTGACCTATCGGCTGGGATGTTTCTGTAAATTTCAACATCTCTGTCTTGGCTATGGCTCGCTTTTGAGTAGTAGTGTCGAACTTAGAGATTTTATATTCATTGAACGGATAATCGGACGTTCGGGCGCATTTGGCATTGATAGCCTTATTATATGTGCTACGCAAAGTACGGAACATCAAACTGATTGTTGTCTCCTTATTCCCATTTGCTCGAAGCCACTTTTCATATCTTTCGAGCCACGCCACATTAACTACGTCAAACGGTATCTCCAACTTCCCTTTTGTAAACCTCATCAACGAATTGTAAGAATTGAGATAGACCAATCTGTTCCCACATTTATTATCAGCTTTGCATTGGGCAATGATTTCTTGATAGAAACTTCCGACTGTTTTAATCGTAGTTGTTTGCCCTCGCATCGCAACAAGTGTTTCAGCCGAATAATCCTTTTGGTCGGCTTTCATTTCAAGCATTCGTTCTTGAAACTCCAACTTCTTATCAAGAATTATCTTTTGGATATATTCTAAGTTAGGACATTTAGACTTTGGTACATTCTTCTTAAAGTCCCAATATCTCGGATTAACCGATATTCCCAAACTTTGGTATTTCCTTTTACCGTCTTTACAGATGCGAAGCATCAACGGATGTTCGCCATTGGATAATGTTTTCCATTTGTAGCATACTACATTTACAGTTGCATTCATTGTTTTAATGGTTGACATCTTGGTTGACATTATCTAAGTCAACCGTCAATTCAACCGCCCAATCAAGCAACAAAAAAGGAGCTACATTTTACTGTAACTCCTTGATTTCTTGCTGTCGGGGTAGCGGGATTCGAACCCACGACCCCCTGCTCCCAAAGCAGGTGCGCTAACCGGACTGCGCTACACCCCGAAGTGTCTTTCTCAAAAGCGATGCAAAGGTATGGCTTTTTATTTTAATATGCAAATCCGGACGCTCTTTTTTTTGCAAGAATTTTTCTGATATTTTTAAAATCGTTTGAAATTCAATGGAATAGAAAAAATCTTTTTTTTAGGGCGTCCGGATGGGCGTGACTTATTTCTGTGGTTTCAGCCAGCGGTCAAGCCAGTTGAAGAAAGTGCGTTGCCACAAAATACCGTTCTGCGGTTTCAGTACCCAGTGGTTTTCGTCCGGGAAAATCAGCAGTTCGGCAGGAATGCCTCTCAGTTTGGCAGCGTTGAATGCGGCCATACCCTGCGAAGCCAGGATACGGTAGTCTTTCTCGCCGTGGATGCAGAGGATAGGCGTATCCCATTTGTCGACAAACAGGTGAGGAGAGTTGGCATAGCTGCGCTTTACAGCTGGGTTGTTCTTGTCCCAGTACGGGCCACCCAAATCCCAGTTGGTGAACCAGAGTTCTTCGGTTTCGAGGTACTGCTGCTCCATGTTGAAGAATCCGTCGTGTGCGATGAAGGCCTTGAAACGCTTGTTGTGGTGTCCGGCCAGCCAGTATACAGAATATCCTCCGAAGCTGGCACCTACACAGCCCAAGCGGTCTTTGTCAACGTACGGTTCCTTGGCGATGTCATCGATGGCAGTCAGGTAGTCGTCCATGCAGTGTCCGCCGTAGTTGGTGCTGATTTCTTCCAGCCATTCCATGCCGAATCCCGGCAAACCGCGGCGGTTGGGGGCGATGATGATATAATCGTTTGCAGCCATAATCTGGAAGTTCCAGCGGTAGCTCCAGAACTGGCTGACGGGGCTCTGCGGACCGCCTTCACAGAACAGCAGGGTAGGGTATTTCTTGTTCGGGTTGAAGTCTACCGGATAGATTACCCACGAGAGCATGTCTTTACCGTCGACAGTCTTTGTCCAGCGGGCTTCTACTTTACCTAACTTCAGCTGCTTGAAGATGTGGTCGTTTTCCTGCGTGATGCGGGTTACCTCATTGGCCTTGTTCAGGTTGACGGTGAACAGCTCGTCGGCTTCGCTGATAGAGTGACGCTTGGTGAGAAGTTGTCCGTCGCCCAGCATTTCTACAGAAGCATAGTCGTACATGCCTTCTGTAAGCTGTTTCACTTCTCCCTTCAGGTTTGTGCGGTGAATCATGCTGGTGGCATGCCATACGCCGGTGAAATAGAGAGTCTGGTTATCCGGAGCCCAGCAGTAGCTGTCTACACCCGACTGGAAGGCTTCTGTAACGTAAGTCTTCTTGCCGTTCTTCAAATCCATTACGCAAAGGCGGTTGCGGTCGCTTTCGTATCCGTCGCGCTCCATGCTTTGCCAGGCAATGAATCCGCCGTCGGGGGAGAACTGCGGGTTCGTGTCGTAACCCATGTTCTTGTCGGTAGCGTCTTCCTTGCAGAGGTTGCGGGTCTGCTTGGTTTTCAGATTATACAGGTAAATGTCCGAATCGGTAGAGATGGCGTATTCCAGTCCAGTTTTCTTGCGGCAGGTATATGCGATGGATTTGGAGTCAGGACTCCACGTAAGCTGTTCGATGCCACCGAAAGGCTTCATCGGCGATTCGTAGGGTTCGCCAGCCAGGATGTCGGTCGCTTCGCCTACCTTGTTTCCGGCAAACGGAGCCACGAACGGATGCGGTACGGTCTGTACCCACTCATCCCAGTGCTTGTACATCAGGTCGTCTATCACCATTCCGCTGGCCTTGTCCAGGTCAGGATATTTGTCGACGGTGCGTTCGCCGTATTTCACCTGTGAGATGAAGAGCACCTTGCTCTCGTCGGGTGAGAACTTGAATCCGTCAATTCCTCCGGCAAATGAAGAAAGCTGTACGCGTTCGCTGCCGTCGGGATTCATTTCCCAAATTTGGCTGTTGCCATCGGCATCCGGTGCCAGGAAAGCAAGCTTGCTGCCGTTCTTAATCCATGCAGGTTCTCCTTCGCTGGCAGCTGTAGTGGTGAGCAGCTGGTTGCCTGAGCCGTCGGCATTCATTACGTAGATTACCAGATGGCTCTTGTTTTCTTTCACGCTGTAGTAAGACACCGTGTAGGCAATGCGTTTGCCATCGGGCGATACACAGGAACTTCCGATGCGCCCCATGGCCCAGAGTGTTTCAGGGGTCATACGGCCGTCTTTTACCGTAACCTCCTGCTTGCTGATGATGGGGCCATCTGCCTGTGCGGCTTTTTTCAGGACCTACACAGGCCGATGTGGCAAGCATCATGGCTGCTGTCATAGTCATAAAATCTGTTTTTTTCATGTGTTTATTTGATGGTTTGATGATTAAAATTCTTCGCTGTGGATTTTTCTTTTTGAGTCACTCTCGAGTTCCTTTCCGTAGTATTTGCAATAGACGGCTTCTGCATCGTGACCTGTCTGGTGGCAATGCGGGCACTGGCGTTCTGCCTGCTTTTTCTGCTGGCTTACCATGGCCGCCGATACGATTCCTGTAGGTACGGCAATGATGGTGTAACCGGTGAGCATGATGATGGCCGACAGAAATCGTCCTGCCGGAGTAACGGGAGTGATGTCGCCATAACCTACGGTGGTCATGGTAACAATGGCCCAGTAGATGCTGTTGGGGATATTGTTGAATTCAGACCCGGGTACGTCGCCCTCAATCATGTACATGACTGTTCCCATGGAGGTAACCAGGATGAGGACAAAAAAGAAAAATACGGATATTTTCGGTGCGCTGATGCGTAGGGAGCGCAGTAGCAGATTGCCTTCACTGATGAAAGAGAACAGTTTGAAGATGCGGAATATCCGGATGAGCCGGAAGGCCCGGATGACTAGCAGGTAGTGTGCTCCCTTCAGGAAGAAGCTCAGGTAAACCGGCAGGATAGCCAGCAGGTCGACCAGCCCGAAGAAGCTGAATATGTATTTCCGGGGATTTGTCAGGCAGTAAATACGGGCCAGGTATTCTATGGTAAAGAAGAGAGTAAGAAGATACTCTAATAATCGTAATACCCAGTAAGCCGTGGGAGAAAACAGGTGCATGCTTTCCAATATGACCATCAGCACACTGACAATGATGCTACTGATTAATATGATGTCGAACAGTCTTCCTTTTGGTGTGTCTGATTCGAAAACGATGGAATATACTTTCTGCTTTAACATTTCATTGTGCAGGAAATGCTGCCATCGGGTATAGAGTTTTGAAAAGTAGTTCATGGCTTTACCTTTGTTTCTGCAAAGGTAAGACAATAAATGGAAAAAGAGGAATGTAGCAGAAAAAAGAGGCGCCCCTCGATGGCTTGTCTGTATGCCATTGAGGGGCGCGCTGCTGTGTTAAGTGAGATAATCTTTTTATTTTTTCTTACCTCCCATGCGTTCCTGACGTTCTTTCTGGAGACGTTCCTGTTCTTTCTGCAGGGCTTCCAGTTTGGCCATCAGTCCGCTTGCCTTTTGCTGTGAAGGTTCCTTCTTGTTGGCTTCCAGCTGGGCGAGCAGTTTCTTTTCATCGGTCATGCGGCGCATAATCCACATGGTAATGATACCAATCAGACCGGAGATGAAGTAGTAGTAGCTCAATCCGGATGCGTAGTCATTGAAGATGAAGAAGAACATCACAGGCATGATGTACATCATCCATTTCATGGCAGCCATCTGCGGATTGTTGCCCATATCCTGCTGTTTCATCATGATGATCTGGTTGAGCACCGTAGTGATGCTGAACAGCAGACAGAACAGACTCAGGTGGTTGCCTAACAACGGGATGTGGTAGCTCCAGCTAATCAGGTCGTCGTAAGCCGAAAGGTCATCAGCCCACAAGAATCCCTGCTGACGCAACTCGATAGCGTTCGGCACAAAGAAGAAGAGGGCCATGAAGACCGGAGTCTGCAACAACATCGGCAGACAGCCGCCCATCGGACTGACATTGTACTGGCGATAGAGGGCCATGGTTTCCTGCTGTTTCTTCAAGGCGTCTTCCTGCTTCGGATATTTGGCATTAATCTTATCTACATACGGCTTCAAGGCACGCATCTTGGCAGATGATATGAAAGACTTCCAGGTGGTAGGGAGTACCAGTACCTTGACGATGATAGTCATAAGCAAGATAACCATACCCATGCTCAGTCCCCAGCCTGACAACCAGTCGAACAGGTTGATGGTGAACCAGCGGTTAATCAGGCGGATAATCGGCCATCCCAGGTAAACCAGATCTTCTAGTTCCTGATCTTTATCTTTAAAGCTCAAGTCATTGCTGGCCAGTAGTGTCTTGAAGTGGTTCGGACCAAAGTAGAACTGCATGTGCGAAGCTTTGGCACCTGTCGGGTCGAAAGCTGTCTTCATGTCGGCTGCATAGTTCTTCATGTAGCCGCTTCCCTGCTGTTCCATTTTTGATTCGAGTGTGGCATTGTCAAAGTTCTGCTCTGCCATGAACACACAGGAGAAATATTGATTCTTGAAAGCTACCCAGTCGAGTGATTCAGGAATGGTTTCTTTTTCATCCTTTGTTTCGCTCAAGTAATCGAAACTGTCGTCCACCGGTTTGTAGGTCAATGACGTGTAACGCTGTTCGAAGTTGTAACCTTTCTCCATCTGGCGGGCACGCTGTTTCCATTCGATGTTCATGCTCTTGGTAGAAGGAGAGAAGAAATTCTGCATGCCACTGGCCTGAACGGTAAGGTCTACCATATAGGAGTTGGGCAGCAGTCGGTAGTTGAAGTCCAGATGTCCGCCGTTGGCTGCGTTCAGTCGCATGGTCACGGTAGAATCGGTCACATTGGTCGCCTCGAAATACATCTGCTGGCTGAGGATGTTCTCGTTCTTTCCTTCAAAACCGAAATTCATGGAAGCATCTTCGCCGTCGAACAGAACGAGAGGCTGCTTCTTCTGGTCTTTATACTCTTTCAGCAGGGCCTTGCTTACTCGTCCGCCTTTGTTGGAGAAAGTCAGCTGAACCAACTCGTTCTCCAGTACGGTAAACTGTTCCGTAGCCTGTGCGGCCTGGAAGAAGAGGGAAGTGCTGTCAGGGCGTGCCTCTTCAATGGCTGCAGCAGCCTGCTTTTCCTGAGCTTCTTCTTGTTGCTTGATAACCTGTTGGATAGAGTCCTGATAGTGCTGTGCGCGTGCTCTTTCTTCCTGGCTGGGGCGGTTGTAGATACCGAATCCCACGATGACCGCTCCAATCAGGATAAAGCCCACTAACGTGTTTTTGTCCATTTCTATTTTTTTACAATGTTATGTTTGGTTTATTTGCTGATAGCTGCCTTGATGAACGACAGGAACAGCGGATGTGGTTTCAGTACCGTACTGCTGTATTCCGGATGGAACTGTGTACCGATGAACCATTTCAGGGTCGGGATTTCCACGATTTCCACCAGGTCAGATTCCGGATTGATACCTACACACTTCATGCCCGCCTTTTCGAATTCTTCTTTGTAGCTGTTGTTGAATTCGTAGCGGTGGCGGTGACGTTCCTGGATATGTTCACTCTGGTAAGCCTCATAAGTCTTGGAGTTCGGGTCGATAACACACTCGTAAGCTCCCAGACGCATGGTACCGCCCATATTGGTGATGGATTTCTGTTCCTCCATGATGTCGATTACATTGTGCGGAGTCTTTTCGTCCATTTCACGGCTGTTGGCATCGGCATATCCCAGTACGTTTCGTGCGAATTCGATGGCAATGCACTGCATACCCAGACAGATACCGAATGTCGGTACGTTGTGTGTACGGCAGTACTTGATAGCTACGAACTTACCTTCGATACCACGCTGTCCGAATCCCGGGCAGATGATGACACCGTCCATGTCTTTCAGGTGCTCTTCAATGTTGTCGTCGGTTAGGTTCTCACTATTGATAAAGTGAATGTCGGCCTTGCGGTCATTATAAGTTGCTGCTTGTGAAAGGGCTTCCAAGATTGATTTGTAGGCATCCTGCAAATCGTATTTTCCTACCAGTCCGATTCTTACCTTCTCTGTCGCATTGTGACGACGGTTCAGGAAGTCTCTCCACGGGCCGAGGGTAGGAGTTTCGCCTACCGGAAGTCCCATCTTTTCAAGGATAGTTACATCCAGTTTCTGTTCCTGCATACACAAAGGTACTTCGTAGATGGTCGGCATGTCCATTGACTGGATAACGGCGTTGTCGTCTACGTTACAGAACAAAGCAACTTTCTTTCTCAGTCCCATGCTGAGCTCGTGTTCTGTACGAAGCACCAGAATATCCGGCTGGATACCTACAGACTGCAGTTCTTTAACAGAGTGCTGTGTCGGTTTGGTTTTCAATTCACCGGCAGCAGCCAGATAAGGTACATAAGTCAAGTGTACGCACAAAGCGTTCTTCCCTAATTCCCATTTCAGCTGGCGGATACTTTCCAGATAAGGAAGTGATTCGATATCGCCCACAGTTCCTCCGATTTCAGTAATGACGAAATCGAATTTGTATTTGTTGCCCAGCAATTTGACATTGCGTTTAATTTCGTCAGTGATGTGAGGGATAATCTGGATAGTCTTGCCAAGATAGTCACCACGACGTTCCTTGTCGATTACACTCTTGTAGATACGTCCGGTAGTGATGTTGTTGGCTTTGGTAGTTTGGATGCCTAAGAAGCGTTCGTAGTGTCCTAAGTCAAGGTCGGCTTCATGTCCGTCTACGGTTACGTAGCATTCTCCGTGTTCATAGGGATTCAGGGTTCCCGGGTCGATGTTGATATACGGGTCGAACTTCTGGATGGTTACGCTGTAGCCTCTGGCCTGCAGCAACTTACCGATAGATGATGAGATGATTCCTTTTCCTAATGAAGAGGCTACACCACCTGTTACGAAAATATACTTTGTTTCTGCCACAATATGAATATTTAAAAATTAAATTCAACAGTTTAATGTAGTCTACTTTCTTTTCTCTTAAAAAAGTAACTACAGGAAAGCGGGAAACGATATTTTTCCCACATGAAAGAACTACTTCTTCAAGTTTGCAAAATTATAAAAAAAAGCTGAACCCACAAAAGTAAGAAGAGTAAAACCGTGTTTAACTTCAAATATCCTTAAGTTTTCCGGTAGATGTACAAGTAAAATTTTAAACAATGGAGGATAGAAAATAGTTTATTGTGTAATTAGTAGGTATGAAAGCAAACTTCTTTGGGAAATAAATCGTACTTTTGCACAAGATTTTAAGAATGACGAATAATGAAAAAGACGGGTCTTTTTGTGGTATTTATTAACAATGTGCGGTGGGTTGGCTGCACAAAATATTGAGGTTTCTTCGGATTCTGTAAAAAATGAGGTAGATTCTTTGAGTGTGACCGCTTCTATGGATAGTTTGCGGATGCCCTTAGAAAAAAAAGTAGTTCCGGTAGTGAAAGAAGGTGGAATTACCTCCTTTGGAAGTACGAAATTTCTGGCGGATGTTGCAGAATTTCCGTCAGGATTATAATGCCCAGCTGGAGCGCTGGGACGATATTTACTTGTTGATTACAGGTATTCGTCCTAATCCGGATTATTATAAATTGTCGATGCCGGCCACTTATTATGAGGCACCGATTGAGCAGGCTTTCAGTATTTCTGATTGGAAGCCTCAGATACCTTTTATAAAAGAGAATGTACTGGAAAAACAGTTGCCTCAGGTAGCCGATTTGCGCCATTCTGTTCAGGTAGATAAGGCTGTAAACCGACAGTTGCTTTCTTTTTACTTGTCTTATCCGAATTTGGTGAAACAGAATGAGGAAAATTTAAAAGGGTTAAAACCAATATATGGTGAAGTGATTGTGGATCAGCCGCGGACAGAGAATTTGCTCGATATGATGCAGAATGATGAACTTCCTAATCGGGTGACAGAAAAAGACTTGCTGGTTATCAAACCTAATTTCTGGACCTTTGGTGGAAACGGTTATCTGCAGTTCTCGCAAAACTATATTTCCAAAAACTGGTATAAGGGTGGTGAAAGTACAAAATCATTACTCTCCGGATTTACCTGGCAAGCTAACTATGATGACAGACAACGTGTTCAGTTTGAAAATAAGATTGAGTGGAAATTAGGCTTTATTACAGCTCCTTCAGATACAGTGCATAGTTACAAAGCTAATAATGACCTTCTTCGTTTGAGCTCAAAACTGGGTTATAAGGCATTCAGTACATGGTACTATACATTGTCGGCAGAATTTAAGACGCAGTTCTTCTCAAACTATGAGACTAACTCTGACAACCTGGTTTCTGCTTTCTTTTCGCCGGCTGAACTGAACGTCGGTCTCGGTATGGACTACAAGTTCGTGAAGGATGGAGTTTGCAACTTGTCTGTGCTGGTGAACCCGATAAACTACACTTTGTATAGTGTTGCCAGTGACAGGATAGATCCGACGAAGTTTAACATTGAAGCAGGTCATAAACGAGAAAGCGTATGGGGTTCTCGTTTGGAGTCCACATTGAAATGGAAAATGTTTTCAATTTTGATGTGGGAGTCTCGTCTTTCTTATACTACCAACTATGAGAAAGTGTTGGGTGAATGGGAAAATACGTTCACTTTCACAATTAATAAATATCTTTCGACGAAATTGTTTGTCCATGGCCGATTTGACGATGGGGTGACTCGTGAAGAAGATAAAAGCTATTTTCAGTTACAGGAGCTGCTTAGTTTTGGTTTAAGTTATACTTGGTAAAATATTTGCTATGGACGTTTTTTTTCAGATGCCTTCGTTTGTAACGATACTGGATTTTGTGGGGACTTTCGCTTTTGCCATTAGTGGTATACGGCTTGCCTCTGCCAAGCGGTTTGACTGGTTTGGTGCCTATGTGGTTGGATTGGCTACTGCTATTGGGGGAGGAACGATTCGTGACTTGCTGCTGGATGTAACTCCAGCCTGGATGACAGACCCGATGTACCTGATTTGTACGGCCTTTGCCATGTTTTTCGTTATTTTGTTCGGGAAATATGTCATCCGACTGAACAATACGTTCTTTATTTTTGACACCATTGGTTTGGCGCTGTTTACAATCGTCGGATTTAGTAAGGCGTATACATTAGGGTATCCGTTCTGGATTGCTATTATTATGGGAAGTATTACCGGTGCAGCAGGAGGGGTGTTGCGTGATATATTTATTAACGAAATTCCGCTGATATTCCGTAAAGAGATTTATGCTATGGCCTGTGTGATTGGTGGACTGGTTTACTGGATTTGTCTGATGCTGGATATGGAATCTGTGCTTGCACAGATTATTGGAGGAATCACAGTGTTTGTAGCTCGTATTCTGGCAGTCAAATATAAAATTACTCTTCCGATTTTGAAAGGAGATCCGGAGCCTTGACCCCGGTTCCTTTATTTCTTGGACTTTTCCGGAAAAGTAGGAACGCATTTCATCAGATACATAATTTTCCGCTGGCGTTTGTACATGTAAGGACTTGGTTTCCCGGAATTATATTTTCTTGGATTCGGGAGACTGGCTGCAATAAGCGCACATTGTTTGCGGGTAAGTTGAGAGGCCGTGGTGTGAAAGTGAGCTTTCGCCACGGCTTCTGCTCCATATATACCATCTCCCATTTCGATGGAGTTCAGATAAACTTCCATGATTCTTTCTTTATCCCACATCAGTTCTATCAATACCGTGAAATACACTTCGAAGCCTTTTCTGATCCAGGAAGAAGAGGGCCATAAAAATACGTTCTTGGCTGTCTGCTGACTGATGGTACTTGCGCCTCTGGCTTTTTTTGCGCTTTTTGTTTTCTTCAATAGCCTTGCTGATTTCTTTAGTCGAATCCGTTGTGGCTGGCAAAGCGGTTGTCTTCAGAGGCTATGACTGCCATCGGAAGATGACGTGATATTTTTTCTTTTGGTGCCCATTTGTGCTTCATGATCAGTTCCTCGCCTTTTACCAGTTGTTCAACACTTCTTATCACCATCAGGGGAGTGATATAGACTGGGATAAATTTTAACGCAATGACGGAAAGGATGGTCGATGCAAAGAAAAAGATAATCAGATTACGTAGGTATCTTAGAATTCGTTTGCTGTTCATTAGTGCCGGGTGTTGGGATGAAAATTATGCCGAGTCTGAAAGACCCGGCATAATGAATGTTTGTTACTATGAAATTTGTAATTTATTGTAAAGTTCCAGCTTCAGCTTGCTGAATCATTTGCTGGCTGGCATACATATATACTTCTACTCGGCGGTTTTCCTGACGTCCGGCAGCAGTAGAGTTGTCTGCTACGGGATTTTCTTCACCCATACCTGTTACAGACTTAATCTGGCTGGAAGAAGCACCACAAGCCAGCAGATAGCTTGATACACTTTGGGCGCGTTCTTGTGAAAGGTCCAGATTCTTCTGACGGCTTTGTTCTGCTGTACTGTTTTTCCAGCCGGTATTATCAGTATATCCGTAGATGGCTACGTCCATATCTTTGTTCTGGTTCAGCACGTTATTGGCAAATTTACTTAGTGCAGATTTCGCAGAAGAACTCAACGTAGCACTGCTGGTATTAAACAGGATACCAGAGTCGAAAGTTACTTTTACAGCCTGCAAGCCGTTGTTGTCGGTTACCTGTTCTACCTGGGCACCTTCAATCTGTTCTGCCTGTGCAGCAGCTTTATCCATTTTCTTACCAATCAATACGCCAGCACCTGTACCCACAGCTGCACCTACCGCAGCTCCGATGGCAGCTCCTTTTCCGTGGCCAACGACACCTCCGATTATTGCTCCTAAAGCAGCACCACTTCCACCGCCAATCATTCCGCCTTTGGCTGTATTTGTCATTCCGCATCCGCTAAATACCAAGCATGCGCTCAGTAAAATAGCCATTGAATTCATTTTTTTCATTTTGTTTCGTTTTTAATCGTTTAGTTAATATGCAAATATAGGATAGTTTTTCATCGTTTCATTTACCCGATGGCGTACAGAAGCAATTACCTCTTCATTATCTACATTTGACAGCACAGTTTCAATCATTTCTGCAATTTCGTACATTAATTCTTCTTTGGCTCCACGGGTAGTAATAGCTGGAGTTCCCAGGCGGATACCCGATGTCTGGAATGCAGAACGTGTGTCAAACGGTACCATATTTTTGTTTACTGTGATGTCTGCTGCTACCAGTGCTTTTTCAGCTACTTTTCCTGTCAGATCCGGATATTTGGTGCGCAGGTCTACCAGCATGGAATGATTATCAGTTCCTCCTGATACAATGGTGAATCCACGGTCCATTAGGGCCTGAGCCAATACACGTGCGTTCTTTTGTACCTGAATTTGGTATTCTTTGTATTCTGGCTGCATACATTCGTAGAATGCTACAGCCTTGGCTGCGATGACATGTTCCAGCGGACCACCCTGAATACCGGGGAATACAGCTGAATCCAGCAGCTGCGACATCATCTTGATTTCGCCCTTCGGAGTTTTCTTACCCCATGGGTTAGGGAAGTCCTTGCCCATCATGATCACACCTCCGCGTGGGCCACGTAAGGTCTTGTGAGTCGTAGAAGTTACGATATGTGCATACTTCACCGGATTATCCAGCAAACCAGCCGCAATCAGTCCGGCCGGATGTGCCATGTCAATCATCAGGATGGCACCTACCTTGTCGGCAATTTCACGCATACGTTTGTAATCCCATTCACGTGAATAAGCTGAGCCTCCACCCACAATCAATTTCGGGTGCTCTCTCAAAGCTATTTCTTCCATCTGGTCATAATCCACGCGACCTGTTTCCTTGTTCAGGTTATATTCGCATGGAGGTATAGATAATACCTGAAGTATTCACAGCGGATCCGTGTGACAGATGTCCGCCGTGTGCCAGATTCAGCCCATAAATTTGTCTCCCGGATTCAGGACAGCCAGAAAGACTGCAGCATTAGCCTGTGCTCCAGAGTGAGGCTGTACGTTTGCCCATTCAGCACCGAAAATCTGTTTGATACGGTCGATGGCCAGCTGTTCACTTTGGTCTACTACTTCACATCCTCCGTAATATCTTTTCCCTGGATATCCTTCTGCGTATTTGTTGGTCAGGCAAGAGCCCATGGCTTGCATAACTTGTTCACTTACGAAATTCTCTGAGGCAATCAGTTCAATACCTTTCAATTGTCTCTGGTGTTCTTTCTCAATGATGCTAAAAATAGAATCGTCTCGTTTCATGATATAGTTGTTTTAAAGTGAAAATTCCTGTTAGAAAATAACTCCAACTGAGAAGCTTAGGATATTTTTCCGTTGCTCCAGCTTCAATCTTTCCTTCATTATATGGAGCTTCGGTCTGATTCGTGTCATAAGTGATGGAGCGAATGGTATTATGAAGTCCCACTTCGTATCGGAAATCAAAGAAAATATTGGATACATTTACAGCCAGTCCTACTACTCCGCTGTACTGGAATGGATACTGCTCTTCCTTTATACCTTGCTGATGAAACCCTGAGAATTCGGTAGAACTGTGTTTCTTCCATATCCATGTTGCCTTGGGACCAACGAAGAAAGCCATTCCGTACGGATGTACGTCTATAAACTTATATCCGTAAAGAATGGGAAGGTCAAGCGTGGTCATTCTTCTTTTAATCAAGGCGTTTTCTTTTAGGATTTCCGAGTTGGCCAATGTGCTGGGGATAGAGACACTTCCTTGTGTGATGTTGCAGGAGAACTCCGGCTGGATGAAATGATGCTTTTTCATGTTGAACCGACAGAACACTGCCGCAAAATAACCTACTTTATAGTTATTTTGGGCGAGCTCCAGTTCTTTGCCGTTAATTGAAATCTCATCCGTAAAGAACATGGAAGAATTGAAGCCTGCTTTTACTCCTATATTGAAACGGGGCTGTTTCAGCGTAACCATAGGTGTGGTTACGGCTTGTGCCTGCAATTTGCAAACTGCCAGCACACCGCTTCCAATGAGGGTAAATAGGGCTTCTTTTATCATAATTCAGTTATTTCTTCTTCTCTCTACAGACCATCCGAACTTGCCTACTTTTTCTCCCAATTCATAATATCCTCCATGCGCATAAACCAGTAAGTTTGATTGTGCCAGTTCGAATTTACCGGTTTCCGTATTCAGGTATTTGTCGTCAGCTTTCACATTGACCACGTCTGCGATAAACATGTCGTGCGATCCCAGTGACAGGATCTCCTTCACCCGGCATTCAATACACAGAGGAGATTCTTCAATGATAGGAGCCTGTACCATAGAGGCCTTTCCCGGTGTCAGTTTCATTTCCTGAAACTTGTTGTAGTCTTTTCCTGAACGAACTCCGCACCAGTCTGTGGCAAAAGCCATGTCTTTGGTGGTCAGGTTGATGACAAATTCCATATTCTTTTTTAGAATAGGATAGGAGTGACGTTCAGGCCGTACAGAAATGTAACACATCGGTGGGTTGGAACAAATGGTACCAACCCACGCTATGGTAAGGATGTTATATTCTTCGACACAACTGCCGCAGCTGACCAATACAGCCGGAAGCGGATAAATCATGGTTCCGGGTTTCCAGTCCTGCTTCATGGTTTACAGAAGTTTGATATTGTCCTTCTGCTGTTCCTTTTCACAGTAGTGGCATTTCAGCAGGCCCTTCTCTTTGTCCACCAGATGGAACCATGTCTGCATGGGTTCATTGTTGCTGATACACTTCGGATTGTTGCACTTCACGATGCCTTTCAGTTCATCGGGCATTTCTACCTCTTTCTTTTCTACGACTTCATAGTCGCGGATGATGTTTAGTTTGATTTTGGAAGCTACCACAGATAAGCGGCTGATTTCTTCTTCCGTAAAGAAACGGTCGGCAATCTTGATGATGCCCTTCTTTCCGAGCTTCTTGCTCTCAAAGTTATTTCCTATGGTGATGTTGGCATCTTCATCTTGCAGGCCGAGTAAAGATACAACAGTAAACAATTTGTTGGATGGTATATGGTCAATGACTGTTCCGTTTTTCAGCGCAGCCACCTGTAATTCTTTCTTTTCACTCATAGTTACTTGAATTGAATAGTTTTCCGGATTATTTTTCAGTATCAGCTTTTACCTCATCGATCGTAATTCCCAGTACGTCGCAAAGGATAGCCTGACGGGCATAAAGACCGTTTTTGGCCTGTTGGAAATAGTAAGCCTTTGGATTGTCGTCCACGTCGTAAGTAATCTCGTTCACACGAGGAAGCGGGTGGAGGATTTTCAGATTCGGACGTGTATGTTCCAGCATCTTGTTATTCAGTATATATACATCCTTTACTCTTTCATACTCCATGAGGTCGGTGAAACGCTCCCGTTGTACACGGGTCATATACAGAATGTCGGCATCTGCAATAGTTTCTTCCGTGAAATCAGTGTGTTCTACGTATTTGATGTGATGTTCCTGGCAATACAGCTTGTATTCGTCCGGCATTTTCAGTTCGTCCGGAGCTATGAAATGGAAAGTAGGATTGAAGTGTCGCATAGCCATCAGCAGCGAGTGAACCGTTCTTCCGTATTTCAAGTCACCTACCAGATAAATATTCAGATTTTCCAGTGTGCCTTGAGTTTTATAGATGGAGTATAAATCCAGCATTGTTTGTGAAGGATGCTGGTTTGCACCGTCTCCGGCATTTACGATAGGCACCGGAGCCACTTCACTGGCATAACGTGCAGCTCCTTCCAGATAGTGTCTCATTACGATGATGTCTGCATAATTGCTCACCATCATGATGGTATCTTTCAGGGTTTCTCCTTTGGAAGAACTGGTCACTTTCGGGTCGGTAAATCCGATGACCCTTGCTCCCAAGCGGTTGGCTGCCGTTTCAAAACTCAGACGAGTGCGGGTAGATGGTTCAAAGAACAGAGTGGCAACTACCTTTTCTGCCAGCAAACGGCGGTTAGGTTTCTTTTCAAACTCTTTTGCCATTTCCAGAAGGTAGAGGATTTTCTCTTTCGAATGTTCGGCAATAGTAACTAAACTTCTATTTTCCATGTTAGCTGTTTTTGATTACTTTTATAATACCGGAGTTCAAAGGTAGGTAAAAAAAATAGAAATCCCACCGTTTTTGGGATATTTCGGACTACGTTTTCTCATTTAAGAGGATATTGCGGAAAATAAGTCTTTGTTACAAAGATTTTCCGTAAATTTGCGACTTAAAAGTCTAATTAATGAATATAATAAAAGTATGAGAAAGATATTTATATATGCAATGTGGGGTTTTGTGTTCATCTGCATTGCCGCAGTTGCCATCGTTTTTACGGCCATTGCAAAGGGTAAAATAGGGTATGTTCCCCCGGTAGAAGAACTGGAAAATCCGAATCTGAAGTTTGCCACACAGGTCATTTCTGAAGACGGCAAGCTGTTGGGCACCTGGTCGCTTAGTAAGGAAAACCGCGTGTATGTAGGTTATGAGGACCTTTCTCCTCATCTGGTACATGCTTTAGTGGCTACTGAGGACGTACGTTTTGAAGATCATTCTGGTATCGATGCCCGTGCTTTCATGCGTGCGGTTATCAAGCGTGGAATCTTTATGCAGAAACATGCCGGCGGTGGTAGTACCATTACCCAGCAGCTGGCCAAGCAGTTCTATTCACCCACAGCAGATAACGTAATGGAGCGTTTGTTGCAGAAGCCCATTGAATGGGTAATAGCTGTTCAGTTGGAACGCTATTATACAAAGGAAGAGATTCTGACTATGTATCTTAATAAGTTCGATTTCTTGAATAATGCAGTAGGTATCAAGACTGCGGCCAAGACGTATTTTGCCAAAGATCCCAAAAATCTGAAAATAGAAGAAGCCGCTACCTTGATTGGTATGTGTAAGAACCCTTCTCTTTATAATCCCCGTCGTTTTAATGAACGTTCCCGTGGCCGCCGTAATACGGTTCTTGACCAAATGCGTAAGGCAGGTTTCCTTACTCAGGAAGAATGTGACTCCTTGCAGGCTCTTCCTTTGGTGTTGAAATTTCAGCCTGTCGATCATAAAGACGGACTGGCTACCTATTTCCGTGAATACTTGCGTGGCGTAATGACTGCCCGTAAACCGGACCGGAGCGATTACCGTGGCTGGCAGATGCAGAAATATTATGAAGATTCTTTAGCCTGGGAAACTAACCCGTTGTACGGCTGGTGTGCAAAGAATAAAAAGAAAGATGGTACTAATTATAATCTTTATGTAGATGGTTTGAAAATCTATACTACCATCAATTCCCGAATGCAGCAATATGCCGAAGAAGCCGTTTATGAGCATGTAGCCAAGTATCTGCAACCTCGCTTCTTCAAGGAAAAAAGAGGACGTAAGACCGCTCCATACACCAATGAACTTACTCCAGAGGAAGTAGAACAGATTCTGAACCGCTCCATTCGCCAGAGCGACCGTTACCGTACCATGAAAGCTGATGGATGTTCGGAAGCTGAAATCATGAAAGCATTCAATACCAAATACGAAATGTCTGTATTCTCATGGGATGGAGAGAAAGATACAATCATGACTCCGCTTGACTCCATCAAGTATTACAAACATTTCCTGCGTACCGGATTTATGTCGATGGATCCGATTACGGGACATGTGAAGGCATATGTGGGAGGACCTAATTACAACTACTTCCAGTATGATATGGCTATGGTGGGCCGTCGTCAGGTAGGTTCAACCATCAAACCTTATTTGTATGCGCTTGCCATGGAAAACGGCTTCTCACCTTGTGATGAAGTCCGCAATGTAGAACAGACTCTTTTCGATGAAAATGGAAAAGCTTGGTCGCCCCGTAACAGCTCCAAGTCACATTATGGAGAAATCGTGACCTTGAAATGGGGATTGGCTAACTCTAATAACTGGATTTCAGCCTACCTGATGAGTAAGCTCAGTCCGTATGATTTGGTTCGTTTGATACACTCATTCGGTGTCTTAAATAAGGATATCCAGCCTACAGTCTCTCTTTGTCTTGGACCTTGTGAGATTTCGGTAGGAGAGATGGTCAGTGCTTATACGGCCTTTGTCAATAAAGGCATTCGCACTGCTCCGCTTTTTGTCACTCGCATTGAAGATAATGATGGTAACGTCGTAGCCAACTTCACTCCACAAGTAAATGAAGTTATTAGTGAATCAACTTCTTACAAGATGCTCGTCATGCTGCGTGCCGTAATCAATGAAGGTACCGGTGGTCGTGTTCGTCGTTTGTATGGTATTAAGGCCGACATGGGAGGTAAGACAGGAACAACGAACCGTAACTCTGATGGATGGTTCATGGGCTTTACTCCGTCATTGGTATCTGGTTGCTGGGTTGGAGGTGAAGAACGAGACATTCATTTTGATACAATGCGTGACGGGCAAGGAGCTTCTATGGCACTGCCTATCTGGGGGCTCTATATGCAGAAAGTTTATGCTGACAAAACGTTAGGATACTCTCCGGATGAGACATTCGATATACCGGGGGATTTCGATCCTTGCAAAGACAGATTGACAGAAATAGAAGAAGAAAATAATACACGTCTTGATGATGTGTTCTTCCAATAAAAAAAGAATGGCGGGAAGTTGCACATGTTGAAAAGCAACTTTCCGCCGTTTCTTTTATTTCCCCGCTTTCTCTTTTGAGAAACCTGTCTTATACTTTCTTTACGTATCCTACTGGTATTTCCACGGTGGCATAACCCAAGTGGTCAATGCGTATCATCACCTGCGAGTGTCCTCCTATTTCTACCAGTTCACCTTGAAGACCTTTCAGAGAGCCTTTGATTACTTCTACCTGTTCTCCTGGGGCCAACGGCTCATTTTGGAACCGTACCGTTTCCTCGGAGTAATCCAGCATGAACTTAAACTGTTCCATCTCTTTGTCCCGGATGATAGCCGGTCGTCGGGTTGCCGGGTCTATCAAGCATCCTGTTAACGATGGAAAATTCTGAAGCAGTTCAATTCGTCCTTTTTCATCTGTGCAGATAAAAATCAACATCGGAATTACGACCTGCTTGATTTTCTTTTTCCGGTCACTCCATTGACGCACCACCTCCTGTATGGGTAAGAAATGCTCTACGTGAAGCATTTCTAATTTCTCTGCCGTTTTCTTCTCGTGATGCATTCTTACATAGAAAGCATACCAGTGTGTTTCTTTTTTCGCTTCCATTCAGCTTATATAGTCTGGTGATTGATGCAGATACCCTTCAGGTACCATTCATACAGGCGGTGAATACCTTCGTCTATCTCCACTTTGTGGTGCCAGCCCAAGCTGTGCAGTTTGCTCACGTCGGCCAGCTTGCGCAGTGTGCCGTCCGGTTTCGATGCATCCCAGCGCAGTTCACCCTTGAAGCCGATTTCCTTCATGATTTTCTCTGCCACTTCGCGGATAGACACTTCTTTGCCCGTACCCACGTTGATGTGGCAGTTACGGATTTCAGTAATACCGTCCGCATTTTTCTTTGACGCATCATACGTCTGCTTGAAGTCTACGTTCAGCAGCACATGCACGCTGGCATCCGCCATTTCCTCGCTCCACAGGAACTCACGCATCGGCTTTCCCGTACCCCAGAGCGTAACCGCTTCCGGTGTGATACCGAACTTCGCCAGCTTTTCCAGAATCTCTTCGTCCGTATTACTTCCGTTTACACCTTCCACCGGGCGCAGGTTGATGTCCTTACGCACCGCATCCCAGTCGCCTTCGTTCAGGCATTTCGCCAGGTGAATCTTGCGGATCATGGCTGGCAGTACGTGACTGTTTTCCAGATGGAAGTTATCGTTCGGACCGTACAGGTTGGTCGGCATTACGGCGATGTAATTTGTGCCATACTGCAGGTTGAAGCTTTCACACATCTTCAGTCCCGCTATCTTGGCGATGGCATACGGCTCATTGGTATATTCCAACGGAGACGTGAGCAACACCTCTTCCTTCATCGGCTGCGGAGCCTCGCGCGGATAAATGCACGTGCTGCCCAAAAAGAGCAACTTCTTCACCCCGTGACGGAAACTCTCGCCAATGACGTTCTGCTGAATCTGCAGGTTCTGGTAGATAAAGTCCGCACGGTATTGCAGGTTGGCCATGATGCCCCCCACGTGTGCAGCCGCCAGAATCACCGCATCCGGCTGTTCCTCGTCGAAGAACGCCTTAACCGCCATCGGGTCCAGCAAGTCCAGCTCCTTGTGCGAACGTCCCACCAGATTATTGTAGCCCCTTTCCTTCAGGTTGTTCCAGATAGCGGAACCCACCAGTCCGTGGTGTCCCGCTACATATATCTTAGCCGATTTGTCCAACATAATAAACCTCCGTTAACTACTTCACGATTCCCTTTTCCAGATACTCTGCCAGGTTTGTGCGAATCTGTTCTCCTGCCTTTTCTACGGCCACTTTTGCCATATCCGCATCCACCATGATTTTTACCAGTTCCTCAAAGGTTGTTTTCGACGGGTTCCAGCCTAATTTAGCCTTTGCCTTTGTCGGGTCACCCCAGAGGTTCACTACGTCTGTCGGACGGTAGAAATCCTCGCTTACCTCTACCAGGCACTTGCCGGTAGCCTTGTCGTAACCCTTTTCGTTGATACCTTCACCCTTGAATTCCAGTTCGATACCTGCATGCTTGAATGCCAGGTAGCAGAATTCACGTACACTGTGCTGTACCCCCGTAGCAATCACGAAATCTTCCGGCGTTTCATGCTGCAGAATCAGCCACATACATTCCACGTAATCCTTGGCATACCCCCAGTCACGCAGCGAGTCCAAATTACCCAGGTACAGCTTCTCCTGCTTGCCCTGTGCGATGCGGGCCGCAGCCAGCGTAATCTTACGCGTTACGAAAGTTTCTCCGCGGCGTTCCGATTCATGATTGAACAGGATACCCGAGCAGCAGAACATGTTGTACGCTTCGCGGTACTCCTTCACAATCCAGTAGCCATACAGTTTAGCCACCGCATACGGACTGTAAGGATGGAACGGCGTGTTCTCGTTCTGCGGCACTTCTTCTACCTTTCCGTAGAGTTCCGAAGTAGAAGCCTGATAGATGCGGCAAGTATCCTTCAGACCGCACAGACGCACCGCTTCCAGCACACGGAGCACACCCGTAGCATCCACGTCGGCTGTAAATTCCGGCGAGTCAAAGCTCACCTGCACGTGGCTCTGTGCAGCCAGGTTATAAATCTCCGTAGGGCGCACCTTACTGACTACCTGCAAGATACTCATCGAGTCACCCAGGTCTGCATAATGCAAGTGAAAGTTCGGTTTTCCTTCCAGATGTGCGATACGTTCGCGGAAGTCGACTGACGAACGGCGGATGGTACCGTGTACGTCATAACCTTTTTCCAATAAAAATTCAGCCAGGAATGATCCGTCCTGTCCTGTAATACCTGTGATTAGTGCTACTTTTCTTTCCATAAATAATCAAATTTTACCCCGCAAAGATATAGAAAAAGCCCCGTACTGCCAATGACAGCCAGGGCTTTTTTCTGATTATATGCCTTTTGCTTTAGAATTTCTTAAACTTTAATATGGCATAATCTGACTCTAATGTCATGTATTTCCCGTTTGTTTCCACTACCTTGAACGTCGTATTCGCATTGTTTAGTCCGTAGGGCTCCAGTTCCCATACCTCAGCCGGACGGGAGTTTTCCGGAAGGTCATACGTGCTCATGTCGTTCATGGTGATGCTATTACTTGCTTCATCGTACTGGTATCTTCCGCGGAAAGGAGTCAATCCCTGTGGCCCTTGCTTCTCTGCCACTTCCACTACCCAAAGCTGTATACTGTAATAGATGCGTTCGCACGGATGCACCTCATTGTCTGCTTTCGTAGTAAATTCCAATAATTGCCAGTGTCCTTCAATCTCAGTGTTTATTGGTTCCTTCTTGCAGTCGTTGCATATCATGGCCAGTACCATCATGCAAAGCCCTATATAGAAAATTCGTTTCATACTTCTTTCTTCAATTAAAAAATCACTCCTGTTTTTCTGATGGTTAGCATGCCTCCTGTAGAATTACTCAAGTAATTACCTCGGTCAAGTCCCAGTGCAGCCGAAGCACTCCATCCTTTTGCCCATTTCGGTGTATAAGTTGCTTCATAGAGCGAACTGAATTGTTTCCGCTGTTGGTCAAGAGGATTTTCGTATGTACCCCAGTGGCGGGCAAATGAAATCAGCATGCGGTATCCCCATTCCGAGGAAGGCTGTCCGCTGATGCCCAGGTGATGTGCTCTTACGCGGTTACTCCGGAAAGAAATACTATGGTCTGCATTATAGACCGGTCCTGGAAGTAACGGATTGCCCATGCTCATACCTTGGTGCTGCCAGGCACCATAGATATAATGATTGTAATAATTATCATTAGCACTGATCTGATATTCAGGGAACTGTCCCCAAAAGCTATCAAACAACAGGGGACCTGCTTGGTCTTTTGTGCAAAGTCCTTCCCATACGGCCGAAGTTATCCACTGGTTTTTCGGAAAAGTAATTTCCAGTCCGATTTGTCCGTCTTTCCAGCGTCCATATTCCCAAAACATCTGTGATGTATCTTCAAAATAATGTTCCAGATAAGTCCGGAACTTCCATTGTCCCAAATAGTAATTCAGTGCGAAGTTCCAGCTTCCTAACATGTTTCCTTCCACGTTTACTTGTTCTCCTTCGGGAGTATCACTTCCTCCTGCTTGAGGGAAAAAAGCTTTCCAGTAAGCCTTCAAATTGTCCGGCATGTCCAGCACCTTCTCTGTACTTCCATCTTCCAGCTTCAGATACTGATCACCTCCAAATTGTGCCGCCATCAAAAGACCAAATTCAAACTCCAATGGAAGTTTTTCCTTGTTCCCTAGCCGCAGCATAAGCGATTTGCTATGGTAAAGCACATCTTTTGTGAAATACTGCCCAGGTCGAACAAAATCTTTCTGCCAGCCATTGTCTGTAAATGAACCGTATGCAATGTGTCCTTTAAAAGCCAGCCATCCTTTTGTGCCCGGCACGTTTAGAAACTCCTTGATTTCTCCTCTGATTTGTGGAATTGGTTGCGTGTTAGGACCTTCCACCATCATTCCGCTACTTAGTGCTGTATTTTTGGTCAGCGGAAAACCCGGTCGTTCCTTACTTCCGATGCTCAGTGTCAGCATCTTCCAGGAAAAATCACTGTATATCTGATGAATGAACACATCTTGCGCCTGATGAATGCCTCCCGCTATGTCTAATCCGGCTTCAATACGCCATCCGCGTTTGAATTGTTTCTCGTAAGAGATTCCTGCTAACAAATATCCCGAGTTCGGATTTGTGCTTCCTAATCCGTAACGGTTACCTGTAAACCACAATGGAGCGTACGTACCGTCTCCGGCAGTGGCTCCTAATTCTACGTGATAGGTGAGGGAAGAGTTCTCAGTCTGTGCCTGCGACAAACTACCGGATAGTATAGCAAAGAGTAAAATTGCTTTTAGTTTCATAGAGAATTGTAGAATTAATCTTTCTTTTTCAGTTCATTCTTGAAGTCATGATAAATATCTTTCCCGAAAAGAATCCATGCAGACTCAAACACAAAAGCTAAGAATGCGAAAGCAATGATGATGAGCATTTTCTTGGGAGATGCCGGAGCAAGTGGTACGGTGGCTGGCTCTACTACGGCAAATACCGGCTTGGCTTCCTGCAATTTTCCGCGGAGTACTTGAAGCTGTCCCATAGACTGGCTGTATATTTGCTCTGCTAAAGTCAGGTTTTTTTGTAATCTTTCTTTTTCAGAGGTTACGGTCTGAAGGATTACATTCCGGTTGGCGTCTGCAAATTTAGCATATTCCTGCTGGGCCTCAAAATATTCTTTTTTGTATTGTTCACATAAGCTGAGTTGGAAGTCATAATCCTGTTTTGCTTTGCGGGTACGGTAATCGGTGATGTATTCTTGCAGTTTGTGTACGGCGCTGTCTGCCACGATTGCGGCTGCAAGCGGATCCTGCAAGGAAACTGTGACTTTCGTCATGTTGCTTTTTTTATCTGTTTCTACTTCCAATACTTTCTTCAGCATTCCGATTCTTCCATTTTGCTCCGGAGTGAGACGGAATAGGTCAATTGTTTTTATGCTATCTTTTTGTTCTTCTTTAAAGAGTGATTTTATTCCTCCTATAAGCATTCCAGGAGCTCCCATTGCATAACCCCACCAAGATTTCTTTTCTGTATCTAGATAATCATAGAGTATAATGCTGTCTCCTTTTTGAGTTTGAATGGGTATTTGAAGCATTTCCAATGCAAAAGGATTTGTCTTTACAATCTCTGGGAACATATTGAAGGTAAGTGCATCTTCTCCGAATCCGGTTGAGTTACTTCCCAATCCGAACATGGCAGCTATTCCAGATAATCCGCTGGTCCCATTTATTCCTGATTCAGGTGAGATACTAACATTTACTTGATAGGTTTTAGGAAGACTAAATCCTATGACTATCCCTGCTACTATTCCGACTCCGATAGACTTATATATTTTTTTTCGGTTTGAATATAATTTCCGGAATAATACCATTAAATCAATTTCTTTAATTTCTTTTTGTTGCATTTTCTTTTCTTCTGTCATTCAGTGTGAATTTAGAACTTATAGTTAAATATAGCAGATGGAATCTATCTTCGTAACATTTTCTGATATATGAGATATCGTATGTTGTTGGGTATTAATCTGACAGCTACCCGTACGAGAATATTGTATATGAGTGTAGGAATTCCAAATAATTTCAGATTATAGAAATCTATTTGAGATTTCATGTCAGCTATGGCATATTTCCATCCCCCTCGTCGTTTGATCATATTCCTGGAGAAACGGAAATAGAGCAGACTTTCTTGTATGTTATAAAAATGAGAGCCATTTTTCAGCATCTTTACCCATAATCGATAGTCTTCGGGAAATCCCTCGTATCCTCCAGCTTGTAAGACGGCTTCTTTCTTGTACATTACTACCGGGTGATTTATAGGGCATCGGTGCCTGGCATATTTTACAATTTCGGAATGCGTTTCTGGGAGTTTCTTGACAGACAGGATATTATTGGTTGTGTTTTCAAATTCCTCTATCCATGCACTGCAAATGTCTATGTCTGGAAATTTCTCGAAAACCTTAATCTGTTTTTCGAAACGGTCCGGTTTGGCTATGTCGTCTGTGTCCATTCTTGCTACCAGATCGTAACTGCAGTGTTTTAATCCTTCGTTCAGTGCTTTGCCTAATCCTTGGTTGATGGGTAGGCTGAGCGTACGGATAATAGGATACTTTGTTTTATACTCTTCTATTACATTATCCAGTTCTTCAGTTAATTTTCCATCCTTGACAAGAATCACTTCATCGGGGCGAACAGTTTGTGTCAGAATGCTGTCTAATGCTTGTGACAAGTAATTCTTATTTTCTTTATAATATATAGATATAAGTACGGATAGCATAATAATTCTTCCCTATAGATTGTTGTATATTTGATTGTATCTTTTATAAAAAACGTTGGGCGAAAAAGATTGGATATATCGTTGATACAGCTTGTTCCCTAAATCAGGACTTTGACTGGCCGTTTGAATGGCTTTGACTAAAGAGGAGATGTTTTCCAGTTCAAAAAAAGTTACTTCTCCTTGAGGACATAATTCTTCAAAAATGGGAATGCGGGAGCAAACTACATTTTTTTTGTATAGGGCCGATTCGAGTAACGTAAGTCCAAAGCCTTCATTTCTGCTTGGGAGAATGAACAAATCATAAAAAGGTAAGAATCTATAAGCATCTTTTTTGTATCCGAGAAATAGCACTCTTTCTGAAACCTGTTCGGTGACGGACAGGTTTTCTAAAGGAATCTTGCTTTTACCGTCTCCGATAATAATCAGTTTGTAATTTGCTAATTTTCTTAAGGCTTTGATTATTTGGTCTATTCCTTTTCTGTCTGTAAGGGCAGCATTAACTCCTAATATAAAAGAATCTTTCTTGAATTGCAGAATCTTCTGTCGAGTTTGTTCGTCAATTGGCTCAGACTGAGGAAGGCTTCGTGTGTTATACGCATAAGTAAGTTTCTGTAGGGGGAGTCTACGCTGGTAATATTTCATAGCATCTTTACTCAAAGTGACAATTTTGTCATGTCTTCTTATGCCCAGCATCCATAAATTACCTATGGTATAAGCAATAAATTTATTATATTGATATGAGAAATCAGGAATGATATAGTTGTGTAATGTTGTGATGAAAAGGGTCTTGATTTTCAGTGGTTTATGCAGAAAAATGTAGCAGTCCGGGCGTAAACCATGGGTATGTATAACGTCAAAATGATCAAAATTTATTTTTTGAAAAAAAGAAATTTGTTGGGTTTGACATGGAAAGATAATTTCATCTCCCTTGTCAAAGTGATATACTGTGCAATTGTGTCCGTGTCTTGACATTTCTTTGACAAGTTCAAGGACTACAAGTATAGGGCCTGTATTGGAGGGTTTAGGGATAATGTATGCTATTTTCATGAAAAAGGGATTTTATGAGAAATATTCCCATGAAGAAACGGCTTGCAGTAACTTAAAGTAGTTCATGCTGAATAGAAGAACGGCCAATAATAAATAGGCAATGTATCCGCCCAGATAAGGTCGGATGGTGGTGGATAGAGCTGGCAGAATAAAAATCTCACATGTAGCAAATATGGTAGCCAGTCGTCCGCCTATTTCTCCCATGTTACAGGTAAGCAACAACAATACCGTAGAATATAAATAAGCGTTACGTATTATGTAATATCCTTTCTGTCTGTCTTTTAAAATTGGTTCAAAGTAGCAAAATAGGAAACAAATGCCTAATTGGAAGATTAATACAGGGTTCAAGAGGCCGAGATTTGCAGTATCTATATACCGAAGGAATACAATATATCCCGTAGCTATAAGTATTTTCTTAAACACAATGCTACCTATAAGGCCTGCTACCAAGCTGATACCTAAGATTGCTATAGTTTGTTTTAAATGAGGACGTTTATCATATAACCAGATGAATGGGAGGACAATGATGGAACTGTAATGTATGAAAGTCATGCAAAGGATGACACATGCAAAGGCTTTTTTCTTATGCCTGAGTAGAAGTTTGAAAGCGTAAATGATGACTACCATGGCCAGCGCTTGCCTTATCTGGTTCATATCTCTGATAATCAGAAACCTGGAATAGTACACACAGAAGCCAAGGATGGGGTAGATAGAAAATTCCTTCAGCGACCTTATCAGAAAGAAAATGGTCAAAGCGGAAATAGAGGTAAAATAAAAATCAATGTTGTTCCATATACTTTTTAGAATGACGGATAGATAATAAAATCCATATTCCGCATATCCTTTTTCTACTCCTTTCCAGTTCCAGATAGTATCTGTATTATAATTAAAAAAATCAATATAGACAGGGGAGTCAGCTCCGCTGTCTCCTCTTAGCCCAATAAACAAAACCATGATGATAGCGAGAATATTGAGCACTTTGTTTTTTTGGTTTTCTAAAGAGAAGTCAGCAATCAGAAAGAGTAAAATAAGTATATATATACCAATATATATAAGCATGATGTAGAATGTTAGCACTTCTGAAACAGGTACATGAAATCTTGCACTTGCTTACTACATGAATAGGCATTCGTGTAATCGGCAGATATTTGGTTTAATTGCCGGCTAGAAGGAGGGTTTTGTAGGGTATGCATAATGGTATCACCCAATGCTTTTGTATCTTGAGGTGGATGATAATATATCAGTTTGTTTTGAGTTGTATCAGGCAATGCTTCACATCTGGAACAGATGACAGGACATTTGCAAATGGCGGCCTCGATAGGAGTGTAGCCGAATCCTTCTCTTAAAGATGGACTGATGAATAATTGTGCATGCTCATATAAATATTTTAAAGCTTCTTCACTGAGATTCTGCAATGGATGATGCGTTGTTCCAGTTGGTTTTCTTGAATGTAGGGGACGATTTTTTCTTTCCAATATGATGTTTCTTTTCCTACGATAACAATCTGATGATTTATTTTTTCTTTTATAAGATTGAATGCCTTCAAAAGCGTAATGATGTTTTTGTGTGGCTGTAATGTATTGACATATAAAAGATAATTTGGCGGCACAGATGTGCGGAACGGAGATATGGAATCTTTTGCTAGCAGAACACTATTATAAATTACCTTTATTTTACTGGGTTGGATAGTAGGATAAAGTTTTAATATATCTTGTTTGGTGTAGTTTGAAATAGCCACGATTATTTCAGCGTGCTTCATGAAGTTTCTGTAGAAATGGAAATTAGCGAATCGGATAATTTTTTCTACCAGCGACCGAGGACTTTCTTTGATAACTTTAAGGTCGTGTATAACTACTATTTTCTTCAGGTTTGTTTTTTATGTAGGTGTATGGGTATAAGTCGTTGGCAATAAAAAGAATATCACAATTGGATGAGTTTACTATCTTTTTGTATACTTGTATCTGTCGTGTTATTCTAATCAACTTATTGTTGGAAACGTGTTTTCGGCTTGCAGGAAAAAGAATATAGGAGTAGTCCGGGTATCGTTGCTGAGTGAAATCTTCCAGTTCAGATGGAACAAGTAGAACGAAGTTTTTTCTTTCAGTAACGGGAATGGCATCCAATATCCGGAATATATAGATAGATAAACTGGCATATAACTTATCTGGGGTTATATGGGTCATGTCTATGAGAACTCTTTTCATGTGAATAGGTTAGTTTTGTGTTAGGAACTGGTATACTTTTTCTGCTTGCTTATAATAGTCATATTGGTTCCGTAGTCTCTCTGCAATCTGATTCAATTCTTCATTTGAGGGAGGATTGGCGAGTAGCTCCTGTATTTTTTTTGCTAATGCCTGTGAGTCTGTAGCGGGCTCATAATAATTCAATATCCCCATAGTGCTTTCGTACAATGCCGTCTCTTTTGTTGTCAGGACTGGGGTTTTATGAATAGCTGCTTCAATGGGAGGGTAGCCGAATCCTTCCAATAAGGAAGGGTGTATAAAAAGATCGGCAAACTGGTAATATTGTGCAAGCAGCTGGTCATCGATAGGTTTGCTGAAATGTAAGATGTGCGGTTCCAATTGATGCTCCTTAATGTAAGGTACACAAGTTTTTTCCCAGTAATCATCCATAGGCTTTCCGATGATAACCAGTTTGTGTGGAATTTTTGTCTTTAAAATATTGATAGCCTGTAATAAGGTGAAAATATTCTTATACTCCCATAAGGTGCTGACATATAGTAGGTATCTTTCGGGAAGTGGAGAAGAAGGGTATCTTGTAGGGCCTACTATTACACAGTTGGATATGGTGTGAAGTTTTTTAGGATTTATAAAAGGATAGGTCTTTTGTATTTCATTCTTTACAAAATCTGTTATTGTGATGATTTTATGGCTTCGAAATAATATTAATGGTAAGAATATACGGAAAGCCCATAAGCTCTTTCCTTTATATACTTTCAATGGTTGTAAGTCGTGTATAGTTTGAACAATTTTTTTTGTGAGTAAAGTATGTCAAATAAGGGTTAGGGGAGAAAATAATGTCACAATCTATGTGTTTGATTTGCTTATGCCACTTCCATCCATTTTTTATCAGAGAGCCATTTTCATTGTTAATTGTGGCTTTGATGCAGATGTATTCTGTAAAATTTTGTTTTATGTAGTCATAAATGGCCGGATTGCTTAATATGGATATGTCTGTATAGTTGTGCTCTTTGAATCCTCTTAAAATTCGTAAGGCATAAACCGTAACTCCATCGTATATGCTTTTATTGCTTGATAAGTCAAAAAGAAGTTTCATGTTTTTTATCCTTGTTCTTTATTTCCTATAAAAGAAAGTAGTTTGTTTATTACACTTTCAGAGATATTGCTTAATGTTAATTTTCTGAACCTATGAGTTTCTTCCCAAATATTGCTTTGCGTGATATCAAATTTGTTCCTATTTTGATCAACAAGATGTGGTAGGAGAGCTTTAACTTTGATACCACATTGTGATATAAATTTCCAGTCATCAGCCTGGGTGTATGGTGGTTGTTTCGATGTTAGAATTTGTGCTGCTTGCACATTAATTATATAGCTGTGAGCTAATGTGGCTCCATGTACATTTGCAAGTGTTATGTCGGGGGATACTTTTTTTGAATAAAAATAAGTATACGCTCCAGAAAGAAGTATAATAGTTGGTTCCTTTATACCTTTTATGTGCTTATCTAGTTGATAGATAATGTTTTGCACATCCCCCCCCCTTATGAATTCTATGTCATCTTCAAGTATCAAGGCGTAAGGGATTTTGTAAAAGATAAGTTTTTCATAGATAGAGTAGTGGCTTAAAGTACAACCTATTTCAGCTGGTGAGCACTCTCTTCCGTACCGTTTAAATGCTTTGATGTTATTAAATTTATGTTGCAGCTCGTTGGAGGGTTTCTCTTTTCCATTTACTGCGTTTATAAAGTTTAGATGAAAACATGGATAATTAGATAAAAGGGTACTGATGTATTCTTTTCTATCAGTATCTTTTTCTAGATTGATGATATAGGTTTCCATATAAAAGTAAATTATGAAAAATTGTTTTTGAAGTACTTATTATATAAACGAATAACTATGTATATTATTTTATGAGGGATTTTGCTGTTTAATAGTTGAAATAAAATTTTTTTGCTTGAAACTTGTTATAGGTAGTTGGGATAAACTAATTTTATTTTGGAGATAAAGTAGAATAGAATTGTAATTTTTATTGTTTATATAGCCTAGCATGTTGATTATTTGGTAGATGGGGAAGTCAATTTGTATTTTCTTTAAATAATCACTTTTGACTAAATTACATTTCTTGTTTAATTGAAAAATACTGTCAATCAATTGGTCTATAACAAACATCAATTGTTTCGGTGAATGAGACTTAGTTGTTAAAGATTTGATATTTCGTTTCATGTAATGATATGAAACCATATCACTCAATTGAATTTTTTCAATATGTTGTAAATAGTTCCATACAAATAAGAGGTCTTCATATATTGATAATTTCGGAATAAAACGAATGTGGTAATTGTCTAAGATTTGTTTATTAAATAATTTAGCTACGGGGGCTCCATTATGTAAAATATTGAATTGAGCTATTTGATTATAATCATTTATAGAAATACAAATAGAGGGATATTTACATAAAGGGCTGTTTTTCTGGGGGGCATTTTCATAATCGAATAAAATGCCTTGATATATTAGAGTTTTTTTTTATCCGATAAGTACTTGGAAAAAGTGAGTAAAAAATCTTTTTCTACCCAGTCATCGCTATCAATAAAGCAAATCCAATCACTTTGTGCTTTGTCTATTCCGTAATTTCTTGCAACGCTGACACCTTCATTCTTTTTGTGAAAAGAAACGACTCTAGAGTCTGCTTGGGAATAAAAGTCACAAATTGCACCGGAACTATCGGTGCTTCCATCGTCAACTAAGATAAGTTCGAAATTACGAAAAGATTGTTGTAATATGCTGTCGATGCACGTTCTCAGATAACGTTCTATGTTATAGACCGGAATGATAATTGATATTAAAGGAGTATTCATTTTCTTAGTTTAGCTGTCAACTTATTCATTACTAAGTTTCGTTCTTTCTCTGTACATCCCAATATATAGATGCCGGATGTTACACTGATTACACATACAACTCCTACGATGAAAAAGGTAAGAGTATTTTGTGGAATATAATTGTATAATAAAACGGGAACAATAGGGGAAATAATAATCACTTTGCCAATAGGTTTTATTACTTCTTGAATATACATTTTTATGTCCATCCTTATCATGGGTAGTACGATGCGAATGCGGGCATATTGGGTGCATAGCTCAATGCATATATGAACAATGAAGACACTTTCTGGAGGAATGCTGAACAACTTCAACAGAAGGTAGGCTATCGGAACAATCATGAGCAACATACATCCTTCTATTATTTGGAATTTCTTTATTCTTCCTGTGGCATGTACTGAAGTGATTACAGGGTTGGCTAGACAAAACAGAATACTGGTAATCAGGATGAGACGGAGAAAACTGCTGGTGTGTGCCGGATATTCTCCCAGCCACCATTTTAAAACCAGATCTATTTCCAGTGCCAGAGGAAGGCAGATGAAAATCATCAGAAAAACGGAAAATTTTGAGCTAGCAACTAATAACTGGTGCATCCGTTTATAGTCTTCTTGCGCATAGCTTTTGGTCAGTTGTGGGTTGACTGCGGTCTGAAAATTGACACTGAAGTTGTTTACGATGTTTTGCACTTGCACCGCGATGCCACGTGCTGCATTAACAGCTGGGTTGAAGAATATATTTAGCAGAATATTCAAACCCTGCGTGTATCCGAATGCGGCCAAATTGCCATTCATTGTCCATCCGGCATAGTAGAAAATCTCCTTAAACAGAGATTTGTCTATCTTGAGCCAGGAGAGTCTTGTTTCTTTAAATTTGTGGGAACAATAGAGGATGTATACGATAAAGTCAAAAAACTGTATGCACAGAATGAACAGCGCATACAAAATCAGTTTGTCATACGGGGAAATCATCAAAAGGAACACGGCGGCAAGTTTTAGTATGGCGTCTCCTATGGTTAGGTAGGCAAATGCCGACATCTTTTCATGAGCGATGATGGCGGCATTGTAAGGCATGCTGACAAAACTTCCCATTACGGTAAAGATGGAAAACTGATATACCCAAAAGGCGGCAGTCTCTCTTCCTTCCGGAATGTTCAGTTGCGTGGTGACGAACCATAGTCCGATGGTCTCTCCAATTATTAATACGATTAAGGCAAATAGTATATGAATGGATATGATGTTTCCGAATATTCTCTTGAGATTGTCCATGTCGCCCTTGCCTAAGGCAAAGGTTATGAAACGGGAGGATGCTCCGGCAAGTGATCCGGTCAAGAAGCCTAGAAATGAAATTACACCTCCTACTACATTGTTAATACCGAAATCTTCTACGCCGAGTGCCTGTAAAACGATACGTGAGGTGTATAAACTAATTAGTACGAGAAATAGCATCCGTACATATAGCAAGATTGTATTTTTAACGATACGTTTGTTGGATGATTCTGGCATCTTTCGTAAACTTCCAATTTTAGGGTAGCCCCTTTTAGACGGGTGCCAATCGGCACCTGTCTAAAAAAGAATCCACAAATTTAACGATTATTATTTGCATATTGTCATGGGAAGAAGGTTTTCGTAATTCGTTCTTCCCTTTTTTAATTCTCTTAGCAGCTTGCAGAAGTAATCCCTGAAGGAGACTCCTGCCTGTTTGCAGGTTTCTATAAAGGTATTATAGATTGCGGAGTTTTGTATTCCTTTCACGCTTCCGAAGAACAGGCTGTTCTTTCGTTGGACAGTGATTGGTCTTATCGCTCTTTCTGCCGCCATATTGTCTATTGAGTATTCACCGTCATTTCTGTAGGCGAAAATCTGATTCCAGAAGGTCTTCAGATAGTTAAGGGCCTTACTCATAAGTTCGCTTCTACTCTCTTCAGGATTTGCCAGCAGATCATAAAGCTCCGTCCTTAACTTCTCGATGATTTCAGTTGTTTTCTTACTGTTCCTTCTGCGGTAAATCTCGTCTGGAGTGAGTTTTTCCCGGCGGTAAGTATCTTCCATGCCGTATAATCTTGCTATCAGCTCAAGGAAATTTGATTTTTGCATCACCAAGAAACTCCTTCAATACATTTGTTTTCAGCCCCTGATAGTCTGAGCCTTTCTTCTGTGTCTTCTTGAACCAGTTATAGAATGCAGTGTAAGGAATGTTGTTGCTGATGCAGAATGAGTTGATGGAAACTCCTTTGAGGTCACCACCGGTCTTGTAGAGGAACCACAGCCTTTCAAAGTCTTTTTCGCTAAACATAATCTTTCAAGTTTTAAGTTTAGCGCGAAGGTCAAGGAAAGAGCTATGCTAGTCAATACGCCAATTTGGGATGCTTACATGTATATCATGTCATTTTTTAGGCACGCTTCGCCGTTACCTGTCCCACACCCACTCAGCCCAAACAGACAAAAATAGGTATGCAAGGTAAGCGTCAACGTTTATTTATCTTACAAAAATACCCCATTCCACCGAAAAGTCAAAAAGAAACCCCGACAAAATGAGTTTCTAGCCAGTTTTAGTAAACAAATGAACAGAATTGACAAATACTGCATCGCATTTTCTTGTTTTTTCATCAATTTTTTACACCTCTTGAAAAACGCCTTTGCGTTCGGATTCAAACGCAAGTGCGTTTTACTTAAAACACAAGTACGTTTTGAATCAAACGCAAGTACGTTTTAGTTGAAACGCAAGGGCGTTTTCCGGAGGCTTCCGGAGAGGGGTGAGGGAAGAAATCTTGACGGGTTGTCGGGGTTGGCAGGCATTTTTATAAAGTATATATACGCGGGGTGTGGAACAAGTCTTAAGAGTTATTCCACACCTGTATATAGAAAGTTTGAAAAACCGGTGCCAACCCCGACAACCCGTCAAGCGGCGGCCCGGAAGTGTCACGGTTTCGGAACCCGTTCCTGTGGGGGAGGATACAGCCATGTAGATTTGCGTTTTTCTGTCTGGCATCATTTCTATGGTGTCATTTCTTGTGTTTCCCGATGTGATTCATGAGAATTTTTGTAAGTTTGCAAGATAAACACATAAAGCTACATGGAAGATTTTTTATCGACGGCGGTCAATGTAACTGACACGCGAGGCAACAGCTTGATTAACAGAAAGATGATACTTCGAATCCTGGGCACTCTGCTCTTTATGGAGGCAATGATGTTTCTGGCATGTGCAGGCGTTTCCTTGTGCTATGGGGAGGAAGACTATATTTATTTTATTTACACGACATTGATTAATATGGCTGTGGGGAGTGGGCTGATTCTGCTAGGGAGAGGAGCCGAAAACCGGGTGACACGGCGCGATGGATATTGTATCGTGGCGTTTACGTGGCTGCTTTTCACAGGATTCGGAATGCTGCCTTTTTATATAAGCGGAAGTATCCCGTCGGTGGCAGACGCATTCTTTGAGACCATGTCGGGTTTTACAACTACAGGGGCAACCATCCTGGATGATATTGAATCGCTTTCGCACGGTATGTTGTTCTGGCGAAGCTTTTCGCAATGGATTGGAGGATTGGGAATTGTGTTCTTTACGATTGCTGTGTTGCCTATCTTTGGGGTAGGTAATCAGGTCCTTTTTTCGGCAGAAGCTACGGGGGTGACACATGATAAGATTCATCCGAAAATCAGTGTCATGGCCCAATGGCTATGGACAGTATATCTCATGCTGACCTTAGCGGAGATGGTGCTGTTGCTGATAGGAGGAATGGACTTGTTTGATGCTGCATGTCATGCTTTTTCCACGACGGCTACTGGAGGATATTCTACCAAGCAGGCCAGTGTGGCTTATTGGAATTCTCCTTTTATAGAATATGTGATTGCCATCTTTATGATTCTTTCGGGTATTAACTTCTCGCTTTATTTCATGTGCATGAAGGGACGTTGCGGACAGTTGTTCAAGGATGGTGAGCTCCGGTTGTATCTCATCTCCATTGGGGCGGTGACGCTGATAATTACCGGGGCCTTATACTGGCATAATAATTATGGGTTGGAGGAAGCTTTCCGGAAATCGCTTTTCCAGGTGGCGTCTGTTCATACTTCGTGTGGTTTTGCTACGGACGATTATAATATGTGGCCTCCTTTCACATGGTTGCTGCTCATTTATACAATGATTGCAGGAGGTTGTGCCGGTTCTACGGCGGGTGGGATTAAGAATGTGCGTCTGCTGATTTTGTTGCGCAACGTGAAGAATGAGTTTCACCGGCTGATGCACCCCAGGGCTGTACTTCCGGTAAAGGTGAACCGGATGGCGGTTTCACAGCGTACCATTGCTACGGTGATGACGTTCGTAGTTTTTTATTTTGTCTGCATCTTCTTATGCTGGCTGGCATTGATGTGTATGGGCATTGGACTGGAAGAATCTTTCGGACTATCTGTATCGAGTATAGGAAACGTGGGACCGGGGCTAGGAGTATTTGGTCCGGCCTTTTCGTGGAGTGCGCTTCCCGACCTGGCAAAATGGCTGTTGTCATTCATGATGCTGATAGGGCGTCTGGAGTTGTTCGGGGTACTTCTGCTGCTGACTCCCAGTTTCTGGGATAGACGATAAGAAAAAATAAGAGCCACTACATTGAAGTGTCGTGGCTCTTATTTTTATAATAATAGAGACGTTGCTTATTAATCGATAAACCGGCGTGTGAGCTGTTCGAACTCATCGATGCGGCGGTCGCGCAGGAAGGGCCACCAGCGGCGGACGTTTTCACTGCGGTTCATGTCGATTTCTACTACCATGTTTTCTTCTTTCAGGTTGCTGGCCTGGGCGATGATTTCGCCTTGCGGACCGGCTACGAAGCTGTTGCCCCAGAACTGGATGCCGTTGGTCTGGCCGGAAGGGTCGGGCTCAAGACCTACACGGTTTACGGCAATGACGGGCAGACCGTTGGCTACGGCGTGACCACGCTGTACGGTTACCCATGCCCCCAGCTGGCGCATCTTTTCTTCCTGAGTGTCGGTACTTTCCCAGCCGATGGCAGTAGGGTAAATCAACAGTTCAGCACCTTTCAGGGCCATGATGCGGGCACCTTCCGGGTACCACTGGTCCCAGCAAACCTGCACGCCGAGCTTACCGATGGAGGTCTGAATGGGTTCGAATCCTAGGTCGCCGGGAGTGAAATAGAACTTCTCGTAGTAAGCAGGGTCATCTGGAATGTGCATCTTACGGTACTTTCCGGCGATGCTTCCGTCAGTGTCGAATACCACGGCAGTGTTGTGATACAGCCCGGCGGCACGGCGTTCGAACAGCGAAGTGACCAGCACGATGTGGTAGGCGGCGGCTATCTCACTGTAGAAGCCGGTAGAAGGACCGGGAATGGGTTCGGCCAGGTCGAACAGATTGGTATCCTCTGTCTGGCAGAAATAAGGAGTGTTATGGAGTTCCTGAAGAACTACTAACTGCGCACCGGCCTGTGCCACGGAGGCGATGTTGCGGTGCAGCTTTTCAAGATTCAGTTTGAGGTCGTTCGTACAAGCCTGCTGTACGATGCCGACACGGATAGTTCGTTTCATTGTGCTATTTGGTTTTTTACAGATTCAGGATATTGCATGGTGACGCAGTGGAGAGAACCATGCTGCTTGATAAGGGCACGGCAGTCCACGCCTACGATTTCACGCCCGGGGAAAGCCTCAGCCAGTACCTGAGCGGCACGGGCGTCGTTTTCAGGCTGGGCGTAAGTGGGGTAGAGTACTGCCTCGTTCATAATCAGGAAGTTGGCGTAAGTGGCCGGAAGGCGTTCGCCGTCTTCGTCATAGATGGCTTCGGGCATGGGGAGCGGAAGCAGGCGGTAAGGGTCTCCGTCGAGGGTACGGAAGGTCTTGAGCTGGTCTTCCATGGAGCGGAGGGCACCGTAGTGCTCGTCATCCTTGTCCACGCACTGCACGTAAGTAATGGTGTGGTCGGGGCAGAGACGGGCCAGGGTGTCTACGTGGCTGTCGGTGTCGTCACCAGCCAGATAGCCGTAGTCCAGCCAGAGCACCTGACGCAGGTTGAAGCGTTCCATCAGGTAGGCTTCGATGTCTTTGCGCGAGAGGGTGTCATTGCGGTTGGGAGCCAACAGGCAGGGCGAAGTAGTGAGCAGGGTGCCTTGTCCGTCGCTTTCAATGGAACCTCCTTCGAGTACGAAATTGCGGCAGTTGATGTAATCGCCGTTAAGTACGCCGGTCTTGAACAGATGACTGTTGATGAGGTTATCCTTATGGGCAGCAAACTTCATCCCCCAGCCGTTGAAGCAGAAATCGAGCAACTGTGGGTCGGAGTGTTTCTCCAATAAAGTGATGAAAGCATGGTCGCGGGCCCAGGTGTCATTCGTAGGACATTTCACAAAAGTAATCTGGTCGCGATAGGGGAAGTCGGCCAGGGCTGCCGGAAATTCGGGAGCCACGAGCAGCAGGGGCTGGCGGCTGGCTATTTCGGTAGCGAGGCGGACAAAGCAGGCTTCTACTTCATCGAGCATATAGGCCCAGTCGGTATCGGCATGAGGCCAGGTAAGCTGTATGTAGCTTTGTTTGTGCCATTCGGCGGGCAGGTAATAGGTTTTTTCCATATTCTTGTATAATTATTTTTCGTTTGATTCTCTTTTTTCTCTTGCGGCAGGAAGGGCTTCCTGTGGAAGGTATTTCTGGTCTTCTTTTTCTTTCTGCTTGCTGCTGCGGTTTTTACGGCGGCGGAGGAACCAGTCAACGAGTTCTTGCCAGTTCATGAAGTCTTTTTTGTACATGATACCGATGCCCTGGGTGGTAAGGGTGGACTTCGTGAAGTAACGGTCGTTGGTCTGGTTGTATCCGCGCAGACGGAATTCCCCGTTCTTGGTGAGCAGCCAGATAGCTTCGAAGTCACCTACAAAGTTGGTATTACGCATGGTATTTTCACGGTAGCCGAAGTTACCGTTGATTATCAGTCGGTTGTTCAGCAGACGGCCGGACAGGATGGCTTCGGCTTCTACATCGCTCCAGCCTTTTTCTCCGGTAGTAAGGTTGGTACCTACGTTCCAGTTCTGGTTGTCGATGACTTGCGAAAGCATATTGTTCAACTGGCCCGACAGAGTGCTGAAGGCCAGCGAGCTGGTAGCATCGGTCTGACCGGTATTGTTGGCATAGTCGTAGGTGTAGAATTTGCCGACTCCCAGCAAGTAAATAATCTGGGTGTTCATCTGTTCTTCGGTGCTGGTGAGACTACGTACCAGTTCGCGGTCTTCTTCGCTTACGGTGGGGAGTTCAAGACCAAATGTCAGGTTGGGTGAAGTGAGACTGCCGCTCAAGTTCAACAAACAGTTTACGCGGACATTTCCACGTGAAGAGGAAGCGTCGGCTATCAGGTCGTTCAGTGAAGCAGAGTTTACCGTGTAGACTGCCTGTACGTTCAGGTTAGCAGCCTTTGGGTCGCCATTGAAGGATACCACACCTCCTGGTTGCAGGGTAAAGTCTTTTCGGATGACGTTTTGCATGCTCATCTTGTAGATACCTTCGCTGATGTTATAGTTACCGAACATCTGGAAGTTGCCCTGATTGAAGAAGTTAATACGCAGGTTTCCGGTTCCGTAAGCAGATATGTAATCTCCGGCCGAAGGATCCATGATGATTTTCATGTTGGCACGTTCGGCTGGTTCTATCTGTAGATTAATGTGGATGGCGGTGGGTGTATCATCGTCTTCCTGCTTGTCGGGCTGGTTGAGCGGGTGGTACACTTCGGCCTTTACGGCTTCCTGCTTACGGCGGGGAGTACGGTCTACGAAGGTGATAAAGCCAGAGTTGGTGGCCTCGGCTGCTGTTCCCAGCACGTAAACAAACTCTGTCTGGTTGTCGGCACGTACTTCTCCGTCAACGTTCAGTTGTCCGTCGCCTCCTCGAAGAAATACATTTCCTGTAGCATAAATATGACCATAGAAGGGGAATTCAGGAGTTTCTTTTTCTGAATGGAATACCAGCATGCGGTTTGTATTGAAGCGGAACTGATAGCTCAGATTCTTTAACTTGGTGTGCCGTAATTCTCCGTCGGCAAGTCCTGTGTGCCCTTCAGTATCTTGTAGGCGTACATTCTGGAAACGGAACAAGCCGGAAGCGATGTGTACGGAATCGGCCGAGGCCCGGAAGGTGGTGTTCAGGATGTTGACCTTCATTTGCATCTGCGCTTTGACATTTCCTTCCAGGTCAAGTTGAGAGAAAGGCCCGAACAGACGCACGTCCCCATGTACGTTCCCGTTGACATTGCTGAAGATGTTTTCTACAAAAGGTTGCAGGAAAGAGAGTGGAGTTCCTCCGGCTTGGATTTGAAGATCAAGTCCTTTCATCTTAGGAGAAACATAGCCGGTTACCCGAGTGGTGCAGGTACTGTCGCGACGGATGTCGGCATCCAGGCGCACACCTCCCAGTTCTTTATCCCATGACCCAAGAATGTCGGCTCTTCCCAGCAAGGCGTGGTTAAGAGAAAAATCTTTTACATCGAGACGCGTTTCCATCACCGGGTCTTGAAGCACATGGCGCAGGTGGACCTTTCCACTGATGCCTCCGTCAAAACGTACGGCATGGAACTGAATCATATCCATGATGTAGAGCAGGTTGATGTTTTTCAGGTCTACCAGGCAGGAGTCTGCTTCCGTTTTTCCCAGTCGCCCATTGATTTTCAGGTGCTGGTCGCGGTGTTCAAACAAGAAGTCGTGTATTTCGATGCTGTCTTTCGCGATGTCTACAGTAGCCGGATGTATGTTCCAGGTAGTATCATTTAAGATGACTTGACTGGGCTGTATGTCTACACGGGTGTGCAACTCTCTTTTTGAACTATCCTGACGGAAAGAGGCGATGGCATCAATCTTGCCGCTATAGGTAAGCTGGGTGTTATTTCCCCAGTAGAGTGTGCTGTGCAGCTTGTCATTTTTGGCACGGGTGAGGAGGGAGAGGTTGAACATGGCTCCCTTTTTCATTAAAGTCCCGGCACGAACCTGGCATCGTAATTCATCGGGACGGCTTTCACATAGCAGGGTGCCCGACTCATAATATTTCCCGTTGTATGTGAACTGAGGAAATGAGCCGTTGATGCGCATTTGTGAAAGGCTGTCGTTGAGCTGTCCTGAGAAAGTGGCTGGCATCTGCAAGTCAAACGGTATATTCAAGACTTTTGAGAAGAATTCACTGTTCTCCATGCGGAACTGAAAGTGGAACTGGTTATTCAATTCTGCGGGTTTCTTTTTCCCTTTTTTCTGTTTTTCTTCGGGAAATAATGACGGGATATGCTTTCGAATGACTTTCTCCATGCTCTTTAGCAGAGTATGGTAAGTATATTTCCCTTGGATACTTCCGGTCAGGAATGGAGAGTCAATACGAATCTCTTTCACCTCAGCATGTTGTGTGAGTTGAGTCGCATCAATTTGCAGGCGAGGAAGAAAGTAATTCCCGGCCTCGTCTGGTGTATGTACAAAAAGACTGTCGAGGTTGATTTTCCCCTGAATATCGTCAATGGAATGTCCGGAGAAATCGGCTGTCAGGTTAAGGGATACGTCAGTATCTTCGTATTTTTTTGTCAGTTGAAGCTTGTTGGGACGAAAATCTCTTACTTTTACCCGCAGGTTGAAATCGGGTACAGCTTGCTGGGTAACAAAACTTCCGTCTATGCTGATTTTTCCGTTTTCATCGTCGAGTGATAAGTGTCCGTTGAAACCACCCGGCTTGAAGTTCCCGTTTAGCGCGATGTGCTGATACTGATAATGGTTGTATTCCAAAGAAGAGATTTCTCCTTTGACATGTGATTCTGGTTGATGGTTTCGGTATTGCAGACCGTTCAGTTCCAGGTCAAAAGAAGTCTTTCCGAGTTCTTTTTTCGCCAATAATTTTCCAAGTTCAAAATTATTGGTGGAGATTCTACCGGAATAACTTTTTTGCAAGGTTGTGGTGTCGGTGTGCATCGTCATGTTGGCATTGAGCTGTCCTGGAAGGCTTTGCAGGATACCGTGTGCGGTGATTTGTGACGGATAGCCTGATACATCTCCTCGAAATTTGAGGAAGCCCAGGCGGCGTACAATGTCAGGCACAGTTGCGGTGGAGCCTTTCAGATTATGTATAAGCCAGGAAATGGCATTTTCGTCAACATCAGCCTGAGTAATCTCACCAAAGAAATAGGGAGGCTGCGAAGGATTGCTGTGGTCAAGCATTCCTTCGGCATGCACTTCTAATGCTTTGTGAGGACTTGCCAGATAAAAATTGCTGCATCGGGCTTGTTTCCCTCTTCCATAAAAGGCCATATCAATGTGTACAGAGTCTTGAAAATGTTGCAAGGCTGGTACGAAACAAGCTATGTCGGCAGGAGTGACGGAAGCGCTCAGTCGCCCCATATAAGTGGTCTGTGTATCCGAAAGAAAATCAGGCTCAGTAAAGTTTCCTGCTACCGTGAATGTGTCGATGCTGACGATTGTACCTGGCAGGGTAAGGTTCAAATCGTGCAGGTAGATACCTCTGGAATTGGCTGTGGCTCTCAAGGCAAATTTCTTCAATTGAAGTCCGCTTTGCTCATTAAAGCTCATACGACGGATTTGTGCGTTGAGCGAATCGGTTTGTAGGGCTTTCAAAGAGATGGTTGCAGAAAGTTCGCTGATACCGATGTGATGAGGGTTGAACCGGCGGGGCGTGTTGGATTCCGACAGTACATCGTAGTGTATTTGTCCGCGACGGATAAGTACGGAATTGATACGCAGGTCAATTGACTTCTCGCTCTTTGTCGTGTCTTTTGAAGCAAAAGTATCAATCAGAAACTGGCAATTCAGGGGAGCCTTGGGGTGGGCACGGTTCAGGCGGGCGTCCAGTCCGAATAACTGGACACTGCTGATACGGATTTTTCCACGGAAAAGGGAGGGTATGTCAATCTTGACGGAAAAGCGTGATATGCCGAGCATGTCTTTCTTCTGTCGGTCCTTTATCTGCACGTTCTGGATGACAACGCGGTTCAGAAGCCCTAGGTCTACATTGCCAATGCTTACTTCGGCCTGGGTAAGACGGGTAAGCTCACGGGCAGCATACGTACTGATGCGGTGTTGGACAACCGGAAGGTTCAGCAGAGCAATCAGACCGAAATAAAATACCAGTGTTGAAATGACTGTGATACGTATGGCTTGTTTTATGCGCGTGGCTTTACTCATTCTCTATTTATACAAATAACAGACAAATGTACAAATAACCCTTGAAGAAAAGGGCCTTTGAGAGTGTTATTAGTAGTTTTTAAGTTTTGTGTGAAAGGTTTTCGTGATTGGTATAGATGAATTAGAAATCTATTTTTATTCATTTCTATGGTGTAAAATGTAAATATATATGGATTTTGTATGGAAAATTGGAAAAATATTCGGAAATTTGCACCCGTTATTGGTTTAGTAATAAAATTGGATTTAAACGGATAAAAATGACGCAAAAAATGAAGATTCCTTCTCCGCTGGTGTCTCTACTGCCTGTAGCAGTTTTGGTGATATTACTTTTTTTTACGATTCGCCTTTTGGGGGCTGATGCGCTAGGTGGCGGCAGCCAGATTTGCTTGTTGCTGACAACGGCTTTGTGCGCGGCTTTGGGTATGAGTCGGTATGGGGTGAGCTGGAAGGATATTGAACATGCCATTATCAATAACATTGCGGGGGTGAGTTCGGCTTTGATTATCCTGTTGATTATCGGGGCACTTTCTGCAGCCTGGATGTTAGGGGGAGTGGTGCCTACCCTGATTTATTATGGAGTGCAGATTATTCATCCGAAATTTTTCCTCGTGTCGTGCTGTGTGATTTGTGCAGTGGTATCGGTCATGACGGGCAGTTCGTGGACCACCATTGCGACCATCGGTATTGCCTTGATGGGTATTGGCAAGGCACAGGGCTTTGAGGAAGGATGGATTGCCGGAGCGATTATCTCGGGTGCATATTTCGGTGACAAGGTTTCTCCGCTTTCGGATACCACTATCCTGGCTTCCTCGGTGACAGACACACCGCTGTTTACGCATATTCGCTACATGATGTACACCACGGTGCCGTCGGTGGTCATTTCACTGGTTATTTTTACGGTTGCCGGATTTTCGCATGAAGCATCAGATAGTTCGCAGATTGCCGTGTTTACTACCGGACTGGCGGAACGTTTTCATATTACTTTCTGGGTGTTGCTGGTGCCGGTGGTGACAGGAATATTAATTGCCCGTAAGGTGTCTTCCATTATTACTTTGTTTGTATCGACTGCTTTGGCGGTAATATGCATGCTGGTTTTCCAGACGGATGTACTTCGTGAAGTGGCCGGTGACGGAGTGAACGGAGGTGAGGCCTTATATAAAGGAGTTTTGTTGGCTCTATCAGGAAGTACGTCGTTGCAGACTTCCACTCCTGCACTAACCGAATTGATTGCCACCCGTGGAATGGGAGGTATGATGGACACGGTATGGCTAATTCTCTGTGCCATGTGCTTGGGGGGTGCCATGACAGCCTGTGGTATGCTGGGAAGCATTACGCGTATGTTCGTACGCTTTACGCATAAGCTGGCAAGTACGGTGGCAGCAACTGTAGCTTCGGGTTTGTTCCTGAATTTAGCTACTGCCGACCAGTATATTTCGATTATCCTGACCGGAAACATGTTTAAGGATATCTATAAAAAGAACGGGTATGAGTCGCGTCTGTTAAGCCGAACTACGGAAGATGCTGTCACGGTGACCAGTCCGCTGATTCCCTGGAATACATGCGGTATGACGCAGGCTACGATTTTGAATGTACCTACGCTGGTGTATTTGCCGTATAGTTTCTTTAACTTGCTGAGTCCGTTGATGAGTATCTTCGTGGCGTGTATCGGCTTTAAGATTGTACGTTCGGTAAAAAAGGATTAAGAAACAATTTTCATTAAAACTATAAAAGAATGAACCAGAAACACGTAACATTGGCTGCTTGTCTGTTGGCTTTCGGGCTGGCGGCACAGGCGCAGAACGGAGGTATTTCTCCGGATATGTTGAAAAAAATTCAGAGTAGTTATCTGAATACGGCTGCCGACAAGGCATTGCGGAATGCTATGGGAGGTACCAGTATTAAGGAACTGGCATTGAACCAGGAAAATCAGAAGGCACTGAATACGGATTTCTCCATTAAGGTGGAATCAAAGGGAATTACCGATCAGCAGTCGTCTGGCCGTTGCTGGCTGTTTACGGGATTGAACGTGATGCGTGCCAAGGCCATTGCACGCTATGATTTGCCGGGGCTGGAGTTTTCGCAAGTATATTCTTTCTTCTGGGATCAGCTGGAAAAATCCAATCTGTTCTTACAGGGAGTTATTGAAACGGCCGGCAAACCTATGAACGATCAGACCGTAGAGTGGTTGTTCAAGCATCCACTGAGTGACGGAGGTACATTTACGGGAGTAGCCGATATCGTGTCAAAATACGGTCTTGTGCCTAAAGAAGCAATGCCGGAAACATACAGCAGTGAACATACTTCGTACATGTCTTCTTTGATTGGCCTGAAGCTGAAGGAATTCGGTCTGGAACTGAGAGAAATGGCTGCTAAAGGAGAGAAGGCTGCAACGATTGAAAACCGTAAGGAAGAGATGCTGGGTACGGTGTATCGCATGTTAGTGCTGACTTTAGGAGTGCCGCCAACAGAGTTTGACTATGTACGTAAGGACAGCAAAGGAAATGTGGTGGCTACAGAGCATCACACACCGATGTCGTTTCTGGAAAAATACGGTGATACGAATCTGCTGACCAACTATGTGATGGTGATGAACGATCCTTCACGTGAATATTATAAATGTTACGAAATTGCATACGACCGTCACCGTTACGATGGAAAGAACTGGACGTATGTGAATCTGCCAGTAGAGGAAATCAAGGAAATGGCTATTGCGTCATTGAAGGACAGCACACGGATGTATTTCTCAAGCGATGTGACACAGTTGGACAGCAAGCGTGGGCTGCTGGATGTAAACAATTATGATTTCGGTTCGTTGATGGGTACGACTTTCGGAATGGATAAGAAAGAACGTATTCAGACGTTTGCCAGCATGTCGGCACATGCCATGACACTGATGGCGGTAGATTTGGATGCGAACGGAAAGCCGAAAAAATGGATGGTGGAAAATAGCTGGGGAGCTGCATCAGGCTATCAGGGACACCTGATTATGACGGATGAATGGTTCAATGAGTATATGTTCCGTCTGGTACTGGAAACGAAATATGTGCCGAAGAAGGTGCTAGATATCTTCAAGCAGAAGCCGATACAGCTTCCGGCATGGGATCCGATGTTTGCGGAAGAAAAATGATGACCGGGCAGAAATAACATGGCTCAGGACTTGCTTTATCGGTAGAAATATCTTTTCTTTGTGAAAAGAAGGAACTGATTATACGGGGCGTGGAGGTTTTGGTATCTTCACGCCCTTTTGACCTTAAATAAGTATGCTATGGATAAAATGCAGCCAATATCTCAGGCTTTGTACAGCTTGTTGTTCTTAGGGTGTATGGGAGCCGGATTCCCGCTTTATGTACAAGGACAGAATGTGGATGAATTGCCTCCCGATTCAATTTATAACATCGGGTATGCCCGTGGTAGTCTGAAGAATATTTCCGGTTCGGTGGAACAGATTACGGAAAAGCAGATGAACCGTGAGCTGATAACCAATCCGCTGGAAGCCATTCAGGGACGTGTGCCGGGACTTACCATCTTGAAGAGTAACAATGGAATGGCAGCGCTGGAGTCGGTCCGCTTGCGTGGTACGACTTCGCTGACCAGTGGAAATGACCCGCTGATTATCGTGGACGGGGTATTGGGTGATTTGACGATGCTGACTTCGGTATATCCCACCGATATAGAGTCTTTTACGATTTTGAAGGATGCGTCGGAAACGGCCCAGTACGGTTCACGTGGAGCATCGGGAGTCATTAATATTGTCACCAAGAAAGGCCGGGCAGGGAAGACGCGCGTGAACTACAACGGTAGTTTTGGTGTGTCACACGCTTATCGCCGGTTGGATATGCTTTCGGGAACAGAGTATCGCAAGCTGGCGGCTGAGCGAGGATGGAATATCCTGGATAAGGGATATGATACGGATTTCCAGAAAGCCATTGAACAGACGGGCTTGCAGCAGAATCATAACATTGCGTTTTATGGGGGTGGTGCGGCTTCCAATTACAGGGTGTCGTTAGGCTTTCAGAATCGTGAGGGAGTGATTCAGGATGAGGGCATGAAACTGTTTACGGCTAATATGAATATGTCGCAGAAGATGCTTGACGGACTGATTGACTGTGAATTGGGGTTATTCGGTTCAATGAAGCGCGACCGTACGCTGTTTGATTTACAGAAGACTTTTTATTCGGCAGCCGCTTTTAATCCTACTTTTCCTGATTTTCCGGATCCGGAAACCGGGAGCTGGGACCAGATTACGACGGCCAGTCAGATTACAAATCCATTGGCTTGGATGGACGTGGACAACCGCGAGGAGACTTCTTATTTCAGTTCGCACGCCCGCCTGACTTTTCATTTGCTGAAGGATTTGAAGATGGTGCTATTTGGTTCTTATACCTATAGCACAACAGAAAACGCCCAGTTCTTGCCTACGACGGTATGGGCCAACGGGCAGGCTTACCGGGGAAACCGGAAGTCGGAGGCCTTATTAGGAAATCTGATGCTGACGTATCAGAAGCAGTTGGGGGCTCACTTCCTGGATGTGCTGGCTTTAGGGGAAGTGGAAAAGAATCGTTTTCATGGCTTTTACACGACCACGACTAATTTTTCTTCCAATGAGTTGGGGTATCACAGTCTGCAGGGCGGGGCATTGCGTCCTTGGGAAGGTACCGGCTCTTATTATGAAGAGCCGCATCTGGTGTCGTTCCTGGGGCGTGTGAATTATACGTATGACGACCGTTACGTGCTGACGGTGAACTTGCGTACGGATGCATCTTCCAAATTTGGGCGGAATCATAAATGGGGTGTATTCCCTTCTGTTTCTGCTGCGTGGAATATAACCCGTGAGAAGTTTATGAGACATTTTCACCTGATTGATAACCTGAAGCTACGATTGGGATACGGATTGGCAGGAAATCAGGGGGGATTGATTCGTATACCACTATGGCGCTGGTACGTCCGAACGGGGTAACTCCGGTGGGAAACTCGCCTTTGGTGACGTATGAGAGCCTGAAAAACGTCAATCCGGATTTGAAATGGGAAGTCAAGTCGACCTTCAATGCAGGGGTGGACATGGGATTCTACGGAAACCGCTTGTTGCTGTCGGTGAATTATTATCTCTCCAAAACAAGGGATATGCTGTATATGTATGATGTCAGTGTTCCTCCGTTTGCTTATAACAAGCTCTTGGCTAATCTGGGCTCCATGCGGAACAGTGGGACGGAACTTTCCATTGGTATCACTCCTTTGCGAACTAAAGATATGGAACTGAATATCAACGCAAACGTAACTTTTCAACGGAATAAATTGCTGTCGCTGAGCGGTATGTATGAAGGAGAATATATCAGTGCGGCGCAATATACGGCTTTGGCCGGACTGAACGGTGCGGGACTGCATGGCGGATACAATAATATCGTGTATCAGATCGTAGGACAGCCGTTGGGTGTTTTCTATCTGCCGCATTGTGAAGGACTGGTTTCGGACGGGAACGGAGGATATACCTATCAGATTGCTGATTTGAATGGAGGAGGTGTGAACCTGGAAGATGGGGAAGACCGTTACGTGGCCGGACAGGCTACTCCTAAGACTTTGTTAGGCTCCAACATCAGTTTCCGCTACAAACGTTTTGATGTATCGTTGCAGATAAACGGAGCATTCGGACATAAGATTTACAATGGTACGGCACTGAGTTACATGAATATGAACAGCTTGCCGGACTACAATGTGTTGGCAGAGGCTCCGGCACGGAATATACATGACCTGACGGCAACGGATTACTGGCTGGAAAGCGGCAATTATGTGAACTTTGATTACCTGACTGTGGGTTGGAATGTGCCTATCAAAAAACAGCGTTTCTTGCACGGGGCACGCCTGGCACTGACCATTAATAACCTGGGTACAATCTCCGGTTATTCAGGGCTGACTCCGCTGATTAATTCTACCTTGGTGGACAATACTTTCGGAGTGGATGACAAGCGTACATACCCTCTCTCAAGAACTTATATGATTAGTTTAGGTCTTAACTTTTAATCTGCTTATTATGAAAAGAATATACTCAATACTATTTGCATCGTTTTCTCTTCTGTCATGGACTTCTTGCAGCAGTTATCTGGAAGAAAATCCGAAGGACCGTCTGGATGAGGAAACGGCATATTCTACCTTGTCGGACGTGCAGAAAAATGGGGTGCTTTCACTGTATAATTACGTGGGCGGATATGTCGATAGTCAGGGTCTTCAAGGGACAGGTCGAGGTATCTATGATTTGAATACATTTACTACCGATGAGGCTATCATGCCCACACGTGGAGGGGACTGGTATGACGGCGGATTTTGGCAGGGATTATATCTGCATCGCTGGGGAGTGAACAATGAGGCGGTTTATGCCACTTGGGAATACCTGTATCGTACGGTGATTTTGTGTAATGGTTCTTTGGAAAGAATACAGGATTTTGCTGAAAAACATCCCGAGGAAAATGTAGCAGATTGTGTGGCTGAGGTACGGGCATTGAGAGCCATGTTTTATTATTATATCATGGACTTGTTCGGGAGTGTTCCACTGATTGAAAAGAGTGATCCGGCAGTTGAGGATATTGTTCAGGAAAAGCGCTCTAAAGTGTTTAATTTCATTGTAAAAGAACTTACGGAATCTTCTTCTTTTTTGAGTAAAGAGCGGAGCAATCAGCCGGGAGTGTATTACGGGCGAATGACACAGCCAGTGGTGTGGTTTTTGCTCGCTAAGTTAGCCTTGAATGCGGAAGTTTATACCGATGATGATTGGACAGACGGAAGCCGTCCGGACGGGAAATCTATCTTTTTCGAAGTGGAGGGACAACGTCTGAATGCCTGGCAAACGGTGAACTATTATTGTGAGAAGATTACAGCAGCAGGATATACCCTGGAAAAGGATTATACAGCCAACTTTGCCGTGTTCAATGAGTCCTCAGAGGAGAATATATTTGTCATCCCCATGAGCAAGACCTTATACACCAACCAGTTTATCTGTCTGTTCCGTTCGCGGCATTACAACCATGCCAAGGCGTATGGGCTGAGTGGAGAAAATGGCTCATCAGCGACAAAAGAGGTACTGGAAACCTTCGGTTACGATACGCCACAGGTGGATGCCCGTTTTGATTACTGTTATTTTGCCGGTCCGGTAAAAGATTTGGAGGGAAATCAGATCTTGCTGGATGACGGGGTTACTCCATTGGTATATGAGCCTTGGAACGTAGCCTTGGATGTGTCAGGAAAGCCGTACGAGAAAACAGCCGGAGCCCGAATGAAAAAATACGAAGTCGATAAGACGGGGCTTAAGGATGGAAAATTGCTAGACAATGACATCGTGTTGTTCCGCTATGCCGACGTGTTGCTCATGCAAAGTGAGGCCAAGGTGCGGAATGGGGAAAATGGCGATGCAGAACTGAATTTAGTGAGAAGTAGGGTAGGTATGGCTCCTAGAACTGCTACATTGGAAAATTTGCTGGATGAGCGAATGATGGAACTGGCCTGGGAGGGCTGGAGACGGCAGGATATGATTCGTTTCGGGGTTTTTACCCGTTCATACAGTTGTCGTCCGCAGCTTCCTGGGGAGGAAAACGGCTATACTACCGTCTTCCCGATTCCGGAAAAAGTGATTGACATGAATCCTCAGCTGCACCAGCACAAAGGATATTAAGTTAGATTTTGCTCTCTCTATATGGCAGAATAGCCTCTTTTGTCATCGTTATTTAATATTTGCCTTTCGATATAAAGAAATATTTCTCTAATTCGATGGGCAAATATTCTTTTTTCACCTCTTTTTTATTTAATTTTGCACGCAAAATACAAAACCATTTTTTATAACCTAACATGGCAAATTTAATTAAGTTGCGTAAAGGCTTGGACATAAACCTGAAAGGTAAGGCGGCTGCGGAGGTAGTGGCTGTGAAAGAGCCGGGATTCTATACTCTGTGTCCCGATGATTTTACAGGCGTGACTCCGAAAGTGGTCGTTAAGGAACAGGAATATGTGATGGCCGGAGGACCCTTGTTTGTAGACAAGAATCATCCAGAAGTGAAATTTGTTTCGCCGGTAAGCGGCGTAGTGACAAGCGTGGAACGTGGGGCAAGACGTAAGGTGATGAGCATCACCGTACAGGCTGCTACGGAACAGGACTTTGAAGAATTCGGTAAGAAGAGCGTAGCTGCACTTGATGGTGCTGCTGTAAAAGAAATGCTGCTGAATGCCGGTTTGTTCGCGTTTATCCGTCAGCGTCCGTATGACGTAGTGGCTGATCCGACTGTAGCACCTCGTGCTATCTTCGTTTCTGCATTCGACACAAACCCGCTGGCTCCAGAATTCGAACTGGCGCTCTCAGGCGAAGAAGCAAACTTCCAGACTGGATTGGATGCGTTGGCTAAGATAGCCAAGACATACCTGAGTATCAGTGTAAATCAGAAATCACCGGCTTTGACGCAGGCGAAGAACGTGGAAGTAACTGTATTTGACGGATCGCATCCTGCTGGTAACGTTGGTGTACAGATTAACCACATCGCTCCTGTAAACAAGGGTGAAACAGTTTGGACTATCGATCCGCAGGCTGTTATCTTCATCGGCCGTCTGTTCAATACGGGTCATGTAGACTTTACCCGCACGGTAGCAGTGACAGGTTCTGAAGTACTTAAACCTGCATACGTGAAATTGAAAGTAGGTGCACTACTGACAGGTGTATTCGAAAACAACGTAACAAAAGACAAGGCTTTGCGCTACATCAGCGGTAACGTGCTGACCGGTAAGCAGATTTCTGCCAACGGTTATCTTGGAGCTTTCCACAGCCAGTTGACCGTAATTCCGGAAGGAAGCGACGTTCACGAAATGCTGGGTTGGATCATGCCGCGTTTCAATGATTTCAGTACCAGCCGTTCTTATTTCAGCTGGATGATGGGTAAGAAGAAAGAATATGTGTTGGATGCACGTGTGAAGGGTGGTGAACGCCACATGATCATGTCGAATGAATACGACCATGTTCTTCCGATGGACATTCTGCCGGAATACCTGATTAAGGCAATCATCGCGGGCGATATTGACCGTATGGAAGCACTGGGTATTTACGAGGTAGCTCCAGAAGACTTTGCCTTGTGTGAATTTGTCTGCTCTTCAAAGATGGAATTGCAGCGTATTGTTCGTGACGGACTCGACATGCTCCGCCGTGAAATGTGTTAATGCTAACTAAAACGATTATTAATAAATGAACGCGTTAAGAAATTATCTCGATAAGATAAAGCCTAACTTTGAAGAGGGAGGCAAATTTCATGCTTTTCGTTCTGTGTTCGACGGGTTTGAAACATTCCTGTTTGTTCCGAACACTACTTCGAAGACAGGTACGCACATCCACGATGCGATAGACAGCAAACGTATCATGTCGTTCGTGGTGATCGCGCTGATACCGGCCTTGCTGTTCGGTATGTATAATGTGGGTTACCAGCATTTCCATGCTGCAAATGTAGAAGGCAGCTTCATTGAAATGTTCGGTTATGGTTTCCTGGCTGTACTGCCGAAAATCATTGTATCATATGTAGTGGGTCTGGGTATCGAATTTGTGGTAGCTCAGTGGAAGAAGGAAGAAATTCAGGAAGGTTTCCTGGTTTCAGGTATGCTGATTCCAATGATTGTGCCGGTTGACTGTCCGTTGTGGATGCTGGCTGTAGCTACTGCTTTCTCTGTAATTTTTGCAAAGGAAGTATTCGGTGGTACAGGTATGAATATCTTTAACCCTGCATTGATTACTCGTGCATTCTTGTTCTTTGCTTATCCGACCAAAATGTCTGGTGATACTGTATGGGTATCTAGCGACAGCATCTTTGGCTTGGGAAGCAATGTAGACGGTCTGACTGCTGCTACAGCACTGGGACAGGCTTCTACTGCAACTGATGCGATGGCATATCCTGCTTTCTCTTGGGATATGGTAACTGGTCTGATTCCGGGTTCTATCGGTGAAACCAGCGTAATCGCTATTGCTATCGGTGCGGTTATCCTGTTGTGGTCAGGTGTGGCAAGCTGGAAGACAATGTTGTCAGTATTTGTAGGTGGTGCGGTAATGGGATGGATTTTCAATACCATCGGTCCGGACACTGCAATGGCTAAGATGCCTTGGTATGAACACTTATGCTTGGGTGGTTTCTGCTTCGGTGCCGTATTTATGGCTACAGACCCTGTAACTTCTTCACGTACTGAAAACGGTAAGTTTGTATATGGTTTCCTGATTGGTGCCATGGCAATCATTATCCGTGTATTGAATCCGGGTTATCCTGAAGGTATGATGTTGGCTATCCTGCTGATGAACATCTTCGCTCCGCTGATTGACTACGTAGTAGTTCAGAATAACATTTCTCGCCGTGCAAAACGTGCTATGTCTAACAAATAAAAAACCGAAAATACAATGAATACTAATAGTAACTCTTATACTATCATTTATGCTTCGGTAATGGTTGTTATCGTAGCATTCTTGCTGGCTTTCGTGAACTCTTCTTTGCGCGATTTGCAGGGAAAGAACGTAGAGCTGGATACAAAGAAGCAGATTCTTTCTTCACTGGGCATCAAAGGTGTGCAGGATGCAGAAGCTGAATTTGCTAAAGTGGTGAAATCGGATATGGTGGTAGCTGAAGACGGCACACTGACTCCGTATGAAGGCGCTTTCGTGACTTCTTACGAAAAAGATTTCAAGGAAAACGGTCGTGCTCACATCTTCGTATGTGAAATCGAAGGACAGACTAAATATGTAATTCCGGTATACGGTGCCGGTCTTTGGGGTGCTATCTGGGGATATGTTGCCTTGAACGAAGACAAGAATACAGTATACGGAACTTACTTCTCTCATGCGTCTGAAACTCCGGGTCTGGGAGCAGAAATTGCAGGAGATCATTTCCAGAGTGAATTTAAGGACAAGCATGTAATGGACGGTGAAGCCGTTGCACTGGGAGTTGTCAAGAACGGAAAAGTTGAAAATCCGGAATTCCAGGTAGACGGTATCTCTGGTGGTACAATCACTTCAGTTGGTGTAGATGCCATGTTGAAAGGATGTATGACACATTACGCTAAATTTTTAACATCTAAAGAATAAGGAGGAGAACGAAAATGGGAAGTTTATTTTCAGCTAAAAACAGAGAAGTATTTTCTACTCCTATAGGCATGAACAACCCGGTAACCGTACAGGTGTTGGGTATCTGTTCTGCACTGGCTGTAACCTCCAAACTGGAGCCGGCCATCGTGATGGGTCTTTCTGTAACCATTATTACTGCTTTTTCTAACGTAGTGATTTCTTTGTTGCGTAAGACAGTGCCTAACCGTATTCGTATCATCGTACAGCTGGTAGTTGTAGCTGCTTTGGTAACTATCGTAAGTGAGTTGCTGAAAGCTTTTGCTTACGACGTGAGCGTACAGTTGTCTGTATACGTAGGTTTGATCATTACCAACTGTATCCTGATGGGACGTCTGGAAGCATTTGCTATGTCAAACGGTCCGTGGGAATCATGCCTTGACGGTATTGGTAACGGTCTGGGTTATGCCAAGATTCTGGTAATCGTTGCATTCTTCCGTGAATTGCTGGGTTCAGGAACACTGTTGGGCTTCAACATCCTGAACTATGAGGCTGTAAAGAATGCCGGTTATGTAAACAACGGTTTGATGTTGATGCCGCCGATGGCTTTGATCATCGTAGCTTGCCTGATCTGGTATCAGCGTGCAAAACACAAAGAGTTGCAAGAAAAAGAATAATTATTAACCAACAACGGAAATTAAAAATCCAGAATTATGGAACATTTTTTTAGTTTATTGGTCCGCTCAATCTTTGTGGACAATATGATATTTGCGTTCTTCCTGGGTATGTGTTCATACCTGGCGGTATCGAAGAACGTGAAGACTGCCCTCGGTCTGGGTATCGCCGTAACTTTCGTGCTGGTGGTTACCTTGCCGGTGAACTACCTTCTGCAGACGAAGGTACTGGCTGCCGACGGCATTCTGGGAATTGACCTGAGCTTCCTGAGCTTCATTCTTTTCATTGCCGTAATTGCGGCTATCGTTCAGCTGGTAGAAATGATTGTAGAACGCTTCAGCCCTTCACTGTATGCGTCACTGGGTATCTTCCTGCCGCTGATTGCTGTAAACTGTGCCATCATGGGTGCTTCTCTGTTCATGCAGCAGCGTATCACTCTGAGCCCGTCTGATGCTAAATACATCGGCGACATCTGGGATTCTATCTCTTACGCACTGGGTTCAGGTATCGGCTGGTTGCTGGCTATCGTAGGTTTGGCTGCTATCCGTGAAAAAATGGCTTACTCTGACGTGCCTGCTCCGCTGAAAGGCTTGGGCATCACATTCATCACTGTAGGTCTGATGGCAATGGCATTTATGTGTTTCTCTGGTTTGAACATCTAAAAGGAAAGGAATAAGACAATGGATATGAATTTTATTTTAGCAAGCATTGGAGTATTCCTCGTGACTATTCTGGTGCTGGTAGTCATCCTGCTGGTAGCAAAGAATTTCCTCGTTGCTTCCGGTAATGTGAAACTGACTATCAACGGCGATAAGGATATGGAAGTAGAGTCTGGCTCTACATTGCTGAATACATTGGCCGTAAACGGAGTGTTCTTGCCTTCTGCTTGTGGTGGTAAGGGTTCTTGCGGACAGTGTAAATGTCAGGTAGTAGAAGGTGGTGGTGAAATCCTGCCTTCTGAAGTGAGCCACTTCAGCCGTAAACAGCAGAAAGACCACTGGCGTCTGGGCTGTCAGGTGAAAGTGAAGGGAGATATGGCTATCAAGGTTCCTGAATCTGTAATGGGTGTAAAGGAATACGAATGTACAGTTATCTCCAACAAGAACGTGGCTACCTTTATCAAAGAGTTTAAGGTGCAGTTGCCTAAGGGTGCGCACATGGACTTTATTCCGGGTTCATACGCACAGATTAAGATTCCTAAATTCGAAATGGATTACAACAAGGATATCGACAAAGATCTTATCGGTGCTGAATACTTGCCTGCATGGGAAAAATTCGGTTTGTTCGGCTTGAAATGTAAGAACGAAGAAGAAACTATCCGTGCTTACTCTATGGCTAACTACCCTGCAGAAGGTGACGTGTTCATGTTGACAGTTCGTATCGCAACTCCTCCGTTCAAGCCAGACCGCAGCGGATTCATGGATGTAAATCCGGGTATCGCTTCATCTTACATTTTCACGCTGAAACCGGGTGACAAGGTAACGATGAGTGGTCCTTACGGAGACTTCCACCCGATCTTCGATTCTAAGAAGGAAATGATTTGGGTAGGTGGTGGTGCCGGTATGGCTCCGCTTCGTGCACAGATTATGCACATGACTCGTACATTGCATACTACTGACCGTGAATTGCATTACTTCTACGGTGCGCGTGCATTGAACGAAGTGTTCTATCTGGACGACTTCTTGAAACTGGAAAAAGACTTCCCGAACTTCCACTTCCATCTGGCTTTGGACCGTCCGGACCCTGCAGCCGATGCAGCTGGCGTGAAGTATACAGCAGGATTCGTTCATCAGGTAATGTTGAATACTTACTTGAAAGACCACGAAGCTCCGGAAGACATCGAATACTACATGTGTGGTCCTGGTCCGATGTCGAAGGCAGTTGTCGCTATGCTGGATAGCCTCGGCGTAGAAGAGTCTTCTATCATGTATGATAACTTCGGTGGATAATCCGCAGAATTTATGACATAATGAAGCAAAAGGCTTTCAGGAAATTTCCTGAAAGCCTTTTTTTGTGTAGATACGGTTCAAAGGGTAATAAATTAGGTGTGAAATGAAGCTTTATATTACAAAATGGTTAAGAAATTGTTCATTTTGCTATGCCTTTCTTGATATACGTCAATAAATGATAGGGATGGAGCGATTTTCTTTGTGGTTTGTTTTTATGTTATCCAACATATTCTTATCTTTGTATCGGTAAAAGGAAAAAAGCTCGAGCTAGGCTAGATTTTAAATTATTTAGGTAACAAAGTTTTAGGTAAAAGATTTTAAAGGTATGAAAAGATTAGGATTAACATTAGCAGCCGCATTGGTATTTTCAGTTTCTATGTTTGCAGAAGGTGTACAGGACAACAATGCACAGAAATGGAATGGTTCAATCAACAAGTCAAAGCTGACTAAATATTTGAATCTTTCATCTAACCAGCACGAAAAGGTTGCTGACATCTGCGACTACTTTGAACAGGAAATGACTCGTGCAAATTCTTCAAAGACAGAAAACAAAGAAAAAGTTCGTAAAGCTGTTTACGGTAACTTGAAATTGATGAAGCAGACGCTGGACGACAAGCAGTATTCTAGCTATGTTCGTCTGATGGCCATGACACTGCGCAACAAAGGCATCGACTTGAACGAAGCAAAATAATAAAGAGAGATTGGTAAATAGGAGAGCCCCGAAGACTTGTATTGAGTCTTTCGGGGCTCTTTGTTTGTTGGTAATTGGGATAGACTTGTGTAAATTGCTGTATATTAGATGCTTATTTAGTCTCCTATGACGGCGTAAAAAAGGCAAGTACGTTTTAATCAAAACGCTTAGATATTTGCCCTGAAATGTACTTGTGTTTTGTTTTAAATGCACTTGTGTTTGAAATGAAATATACTTACGTTTTATGGCAAATACAAGTACGTTTGAAAGCCAATTGGTTTGCTATCTTTTTTTCATAAAACTCTGTAGATTTTGCTTGCTGTATTATCGGGTTTTATGTACTTTCGAATGAATAATTTACATAAAGAAGATATGAATTTCAAGAAAATAGTAGCCGTAGACGAGACGTTGCTGAATGAAGCGGCGCTCGAACAATTGAAAACAATAGGGGAAGAAGTGGTTGTATATCATGATTTTCCCACTGAAGAAGAGGAAGTTATCCGCCGTATTGGCAATGCCGACTGCCTGCTGGTATCTTTCCGTACGCCTATCCGTCGGCGTGTGCTGGATGATTGCCCGAACATCCGTTATATAGGCATGTGCTGTACGCTCTATAATCCGGAAAGCTCGAATGTTGATGTGATAGAGGCCCGCAAAAGGGGAATCACGGTGTTAGGAGTGAAAGGTTACGGCGATGAAGGTGTGGTGGAATACGTGGTCAGCGAACTGGTGCGTCTGCTCCATGGTTTTGGCAATGTGCGCTGGCTGGAGGAAAGCACGGAACTGACAGGGCGTAAGGTAGGAGTCATCGGTTTGGGAAAGACCGGAGGAATGATTGCCGAAGCCATGCGGTTTTTCGGTGCCGAGGTGCTGTACTACAGCCGTACCCGTAAACCGGAAGCCGAAGCAAAAGGCATTGCCTACCGCCCGTTGGCCGATTTGCTGACGGAAGCGGAAATCATCTGTACCTGCTTGCCGCGCAACAATTACCTGCTGGGTGAGCCGGAGTTTGCATTGATGGGCGACCGTAAGATACTGGTAAATACATCTGTAGGACCTACTTTTGAAGTAGATGCCCTGAAGAAATGGCTGGGAACATGCAAACACAGCTATTACTTGTGTGATGCGACCGGAATGGGCGTGGCTCGTGATGCTCTGAAGGATATTCCGAATGTGCTGTATACACCTTATATATCCGGAAAATCCATTCAAAGCGTAGAGCGTTTGTCGCAGAAAGCCCTGGCCAATATCAGGACTTTTCTTTCAGAAGCTCCTCAAGTTTAAGCAACTCGTCGCGGTATTGTGCCGCTTCGATAAAGTCCAGCTTCTTGGCGGCTTCCTGCATCAGCTTGCGGGTCTGTTCGATGCTCTTCTGCAACTGGCCCTTTGACATATATTGTACCACAGGGTCGGCGGCTGCATGAAGCTGGGCTTCGGTCTCGGTATAAGCCCGTGGTTCTTTGGGCTTGCTGCTGTTTTCCTGAGACGACTGTTTTTCGATGTCGAGCAGGGCATTGGCGCGTGAACGGGTAATCTGTTTCGGCGTGATGCCGTGTGCTTCGTTGTAAGCCAGCTGCTTCTCCCGTCGGCGGTTGGTCTCGTCGATGGTCTGTCGCATACTGTCCGTAATGCGGTCGGCATACATGATGACCTTTCCGTTCACGTTGCGGGCAGCACGTCCGGCCGTCTGGGTGAGCGAGCGGTGCGAACGCAGGAAACCTTCCTTGTCTGCATCCAGAATCGCTACGAGCGACACCTCCGGCAAGTCCAGTCCCTCACGCAGCAGGTTGACACCCACCAGCACGTCGTAGATGCCCTCTCGCAGTTCGTCCATGATTTTGATACGTTCCAGTGTCTCCACGTCACTATGGATATAAGCGCAGCGGATACCGTTGTTGAGCAGGTATTCCGTCAGTTCTTCTGCCATGCGTTTGGTCAGGGTGGTGACAAGTACGCGCTCTTCCTTTTCGATGCGTTGCTGAATCTCTTCCATCAGGTCGTCTATCTGGTTCAGGCTGGGACGCACCTCAATTACCGGGTCCAGCAGTCCCGTAGGACGAATCACCTGTTCTACTACGATACCTTCACTCTGTTGCAGTTCGTATTCTGCCGGAGTGGCACTCACGAAAATCACCTGCTTGGCCATCTGCTGGAACTCTTCGAATGTAAGCGGACGATTGTCCATGGCGGCCGGCAGACGGAATCCGTATTCCACTAGGTTTGTCTTGCGGGCACGGTCGCCGCCGTACATGGCCCTGATTTGCGGCACGCTGACATGGCTTTCGTCGATGACAATCAGAAAATCTTCGGGAAAGAAATCAAGCAGGCAGTAGGGACGGGTGCCCGGTTCGCGTCCGTCGAAGTAACGTGAATAGTTTTCAATCCCCGAACAATGTCCCAGTTCGCGCAGCATTTCCATATCGTAGGTCACACGCTCGTACAGACGCTTTGCTTCGTAGGGCTTACCGATTTCTTCAAAGTAGGCTACCTGCTTGGTCAGATCGTCTTCAATCTGATGAATGGCGCGGAGCGTACTTTCCTTGGTCGTCATGAACAGGTTGGCCGGATAAATCTTGTATTCTTCGAACGTACTGATACGGTGTCCTGAAACCGGGTCTATCTCTTCAATACCGTCAATCTCGTCGTCCCAGAACATTACCCGCAGTACACTGTCGGTATAAGCCAGGAAAATGTCCACCGTATCACCTTTTACACGGAAGTTGCCACGGTTCAGCTCGATGTCGTTCCGTACGTACAGACTGTCCACCAGCCGGCGGAGGAACACGTTGCGGTCCAGTAACTTTCCTTTTTTGATTTCAATCACGTTGTTATAGAAATCTGCCGGATTTCCCATACCGTAGATACACGATACGGACGACACTACAATGACGTCCTTCCGTCCGGAAAGGAGGGAAGAGGTCGCAGCCAGACGAAGCTTGTCGATTTCCTCGTTGATGGCCAGGTCTTTTTCAATATAAGTATCGGTCGACGGAATGTATGCTTCCGGCTGATAATAGTCGTAGTAAGACACGTAATATTCCACCGCGTTGTGAGGGAAAAAGTTCTTGAACTCCCCGTAAAGCTGGGCAGCCAGTGTCTTGTTGTGACTCAGAATCAGTGTCGGTTTGTTGATGTTCTTGATGACATTGGCAATGGTAAAAGTCTTTCCAGAGCCGGTTACTCCCAGCAGCGTCTGTGCAGGCACATGCTGCCGGATACCTTCAGTCAGTTGGGTGATGGCCTCCGGCTGGTCGCCGGTAGGCTGATAGTCGGATATCAGTTCAAAATTCATTGCATCTGAATATTGGTGAATGAAAACGGTTGTAAAATTACATATATATTTTATACCATACTTTGCACATCCTGAAAAATTACATTAAAAAATGGCCTGGAGTTGCATTATTCGCTGGAAAAGAGTAATTTTGCGCAACTATATCAATTATATATGAAAAAATACATCGCAATGGTCCTCCTTTCTGCTGGAGTTTTATCTTCATGCGGAGAGTACAATAAAGTGCTGAAAAGCACTGACTATGAATACAAATACGAAGCGGCGAAAAGCTATTTTGCCAAAGGACAGAATTCACGTGCGGCAACCATTCTGGAGGAGCTGATTCCTATCCTGAAGGGTACAGCCAACGGAGAAGAGGCTTTGTATATGCTGGGAATGACTTATTACAACCAGGGTGATTTTGTGACTGCTTCACATTATTTCAATACCTATTATACGACTTATCCGCGCGGTACTTATACGGAACTGGCGCGTTTTCATAGCGGAAAGGCTTTGTATCTTGATACTCCGGAACCACGTCTGGACCAGAGTAGCACATACAAGGCTATTCAGGAATTGCAGATGTTTATGGAATATTTCCCGACAAGTCAGCGAAAGGATATTGCCCAGAACATGATTTTTGAATTGCAGGACAAGCTGGTAGAAAAGGAATACCTTTCTTCCAAACTTTATTATGACCTGGGGTCTTATTCCGGAAATGCTTCTTATAGCAGTACGGGTAATAACTATCTGGCTGCCATTGTCACTGCACAGAATGTGTTGAAAGAATATCCTTACACCAAATTGCGTGAGGAACTTTCTATTCTGATTCTCCGTGCCAAGTATCACATGGCAAAAGAAAGTGTGCTCGACAAGAGAGAAGACCGTATGCGTGAAACGGTGGATGAATATTATGCTTTCAAGAATGAATTCCCGGAAAGCAAATACATGAAAGAAGTGGAAGGCATTTACGCCGATGTGAGCAAGTACATTTCTACAGACGAAGAATAATATAAACGTTTATAATTATAAATAAGTTATGGATTACAAAAAAACAAACGCTCCTACAAATACGGTTACACGTAATTTGATGGAACTCTGTGAGGACACAGGCAATATTTATGAAACAGTATCTATCATCGGCAAGCGTGCCAACCAGATTGCTGCCGAAATGAAGAATGACCTTTCCAAGAAACTGCAGGAGTTTGCTTCTTATAACGATAACCTTGAAGAGGTGTTTGAAAACAGAGAACAGATTGAAATCTCTCGTTATTATGAAAAACTCCCGAAACCGACGTTGATTGCGGCTCAGGAGTACATAGAGGGAAAGGTTTACTACAGAAACCCGGCAAAGGAAAAGGAAAAATTGCAGTAATCCTCCTATAGGTAAAGATTTTAGTGAATGCGCATGCGCATTTGGGCTTGTCATTCTGAGTGTAGACGGCAAGAACCGTCTCTCTCAGAATGACATTTGTTTTGGAAACCTTAATACGATTGATTATGATACAGAGAATACAGACCGTTTATTTGCTCGTAGTAGCTATCTTGATGGTAGTAATGATGTCTGTCCCCGTGGGCAGTTTCTATACCGATAAAAATATTTGTGAGATGACAAACCTTTCATACCAGCTTCCGGACGGAGCGGTGAACTACACACCGTGGGCTTTGTTTGCGATTCTGGTAGTAGTGGCTGTAATGGCCTTGGTGACTATTTTCCTTTACCGGAAACGTATGTTACAGATTCGTCTGACCATCTTCAATACGATTGTACTGATTGGTTACTATCTGGTACTGGCTTATTTTGTCATAAATCCGGACAAGGCATTCGATGATTACAGCTTCATGCCTTCATGGACAGTTTGTCTTCCATTGGTCAGCATCATCTTGAACTGGCTGGCTATCCGTGCTATCGGCAAGGATGAAATGCTGGTAAAGGCATACGAAAGATTGCGCTGATTCGCAATTGGCAATATAAAAAGCCATCGGGGCGTTTCTTCATTTCAGAGGAAACGCCCCGATGGCTTTTGTTGTTTTCTTTTTTTTATTCCAGAATATACATTTCAGAAGGAGTAGTTCGTCTCAATGGAGTTACTTCCACGTCTTTTCCTACAATGATGTTTTCCTGCCGGAATGCCAGTTCCACTGTCTTGAAAGCCAGCTCCGGATGGTTGTTGTCCTTGCTTAGGTGGCACAGCCATAAGTGTTTCAAATGCTGGGGAAAATGATGGCTCAGGTAGTCAGCCATTTCATGGTTGCTCATGTGTCCGTTCGGGCCGGCAATACGTTCTTTCAGATGCTGTGGATAAGGTCCCATCTGGAGCATGCTGTCGTCGTAGTTGGCTTCCAGTATCAGGTAATCAGCTTGCTGTATGAAGCGTGCGGCTGTGGGAGTGATATGCCCGATGTCCGTCAGGAAGGAGAATGTCTTATCGCCTGTGGTGATACAATAGCCCACGTTGTCGGTTCCGTCGTGAGGCACTTCGAAGCAGGTAATAGTGAAATCGCCTACATTGAATGTTTCTTCTTTTTGGATAAAACGGGTACGTTCAGGTTTTAACCGCTCTGTCATGCAGTAGCTGTGTTTCATACCTTCATGTATTTCAGGAGTGGTATACACCGGAATCCCATGCTTCTCGCCCAAATGTCCTACAGCCTTGATGTGGTCGGCATGGTCATGAGTGACCAGTACAGCCTGTATCTCTTCAAGGTTGAGCATACGTTCCTTAAATACTTTCTTGATGGTGCGGATACCGATACCGGCATCAACCAATATAGCGGTGCTGTCAGTAGCCAGGTAGTAACAGTTTCCGCTGCTGCCGCTGGCCAGACTCATAAATTTTACAGTCATCTTCTCTCTCTTTTTTTGCTAAAGGAACGCAAAGATAGTGAAAGGTGAGAGGAGAGACAAACGAAAAACAAAGTTTTTCAGGTTTGGCTATCCCGAACCGTATCCTGTCTTATGAAAAGATAGTGAAAGGTGAGAGGAGAGACAAACGAAAGAGTAAGGTAAAAATAAAACAAGGCCATTCCGAAAAGGAACAGCCTTGCAAACGGTTTGTATCTGTTTTTTAGATATGTCGTAAGTGCTTAGAACTGGAAGAAATTCTTGGCGTTGTTGTAGCAGATGTCTTCCACCATCTGTTGTACGCGCGCCATTTCGCATTCAGGAATTTCTCCGTTTTCTACATCTCTTCCCAGCAGGTTACAGAGTGTACGGCGGAAGTATTCATGACGCGGATAAGAAAGGAAGGAACGTGAGTCGGTAAGCATACCTACAAAACGGATCAGCAATCCCAGCAGAGAAAGTGCGTTCATCTGTTTTTCCATACCGTCCTTCTGGTCGAGGAACCACCAGCCTGAACCGAACTGGATTTTTCCCGGAACAGAACCGTCCTGGAAGTTACCCAGCATGGTAGCGATTACTTCGTTGGCGCAAGGATTCAGGTTGTAGAGAATGGTTTTTGTAAGTTTTCCTTCTGAGTTCAGGCGATCCAGATATTTGGCCATAGATTTGGCTGTGGTGAATTCACCAATAGAGTCAAAACCGGTGTCAGGTCCCAGCAGCTTGAACATTTTGGTATTGTTGTTGCGGATGGCACCATAGTGGAATTGTTGTGTCCAGCCTGTTTCCCAGTCCATTTCGCCGAATACTACCAGCATAGCTGATTTGAACTTCAGGATTTCTTCGTGTGTCAATTCTGTACCGCCATATACTTTGTTGAAGATGGTGCGGATTTCTGCGTCGGTATAGTCTTCTGCATAAAACTCTTCGATACCATGGTCGGACAATTTACAGCCTTGTTCAGCAAAGAAAGCATGACGTTTGCACAGCGCTTCAATCATGTCGTCAAAGTTGGAGATGCTGACACCGCTTACTTCTGCCAGTTTTTCTACGTAGGCACGGAAGTCAGCCGGTACTTCTACGGCCATTGCCTTGTCCGGACGCCAGGTAGGCAGCATCTTGATTTCAAAACCGCTTTCACGGGTAGCGATGTGATATTCCAGTGAATCTACCGGATCGTCCGTCGTGCAGACGGTTTCCACATGGTAGTGGCGCATCAGGTTACGGGCTGAATATTCCGGAGTAGCCAGTTTGGCATTACATTCGTCGAATATTTCGCGGGCGGTAGACGGATTCAGAATTTTGTCGATGCCAAAAGCGGTTTTCAGTTCCAAGTGTGTCCAGTGATACAATGGGTTGCGGAAGGTATAAGGAACTGTTTCCGCCCATTTTTCAAATTTTTCCCAGTCCGTGGTGTCTTTACCGGTACAATAACGTTCGTCCACACCGTTGGTACGCATGGCACGCCATTTATAGTGGTCTCCACCCAACCAGATTTCAGTAATGGATTTGAATTGATAATCGTCGGCTACCATTTTCGGAATCAGGTGGCAGTGGTAATCGATAATAGGCATTTTAGCCGCATGTTCATGATACAGCTTCTGCGCAGTTTCTGTCTGAAGCAGGAAGTTTTCATCCATAAATTTCTTCATGATAAAATGTATTTTTAAGTTTCGTTGTTGTTCGCAAATTATATGTTTTTGCAATAAGAACTTACAATTTATTTATGTTGGGCAACATAAAATGTCGAATACCTATCCGTTATCGAACACGAAAGTAGAAATTTTATTTGGAATAACAAAATATTTATTACCTTTGCAACACTCATTTGTGAAAATTAAATTCATGAATAGATATATAAAAACATGAAAAACAATTAAAAGAAATTTGATTCTTCTGATTTTTGAAGGGTTAAATGAGACCAAAAGGCCGAAATGACAACAATTTTGTTATTAAAGATATAATATGAAAGCATTAAACAAAGAGACCGCAAAGAAAACGGTCCGTCCCGAAAGAATCATTCAATTTGGCGAGGGTAACTTCCTGCGTGCGTTTGTGGATTGGATTATCTACAACATGAACGAAAAGGCTGATTTCAACAGCAGTGTGGTGGTGGTTCAACCTATTGAAAAAGGTATGGTTGACATGTTGAACGCACAAGATTGTCTGTATCATGTAAACTACAGGGTTTGGATAAAGGGGAAACGGTGAACAGTCTGACCATGATTGATGTAATCAGTCGTGCGCTGAATCCTTACAGCTCAGTTCGAAGAGTTCATGAAATTGGCGGAACAGCCGGAAATGCGTTTCGTTATCTCCAATACGACAGAGGCCGGTATCGCTTTTGATCCTGCCTGCAAGCTGGATGATGCCCCTGCTTCATCTTATCCGGGAAAACTGACACAGCTTTTGTATCATCGCTATAAAACCTTCCAGGGAGATATGTCAAAGGGATTGATTATTTTCCCGTGTGAGCTGATTTTCCTGAACGGCCATAAGTTGAAAGAAACCATCTATCAGTATATTGAACTCTGGAATCTGGGAGATGATTTCAAACAGTGGTTTGAGAAGCTTGTGGTGTCTATGCTACTTTGGTAGACCGTATTGTGCCGGGATTCCCCCGCAAGGATATCGCTGCTATTAAGGAAAAGTTGCAGTATGATGACAATCTGGTGGTACAGGCTGAAATTTTCCATTTGTGGGTAATTGAAGCACCGCAGGAGGTGGCTGCCGAGTTCCCTGCCGACAAAGCCGGACTGAATGTGCTCTTTGTGCCGTCGGAAGCACCGTATCACGAACGGAAAGTGACTTTGCTGAACGGACCGCACACCGTACTTTCTCCGGTAGCTTACCTGTCGGGTATCAACATCGTGCGCGATGCCTGCCAGCATCCGGTAGTGGGCAAGTTTATCCATAAGGTGATGTTCGAGGAACTGATGGAAACCCTGAACTTGCCGAAAGCAGAACTGGAGAAATTTGCACATGACGTGCTGGAACGCTTCAACAATCCGTTTGTAGACCACCAGGTGACTTCCATCATGCTGAATTCCTTCCCGAAATACCAGACACGTGACCTGCCGGGTTTGAAAACTTACCTGGAACGCAAGGGCAAGTTGCCTGAAGGACTGGTATTGGGACTGGCTGCTATCATTACTTATTACAAAGGCGGTGTGCGTGCCGATGGCGCAGAAATTGTGCCTAATGATGCACAGGAAATCATGGACTTGCTGAAACAATTGTGGGCTACGGGCGACACAGCTAAGGTAACCGAAGGCGTATTGGGCGCAACCTTTATCTGGGGCGAGGATTTGAACCTGATTCCGGGATTGGCAGAAGCCGTGAAGAAGAATCTGGACAGCATTCAGGAAAAAGGTATGCTGGAAACCGTGAAGGCTATATTATAACGTTTAATTGTTAGAATTCCATATTTATAAGCGGGAGGAGAAGTCTGTTTCAGGCCTTTTCCTCCCATTTTGTATGTATAAACTTGCATTTTTAATACTTTTTGTTTATCTTGCTTTTCAAAGCAGGAGGCAGGTATGGAAATCACCGCACAAGTACAAAAAGAATTGGAGTTGTTTAATCGTGGACGTACGCGCAACAAGGGTGTCTATCTTATCAGTATGGCCACAGAGTATCGTCCGTATTATGCCTTGTGGCGTGAGTTTCCTTCTCCCCATTCTTATCTGTTTGTCCGTACATTAGGAGTGACGCTGGATGCGGCTTCTGCTCGTGCTTTTTCCATGCTGCAGAACTGCAACGTACGGTTGGAGACCGCCGATAACGCACAGTTTGAATCTTATTACGGGGCATTGGACGATTTGATGCCTTTCGGAAAATACAAAGGAAAGCATCTGGCTGAAATCTATTATGTGGATCCTTCTTACATGCTCTGGCTGGCCAATAAGTTTGAACCTACCAACCCTCGGTACGAACGGGTGGTGGAGCTGGCCAAACGTTTTGCCGTAGTACATTTTGAACTGACCGTACGCAAGCCGCGCATTGCTTCGGTAAGCCATTTTGTGGGAGCGGTGGGAGAGACGTTGAAGGACTTGCAGGTCACGGTGCTGAACGTACGGCTTCAGGTAGATACGTACAAACCCGATTTCTTTGTCGACCAGAATGTCCTGGTGGCCGACCGTGACGGTAATCGTTTTACCTTCTTGGTCAAAGCTCGCGCCCGTAGTCTGACACCGAATGCCTTGAGTTGCCGCAGTCGTCAGATACAGCCGCAGGAGTTCCTGCATCTGCTTTCGGCCAAAGTCATGTCACAATATGAGTCGCATGGAGTGCGTTATACCCGTCTGGGTTATGTGAAACTGGCGTGACGAAAAGCCAGACGCACATATTCTTTCTGCCAGTCCTCCGGTTTGAGTACTTGCTGGTCGTAGGAAAGCAAGTCGATGTCAAGCGGGATGCGTCCTTCCTTCTTGCTTTCCGGAGTTCGTCCGTTTGTCTGTTCAATTTGCTTCAGGATGCTTCGCACCTCCGTCATGGGTAGTGAGGTACGGAAGCGTGCGGCACGGTTCAGAAACGGTTGCGGGTTTTCCATTTTCTCCGGTACGGTTTCTACAATTCCTCCCCATTCAATATCCGGAAAGAGACGTTGCAGGGCCTCTTCCGCATTCTTCAGGTGCAGAAGGGCATCCAGGTTGGAACCCATGCAGAGCAGGCAGGTATGTGAGGTCACTGTATCACACATGAGCGGAATGATTTTTACGGAATACGAAATACAACCCTACTACGATAAAAGGAATACTCAGAATCTGTCCCATGTCTATCGGGAGCGCATTCTCAAAGTCTACCTGTCTTTCTTTCAAGAACTCCACGAAGAAGCGGAAGGTGAAAATCAGGGTGATACACAAACCGAAATAGAAGCCTTTCCGTACGTTTTCTTTCTTCTTCCGGAAGATGACTATCATTACCAGGAAGAACAGGAAGTAAGCCAGTGCCTCGTAGAGCTGTGCCGGGTGACGGGGCTGTATGTCCACCCGTTCGAAGATAAACGCCCAGGGCACGTCCGACGGCATACCGATGATTTCCGAGTTCATCAAGTTGGCCAGTCGGATAAATCCGGCAGCTACGGGAGCAGCCACTCCCATCATATCGAGAATATCAAGAAAATGAATCTTCGTTTTCCGGCAGAAAAGCACCAGTGCCAGAATCAGTCCCAGCGTACCTCCGTGGCTGGCCAGGCCGGCATATCCGGTAAACACCCATCCGCCCTGTGGCAGGAAGTGTACCGGTAATATGATTTCCAGCGGGTGACTCAGGAAGTATTGCGGGTCATAGAACAGGCAGTGTCCCAAGCGTGCCCCGGCAAAGATACCGATAAAACTATAGGTAAACAGCGTCTGGAAAGTATCCAGCGGAAGTCCCTTTTGCTTGTACAAATGGTAGACTACCTGACTGCCGGTTAGAATGGCAATCATCCACAGCACGCTGTACCATCGGAGAGTAAAACCGCCGAGGTGGAACAATGCCGGGTCTGGGTTCCAGTGTATGTAAAGAAATTCCATCATCTTTCCTTCGTTTTAAGTCAGCGGCAAAGGTAGTGAAAGGTGAGAGGAGAGCCAAGCGAAAAACATAGTTTTTCAGCCGGGCTTTCCCGAACCGCATCCAAACTTCTTTAAAAGTAGTGAAAGGTTTTATTCTCGTTCCGTTTGTTTGTAAGCCTCCATTTCTTTCCGGCTACGACTGGCAGTCACCAGATATACTCCACCGAAAATAAGTACCACGGCAATGATTTTGGTCGTGTTGAAGGAATCCATTCCCCAGCATACGGCTACGATACAAGCCACAAGCGGCTGGATATAATTGTACATACCGGCTACCGTGGGGCGGAGGTTCTTTTGTCCCACTACAATCAGCATGTAACTGACGAAGGTAGCACCTACCACGATAAAGGTCAGACTGCCAATTTCCACCGCCTTCAGTCCGCTCCAGTCTGCGTTCATCAAATCGCTGGCAGAGAAGGGAATCGTGCAGATGAAAGAGTAAGTAAACATCCACTTCATGATGGTGATGAGCGAATATTTGTTGACAAAATCCTTGAAGCGTACAATGTAGAACGCATAACAGAACTGTGCGAACAAGACTAGCAAATCGCCCCATATTGCCGTATGGCTGGCAGACGAAGCGGCCGGCTGGTTCTGGCTGCTTCCAAGGATGAGTAACAAGGCACCGCCCGCCCCACAGGCAATGCCCAGCACTTTCTTGCCGGTAATCGGTTCTTTCAGGATGAAAGCCGCCAGCAACATGGCTCACAGCGGCATGCTCGTGGTGATGATGGAAGCATCGGCCGGTGAACTCAGGCTCACGCCGAAGATGAAGCATCCCTGATTGAACACGATGGCAAAGAGAGAGGCAAAGAACAGCGTAATCAGGTCTTTATGGTTGACGTGCTCCGGCTTCTGAAAGAAAGAAGCTATCCAGAGCAACACCATGGCTCCTCCAATGCGGAGGTCCGTAACCACCAGCGAAGTGACAGCCCCACTAGCCATAAGTAATTTAGAAAGAGGAGACATCAGTCCCCACATTGTGTTTGCTCCCAGCATGGAAGCATGTCCTTTCCAGCAAAATTTTTCCATATATTCTTCGAATGATAATTTTCAAAAAGCGTTGCAAAATTAGAAAGGTCTGAAGGAGAAAAATTGTACTTTTGTGCTATAATCATGAAGAATACGACTATGTGGAAGGAAAATCTGTATCAGCAGGTAGAGATTCTTTTTCATTTGCCCGACACTGGGATTGCGCCGGAAGAAGATAAGGCACAGCATCTGCTGCTTTATATAGAACAGCATATTGACCAGCCGGAACAATTGTGCTTGAGCGTGCTGGCTGCGAAATTCCGTTTGTCACCTACCTACATAGGACGTTTTTCAAACGTAATTTTGGGGAAGATTTCAGGCTCTATGTATCCAAGAGCCGTTTGAAGCGGGTAAAGGAACTGTTGACAGGCAGCCGTATGAGCGTCAAGGAGATAGCCAGTCGGATGGGTTACATAGATTCCTGCTATTTGAACAAGCTTTTCCGGCAGCATCATGGGGTAACTCCTATGCAGTATCGGAAGATGCATGCATCTGAAAAATAAATCATTTATCAACCTTTGTATTACTCCCAGAGTGTCGTAAATATCGCTTGTCTCAACTAAAAGGGCATAATACTTTCAAGCGTCAGAAGATTGACTGGAAAACCTTTTGGAAACTTCTATGTTTTTCGTGGCGGAACTCTATGTTTTCTATCTGAGAACCCTACATCTCTGAAATGGAAAACATAGGTTTTACGTTCGGGAGACGTAGAAAACTCTTATTCTTTTCTCGTTCCTGATTACCAGACTTTCTTTTCTTTGACAGAAAAGTTATTTTAAAACTATACTCTTTAGTTGTTTTTAACTATAAAAATTAGTTTGCAAACTAAATGTTTTAGTTATTTGCGGTAGCTAATTGAAACGGACTGCAACATCTGTTAATATAATATACTATATGAAAACATTGTTATTTTGTTTCTTGTTCTTCTTGTCGGGATTGCTGACAGCACAAACAATTGATAGTCCTGCATTCAAGGCCCGTAATGGGAGTATCCGTAATATTACCCGTATTGAACGTACATCCAAGTGCACTAAGGTTTATATTCATGCCATCTTTCGTCCGCACTGGTGGATTATGGAAGACGGTGACAGTTATCTGGAAGACGCTGCCACGGGCAAGCGTTACTCACAGATAGGTGCTGAGGGTATTGAACTGAAGAAGAGAATTTTCATGCCTGATTCAGGGTCAACTGATTTTGTTCTGTTGTTCGAACCACTTCCTGAAGAAGTGCAGACCATTCACCTCATTGCTCCTGATAGTAACGAAAGCAACACCTATGACATTTCGTTAGTTCCGGCCAAGAAGAAAGACCAGTCTCTCCTGAAAGCGGTAGAAGGAAATTGGTTTGCCGACAATACACAAGGCCACTGGGTGTATGGTATTCATGATTCTATCGTTATTCTGGATAACCGTTTGTACGACTTGACTGAATGTCGAAAGAAAGGAAAGCGGTTGATGCTGAATGCGCTGGACCGTAGCGATGGCTCCGCTGTCACGTTGCAGTTGACGCCTCGTAAAGATGGCTCCTGCCTTATCGCTCTCGACCATGGGGAGGCGCAGCGTTATGTCCGTACTCGTCCGGAAATACCCGCTGTGGAAGCCGATAATGGCTATGGTACGGATTTCTTTCGTAATGACAGCGTTTGTTTGCAAGGTTATCTGGACGGTTATGACACGCGACTGGGTTTTGATAGTGGCATCCTCTACTTGGCTAATGAAATCATTGGTAAAGATTATCCCACGGTAGTTCCCATTAACTCCGACGGTAGTTTTCAGTGCAAGTTTGTTCTGTCGCATCCAGTCTGCCAGGGTCTGATAATAAACAATGCCTGGATTCCTTTCTACGCCGAACCGGGAGATACAATCACTCTTTATATTGATTGGGAGGACCTTATGGCCCGCAGTCGGGCGCGTGACCATAACTACCCGCTTGTTCACACTGCCTACATGGGGAAGAATGCGGGTTTGTCATACCTTGCCATGATGCTGGGCGGGCACTTCAATTATTCCTATGACAAACTGGCTCAGGCGCAGAAAACACTGACGCCGGCCCAATTTCAAGAGCAACTGACGCCTGTTGTCACTCAATGGCAGCAGCAGGCCGACTCGCTCAGTTGTCTCTATGCTCCCTCACAGAAAGCAGTTTCGTTGATACATAACCAGGTGAATTTACAGGCGGGATATACGTATCTGGAGTTCCAGTTAGCCCGCAATTACTATGCACAGAAAGATACCACCAATCAGGTTCTGAAAGTGCAGCCTGATGTCTCCTATTATAAGTTCCTGAAGGAAATGCCCTTGAATGAGCAGTCTGCACTGGCTAATGCCAATGTGGGCTCTTTCATCAATCGGTTTGAATTCATGGACCCGCTCGCACCTGCTTACAACATTCAGATAAAATTACAGAGCGATGAAGATTTCAAGGCGTTGTCTGAAGATGAAAAGAAGTTACACTTGCAACTCAAAATGAGTGAGGTAAAAGATAGTATCGTCAACAGTCTGTGTGGTGCCTCTTCGTCTTTGTTTTGGCAGATAGCCCGTGTGCGTAACTTGCGCTATGTCTTGTCTGAAGTGCTGAAGCGGCCCCAGAATGCTGAAATATTTGTCAGTCAACTAGAAAAGACCATAAGTCACCCTTATCTGCAAACTACGGTCCGTGAGATGCAGAAAACGTTATATCCTGTAACGAAGCAAACTTCGTATCGGCTGCCTGAAGGAAAAGCTACCGACATTTTCCGCCGTATCATTGCACCTTATGCGGGCAAGGTGCTGTTCGTGGATTTCTGGGCTACTACTTGTGCTCCTTGTCGGCAGGGTATACAAGCCACGGCAAAGTTGCGCGAGCAATATCGCAATCATCCCGGATTTCAGTTTGTTTACATCACGAGCGAAGCAGAATCTCCTGAGAAAGCTTATGCGGAATATGTAGAAAAGCATTTGAAAGGTGAAGCTTGTTTCCGTCTCACGGATACGGAATACAAGTATATGCGAGAACTCTTCCAGTTTAACGGTATCCCTCATTATCTGGTGGTAGAGAAAGACGGGAGTATTTCAACGGAGCAGGTTGGAACTTATAATCTGGCAGACTTTCTGAAAAAGCGTTTTGGGGATTCACATTAAGAGTAGAACACATTTGTGGAATTAAACTGATAAATAGATATTATTGATACTTGGTTGTAAAGTTGGGCAGATTTTTATGAAGACAATTTTTTTAATCCGATGGTTGTGCTGTCTTTTCCTGCTTATTGGAATGGGAAATATTAGTCAAGCTCAAGAACTAGAAGGAAAATTCCGGATTCGTTGGCGTTTAAATAACATTCCGGACAGTGTTAGAGGAGTTATTTATATATTTAGTCCAACAATGACTCTTAGTAAAGCAATCGCAGATTTTTCCTTGCAAAACGGAGAAATGATATACGAAGACACTATTTCACAACCAAAGCATTTAAAGTTTTTCGGTTGGGCAGAAGACTTTCCCAATTGGACTTTAGATTTGTGGGTAGACCAAGGAGGTTGGATCGATATTCAGGGAAAAGACAAATGGCTTCATCAATGGATAATCACTACGAATATTCCCCAACAAAAAGAAGCCTTGTCATACGCAGCATGTATCGCAGACGAGACGGACGAATACTTGCGTATGGATGAAAAGAGTCAAGCACGCGATAGTCTTTGGGAGGACCGCTGGCATAAGCTCAATTACCGGAGCGTTAGAAAGACCTTCGAATATATGAAAACGGCACCGGTCACGGAAGTATGGATTGACCAGTTTCTGGAAAAGGCCTGGTGTACAACCGGCAGTCCGGATTCTTTGCGCAGTTTTCGTCCTGTTTTCCAGCAGTTGTATGCACGCATGCCGTCTGAATGGCAGGAGACGGAGAAAGGAAAACTCATTGAGTCATATGCTTTCCCAGCTCCAACAGTAGAAGAAGGAGATGATATGGCTGATGGTTTACTATATGATGCTGAAGGAGAATCCCATCATTTGTCAGAATTGCAAGGCCGATACATCTTGTTGGATTTCTGGAGTATTTACTGCGGTCCTTGCCGCATGTCTGAACCGGAAATGGAGGAGGTTGTCCATCTATATGGCAATAAATTGGCCTTGGTGGGAATATCCAATGATGAAAAAATATCTTGGAGCAAATTCTTGAAGGAACACAAGATGCCGGGTTATCAATGGAATGAACCGAAAAATGGAGGACGAAGTCTGGCTTCGCGTTATAAAGTCGGAGGAATCCCGCATTTCGTATTGATTTCACCGGAAGGCAAAATCCTAAAGATGTGGAAAGGCTATCGAAAAGGTATAATAAAGACCAATCTAAAGAAGTTTGTAATTGTAGAATAAAAAACAACATACGTTCTATCTCCAAACGGCAGGAGATAAGAAACAAACGGAGTCAATGAGGTCCCTCATTGTGTATGCGGTTAAAACTTTTTCAATTTAATTCCACTAATAACAGGATAGGGGAGTCGCTTTTTCAGAGCGGCTAAAGAATCTATGACAAGAAAAACCCGTACAAGTTCGATGAAAATGCAAGAGCTTGTACGGGCTTTATACTGTCAGGAAGATAGGCAATCAGTTCTTGACCGTTCTTTCTCCCTGTTTTTTTGCATGGTTTCCCCCTTTCTTTTTCCATCCGCCTTTTTTGTTGCGGGAGAAATTCTTCACCTGTTTGCCTCCTTCTTTTCTGGAAGTGCGGGGAGCATATACCGGACCTTCGCCCAGTTCTTCAGGTACGGGGAGTTTGTAAATATCTTTTCCTAAGAATGTTTCGATTTGCTTGAAACGGGTCTGCTCGGTTTCACTTACAAAAGTGATGGCGCATCCGTCGTTGTTGGCGCGGGCCGTACGTCCGATGCGGTGTACGTAATCCTCGCTATCATGCGGTACGTCGTAGTTGATGACCAGGCGGATGTCGTCGATGTCGATTCCACGGGCCACGATGTCGGTAGCTACCAGGATGTCGATACGGCGGTTGCGGAACTCGTGCATGATTTCCTCACGCTGGCTCTGCTCCAGGTCAGAGTGCATTTCGCCCACGTTCAGTTTCATGCGTTTCAGGGCCTTGGTCACCTCTTTTACCTTCAGCTTGGAAGATGCGAAGATGATAACACGCTCCGGTTGCTGGGACTGGAACAGCGACTGGATGATGCCCAGTTTCTGTGCCTCGTAGCAGATGTAAGCGGCCTGAATGATTTTTTCCGCCGGCTTGGATACGGCGAGTTTCACTTCCACTGGGTCGTGAAGAATGGTCTTGGCCAGTTGCTGGATTTTGGTCGGCATGGTGGCGGAGAACATAATGGTCTGCCGTTCTTTCGGAAGATATTTGACAATCTGCATGATGTCGTCCGAGAATCCCATATCGAGCATGCGGTCTGCTTCGTCGAGGATGAAGAAGGATACTTTCGACAGGTCCACATAACCTAAGCTTAAGTGGCTGATCAGACGTCCCGGAGTAGCGATTACCACATCCGCTCCCAAAGTCAGTCCTTTCTTTTCCTGCTCAAAACGGATACCGTCGTTTCCTCCGTACACCGCCACGCTTGACACCGGCATGAAATAGGAGAAACCCTCCATCTGCTGGTCAATCTGCATGGCCAGCTCACGGGTGGGCGACATGATGATACAATTGATGGCATCCTCCGGATAACCTCCCTTGCTCAACTGGTTCAACACCGGAAGCAGGTAGGCCGCCGTTTTTCCCGTACCTGTCTGGGCCACGCCAATCAGGTCTTTTCCTTCCAGGATGACAGGGATGGTGTGTTCCTGCACGGGCGTACATTCCTGGAAATTCATTGCGTCCAAGGCATCGAGGACGCTATCTTCTAAGTTCAGTTCCGAAAACTTCATATAGTAATGTTATCTTGTCATTATAATTTGCCGCGTTCGTCCAGATAGGAATCCTTGAATCCTAAGAAATACAACACGCCATCCAGTCCGATGGTATTGATGGCCTGTTGCGCATTGGCCACCACCTTCGGTTTGGCATGGAAGGCGATTCCCAGTCCTGCCGTAGAACGCATGGGCAGGTCGTTGGCTCCATCGCCCACGGCAATCGTCTGTGCGATGTCCACGTTTTCTACCTGTGCCAGCAGACGAAGCAGTTCAGCCTTTCGTTTTCCGTCTACGATGTCACCTAAATAGCGGCCGGTCAGCTTGCCGTCCACGATTTCCAGCTGGTTGGCATACACATAGTCAATGCCGAATTTCTCTTTCAGGTAGTTGCCGAAATAGGTGAAACCTCCCGACAGGATAGCAATCTTGTATCCGTAGCGCTTGAGGACGAACATCAGGCGTTCCACTCCTTCGGTAATCGGGAGATGTTCGGCAATGTCGCGCATCACGCTCTCATCCAGTCCCTTGAGCAGGGCCACCCGTTCCTTGAAACTTTCGCAGAAGTCGATTTCGCCGCGCATAGCTCTTTCTGTGATGGCTTTCACCTGATCGCCCACACCGGCCCGTATGGCCAGTTCGTCGATGACCTCTGTTTCAATAAGCGTGGAATCCATATCAAAGCAAATCAGACGGCGCATACGGCGGTACATATTGTCTTGCTGGAACGAGAAGTCCATGCCCAGTGAAGCACTGAGCTGCATGAGCTGGCTTTGTAACTCTTCACGGTCTTTGGGAGTACCCCTCACCGAAAATTCGATGCAGGCTCTCACGTTTGCCTTTTTCTCATCCAGGGGAATACGTCCGGTCAGACGCCGGATACCGTCGATGTTCAGTTGTTGCTCTGCTAAAAGCTTGGTAGCGCCGGCAATCTGTTGCGCCGTAAGTTTTCTGCCCAATAGCGTCAGAATGTAGCGGTTCTTTCCTTGCAGGTTGACCCACGTTTCATACTCTTCGTCGCTGATAGGATAGAAGCGGATATTGATACCCAAGTCAGAAGCCTTGAAAAGCAATTCCTTCATGATATTTCCGGAATCCTGGTCGGAACATTTGAAAAGAATACCCAGTGACAAGGTGCTGTGAATGTCAGCTTGTCCGATGTCCATAATGTCTACCTGATATTTAGACAAGATGGCAGTTACCGATGCGGTCAGTCCCGGTCGGTCCACTCCGCTGATGCGGATTAATATCAATTCGGTTTTGTTTCCCATGGTTGTTTGCTTGCGTGTTTCTGGGCAAAAGTACAAATTATCTTCTATCCACGGGCATAAAAAGCACAAAAAAAGCCATTCCTGCATACCTGCAAGAATGGCTTTCCTTATTTTACAGGGGAAAATCAGATCATTTCCACACTTCGTTTTACAAAGTTGGTCAGGGCTTCACCCTTCAGCATGTTGTTTTGCAACAAGGCCAGGTCGATAAGCTGGTGAACCACTTTGTTGCCGGTGGCATAACCGTTCAGAATGTTTTCCTTTTCAGTCTTTTGCGCTTCAATCTTCTTTTCTACATCGTTCAGTTCGTCTTTTTCGGCAGTCGGGATTTCTTCATCCTTCTTTCCTTCCTGCGCTTTCTGGAGCTCGTTACGACGGAGTGTCAGCATGGCGATTTCAGACTCTACCGGTACGAGTTTTTCCGCACAAGCCGTTTCGGCATCGCTCAATACCTGCTTAATCAGGCGGTGGTCGCTGTTCAATACCAGATTGAACATGTCGGGCATTTCACCATAGAAACTCATACCCGGCTGGATGCTGGCCATGTCTTTCATACGGCGCATGTATTCGGCCTGTGTGATGACAATCGGCGCATTGTTTTCGCCCAGTGCGTGTGCTTCTACGTGGAATTCCGTTTTCTTTACCTTCGGCATCTGTCCCTTGAACAGAGAACTGAGCACTTCCTGCTTGTCGTGAGGAAGTTCTTCGCCCTTTTGGTCTTCCTTCACAATCAGGCGGTCTACGATGTCGCTATCCACACGGGTGAAGTGACTCTTTTCGAACTTCTGTTCCAGCATGTTGATCATCGGTACGTCCAGCTGGCCGTCCATGAGCAATACGTTGTAGCCTTTGTTCTTGGCCGCATCGATGTAAGTGTACTGTTCGTCCAAGTTGTTGGCGTAGAGGTAAATCAGGCTACCGTTCTTGTCGGTCTGATTATCCTTAATCAATGTCTGGTATTCTTCGAAGGTGTAATACTTGTTGTCTGTATCCTTGAACAAAGCAAACTTGGAAGCCTTTTCATAGAAATCTTCCTGAGTCAGCATTCCGTAGTTGATGAAAATCTTCAGGTCGTCCCATTTTTCTTCAAATTCCTTCCGGTCGTTCTTGAAGATTGTCTGCAGGCGGTCGGCCACTTTCTTCGTGATGTAGGTTGAAATCTTCTTCACGTTCGAATCGCTCTGCAAGTAAGAGCGAGATACGTTCAACGGAATGTCCGGAGAGTCGATCACTCCGTGCAGCAGGGTCAGGAAGTCGGGTACGATACCTTCCACCGAGTCAGTCACGAACACCTGGTTGCAGTAGAACTGAATCTTGTTGCGCTGCAGGTCGATGTTGCTCTTGATTTTCGGGAAGTAGAGCACGCCTGTCAGGTTGAACGGATAGTCTACATTCAGGTGAATCCAGAACAACGGTTCGTCGGCCATCGGATACAGGTCGCGGTAGAATTTCTTGTAATCCTCTTCCTTCAAGTCCGACGGTTTCTTGGTCCAGATAGGACAAGTGTCGTTAATCAGGTTGTCTTCATCTGTTTCTACCTGCTTGCCGTCTTTCCATTCTTTCTTTTTGCCAAAGGCTACCGGTACAGCCAGGAAGTGACAATACTTGGTGAGCAAGCCCTGCAAGCGAGATTCTTCCAGGAATTCCTTGCAATCTTCATCCACGTGCAGGATGATGTCGGTTCCACGGTCGCTACGTTCTGTTTCTTCAAGGGTAAACTCAGGACTTCCATCGCAGCTCCATTTCACAGCCTTGGCACCTTCCTTATAAGAAAGAGTTACGATGTCTACCGTCTTGGCTACCATGAAGGCTGAGTAGAATCCCAGACCGAAGTGACCGATGATGGCATTGGCATCGTCCTTGTATTTTTCCAGGAAGTCATTTGCTCCTGAGAAGGCAATCTGGTTGATGTACTTGTCAATTTCTTCGGCCGTCATACCCAGACCACGGTCGCTGATGGTGATGGTACCGTTTTCCTTGTCCACCTTTACACGTACCGTCAAATCGCCCAGCTCACCTTTAAAATCGCCCGTAGCGGCCAGCGTCTTCAATTTCTGAGTTGCATCCACCGCATTGGAAACCAATTCACGGAGGAAAATTTCATGGTCGCTATACAAGAACTTCTTTATGATGGGGAATATGTTTTCTGTTGTAACCCCGATATTACCTTTTTGCATATCTCTTTGTTTTTTATGATTGTTCGAATAAAATTTTTTCCAGTCCTTACACAAAAAAAATGCCAGATACGTTTGTACCTGACATTTTGTCTGTATGCCGAAATTCTGTCAGAATTCCGTTATGCTTTTTCTACTTTCACTTCCACTCCGTCACCTTGGACGTTCATGTACACATGCAAGGTATCGCCCGCCTGCGGTTCTTCGTTGATAATCAGCTCTACTAGTCCGTCTTCCAGATGGTTCTGGATAGAACGTTTCAACGGGCGGGCACCGAACTGTACGTCGTAGCCCTTTTCTGCCACGAAACGCTTAGCTTCTTGGTCGAGCAGGAGATGGTAACCACAACCTTCGATACGCTTGTAGAGTCCCGCCAGCTCGATGTCGATGATTTTCTCCAGTGAAGCAATATCCAGCTGGTCGAAGGTCACGATTTCATCCAGACGGTTGATGAACTCAGGAGCAAACGATTTGTTCAAGGCCTTGCGAATCACGCTGTTGGCATGCTCTTTTTCGTTTTCTCCGGTCTGTGCCGTGAAGCCGATGCCCTTGCCGAATTCCTTCAGCTGGCGCGTACCGATGTTGGACGTCATGATGATAATGGTATTCTTGAAATCCACGGTCCGTCCCAGGCTATCCGTCAACCGGCCCTCGTCCATCACCTGCAACAACATGTTGAACACGTCGGAATGAGCCTTCTCGATTTCATCCAGCAGTACGATAGAGTAGGGATGACGGCGCACCTTCTCTGTCAGTTGTCCGCCTTCTTCGTAGCCCACGTATCCCGGAGGAGCTCCAACCAGACGTGACACGGTGAATTTCTCCATGTATTCGCTCATGTCGATACGGATAATGGCATCGGTGGTGCCGAACATGTTCTTGGCCAGCTCTTTTGCCAGGTGCGTCTTTCCTACACCTGTCGGTCCTAAGAAAAGGAACGTACCGATAGGCTTGTTCGGGTCCTTCAGTCCTACACGGCTCCGCTGGATACTTCTTACCAGTGTCTCTACCGCTTTGTCTTGTCCGATGACCTTCGAGAGCAATGCCTGTTTCATCCCCTTCAACCGTACGCCTTCCGCTTGCGCCATGCGTTGTACGGGCACACCCGAAATCATGGAAACCACTTCTTCTATCTGCGGTGCATCCACCGTTTCCCGGTTGTCCTTCAACTTCTCTTTCCATTCATTTTTCAGGCGTTCCAATTGTTCCGTGTACTGGTTCTCACGGTCACGGAAGCTGGCGGCCAACTCGAAGTTCTGCAAACGAATAGCTTCATTCTTATGCTGTTGCGCTTCCTTAATCAATCGTTCCTGCTCCTCAATTTCCCGAGGTACGGAGATGTGGGTGAGGTGGATGCGAGAACCCGCTTCGTCCATGGCATCGATGGCCTTGTCGGGGAAGTAGCGGTCGGTCACATAACGGTCGGTCAGGCGTACGCAAGCCTCCAGCGCCTCGTCCGTGTAAGTCACGTTATGATGCTCCTCGTATTTATCCTTGATGTTCCGGAGAATCTGCAAAGTCTCTTCCGGTGAGGTCGGTTCCACCAGCACCTTTTGGAAGCGGCGTTCCAGTGCCCCGTCTTTTTCGATATTCTTGCGGTACTCATCGAGGGTGGTGGCTCCGATGCATTGGATTTCTCCACGTGCCAGTGCCGGCTTCAACATGTTGGCCGCATCCATGGAACCAGCTGCCGAGCCGGCTCCCACGATGGTATGTATCTCATCAATGAACAGAATGACATCAGGATGTTTCTTTACTTCTGTCAGAATGGCACGAATGCGTTCTTCAAATTGTCCTCGATATTTGGTTCCAGCTACTACCGCCGTCATGTCGAGCGAAACGATGCGCTTGCCGAACAAGGCACGCGAAACTCGCTTCTCCACGATGCGGAGTGCCAGACCTTCGGCGATGGCCGATTTTCCCACGCCCGGCTCACCAATCAGAATCGGATTGTTCTTCTTGCGGCGGCTCAGAATCTGTGCGATACGCTCAATTTCTTTCTCACGGCCTACCACGGGGTCGAGTTTTCCACCTTCGGCTGCCTTGGTCAGGTCGATGCCGTAATTGTCGAGGTAGGGGGTGCCTCCCTCTGCTTGTTTCTGTTCGGTCTGCGTGGTCTGGCGGTTAGCGGAAGAGCCGAAGCCATCGTTGCTCTTGTCTGCGTTTCCGCGGCGTCCGATACCTTCCTCTTCTTCGTCGTCATTGAAATCCAGTCCGTCAAAAGGAGCTTCCTCCTGCTTCAGGCGGTCTATTATTTTTTCGTAAGTTACGTCGTTCTTATCCAATATCTTATATGCGTTATTCTGGTTGTCTCTCATAATGGCTAATAAAATATGAGGGGTGTCTACTTTCTCGTTATTCATCAGCTTGGCTTCCAGCTTGCTTAGTGTCAGAATCTTGGATGCCTCCTCGCTGAATGTGATGTCTTGTGAATAGTTTTCCTGTATGGATTTCTCCCGTAATTGTATTTCCAGTTCGTTCTTGATACCTTTCAAGTCCAGGTAGAACGATTTCAATATTTCGGCGGCTTTACACTCTCCATCGCGCAAGATGCCCAATAGCAGATGTTCCGGTTCGATATGGTCGTTCTGAAGGCGGTTGGCCTCCTCTTTCCCGTAAACGACGATATCGGACACTTGTTGTGTAAATTCGTTGCTCATCAAATTCATATCTTCTCCAATCGTTTATATTCAAAATAGGCTTGCAAATATACATTATTATAAAGACTCTTCATCAAGTCTTTCTTTCTATTTAACAAAATGCGTGCCACATTTCCTGTAAGTATCTCCAAATGCAGTCTTATACGTATTTTTTGGTGGAAAAGTTTTTGTATATCCGCTAAAAGTCGTACTTTAGCATGGTTTTTCACAAGCCTTGAAAGGAAGTATAATTAATAATGTATTAAATGCAAGAACAAGACAGAATTATAAAAATCAACATCGAAGAGGAAATGAAGTCGTCGTACATTGATTACTCCATGTCAGTAATCGTGGCACGCGCCCTCCCTGATGTAAGAGACGGATTCAAGCCCGTTCACCGCCGTATCCTTTACGGAATGATGGAACTGGGAAATACATCCGACAAACCGTATAAAAAAGCAGCCAGAATCGTAGGTGAAGTATTGGGTAAGTATCACCCTCACGGCGACTCTTCTGTTTACGGCGCTCTGGTGCGTATGGGACAGGACTGGGCGATGCGTTATCCGCTGGTCGACGGTCAGGGTAACTTCGGTTCTATCGACGGAGATAGTGCTGCCGCCATGCGATATACGGAGGCTCGTCTGAAGAAGATTGGTGAGGAGATGATGCAGGACCTTTACAAGGAGACCGTAGACTTTACCAACAACTTCGACGATACGTTGCAGGAACCTACCGTTATGCCGACCCGTATCCCGAACCTGCTGGTGAACGGTGCTTCGGGTATCGCCGTAGGTATGGCTACCAATATGCCTACACACAACCTGCGTGAAGTCATTGACGCTTGCGTGGCATACATCGATAACAATGAAATCGACGTAGACGGCTTGATGCAGTACATTAAGGCGCCTGACTTCCCGACCGGAGGATATATTTATGGTATCAGCGGTGTGCGCGATGCCTACGAAACCGGACGCGGACGTGTGGTAATGCGTGCCAAGGCCGAAATCGAATCGCATCCTACACACGACAAGATTGTTGTGACTGAGATTCCGTACGGTGTGAACAAGGCTGAGTTGATCAAGAGCATTGCTGATTTGTCAAACGACAAGAAAATCGAAGGCATTTCAAATGTGAACGACGAAACCGACCGCGAAGGTATGCGTATCGTCATCGACATCAAGCGTGACGCCAACGCCAGCGTAGTGCTCAACAAACTTTACAAGATGACCATGCTTCAGACTTCTTTCGGCGTGAACAACGTGGCCCTGGTTCATGGCCGTCCGCGTCTGCTCAACCTGAAGGAACTGACCAAATATTTCGTGGAACACCGTCACGAGGTGGTAATCCGTCGTACACGTTACGACTTGCGCAAGGCCAAGGAACGTGCGCACATCCTGGAAGGATTGATTATCGCTTCAGACAACATTGACGAGGTAATCCGCATTATCCGTGCCGCCAAGACTCCAAACGAAGCTATCACGAACTTGATGGCCCGCTTCAACCTGAGCGAAATCCAGGCACGTGCTATCGTAGAAATGCGCTTGCGCCAGCTCACCGGACTGATGCAGGATCAGCTCCATGCCGAATACGAAGACCTGATGAAGCAAATCGCTTACTTCGAAGAAATTCTGAGCAACGAGGAACTTTGCAAGAAGGTCATCAAGGACGAGTTGCTTGAAGTGAAAGAAAAATACGGTGACAACCGTCGTTCGGAAATCGTATATGCTTCGGAAGAGTTCAATCCGGAAGATTTCTATGCCGATGATGAAATGGTCATCACTATCTCGCACATGGGATACATCAAGCGTACACCGCTTTCTGAGTTCCGTGCGCAGAACCGTGGCGGCGTAGGCTCGAAGGGAAGTGAAACCCGTAATGAAGACTTCATCGAACATATCTATCCGGCTACTATGCACAACACGCTTCTGTTCTTCACGCAGAAGGGTAAGTGCTACTGGCTCAAGGTATATGAAATTCCGGAAGGCAACAAGACTTCGAAGGGACGTGCCATCCAGAACCTACTGAACATTGAGGCAGACGATGTGGTAACGGCTTACCTGCGTGTGAAGAATCTGAACGACACGGAATTCATCAATAGTCACTATGTACTCTTCTGTACGAAGAACGGTGTCATCAAGAAGACGTTGCTCGAACAGTATTCTCGTCCGCGTCAGAATGGTGTGAACGCCATCACCATCCGCGAAGACGATCGTGTGATTGAAGTACGTATGACCAACGGAAACAATGAAATCGTGATTGCCAACCGTAACGGTCGTGCCATCCGTTTCCATGAAAGCGCGGTGCGTGAAATGGGACGTACGGCTACCGGTGTACGCGGTATCACACTCGATGAGGACGGTCAGGATGAAGTAATCGGAATGATTTGTATCAAAGACCCTGAAACAGAAACCATCATGGTGGTATCTGAAAACGGTTACGGTAAGCGTTCGGACATTGAAGACTACCGTAAGACTAACCGTGGTGGAAAGGGTGTGAAGACACTGAACATTACGGATAAGACCGGAAGCTTGGTAGCTATCAAGTCTGTAACCGATGAAAACGACCTGATGATTATCAACAAGTCGGGTATCACTATCCGTTTGAAGGTAGCCGATGTGCGCATCATGGGACGTGCTACACAGGGTGTGCGCCTGATTGACCTTGAAAAGCGCAACGACCAGATTGGTTCCGTATGTAAGGTAGCTTCTGAAAACGAAGAAGAGGAAGTGCAGGACGAAGCAACTCCGGCAACGGACATCCAGCCCGCCGACGGAGAAACCATTCAGCCCGCTACGGACGAACCGAATGAATAATCCGGACAAAAACTAACTTGAATATTTGTATTACTAAATTTAAACCTTATGAAAAAAGTATTATTCTCAGCTGCTTTGTTCTTTACCGCATGCGCTGTTTCTGCTCAGGAAAGCGTGGTAAAGGAAGCTAAATCTGCCAAGAGCGATCCTGTGAAGGCAGCACAAATCATCGAACCTGCTTTGACAGATCCTTCTACTGCCAATGATCCTGAAACATGGAAGCTGGCTGGTGATTTCCAGAAGTCTATCTATGACGATGAAAACATGAAATTGTATTTGCCGGGTGGTCAGGCTGATACCGCTAAATTGTATAACAGCTTGGCTAAAATGTTCGAATATTACACAAAGTGTGACGAAGTAGAACAGGCTAAGGTAAAGAGCGGTGAACTGAAAAAACCGAAACTGAGAAAGAAACTGGCTAAGGCTCTGGTTACTGTACGTCCTCAGTTGACTAACGCCGGTTCTGACGCTTACAATGCAGGTAACTATGCCAACGCATTGAAATTCTTCGGTCTGTATGTAGACGCTCCGCAGAACCCGTTGTTCGCTGACGAAGATGCTGTGAAGAACGACACGCTGACTCCGTTGATTGCCAACTATGCTGCTCTTGCCGCTAATTCATTGAAAGACAATGCAGCCGTAATTAAATACGCTACTATCGGTAAGGAACACAAAGAAGAAGGTTACCGTTCACTGATGTGCTTGGCAGAAGCTTACGGAAAAGGTGAAACTCCTGATTCGGCAAAATGGTTGACTACTATCCAGGAAGGTGTAGAAAAATTCCCGTCACAGGAATACTTCATCGGTAACCTGATGGACTATTACATTCAGAAAGGTAAGATTGACGAAGGTCTGGCTCAGATGGATGCCGTATTGGCTAAGAATTCTACTCCGTACTTCATGTACGTGAAGGGTGTACTTCAGTATGAAAAGAAAGACTACGAAGGTGCGATCGCTACATTCAACCAGATTATTGCAGAAGGTAAGGATTTCGTAGCTGAAGCTTATTCTAAGATTGGTGACTGCTCATTCTTCCCGGCTCAGGAAATCGTAGAAGAAAACTCTAAGCTTTCTATGGACGATCCGAAGTATGCAGCTAACGAAGCTAAGATTAAGGAACTGTACGAAAAAGCACTTCCTTTCTATGAAAAAGCAAAAGAAGCTAAACCAGACAACCGTCAGTTGTGGGGCCAGTACTTGCTGAACATCTACTGGAAGCTTGACAAGGAAAAATACAACGCTCTTGAAAAAGAACTGGGTTACTAATATATAATAAGGTGTACAGACTGCCCGTCTGAGACGAGTGGTTTGTAGACTTTTGATACCCTGAAAAGACTCCTTTGTGTTTTGGATGAAACGCCTTGACGTTTTGCTCAAAACGCAAAGGAGTTTTTCTTTAAACGCCTTTGCGTTTGTTTTCAAATGCACTTGTGTTTTTGAGGATAGATTTTTGGCTTTAGAAATGTGCCGGAAACTATAATAGATTGAGAAAATCATATCTCTTAATCCGTTGAATAGTAGGATGAAAGCAACGGGATTAGCTTTTTATTCGTATCTTTGCGATATATTCGATTTTTCCCATTAGGGATAGAGTTCATTTATTACGTGCATGGAACTCTACTAGAAAGAGAATCTCTGTATCGCTAAAACTAAAAAATAAGATGACAGCAGAACCTACAACCTCACGCCATAACCCCATGAAAGTCATATTCAATTACTAGAATGTGTTCTTCAGCTTTTTTTATGATGATGCTGATGCGTGCGTGTACCGTTCCAGAGAATACGCCATGAACTATGTCTTGTCGGGCGAGATGGTGCTCGACGACGGGCACCGGCAGATATACGTGGGAAAGGAGAGTGTGTGTTCATTCCGCGCGACCATCGTGTGACCATGTACAAGAAAGCCTCGGGCGGGGAGCTGTATTGCGGGATTTATATGTGCTTTACCCGTTCCTTCCTTCGGGAGATGTACGGAAAGTATGCCCGCCACACGGACAAGGCAGAACCCGTGGAGAAGTTCGTGCCCAGCGTGATGAAACTCCCTCCTTCGGCTGAGATTGAGAGCCTGTTTGCTTCGATGACTCCTTACTTCAATCCGGAAGTGAAACCGCAGGACGACGTGATGCAACTGAAGTTGCAGGAAGGATTGCTGGCCCTGCTTCATACCGACAAGCGCTTCATGACCGCGTTGTTCGACTTCAGCACACCGTGGAAGATGGACATTCTTGACTTCATGAACGAGAACTATATGTACGAGTTCACCTTAGAGGAGCTGGCGCATTACACGGGACGTAGCCTGGCCACCTTCAAGCGCGACTTCAAGAAGGTGAGCGAGCTGACACCCGAGAAATGGCTGATGCGCAAGCGCCTGGAAGTGGCCTATCACCTGCTGAAGGAAGAACGGCGGAAGGTGGTCGACGTCTATGCGGAGGTGGGCTTCAAGAACCCCTCGCACTTCTCTACGGCCTTCAAGAAACGCTACGGTATTCCGCCCACGGCATTGGGTGCCCCTTCGTGCATTTGAACTTTTCAGAAACGATATTTGAGCCTCACAGAAATGTCTCTGTGGGCATGCCCGAGGTAAGCTGGATCTTCTCTTCGTAGTAATCACGCAGCAGCTGGTCGAACTTCATGAGCATGTCCGAATTGACCAGCTTGCGGGTGATGAACTGGCGGTTGTAGAAACGCTGGCAGAAGTTCAGCATCAGTTCGATGTAGCCCACGAGGATGGCATCCTGAAGCGCATCGTGCTTTTTCTGTAGCTCATCTTTTATCTGGCGCATCAGCGACACGAGGATGTCGTGCTCCTCGTTGGTCATGTGCAGGGCTTCATTCACGCGGTAGTCAAAAAATGAATACTCCCTTATGTGCTTCTCCAGTGCCGTGCCCTGCAACAAATCGGGATGGAAGAGCAAGGCCCATCCCGTCAGGTTGACCACCTCGCCGTTATCTTCCTTTCCTCCTATCTGTCCGGGAGCCACACAAATGACGGTTCCTTCCTTGTAGTCGTATTTGCCGCAACCATAGGCCAGGTCGATGTTCGCCTCGTCGTGAAAGAAGATGCCATACACGCTATAGTTGTTCAGGCAATGGCGCACGGGAGACACTTCTGCATAGTCGATGACGCTAACCAGCGGATGCGTGTCCGTGTGTCCCACCCACTGGCTATAGTCGCCTACGTTCCTTATTTTCAAAATCTTGCTCATAACCATTCTTTTGTTTTCGTCGGGATGTCCCTTCACAAAAATACATTATCTCAGCCAATTGGCCGCACGTGAGCAGGTAAAATCCGTAAAAACGGTACGACCTTCCGTGGTATTGTTACGGCCTTCTGCCCGTGTCGGGGTAATTTTGCCGTATCAAGAAAACAAGAAAGATGGATAAAGCAATGGACATTCCCGCCAATTTATACGAGGATGAAGTGGTCTGCTTCATGGCAGACCGTTATCGCACGCCTACGGAAGAGTGATGCAATGTTTTTTAGTGCAGGAAGCCGAGGTTTCCGCGTCTGAAAAGGAAAGCTTCCCTTTCCGCCTGACGGATAACGAAATGGAAATATTACGAGGGTTGTTGAGCCGTAGTGGCTCGTAAAAATCAGATTATGGATAGAAGAGATTTTTCCCATGGTAGGCTACTATGGTGGACGGTATGAAAAGAAGGATATGATTGCCTTGATTCGTCGGGCTTATGATCAGGGAGTTACTTTTTTCGATACGGCAGAGGTGTATGGCCCTTACACCAGTGAAGAGTGGGTAGGCGAGGCACTTGCTGCTTTTCGTAATAAAGTAAAAATCGGTACGAAGTTTGGTTTCGGGGTGGAAGAGAAACAGCCTACGGCCTTGAATAGCTGTCCTGACCATATTCGTCGGGCAGTGGAAGGTTCATTGCGACGCTTGCATACGGATCACATAGACTTACTTTATCAGCACCGTGTAGACCCGAAGGTGCCGATGGAGGAGGTGGCAGACACGGTAAAGAAGCTGATGCAGGAAGGAAAAGTCTTGCACTGGGGATTGTCGGAAGCCAGTGCGCGTTCTATTCGTCGGGCACATGCCGTTTGTCCGCTTTCGGCCGTACAGAGCGAGTATGCCATCTGGTGGCGCGAACCGGAGACCAAAATATTTCCTACGCTGGAAGAACTGGGAATCGGTTTTGTACCTTATTGTCCGTTGGGACGGGCCTTTCTTACGGGAGTGATTCATGAAGAAAGTCGTTTTGAGAAACCTGACCGGCGGGCTACATTGCCACAATTCACTCCTGAAGCCTTGAAACATAATATGCCGCTTGTGTCACTTGTGCGTAAATGGGCAGAGCGAAAGAACATTACTCCTGCCCAGTTTGCCTTGGTGTGGATGCTTTCGCGTAAGTCATGGATTGCTCCCATCCCCGGCACAACGAATCCGAACCACCTCGATGATTTCCTGGGAGCAGCTCATGTGCGGCTTACGGCTTACGAGATGGAGGAATTTGACAAGGAGTATTCACAAATAGACCTTATGGGGCATCGTGCAGACCCGTTTACCGAGAGTCAGATTGATAAGTAACAGAAATAATAAGAATGCTATGTTAAAATTTATTCAGTATGTATGTTTGTTGTTCCTTGTGTGCTCCTGTAGCACGAGGAATGAAGAAAGTGTGATATTGCAAAATGAAACGGATATGGAAAAGAAAAATTTAGGTTCGGTACTGGCGCTTTATCCCAAACCGATGACGGTGGTTGGGGCGGTAGTCAATGGAAAAGTAAACTGGCTTGTAGTGGGACATACCGGAATTATTGGGCATGACCGTATTCTTCTGAGTATGAGTAAACATCATTATACCAATCAGGGAATAAGGAGGTCAAAGAAATTGTCTGTAAACCTTGTGAGCCGTGAAATGTTGCCTGCGGCTGATTATGTGGGAAGTGTAAGTGGAAATTCGGTGGATAAATCGACGGTGTTTGACTATCATTTTGGAGAGAATGGTACTCCAGTTATTGACAAATCACCATTAACCATGGAATGTGATGTGGTGGATATTTATGAAACCGAGGGATTTGACAATTTTATTTGTTCCATAGCTAATACCTATGCAGCTCCAGAAGTGCTCGGTCAAGACGGGAAACTGGATTATACCCGATTGAAACCAGTGTTGTTTGAGTTTCCGACGTACTCGTATCTTGCTACGGGAGAAATAATCGGCAAGTGTTTGAACTTAGACAAGAAGCCCGGCATGTGTGCCAAACTTCCGATGTCGCCCGATGGCATTGTGAGGTTATCGAAAATAGAAGTGTATCCGGAGTTTATAAAGGAATATATGCAATATGCGGTGGAAGTGGGTGAGATTTCGTTACGCACTGAACCGGGAGTATTGACCATGTATGCCGTTGCCGAAAAGGAAGTAAGCATTCTATTTTCCGCCATGACAATTTTATCGGCTGTTTTTCAGCCGATAAAATAAAAATGTCCGCAAGAAAATATTTTTGTTTTAACATTCCGATTGATAAAAACATGGCAGAAGGGCTTTTTTGTCGCAGTCCTTACCATGAAGAATACATTCAAACAAGTGCTTCAGGTAATCCTGAGGATCTATGTCATTAAGCTTGCAGCTTTCTATCAGAGAAAAGATGAATGCCGAGTTTCCTGCTGCATCCTCACTGCCTATGTTCATACAGTTCTTGAGCAGCAGCTTTACAGGTTTCATCCTTTGCTCACAGAGGTTGTTCGATATTTCCGCCGCACCGTCCTTGAGGATATTTTTCAGGGATTTCCACTGGTTTATCGTATAGTTCACAGCCTTTCTCATCAGTTCGTTTGCCATGAGTTTGGTATCCTGCATCATCATGACCACCTTATGATGGATACGTTCAAGAATAGGTCTCGTAAGCTTAAGTCTTTTTTTCCTTAATCTGCTCACCGCTGAGTTTCATTGTGCGGAACAAGTCTTCATTTCTGAACATATCACCGATAGGGTCTATTATATCCATCGCAGTTCTGTCTGATGGCAAGGCATCTACCCACAGCCTCCTGCAGTGTGTCCGGCATCCTATATGAAGCACCTTTTGAGTCTTCTCCGTCGAACATCCTGTAAACCGTATATCCGTCTGTAGATACAGATCCCATAAAATGTTCAAGGAAGGTCTTTGCTACATCAGAGGCTCTGCTGCCGTTATTGTAATGATAGTAAACCAACCTGACATGCTTTGCAAAAAAAGCCCATAAATACTTTCTCCTGTAAGCCTTGCCTTCCGGTGTTTCAACTCCGACAAGTTCGGTAGTCTCATCAACCATAAGGTATTTTGCCTGTTGTACAAACTCCTTGAAGACATCTTCCATAAACTCCCTAAGCCTGGAGATTCCGTTATGGATATAGCCGTTCAGCGTGGTATTGCTTATGTGGATGCCTTCTCTTGCAAGCAGTCTTATCTGTCTGTTCTCAGGCATACTGAAGTCATATTTCAGACAAAGCAGACGGGCAAGCAAATCAGGGGAAAAGATTCCTCCAAGGTTTTTCAAGGGATGCTCCATCGTGTTAGTGAAAGTGCCGTCTGCAAGCTTTACCCTTGACACCTTGTACACATGCTCCACGTTATGAGCACGCACATGTTCTATAAACCTGTATTCCCACACATCAGCCATTCCGTTACGCTTCATAAGCCTTGCACCATCCGGGAGTTGGTAATAGTCTTCTATTTCATGAACAATTACCTTATCCACCTTCAGCCTGGTCTTTGCTGCACGGGGAGCAGTTTCCTTTTTCCTTGAAAGCCTGCAGTTCTGTGCAGATACGTTACCGGAAGAGGTATTGCTGCCGGTACCGTTACCATCGGTCTTATTATCATCATCACCTTTCTTGCCAGAACCGTCGTACTCGGACTTCTCCATTGCAGACTTGTCAATGTTACGGTTGTTCAGCAGCCTTCTTTGCTCTGAGGTACGGCCGAAACGGTGTTTCCTGCTGCCCTCAAGCTGAAGCCTGAGATTGGATATCTCATTTGCCAGCATCATGTTCACCTCGTCTTTTTTGCCTCAAGCTGCTTTCTCATAAGTTCCATCTCTTTCCTGTAATGTTCAACCGTACTCGATTGCTTTTCGAGGGATTCTTTGAGGTCATTGATTGTATCAACCAGAGCCTTGGAGTTCTCTTTGTTTGATTCTTCAATAGCCTTAAGCCTCGCAATCAGTTCGTTTACCTGTTTGCGAAGTCCTGCCTTTTCCTCATTAGCCAGACCCAGCTGGCAGCAAAGTAACTCGTATGCCCTTTCATCAATCATGATATAAAGGTACGAAAAATCAGGCAGTTACGCAAACTTTTTATCGTTTATTTTTGTGTCATTTTATTGATAATCAATGTATTAATATTAATCTTTCGGACTAACGTACATCTTGTCAACTACTATACTTTCAGTAAGATAGGCCATGTCCGACCATTGTATCCGGTAGCATTTGGAGACTTCATCAAACACAGGTTTCTTGAATCTCCCCATGACAGGACGTTTCTCGTAAAGCACATAAAAACCGCGTTCGTAATGAAGTATCTTAACGACCTTCCGGTTCCTGGACATGAACATATATACATTGGATGCATCGCTCGGGTCAAGTGACATCTCTTCCCTTATACTCTCACACAGACGGAAGATTCCTTTCCGCAAATCCACATTACCGTTAAACAGGTAATAGTTCAGGTTAGCACTCAGTCCAAGCATATCATCCTATCATTTTATTAAGCAACAGGCTCAAGTCAAGAACTGTGGTGTTTCTCAGGAACAGTGTGGCACCTGATGTCAATTGCAGCTTAACCCATCTTATAGGAGATTCACCTTCAGGTTGTTTCACCTCCAACTTTACGGTTGGACTGTTGCAAGGCTTGCCGGTTATCCGGACTTTGGCAACCTTGGGTTGCTCAACCTGAACTGTCTTGCCTAACTTTTCGCTCCATAGCTGATGACGCTGCCAGTTCATGAACTTGTCGTAATTTACTCCATAATCCGCACAGAACTCACGAAGATCCTTGGTCTCACTGCATAACTGATAGAGGTCATATACCTCCTGGTAGTTTACTTTTTCTTTTGCCATAATCATTGTTGTTTAAGGGTTACGGCGCAAAGGTAGGTTTAGGGAACATGCGTGTCAAGGCGGAAAATAGAATGGTTACGAAAAGGAAAATCCGTGTAAGGTTACGATTCTTGAAACCTATGCAAGTGAGCAGGCTTATAAGTCACATATTGCGTCGGAGCATTTTCAGAAATATAAACAAGGAACAAAGCACATGATTAAAACGTTGGTCTTATCGGATCAGACTCCTCTTAATCCGCAGAGTCAGGTAAATAATTTCATTCAATAGAAGCGATTGAATCGTTATAATACAGAATCTCCTCACAAATCCATGCATCATGGTGATTTGTGAGGAGATTTTCTTTTTATTTCGGTGCCTTGCGGTAGAGATAAATCGCGATAAACAGATATAGAATGTTCGGAATCCACACGGCCAGATTCGGATGCGCGTTTCCGTTGATGGCGAAGGTGGACGAGATGGTCTGGAACAGGATGTAGGAGAAACTCAGTCCGATACCGATTCCCAAGTGAAGTCCCATACCTCCTTTCCGTTTTTGTGACGAAAGCGAGAGCCCGATGACTGTCAGGATGAAGGCTGCAAACGAGGTGGCGATGCGCCGGTAGTATTCCACTTCGAACACCTTGATGTTGGCGAAGCCTCGTTGCTTCTGCTTGTCGATGTACTCCCGTAGCTGGGGACTGGTCATCGTTTCCTGCTGGCCGCGCGTGATGAGGAAGTCCTGCGGCTCCATGTTGATGATGGAGTCCATACGCTCTCCTCGGGTAATAGTCTCACGCATGCCCTTCATCTCACGAATCATGTAGTCCTTGATAATCCAGCGGTGCACGGTGGTAGTGTCGTACGTAATGCGGCGGGCCGTGAGGTGTGATACTAGCTTGTGGTCTTCAAACTTGTCGAGCGAGAAGCGGTAAGCCGTCTTGTTGTAGTCCTCGTAGCGCTCCATGTAGACAATTACACCCGTATCTACCTCCAGCTGGATATTGCGCACGTAGTCAGCCCGCTTCTTGTTCTTGTACACCTGCTCAAACTTCAGTCGGGTGACGCTTCCGGTAGGAATCACCTCGGTACTCAGCACGTAGGTGACCAGTGCGATGATGGCGGCCGAAATCATGTAGGGCACCATCAGGCGCTTGAAGCTCATTCCGGTGGAGAACATGGCGATAATCTCGGAGTTCTCTGCCAGCTTCGACGTGAAGAAAATCACGGCAATGAATACGAACAACGGACTGAAGAGGTTCGTGTAATAAGGAATGAAGTTCAGGTAATAGTCGAAGACAATAGCACTGATGGGCGCCTTGTTGTTGATGAAGTCGTCAATGTTTTCATTGATGTCGAACACCACGGCAATGGAGATAATCAGGGCGATGGCAAAAAAGTAGGTGCCCAGGAACTTCACGATGATGTACCTGTCCAGCCGTTTCAACCATTTCTTCTTGAACGGGTTTCCTTTTAAATTTTTCAGTTGTTCCTTTCCGGCTTGCAGGTAGGAACGGAACAACTGGAACACATTGTGTTTCATATTTATCGTCGTAAACTACAATTACAATCGGGTAGATAAACGTTTCACCATGGCCGGTTTCCAGGTAGAGAAGTCGCCGGCGATGATGTGCTTGCGGGCTTCACCTACGAGCCAGAGGTAGAAGGCCAGGTTGTGGATGGAGGCAATCTGCATGGCCAGTAGCTCCTGTGCGTGGAACAGGTGGCGCAGGTAGGCACGGCTGTACATCGTGTCTACGTAAGATGCTCCGTCAGCTTCAATGGGCGAGTAGTCGTTCTCCCATTTCTTGTTGCGCATGTTCATGATACCGTCTTTGGTAAAGAGCATGCCGTTTCGTCCGTTACGGGTCGGCATCACGCAATCGAACATATCCACACCGCGTTCGATGCCTTCCAGGATGTTGACCGGAGTACCTACACCCATCAGGTAGCGAGGTTTGTCCTTAGGCAGAATCTCGTTGACCACCTCAATCATCTCGTACATCTTCTCGGTAGGCTCACCCACGGCCAGTCCGCCGATGGCGTTACCGTCGGCATTCTTCGAGGCGATGTATTCGGCCGATTGGCGACGCAAGTCGGAATATACGCATCCCTGCACGATGGGGAAGAGCGACTGGTTGTAGCCGTACTTGGGCTCCGTTTCGTTGAAGCGGGCACAACATCTGTCCAGCCAGCGGTGAGTCAGCTCCATGGACTTCTTGGCATAGTTGTAGTCGGAAGTACCGGGAGCGCACTCGTCGAAGGCCATCATGATGTCGGCACCGATGGTACGCTCGATGTCCATCACCCGTTCGGGAGTGAACAAGTGCTTCGAGCCGTCGATGTGCGAGCGGAATTCCACGCCCTCTTCGCGTAACTTGCGGATGCCGGAAAGAGAGAATACCTGGAAGCCGCCGCTATCGGTCAGCATCGGACGGTCGAATCCGTTGAACTTATGGAGTCCGCCAGCTCCCTCGATGATGTCCAGTCCGGGGCGCAGGTAGAGGTGGTACGTGTTTCCCAGGATAATCTGAGCCTTGATGTCGTTCTTCAGTTCGTGAAGATGCACGCCTTTCACCGTACCCAGTGTGCCCACCGGCATGAAGATAGGGGTCTCAATCTGCCCGTGGTCTGTTGTAATCAGACCGGCACGGGCATTCGATTTGGGGTCCGTATATTGTAATTCAAATTTCATTGTGCAGGGTTTTCTTTGTTTTTATCTTCTTTGATGGTAAAGTCGATGGCATCGGCCACTTTCTCATCGGTCAGCGCCAGGCGGAGCACCTCCTTGATGTCCTTCACGTAGTGGAAAGTCATTCCGGTGAGGTACATCGGCTGGATTTCATTGATGTCCTTGCGGTTTTCCTCGCACAGGATGATGTCCTTGATGCCGGCACGTTTGGCCGCCAGGATTTTCTCACGGATACCGCCTACGGGAAGCACCTTTCCACGAAGGGTGATTTCACCTGTCATGGCCAGGTTGGCTTTCACCTTGCGCTGGGTAAGCGCAGAAGCCAATGAAGTAACCATGGTGATACCGGCAGAAGGTCCGTCTTTCGGAATAGCTCCTTCCGGCACGTGGATATGGATGTTCCACTTGTCGAAGATACCTTCGGGCAAATCCAGCAGGTGGCTATGTGCTTTCAGGTACTCCAGTGCCAGCATGGCCGATTCCTTCATTACCGAGCCCAGGTTACCGGTCAGGGTCAGTTGTCCCTTACCACGGCTCAGGCTGGTTTCTACGAACAGAATCTCACCGCCTACGGCCGTCCAGGCCAGTCCCGTCACTACGCCGGCATATTCGTTGCCCTGGTATTTGTCGCGGGAATATTCTTGTGCGCCGAGGAACTTTTCAATATCTTTCGGCTTCAGCTCATGTGTGTCGGTAAACTCATCGCTGGCAATTTCCAGTGCGATTTTACGCATCACCTTGCTGATTTTCTTTTCCAGCTCACGCACACCGCTTTCACGGGTATAGTTCTCGATGATGTATTCAATGGCCGCCTTGCTGAACTTTACGTGTTCCTTCTTCAGGCCGTTCTCCTCCATCTCTTTCGGGATGAGGTGACGGCGGGCGATTTCAATCTTCTCTTCGGTGATGTAACCGCTCACTTCAATCAGCTCCATACGGTCGAGCAACGGAGATGGGATGGTGCCCAGGTTGTTGGCCGTAGCGATGAACATGATGTTCGACAAGTCGTAGTCAATGTCAACGTAATTGTCGTGGAACGTGTTGTTCTGTTCCGGGTCGAGCACTTCCAGCATGGCTGAGCTTGGGTCACCATGGCTATCGCTGCTCAACTTATCAATCTCATCCAGAATGATGACCGGATTAGACGTTTCCGCTTTGATCAGGCTCTTGATGATACGTCCCGGCATGGCACCGATGTACGTCTTGCGGTGACCGCGGATTTCGGCTTCATCGTGCACGCCACCCAGCGACATACGTACGTATTTCCGTTTCAGGGCCGTGGCGATGGAACGTCCCAGAGAAGTCTTTCCTACTCCCGGAGGGCCGTAGAGACAGATAATCGGTGACTTCAGGTCACCTTTCAGCTTCAGTACGGCCAGATGCTCCAGAATACGTTCTTTCACCTTCTCCAGTCCGTAGTGCTCCTTGTCGAGTATCTTCTTGGCATTCGGAATGTCGATGACATCCTGTGTATACACACCCCACGGAAGTGAGAGCAATGTCTGAAGATAAGTCAGTTGCACGTTATAGTCGGGCGATTGCGGGTTGATACGTTCCAGTTTGGACAGCTCACGCTCGAAAGTCTCTTTTACTTCCGGTTTCCAGCGTTTCTTTTCTCCCTTCTTGCGCAGTTCGTCAATCTCGTCATCCTGTCCGTTGCCCAGCTCATCTTGAATGTTCTTGATTTGTTGCTGGAGGAAGTACTCACGTTGCTGGCGGTCGAGTTCCTCGCGCGTACGCATCTGGATGCTCTGTTTCAGGGTGGCCAGCTGGATGTATTTGTTCAGCAACTGGATAAGGCGGTACAATCGGTCTTTCAGGTTGTTCGTTTGAAGCAATTCGTACTTCTCGTTGATAGGGAAGGGGAAATTGCCGGAAATAAAGTTGACCAGCACCTCGTTGTTATCCAGGTTCTTCAAGGCGAAAGAAGTATCGGGCGAAATTTCATCGGACAGTTCAATTACCTTGGCACTCAACTCCTTGCAAGTGTCAATCAGTGTCTTGAATTCATCGGATTTCTCGTCCTTCATGTCCTCTTCAATCACTGAAACCTTACCCTTCAGGAAGGGACGGGTAGAAGTGATTTCCTCCAGTTGCACCTTCGGACCCGTAGCCTGAAGGATGGCCGTAATGGTTCCTCCCGGCATCTCAAACACCCGGAGCACCTTACCGATTACCGCAATGGGGAACAAATCCTTCTGCTTGGGCGAGTCTACCTCACTCACCTTCTGCGTGGTAATGATGATAGGCTCTTTGCTCTGAAGTGCCTGGTTGACTAATTTCAATGTGGGTTGCCGGCCTACGCTGACGGGCATGACAATAGAGGGAAATATCATAAGGTTGCGCAGGGGCATGACGGGCAGTTCTCCCGTGAGGTCATCCGTTGCATTGTCCACCGGAAGCGTTTCAATTTCTGCCATCATCGGAATGTCATTACCTTCTGCACTTACCAGAATCTCGTTGTTTTTTGTCTTTTTTACCATACTTGTTTTCTCTTCTGAATTAAGAAGCTTTTTTATTACTCAAAAACGGCACAAAGTTAATCATTCCGCATGTAATTTGGAAACTATTTATGTCAAATACCTCTTTTATTATGTGAAATAATGGCAGGCTGAAGCGTTTTCTGGGTAGATTTCACTAATTTTGGCGTAAAATTTTAGAAGGAAGTTATGCCAAATCCATATTTTCAATTCAAGCAATTTGTAGTTTTTCATGATAAGTGTGCCATGAAGGTCGGCACTGACGGGGTGCTGGTCGGCGCATGGGCGCAAGTGGACGGGGCAGGGAGGATGCTTGACATTGGTACCGGAAGCGGACTGATTGCTCTGATGCTGGCCCAGCGGAATCCGGATGCCTTTGTAACCGCCGTCGATATTGACGAAGCGGCCGTGGAGCAGGCTCGTGAAAACGTGGCCCGTACGCCCTGGTCTGACCGGATGGAGGTGGAACGGCTTGATATCCGGAAGGCACCGGAAGAATGGAACGGATGTTTTGACGCCATCGTGTCGAATCCTCCGTACTTTGTGGAGTCCGTGAAATGCCCTCAGGCGCAGAGGAACATGGCACGGCATACCGATGAACTGGACTTTGACGCCTTGTTGTCGAAAGTATCGGTTTTGTTGTCCGAAAAAGGTAGCTTTTCGGTGGTGCTTCCGGCTACGGCCTCGGCCGATTTTGTGGCCTTAGCCCTCGGAAAAGGCTTGCATCTTTCACGCCAGACCTGGGTACATCCCCGTCAGGAATTGCCCGCCAAGCGTGTGCTGATGGCGTTCGTGAAGCATCCTTGTGCACAGACGGAAATCACGCACCTTTCCATCGAGACGGAACGTCATGTCTATACACCGGAGTTTAGTGAACTGGCCAGAGATTTCTATCTGGCCTTGTAAGATGAAATGATTATTTCTTCGACAAGCGTCTCAGGATGTGATGGTTCAGCATCAGGAGTTGCTTGTGTTTCTGGGCAATGGCCGAAGTGATGGGACGTCGGCCGATAAAGTCGGTAAAGTGCTGGAGAATGTTCAGCGGGGGAGAAGGCATTTGCTTGGGACGTATCGGTGCGATGACGTGTAGCCCTTGGTGAATGATTTCCACCTTCAGGTCTTTTCCGCCCATCATCGGGTCTCCGTCAAAATGGAGCACTCCCTCCTGCGCACGGTGTATGATGATGCTCTTGTCCTTCATCGTTTTAATACGGCTGTTCTGGTCGAGTGTCCGGTTGAACAACTGGAAAGAAAGAGAAGGCACATCCAGCACAGTAAACGGCTCCAGTACCGTGATATCCATCATACCGTCGGTCAGCGAGGCTTGCGGGGCGATGTAGGCATTGTTGCCATATTGCGATGCATTGGCACAGGCTATCAGGAATGCTTTGTAGCGGACGGTACCCGTAGAGTTCTCTATTTCGTACGTTTCCGGTTCATACGTCAGACTTTCGTGCAGTGTATTTTCCAGATAGGTCAGCAGACCTCTTTTCCCGGAATCGGCAAATTTCAGGCTCACGAAGGCATCGAATCCCACTCCGCATGTACAGAAGAAGGGGTGATTGTCAATGATACCGTAGTCTATTGTCTTCACATTTCCGGCATTGAGTACATTGATGGCTCCCTTTGGTTCCATAGGGATATGAAGATGACGTGCCAGTCCGTTGCCCGATCCGCATGGAATAATTCCCATCGCAGTATTGGTATGGATAAGCGCCCGTCCTATCTCATTGATGGTACCGTCTCCGCCGATGGCCACTACAATGTCCGTATGTTCAGCGGCGGCTTGTGCGGCTATCTCGGAAGCATGACCTGCATATTCCGTTTTCTGGATAGAATAGTCATATATAGAATGGTCCAGTTCTTTTTCAATAAGTCGTAGGATGAATTCCTTTCCGTGAGTGCCGGATATGGGGTTTACCACAAAGGTGATTCGCTTTTTTGTCTCCATAAACCTGTTTCCTTAAAATTTGGGAGTACAAAAATAATATTATCTTTCATAGTTTAGGGCAAATTGCCCCTATAATTGATACTCTTGTTATTTTTTTCAGGGATTCGTATCGGATTTTTGAGTTTTTTGTATCTTTGCACGTTCTTAATGAAAATGATGTAACGAAACGGTTGCACAAGTAATGAAGTTTAATGTAAGCTGGGATGCTTACCAGATATTAGAATATGGGATTATTACAAGAAAAATTAAGTAAATTCAGAGTACCTCAGATGTACATGGAAAGAGGTGTCTATCCGTACTTTCGTGAAATAGACAGTGCCCAGGATACAGAGGTAATGATGGACGGAAAGAAAGTATTGATGTTCGGCTCAAATTCCTATATGGGTCTGACTCATGATCAGAGAATCATCGACGCGGCTATTGCTGCTACTCGTAAATATGGTACAGGATGCGCGGGTTCTCGTCTGTTGAATGGAACGCTGGATATTCATGTAGAACTTGAAAAAGAACTTGCAGAATTCGTCGGTAAAGATGAAGCACTGTGTTTCTCTACCGGATTTACGGTTAATGAAGGTGTGATTCCTCAGTTGGCCGGACGTGGCGATTACATCATTTGTGATGACCGTGACCATGCTTCTATCGTGGACGGACGTCGTCTTTCTTTTGCTACCCAGCTGAAGTATAAACACAACGACATGGATGCCCTGGAAAAAGAGCTCCAGAAGTGTGAACCGGATGCTATCAAACTGATTGTGGTGGATAGCGTGTTCTCTATGGAAGGTGATTTGGCCAACTTACCGGAAATCGTCCGCCTGAAGAAGAAATACAATGCCAGCATCTACGTGGATGAAGCACATGGTCTGGGTGTATTCGGAAGACAGGGACGAGGCGTGTGCGACCATTTCGGCGTAACGGAAGACATCGACCTGATTATGGGTACATTCAGTAAATCACTCGCTTCTATCGGTGGTTTCGTGGCAGGTGACAAGGACGTAATCAACTGGTTGCGCCACAATGCCCGCTCTTATATATTCCAGGCAAGTAACACGCCGGCTGCTACGGCTGCGGCTAGAGAAGCCATCCACATTTTCAAGACAGAACCGGAACGTCAGCAGCGTTTGTGGGAAATCACGAACTACTCTCTGAAGCGTTTCCGTGAATCCGGCTTTGAAATCGGTGAAACAGAAAGTCCGATTATCCCTCTGTACGTACGCGACACGGACAAGACTTTCGAAGTAACCAAGCTGGCCTTCGACGAAGGAGTGTTCATCAATCCGGTAATTCCTCCAGCTTGTGCTCCTCAGGATACATTGGTACGTTTCGCATTGATGGCTACTCACACCAAAGAACAAGTGGACTTCGCTATTGAAAAATTGATTAAGTGTTTCAAACAGTTGGATATACTTAAATAATCACATTTTTACATTGACCTTTTTAAGGAATTGAAAGGAGGTATTTACTATGGGAGCTGCCGGTAATAAAAAACCGAAGGGTATGCATAAAAACATGCTCCGGCTTATCAAGTAGAAGAGGCCATTCATGAAAATGACCTGAAAAAAGGAAAAAAGAAATAAATCCGTAGCGGATTTATCGAGAAAGGGTTATATTTAGAGCATCTGACGCCTTATGGCAAAAGCTCGGATATAACCCTTTTTGTGTATGTATAATTTTAACTTTAATGGAATATGATACTGAATGAAAGAGACAGCCGTCACGAACAGGTGTTGCAGGTGGCGCAACAAATGATGACGGCGGCACGTACGGCTCCCAAAGGAAAGGGGGTAGACATTATTGAAGTGGCCATGGTGACGGAAAGTAACATCCGTATCCTTTCTGATACGATGAAGCAGATGTACGAAGACAATGGTTTTAAGTTTTTCCTGCGCGATGCGGATAACATTCTCCAGGCAGAGTGTGTGGTGCTGATAGGTACGCGCTCGCTTCCGCAGGGGTTGGATTGCGGACATTGCGGATATGAGCATTGCGGAGACCGCAAAAAAGGAGTGCCCTGTGCCATCAATAGTGTGGATGTAGGAATTGCCATCGGTTCGGCTTGTTCGGTAGCAGCCGACCATCGGGTAGATACGCGTGTGATGTTTTCGGCCGGTCTGGCGGCCCAGCAGCTGGACTGGCTGGATGGGTGCACCCAGGTGTACGCCATACCCGTGAGTGCATCATCCAAGAATCCGTTCTTCGACCGGAAGCCTAAGACAGAATAAATTTCTCAGCCGCGTAGGCCACGCCGTCTTCTTCATTGGATAAAGTGATGAAGTCGGCGTTTTCTTTTACTACCTCCTGTGCATTGGCCATGGCGATACCCAGTCCGGCGTATTGAATCATGGACAGGTCGTTGAATCCGTCACCGATGGCAATCATTTCCTCACGGGTAAGTCCGATTTCCTTCAGGAGTACGGCCAGCGACTGGGCCTTGTCGATGCCCTTGGGAACCAGTTCCAGGAAGTAAGGCTCTGAGCGGAAAACCCCCATGCGGTCTTTCAGATGTTCGTACATCTCTTTTCCCAGCTCGGCCAGGCGAGTCGGTTCGCCCACAATCAGGCATTTGGCAATCGGATGTTTCACGGCATCCAGAAAATTGTCTACCTTCTTTATTTTCATGACATTGAGCAAGGCCTCTTTGAGTACATACTCATCGTCCGGTTTCTCGGTCAGCACGTATTCCCCGTCGTAAGTCACAATGGCAAAATCGTTCTTTTTGGCACATTCGTAAAGATAGGGAAGCACATCATGGTCGAGCAGGTTCTTGTACATCAGCTCCTTGGTTTTCCAGTCGATGATTTCTCCACCGTTGTAAGCCAGAATGTAGCCTTCATACTTTTGCAGTTCCAGTTGCTCGGCCAGTGGGGCAATGCCGTACGTAGGTCTTCCCGAGGCCAGTACAATTTTCACTCCTTGCTCCTGAATCTTGAGCAGTGTTTCCTTGGTGTGAGGGGTAATTTTTTTCTGCTTGTTGGTAAGCGTTCCGTCAAGGTCTAATACTAATAATTTATATTTCATAAAGTTATGCTGTAAAATCGAGCGTAAAATTACGGAAAAAAACGAAACTACGGAAATGTAGGAGCGGAAAGATAAAGCATGTAAAGGATGCCGTTCTCGTGAAGACGCAGGTGAGGTATGAGAGAAATGTCTTTCGGCTTTCTATGTTTCCCAAGGCCGAAACTTATGTTCTCCCAAGGGAAGATATAGGTTTTCGCTTCGGAAAACATACGTTTTCGGTTGGAGAAACATACAATAGTCAAGCACGTGCTTTCGTTGATGTGCTTGAGTTTCGGCTTCTTGTGCTCTGAAGAAAAAATTCTTCCGCTTTTAATATACGTTAATGCTTGAATAAGTGATGAACTGGAGGATATTTTTATTTATTTTGCAAAATCTATTACGTTTAATATTAATGTTTTATCTAGTTAAAACTATGAGAAAATTTTATTTTTATCTGATTGGCATGCTCCTTACATTTGCGGCATGTTCGGAAGAAACAGAGATTACTCCACCTTCAAAAGGGGAAGAAGAGGTGAAGGAAATTGTATCAGCCTTGGAAGAAAACGATGAAATCAGTGATTTTGTGGAAGTCCTGAAAACCGTAAATGTGGCCGACTTGGAAGAAGATGAATTGACAGTGTTTGCCGTACGTAATTCGTCGGCCGCCATGTCAAGAAGTGCTGCTCTTGATTCTACTTCAGTAAAGAGACATATTGCCAAAGGACGTTACGGGAAGGTGGACCTGACGGACGGAAAAGTGCTGGAAAGCATTAGCGGTGAGAGCTTGTATGTGACCAGAACGGGCGAAGATATCTATATTAATGGAGTAGTGATAGAAGGTGAAGCCACCCAGGCAGGCAACAGCTATGTGTACGTAGTACCTGAGGTGATGGAACAGCAGTCTGAGCCTGTAAATGTGTATGTAACGACGATTAACGTGTATGCAATTAATCAGGGAAATAGTTCTGAGAGTCCGTTGAAAGACGTGGCGGTAGTAGTGAATAAGGTCGGAAAAGATTCATTGGGAATTTATACGAAAGGTGATTCTTTGGGTGTATGGAAAACTGATGAGCAAGGTCAGGTCGTAATCAAGCATACAGAGAATCAAATCGTGTTCAATGTATATAAGGCCGACTATAGTGATAAAACAATTACCTGCTGGCTGGCGTAGATAATGCAGGAAAGTTTATGTATGTGGACTTGAACGCTGACGGAATGCACACCAAAGAGGATAAGGTGGATTTTGAATTGCCTTATTACGTAGGCTACGTAGATGATGTAAAATCATCTACAAAGACCGTGTATATGACTACAGATATTGCGGAACCCGAAGTGCCGGAAGAACTTCCGGATGCCGATTCAGTGCGCGTGGCGTGGAAAGACGTACTGACAGATTATATGCGGTATAATGTGGAAGCGGAGAGCAAATTGGTACAAGGTTATGCGAATTTTGACTACTCTCAGGTAGGGAGCCTTTCAGATAGCTTGTGGAGTAAAGCTTATAACCTGGTAAATAAGGGTAATCAATTTGTCGATATGTTGTCGAATAGTACTGAGGAACAATATTTTGAACTGAAACAAAACATATTGATGGATTTGTCGCTGGTGTATACCCAGTTGTATGGATATTACGGACAAATGGTTGATCGCGGTTCTGTAATTCCGGAAGATCAGTTGATTAAACAGATGGAAAGTTTGTCAATGTATGTAAATGGAAACCGACGTTATGCATTGTCTGTCATGCTGGCTAAGGTTCATCTGCTAAGACAGGACTGGCAGGGAGCGGCTTATTCTTGTGAAGAAGTGATTGCTTCGGGTGTTTACAGACTTGAACCTCAGTTGGATCATACTATGGTGCCATCCAGTGAAAGTAAAGAAGTGATTTATGGTGATTTCTATGCGGACGGAAAATACATACATCCCTTGTTGTATAAAGAAGTGCTGATTATGGCAGCTTATGCAAACTTTAAAATGGGTACGATAAATAAAGCCTTACAGTTTGTAAATGAACTGCTTGCTTCTTATGGAATGGCACATACGGATGTGACGTTAATAGAAAACAAGATAATCGACCTCTCATCGAATTTGTATGGTACAGGGCAACTATATCCGTATGCCAGACTCTTTTCTATGAAGTTCCGGGCCGATGGTTTCGAAACTCCAAAGAACTGGTTCCTGCCTGTGCCTGAATCGGCTTTATTGTCTTGTCCTAATTTGCAGCAGAATCCCGGATATTGATTCCTGAAAAACTTTAATACTAGTCTTTAGAGGCTCTTCGACCAGCCTTGTGCTTTATTCGTTTGTGAATTGAAAGCATAAGGCTGGTTTTTATTTGCAGAAAAAGGGAAGAATGTCATCGTCTTTGAATTTCACATTGAAGCTGGACATTTGTCGGCCATTGTTGGAGGAATATTATTTTTTTCGTATCTTTCGGAAAGAACTTTTAGCTGAAAGTATATGAATATTTACGTAGATTTTTCTTTAAGGTTGTTTGTGGCCGGCCTGATGGGAGTGCTTATCGGGCTTGAGCGGGAGTACCGGGCGAAAGAGGCGGGTTATCGTACGCATTTCCTGGTGGCACTGGGCAGTGCGTTGCTGATGATAGTGTCGCAATACGGCTTTATGGATGTGCTGGAGAAGGATTTGGTTCGCCTGGATCCGAGTCGTCTGGCCGCTCAGGTAGTCAGTGGTATCGGTTTTATTGGGGCGGGTACTATCATCCTGTTGCAGAAGCAGGTGGTGCGCGGATTGACTACGGCGGCTGGCGTGTGGACCACGGCCGGAATCGGACTGGCGGTAGGGTCGGGAATGTACATGATAGGTGTTCTGGCCACTTTCCTGGTGTTAGCTGGACTGGAAGTTCTTAGCTATTGTTTTAAAAGTATAGGAATGCGAAGCATGATTATCGAGCTTACGGCAGAGAATTCCGAGGCCTTGAAAGTCCTTTCCGGCAAGTTCAGTTCCGAGAATTTTCAGATAACCTCCTACGAGATGAATAAGGTGTATGAGAACAACCATGAAGCCTATCGCATCACAATGGTAATCAGAGCGAAAAGAGTGAATGAGGAAGGATTGCTCTTGATGATGCTTCATGAGTTTCCTGATGTGACGGTGAACCGCATTGTCTGACATAAAACCAAAATACCACCAGAGCCTTCTCTCTGATGGTATTTTGTGTTAACCGATGTAGACATTGACATGTAAAAACAAGCGGTCATGCTGCTCGTCAATGTCAAAATCTATTTTGTCTTCTCGGGCCAGCCATCCGATAGCCGCATTCAGGTCTCTGTCTGACAGACCGGATGCCTGTTTAAGCTTGTCGTACTCCCAGTGGGCATTGTCGGAAAGGAGTTTCCATACGATACCCGCATTTGTTCCGATTTGGTTTTTGTTCATCATAATTCCAAAAATAATGTAGTTATTGTAATGTAGTAGCTGAGCGAAGATATAAAATTTGTTTTTGTAACAAATCTTCTGCTAACAAAATAATATCGGAATAGCGTATTCCCCTTTTCTATTAATTGTTTTGATGATAATATTACAGAAATGTGACAATGCGCCTGCAAATTGTCAGCGTTTTTTATATCGCTTCCCGTACGCTATTCCATTTTTTTCTTATACCTTTGCACATAAGTAAAAAAGACGATTATGAAGAGACATAAGATAAACTGGAGGGTACCCAAAGGGGCAGAACTGACGGAATTGGACAAGAAAGTGCTGTTTTATCAGGATAAAGGGCATTTGGTTCCGACTCGCCAGTTGATTAAGACTCCGGAGCAGATTGAAGGGATTCGTCGTAGCGGCGTCATCAATACAGGTGTGCTCGACCTGGTGGAAAAGGAAATCCATGCAGGAATGAGTACGGCTGAGATTGACAAGCTGGTATATGAGTATACCCGCGATCACGGAGCTATTCCGGCAACCTTGGGGTATGAGGGATTCCCGAAAAGCTGTTGTACTTCCATTAATGAGGTGGTTTGCCATGGAATTCCGAGCGAAGAGGAAATTCTGGAAGAAGGCGACATTATTAATGTGGACTGTACGACGATTCTGGACGGTTATTATGCCGACGCTTCACGTATGTTCATTATCGGAAAAACCACTACGCAGAAAGAAAAACTGGTGCGTGTGGCAAAAGAATGTCTGGAAGTCGGTATGGAAGCAGCCCGTCCTTTCGGCTTTGTGGGAGATATCGGTCATGCCGTAGAGAAACACGCGAAGAAGAACGGATTCTCGGTGGTGCGTGATTTGTGCGGCCACGGAGTGGGAGTGGAATTCCACGAAGAACCGGATGTGGAACACTTTGGCAAGAAGGGTACAGGTATGTTGCTTGTGCCGGGCATGGTGTTTACCATTGAACCGATGATTAATATGGGAACCTGGGAAGTCTTCATTGACGAAGAAGACGGATGGACCGTAGTGACGGAGGATGAACTTCCTTCCGCACAATGGGAGCATACTTTTGTGATGACGGAGCAGGGACTTGAAATATTGACCTATTAATAATAGAAGAACGTTATGAGTACAATAATATTAGGAATAGAATCTTCTTGTGATGATACTTCTGCGGCAGTGATAAAGGATGGCGTATTGCTGTCGAGCGTGATTGCCAGCCAGGCGGTGCACGAAGCTTACGGAGGAGTGGTTCCGGAACTGGCCTCGCGTGCACATCAGCAGAATATAGTGCCGGTGGTGCACGAGGCTTTGAAACGTGCCGGAGTGGCAAAGGAAGATTTGAGTGCCGTTGCCTTTACGCGCGGTCCGGGGCTGATGGGTTCTTTGCTGGTAGGAGTGTCTTTTGCCAAAGGACTTGCCCGCTCGCTGGATATTCCGATGGTAGAGGTGAACCATTTGCAGGGTCATGTGCTGGCGCACTTTATTCAGGAACCCGACGGTGAAAACGTACAGCCTAAATATCCTTTTATCTGTCTGCTGGTTTCAGGAGGAAACTCTCAGATTATCCGTGTGAATGCGTATAATGATATGGAGGTGTTGGGACAGACCATCGATGATGCGGCAGGAGAGGCTATCGACAAGTGCTCCAAGGTGATGGGGCTGGGCTATCCGGGTGGTCCGATTATCGACAAGCTGGCGCGTCAGGGTTATCCGGAAGCCTTTAAATTCAGCAAACCGCATATTCCGGGCTATGACTATAGCTTTAGCGGACTGAAAACCTCTTTCCTGTATTCGCTCAGAGACTGGATGAAAGAAGATCCCGATTTCGTAGAACATCATAAGACGGATTTGGCTGCTTCGTTGGAAAAAACGATTGTAGACATCCTGATGGATAAATTACGTAAGGTAGTAAAGGATACAGGCATCAAGGAAGTGGCCGTAGCCGGAGGAGTGTCGGCAAACAACGGTCTGCGAAACGCTTTCCGTGAACATGCAAAAAAATATGGCTGGAACATTTTCATACCGAAGTTCGGGTATACTACCGACAATGCGGCCATGATCGCCATTACGGGATATTATAAGTTTTTGGACAAGGATTTTTGCACTATAGACAAACCCGCTTATTCACGGGTAACCATTAAGTAACAATTTAGAGAAAACAGATTATGTCAGTAGAAACCAAAACACTAAGTAAGGAGATAAGTGAAATTTTCTGGAGAGAAGGCTATACATTGGCTACTGCAGAAAGTTGTACGGCTGGTAACGTGGCAGCCATCATAACTGCTATCCCAGGTAGTTCTCGTTTCTATAAAGGTGGAATTATAGCCTACTCAGATGAGGTAAAGAAAACGCATTTATATGTAAATGCCGAAACACTGGAACAACATGGGGCAGTAAGTGAAGAAACCGTTGTGGAAATGGTAAAGGGTGCCATCAAGGCGTTGGATGTGGATTATGCAATGGCTACATCCGGAATTGCCGGTCCTGGCGGAGGAAGTCCGGAAAAACCGGTCGGTACGATTTGGGTAGCAGCCGGAACAAAAGATGCGGTACTTACGGCTAAATTGACCGAAGATGAAGGTCGTGAGAAAAATATTCAGGCTGCAACGGCAAAAACCCTCCAATTATTGTTGGAATTATGCCAAAATCAAGGAAAAGAGGAGTAAAAGTTCAATTTGTTGAAAAAAGATTTGTTTATATAAAATAAAATCACTTACTTTGCACTCCGTTTGAGAGAACCATGGAATAAAACTATAAAAACTAGATAGAAATGTCGAAAATTTGTCAAATTACCGGAAAGAAAGCCTTGATAGGCAACAACGTTTCACACTCTAAGAGAAGAACAAAAAGAACTTTTGATGTGAACTTGTTTACAAAGAAATTCTACTATGTAGAACAGGATTGCTGGATTAGCCTGAACATCTGCGCTAACGGCTTGCGAGTTATTAACAAAAAAGGCCTGGATGCAGCGCTGAACGAAGCGGTAGCAAAAGGTTATTGTGATTGGAAAACTATCAAAATTATTGGTTAATTAAAAGGAGAGAAAGACTATGGCTAAGAAAGCTAAAGGAAACAGAGTACAGGTAATCCTTGAATGCACAGAAATGAAGGATAGTGGTATGCCGGGAACTTCTCGTTATATTACAACTAAGAATAGAAAAAATACCACTGAAAGATTGGAATTGAAGAAATACAATCCGATTTTGAAAAGAGTAACAGTTCATAAAGAAATTAAATAATAACAGACCATGGCAAAGAAAACAGTCGCAACCCTTCAGACAGGTAAAGAAGGACGTTCTTATACTAAGGTTATCAAAATGGTTAAGTCTCCGAAAACTGGTGCTTACGTTTTTGACGAACAAATGGTTCCTAACGAAAAAGTACAGGACTTCTTCAAGAAATAATTTATCTTTTGAGATATAAAATGCTAAATAAAAGTTCCTTTCATTTAAATATGGAAGGAACTTTTTTTGTGTGAAAGCGAGAATAGTTATATCTTTGTGTCAGAAACTGATAAAAGTAAGTTGTATGGGATTTTTTAGTTTTTTCTCAAAGGAAAAAAAAGAAACATTAGACAAAGGATTGTCTAAGACCAAAGAAAGTGTATTTGGAAAAATAGCACGTGCGGTGGCCGGAAAATCAAAGGTGGATGACGAGGTGCTGGACAATCTGGAAGAAGTGCTTATTACGTCTGATGTGGGAGTAGAAACTACGCTGAACATTATCAAGCGCATTGAAACCAGAGTGGCAAAGGATAAGTATGTGAATACACAGGAGCTGAACAATATCCTTCGTGAGGAGATTGCGGCGTTGCTGATGGAAAACAATACGGTGGATGCTGCCGATTTTGATGTGCCTCAGGATAAGACTCCTTATGTGATTATGGTGGTAGGCGTGAACGGAGTAGGAAAAACGACGACTATCGGTAAGCTGGCTTATCAGTTTAAAAAAGCCGGGAAAAAGGTCTATCTGGGTGCCGCAGATACTTTCCGTGCCGCAGCTGTAGAACAGCTTGACATCTGGGGAGAACGTGTGGGCGTACCGGTAATAAAACAGAAAATGGGAGCTGACCCTGCTTCAGTAGCTTTTGATACGCTGAGTTCTGCCAAGGCTAATAATGTTGACGTGGTAATCATTGATACGGCAGGACGTTTGCACAATAAGATTGGTTTGATGAACGAGCTGACAAAAATCAAGAACGTGATGAAAAAGGTGGTACCCGATGCACCTCATGAAGTGTTGCTGGTGCTGGACGGCTCTACCGGACAGAATGCATTCGAACAGGCCAAACAGTTTACTTTGGCTACAGAAGTAACCGCCATGGCTATCACCAAACTTGACGGAACGGCCAAGGGTGGAGTAGTGATTGGAATTTCCGACCAGTTTAAGATTCCGGTAAGATACATCGGTCTGGGAGAAGGCATGGAAGATTTGCAGATATTCCGTCGCCGTGAGTTCGTGGATTCATTGTTTGGCTCAACCACTGAAAAATGAGAAAGAATACAATCGATATAATTACTTTAGGATGCTCGAAAAATCTGGTAGATTCCGAAAAGCTGATGAAACAGCTGGAAGCTAGCGGCTACAAGGTGACACATGACAGCGACCATCCGCAGGGAGAAATTGCCGTTATCAATACGTGTGGCTTTATAGGTGATGCCAAGGAGGAATCTATCAACATGATTCTGGAGTTCTGTCAGGCAAAGGAAGAGGGACGCTTGAAAAAACTGTATGTAATGGGTTGTCTGTCGGAACGTTACCTAAAGGACTTGCAGATGGAGATTCCGCAGGTCGACAAATTCTATGGGAAGTTCAACTGGAATGAACTTTTGGCCGATTTAGGAAAGGCCTATCATTCTGAATTTGCCATTGAGCGTCATCTGACGACTCCGAAGCATTATGCATACCTGAAAATATCAGAAGGTTGCGACCGCAAGTGTTCTTATTGCGCCATTCCTATCATTACCGGTAAACATGTGTCTCGTCCTATGGAAGAAATTCTGGACGAAGTGCGCTTGCTGGTTTCCGAAGGGGTGAAAGAATTTCAGGTCATTGCACAGGAACTGACCTATTACGGAGTGGATTTGTATAAAAAACAGATGTTGCCGGATCTGATAGAACAGATGGCACATATCCCGGGTGTGGAATGGATTCGTCTGCATTATGCTTATCCCGCTCATTTCCCGGAAGATTTGTTCCGCGTGATGCGTGAAAACGATAACGTATGTAAGTATATGGACATTGCCTTGCAGCATATCAGCGATAACATGCTGCAAAAGATGCGTCGCCATGTGACGAAGGCAGAAACCTATCAGTTGATAGAGAAGTTCCGTAAGGAGGTGCCTGGCATTCATTTGCGTACTACATTGATGGTAGGTCATCCGGGTGAAACGGAGCAGGATTTTGAGGAACTGATGGAATTTGTCCGTACGGCACGTTTCGATCGTATGGGTGCATTTGCCTATTCGGAAGAAGAGGGCACCTATTCTGCCAAGTATTATAAAGATGAGATTCCGCAGGAAGTCAAGCAGCAGCGCCTGGATAAACTGATGGAATTGCAGCAGGAAATCTCTGCCGACTTGTCTCATCGCAAGATTGGACAGGAATTCAAGGTAATCATTGACCGTAAGGAAGGTGATTATTATATCGGCCGTACACAGTTTGATTCACCGGAAGTCGATCCGGAGGTATTGATAAAGGTGGAAAATCACCGTCTGAGAATCGGCAGTTTCCATCGGGTAAAGGTGTACGATGCAGATGATTTTGATTTGTATGCTACAATCGTAAAATAAAATGACCAACAAGGAATTCATAGAAGAACTTTCCCGTCGTTTGGAGAAAACCGAAAAGGAAACAGCGTCTTTGCTGGCTTCTTTCACGGAGTGTGTGTCGCAGTCTTTACAGGAGAATAAGACGGTGGTGCTACAGGATTTCGGCTCGTTTGAGGTGGAGAAAAAGATGGAGTATATTTCTGTGAATCCCGTCACCAAACAGCGCTTTCTGGTACCTCCCGAACTGGCTGTCAGTTTTAAGTCGGCTACTTCGTTAAAAGGAAGGGTTAAAAACGTCTTGTCGGATGAATGATAAAATAACTTTACATGAACTTGTGGATTTATTTGCTCGCAAAAGCCAGTTGAGCCAGGCTGATGCGGCGCTTTTTGCCAAGGAATTTCTGTCATTGATAGAAGAAGCTTTGGCAAGGGACAAGTATGTAAAGGTGAAAGGTCTGGGTACGTTTAAACTGATTACGGTAGACGCTACTGAAGAAACGATTCCCAGCGGACAGGAAACTACGGATAGCCAATCACATACGCGTGTTTCGTTTATCCCGGAAACCGGATTGAAGGATTTGGTGAATAAGCCTTTTGCGCATTTCCAGCCGGTACTGCTGAAAGATGAAGTGCATTTTACTGACTTGCCTGAGGGCGAAACCGGGGTGGAAGCTCAAGAGACAGTAACCGAGGAAGAGAAGGCCGGAGAAACCGATGTGGTAATTGAATCTCCAACAGAACCGGCTACGGAAGAAACTGATGAAGTATTGCCACAAACGGAAGCTACTTCTCCGATAGAAGAGGAACCTGTTCAGGCGTCAATAACGGAGAAGGTGGTTTCTGAGAAAGAGGAGGTGAAAGAAAAGCAGGAAGATACGTTGCCTGAAAAGGAAGAAAGGATTCCCGCTGCTGATCTGACTCCATCAGGGAAAGAAGCCAATGTGCCGTGGTGTATGATTGCCTCCATCTTGCTGGCAGGTATTTTCATAGGAGGAATCGTGACATGGGTATTGACCTCGGGCCGACGCTATATTCCGGAACAGGTGGTAGAGAAGTTGATGAACGAAACACAGAAAACGCCTGCACCTGTTGTGGTTTCGGACTCCTTGCAGTTGGCTGATACTTTAGTCGTAAAAACGGATTCTTCCTTGGTGCAGAAGAAGGATACCTTGAAAACCGTCGCGAAGAAAGAAGAAAAAACTCCCGTAGCATCTACGTCTGTACCGAAAAGGGAAACCTTAGCCGATACGGTTGAATACCAGATAACTGGAAGTCAGGGCTCATATACCCTTAAACCAGGGGAGAGCCTGGTACGTGTGGCCCTGAAATTCTACGGAAATAAAAAACTGTGGCCTTATCTGGTGAAGCACAATAAGGCTATTATCAAGAATCCGGATAACGTGCCGGTGGGTACCACAATTCAGATTCCGCAACTTACTCCTAAAAAATAACGAGAGGCCTTGTTTCAATTCAAACAAGGCCTTTTTAATTTTCTTTAGTTCAATAAGCCTTAAAAGGCGAACCCCGTCTATATTTTTTTATCAAAATTTATTGTGCCTGTTAAGGGAATACCTTAATTTTGGGGTGTCTTTTTGGATATATGTTCTGAAAGGGCATTTTTTAATGAAAAAAAAGAGAACTAAAATAGAAGAAAATTATGGCTGAAGCTATTGACATTCGTGAATTGAATGAACGAATCGAACGCCAGAGCGCGTTTGTGACAAACCTGATGGAGGGAATGAATCAGGTAATCGTAGGTCAAAAACATCTTATCGAATCTTTATTGATTGGGTTGCTTTCCGACGGACATATTCTGCTGGAAGGTGTTCCGGGATTGGCAAAGACTTTGGCAATCAAAACCCTTGCTTCATTGATCGATTCAAAATACAGTCGTGTGCAGTTTACTCCTGACTTGCTGCCGGCCGATATTATCGGTACGATGATTTACAGTCAGAAGGATGAGCAGTTCGTTGCCAACAAAGGACCGGTTTTTGCCAACTTTGTACTGGCCGATGAAATTAACCGTGCACCGGCTAAAGTACAGAGTGCCTTGCTCGAGGCCATGCAGGAACGTCAGGTGACACTGGGTAAGCAGACTTTTGCACTTCCGAAGCCTTTCCTGGTAATGGCTACGCAGAACCCGATTGAGCAGGAAGGAACCTATCAGTTGCCTGAAGCACAGGTAGACCGTTTCCTGCTGAAGGTGATTATTGATTATCCGAAGCTGGAAGAAGAAAAGAAGATTATCCGTCAGAACATCAACGGAGAGCGTACGGAAGTTCGTCCTATTTTGAAGGCTGAAGACATTATTGCTGCCCGTGAAGTGGTTCGTCAGGTATACCTGGATGAGAAGATTGAACAGTATATTGCCGATATCGTATTTGCTACCCGTTATCCGGAAAAATACGACTTGAAAGAACTGAAGGGCTTGATTGGCTTTGGAGGTTCTCCTCGTGCTTCTATTAATCTGGCACTGGCTGCACGTAGTTACGCTTTCATCAAACGTCGTGGATACGTGATTCCGGAAGATGTGAGAGCCGTGGCTCATGACGTGCTTCGTCACCGTATCGGTCTGACTTATGAAGCAGAAGCTACCAACGTGACTTCTGATGAAATCGTCAGCAAGATTCTGAACAAGGTTGAAGTGCCCTGATTCATTGATACCTGTAACGGTTGCAGACGGGGAAGAGAGTTCCCGTCGGCTTTTATTCGCAGTCGGAAGGCTGCATGATTATAAATGACTAAGCTGTGTTCCTTTGGTTGCCCCAGAGGAACACGGTCAAATATTAAAGGAATGGAGACAAGTGAACTTTTAAAGCGTGTCCGTCAGATTGAAATCAAGACCCGGGGACTTTCGAGCAATATTTTTGCCGGTCAGTATCATTCAGCCTTCAAAGGGCGTGGTATGGCCTTTTCAGAGGTCCGCGAGTATCAGTATGGGGATGACGTGCGCGATATTGACTGGAATGTGACCGCTCGCTTCGACAAACCATTCGTGAAAGTCTTTGAGGAAGAACGTGAACTTACGGTCATGTTGCTGGTGGACGTGTCCAACAGTTTGGACTTCGGTACCATTCAGCAGCTGAAGAAAGAAATGGTGACGGAGATTGCGGCTACAATCGCCTTTTCCGCCATTCAGAACAATGATAAAATCGGTGTGATTTTCTTTTCCGACCGTATCGAGAAATTTATCCCTCCCAAGAAGGGCCGCAAGCATATTCTGTATATTATTCGTGAACTGCTTGATTTCAAGCCGGAAAGTCAGCGCACCAATTTGCAGTGTGCCATTGAGTACCTGACGAATGTGCTGAAGAAACGCTGTACGGCCTTTATGCTGAGCGACTTTATTGACGAACGTGATTTCCAGAATGCGTTGACGATTGCCAACCGGAAACATGATGTGGTGGCTGTGCAGGTGTACGACCGTCGTATGGAAGAACTTCCGGACGTGGGACTGATGCACGTGCGTGATGCGGAAACCGGTCATGAGCAGTGGATTGATACTTCATCAAAGGCATTGCGTAATGCACATCATGCCTGGTGGAAGGAAAAGCAGCAGAAGCTGAATGACACATTTACTCACAGCAATGTGGATTCTGTATCTGTACGTACAGATCAGGATTATGTGAAGGCATTGCTGAATTTATTTGCAAAACGAAACTGACAGTTGACATGAGACATCTCTTATTATACTACTCAAAAATGATAAAGGCATGTTGCTGTGCTGTGTTGATTTTATGCTGTGCAACGGGCTTGAAAGCCCAGCAGGTGACGGTGGAAGCTACTATCGACTCCTTGCAGCTGCTTATTGGTGAGCAGGCGAAAATCAAATTGCAGGTCAGCATGGATGCCAACCAGAAATTGCGCCTGCCGTTGCTGCGTGATACGCTGGTCAGGGGAGTGGAGATTCTGGATGTGGCCAAGCCCGACACGCAGCTGCTGAACGACAACAAGCGCTGGCTGGTGTCACAGGAATATACAGTGACTTCTTTTGATTCGGCTCTGTATTATCTTCCGCCGTTTGAAGTGCTGGTCAATGATAAGGCTTACCGTTCAAAAGCCCTGGCATTGAAAGTGTACTCCATTCCGGTGGATACCTTGCATCCCGACCAGTTCTTTGGTCCGAAGTCCATTCAGGAAGTACCTCTTACCTGGGAAGACTTGGCACCGATGGTATATTCTATCCTGTTGCTGATTGCTTTGGGAGTGGTGACTGCCTTCTTTATCATTCGCTATCGTGACAATAAGCCTATCATCAAGATTATCAAGGTAGAACCTAAACTTCCGCCTCATTTGGCTGCCATGAAGAAGATTGAAACTATCAAGGCAGACAAGGTGGCCAAGCGTGAAGATCCGAAAGCTTATTATACGGAGCTGACCGATGTCATCCGTATATATATAAAGGAGCGTTTCGGATTCAATGCCATGGAAATGACGTCTGCGGAAATTATCGAGCGTCTGTTGGAGGAGAAGGACAAGGAATCTATCCACGACCTGAAGGTGATGTTTGAAACAGCCGACCTGGTGAAGTTTGCGAAATATGCGCCGCTGATGAATGAAAACGATATGAACCTGGTGAATGCGGTAGATTTCATCAACCAGACTAAGATAGAGGAAGATCCGAACGCCAAGAAGGAGCCGACGGAAATCAAAGTGGAGGAGAAGCGTTCCAAACAGGGACGAATTGCCTTGCTGTGCAGCATTGCCATTACGGGTGTGGCCGCACTGATTGCTTTGTATTTGTCTGTGCGCCATATCATCGACCTCTTTTTCTAATTTAATAATGAATTGAGACTATGATTTTTGCGAATATAGAATATCTGTTTCTGCTTTTGCTGCTGATTCCGTATATCGTGTGGTACGTGATGCGCCGCAAAAAGGCGGAACCGACCATGCAGGTATCTACCACATGGATGTACATGAAGGCTCCGCGCAGTTGGAAGATTTATTTGCTGCATGCGCCGTTTGTGCTTCGTATTCTGACGTTTGTGATGATTGTGCTGGTACTGGCACGCCCGCAAACTACCGATAACTGGCAGAACACGGAGATTGAAGGTATTGACATCATGCTGGCGGTCGACGTGTCGACCAGTATGCTGGCCGAGGATTTGAAGCCGAACCGTATTGAAGCAGCCAAGCAGGTAGCGGCAGAGTTTATCAACGGGCGTCCGAACGATAATATCGGTCTGACTATCTTTGCGGGAGAAGCATTTACGCAGTGTCCGCTGACAGTAGACCACGGAGTACTGTTGAATCTGTTCCAGAGTGTGAGCTGTGACATGGTACAGCGCGGAATGATTGAAGACGGTACGGCACTGGGTATGGGACTGGCCAACGCAGTGAGTCGTCTGAAAGACAGCAAGGCCCAGTCAAAGGTAGTTATCCTGCTGACGGATGGTGTGAACAATCGGGGAGACATTTCTCCGCTTACTGCGGCTGAAATAGCCAAGCAGTTTGGTATCCGTGTGTACACCATCGGTGTAGGAACTAACGGTACGGCACCTTATCCGATGCAGACGTACGCCGGTGTGCAGTATGTACAGATGCCGGTGGAAATCGACGAACAGACCATGAGCCAGATTGCCGGAACAACTAATGGAAACTATTTCCGTGCTACCAGCAATACGAAGCTGAAGGAAGTGTACCGTGAAATTGACAAACTCGAAAAAACAAAACTGAACGTGAAGGAATTCAGCAAACGTGAAGAAGCCTATGCGGTGTTTGCACTGATTGCATTCCTGAGCATCTTGCTTGAAATTCTTTTGCGGAATACAGTTTTGAAGAAAATACCTTAAAATAAGAAGTCATGTTTCGATTTGGAGAACCTCAATATTTGTATTTACTGATTGTGCTGCCCTTGCTGGCTGTGTTCTATTTTTATTCGAACTATCGCCGTCGCAAGAAGTTGCGCGAATATGGTAGTCCGGAGTTGCTGGCACATCTCATGCCGGATGTGTCGAAATATCGTCCGGACGTAAAATTCTGGCTGACGCTTTCTGCGCTGGCCATGGTTATTTTCATGCTGGCTCGTCCGCAGTTCGGTTCAAAGATGGAAACGGTGAAGCGTCAGGGTGTGGAAACGGTGGTGGCACTGGATATTTCAAACTCCATGCTGGCACAGGATGTTGCTCCCAGCCGTCTGGAAAAATCGAAGAAGCTGATTTCCCGTCTGGTGGAGACCTTCAACAACGATAAAGTGGCCATGATTGTGTTTGCAGGTGAAGCTTTCACACAGCTCCCGATTACGAGCGACTATGTATCGGCCAAGATGTTTCTGGAGACGATTTCTCCTTCCTTGATTACCACACAGGGTACGGACATCCGCGGAGCCATCGACCTGGCTATGAAGAGTTTCACTCCGAATGAAGGAGTAGGACGTGCCATCGTGCTGATTACCGATGGTGAGAACCACGAAGGAGGAGCCATCGAGGCTGCTCAGGAAGCTGCCAAGAAGGGTATGCGTGTATTTGTTTTGGGAGTAGGTTCACCCGATGGTTCACCTATTCCGGTGGAAGGTACCAATGAATTCCGTCGCGACAAGGACGGTAATGTGGTCGTGACTTGCCTGAACGAACAGATGTGTCAGGAGATTGCTAAAGCCGGAAATGGTATTTACGTGCGTGTAGACAATACCAACAATGCCGAAAAGGCGCTGAATGCGGAAATAAACAAACTGGCGAAGGCGGATGTAGAGACACAGGTCTTTACGGAGTTCGACGAGCAGTTCCAGGTGTTGGCCTGGCTGGCCATTCTTTTACTGGCTGCCGACCTGATGATTCTGAACCGCAAGAATCCGCTTTTCAAGAATGTGAAACTCTTTAAATGAAACTGGAGATGAAAGTGAAAGGATATATTCTGTGTATGTGTCTGGCCCTGACTGCCGTGGCCGGATACGGACAGAAAACAGACCGTGATTATCTGCGAAGCGGCAACAAGCTTTACAAGGACAGCTTGTTTGTCAAGGCGGAAGTAGACTACCGGAAGGCGCTGGAGCTGAATCCCAAGTCGGCCGATGCCATGTACAATCTGGGAAATGCGCTGATGATGCAGGAAAAGGCCAAAGAGGCTATGGAGCAGTTTGATGCAGCTTCCCGTCTGGAGAAGGACAAGAAGAAGCTGGCACAGATTTACCATAATATGGGAGTCATTCTGCAGTCGTCCAAACAGTTGCCGCAATGTATCGAAGCCTATAAGCAGTCCTTGCGCAACAATCCGAAGGATAATGAAACCCGCTACAACCTGGCACTGGCGCAGAAGCAGTTGAAAGATCAGCAGCAGAATCAGCAGAATCAGGACCAGCAGCAAAACAAGCAGGACCAGAAGCAGGATGACAAGCAGCAGAACAAGGACCAGCAAGACCAGAACAAGAAAGAACAGCAGCAGAATCCGCAGCAACAGCAGCAAAACCAGAACCAGATGTCGAAGGAAAATGCCCAGCAGTTGCTCAACGCCGTGATGCAGGACGAAAAGAACGTGCAGGATAAGGTGAAGAAGCAGATTCAGGTGCAGGGACGCAAGCTGGAAAAAGACTGGTAAGGCTGGAAGCAATGAAGAACAAATGAATAATCATAAATAACAGAATAATGCGAAAGATAATATTCTTACTTTTTACGATACTTGCGGCGTGGCAGGTGAAAGCTGCCGACAAGGTACGCTTTGTGGCAGAAGCTGCCGACGTGGTGGTAAGCGGTGACCAGGTACGACTAGTATTCACGGTCAATTCGCAAGACATCAAGGATTTCCGTGCTCCTTCCATCAAGGGCTTTGACGTGCTGATGGGACCGAGCCGCTCTCAGCAGAGCAGTATTCAGATTATCAACGGAAAGCGTACATCGAATAGCTCTACGGCGTTCACTTATATCCTTTTGGCGGGAAGTCCCGGTACGTATACCATTCCGGCAGCCAGTGTAGAGGTAAATGGAGAGAAAGTCTTTTCCAATGCCATTTCCATCAAGGTGCTTCCGCAGGACCAGAACTCGGGAAATAGTGGCAACAACGGGGGAGGCAGTGCTTCTTCTTCACGTAGCCAGGCAGCAGGCAGCCGTATCTCAGCCAACGATTTGTTTATCACGGCTACAGCCAGCAAAACCACCGTACACGAGCAGGAAGCCATTCTGCTGACTTATAAGGTATATACCGTGGTGAATCTGCGTCAGTTGTATGGCAAGATGCCCGATTTGAAGGGTTTCCATACGCAGGAGGTAGAATTGCCGCAGCAGAAGACTTTTACGCTGGAACATTATAAAGGACGGAATTACAATACGACTGTATGGAGCCAGTATGTGTTGTTCCCGCAGCAGACGGGTAAACTGGAAATCCCTTCTATTACATTTGATGGGGTGGTTGCCCAGCAGACCGTTTCGGACGACCCGTTTGATGCTTTCTTCAATGGCGGAGGACACGTGGAAGTGAAGAAGAAAATTACGACTCCGAAAGTAGTGATTAACGTGCAGCCGCTTCCTGCCAAACCGGCCGGATTCTCTGGAGCAGTGGGTGAGTTCAAACTGGCATCGTCTATCAATGCGACTGACGTAAAGACCAACGATGCTGTGACCATCAAACTGACACTGAGCGGTACAGGAAACATGAAGCTTATCGGTACGCCGGAAGTAAAATTCCCGCAGGATTTCGAAATCTATGACCCGAAAGTGACCGATGATTATAAGCTGACCAACAGTGGACTGACGGGTACGAAGACATTCGAATACCTGGCAATTCCGCGTCATGCCGGCAACTTTACAATTCCGGCAGTAGAATTTACCTACTTCGACCTGAAGAGCAACAGCTACAAGACTCTGAAAACAGAGGCTTATAACCTGAAGGTGGCCAAAGGACAGGGAAATGCCGATCAGGTAATTTCAGACTTCACTAACAAGGAGAGCGTGAAGATGCTGGGTAGGGATATCCGCTTTATCAAGTTGGGCGATTCTTCACTTCGTCCGAAGGGAGACTTCTTCTTCGGTACCGTGGGATATTACCTGTGCTACCTGATTCCGTTGCTGCTGTTCGTTGTCTTTGCAGTGATTTATCGCCAGAAAGCCCTCGAAAATGCCAACGTGGCGAAGGTGAAGACCAAGAAAGCCAACAAGGTGGCTACACGCCGTATGAAACTGGCTGGTAAGTTGCTGGCAGAAAATAAGAAGAATGAGTTCTATGACGAAGTGCTGAAGGCTTTGTGGGGATACATCAGCGACAAGCTCAGTATTCCGGTATCTCAGCTGTCGAAAGACAATATTGAGGCCGAACTGACCAACTACGGCGTGCAGGAAGCCTTGATTGCCGAGTTCATTGGTGTGCTCAACGAATGTGAATATGCACGTTATGCTCCGGGCAACGAAAACGAGGCGATGGACAAGGTATATTCCGCTTCTGTGGAAGTCATCAGTAAAATGGAAAATAGTATCAAACATTAAAACGGATAGGAGAGCAGACTAAATATGAAGAAATTGTCTTTATTATTGATAGGCCTGATTGGGTATATTCAGTTTGCCGTGGCAGCTCCCACAAAGGCGGAAGCTGACGAAGCATACCAGAAGGAAAAGTTCAGCGAGGCAGCGTCCTTGTATGAAGAAATCCTGCAGACGCAGGGAGAATCGGCCGACATCTATTATAATCTTGGAAACGCGTACTTCAAGCTGAAGAATACGGCCAAGGCAGTGCTCAACTACGAACGGGCACTTCTCTTGAACCCGGGAGACGCGGATATCCGTTTTAATCTGGACATGGCACGCAGCAAGACGGTGGATAAGATTACGCCTACTGCCGAAGTGTTCATCGTGACGTGGTATAAATCGCTGGTCAACATGATGAGCGAACAGAGCTGGGGCTATGTGGGAATTTTCTCGTTCATTCTTTTGCTGATAGGAGTATCTTTTTATATCTTCGGCAACCGCCTTTGGATAAAGAAAGCCGGATTTATCGGAGCGGTGGTATTCCTGATTGTGACGGTGTGCAGCAATATTTTTGCCAGTGAGCAGAAAGCGGAGCTGGTAGACCGTACGGGAGCCATTGTGATGGAGCCGACAATCAATGTCAAGAGTACGCCGAACGAAAGCGGAACCGACTTGTTCGTGCTGCATGAAGGTACGAAAGTCTTCATCGAGGACAATTCGATGAAAGGCTGGAAGGAAATCCGCTTGGAAGACGGCAACAAAGGCTGGGTGAAGACGGAAGCAATTGAAATCATTTAATTCAAATAAGCATAAATGGCAGACATACAGCAACTCATAGAGGCCGACAAGGCTTTGCTACTTTCTCTTAACGGAAGCGACTCCTTGTTCTGGGATGGATTCATGTGGACAGTGACAGACACCAAGACATGGATTCCGGCCGTACTGGTGTTGCTGTATGTCGTGTTTAAGAATAACCGTGTGCCGCAAGGAATAGTCATCACGCTGATGTTCGCTTTGTGCGTTACGCTGGCCGACCAGTTTGCGTCGGGACTCTGCAAGCCTTATTTTGCCCGTTTTCGTCCCACTCAAGACCCAGGACTGATGTATCTGGTGCAGACGGTGAACGACTATCGGGGAGGCCTGTATGGATTTATCTCCAGCCATGCCGCCAATACCTTTGCCGTAGCGATGTTTGCTTCGTTGCTGGTGCGCTATCTGCCTTTCACCTGCATGATGTTTCTGTGGGCAATGATTCCTTCGTACTCACGCATGTATTTAGGTGTGCATTATCCTGGTGACATTCTGTGTGGGGCAGTGGCCGGATCGGTTGTCGGTGTGCTTGTGTACCTGCTGTACGCACGTCTGCGCAAGAAATTCTTCGATTGTCCGCAGTATATTTCCACCCAGTACACCAAGGGCGGATATACCAAAGATGATATTTCCATTCTGCATGCTACACTGCTGCTGACTTATCTCTATGCGATAATCGGAGGAATGATAGTGGCAAAAGGTCTGCATTTCTGACCGGGAAGTAAGATATTTTCGAAAAAAACGGTTGGAAAGTTTGTGCTATCACAATCTTTTGCTATATTTAAATCGATATTAAAAACAACATTTTGTCTAACACTTAATTATGACTACTATGAACAGAACAATAACCTTTAACGAACTTCGTAAAATCAAAGATTCTTTGCCCACGGGAAGCATGCATCGCATTGCGGATGAGTTGAATCTCAGCGTGGAAACGGTGCGTAATTTCTTTGGCGGACATAACTTCAAGGACGGAAAAAGCGTAGGTATCCATCTCGAACCGGGTCCTGACGGCGGACTGGTGATGCTTGACGATACTACGGTACTCGATAAGGCAATAGCCATTCTGAAGGAAGAACAACGCGCTTGATATAAGATAAGGGCTGTAACAAGAGAGTGGGAGAGTATCCGTTCCTGTTACGGCCCTTATTGTTTATCCGATAATATGATATTAACCTAAAAATGCAGAAGCCATGGAAGAAAAACTTGTAACACTGGCCATTCTTACTTATTCTAAAGCCCAGATTCTAAAGAATGTGCTTGAAAATGAAGGAATTGAGGCTTGTATCCATAATGTCAACCTGATTCAGCCTGTCATTTCTTCGGGCGTGAGAATACGCATCCGCGAAAGTGATCTGCCCAGGGCATTGAAAATCATTGAAAGTTCTGCGTGGTTGGCCGAAGACGTGGTCAATGAGGAAAAAACGGAAGAAAAGCATGGCAAGCAGGTGCTGATACCGGTCGACTTTTCTGATTATTCGATGGCTGCCTGTGAATTCGGTTTCAATTTTGCAGCCAAGATACAGGCAGAAGTCGTGCTGATGCACGTGTATTTCAGTCTGGTATACATGTCGAGTTTGCAGTATGCGACAGAAAACTACGGGTTGCCGATGGAGCATGAATTGGGCATTAAGAGCATGCTCGATAGTATTCATGAACAGCTTAACAATTTGATAAACAGTATTAAAGAACGTATTCAGAAAGGAGAACTTCCTGATGTGAAGTACACCTGCACTCTGAAAGAAGGTGTACCGGAAGAAGAAATCCTGCATTATGCACGCGAGGAAAAGCCGCTCATAATCATCATGGGAACGCGCGGAAAAGGCGAGAAGGAAATGGATCTTATCGGTAGTGTAACGGCCGAAATCATCGACCGTAGCCCGGTATTTGTCTATGCCATCCCGAAAAATGCGCAGAAGAAAAACTTCGATGAAATCCATAAGGTCGCATTCTTTACCAGTTTTGACCAGCGTGACTTGATTGCATTTGACTCACTGGTAACGACTTTCAAGGATTATCATTTTGAAGTATCGTTCATCCATCTGAGCGACAATGCGCAGAAGCGTACGTGGAATGAAATCAAGCTGGTGGGCATCCAGGAATATTTCAAGAAGCAATATCCGCAGCTGACAATTGATTACGACATGTTGGGCGGAGAAAGTCTGCTTAGCAATTTGGACGCATATGTCAAGGAAAAAGGCATTGACGTGCTGTGTCTGTCAAATTACAAGCGGAACGTCTTTGCACGCTTGTTTAATCCCAGCATTGCCCGTCGGATGATTTTCCATTCCAACACGCCGATTTTGGTGATTAAATAAAGTCTTGTCATAGAAAAATGAATTCTCAGGGCCGTTTCCATCCGTGGATTCGGTCCTTGGTTTTTATTATTCGCAGAATCGATAATCTCAAGCCCCAAAAGCGAATAAAAATGGTATTGAAATCATCTGCTTATTGATGTATAGAATCGTGCGAATAAGGCCTTAAAAAACGTACTTACGTTTTAATTGGAACGCAAAGGCGTTGTAGATTAAATGCAAGTACGTTTTCCTTTAAATACACTTACATTTTTTGATAAACGCATAATGGATATAATCCGTATTATGTTTAATTAGAAAAATAACATTCTCTCCTCTTTGTAGAAATGCGTTCAAAATTTTATAGGAGCAGGAAATTTCATTGTGGAAAGTAGTTCTCGCTCTGTTTTTGAGATTTTCTCGTATGGTGTTCTCTTCTTCCTTAGATTTCTGTAAAAAATATTTTCAGGAAACGTTGTTCTACGTTTTTTCTTACGGAAAATTAATAAAGAGTAAGCGATTATGTTGGCACATGGAAGAGTCTTTTTCTAGCAAATTTTACGTTGAATCGCAAATTCGCAGTTAAACTTGATAAACGGCCGAATCCCTTGGATTATGCTGTAGATAGCAAAGTTGCAGATACAAAAAAAGCACCTCTTTTAAAAAGGTGCTTTTTGGTGACCGCGACAGGATTCAAACCTGTAACCGGCTGATCCGTAGTCAGCTACTCTATTCAGTTGAGCTACGCGGCCAATCGTTCAAATTTTGATTAGAAAAGTGACCACGACAGGATTCAAACCTGTAACCGGCTGATCCGTAGTCAGCTACTCTATTCAGTTGAGCTACGTGGCCAATTATTTCTAAATCTTCAGTAGAAAATGGTGACCGCGACAGGATTCAAACCTGTAACCGGCTGATCCGTAGTCAGCTACTCTATTCAGTTGAGCTACGCGGCCAATCATTTCATTCAAACTAACAAGGAAGGTGACCGCGACAGGATTCAAACCTGTAACCGGCTGATCCGTAGTCAGCTACTCTATTCAGTTGAGCTACGCGGCCATGTCCTTTTTGTTTGACGGGTGCAAAGGTATGGAGTTTGTACGAAACTTCCAAATATTTCTGCGATTTTTTTCAATAAAAATTATTCCATAAACCGACTTCCAAATATCTGCCAGCCTAGTGTGAGGCCTAAATTCCAGTTGTTACTCGGTGAACTATAGTGATTTAGGTAGGCACATATGGAGCCGAAAGGAAGTCTGACTACCAGATCCAGTTCGCCCATATATTCGAACTGTGAGAACACTTTTCCATAGCGTGCTTTACCACTTTCTTCCCGAATGGGGAAAATCGGTGCGAATCCATACATGCCTAGTCTTACCTGAAGCACGCTGTTGAACTGGTAGATTGGACATACACCTGCTCCTACAAACTGATTAGCCCGGAATGCTTCGTTGTAGGTGATTCTACTGTGAGCCGTAGGTGCAAATTCTCCAGCCTGCATCATGGTAGCCCGGTAATTGTGGCTAAAGTTACGCGAAGAATAATAGGCCTTCAGGTAGGTTCCTAGCGAGAAATGAGGGTTGAGTGTATGATACTTTTCCAGTTCATAGGCTATTTGCAGCCATGATTGGATGTATTTATAGTTTTCCGTATAGGCGGGATCTTCGTTTCCTGGATAGTACCGTTCCACCCCAGTATAAATGTGTGCGGCAAGTCTTTCATGCCGTCCGGAAGTGGCAAACTGCCGGCTGTTAAGTGTATTTCCGTCCAATGCAACCGAACCGCCAAATATGGTATATTTGCTGGCGTCGCGTACGTCTGAGCTAAAGTCAATGACGTTCGTCTGGAAGTATTGGTCTTCCAACTGGCCTACCCCGATACCGAATTCTGCTTTTTGCCTGCTCAGGAAAGGCATGGATACAAACAACTTGACAAACTCTTCTTTTTGTTTGTTGAAGATCGGAGTATTTCCTTTGCTCAACAGTTTTTCCTGCTTCAGGTAGTCGAAGGTAGATAAGGAAGCAACCAGACGATACGAAGTCGGCAACCGGGTTGGCAAGTCAATACGTCCGGATAGCTGCAAGTTGTTGTAGATTTGTCCCAGCTGCCCATCCAGTGAGAATTCCTTGGATAAATTGTTCAAGTTGTGGTAGGTGGCTCCTATATATACCTGATTGGCTCCGTTTGAGCCAACGTTTCCTCCTACTCTCAGAGAGAGGTCATCCTTCATACGTACTTTCAAATCCAAATTAAAATCGTTTTCGTAGGGATTATATACCGCATGAGGAATAATCTCAGAAATCATATTATCGGATGACATCAGGCGGAAATATCCTTTCCGAAGCTCTTCCAGAGAGAATGTGCCGTCTTCTTCGCTATGGAATTCCTTACGGATGTATTTTTTCTGCTGGTCGTTTGCTCCATGAATAATGATATTGCGGAAGCGGAATTCAGGCATTTTCTTTTTGAATGCCATGCGTTCCTTCTCCAGCAAGCGATAGTCCATACGGCGCGATATCCGGTTCTTGATGGAATCCATCAGTTCCATGGTACGCTTATAGCCGATGTCGTGGAGTTCGTCAAAACGGTTGAAGTCCATCAGGTTCACATCATCGTATTTGAAGGTCATCAGGATGCCCGTAGAATCGGGAACGGAGTAATCTGTTTTCTGCATGATCATGCTTTCCAGCTGTCCGATGATGTCTCCCTCCTGCGGTTTCCCGGGATTGGAACTTACCACGCTACCGATAATGATGTCCGGATGAAAGTCTTCCGTCATTACATTAACAGGAAAATTGTTATATATTCCTCCGTCATACGCCAGTACGGAATCTATTTCAATGGGTTTGAACATGCCAGGGAAACTCATGGAAGCACGCACGGCATCTCCCAAACCACCTTCCTTGAAGATGATTGGGCGTTTGTTATACACATCGGAAGCTACGCAGCGGAAAGGAATGAACAGATTGTCAAAGTTCCCCCGGCAGAGCGCAGTAGCCTGTCCGAACAGTTCCACGAATGCCAGGTTCATCTGCAACGGGTCGACCACACTGGAAGGCAGAAACTGTGTTTTTACCTTGTGCAGCGGGTTCTTCAATGATACACGGATATTGATAAACTCCGGTGTAGGCGGATTCCGTTTGAAATAGTAGATGTATTTTTCCTGTATCCCTCCGGAATACCATCGTTTGAAATCTTCCGATTTGATGAGCTTTTCCATGTCGTCCGGCGAATAGCCCATGGCATACAGCGAACCGATGATGGCGCCCATGGAAGTACCCGTGACATAGTCGATGGGGATGTTGTTTTCTTCCAGTGCACGGATAATGCCGATGTGTGTCAGACCTTTTGCTCCGCCCCCACTGAGTACCAGTCCCACTTTCTGAGCCGATACAGTGGAGAAAAACAGACAGAAAAAGATCACAAGAATGCGGTGTATATATATCATATATAAATAGGCTAAGTTGTTGTGCCCCAAATATAGTGATAAAAATAGACTGGGCACGCGAAATCTCATTTTTTTTCCAACTTCGCAGATTATTTCAAAATCTTTTCAGAATTGTGTCAGACCTTTGTCACAAACAAAAGAAAAAAGGGACACTGAATTATGAAGAAGTTTGTATTTTGGGCAATGATGACACTAGGTGTAGTCGGCCTGCAGAGCTGTGATAAAGATGATGACGACCGTTTGCAAGTTTCGGCAAACCTGCAAGAAGCTTTTGATACCCGATACCCGAATGTATCGAGAGTGGACTGGGAACAAAAAGGTCAGTTCTATGAAGCTGAGTTTGCAGATAACGGGTATGAGAACAAAGCATGGTTTACTCCCGACGGTGTATGGGTGATGACGGAATATGACATTCCTTTTGCTCAATTACCGCAAACTGTGCAAGATGCATTTAAAACCGGTGCATACGCATCATGGAGAGTAGATGATGTGGACAAGATTGAGAAAACCGATGCCAGCGTGATTTACGTCATTGAAGTGGAATCGGGTGAGAAGGAATATGAACTTACCTATCTGGAAGATGGCACGCTGATTCGTGAAGAAGCAGAATGGGGAGAACATACTCCGGCAACTCCCGGACAGACATCGGAGGTGAAGGAGCTGGTAAAGACAAAATATCCTCAGGCTGTGATTCTGGACATTGAAGAAGAAAAAGGAGGTATCGAAGTGGAAATTAGCGACGGTGGCCGTCAGAAAGAAGTGTACTACAAACTGGCTGATGGAGTTCTTTCCTGGATGCATACTACATACGAGATAGAAGAGCGCGAATACAGTACCCTTCCCGAAGGCGTACGTCAAGCTTTGGCCGATTTGTCAGGAAGCGGAATGGAGGTCGATGATGTGGATTTCTTTGAAACAGAAACCGGAAATTACTACCGTATAGAAGTGGAAGACCGTGGGGCCGACAAGTACGTTTACGTGGCAGAAAATGGGGAGATGCTTCAGATGAAACTTAAAAATTATACTTAAAAACATAAAATATTAGACTTTTCTGAACTTTTTAGGGAAATAAACCGTATATTTGCAACGGATTTCCCAGATTCACGTGGCCGGGCAGTCCTGCTGTTCCGGCCACAGAAGTAATGTTCCGGGCAGGAAATCACTGTAAGGACACAGTACCGGATAGTATTAACTAAAATCAAATTACATGCTTAAAAATGTAAAGTGGTTTTTTGTTGTATTAGTATTCAGTTCCTTCATTTCTCTGTCATTTGACAAGAGAAAGACTCCCACCGAGAAACTTCCGCTTGGGGCGCAGGCTCCGGAGTTAGTGCTCGGAAAAGAAAAGCAGCCGCTCAGCCTGCAAGCCGCAAAAGGCAATTACATCCTGCTGAGCTTTTGGGCCAGTTACGACGCCGCATCGCGTACACGCAATGCCAGACTGCACAATGTGGTTTCGGACGACGCCCGTGTTGAGATGATTTCCATTTCATTCGACCGCTACCAGTCGGTATTCAACGCTGCGGTTCGCCAGGACGGTATCAGCGATAACGTCTATCAGGAAATGGAAGGTGAAAATTCGGAGATATTCAAGTCGTACGACCTGAAGCACGGATTCATCAATTACCTGGTGAACGACCGTGGAGCCATTGTGGCAAAGAATGTAACTCCCTCCGAACTGGCATCGCTTCTGCATCAGGCAGAAAATTGATGCCTGCCCTTTGAAGAAGATGACTTTGGATACAACAAAAAGCAAAGAGATTTCAAATCAGACAGGTTCTGTACAGATTTGAAATCTCTTTTTTTTATGCGGTCACGGCAGGACTCTGCCGTGATTTTTTTAGCATTTTATTTTCAGCTCATCCAGTATGCGGCGCATCTGTTCGTAAGTAGTGATGCGGGTAGGAACCAGAGGCAAGCGCAGACGGTTCTCAATCATTCCCATCATGCTGAGCATGGCTTTCACTCCGGCAGGGTTACCGTCGACAAACAGCAGCTTGAACAGCTCCGTAAACTGGTGATGGATGGTCAGCGCATTGTTGTAGTCGCCGGCCAGTGCCAGACGTGTCATGCGGCTGAACTCACGCGGAAAGGCATTTCCGATAACGGAGATAACGCCCACGGCTCCCAAGGTAATCAGCGGGAAGGTAATACCGTCGTCGCCCGAGATTACGTCGAAATTCTCCGGTTTGTTCTTGATGATATCGTCCATCTGTGTAATGTTGCCCGATGCTTCCTTGATAGCCACGATGTTCTTGAAGTCGCGTGCCAGACGCAAGGTTGTTTCGGCCGTCATGTTCACACCGGTACGTCCCGGCACATTGTAGAGTACTACCGGAAGATCTGTAGCTTCGGCAATAGCTTTATAGTGCTGGTAAATGCCTTCCTGTGAAGGTTTATTATAATAAGGAACGGCCACCAGTACGGCGTCCACTCCTGTGAAGTCCTCATTTTTCAGCGTGTTGAGCACCGTCTGCGTGCAGTTGCTGCTGATGCCCAGCAAAATTGGCACACGACCGTTGACGCGTTCTATCACCACTTTCTTGATTTGTCTTTTTTCTTCCTCAGTCAGTGTCGGTGTTTCCGCAGTGGTACCCAGTACACAGAGAAAATCCACCCCATTTTGTACCTGATATTCAACGAGTCGTACCAGCGCGTTATAATCCACGCTACCGTCGCTCTTGAAGGGAGTAATCAGAGCTACCCCCATTCCTTTCAGTCTTCTTACTATCATAAATGAAATATAATCACTTTAACAAGTGTACAAAAGTACGAATATTTTCAATTTAACCTATAGATTTAATCGTTTTTTTGCCTTTTATAAATAATTTGTAAAGGACTGGCACTTTATTCGCCGATCATTCCGAGAAACTCCTCTTCATTTACGATGCGGATGCCCAGTTTTTCTGCTTTTTCCAGTTTGCTGGGGCCCATGTTTTCTCCGGCCAGGATGAAGCTTGTTTTCTTGGAGATGCTGCCCACGTTCTTTCCGCCATGCTTTTCGATAAGTGCCTTGTATTCGTCGCGCGAGTGGCGGGCAAATACGCCGCTGATGACGATGGACTGGCCTTGCAGCTTGTCGGTCTGTCCGGCTGTCTCTTCCTCACTGATGGCCATCTGCACTCCGGCTTCACGCAGGCGTTCGATGAGCTGTAGATTCTTTTCGCTGTGGAAATAACGCAGGATACTCTGTGCAATCTTTTCGCCGATTTCGTCCACGTGAATCAGGTCGTCCAGCGTAGCCGATTTCAGGTCGTCGATGGAGCGGAACGCACGTGCCACTTTCTTGGCCACGGTTTCGCCCACAAAGCGGATGCCCAGTGCAAAGATGACACGCTCGTAGGGAACGGTCTTCGATTTCTCTACTCCCTGTATGATGTTCTCGGCCGATTTTTCTCCCATGCGGTTCAGGCGGCAGATGTCCGCAGCTTGCAGCGTGTAGAGGTCGGCCACATCGTGAATCAGTCCCTCCTGATAGAACTGGTCGACGGTTTCCGGTCCCAGTCCTTCGATGTTCATGGCACGACGGCTGATGAAATGCTCGATGCGGCCCTTTATCTGTGTAGGGCAACCGTCTTCGTTCGTACAGTAATGTGCGGCTTCGTCCTCGTAGCGTACCAGTCGGCTGCCGCATTCCGGACAGTGTGTGATGAAAGTTACCTTCTCGCTTCCTTCCGGACGTGCGTCCTTATCCACTCCCGTAATCTTCGGAATGATTTCGCCGCCCTTTTCCACGTACACCATATCGCCCAAATGCAGGTCGAGCGACTCGATGATGTCGGCATTGTGGAGAGAAGCACGTTTCACCACCGTACCCGAAAGCTGAACCGGTTCCAGATTGGCTACGGGGGTTACTGCTCCCGTACGTCCCACCTGATACGTCACCTTCAGCAGTTTGGTGCAAGCCTGTTCCGCCTGAAATTTATAAGCGATGGCCCAGCGCGGCGACTTGGCCGTGAAGCCCAGGTTGCGCTGCTGGCGCTGTGAGTTTACCTTCAGCACAATGCCGTCGGTAGCCACCGGCAGATTCTTGCGCTCCAAGTCCCAGTAGTTGATAAAGTCGAATACCTCTTCCAGCGTACGGGCCTTGCGCATGTGCGACGACACCTTGAAACCCCAGCGTGCCGCTTCCTGCAAATTCTCATAATGCCCGTCGTGCGGCAGTTCCTCGCCCAACAGATAATATAGGTAGGCATCCAGCTTGCGCGAAGCCACTACTGCCGAGTTCTGCGACTTGAGCGTACCCGAAGCCGCATTGCGTGGGTTGGCAAAAAGCGGTTCCTCACGCAGCTCACGTTCGCGGTTCAGTTCCTCGAACACCGTCCACGGCATCAGAATCTCACCGCGGATTTCAAACCGGCGGGGATAGCCTTCGCCTGACAGACGCAGCGGAATGGAACGGATGGTCTTCACGTTGTCCGTCACGTCATCGCCCCGTACACCGTCGCCACGCGTCACCGCCTGCACCAGTCGTCCGTCTTCGTAGGTCAGCGAGATGGACGTACCGTCAAACTTCAGCTCGCAGCAGATTTCGAAGTCCTCGTTCAGTGCCTTCCGCACACGTTCGTAGAACTCCCGCACCTCTGTCTCGGAATACGTGTTGCCCAGTGAGAGCATAGGATACTTGTGTTCCACCTGGCGGAACTCCTTGTTCAGGTCGCTGCCCACGCGCACGCTCGGCGAGTTCTCGTCGTAGTGTTCGGGGTGTTTCGCCTCCAAATCCTGCAGCTCGCGCATGAGCCGGTCGAATTCCTGGTCGCTGATGGTTGGTGCATTGAGAATGTAGTAGTTATGATTATGCGTGTGTAACTCTTCACGCAGCTGGTCGATTCTTTCTATTTCTGTCATGACATTAAAGCGTAATGTTTCATGCAAAAGTAGCAAAAATATTCGTACTTTTGCAAAAAACAATCGCAGACAAATGAGAATAGACATTATAACCGTATTGCCGGAAATGATTGAAGGATTCTTCAATTACTCCATCATGAGCCGTGCTCAGAAGAAAGGAATTGCCGAGATTCACATCCATAACCTGCGCGATTATGCGTACGACCGTTACCGTAAGGTGGACGATTATCCGTTCGGGGGATGTGCCGGCATGGTGATGAAGATTGAGCCGATTGACCGGTGTATCTCTGCACTAAAGGCGGAACGTCATTACGACGAGGTGATTTTCACGACGCCCGACGGCGAGCAGTTCAACCAGAAGATGGCCAACACGCTGTCACTGTCGCAGAACCTGATTATTCTGTGCGGACACTTCAAGGGCATCGACTACCGCATTCGCGAGCATTTCATCACGAAGGAAATCAGTATCGGCGACTATGTGCTGACGGGCGGCGAGCTGGCGGCAGCGGTGATTGCCGATTCGATTGTCCGCATCATTCCGGGAGTGATTTCCGATGAGCAGTCGGCTTTGTCCGATTCGTTCCAGGACAACCTGCTGGCTCCTCCGGTGTACACGCGTCCGGCAGAATACAACGGCTGGAAGGTGCCCGACATCTTGCTGTCCGGCCATGAAGCGAAGATTCGTGAATGGGAGTTCCAGCAGTCGCTTGAACGGACCCAGCGTTTGCGTCCGGATTTGCTGGAAGGGAAATAAAATAAAGTATTTGATATTTTGGACGTAATGTACTGGAGAGTGCCTTACGTCCGAAATGCTTATATGCATGCCGGAAAGTCTTATTCCATCTTTTCTTTTGTTTTAGGTCTTTTGACGTGAATAGCACGAATTGTTGCCTTTTTCTTTCTTGTGTTTATTCTTCTATTGCAGGATAATTTATATCTAATTTATTCTTTATAAAGAGAATAGAATGGTTATCGAGGGGAATTATGAAGAATGTTTCATATATTTGTATATGAACATTGTTTTACTATATCGTTAGTGAGAAACCTGGAAAGTAATGTATTAACCTATCTAAATAAGTATGGAAAAGAAAGAATTGGAAAAACACTTAGAACAAAAAGGGATAAAACATTGTATAATGAGAATTATGACAAGAATAATAGATGGTGTGCCGGTTTTCTCTTAATATTAGCTGTCATTTTAGGAATATGTTTTTCTTAATATATTATGATTATAATAGTTGAATGTCGTGATTTGCTCAAAAAATAAGGAAATGAAACGTGTTACAAATAAGGAACTTATAAGTGTCATATTGATAAATATTGGCGCATTAGCATTTGCTATCTATATTTGGTTCATATACGACCATAGACAAACGATAATCAATAGTGAGGAACCAATACAAAATTATTCGGTACTGGAAGTTAATTGCCGTCGTAGAACTTCATCATCCATACTCATAGAGTTCAATGGAAAGCAATATTATGTAGCAGTTGCCAGAGATAAATGTGTACAGTTCGATCCACAAAAAATAAAACTCTTTTATGACAAAGATAAAGATAAAGTTTATGAAGAAAGTGGGGCGGTGGTAAGACATTTAGTACCTAATTTCATTCTATATTTATGCTCATGTATATGGTTATTTGTCGTAATAAAAAAAAGACTTAGTAGTTGACTACATATTAGACTTTAACGACTTAAACTATGAGACTGGTATCGATAAACTCAACGTATGACGTGGCCGATGCCGTTCGAAAGAGAATTATCCGGCTAGTGGAAGGCAACGTTTACCTACAAAGCGTATGGTTACTTACATGACAAGCAAGCAGGCGGTAAGCGGAAGAATTATACATAAAGACCAAGAAACTGTAACTGTTTCATAAGTATTTGCCTGGTTATGGCAAAAAGATTGGTGAAGAAGGCTTCGATTTAGGAACTGATAATTGGAACAAGGTCGAAGACTCAAAGTATCAAAAGCCGAAAAAGTCACCGATAAGGTAATAGAAGAAAAAGAATCTAATAATACAAATGAAAGTATATAATGAGAACAATGGAACCGGTACCTCTTTGGGGTATAATATTTATTAATTGCATGACAATTTTGAGCAGTATATGGATACTTATACGCCTATACAGAAACAGGAGCAAAAGAAGTACTTCATTTTATATATATGGAATAGCTTCATTGATAGGACTGATTTTAGGTGTGATAAGTTTCTTTTATCATATCTGTCATGCATTTTGTGCAGTGTTATTTGGTTTGGAAGTATTTATTGATACATATATGGACCAGAAAAGGAGTCCTGTTAATAGGACTTATTTCAAAATAACACTTCCACATCCTTCAGTCCTTAAGGGCTATTATGGCGGCGTTGGTTTTATGGTCTATGGTATAATGATTATTTTGTTGTATTACAACATAATATGACACTTATTATAAGAGAAATTTACACTATTAATACAAGTGATATCTAACCAATAAATTTTAGTTTTATGAATGCAACGAATTTTGTGAAGACTTTTATAGAAATCACACCAACCAAGAAAGATTATCAAGAGAAAGCTCCTGATTTAGATAGTATTATTGATATACTCGTCAATAACCATAAAATTGGGAAGAAGAATGTTCATACGGATGTTCCAGAAAAAGATGCCATTCTTGATTTAATTTTTAATTATGATGTATCAAGCCTTGAGATTCAGAATTTTAAATTTAACAAGGAAGACAATGTAACAGAAAATGATAATTTCATTTTTGTTGGTTGGGAAGAAGCTTTTCCCTTTGCCATATCCAAACAAACAGGTGAAATTGTAGAAACCGATTGGGGTACTCCCGATTATATAGTAAACTATCTGGCAAAAGACCAGGAAGCTTTTCTGGAAGCTTTGATTGAACTTGAAAAGTTAGATCAAAAGAGACTTTTCGACTCTATTACAGACGAAGAAGAGGATGAGGTTGCAAAGAAAATACAATCGATAATAGGCGGTGAAAAGTACCAGCTGTATCAATAGTGGAAAACGTTTTTGACAACTATATTTTGTATGATACATTTGGAGTTATAGACAAAGTGGTTATCGTCTTATCAAACACAATTGAATCAAATCCCGGACATTTATAATAGCGAGTCTGTTAACGTTCGTATGTGGGCTGCCACATATATTTTGCCTATTTGCGAATGTAATGCTATGCAAATATTGCAAGTTATTGCAAATGGCAATAATATTCTGTTGCGGTTGGTCGCCTTGTAATATTTGGAAACTCTCGAATTAGAATATAATCTGACTACTTTTTTATATTTCATTTTGCTTATACTCAAATAAAAACCGTATCTTTGCATTGTAATGCTTGGTAAAGCCTCTGTTATCAAAACACGTAACCAAGTTAAGGATATACCCGTTCATCAAGAACGGGTTTTTTCGTTTATAACTATCCCATCTGTTTTACCCTACAAAAATAGCGAAAAAAGAAGGTCATGGAAAGTACTTCAGACCATTTTTAATACCAAGAATATAAATCTCTTTTAGGGATACCACCAACATTTACTACAGATGTTATTTCTTGATATTAGTTGATAATTATATCAAAAATTCTACATCTCTGATAATTCCTCAAAACGATGGTTTAAGAGATCCCTATATTTCTATTTTGAGAAGTCATATAAATATCTTATTTTCACTTTCCAAAAAAGTAATTGTTCAGCATGATGTCTGAACCTGTTGTTCCGTCAACAGTAGCCTAAAGAGGCATGCTTTACGAGTAATTGTTTGGTGTGAAGCCCTCTTGACAATATGGTTCTATGCAGAAATATCCAATGCATAGGCTGTTAGGCTGACCGATATGAGTAACGTATGTGAACCGCTGCACCATCGTAACAAATGAATAGCTTACGGATATTTACAAGCTATAGCCAAAAGGCGGGCAGACAGGTTAGTTCTCTGTTTAATAGGACTACACGGATGTAGTACTGCCGGTGGACGGGCGGACTCTAAGTTGGTCGTCAGTTACTTGTATGGAACTTGGTAAGCCCGTATCTCTCCTGTCTATATATAACAACAGGTAAGCCAATCGCAAGAGAAGCCGAATGAGGTGCGGGTAAAGGATTGCGGAGAAAGCGAACGCTTCCGTGTAATGCGGAGGATAGAGGTTTGAACGTCACCTCATGCGAAAGCAGGCAGACTTCCGCAGGGTAATTCTTTTTGTGAAACGATTGTAGAACTTTAATGAAATGAAGAAACAGCAAAGGAGCGAGGCGAAAGCCGAGTGTGCATCTTCAGCCAAGGATAACACTACATGGAAAGACATTGACTTTCATAAGTGTGAATGCAAGGTTAGAAAGCTGCAAATCCGAATAGCAAAGGCTCATACAGGAAAGAGGTACAACAAGGTGAAAGCCTTGCAGTTCTTACTTGTCACTTCGTTCGAAGCCAAGGCATTGGCGGTAAGGAAAGTGACCTCCAATAAAGGTAAACGCACGGCAGGGGGGTTGACCACATAAAGTGGGATACCGATGCCAGGAAAATAGAAGCTATAAGTTCTTTGACACGGAGAGGATATAAAGCCCTCCCATTGAAAAGGGTTAACATACCTAAGACAAACGGCAAGACAAGACCGTTGGGAATACCGACCATGAAAGACAGAGCCATGCAGGCGCTGTACCTTATGGCCCTGGAACCCATAACGGAGAATGAAGCGGATGCAAACTCCTACGGATTCAGAAAGTTCAGAAGTACGGCAGATGCGATAGACGCACTCCACAGATGGCTAAGCAAGGATTGCTCTCCCGAATGGATATTGGAGGGAGACATAAAAGGCTGCTTCGACCATATCAGCCATGAATGGCTTCTCGATAACGTACGAATCGACAGGCAGATATTAAGGAAATGGCTTAAAAGTGGAGTTGTATTCAACAAGCTACTTCAACCGACTATTGAAGGTACACCGCAGGGTGGCATCATATCACCGACACTTGCAAATGCAACTCTTGACGGTATGGAAAGAATGCTCAAAGAGAAGTATAAGGCAAGTTGCGTGAATGGAAAGATGTACTGCCGTCAATCTCGTAAGATATGCGGATGACTTCATTGTCACAGCTGACAGAAAGGAGACATTACTTGAAATAAAGGGAATGTTGACAGCCTTTTTAAAGGAAAGAGGACTTACACTATCCGAAGAGAAGACACTGATAACACATATCAGTGAGGGATTTGATTTCTTAGGCTTCAATGTACGGAAGTATAACGGAACATTGTTAATAAAGCCGTCAAAGAAAAGTCAGAAACGTTTCACTGACAAACTGCATGAGGTTGTGCTGACCAAAGGTAAGGCACTATCACAGCAGGAGTTGATAGAGAAGCTAAATCCTATAATAAAGGGATGGGGTAACTACTACAGCCATGTGGTATCAAAGAAAGTGTTCTGCCGATACGACCATATCTTAATAAATCAACTGAAAAGATGGTCATATCGCAGACATACCAATAAGTCAAGGGAATGGATAAGGAAGAAGTATTTTATCCATGAAAGTGGCAGGAACTGGATTTTCGGTTTTGAATATGTATGTGGAGGAATAAAGGAGAAGTTCACATTAGATAAACTGACTGATATTCCAATCAAGCGACACATAAAGATAAAATGCGAAGCCAATCCGTTTGACCCATTATGGGACGAATACTTCGAAAGACGAAAACTCAAGAGTGCCCGTCAACGTGCGTGAAGAAAACCTTATCGGAGATAAGTCATCGCAAGATGATTATGAGCCGATTTAATTTTATGAGAATTAAATTTAGAATTATCGGAGCTGTATGCGGTGAAAGTCGCACGTACAGTTCTTAATGGGGAAAGCGGCAGTAATGCCGCCGACCTACATAACGAATAATAAAATATTTATGTGGTCAATTATTGATGGAAAAGAAAAAGTAGAAAAATTGTATAACGGTATTTTACCAGATTTGGAATCTATATATATCCATGAATTTACAATAATAACAGGTGAAGACATTGAGTTAGATATAAGATTTGATATAAAGGACATGCCTAAAGATAAGCCTTCTAAGTGGATAGAAAGAAAGATAAATACAGTTCAGTTTGTATTTGGCTTTCTAAGTGTAAAATTCATTGACTTTAATATAGATGAAGACTTTAAAAAAGAATGTACTTTAAAAAGTGAGAAAATAGCAATTGATAAGAATAAGATTACGATAATAAGCAGTGAAGGAAAAGTTGAATTATCTTTTTTGTCAAAATGGAGTTATATCAAAAGTATGTCCGGATACCAGCAGGATTAGGTGTTGAAGTAATTATTCAAGTGATTCCCAGTACACATCAGCGGCTCTTTCCCTCTCAAAAAAACGCAAGTGCGTTTCATTTAAAACGCCTTTACGTTTTAGGTAAAACGCACTTGCGTTTAAAAGAAAACGTCCTTGCGTTTTGTGACGAACGCAAGGACGTTTTTTTATGCCTGTTTTCGGGCCTTGAAAAGCGTTGTTTTCAGACTTCCAGTGCACCGATGATGTCGCGTACGGAACTGTATCCGTGACGGTCCAGATAGTTGTTGATGCCTTCGGCCACTTTCACGGTGATGGCCGGATCAATGAAGTTGGCTGTACCAATCTGGATGGCAGTGGCACCTGCTAGCAGGAATTCTACGGCATCCTTCCAGTTCATGATACCACCCAGACCTACTACCGGAATGTTTACGGCTTTAGCTACCTGCCATACCATGCGCAGGGCGATGGGTTTCACGGCAGCACCACTCATACCTCCGGTTACAGTCGACAGGATGGGACGACGTTTTTCTGCATCGATGGCCATGCCCAGCAGGGTGTTGATGAGCGACACGCTGTCGGCTCCGGCACCTTCTACGGCACGGGCAATCTCGGTGATGTCTGTCACATTGGGCGACAGTTTTACAATCAGTGTCTTCTTGTAGACCTTGCGCACGGCACTCACCACTTCGGCAGCTCCGTGAGCCGTTACACCGAAAGCCATACCTCCCTGCTTTACGTTCGGGCAGGAAATGTTCAGTTCGATGGCCGGGATGTTTTCCAGTTCGTTGATGATGGAAGCCGTCTCCGCATAGTCTTCCACCTGTGAGCCGGACACGTTTACAATCATGTTCGTACGGATGTCCTTAATCTGCGGATAGATGTGGTCCACGAAATAATGCACGCCTTTGTTCTGCAATCCCACGGCATTGAGCATACCCATGGGGGTTTCGGCCATACGCGGGTAAGGGTTTCCTTCACGGTGGTGAAGTGTGGTTCCCTTCACGATGATACCTCCGATTTTCTCCAGGTCCACGAAGTCCTGAAACTCCAGTCCATATCCGAATGTACCCGATGCGGTCATGACCGGGTTCGACAAGTTCAATTTACCGATGTTTATGCTTAAATCTGCCATAATAGTTTCTTTATATTAAATACCGGACCTTCTTTACATACGCACACATGTCCCTCGTCTGTCTTTTCCACGCAGCAGAGGCAGGCTCCGACGCCGCAGGCCATGGTGTTTTCCAGTGACACCTCGCATTCGATGCCTTCTGCCTTGGCATACTTGGCCACTGCCATCATCATGGGTTTCGGGCCGCAGGTGTAAATCATGTCAAACTTCTGTGCTTTCAGTACGCTGTGCATGGTGACGTATCCCTTTTCGCCCATGCTGCCGTCTTCGGTGGTGGTGTATACGTCGCCGAGGGCTTCAAACTGTTCCAGCTGGAGCAGGTCGTTCTTCGAGCGGGCACCCAGCAGGAAGGTGGGTTTGCATCCTTGTTTCAGGAGCACTTCGCCCAGGTAGAGCATGGGAGCCGTACCTACGCCGCCGCCCACGAGCAGCACCTTGGTGTCGGCAGAAGCCGGCATGGTGAATCCGTTGCCCAGCGGGAGCACTACGTTTACTGTATCGCCTTTCTGTACGGTAGCCAGTTTACGGGTACCGTCGCCCACGAGCTGGACGAGGAACCATACTTCGTTTTTCTCTCTATCTACGTAGTTGATGGAAATGGGGCGACGCAGGAAGGTAGTCGGCGAACCGTCCACCCGGATTTCGGCAAATTGTCCCGGAAGCATTTCGGGCAAGGGAGCCTCTTGCGTCAGCTTGATGAGAACGTAGTTCGCGTGCAGGCGAGTGTTCTCGGTGACTGTCAAATCTAAGATGTATTTCTTCATATAAAAAAGGTAAATTCGTTTCTTTCACGCAAAGATACGAATTTACCTTTTATATGCCTAACACCTTGGCGGGTGCTTTTGTCGTTCGGCGACTTATTTTTCGGGCTTGAACACCTCGTAGGTGCCGTTGTCGAAGAAAATACGTATTTCGGTAATCTTCGGATGCGGCTTTTCGATGTACTTAACTTCCTCTCTGATAATCTCTTTTGGCGGATAAACCACGGTAGGAACCTCGTTCTCCTTGCGAAAATCGGAGTGGGCCGGCTCTTCGGTCGTGTTTTTCGGATTCTCGAGCGGTTGTGAGAACAAGTCCATGCCTGTTACGGCGGGAGCACTTTCTTCCATTTCGCCTTCACCGTAGAGCAGCCAGTTGATGTTGATGTACGGACATGCTTTATGGATGCGCATGACGACTTCCAGGCTGGGTTTGTTTCGCCCGCTGAAGATGTGCGACAGTGAAGAGGTGGAGATGCCTATCTTTTCGGCGAATTCGGCATTCGATAAACCCTCTTTTTGCATGACTTTTAGAATCCGGTCCTTCATATACAAATGGAAATGGCTTTGTTTGTTGATTACAAAAGTAATTCTTTAAATTTAGAAATGCAAATTTATAAATCTAAATTTACATTGTTACAAGTGTAAATCATATCATTCCAATTGTACATTTACGCTTTTATACAAGTGTAAATACATTTGTAATTAACTTTAGTTTAGTCGGATATTTGGTTGGATATTAGTATATTATAATTGTATACATGTGTATATATGGGAAAAATAAGAGTTTATTCGCTCTTTTTCAGGTCGTTTTATTGAACAGATTTGTAGATATTATTCTAAAATATGCTGGTATTCAGTGTATTATGATTCTTAAAGCTGCATGTTATATTTATTCGTTTACATTTAGATAAGTAACACTTTATTCTTGTAAATTGCATTGTATCAGTGTAATATCTCCCCTACCCGTTTGCTAAAATTTACATTTGTGGCGGATAAATAGGCAAAATACAAATGTAAATCATCCAATTCTACACAAATAAGCGATTACATTTGTATTTTGTACCTTCCACTTCTATCTGTAATTTACCGTTTGTAGGGAAACTTCGTGAGAATTGAAAATTTGACGTCCATTTGTATTCTCCTCCTGATTTTTCAATTCTCGTGAAAAACGAAAAAGCGGCATACATCCGGTCTTTTTCAGATGTATGCCGCTTGTACAGCGTATTGCTTTCCTCTTTTCTGAGATTCAGTTTCGGTTAATGAAGAATGAAATAAATCAAGTCGCGCAGCAATTCTCCATCGGGCGTGGAAGGATTGCCTATACCTTTCGACCGGGCGTCGCATTCGCGAATGGCATGGATGATTTGCATCACCTTTACGCCTGAATAACGTCGCATGGCTGCCATGTATTCTTTCGCCTGCCACGGACTTTTTAAGCCTAACTGAGCCGCTATTCCCTGGTCTGATTTCTCAGGTGCATAATAGGCCAGCATCAGGTTCGAGAAGAAGTTGAACAGAATGGCCAGTGTCATTTGTAGCGGATTGTTCTTGGGATTCTCCTCGAAGTATTTGATGATTTTGTTGGCCTTCAGCACGTCCTTTTCCACCAGTGCGCTCCGCAGCTCAAAGTTGTTGTAATCTTTGCTGATACCGATGTTCCGCTCAATCTGTTCCGGTGTGATGCGGCGTGCGCCTTCCGGCAGTGTCAGGATAAGCTTCTCCAGTTCGCCGGCCATACGGTTCAGGTCGGCTCCTACAAACTCGGCCATCATTTCCGATGCCTTGGGCTCGATTTCCACTTTCTTCCGCTTCAGGTATGAGGAGATGAAACCGGGAATCTGACTGTCCTTGAGCTTCCGCGATTCGAACAGCACCCCGTTTTTCTCGATTTCGGCGGCCAGTTTCTTCCGGCGATCAATGCTGCCGTGCTTGTAGCATACCACCAGTATGGTCGATTTCTGGGGCTTCTGCAGGTAGAAAGCCAGCTCCTCGATGCGTTTCAGGCTCTGTGCTTCCTTTACCACTACCACCTGGTATTCCGACATCATCGGGTAACGCTTGGCGGCGTTGATGACGTTAGCCACATCCGTATCGGCCCCGTATGTGACGGTCAGGTTGAATTCCTTTTCCGTTTCACTGAGCACGGTGTCGATGATGTAGTCGGCAATCCGGTCGATGTAGTAATCCTCTTCGCCCATGAGGAAATATACGGGCGCATAGATGCGGCTCTTCAGGTTGCGTACAATCTCTTCGTAAGTGACTTCCTTTGCCATTTTCGTCGGTTTACCAGTCAAATTTCAGGTGTTTCACGGTCTTCTTTTCATCGATGATCATGCGCAGGGCATCGATACCGATTTCTACGTGTTCATGCACGAAATTCTTGGTCACCATGCTGTCACTCTGCTCCGTTTTCACGCCTTCCGGAATCATGGGCTGGTCGGACACGAGCAGCAGGGCACCCGTAGGAATGTGGTTGGCAAATCCGGTGGTGAACAAAGTCGCCGTTTCCATATCCACTGCCATGGCACGGGTCTTCAGCAGGTATTTCTTGAACTCCTCATCGTGTTCCCAGATGCGGCGGTTGGTGGTGTACACCGTTCCGGTCCAGTAGTCGCGTGAGTGGTCACGGATGGCCGAAGATACGGCACGCTGGAGCATAAAGGCCGGAAGAGCCGGCACCTCAGGCGGATAATAATCGTTCGATGTTCCTTCGCCACGGATGGCCGCGATAGGCAGAATCAGGTCGCCTATCTGGTTCTTCTTGTCGATACCTCCGCACTTGCCCAGAAACAGGCAGGCTTTCGGATGTACGGCACTAAGCAGGTCCATGATGATGGCTGCATTGGGACTTCCCATGCCGAAGTTGATAATGGTCATGCCTTCTGCATGGGCCGAAATCATGTTGGCATCGCGTCCTAAAATGGGCACGTTGAACCGTTCGGCAAAGATTTCGACGTATTTATTGAAGTTTGTCAACAAGATGTACTCACCAAAGTCTTCCAGTTTCCGCTTGGTATAACGCGGGAGCCAGTTTGCTACGATTTCTTCTTTTGTTTTCATTAGCTCTCAGAATTTGTGTTGCCAAATAAAATATTGGGAAGATGATATTATCTTCCTTAAACGCAAATGTACAATAATAATGCAAACAGAAAAAAGAATTTGGGATTTTCTCTTACCGGAGACCTACGGTTTTTGGAAAATAATTCAGCTTTTATGTACTTTTGAGAAAATGGAGTATCTTTGCTTCGTAATAGAAGAACGCTTATGTTTGCATTGAACCTGCCTGCTTTTGAGGCCAAGATTGCCCAGCGAGAGGGAAAGAACGTGATATTTGACGTGCTCCGTCGCCGGTATGTAGCGCTGACTCCGGAGGAGTGGGTACGCCAGCATTTTACGAATTTTCTGCTGAAGGAAAAAGGGTATCCGCAAGGACTGTTGGCCAATGAGATACAAATTAACCTGAACGGAACGAAGAAACGCTGTGATACGGTGCTCTACCGGCGCGACCTGACTCCGCAGATGATTGTGGAATACAAGGCTCCTTCGGTGGAGATTACGCAGGCTGTCTTTGACCAGATTACCCGTTACAACATGGTGCTGAAGGTGGATTACCTGGTGGTGAGCAACGGGCTTCGTCACTACTGCTGCCGCATCGACTATGCACGGAATACGTATTATTTTCTCCCGGACATTCCCCGTTATGCAGATTTATAGTGCATAAAAAAGAAGGAATCCCCCGAGCGGGAATCCCTTCTTCTGCTGTCAGACGGAAGTCTGACGCTTATTTCATTTTTGTTTCCAGATGCTTTTCTGTTTCTACACCAGCCAGTTCCGGGTCAATCATGATACGGCCACAGTATTCGCATACGATGATTTTCTTGCGCATACGGATGTCGAGCTGTTTCTGAGGCGGAATCTTGTTGAAGCAACCGCCACAAGCGTCACGCTGCACGTAAGTAATACCCAGACCGTTGCGTGAGTTCTTACGGATACGCTTGAAAGCCTGAAGCAGACGTGGTTCGATGGTAGCTTCCAGATTCTTGGCTTTTTCTCTCAGTTTTTCTTCTTCCTGCTTGGTTTCTGAGATGATTTCGTCCAGTTCGTTTTTCTTTACTTCCAGGTCTTTCTTTCTTTCTTCCAGCAACTGTTCGCTCTTTACGATTTCCTCTTCTTTCGACTTGATGCCGGCTGTATATTCACGGATACGCTTTTCGCAGAGTTCCACTTCCAGGCTCTGGAATTCGATTTCCTTAGTCAGTACGTCGTATTCACGGTTGTTACGTACGTTGTCCTGCTGACTCTTGTACTTTTCGATAGAAGCCTTGGCAGTTTCGATTTCGATTTTCTTGCTGGCTACGTTTGACTTCAGTTCTTCGATTTCAGCCTTGATTTTCTCGATACGTGTGCTCAGACCCGTCACTTCGTCTTCCAGGTCCTGCACTTCCAGCGGAAGCTCTCCTCTCAGTGTCTTGATTTTGTCAATCTCCGACAACATGGTTTGCAACTGGTAGAGTGCTTTCAGCTTTTCTTCCACACTCAATTCATTCGGATCTTTCTTTGCTTCTTTAGCCATAGTTTTCTACAAGTATTTTATGGGATTGGTATTGACACGCGTCAGCTGGGCGTCGAGTGTCGGAAACTTTTCCCGTATGATTGAATATAATAAATCTTTTGTATATTGTTCGCTTTCGTAGTGTCCTATCTCTGCAATGAGAATGTCGTTCTCGTAGCTGAAATAGTCGTGGTATTTCACTTCGCCTGTCAGGAACACGTCGGCATGGGCTCTTACGGCCTTGGGCAGCAGGAAGGCTCCTGCTCCTCCACAGAGGGCGACAGTCTGGATGAGGCGTCCTGTCATGCGCGAATGTTTTACACAGCCCACCTCGAACAGCTTCTTTATCCGGCGAAGGAAATCGGTTTCGGTTTCCGGTTCTTCCAGTTCACCTACGATGCCCGCTCCTGCCTGTGTCCATTCATTCTGCAAGGGATAGAAGTCGTAGGCTGGTTCCTCGTAAGGATGTGCTTCGACAAGGGCTTTTTGCACCTTCCCTTTTAGGAATGCCGGCAGCACGGTTTCAATCCGTACCTCATGCTCTTCGTGCAACTGGCCGATTTCTCCGCAGAAAGGATGTGTGCCCGGCTGTGCGCGGAAAGTGCCCTTTCCTTCCAGATTATAGCTGCAGGAATCGTAGTTGCCAATGCACCCGCATCCGGCTTCAAACAAGGTATTACGTACCTCATCGGCCTGTGCCTGCGGTACGAAGGTAACCAGTTTCAGCAGCTGGTTTTCTTTCGGTTCCAGAATTCTCACGTTCTTCAGTCCGATTTTCTCGGCAATCTTGAAGTTGACGCCCTGCGGTGCGTTGTCCAGGTTGGTGTGTATCGAGAAAATCACGATGTCGTTCTTGATAGCCTTCAGGATGCAGCGTTCCACGTAGTCACGTCCGGTAATCGATTTGTAGCCCTTGAAGATGAGCGGATGGTGAGATACAATCAGGTTATATCCCAGTGCGATGGCTTCATCTACCACGGCTTCGGTTACGTCCAGACACAACAAAGCCCCTGTAGCTTCCGCGTCTGTCAATCCGATTTGCAGTCCGGCATTGTCGAATCCGTCCTGTAAAGGCAGAGGCGCGAATATCTCAAGGGCATTCACAATTTCCTTAATTTTCATATTTCGCGAAAAATTTCATGCAAAGATAGGATTTTTCGCGCACATATCCATGCAGGAAGTATTCGTTTTTGTATTTTTTCATGAATATTCCTTCACTTGCGGGCATGAGAAAGCCCCGCTGCACCCTTCCGGACGTAGCGAGGCTTCTCACTTATACACCTTTAAACAAAATGAATTTCTGTATTATTTACGAGCTTCTGCAATGTAAGCCAATGCTTCCTTACATTTTTCTGTGACGTAAGTCCAGTCTTCAGCAGCTATCTTGTCTTTCGGGAACAACTTAGAACCCATACCTACGCAGAATACACCTGCCTTAATCCAAGAAGTCAGGTTTTCCTGAGTCGGTTCTACACCACCGGTTACCATCAGTTTAGACCAAGGCATCGGAGCCAGCAGACCTTTAACCAGTTTCGGACCCAATACATCACCCGGGAATATTTTGCAGAGATCGCAGCCCACTTCCTGTGCGAAACCTACCTCGGACACGCTTCCGCATCCCGGAGTGTAAGCCACCAAACGACGGTTGCACACTTTAGCGATTTCAGGATTGAACAACGGACCTACCACAAAGCAAGCACCCAATTGCAAGTAAAGAGCAGCAGTAGCAGGATCTACGATAGAGCCTACTCCCATAGCCATTTCCGGACACTCCTTTGCCGCGTATTTCACAACTTCCGCAAATACTTCGTGTGCAAAGTCACCACGGTTGTAAATTCGAATGCACGAACTCCGCCGTCATAGCAAGCTTTCACTACTTTCTTTGCTACTTCTGCATCCTTATGGTAGAACACAGGAACCATACCGGTTGAACCAATCTTGTCCAACACAGCAATTTTATCAAATTTAGCCATTTTTTTAACCTTAAATGAAATGTTGTTTGTTTGAGTGATTATCTCTGTACACGTCCGCTAGCATCGCCACCGGCCAGTGCTTCTACTTCATCTACAGATACCAGGTTAAGTCGCCGTTGATAGTGTGCTTCAAAGCTGAAGCGGCAACAGCAAATTCAAGGGCGGCACCCTGATTCGGTTTGGTCAGCAGCCGTGGATAATACCTCCTGAGAATGAGTCGCCACCACCTACACGGTCAATAATCGGGTCGATGTCGTAGTGCTTAGAAGTATAGAATTCTTCACCGTTGTAAATCATAGCCTTCCAGCCGTTGTGAGTAGCAGAGAATGATTCACGCAAGTAGAAATCACATACTTGAATCCGAATTCCTTAGCCATAGCTGTGAAGATTCCCTTGTAGCCTTCTGCATCGGTCTCACCGCCTTCTACGTCGCTTCTGGTTTGAAGCCTAGCAAAGTTCGGCATCTTCTTCGTTACCGATACATACATCTACATACTGCATCAACGGACGCATGATAGACTGTGCTTTTTCTTTTGTCCACAGTTTCTTGCGGAAGTTCAAGTCAACAGAAACTGTTACTCCGTGACGTTTTGCAGCTTCACAAGCCAGCTTAGTCAGTTCAGCAGCCTTGTCAGAGATAGCCGGAGTGATACCCGACCAGTGGAACCAGTCCGCACCTTCCATGATAGCGTCAAAGTCGAAATCGCAAGGATCGGCTTCGGCGATAGCCGAGTGGGCACGGTCATAAATTACTTTGCTAGGACGCATGGAAGCACCTGTTTCCAGGTAGTAGATACCTACGCGGTCACCACCACGAGAGATGAAGTCAGTCTTCACACCGTATTTGCGCAATGCGTTTACAGCTGACTGTCCGATTTCGTGTTTCGGCAATTTGGTTACGAAGTATGCTTCATGACCATAGTTGGCGCAGCTCACCGCTACGTTCGCTTCACCACCGCCATAAACAACATCAAATGAATCCGACTGTACAAAACGTGTGTTTCCCGGAGTTGACAATCTCAACATAATTTCACCTAAGGTTACTACTTTTCCCATAATTTCGTGATTTTAAATTGTTATATATTTATTCGTTTAACTTTCAAGCCAATTAAAATACTGGTTTACATATCCATAGACGAATCATATCGTAACCTTGTACTCAACAGGCCACTCAAACAATTCATCCGTGTGCGTGCACAAAGGTACTATTTATTTTTTTAAAACCAAAAATTAGTTATATATTTGTATCGAAAAAAAATAAATTATCAGTGTGCACGAGCACAATATATATAATTAAGGTATGAATAAACTGCCCGAAAGAATCAGAATCAAGGATATCGCGCGCCTGGCAGATGTATCAGTCGGCACAGTAGACCGTGTATTGCATGGCCGCACAGGAGTATCCGAAGCCAGCCGGAAACGGGTGGAAGAAATATTGAAGCAACTGGATTACCAGCCCAATATGTATGCCAGCGCATTGGCATCCAACAAAAAGTATCTGTTTGTCTGCCTGCTGCCACAGCACAAGGAAGGCGATTACTGGACCGATGTGGAACTGGGGATGAAAAGGCCATCAAACCTTTTCCGATTTCAATGTTTCTCTGTCGGATTATTATTACTGACCAATATGAATATTCCTCCTTCATCAATGCCGGTATGCGCATTCTGGACGCACAGCCCGACGGAGTTATCCTTTCGCCCCCACCGTTCCTGAAGATGACGGCCAGTTTGTCACCGACAAATTGAAACCGGCATTCCGTATGTGTTTATTGATTCGAATATTGCCCGACTGGAACCGCTGGCTTTCTACGGACAGCATGCCCAGCGGAGCGGATACTTTGCCGCCCGCATGTTGCCTCATGTTGGCAGAAGGCCCCAAAGAGATCGTCCTCTTCCGTCAGAATAAACGAAGGACGTCTGGGTTCGAACCAGCAGCTCCATCGTGAAGAGGGTTTCTATGAATATATGAAGGAGCACTGTCCGGAACTGAAAATGTGGGAACTGAACCTCTATGCCAAACAGCCGGGTGAAGATGCTTCGTTGCTGAATGATTTCTTTGCGGCGCATCCGAACGTACAGAAGTGCGGTATCACCTTCAACTCGAAGGCGTATATCATCGGTGAGTATCTCATCGCAGCGTCATGGACGTAAACTTCAAACTGATTGGGCTACGACCTTATTACGTCGAACGTGGCTTGCCTGAAAGCTGGAAGCATTGACTTTGTCATAGCTCAGCAGCCTACCGTGCAGGGATACAACAGCATAGAATGTCTGTGCAACCACCTGATTCTGCGCAAGAAGGTGAAGGACTGCAACTACATGCCCATCAACCTGATTACGACGGAAAACATCGATTTCTATTTCGATGCACATGTCAAAAATAAATCTGATTAACACTAAATAGAAATGGAAACAAAGTATTTGAAAATCAATCCGGCTGATAACGTAGCGGTGGCTATCTCGGATTTAAAAGCAGGCGAGGCCATCACGGTAGACGGTCATGCCATCACGTTGAAGGAAGACGTGCCTGCCGGCCATAAGGTGACACTGAAAGATTTCCAGGCCGGCGAGAATATCATCAAGTATGGTTACCCCATCGGCCATGCCGTGACTGCCGTGGAACAAGGACGCTGGATCAATGAAACCCAGATAAAGACAAACCTTGCCGGACTGTTGGATTACACCTACAATCCGGTCAGCGTAGACCTCAATATCCCGAAGAAAGACCTGACGTTCAAAGGATACCGCCGCAAAAACGGTGATGTAGGTATCCGTAACGAGGTATGGATTATCCCGACCGTGGGTTGTGTAAACGGTATCATCGGACAACTGGCCGAAGCGTTACGCCGCGAAACCAACTGTGAAGGCGTGGATGCTATCGTGGCTTTCCCTCACAACTACGGCTGTTCACAGCTGGGCGATGACCATGAGAATACCAAGAAGATTCTCCGCGACATGGTGCTGCATCCTAATGCAGGAGCCGTGCTGGTAGTAGGATGGGATGTGAGAATAACCAGCCCGATGTGTTCCGCGAGTTTCTGGGCGATGACGAAGACCGTATAAAGCTTCATGGTAGCACAGAAGGTGGACGATGAATTTGAAGAAGGTATGCGCATCTTGCGTGAACTGTACGCCAAGTGCTGTCAGGACGCGAGGATGTGCCTTTCTCTGAGTTGCGTGTAGGCTTGAAATGTGGTGGCTCGGATGGCTTCTCGGGCATTACGGCCAATCCGTTGCTGGGTATGTTCTCCGACTACCTGATTGCGCAGGGAGGTACTTCGGTACTGACTGAGGTTCCCGAAATGTTCGGTGCGGAAACCATCCTGATGAACCGTTGCCGTACCACGGAACTGTTCGAGCCAGACGGTGACACCTGATTAATGACTTCAAGGAATACTTCCTGTCACACGGCGAACCAGTGGGCGAAAATCCGTCACCGGGCAACAAGGCAGGTGGTATCTCCACCCTGGAAGACAAAGCGTTGGGATGTACCCAAAAATGCGGCAAAGCATACGTTGACGGAGTTATAGGCTATGGCGACCGCCTGAAAGTGAAAGGTTTGAACTTGCTTTCCGCACCGGGCAACGATTTGGTAGCTGCTACGGCCCTCGCCTCTTGCGGCTGCCACATCGTGTTCTTCACTACCGGCCGCGGTACTCCGTTCGGTACCTTCGTACCTACCATGAAGATTTCCCACCAACCTGGCGGCACAAGCCTGGGCATCGTAAAAACGAGCCGATGGAAATCACCTGCCGTCGTTTCATTGATTATGTGATTCAGGTGGCCAGCGGAGAGCCTTCAATGCCGTGAGTTGCCATTTTTAAGAATGGTGTCACAGATAGAGAGTGTTTTTATTTCTTTTTGGTAGTGATGAGAATCACGCCATTCTTTCCTTTTTCGCCATATATTGCGGTAGCATCTGCGTCTTTCAATACAGTGATTGATTCAATACACTGAGGGTCGAGCTTGTTCATTGTTTCGGTGGAGGCCTCCGTTTTGTCTATCAGCACCATCGGCAATGCTTCTTCTTTTCCCTGACCGTCCTTTCCGTTCTGAAACATTTGGACGATTGCTGCCGGAACTTCGCTTTTCTGAGGAGCCGGAGTGACTCCATATCCCACTACTACGACGTCATTGTCGCTTGCCTTCGGCTTGTTGTTGGTTCCCTCCAGCATGAAAGTCACCGGGAGAGTAAATTTCACGCTGACCGGCTTTCCGTCCTGCATGCCCGGCTTCCATTTCGGCATGGTGCTGATTACGCGGATAGCTTCGGCATCCAGCCACGGGTCGACCGGACGGAGCACCTTGAAATCGCTCAGCGAACCGTCTTTCCTTACCACAAACTGCACGATGACACGCCCCTGCTTACCGGCTTCCTGTGCCTTTGCAGGATACCTGAGATTGCGTGCCATAAATTCCAGACCAGCACGCATACCGCCCGGATATTCCGGCATCTGCTCCACTACGCTAAACGTCTGGTCGTCCGACACCACAGCTTGCGGAGCAGGCGCTACCACCTTCACATCTTTCTTTGTGTCGCTTTCAGTCAAGACAATTGTCTGGTCGGCTTTCTTCAGACAGTCTTTGACCGACATGTTAACCGTACTCATACCGATGTAGGCCACCTGGATGCTTTGGTCGGTGCCGACTTCCAGCGTGAAATTACCGTTTTCGTCGGTAATGGTCCCGTTAGTCGTATTCGCCACAAGTACAGTTGCCGCGATGATGGGTTTTCCTTTCTCATCCACCACCTTCATCTTCAGTTTGGTCTTTTCGGCGGGATTCGACACATTTTTATCGGCATACGTTTCCAAAACTGCCGATAAATCATTAACTTTGACACTTGAAATCTCATCGAGTGGTTGAGAGATTTCAGGACGGGCAAAAGCAGCTACGGTAACGGCTGCCAACGGAAGTACATAGAGGTACTTGGCACGTGCCCACGGATTGGATTTTTTTCGAATCATCATAGTGATACGTTTTTTAAGTGAACTGTGATTAAAGCTGTTGGCAATAGAGTAGAGCCTTGCGCCAACGGCTTTTTTTATTAATAGCATTTGATATTCTTTCGCATTGATGCCCTGACGGAGAACTTCTTCGTCGGCTTCGTATTCGTGGATGTTCTGCAACTCCTGCTTGAGCAGCCAGATGGCCGGATTGAACCATTGCAGCCAGGCACAGGCTTCGGTCAGCAACAAGTCCCATGAGTGACGGTGATGGATGTGGGCCATTTCGTGCACCAGAATGTGATGTCCGCTTTCCTTCAGGTCTGTTTCCGAAATCACGATGTAGCGCATCCAGCTGAAAGGAGCCAGTTTGCGGCGGTGAACTACCAAGCATACACCGTTGTCTAACCTTTCACACCGGCTGTGGCGAATGAGATAAAGCATGCGTCCCAGTGACCAGAGGTGACGGGCGATGACAAAAAACAGTCCCGCAAAATAGACTAACACCAGCCCTTCCTGCCAGTGGAACGGGCGACTTCCCTCTTCCACCACTACCGCTTCGCTATTCCATTGGTACATCAGCAGCAAGTCCTCCATCGACATCACTTGTGCATTTACCGGCGAAGCCTGTTCCACCGTTACCTTTACCAAAGGCAGCAGGCATGAGAGCAGCATTACTCCCAGCAAAGCCATCCGGTTGAAACGATGGAAAGTTTCCTTGCTGAGCAGCAGGCGATAGAACAGATAGAACATCGCCAGGCAGACAGCCGACTTGAGTATATAGACTAAAAAGGTTCCCATAAGCAGACGTGTTTTATTGTGGTTTCTCGTTCTGTCCCTCTTCCACCTGACGGATGAGTTCCTTGAGTTCCTCCACCGAAATGTCTTCTTCTTTCACCAGCGAGGAAACAGCCCCTAAGAAAGAGTTGTTGAAATATTTGGAGATGACCCCACGCAGGGTTTTCCGTCGGAATTCCTCTTCCGACACTACGGCATGATACTGGTAGGTATTACCAAACGCTGTATGCGACAGGTAGCCTTTTTCTTCCAATCCCCTTACAATGGTCGACAGGGTATTGAAGTGCGGCCGGGGTTCTTCGTAAAGTTCCACCAGCTGTTTGACAAACATCGGACCTTTCTCCCAGAAAAATCCCATGATTTCTTCTTCTTTGGCAGTAAGTGTTTTCATATCCGTTTCAATTGGTTATTGCAAAGAACTAAAATTTTTAGTTTATAAACTAATATTTATAGTTAATATAACTAAAGAGGATAGTTATATAATCATATAGAGCTTGCAATACCTTGAAACGGCTTTCATAATACTATTTCCTTATCAGTTCTGCGGATAGCATTAATAATCACATCAATCAAAGGGTAACTTTCCATACTCACCAATATACTCATCACGAAGTATAGAAGGCATCTCATCTTCACAAAATGAATCAATTACTTTAAAATCTGCAATGTGATTACGCAAATTTCTACGAACGGCGACATCCTCCAACTCCTCACGCCTGGCTTTGCTCAATGCACAAAACTCTTCTTCCTGTTCAATACCGCAATATCGCCTTCCACACAGATTAGCTGCAATCCCCGTAGTACTACTACCGGCAAATGGGTCAAACACCCACGCATTTTCATTTGTTGATGATAGAATGATACGTGCCAACACCGATAAAGGTTTCTGAGTGGGATGCTTTCCGCATGACTTCTCCCAACGTCCAATAGCAGGCAGTCTCCAGACATCCGTCATCTGCTTATTATCATTAACGGTTTTCATTAATTCATAATTATAAATGTGGGGCACTTTCTTCAGCTTCCGCGCCCATATAATGAATTCCGTACTATAAGTAAAAAATCTACAAGATATATTTGCCGGTGGATTTGTTTTCTGCCAGGTTATCACATTCAGAATCTTATACCCAAGCTCTGTCAGACAATTAGCTACAGAAAATATATTATGATACGTTCCACTAATCCAAATAGTCCCATTGTCCTTGAGTTTCTCACGACACAAGCGTAACCATTCCCTATTAAATGCCTGAACCTCTTCCGGAGATCTAGATTCATCCCACTTTCCTTTGTTTACACATACCACCTTACCCGATTGCAAACTAATCCCCCCATCGGACAAAAAATAAGGTGGATCAGCAAAGATCATATCAAACTTAAAATCAAACTCTTGCAACAGTTTAAATGAATCTCCTTTAGCCAGCAGAAAATCGTTATTTGCCGATTTATAATAAGGTTCAATCATAGAATTTTTAATTATTAAGCCATTAAGCCACCACCGCCTTCCCCTTTGTTAGCATAGGCAGACTGCCATCCTGTCTGCCCCATAATACTAATAGATTTGGGAGGTCTCAAATGCTTTTTATCATTACAAATAGCAGTAAACGGACATTCCGTAAGTTTCTGGCCACTCGGCAAAGCTCTGACATATTCCGTATTCTGTATTGCAATAAAACCTTCTTCATCTTCACAAGGCATACATTTCCTCACTATAGAGGCAGGAACCCTTCTAATCCCTTGTTTATAACACACCTGGCAGGTCGTATTTCGAGAAGAATGCCATTTAAAAACATGCCCATTAGGGCAAGCAAAAAAGACAAGACTCTCTTTACAGAACTGACGTCCCACTACGTTATAAACAAAATAATCCATCAAACAAGGACTTGAGATACTTTCTTGTGGATATTTTTGCGTCCAAATTTCCCACACACGCCGCCATGCAGCAGCATTCATCTCATCAATATACTCATATTGATAACAGAAAATATCCAAGAAACTTGAAACTAACGGGATAGCTGTCCGAATAATACCGGTTCTCAGCGCAACTTTAATCGTGTTCACATCACTGGCCACATTGATACGTTCAAAACCCGTCACATTTTGCCAGATACCCAATACCACCATATCCCGCACAAACATATCTGCCTTCTTATTGCCATAACCCGCATTACAAGCTATCAGGTCATTGCGCAATGCATAAATATCCCGATTATATTTTTCAAGAAGTTCATACGGTGTACATTTATGCGTAAGAAGGAACTGCGCAATATTAGTCGCATATTTCAATCGCTTATCATTCTGTGACAATGCTCCCACATCTATTTTTTTCAGAAAATCCTCCGGATCAGCCAGGATATTGTTTTCATCAAAAATAGCATTGTCACATTCAAACACATCTGCCAGAAATGAGAAACTACGTGAGCCCCTGAAATCCTGATTTGCAGTCAAAAAGCGCACACGACATACATCTTCATCCGAAAGTCCACACGTGTCATAAATCGAGGTAAATGCCTTTCCATTAGTCTGAATAAAAATAGAATGCAGCGCATCAGCTACCTTTTCGCAGATATATTCGTCTATCTCACAATTCAGAATTTCTTTATGATATTTGTACCAGAATTTATGAAAGTCCGAAAAATAATCAAACTTGTTACCGAACTTTTCAATCGTTCCAATATCAGGATGAGTGGTATAAAGAAACTCATTAATCTGTTGCACAATTTTTCTTGCACCTTCAATATCTAATTGCGGATGACTATCTATTATATCTTTCAATGACTGGCAGAACGCAGTAAATTCTTTCATTTCTCAAGCCTTTATCAGGTTAATAAAATCTTGCATATTTGTCAGGTTATATATACTTGGAATAATATTGTACGCCTCTTGAAGCTTATTCCTTGCACTTTTCCATCCAATTCCATCAGTAATCCATACAAATTCAAAACCAGAAACAGAATTAATTTTAGGTGCAATATCTGAATAAGAACGAGCTACCTCATTAAGTTTTGAGCCACCAGAACTATAGAAGTTGACTTCTATCAAAAAAATCTTTTGTTCCGTCTCAATAACAAAATCAAAACGCTTCTCGTCATCTCCCAGTACCTTTGATATAGCAGTCCACTCACTAGAATAAACTTCCTGCCGATAACTTATCCCATGATTGTCAAACACATGGGCTATCATGTTTTCCATTACATGACCACTTCTATTTTTACGGGCATTGGTATCTAACCCTGTCTCTATACCAAATACATAATCCACCAGATTCTTTATCTTCTGCTGTTGAAAAACTTCCGTAAGCCCCGTATCATTCAGAAACTCCATCACACCATCTACAGAATCAAACAAAGAATCCAGCACGACACACTGACCTTGCGAATCAAGTACCATCTTTTTCCCTTCACTTCTAACGGCAATAAGAATATCCATTACCTTAAAAGCCGTCCGGTCTCTTTTCCATATAGTCTCTACAGCTCGACGCATATCGGGCGCACCAACTAAACTATTGAGCATGCAAAGACTAAGTTTTATATCCTCCACATTCAGTGAAATCTTATCAAAATCACAGAAGAAATCAAGAGTCTGATTTGTCTCTTGAAGCTGAGACATAAACAAGTTAAAATCTTTCATTGGTGTCATGCAAATAATCTTAATTCCAACGGCTGCTCCTGAACTATTTTCTTTGTCAGAATATAATTATGCACAAGGATCTCTGTCAACTTTCCGCGCTTGTTCGGATTCGCATTAATACTTCTTGAAGCCCATACCCGGTCTATGGTATAATTCCGGTACAGCTTATCGAAGAAATTATCATCCTCATCCCTGCCTTTGCAATCAGAGTTGCTAAGCATAAATGAAAACCCCGCTTCATGTATTTTGTCACAATAAGTTTTCAATCTAATTTGTGCTGTATCATTGAATGATTCTTTTGTATAATCATTAAAGCTGGAAGTATCACTTAACGGACGATAAGGAGGGTCAAAATAGAAAAACGTATTTCCCTCTGCATAGTCAAATGTATGCTCAAAATCACCTTGGCAGATTTCAACCCGTTGCAGCAGTTTACTATCCGCACGAATTGTTTCAGAATCACAAATTGTCGGATTTGTATATTTTCCAAAAGGCACATTAAAGGCTCCAGACTTATTCACCCGATAAAGTCCGTTAAAACAGGTTCTGTTCAAGAAGAAAAAAAGTGTTGTATTCTCTATTGAATCCAGATTTTTCTGATTATACCTTGCCCGTGCAGCCATAAAAAACTCTTTCCGTGCCTCTTCGGTATCAAGTCTAAGATATTCCTTCTCCACCTGTTGTAACGATACAATCAAATCCTCCGGGAAATCTCTAACTGTTCGATAACAACAGATAAGATCCGGATTAATGTCATTAATGACCGCACGTTTGATATTCGGATAACGTTGTAACATATAGAAGAGCATTGCTCCTCCACCCACAAAAGGTTCTATATAAGTAACGTCTCTACAATTATCAAAGTCAGCTGGTAACAAAGAGTCCAGTTGTTCGATGAGTTGGCTCTTACCTCCAACCCACTTGATAAAGGGTTTCGCTTTCATTTTCAATATATTTACTTATGTACAAAAGTCAAGACTACCCCTATCTTTACGATGTGAAAGGTTTCAGTGTATGAACCTCAGAATAAATATTTAACGGGCTTGATGTCCCAGAATGTAATAATCTATGCAGATAGTGTGCAGTTTGACATACACAAAGATAGTGTATTCATTTGTATTTTAAGTGAGAATGACAATAATTTTGAAACCAGATACGGAGTTTTAACTCCAAAACTGGAAGAATTACACCGGATTCTGTTGAATCACAATACAACAAAAGTAACGGTGGGAAGCATCATCATCAATTGTAATATCCGATTCTCTACAACGCAAGTTCATTCAATCCAAAACGCAAGGGTGTTTGAATCAAAACGCAAGTGCGTTTAAACTAAAACACAAGTGCATTTGAGTCAAAACGTAAGTGCGTTTTTTCACAAAGATATGCAAATGCAAACAGATGTAAAACCAACACGAAAAAGTGTGTGAAAATGCCTTCAAACAAAGATTTCAAGCAATAATAAGGAAGAATGGAAGAAAAACCATACTTGCCTGATTTACAAACATTAAACCAACAAAGGAGCATAAACCGACAACGGAAAGCTTGACGGGTTGTCGGGGTTGGCACCGGTTTTTCAAACTTCCTATATACAGGTGTGGAAAAATATAAGCGTTATATTTTTCCACACCCCGCGTATATATACTTTATAAAAATGCCTGCCAACCCCGACAACCCGTCAAGCACACGGCCGAAAACGGACAATAAAAAACCTCCTTCACTTCATCTTTTCAGAAGCAAAGGAGGCATTCAAATTTCCGTATTCATTTAGAACGGCAGGTCGTCTTTCTCGTCTGTCATGGAGAAGTCGGCCGGAGCTGCATTTACCGGAGGGAATGGAGCTTCTACCGGAGGCATCTGAGGAGTGGCTCCCACACGTTCTACCTTCCATGCACGGATACTGTTGAACCAGCGTCCTTGCCATTCGCGGGCATCAATGTCGAACGATACGTTCAGCTCCTCGCCCACCTGAATATTAAACTGTTTGATTTTGTCGTCACCAAAGACATCAAAGCACATACGGCGCGGATACTGGTCGTGTGTTTCGATGACATATTCTTGTACCTTCCATTCGTTGCCGTTCCGCGATGTACCGCCTTTCGGTTCCAGAACCGCAATCACTCTTCCTGCTAATTCCATAAATAGTATTTTTAAATTCGGTGACGAAATTACGACTTTCCATAGAAGAAAACTAATTTTTAAGACCTTTTTTTGTGGGGTATATGCAATCTTTTCGTAACTTTGGCAATTGGTTTAGAGCATCCGTAGATGCATTTAATAATAAAAACAGAACAAAAACAAATATAAAAACAGCTATGAAGTTTATCGTTTCAAGTACTGCTTTATTCAGTCATTTGCAGGCTATCAGCCGAGTAATCAACTCAAGAAATTCATTACCCATTCTGGACTGTTTCCTCTTCGAACTGAGAGACGGTACGCTCTTTATGACTGCTTCGGACAATGACACTACACTGTCTACTTCCATCGAAGTGAACGAATCGGACAGTGACGGCCGTTTCGCCGTTTCTTCCAAAACATTGCTGGAAGCATTGAAAGAGATTCCTGAGCAGCCGCTGAGTTTCCACATCGAACCCAGCAACATGGAAATTACCGTGGAATACCTGAATGGAAAATACAGTCTGATGGGACAGAATGCCGACGAATATCCGCAGGCACAGGCATTGGGCAGCAATGCCGTACAGGTGATCATGGGAGCAGAAATCTTGATGAACGGCGTAAACCGCAGCCTTTTTGCGACTGCCGACGACGAACTTCGTCCGGTGATGAACGGTATTTATTTCGACATCAGTACGGAAGACATTACACTGGTGGCTTCCGACGGTCATAAGCTGGTACGTTGCAAGACCTATGCCGCACGAGGAGCAGAAAAAGCTGCCTTCATCCTTCCGAAGAAGCCGGCCAACCTGCTGAAGAACCTGCTGCCGAAGGAACAGGGCGACGTACAGATTGGCTTTGACGACCGCAATGCCATGTTCACCCTCGAAAACTATCAGATGATTTGCCGTCTGATTGAGGGACGTTATCCGAACTATAATTCTGTCATTCCGCAGAACAACCCGCACCGTGCCATCATTGACCGTGCGCTCTTCATCAGTGCCCTGCGCCGTGTGTCTGTGTTCTCTTCACAGTCAAGCAGCCTGATCAAGCTGAGCTTGTCGGAAAACCAGATGAAGATTTCTGCTCAGGACATCGACTTCTCTACTTCGGCCGAAGAAACCATCGCTTGTCAGTATGGCGGCAACCCGATGAGCATCGGTTTCAAGTCGTCGTTCCTGATTGACATTCTGAACAACATTTCTGCACAGAACATCATCATCGAACTGGCCGACCCGTCACGCGCAGGTGTCATCGTTCCTGAAGAACAGGAGGAAGACGAAGACCTGCTGATGCTGCTGATGCCGATGATGCTGAACGACTAATCCTTTTTTGTTACACACAGACTCATGAAACTGAACTTGAAAAATCCGCTCGTGTTCTTCGATTTGGAGACCACGGGCACTAATATTAATACAGACCGTATTGTAGAAATCTGCTACTTGAAGGTTTATCCTAACGGCAACGAAGAGGCCAAGACCTTGCGCATCAATCCGGAAATGCACATTCCGGAGGCATCGACTGCCATTCATGGCATTCACGACGAGGATGTGGCCGACTGCCCTACTTTCAAGGAAGTGGCAAAGGACATTGCTCGCGACATTGAAGGGGCCGACATTGCCGGTTTTAACTCCAACCGCTTTGACGTGCCGGTGCTGGTAGAGGAATTCCTCCGTGCTGGCATTGACATCGACCTGACCAAGCGGAAGTTTGTCGACGTGCAGGTGATTTACCACAAGCTGGAACAGCGCACGCTTTCGGCCGCCTACAAGTTCTACTGCGGAAAGAATCTGGAAGACGCGCATACGGCAGAAGCCGATACACGGGCTACCTACGAGGTGCTGAAGGCGCAGCTCGACCATTATCCTGACGTGCTTCAGAACGACATCAACTACTTGTCGGAATATTCCAGCTACAGTAAGAACGTGGACTTTGCCGGAAGAATCGTGTATGACGACAACGGCGTGGAAGTGTTCAACTTCGGAAAATACAAAGGTATTCCGGTGTCGGAAGTGCTCAAGAAAGATCTGGGCTACTATGGCTGGATTATGAACGGAGACTTCACACTGAACACGAAGAATGTATTGACAAAAATCCGCCTGCGCGAAACGGGGCTGGTCAAGTAAACGGAAGGTAGCATGAATACACTACAAGGCAAAAAAATTGTACTGGGTATCACGGGTAGTATTGCGGCCTACAAGGCAGCCGTGCTGACACGCGGACTGATTAAGAAAGGTGCGGAGGTGCAGATTGTCATCACGCCGGCAGGAAAGGAGTTCATCACTCCCATCACGCTTTCGGCGCTGACCAGCAAGCCGGTCATCAGCGAGTTTTTCTCACAGCGTGACGGCACATGGCACAGCCACGTGGACTTGGGATTGTGGGCCGACGCCATGGTCATAGCCCCGGCTACGGCTTCCACCATCGGAAAGATGGCGCACGGGGTAGCCGACAACATGCTGGTGACGACCTACCTGTCGATGAAGGCCCCGGTGTTTGTGGCTCCGGCCATGGACCTGGATATGTTTGCTCATCCTTCTACCCAGCATAACCTCGATATTCTGCGCAGCTATGGCAACCATATCATTGAACCGGCTTCGGGCGAGCTGGCTAGCCATCTGGTAGGAAAAGGACGCATGGAAGAGCCTGAAAAAATCATCGAAGTGCTGGAAGCGTTCTTTGCCCGTCAGCAAGACCTGGCCGGACGGAAAATCGTCATTACCGCAGGTCCTACTTATGAGAAAATTGATCCGGTGCGCTTTATCGGCAATTACTCTTCCGGAAAGATGGGCTATGCCCTGGCTGAGGCTTGTGCTTCACGTGGAGCGGAAGTGGTGTTGGTGAGCGGTCCGGTTACCCTGCAGACGGTTCATCCGAACATTCGTCGCATAGACGTGGAGAGTGCGGCCGAAATGCACCGTGCAGCTGCCGATGCCTTCAAGGATGCAGACGCAGGAATCTTGTGTGCAGCCGTAGCGGACTTCACGCCGGAGCAGGTGGCCGACCAGAAAATCAAACGGGAAAAGGACGACCTGGTGCTGCGGTTGAAACCGACTTGCGACATTGCTGCTTCCTTAGGAAAGGAAAAACGTCCGGACCAGTTACTGGTGGGGTTTGCACTGGAAACTTGCGACGAGGTAAGCCATGCCCAGGATAAGCTGGCACGCAAGAACTTTGACTTCATCGTGTTGAACTCGCTGAATGACAAAGGAGCCGGTTTCCGTTGCGACACCAACAAGATTACGATTATAGACCGCACTGAAGCTGTTTCCTACCCGTTAAAGCGCAAGCAGGAAGTGGCCGAAGACATTGTGGATAAACTTTCCAGTCTGTTTCATTCCTAAACCGTTATGCTACAGTCTATCTTTATACAGAACTATGCCCTGATTGATAAGCTGGACATTGACTTTACGTCCGGCTTTTCGGTGATTACCGGTGAGACCGGTGCCGGAAAGTCTATTATCTTAGGGGCTATCGGACTCCTGTTGGGACAGCGTGCCGACGTGAAATCCATCAAGAAGGGAGCTTCCAAGTGTATTGTGGAGGCGACTTTCCGGATTGCCAACTACGGCATGGAACCGTTCTTTCAGGAGAATGACATCGAATTTGAACCGGACGAATGTATCCTTCGCCGTGAAGTGTCGGCCAACGGGAAGAGCCGTGCTTTCATCAACGATACGCCGGCTTCGCTGGCACAGATGAAAATGCTGGGCGAAAAACTGATTGACGTGCACAGCCAGCACCAAAACCTGCTACTGAACAAGGAAGGTTTCCAGTTGAACATTTTGGACATTTTGGCACAAGACGAGCAGGCATTGTCGGCTTATCAGTCGGTATACCTTTCTTATAAAAAGGTGGCAAAGGAACTGGATGATTTCATCGCACAGGCTGAAAAGAGCCGTCAGGATGAAGATTATATCCGCTTTCAGCTGGAACAGTTGGAAGAAGCTGGACTGAAAAACGGAGAGCAGGCAGAACTGGAACAGGAAGCAGAGACACTGAGCCATGCCGAGGACATTAAGGCCGGACTCTATAAAGCCAGCCAGCTGATTAACGGTGAGGAAGGCGGTACGGTTTCACTGACCAAGGAGTGCATGCAGACTCTTCAGGGCCTGACACAGGTATATGCGCCGGCTAAGGAATGGATGGAACGGCTGAACAGCTGCTACATTGAACTGAAAGATATTTCCCGCGAAATCGACAATGCGGAGGAAGAAGTGGAATTCAATCCGGCACGTCTGGATTTTGTCAACGAACGGTTGAACCTGATTTATTCCTTGCAGCAGAAACACCGTGTGCAGTCGGTAGAAGAACTGATTGAACAGACGGAAAGCTATCGCAGCCAGTTGAATGCCATCACTTCTTTCGACGACCGGATTGCAGAACTGGAGGGTGAAAAGAAGAAATTGTATGCCGAGGTGCTTCGTCAGGCCGAAAAGCTGACCGCGCTTCGTACACAGTCGGCACGGCACATTGAATCGCAGATGGAATCCCTGCTCATCCCACTGGGTATGCCTAACGTGCGTTTTGCCGTGGAACTGACTCCCAGAAAAGAACCCGACAGCAAAGGGATGGACAGCGTGACTTTCCTGTTCTCAGCCAATAAGAACGGAACTTTGCAGAACGTGGCTTCCATCGCTTCGGGAGGTGAAATTGCCCGCGTCATGCTTTCACTCAAGGCCATGATTGCCGGAGCCGTCAAACTACCGACCATCATCTTCGATGAAATTGATACCGGTGTGTCAGGCTCCATCGCAGAGAAAATGGCACTGATAATGCAGGACATGGGACGCCAGAACCGCCAGGTTATCAGCATCACTCACCTGCCCCAGATTGCCGCACGCGGAATTGCGCACTACAAGGTGTACAAGGAAGATACCGACACCGGAACCAACAGTCATATCCGTCGCCTGACGGATGAAGAACGGGTGCAGGAAATTGCCCACATGCTCAGCGGTGCCACCCTGACAGAGGCTGCCGTACAGAACGCCCGTGCCCTGTTAGGCTTTAAACAATAACAAGAAACAAACAAGACCATGATAGAAAAGAACGAAATGATTTTCGGCGTACGCGCCGTTATCGAGGCTATCCAGGCCGGAAAAGAAATTGACAAAGTATTAATCAAGAAAGACATCCAGAGCGACTTGTCGAAGGAGCTTTTCGCCGTGTTGAAAGATACGTTCATCCCCGTGCAGCGCGTACCGGTGGAACGCATCAACCGCATCACCAAGAAGAACCATCAGGGAGTGGTGGCCTTTATCTCGCCCATCACTTACCAGCGTACAGAAGACATCGTGCCTTTCTTGTTTGAGCAGGGCAAGAACCCGCTGCTCATCTTGCTGGACGGCCTGACCGATGTGCGTAACTTCGGAGCCATTGCCCGTACGTGTGAATGTGCCGGTGTAGATGCCATCATCATTCCGTCAAAAAACAGTGTCAGTGTCAATGCAGATGCCATCAAGACCTCTGCCGGAGCCTTGCATACCATTCCGGTGTGCCGCGAGAGCAACCTGACAAATACCATCAAGTTCTTAAAAGAAAGCGGATTCAAGATTGTGGCAGCGACAGAGAAGGGTGACTATGACTACACCAAGGCCGATTATCAGGGTCCTACGTGTATCATCATGGGTGCGGAAGATACCGGTGTGCCTTATGACCACCTGGCACTTTGCGACGAATGGATCAAGATTCCGTTGTTCGGCAACATTGAGTCACTGAACGTGTCCGTGGCAGCAGGTATCCTCATCTATGAAGCTGTGAAACAAAGAGGATTCGGAGAAGAATAAAACAATAAAACATACATACTACCATGAAAATAGGAAAAATTACCCTCGTGCTGACATGCTGTGGGATGGCTTTTCAGACCGGAATGGCTCAGGAACTTCCCAAATGGGCCAGCAAAGCCAGAAAAGCTGTGTTCTCTGTCATCACGTACAATAAGGGGAATCAGATTCTCAATACCGGAAACGGATTCTACATTGATGAAAACGGTACGGCCGTATCCGACTATACCCTGTTTAAAGGAGCCGAACGTGCCGTAGTCGTGACTGCCGATGGAAAAGAACTGCCGGTGGAATACATTCTGGGAGCCAACGATATGTACGACGTAGTAAAGTTCAAGACAGCAGCCGATAAGAAGATTGTGGCCTTGCAACCGACATCCCGTCCGGGTGCAGTCAGTGAAACGGTGTACGTGCTTCCCTACTCTACACAGAAAGCGGCTTCGGGCACACACGGCACCATCTCCAAAATCGATACCATCAGCCACAACTCTTTCTATTATACTCTGAACATGAAAACGGGCGAAAAGACCGTAAGCTGTCCGGTGATGAATGCAGAAGGAGAAGTAGTGGGATTGGTACAGAAGAACAGTGACAAGGAAAGTACATCAAGCTATGCCATCGGAATAGGCTATGCAAAGAGTCTGTCTATCACCGCACTCTCTGCCAATGACTTTACGCTGAATACCATCGGCATCAAAAAAGGATTGCCGGAAGACGAGTCTCAGGCACTGGTGTACCTTTATATGTCTTCTTCCAACCTGTCAAAAGAAGAATACCTGAACCTGCTGAACGAATTTGTCCAGCAATATCCGAAAAACAGTGAAGGTTATTCCCGCCGTGCCGTTTGTTACATAGGATACGGTGACGACGCACACTATGCACTGGCAGAAAAAGATTTGCAAACCATGGTGGAAGTGAACGAAAACAAGGGAGACGCATACTATAACCTTTCTAAACTGCTATATAATTATGTGCTTGGTCTCCAGGGAGCCAAACCGTATGGCGACTGGACCATGGAGCGGGCACTGAAGGAAATCAATACGGCCTTGGAAAACGACAAGCAGGGACTGTACTACCAGCTGCAGGGAGATATTTATTTTGCCATGCAGAAATATCCGGAAGCATTTGCCAGCTACGAAGCAGTAAACCGCTCGCCGTTAGCTTCTGCCGCTTCTTTCTATGCCGCTGCCAAGACCAAGGAACTGATTGAAGGTGCTTCAAAGAAGGAAGCCATTGCCTTGATGGACAGTGCCGTGGCTAAATACAATCCTCCCTATGGAAAAGAAGCTGCTCCATATCTGTACGAACGTGCCCGCATGAAAGCGGAAGACAAACAGTCCCGCGAAGCAGTGGTAGACTACAATTTGTTCCACGACGCCATGATGGGCCAGGTATCGTCTGATTTCTATTTTATCCGTGAGCAGGTTGAAATGCAATGCCGTATGTACCAGCAGGCCATCAATGACATCAACAAGGCTATTGAGATGGAACCGAAGAACGTGGAATACTGGGTAGAAAAAGGAAGCGTACATTTGCGGGTAAACCAGCCGGAAGAAACGGTGAAAGCCTTGAACAAAGCCATTGAACTGGATGCTAAGAATGCGGCAGCCTATCGTATGCTGGGTTACTGCCAGGTACAGCAGGGAAAGAAGAAGGAAGGCATGGCCAACCTGGAAAAAGCAGTAGAACTGGGTGACACCGTAGCCAAGAACCTGATTGAGAAATATAAAAAATAACTGATTGATATGCAAAACAGAGTCTGTCACCTTTTCGGTATCCGCTACCCCATCATTCAAGGTGGAATGGTATGGTGTAGCGGATGGAGACTGGCTTCAGCCGTGAGCAATGCTGGTGGACTGGGGCTGTTAGGGGCCGGTTCCATGCACCCGGAGACTCTGCGTGAACACATCCGCAAGTGCAAGGCTGCTACCGACCAGCCCTTCGGAGTCAATGTGCCGCTGATGTATCCGGAGATTGAAACCCTCATGGAAATCATTCAGGAAGAAGGCGTGAAAATCGTATTTACGTCTGCGGGAAATCCCAAGACATGGACTTCCAAGCTCCAACAGGCAGGCATCAAGGTGGCTCACGTGGTATCTTCCAGCCGTTTTGCCATGAAATGTGAGGAAGCCGGAGTAGATGCCATTGTGGCAGAAGGCTTTGAAGCAGGCGGACACAACGGACGAGAGGAAACTACGACTTTCTGTCTGATTCCGGCCGTCAAAAAGGTGTGTAGTGTGCCTCTTATTGCAGCAGGAGGAATTGTTTCGGGTGAAGGTATCTTAGCCGCCGAAGCGTTAGGCGCAGAAGGAGTACAGATGGGTACCCGCTTTGCTCTGACGGAAGAGAGTTCGGCACATTTCAATTTCAAGGACCGTTGCCTGCGATTGAATGAAGGAGGTACTCTTCTGACACTCAAGCAGCTTTCCCCTACCCGTCTGATTAAAAATGATTTCTACAAGCAGATAGAGGAGGCGGAACAGAAAGGAGTCTCAGTAGATGAACTGAAGGCTTTGTTGGGAAAAGGCCGGGCCAAAAAGGGAATCTTCGAAGGCGACCTCTACGAAGGAGAACTGGAAATAGGACAAGCCGCATCTCAGCTTCGCAAGTTACAGACGGTGGATGAGGTGATGAAAGAGCTGGTAGAAGACTACCGGACAGCACTTCGCCAGATGCAGGACAAACAGAGTTGGTAAAACTTTCGCATACTAAGCATGTAAGTTCTTGCTTACAGACTTTTCAAATTCAATAAATATCCTTTAAAATAAAATGGCAAATGAAGATGACAGTGTAAAATCATCTTCATTTGCCATTTTCATATGGGTTTCTGTATCTGATTTCATTTGTCATATTCCCGGAGAAACGCTTGAACATGGTTTCTACCCGGAAATGAAACACAGATGTGCTTTCTCGCAGAAAAGGAATCTGCATCTACCAAAAATCAGCTTCTTCTATTTATTACGTTTCAGGAACAAAGAATTCGTAATGGTAGCGGGCAGTTCCTCCTGATAGTGGGTTACCATAATCAGGGTTTTATCCTTCCGGGCGCAGAATGCTTCGATGACATCCTTCACCAGCCGGCGGTTACGCATATCCAGTCCGTGCAACGGCTCGTCCAGAATCAGCAGTTCCGGGTCTTTGACAAACGCACGGGCCAACAACACCATACGCTGTTCCCCGCTGGAGAGTTGCAGGAAACTACGGTCTTTCAGGTCGGCAATGCCAAAGATATCCATCCACCACACGCACGCATCCACATCTTTTTCCTGTGTCTTACGATACAGGCCGATGGAATCATGCAATCCGCTGGCCACAATGTCAATGGCCGGCAGATTCTTCAGATAAGCGCGGTGCATTTCGGGACTCACATAACCGATGTGCTTCTTGATTTCCCAGATACTCTCGCCGCTGCCCCGTTTGCGACCAAACAAAGAAATATCGCAGGCATAGCTTTGCGGATTGTCGGCACAGATCAGGCCCAGCAAAGTGGACTTCCCTGCCCCGTTCTCGCCGCTGAGCGCCCATTTCTCACCGCATTTCACCGTCCAGTCGAGCTCTTTCAGAACCACCCGTTCACCGTAACGGATGCTTACCTTGTTCAAGTCTACGATATGCTCCGTGTGGAACAGGTTATCAGCATACGGCAAGTCCAGTATCCGCTGCCGTTTCTCGTCAGACAGCACATGAGCAGGGTCCGGTTCACGGTGTGACAGATATTCCTGCAAAGTGATTTTCGGACCACAATGACGGTCTTCCACCGGTATCACGTGCGTAATGAACGTCGGGATATCGTCTGTCTTCGACAAGACCAAAATCACCTGCAGGTTGGTCATTTCAGTCAGTTTTCCCAGCAATGTGTGCAGCAGTCCCCGAGTCCGCGCATCCAATCCGATGAAAGGATTGTCCATAATCAGTACTCTCGGACCACTCAACAGGGTCTTGGTCAGCTGAAACTTGCGGAGCTCCCCGCTCGACAGCAGAATAATATGTTTGCTGAGCATCTCCTCAATGCCAAACAAATCGTACAGTGCTTTTCGTAATTGTTCGTCCTTGCAGGGAGGAAGCAAATCGGCCACGATAGGCGTATCGTCCAAATCTTGCGAATTCCAGCGCTGCTGGTAATAATAGTTCCCGTCGGCATCCCCGTACGAGTCACGGAAAGTGATGTACTTGATATTATCGCAAGCCATCTTCGATTCCGAAGGAGAGAAGTCGTATTTCACCTCATTCATCAGCAACGGATAGCGTCCGGTAATGGTGTCTACCAGCAGACTCTTTCCGCCGCCGTTCGGTCCTACGATGGCCACATGTTCTCCTGCCGCAATCTGCAAGTTCACAGGCTCTTTCATCCGGTACAACGGATGACGAGTCACTCCGTTCTCAATTGTAATTACATTCTGCATTGTCTTTCTCTGTTTTTATTTTGTTTCTTTAAGTAGTTGTTCTCTTGGTTTATTGATGCACAATCATGGCCGTACGAGGCGCTACCACCAGTTTGTTGCCGGTCAGCGTGCCCAGTCCCAGCACATTGTCTATGCGTCCGTCACGACAGGCTATCCAATAACGCCCCTCAGGTACGTCAATCTGCACTGGTTCCGTACGGGCATTGAGCACCACAATCGTGTTCAGCCACGAATCGCCAGCCGGACTTCCCTTGATACGGAAAGCCACCACATTGCTGGCTGGTACCGGCAAGAACTCCAGGTGTTTGGCAATCAAGTCCGCATCGCCCATACGGAAAGAAGGATGTGCCTTTCGCATGGCAATCAGGCCCCTCACATAATCAAAGAAATCACGCTGCGAAGTCTTCCGTCCCCAGTTGATGGCATTGATTGCGTCCGGGCTCTTGTACGAATTGGCTACCCCCTGCTTGTCGCGTAGCACTTCGTCACCTGCATACCAGAACGGAATGCCTTGTGATGTGAATACTGCCGTAGCGGCCAGTTTGGCCAAGGCATTCATCTCTAACGCAGAAAGTCCCGGCAACGTCGCCTTCAGGCGGTCGGCCAGACAAAGGTCATCGTGACAGCTCACATAACTGATCATCTGCTCCGGTTGTGCAGCCCAGAAAGCCGGAACGGTGGACTCCTTGTCGCTGACCAGTTGCGGATGTGCAATTCCTCCCGCCAGTCCGAACTTCACGCCTGCAGCATATCCCATGCGTCCGATGACAAAAGCTCCCTTGGCATCGTTTCCCCACGGGCCACGCAGGCTGTCGCGCATTTCATCGCAGAACATGCCGATGTGTGGCAACCGGGCCGCATGCTTCTTCATGGCCAGCAGACTATCCGGCAGTTGCGGTTTTCCGGCCGCCCAGCCTTCTCCATACATGCATATTGTAGGGTCAATCTTGTCGAGTGCCTGGCGGATGGCATTCATGGTCTCGATGTCATGAATCCCCATCAAGTCAAAACGGAATCCGTCTATGTGATACTCTCTGGCCCAATAGCAGACCGACTCTATCATGAAACGCCGCATCATCGGCCGTTCGCTGGCCGTTTCATTGCCACAACCCGATGCGTTGGCCCATTTCCCGTCCTCGTCCGTACGATAGAAATACCCCGGTGCCGTCCGTTCAAAATTGCCTCCTTTCGTGACAGCCGTGTGATTATACACCACGTCCATCACCACCCGGATGCCTGCTCGGTGAAGTGCCATGACCATCTGCTTGAACTCGCGGATACGCACTTCGGGCTGATAAGGGTCGGTGGCATACGAACCTTCTGGCACGTTGTAGTTTTTCGGGTCATATCCCCAGTTGTACTGCGGTTTGTCGAGCTTGGTTTCGTCCACCGAAGAAAAGTCGAACGAAGGCAACAGCTGTACGTGTGTCACCCCCAACTCCTTCAAATGGTCAATACCCGTTTTCTCGCCCAGATAGGTATGCGTTCCTTCCTCCGTCAAAGCCAGGAACTTTCCTCTGTTCCGGATGCCGGAGATGGTATCGATAGAGAAATCACGATGGTGCAGTTCATAAATCACCATGTCGGAGAAACGTTTCAGCGGCGGACGCTTGTCTTCGTTCCACCCCTCCGGATTCGTCTCTTTCCAGTCGATAACGGCTGCACGGTCGCCGTTCACCCCCACAGCCTTGGCCATGAGTCCGGGTGTATCTCCCTGCCACACGTTGTCTATCTTGACATTGAACGTATAGAACTTTCCTTTCAGGTCTTCGTCCACGCGAGCCTGCCACATACCGTCAGATTCCGGTTCCATTTTCACCATACGATAGGCAGAACCTCCCTGTCCTTTTTCATACAGCAGCACCCGCACTTCCTGAGCCGAAGGAGCCCAAAGCGAGAACCGGGTTGAAGCTGGCGTATAAGCCATTTCCACCGACTCCCCCTCGTACACCGGATATTCATCAAACGGCGTTCTGGTATGTTGTTGTGAAGAAGTACACCCGGTAGCCACAGCCACGGCCGACATTACTACAAGCTGTTTTAAATTCATGGTTATAATCTCCTATTTCTTTATGCGTCCCGGATTCTTGGCAATGAAATCCTTCCAGCTGGAATAAGCTTTTGGCATTTCCGGACGTCCCATCTGCAAATAATGGCAATAAGCCGCTCCTAAAGCATCCGTCGCATCCATAAAAGGGCCCATTTCCGAGTCGGGTATGTGCAGCATGCGCTTCAGCATATCGGCTACCTGCTCCTTGCTGGCCTGCCCGTTGCCGGTAATGGCCATCTTGATTTTCAGCGGGGCATATTCCGTTACGGGAATATCACGCGTCAGTGCGGCCACGATGGCAACTCCCTGTGCACGTCCAAGCTTCAGCATGGACTGCACGTTCTTTCCGAAGAATGGAGCCTCGATGGCCAGTTCATCTGGAAGATACGAAGCAATGATGCCCTGTACCCGTTCGTAGATATGCTTCAGTTTCAGGTACGAATCGGTACATTTACGCAGGTCGATGACACCCAAGGTCATTACCTCCGGCTTGACACCTGTCACCTTCAGCACTCCGTATCCCATGATGTTCGTACCCGGGTCGATGCCGAGAATGATTTTTTCCTTGACCGGCTGTATCACCTTATCACCTCCATTAATGTGGGGAAACCGATAACCTTATCCTTGAACACCTTCATCATCTCCGCATTCAGTGTCGCCCCCTGCTTTACGTGCCAGCGGTGCAGTGCAGCACTGTCTTCCACTTCCCACTGCAGTGAGAAGCATTCACTGTCCTGCTCCTTATGGCTCAGGATACGCAGAATACGGGGATTCTTCAGCTCACCCAGATTTTCCACTTCGGGAATGTAATATTCATTCAGCCAAATCACAAAGTTACGGGCATCGCCCATCTCTACATGAAAAGTAGTATTATAAATCAGCATATATTTTTCTGTTTTAGTTTGATGACAAAATTAAAAAATCCGGTGCATAGCCTGATCAGGAATACCGGCGCGGATAACGGAACAAGATACTCAGTATGGCCACTACGCCCAATGTCATAGGGTAATACAGATAACCGATGATGTTGATAGGCGACAGACCGGAAAGCTCGGCCGCAATCAACAGCTGTGCTCCGTAAGGAATAATGCCCTGAATGACGCATGAGAACGTATCCAGAATGCTGGCACTCTTCCGCTTGTCTACCCGGAACTGCTCGGCAATGTCGTTGGCCAGCGGACCTACGGTAATAATGGCAATCGTGTTGTTGGCCGTACAGATATTGGCCAGACTTACCAGGGCCGCAATACTCAGTTCAGCTCCGCGTTTACCCTTTACGTGCTGTGTCAGGCGGTGCAGCACATAGTCCACTCCCCCGTTGAAACGTATCAGTTCCAGCATGCCTCCGGCCATCAGGGTCACGATAATCAGCTCTCCCATGCCCGTCATACCTTTTCCCATGGCGCCGAACCATCCGAACACATCGAACGTACCGTATGCCATGCCTACAATACCCGTAGAAATCAGTCCCAGCAACAGCACCAGCAGAACGTTGACGCCCGCTACTGCGGTTCCCAGCACTATGATGTATGGAATCACTTTCATCCAGTCTACGTGAGGAATATCCTGTGCCACTTCGATATGGCTTCCGTAGATAATATAATAGATGAATACGAGCAAGGCAGCCGGAAAGGCAATCAGAGAGTTTACCCGGAATTTGTCGCGCATCACGCACCCTTGCGTACGGGTAGCCGCGATGGTCGTATCGGAAATGAAGGACAGGTTGTCGCCGAAAAAGGCACCACCCACTACTACCGCCGTCATGAAAACCACGCTGACATCCGTCTTGGCCGCGATACCGGCAGCTACAGGAACCAGTGCGACAATGGTACCGACCGACGTACCGATGGAAAGAGAAATGAAGCACGATGCCAGAAAGATTCCCGCCAGCAGCAGATTGCCCGGAAGCAGCCGCAAGGTCAGGTTTACCGTCGCATCGATAGCCCCCATGGCTTGAGCCGACTGTGCAAAGGCCCCCGCCAAGATGAAAATCCATATCATCAGCATGATGTTCTTGTTGGCCGCTCCTGCGGAGTATTGCAACAAGCGGTCGTTTAAGCTCAGTCCTTTCGTCGTAGCTACGGCATAAATGGAAGACACCATGAAAGCTACGGTAATCGGAATTTTATAAAAATCATTGATGAGCAGGGAAGTCACCAGATACAGGCATAAAAATACCACCAGCGGACTCAGAGCCCACGCATTGGGTTTGTTCACAATAGGAGTCAGTTTCTGAAAATTCATTCTTTCGCTATTATTTTTTATTCAATCGGCAAAGATACGAATAAAATTAGATACATCGAGAATTGCAGTTGCAGAACCGCATTCTAAGGCGGAAAATTCATCTATCTGCCCTTGTTCCAAACGGCAGAAATTCTTGTCAAATAGTCTATTCTTTCAAAAAAATGACAAAGAATGAAAAGAAATCGGACAAGTTTTATTACTTTTGCGCACATTGTGTCAAACATTGTGCAATTTGAAATGGAAATACAAGACAGTTTTATACAACTTGTTGAAGAAAGCATCCGCGCCAACTGGGACCGTGATGCACTGACAGACTACAAAGGAGCTACGCTGCAATATAAAGACGTAGCCAGAAAAATAGAGAAAATGCATATCCTGTTCGAACATGCAGGAATCAAAAAAGGGGATAAAATCGCGCTGTGCGGGCGCAACAGTGCAAACTGGACGGCTACCTTCCTAGGCGTCGTTACTTACGGGGCAGTAGCTGTGCCCATCCTTCACGAATTCAAGGCCGACAACGTACACCACATTGTTAACCATTCGGAAGCACGCATGCTTTTCGTAGGCGATCAGGTGTGGGAGATGTTCAACGAAGCAGCCATGCCTAATCTGGAAGGTATCATCGAGCTGAAGAATTTCGACCTGGTGGTGTCACGCTCGGAGAAACTGACGTATGCACGCGAACACCTGAACGAAGAATTCGGAAAGAAATATCCCTGCCGCTTCCGTGCCGAACAGGTTTCCTACCGTCGGGAAGAACCGGAAGAACTGGCTGTCATCAATTACACCTCGGGTACTACCGGTTACTCTAAAGGGGTGATGCTTCCCTACCGCAGTATTATTTCAAACATCGTACACATTGATCAGAAAGTGGGACTGAAAGCGGGCGACAGCATCGTATCCATGCTTCCGCTGGGACATATCTTCGGACTGGTGTTCGACTTCCTTTACGGTATCACCAAAGGAGCGCATCTGTGGTTCCTCACCCGTATGCCGAGCCCGAAAATCATTGCAGAATCGTTTGCCGTAATCCGTTCGCGCGTCATTGCCTGCGTGCCGCTGATTGTGGAAAAGATTTTCAATAAGAACATTCTCCCGAAGGTGGACAACAAGCTCGGAAAGCTGTTGCTGAACCTGCCTATCATCAGCGATAAAATCAAGGAACAGATTCGTCAGCAGGCCATGGAGGTGTTCGGCGGAAACTTTATTGAAATCGTAATTGGAGGGGCACCGTTCAACCCCGAAGTAGAAGCCTTTCTGCGTAAAATCAACTTCCCCTACACCATCGCATACGGTATGACCGAATGTGCGCCGCTTATCTGTCACAGCCGCTGGGATGAGATCCTGTACACTTCGTGCGGAAAGACCGTGGCCAACATGGAAACCAAGGTGATTTCGGAAGACCCTGAACGGATTCCGGGTGAACTGGTGTGCCGGGGTATGAATGTGATGCTGGGATATTACAAGAACGAAAGTGCTACTGCACAGACTATCGACAAGGACGGCTGGTTGCACACTGGCGACATGGCCATCAAGGATGCGGATGGAAACATCTTCATCAAGGGCCGTTGCAAGAACATGCTGCTTACCGCTTCCGGACAGAATATCTATCCGGAAGAAATTGAGGCTCGCCTGAACAACATGCCTTACGTGAATGAGTCACTGGTGATTCTGAAAGAGAACAAGCTTGTGGCGCTGGTTTATCCGGACAATGAAGACGCCTTCTCGCATGGAATGAACAAGAAACAGCTGGAGGAAGCATTGGAACTGAACCGCATCGAACTGAACAAGGTGCTTCCGGCTTATTCGCAGATTACGCAAGTGAAATTTTATCCGGAGGAATTTGAAAAGACGGCTAAGAAGAGCATCAAGCGCTTCTTGTATCAGTAAAAAAACGGACATAAAAAATGCCTTTGCGTTTGCTTGAAAACGCAAAGGCATTTCAGATAAAACGCAAGGACGTTTGAAGTAAAACGTCTTTGCGTTTTGTTTTAAACGTAAAAGCGTTTTATTTCAAACGTCCTTTCAACTTTTTTATCCCTCAATTTCACCCAGTTCCAGCCAGCGCATGGTCTTCTCGTCCAGCTCATCGTTGAGCAGAGGCAGACGCTTGGACTTCTCGGTCAGTTCGTCTACGCTGAGTGTACCGCTGCACAAGGCTTCTTCTATCTGTTTCTTTTCTTCCTCCAGTGCGGCAATCTCTTTTTCCAGCTGCTCGAATTCCTTCCGTTCCTTGAAGGTCATGCGGCGCTTGTCGTTCAGACGGACACGCTGCGTCTTTTCTTCCTTGGGCTTGGCTGCTTCCTTTTCGTGTTCTGCCTTGGCCAGCTTCCAGTCGCGGTAGTCAGAATAGTTGCCGGGGAAATCTCGGATGTCGCCCTGTCCTTTGAAAACCAGCAGATGGTCTACTACCTTGTCCATGAAATAGCGGTCGTGGCTCACCACGATGACGCAACCCGCAAAATCCTGAAGATATTCTTCCAGTACCTGCAGCGTCTGGATGTCGAGGTCGTTGGTCGGCTCGTCCAGCACCAGGAAGTTCGGATTCCTCATCAGCACCGTACAGAGGTACAACCGGCGTCGTTCTCCCCCACTCAACTTGTACACATAGCTGTGCTGCGTTTCGGGCGTGAAGAGGAAATGCTGCAGGAATTGTGAAGCCGTCAGCCGTTTGCCGTTTCCCAGCTCGATCACCTCGGCAATATCCGTAACCACATCAATCACCTTCATCTGCTCGTTAAACTGCAGTCCCTCCTGCGAGTAATAGCCGAACCGCACCGTTTCGCCGATGTCCAGCGTACCGCTGTCTGGCTTCTCCAGTCCCATCAGAATCTTGATGAAGGTAGATTTACCCGTACCGTTGTTGCCCACGATACCCATCTTCTCGTAGCGGGCAAAGATGTAGGAGAAATCATCCAGAATCTTCAGGTCGCCGAAACGCTTGCACAGGTGGTCGGCCTCGAAAATCTTGGAACCGATGTACGAAGCCTTGACATCCAGTTTCACGTTCGCGTCGTACGTGCGCTGCTTGGCCACCTTCTCCAGTTCATAGAAGGCATCTTCGCGGTAACGGGCCTTGTGTCCGCGCGCCTGTGGCTGCCGGCGCATCCAGTCCAGTTCCTTGCGATACAGGTTGTTGGCACGGGCAATCTCCGCATTGGTCGCTTCGATACGTTCCTGCCGTTTCTCCAAGTAGTAGCTGTAGTTTCCTTTGTAGGAATACAACTGGCGGTTGTCTATTTCAATGATTTCCGAGCACACACGGTCCAGGAAATAGCGGTCGTGTGTTACCATGAGCAAGCTCAGGCTGCCACGGTTCAGGTACTCTTCCAGCCATTCCGTCATATCCAGGTCGAGGTGGTTGGTAGGCTCGTCCAGAATCAGCAAATCGGGTTCGGTGATCAGGATATTGGCAAGTGCCACACGCTTCAACTGCCCGCCGGACAGATGTCCGATTTTCTGGGAGAAGTCGCGTATCTTCAGTTGCGAAAGAATCTGCTTGGCACGTCGTTCATAGTCCCAGGCCTTTTCGTGCTCCATCCGCACCAGCAGTTCGTCCATACCGGGGTTGCCGGGTGTTTCCATACACCGTTCATATTCCTTAATCAGCTCTACGGTAGAGTTGCCGTGATAAAAGCAGGCCTCGAGCACCGTCAGCTCTTCAGGATATTTCGGGCTCTGTTCCAGATAGCCCACGCGCAAATCGCGGCGGAAGGTGATTTTCCCTTCATCGTAGCCTTCCTTACCGGCCAGGATATTCAACAAGGTGGTTTTTCCAGAACCGTTCTTGGCTATCAGTCCGATGCGCTGTCCTTCTGCAATACCGAAAGATATGCCGTTAAAAAGGGCCAAGTCGCCGAACGACTTGGTCAGGTTTTCTACTTGTAAATATGGAGTCATAATCTAATTCGTAGCTGCTAAAAATAGGATGCGGACAGGATTAGTCCATCACCGCTTCCACTTCTTTCTTTATCCGTTCGAATTCCGCTTTCAGGTCGCACGGCTGTCCGCTTTTCGCCTTGTCCCATATCAGGGAAATCGGGTTGACCATTACTTTTGAATTGCGGAAACGCAGTGCCGGAAATTCTTTCTGTCCGTCGATGACCGTCACCCATTCCATGCCGTCCATCTCGTTGACCAGTATCACGCCGAATGCCGTACCGAAGCTTTCCCACGCCTGACGCTGTTTGGGGTTAAAACGTCCGCTGTCGGTTACTTTCTGCAAGTTTTCCAAGTCGGCTTCTGTACCGGTAAAGTCCTTGGTCAGTTGTTTTCTCACTGTAGAAACAGCCCAGTCATAATTTTCGTTTATCTGGTTGATTTCCAGGATACGGACCGGAGTTACTTCCTTCACCGGCTTGTCGGATGCATTGCGTACCTTCAGGGAAGCTACGATAGCCTCGCCAGACTTGGGACTCTCGCCCTTGGCCACGGTGAACGAGCACTCCACGGAGATTTCTCCCCGACCGGTCACCCAGATGTGGGTGGTGTACCACACGCCATTCTCCTGAAAGCTTTCGGAAGAATAGGCACAGTCCCATGAACCGACTTTCACCTTCTTGGCCCCGCGTACTTGATGCAGTTCGTCTTCCAGACATTCGTTGGCATAGGCTGACGAATTGCCCCGATAGGCAGAAATACGGAAGTTCCCGGTCCATTTGTCAGGGTTGTAAAACAGAAAGCAGTCTTCCGAATCTTCAAACTCACACCAGTTGTCGGGATATTCCAGTGAAAACCAGGAACCCGGAGAAATGTACTTTTTCATAACGTTTTTTGTTTTTAGTATTAGAGATAAAGGTTTATTTCAGCGGAAGAATCTCAATCCAATAATCGTCCGGGTCATTGATGAAATACAGTCCCATCTGTTCGTTCTCGAAGCATACACAGCCCATTTCCTTGTGGAACTTGCGTACTTCATCGTAGTCGCCTGCCACACGGAGACAAAGGTGGCTTTCGTTTTCTCCCAGTTCGTAGGCTTCCGTATGGTCGCGCAGCCAGGTCAGTTCCAGTGAGAAACCCGTGCATCCGTCAGTAAGGTACACCAGGATGAAAGAACCGTCGGCCGCTTCCTTGCGGTGAGACTCATGCAGTCCGAGCGCCTTTTCGTAGAATTGGATACTTTTTTCAAGATTAGTTACGTTGATATTGAAGTGGTCAAATCTTCCTTTTATTTCCATTGTCTTTTTATTTTAAGTTGATATAGTGGTCTAAGTTCAATGTTTCGCCGCGACGGACAGGAGTAAGAACCTGAGTTCCTTCCGATGCAGCCAAAGGTGCAAAAGCCGAAGCCTTCTCAAAAGCTTCGTCAAAGTGCATCGGTACAAATATAGTCGTTTTTATCCGTTTCACAAATTGTAAAGGTCCTCGCATGTATTCCTTTCCTAAACGAGGGTCGATCGGAAACAGCACGATATCCATTTTTTCCTTGCAGACGGCAATGTCTTCCAGCTCACGAAGGAAGAAAGCTTCGTCACGTTTCCATTCCTCCTCCGGACTTTCATCCATCCAGTGCCAGTTGTTCAGGTCGCCGGCATGGAATACGGTAGCTCCTTCCGGGGTCTGGACTAAAAAAGAGATGCCTATGTCCGTCGAGCCGAAAGCCCGTACGGTGAGATATTCGTCACGATAGGTGTCTCCTTTCGCCAATGTATGGAAATTTCCATTTTCTTTGTCTTGGTCAGAAAGAGGAATGTCGGTCGAAAGCAGATAGACGATGTCAGGCCGAAGCGCTTTCCAGGAGAGTATCTGCCGGTTAAAGTGGTCGGCATGTGCATGGCTGGAAAACACATACAACCGTCCTTCACGTGAAAGAAGCTGTTCGTGCACGATGCCTTTGTCGGCCGACACGGAATCTTCAAAATAGTCAAAAATAAGCGTGTAACCTTCCCCCAACAGGGCGAAGCCGCTATGATAAAGATAAATCAGTTTCATGAGATTGAGGTCTTATTTGGCCGCAATGGGCTGCACATACGCGCGGGTAGCCTTGTCTATCTCCAGGAACATGTAGTTCACTTTGCCCGAATGAATCAGGTCCTTGTGCTCGTTGTAAATGCGAGTGGCATATTCCTTGGATTTCTCAAACATGAATTTTGACACGCTTTCCTGCGATTTTCCCGCCATTGTGGAGTCGAGTTTCTCTTCCGGGAAGAAGTCATCCAGGTTCACGTCGCCAATCATGGACGTTTCCAGGAAATGAATCTCCTGGTGCAAACGGTCGGTGTAATAACCCACAAACATGTGGCCCGGCACGCGTACCAGAATCGGATTGATGTTGATGGCTTTCAGCAAGGAAGCAAACAGTACGCTTCCGTCCACACAGTTAATCTGTGCCGACTGCAGGGCATCGTCGAACGTACGTACGCGCTGGGTGAAGACTACGTTGGACGACAGGCTGCTGTTGCTGATGGAGCTGTATTTGAACCCTCTTTTCTGCAAGACATACCACAAGGCATACACCTGCTTATCTACGACTTTCGGGTCCTTGCTCTGGTATCCCCAGAAACGGTTGACAATACGTGAATCCAGTGCCTCACGCAGCACCTGGCTGATGTTAGGGTTGTCTTCGTTGACATAGGCTGCAAAGAAATCGCCCGTGTCGTGAAATTTCATTTTACTGTCGATGTAGCCTAACAGACATTCGTTGATGCTGCGTACGGAATACGTATGTACCGCCGAATATGTCCGGTTGTTATTTACCTTTGCCTGTATGGACACGGTAACAGGCATGGCCTGAGTATTTTCCAGCAGAGCTTGATAATTCCATATCACATCCGGGAAAACCAGGTATTCCTTTCCTGATTCCGGCAGAATGAATTCAGAAACCGAATGAGCAAAGAAAGGAGTTTCTGCTAATTCTATGTGAAGTTTGCTGTTGGCATGCGGACTGCGTATCTTAATACCGATACACGATTTGGGATTTCCCAGATAAGTACTGTCGGCCGGCACAATCAGCTGTGCATCGGTCGTAGCTGTAGACAGGATGGTGACCGGAAAGATATTTCCTCCTAGTTCGTCGGTAATTTCCAGTCCGGACGAGAAAGGCTCGTATCTGTAAATATATAAAACCGAAGCCGTTACTGTCAGAATAGCCAGTATGAAAGTGGCCAGTTTCCATTTGTTCTCTCCCCAAATTGTACGCATGTTCAGTTGCATTGTCACAAAATTTCCTGTTAAACAAATTGGGAGCAGACCACAAAGGCATTCCCCTTACGGCCTGCTTCCTTTACGGTTATCTTACCGCAATACTTTCAATTTCTACCAGCACTCCTTTCGGTAAAGCTTTGACAGCTACCGCAGAACGGGCAGGATAATCGCCTTCGAAATACTTGGCATATACGGCATTCATTTCACCGAACAGTGCCATATCTGCCAGGAATACAGTGGTTTTTACCACATTGGCAGTTGTCAGTCCGGCTTCTGCAAGTACATTCTTGATATTTTCGAATACCTGAGTAGTCTGTTCAGTGATTCCACCCTCTACCACTTCGCCTGTAGCCGGATTTACCGGAATCTGGCCCGACAAGAATACCATACCGTTTACTTCTACTGCCTGGCTATAAGGACCGATGGCAGCAGGAGCCTTTTCTGTAAAAATTACTTTTTTCATAAGCATTAATGCGTCAATTAAATTGTATTTTCAACGCTAATTTAGCACAATTCTTTTAATCCGGGGGCAGAAACTGTAAAAAAAGTCCGCATTTATTCGTGTTTATAACAAAAAACACTTACTTTTGTACTCGCAATAATGCACAAAGGTAGTTGGAAACGTGTTTCGTATCCAATCCGAATTCAATAAAAAACAATCAAAAATCATTGATAATTCAAATGTGTGAAAGAGGAAAGAGACCTCTGAACGGTTTGTCATGCTTCACACACCCAATATTAATAATTCATTTAACCTATTTATGTACAATATCATTCAATTAAACGACAAAAATTTGTCTGAATTGCAGCAGATTGCCAAAGAGTTGGGTCTGAAAAAAGTCGATTCACTGAAAAAAGAAGAACTGGTGTATCGCATTCTGGATGAGCAGGCAATTGTCGGTGCGACAAAAAAAGTGGCCACACAGCAAAACAACGAAGAACGCAAGGAAGGACAGCCACGTAAGCGCTCGCGCATCAGTATAAAGAAAGAAGGGGACAAAGTATACACGGCAACCAAAGACAAGGCACAGAAACTGGAGGCCAATACTCCTGCCCTTCCTGCACCGACTCCTTTGTTCAAGGAAATTCCTGCACCGACGGAAAAAGAGGAAATCGTGGCACCGGTTGCAGAAAAAACAGTTCAGCCCGAAGTTATCGCTGCTCCTGCCACTGAAGAAAAGCCCAAAGCCAAGCGTGGACGTAAGCCGGGTTCCAAAAATAAATCTACTCTGGCAAAAGAAGCGCAGGAAGCCGCTGAAAGTACACCAGCTGAAGTTACTGCTAAACCGGCTCCGCTTCCTATCGATGATGACGACATGGAACTTCCACCGCTCGACTTGAATAATAACGATTTTATTCCTATCGAAGACCTCCCGTCTGAAAAATTCGAGATACCTTCTGAATTGCTGGGTAAATTTGAGGCTACCAAAATGGAGGTGCCTGTAATGCCGGTTAAAGAACCTAAACAGAAAAATCAGCAGCGTCAGGCTCGTCAGAATAATCGCAACAACCGTCCTAATAACAACAATAATAACAGTAATCAGGGAAAGGACAACAACCCGCAGCCTGCTGCCAACCAGAATGTGCCAGAGCAGCAGCCATCTTCTCCTTCTACTGAAACTCCTGCCAATAATACTCCGGCACCGGCTCCCAAACCGGTAGAAAAAGTCTACGATTTTGATGATATTCTTCAAGGTACCGGTGTACTGGAAATCATGCCCGACGGATATGGATTCCTCCGCTCTTCAGATTACAACTATCTTTCTTCACCCGATGACATTTATGTGTCACAGTCACAGATCAAGCTGCTCGGCTTGAAAACCGGTGACGTGGTAGAAGGTACTATCCGTCCGCCTAAAGAAGGTGAAAAATATTTCCCGCTGGTAAAGGTTTCTAAAATTAACGGACTCGATCCGGCTTTGGTGCGCGACCGCATTCCGTTCGATCACCTTACTCCGCTCTTCCCCGATGAAAAATTCAAATTGTGCAAAGGATATAATGACAACTTGTCGGCTCGTGTAGTTGATTTGTTTGCTCCTATCGGAAAAGGACAGCGTGCACTGATTGTGGCACAGCCTAAAACTGGTAAGACTATCTTGATGAAAGATATCGCCAATGCCATTGCGGCCAATCATCCGGAAGTGTATATGATTATGCTGCTCATCGATGAACGTCCGGAAGAAGTGACCGACATGGCTCGCAGTGTGAAAGCTGAAGTAATCGCTTCTACTTTCGACGAACCGGCAGAGCGTCACGTGAAGATAGCCGGCATTGTGCTGGAAAAAGCAAAGCGCATGGTAGAATGCGGACACGACGTTGTAATTTTCCTGGACTCTATCACTCGTCTGGCTCGTGCATACAATACGGTTTCTCCGGCATCTGGTAAGGTACTTTCCGGTGGTGTGGATGCCAATGCGTTGCACAAGCCTAAACGCTTCTTCGGTGCGGCACGTAACATTGAAGGTGGCGGTTCACTGACAATCGTGGCTACTGCTTTGATTGATACAGGTTCTAAGATGGACGAAGTTATCTTCGAAGAATTCAAGGGAACAGGTAACATGGAGTTGCAGTTGGATCGCAACCTGAGTAACAAGCGTATCTTCCCGGCTGTCAACATCGTGGCTTCAAGTACTCGTCGCGACGACTTGCTGCTTGACAAGACTACACTTGACCGCATGTGGATTCTCCGTAAATACTTGTCGGACATGAATCCTATCGAAGCAATGGATTTCGTGAAAGATCGTCTGGAGAAGACAAAAGACAACGAAGAGTTCCTGATGAGTATGAATTCTTAAAAGAATATAGCATTTACATAAAGAAAAGCAGGGAGAAAATCCATGAGTGGGGTTTCTTCCTGCTTTTCTTTATGATTCATTTTGGGAAAATAAAAAATGCCGGACAAGCAACTTTCTTGTATCTCTACAGATGAACGAATATAAAAAGCAAAGGCTAACACCCTTAATTATCAGAATATTAGCCTTTAAACACTGAAGAGCGGCAAGCGGGACTCGAACCCGTGACCCTCAGCTTGGGAAGCTGATGCTCTACCAACTGAGCTACTGCCGCGACTTTGGTGATGCAAATATAGAATTTATTTTTTAGAATCGTCCGTTTTCTCCGATTTTTTTCGTGTGGAAAATAGAAAAATTCCCTTCTCCAGCTATTCCCAGAGCTTATACAACCCGGTTTCTCCCCAATAGTGATGTACGGAGGTGGCTATACAGTTTTTATAGCGGAAGAAAAATGACCCCGATACTTCTCCTCCTTTTAAATTACAGACTGGTGTTTGCAGTGAAGCTGCTTCTTCCGAAGGAACAATGTCAAAGTAACGGTACTCATATCCTTTCAGACATAAGTCGTGATAATGCGTTTGACGGTATCCGCTGCACGGGCGGTTGTCTTTCGCAATGACTGAATAAGGCAGAATTCCCGCCATTTCGTAGGCTGTACCTCCGGGACGTGCGGTTAGTGTCTGTCCCAACAAGGCCATTCCTCCTCCTTCTGCCAGCAGTTTTCCTCCTTTCTCTACGTATTCGCGTAACTGCTCCATCAGGCGTTTCCGGCGATGCAGCTGACGGGCAAACAATTCCGGATAACCTCCGGGCAGATATACAATGTCCGCTTCGGGAAGTTCACTGCCATATACCGGACTGAAACGTGTGATGTCTCCTTTTCTCTTGTCTGTGCTCTGGCGATACACGAAAGGAAAAGCCGGATCGGAAGCCAATGCGATTCGCTGTTTGCGCTTGCCGGTCCACATATCCGTTTCTGTTTCGGAAATGTAAGGAAGCGAATAGGTACAAGGGAAAATACGGGTGGAAAGGTTCAGCAGTTTGTCAATGTCTACATGCTGTGCCAGTTGTTCCGCCACTTGATTGAGAAGCAGGTCAAGGCTCTTCCTTGCAGGAAGTGTCAGTGCCTGATGACGAGGTGGAAGGCCTGTTTCCTCCAGATAAGGGAGATAGCCCAAGCATTCCACCCCGGCCTCGGCACAGGTTTCGCGCAGGAAACCGTATTGTGCAGCCGAAGTGACCTGATTGAAAATCACTCCGGCTATTTTCAGTTCTGTATTGAAGTGTTTGAAGCCATACAGCATGGCAGCAGTGGAGTAGCCCGCATTGCGTGCACTCACCACTATCACCACAGGTATCTTCATCAGTCGGGCCATTTCGGCGCTGCTTCCCTGCGTTTTCCGGAATCCGTCGAACAAACCTGCCCGTCCTTCTACTACGCATACATCGGCCTTCTCTCCATAACGATTGTAGACGGCTTGCAGGTGACTGCGTGAGCTCAGCCAGGTGTCCAGGCTTACCGGTTCACGGTCGGCAGCCAGCGCATGATAGCGAAGGTCTGCCAGTTCAGGTCCGCATTTGAAAGACTGCACACGCAGGTTGCGTTGACGCAACGCACGCATCAGTCCCAAGGCAACGAGGGTCTGCCCGCTTCCGGGCATCATGGCTCCGACAAGAAACTGTGGCTTCATCTGCTTATGACAATCCTTCTATTTCTCCGTTCACAATGTCAATGTGCAATGCCTGCGGCTCTTTCGGCAATCCAGGCATACGCATCATTTCACCAGCCACTACTACCAGCATTTCTGCACCCGCATTGATGACGATATCGCGCACGGCAAAGTTGAAGCCGGAAGCCACTCCGTAGAGTTTCGGGTCGGTAGAGAATGAATACTGTGTCTTGGCAATGCAGACAGGGAAGTTGTTGTATCCCAGACCTTTTATCATCTGAATCTTCTTGCGGGCAGCCGGGCCGAACAGCACTTGTTTGGCACCATACAGTTCGCAGGCAATCTTGGTAACTTTCTCTTCCACTGAGTCAGTTTCGTCGTAAGTGAAGGTCAACGGCTGTGACGGGTTGTTTTCGATGGTGTTTACTACTAAGTTAGCCAGTTCGATGGCACCGTCTCCGCCTTCCATAAACGCGTTGTTGATGGCAAATCCTACGCCCATTTCTTCACAGTGCTGACGTACGAAGTCAAGTTCCTCATCGGTATCATTAGCATAACGGTTGAAAGCTACGACTACAGTCTGTCCGAATGACTGGAGGTTTTCGATGTGCTTGTCGAGGTTCTTCACACCTTCCTTCAGGCCGTCCATGTTCGGTTCCTTGATTTTGTCTACATCTACCCCGCCGTGCATCTTTAATCCCTGAGCTGTAGCCACGATGATGGTCAGTTTCGGCTGAAGTCCGGCTTTGCGGCATTTGATGTTGTAAAACTTCTCTGCACCCAGGTCGGCACCGAATCCGGCTTCTGTCACTACATAGTCACCGAAGGTCATTGCCAGTTTGGTAGCCAGTACCGAGTTACATCCGTGTGCGATGTTGGCAAACGGACCACCGTGTACGAAGGCCGGTGTATGTTCCGTAGTCTGTACCAGGTTAGGCGACAAGGCATCTTTCAGCAATACCGTAATCGCTCCGGCTACTCCTAAGTCTTTTACTGTGAAAGGCTTGTTGTCGATGGTGAATCCTAACAGAATGTTTTCGATGCGGCGGCGCAAATCGTTTTCATCTCTTGCCAGACAGAGGATAGCCATGATTTCCGATGCCGGTGTGATGTCGAATCCCGATTCACGAGTGATACCATTGGTCTTTCCGCCCAGTCCGGTCACGATGTAGCGCAAGCCACGGTCGTTTACGTCGAGCACACGGTTCCAGAGCACTTCTTTCATGGCAAAGCCATTGTCTTTGTTCTGGTACATATAGTTGTCGAGCAAGGCCGTAATCATGTTGTGAGCCGAAGTGATGGCATGGAAGTCACCTGTAAAGTGCAGGTTGATTTTGTCCATCGGTAGCACCTGTGCATAACCACCTCCGGCAGCTCCACCCTTCATACCGAAGCAAGGACCAAGTGACGGTTCGCGCAAGGCACAGAAGGCTTTCTTTCCGATTTTGTTCAGTCCCAGTGCCAGACCGATGGATACGGTAGTCTTTCCGATACCGGCTTTGGTCGGTGTGATGGCCGTTACCAGAATCAGGTTACTCTTTTTCACCTTTTCTTCATCGATCAATGTTTCGGGAACTTTGGCAATGTAGCGTCCGTAGTTAGAGATTTCTTCTACGGGAATACCATACTCGCGGGCAATCTGCTTGATTTTTGTCAGCTCGATACTGCGAGCTATTTCAATATCTGATTTCATAGGTTCAATTTTTTTATTGTGGCGCAAAGATACAAAGAAATTCTTTAACTTTGTCGTACTACATGTAAACCCTATAATTTATAATAGATATGAATAACTTCGCTTTTTACAGTCCTACCGAATTCGTATTCGGAAAAGGAACGGAAAGCCAGACCGCCGAGCTGGTGAAGAAATATAAAGGTACGAAAGTGATGATTGTATACGGAGGAGGTTCCGTAGTGCGCAGCGGACTACTCGATAAAGTAAAAAAATACCTCGACGAAGCAGGTATTGCTCATGTGGAACTGGGAGGTATCCAACCCAACCCTACCGACCCGAAAGTGTACGAAGGTATTGAGCTGGGACGTCGCGAAGGAATCGACTTTCTGCTTCCGGTGGGAGGCGGTTCGGTTATCGATACAGCCAAAGCCATTGCAATGGGTATCCCTTACGAAGGCGATTTCTGGGATTTTTATATAAATAAGGTAGTGCCTGAAAAAGCCATTCCACTGGGTGTTGTCCTGACTATTCCTGCGGCTGGAAGTGAAGGCTCCGGTAATACGGTCATCACGAAACTGGACGGACTGAAGAAACTGAGTGTCCGCACGCACGGGTTGTTGCGTCCTACGTTTGCTGTGATGAATCCGGAACTGACCTATACCCTCCCAGCCTGGCAGACAGCTTGCGGGGTGACCGACATGATGGCACACATCATGGAACGCTATTTCACCAATACAGAAGATCAGGAAGTGCCCGACCGTATGTGTGAGGGAACACTCAAGGCCATTATCACGGAAGCCCTTCGGGTAATGAAAGAGCCGGAAAACTACGGAGCCCGTGCCAACCTGATGTGGGCCGGTACCATCGCACACAACGGCACGTGCGGCGTGGGAGCCGTGGAGGACTGGGCTTCTCACTTTATGGAACACGAGGTAAGTGCTGTGTACGACGTGACGCACGGAGCCGGACTGGCTGTTATTTTCCCTGCCTGGTTAACCTACATGGCCAGCCATAACGTGGGTAAGGTAGCACAATATGCTCATCGTGTGTGGGACGTGCCGGAATCGGACGACAAGAAGGCTATGGCACTGGAAGGTGTAGTCCGTCTGAAATCCTTCTTCCATGCCATCGGTATGCCTGTTACCTTCAAGGAGCTGGGTATTGAACATCCTGACATCGACCTGCTGGTAAAGAAACTGCATGAAAACAAGGGTGAATACGTGGGTAATTATGTCCGTCTGGATGCACAGGCTACCCGTGAAATCTATGAACTGGCCAACCAATAAAGAATTGTTATTATGGAATATACAAATCAAGACGTACGCCGACAGGACCGCCTGCTCGATGAAGCACGAGCATTTGAGATATTAAAGGAAGGTGAATTCGGTATCCTGTCCATGCGGACTGAAGAGGGAGATGGTGCATACGGTATTCCAATCAACTATGTGTGGGGACCGTGGCAACTCCATTTATATTCATTGTGCGCCGGTGGGACGTAAATTGCGCTGCATTGATGCCTGTCCTAATGTGTCTTTCTGTGTCACAGGTCGCAGTAAGGTCATTCCCGATAAGTTTACTACGGGGTATGAAAGCATCGTACTGCAATGTACGGCACATCACAGCCTGCACGAAGCAGAGCGGATGTCTGCCCTTTCGCTGTTGATCTCTAAATATTGTCCAGAACATAAGATGCGGGGTATCGAGTATGCCAACAAGTCTTTCCATCGCACGGAGATTATCCGCTTGGATATTCAGAAGGTCAGTGGAAAATGCAAAAATATGGGATTCTAATCTCATTTTATGACATTTAAAAGGGACTTTAGACGCTCTTTAAAACGCCTTTACGTTTGATTCGGAACGCAAGGGCGTTTTTTGGGTATCCAAAAACAGACGGATAATCCCGTTTTTAGTCATGATAACCTAAAATATCACTCTTTTACGCTTTTTTATGTTTTGTAAAGTTTTGATAATTTGAGATAGTTTTATACATTTGTGAACAATCACGAACGAAAGCAGGCTTTTCTCCTTATATATTATAATTATAAGAGAAAGCGGTTCCTCTGCTTCCGGAATAAAACAAAACGGTTCAAGGGAACGGAACCTAAAACTAAAAAAAGAGAATTATGAAAAAGTTTTTAATGACCGCTGTATTGGGAATGTTTGCATTGGCTGGTTTTTCTCAGGTAAAATGGGATGCACGCGTAGGCATGAACTTCAGTAACATGACTAAGTTTGAAAATACCAAAGCATTGCCAGGTTTCCAATTGGGAGTAGGTATGGACTATGGATTCAGTGAAAACTGGTCTTTGCAGTCTGGATTGATGATTTCTTCTAAAGGTTATAAAGTTAAGGATTATGCCAAAGTGAGACCAATCTATTTGGATATTCCTATTTTGGCTGCTTACAAATTCAATATCAGCGATAATACAAAATTTGTTATCAATGCAGGTCCGTATTTGGCATTTGGATTAGGTGGTAAATGTAAATTCGATGAAGGTGGCGATTACAAATTGTTCAAAGGAGAAGATGGAGAGGATGCAGAATACAGCCGTTTTGATTTAGGTATCCAGTATGGTATCGGTCTTGAAATTGGTGATCACTATTTGGTTAACTTGACTGGTCAGAATGGTTTCATTTCTCCGTTTGATTATCCTGACGGATATGATGGTGACAAACCTAAGAACATGACCTTCTCTATCGGTGTAGGTTACCGCTTCTAATTTGCGAAATAAATCTCATATTCATCTATAAAACGAAAGGTCGGCATAAAAATTCTTAGTGCCGACCTTTTTTATGTGACTAATAACCAGCCATTCAGAAAAGAATTGAAAAAATATTGTAAAATAAATTTCGAAAACGTTTGGCTGTTTCGTGTAAAAAATATACCTTTGCACTCGCAAATGAAAATAGTGATGCACTCTTAGCTCAGTTGGTAGAGCAACTGACTCTTAATCAGTGGGTCCAGGGTTCGAATCCCTGAGGGTGTACAAAATTTCGGAAAGTTTGACAATTATAGTGGATGCACTCTTAGCTCAGTTGGTAGAGCAACTGACTCTTAATCAGTGGGTCCAGGGTTCGAATCCCTGAGGGTGTACCGAAGCCGTGAGGCAAAATGAGGAAAGGCTCTGAAAATCGATAGATTTTCAGAGCCTTTTTTAGTATCCTCCTACTTTATGCATCAGATTCCGGAGTACCTATATATGATGAGAAAGAGACCTCACATTACCTAATTTTGGCGATTGACACAGCTTGCCAATAAGGATACCTTTGCGCCTGAAATCATCAGGATATGAAAACAATCGTTTTAGCCTTTTTCGCAAGTGCCAGTCTGACTGCCTGGGGGCAGTCGTATAAGGTAGCAGGAACCGTGCTCGATGCCAAGTCGAAAGTACCGGTGGAGTTTGCGACTTTGTGGATTGAAGGAAGTGGTATCGGTACCATGACCGATTCGCAAGGAAAGTTCGTCATTCAGCATTTGGCAGAAGGAAAGCATGAGGTGCTGGTGCGTTGTCTGGGCTATTCTGAATATAAATTACAGCTGGACGTCAGAAAGGATAAGGAAAACATCGTGGTATATCTTTCCGAACAGACTTTGGCCCTGAACGAAGTGACTGTCACGGCAGAAAGAAAAACCGCATATGCTACTACAGCATACACGCTGGGCCGTACGGCACTGGACCATTTTGCAGAGTGTCAGCGTGTCTGATGCGTTAAGTCTTTTGCCCGGAGAACAGACCAGCAAGTTCAAGGGACTGACTTCTTCCGCTCAGGTAATCACGTTGAGAGGAGAAAGCACTGAAATGGGGAATCCTGATTTTGGAACCGTAGTTGAGATGGACGGGGTGCGCCTGTCGGGTAATGCTACGGCCGCTTCTACTTCCGGAACGGATACCCGTAACATTGGCAACAGCAATGTAGAACGGATTGAAGTTATCACCGGTGTACCTTCTGTGGAATATGGTGACCTGACCAACGGAGTGGTAAAAATTGTGACACGCAAAGGAAAAAGTCCGCTGATTGTCGATGTGGCTGTGCGTCCTACCACCCAGTCGTATGCCGTAAGTAAAGGAGTGGAACTGGGGGCAAAAGCTGGCGTACTGAACCTGTCCTATGAACGGGTTCGTTCTGTGTCAGACATTGCATCGCCCTACACCTCGTATGTACGCAATGCGTTTGGCGTGAGATACTCTAACAGCCTGCATACAAAGACCGGAAAAACCTTGTCTGTCGATTTCAGTCTGAACGGTAATGTGGGAGGTAATAATACCAAGGCCGATCCGGATGCCTTTAAGGAGACTTATACCAAGAGTCGGGACAATGCGTTATGGAGCAGTCTCTCGTTTAACTATATGCTGAATTCGCCCTGGTTATCCAATTTGCGTGGAGGAGTGACCTTCTCGTACGCCGACAACCGGGTGGAAGAAAAGAAAAACCAGTCGGCTTCGTCCGTCCAGCCTGCACTGCATACTACCGAAGAAGGATATTTTGTGGCTTCCAAATATGAAGAGGATCCCTCCTCACCTATTATTTTGTTGCCCACCGGCTACTGGTATGTGACGTCATTCAACGATAGTCGTCCCATAAATTACACTGCCTACCTGAAAGCGCGCTGGAGCCATAAAATCGGAAGCATAACCAGCAACCTGCTGGCAGGAGCAGATATGAAAGGAGAAGGCAACCTGGGTAAGGGAACGTATTATGAAGACATGTCGGTAGCTCCTACCTGGAGGGAATACCGTTACGATGAGTTGCCTTTCATGCACAATCTGGCTGCGTATGCAGAAGAAGAGATAACCCTGCCTTTCCGTCATTCGCAGTTGCTGCTTAAAGGAGGACTACGAAGTGACATGACTTTCATCCCGGGCACCGTGTATGGCACCGTATCCAGTCTGTCTCCCCGTGTCAGTGCCAAGTATTCATTTGGCGAAAAAGAGCATGGTTTCTTTCGAGGAGCGACCCTTCGTGCCGGATGGGGAAAGGCGGTGAAACTTCCTTCGTTCGAGATGCTGTATCCCCGGGAAACGTATGTAGACCGTCTGGCATTTGCCCCTGGAGCAATGGCCGACGGAACAACCTATTATGCTTATCACACCCATCCTGTGCTTCCTGTCTATAATCCGGAGTTGCAGTGGCAGTACAGCCTTATGCGGGAAGCCGGAATGGACATTCGTCTGAAGGGGGTACGGATTTCGTTGTCGTTCTTCTACAACACCCTGTCACAGCCTTATACCAGTACGCGTATCTATACTCCGTTTGATTATAAGTTGACCGACCAAAGCGCGCTCAATGATTGCCTGATACCTTCGACCGACAGGGTGTATAGCATTGATCGTACAACAGGAGTCGTGACCGTGTCCGACAAGAACGGGATACTTCCCTCTCAGACGCTTGCCTATAAGGAGATTCATGATTTCCAGTCGTCCGTCATGAATGTGAATGGTTCTTCCTCTTCACGGATGGGACTGGAATGGGTGCTTGATTTTGACCGGATAAAGGCAATCAATACCTCCATCCGCATAGACGGGAAGTATTATCGCTACAAAGGAATTGATGAAGTGATGGTACCGTCTACCAGCAGCCTGACCGATACGGACGGACAGCCTTATAAATACATCGGTTATTATGTAGGAGGCAATGGCAACTATAACGGATTCATGACGCAGCGACTGAACACCAACCTGACCCTGGTGACGCACGTGCCGAAAATCAGAATGATTTTCTCTCTGCGTTTTGAGGGCACTCTTCTGAATACGCGGCAGAACCTGAGTGAATACAGCGGTGGAACCCGGAGCTATGTGCTCGACTCGCAGAGCGATTATCTTCCCTCGTCCACCCAGACGGATATTTATAACGGAGCCAGTTACGTGGCTACGTATCCGCTGTATTATGTATCGAGAGAAGATATGGAAACCCGTATACCGTTTATGGAAAAGTTCCTGTGGGCTGCCGAACATGACAAGGAGTTGTATAACGAACTCAGTAAACTGGTGGTAAAAAGCACCACCGGCTATATGTTCAGGAAGCAGGGATATTCCCCCTATTTCTCAGCCAACCTGAACGTATCAAAAGAAATCGGGAAGTACCTGACAGTGTCATTTTTTGCCAATAATTTCTTCTACAGCATGCAGAAGATAAAGAACTGGCAGACGGGTAATGAGGGAAGTCTGTTTGCTTCTTCGCTGGTCACTCCCTTTAACTATGGCATATCATTTAAATTAAAACTATAAACACGTATGAGTATGATGAAAAAGATGTTATTTGCGTGCTGTGTCTTAATCCAGATACTGGCTTTCAGCGCGTGCAAAGAGAAAGAAAACGGTGGTTATCAGGTGAGCAGTGTAAGCATTCGGCTGGTGTATCCCGAGGGAAACGGATTTGAACCAGTGGAGGGAGTCAGTGTAACTTTGAAGAATACGTCGGGCAGTACTACTTTCAGTCAGTCGACCAATGCGGAAGGGGTGGCTGTTTTTGAAGTGCCGCAAGGTATCTATGAAGCTTCGGCTTCCGACAAACGGGTGGCCGATGCCAAAGTGTATCTTTTCAATGGATTGAATACATCGGTCAATGTGACTCGGGAAACGGTAGAGGCTACCATCAAACTGGAAATGTCTTCAGGAGGTTCCGTGCTGATTAAGGAACTGTATGTAGGAGGCTGTCCGAAAGACGATGGTTCGGGTACGTTTGCCATGGATCAGTATGTCGTGCTGTATAACAATTCTTCGGAAACACTCGATATCAGCGACTTTGCATTGGGTATGGTCAATCCTTACAACCCTCATGCGTCGAATAAGGACTATGTGAACGGTGAACTCTTTTATGCGGCAGAAGGATGGGTACCGGCCGGAACGGCTGTCTGGTATTTCGACAAGCAGGTACAGCTGGAAGCCGGAAAAGAACTGGTGATTGCACTGAATGGGGCCATTGACCACACACAGACCTATTCTCAGTCCGTAAATTTGGCCAACAGTGCCTATTACTGCCTGTATGATATTGAGGACTTCAATAATGCCTTATATTATCCTTCGCCTTCGGAACTTATTTCTACCGACCATTACTTGAAGGCTTACAAATATGGTTTGGGTAATGCATGGCCTGTCAGCCAGTTCGGTCCGGCATTCTTTGTGTTCCGTCCGGAAGGTACTACCCTACAGGCTTTTGTAGACGATGCATCCACCACCAACCTTTATGGAGGAAGTGCCAGTCAGCCGCGTAAGAAAGTGCCGGCAGAGTGGGTGGTAGACGGTATCGAAGTATTCGTGCAGGGAGCCGACGGCAACCAGAAGCGCCTTCTTCCCTCGGTAGATGCAGGCTATGTGGAACTTACCCGCGGAATGGGATATACCTTGTATCGCAACGTGGATAAAGAGGCTACGGAAGCACTTGCGGAGAATGAAGGAAAGCTGGTCTATAACTATTCGCTCGGTGTAGGAAATTCAACCGATGCCAGCGGAATAGATGCCGAGGCATCCTTGAAAAACGGAGCCAGAATTATTTTTCAGGATACAAACAATTCGACAGCTGACTTCCATCAGCGGAGCAAATCTTCTTTGAGAAACTAAACATGAAGCATTTTCGTATCGCTTGCTTTTTTCTTGTACTTGTGGCGGGAGGCAGGTCCTGGGGAAGTGTTCCCTCAGGGACCTCCTCTCCTCTTCGTACGGACTTTCAGGAAACCTTGTGGAGGTATGCGGCTTCTGCCGGAAGCAATCCTTCTTTTCTGTCGGGGATGGAGTGCGGACGCATCTCCTATCTTCAGGCGGAAGGCAGTTACGGAAGCGGGAAACTGGTGAATTATTATCAGTCGGACAGCCGGCTGGGCGGATTGGTCTCAACCGAATCCTACTGGCGGCTGAACTCGCGGCTGGTATTAGGAGGTGCCATGGCATACGGCACGGAAAAAGGCAAGCACATGTCGGGTTCGGCTTTTCTGCATCCGGAAGAAACGCCTTTTGACATTGTGGAGATGGACGACTCGGGAGCCGGTACGAAACGGCATGAATGGTACATGCTCAAAGGAGAAGCAGGCTATCTCCTCACTCCTCGCCTTTCATGGGGAGGGCAACTGGAATACCGTACGGAAAACTACGCCAAGTTCAAGGACTTGCGGCATCAGAATTCCCTGATGAACCTGCATTTGTCGACGGGCTTCTCGTACGAACTCTTTTCCGGATGGCAGGTCGGACTTTCTTATGGGTATTTGCGCAACGTGGAAACGGTAGGCTTCGGAATCTATGGAACGACCGACCGTCAATACACTTCTCTCATCAGTTTTGGAGGTTTCTACGGGCGCAGTGAGGTGTTTGGTGAAAGTGGATATACCTCGAACACGACACCCTTGTTTACCCAAACGCATGAAGCAGCCTTTCAGGGACAGTATCATCGCGGAGACCTGCACTGGTTTCAGGAGGTATTCATCCGAAAGACTTCCGGACGCTTTGGAAGCGGTTCTTCAACTTCCATCACCTACTCTACTCATACAGGGAGTGAGGTGGGTTACCGTGCAAAGCTTACCTGGCAGCAGTCCCGACTTTTTCAGGCGATGGAACTGGGCATTGCGCTGAAATCACTGGAAAACAGGGAAAACTCATATAAGGAGAGTACGGACGGACTGGGCGTATCGCAGATTGTCTATTACGGTAGCAATGAAGTGATGAGCAGGGACCAGCTGCGTGCCTGGTTGGCGTATCAACTTCTTTCAGGAGGTAAAGAGAGCCGTTCAGACTGGTCGGCCGAAGTGCGGCTGGACTATCGTTCCCGCTCTGTGACGGCATCGCAATATCCGTTCTTCCGGAAGCAGAGTCTGCACGTCATAGGGCTATGGCTTCAGGGTGCCAGAAACTGGTATAAAGGCCGGCAGGTATGGACTGCTTCCGCCGGAGTGGGCTTGCAGGGCGGATGGGGCTGTATGAAGGAAGACGGACAATATGTCAGTGTATCGGAGGACCAGCAACGTCCGGCAGAAAGAGCAGACTTACTGGTGCAAGAATACGATTATCAGACAGCTATCCGGCTGGTACCGTATGCGGCCGTGGGGTATGAAAGAGAAATTACTCCTGCCTTGTCCGGTTATGTCCGGGGCGAGGTGACGTATGCCAGGGCTTTTACAACTACAATGGCAGGAAAGGATTTCGTGCAACCCGTCATCAAGGTAGGGGTAAAATTTTAAGAACTAATCATTTAATCGTTTTACAATGAGTAAAATAATAGAGTGTGAAAATATTACGCATTATTACGGAAACCGCTTGATTTACGAAAATCTCAGTTTCGACGTGGAGCAGGGAAAGGTATTGGGCCTGTTGGGAAAGAACGGCACTGGGAAAACCACCATCATTAATATCCTCAACGGTTACCTGAAGCCTCGTTCGGGCGTGTGCAGGCTGTTTGGTGAGGAGATGGAACACCTCTCTCCGCTTACCAAATCGAAGGTGGGACTGTTATTGGAAGGGCATGTGCAACATGCCTATTTTACGGTTTCGCAGATAGAGAAATTTTATTCGGCCTTCTTCCCGAAATGGAAGAAAGAGGCCTATTATGAATTGCTGAAAAAGTTGCAGGTACTTCCTTCACAGAAACTCTCTACCATGTCGTGCGGACAGCGTTCGCAGGTAGCGCTGGGACTTCTTTTTGCCCAGGACCCGGAACTGCTGATTCTGGATGATTTTTCCATGGGACTGGACCCGGGTTATCGTCGTCTGTTTGTGGAATACCTTCGGGAATATGCGTCGGCAGAGAACAAGACAGTCTTTCTCACTTCGCACATCATTCAGGACATGGAACTGCTGATAGATGATTGTATGATCATGGATTATGGTCGCTTGCTGTTGCATAAGCCGGTAAAGGAAATCATGCACCATTTCAAGCGATACCGTTTCACCCGTCCGGGAGATGGATTTAAGCTGGAAGCCGATGAAGACTTCTGGCATCCCTCCGCATTGGGTGATAAATGGGAAGTATATTCTTTTCTGCCAAAGGCCGAAGTCGAACAACGGTTGAAGGCGATGGGTGTCACGGAAATTACAGAAGAGAATCTTTCGCTGGAAGATGCATTTATTGGTTTAACAGGTAAATATTAATGTCATGAATTTATTCAGAGCCTTATCTTATAAAGAATGGATGAAAACCCGCCGCCTGATTGGGGTGATGTTGTTGCTGATGGCAGCAGCTGTGGGTTATACCTACATCGACCTTACCCATGAAATCCGTTTGAATGAAGCGGTCAATGTGTGGTATGGCTGTCTTTTTCAGGGCACATCGGTTGCCCCGTGGATGATGTATCTGCTGCCACTGGCCGGAATTGCACTGGGAGTCGTGCAGTATGTGCCCGAGATGACGCAGAAACGGCTGAAGCTGACACTCCATCTTCCGGCAGGAGAAACACAGATTATGGCCTCCATGCTGTGGTATGGTTTCAGTATTGTCTTGTTGCTTTGTCTGCTGCTTTCGCTGGTCCTTTCAGCTGTGGTTCGCCTGTTTCTGCCTTCCGAAATTGTAGGAATGATGCTCCAGCAGTTGCTTCCCTGGATGGTGGCAGCAGTGGCAGGCTATGGCTTCACTGCGTGGATTTGTATCGAGCCCCAGTGGAAACAGCGGATGCTATGCATTGTGGTATCGGTGGGACTGCTGTCCATGCTGTTTGTTTCTTCCTATCCCGGAGCCTATTCACAGTTCGGGGCAGGAATCTGCTGGATACTGGCAGCTTCTTTTATCTTTCCTTTCTCATCCTGCATCCGGTTCAAGTATGGTGTACAATAAAAACAATGAACAATGAAATACAAATCTCTCATTTTTTCAATCATTCTGGTGTCTGTCACCCTGCTGGCTTCCTGGACGGTGCCGGCACTGGTACAGAAAATGACCGACGATTCGCACAGCTATCCGCTGATGTATTATAGTGCCTGGTTGAAGGAACTTTGCGTGATTGACTTTCGCGAGCATAAGAATTCATTTTATGATATTCATGGCAACGAGTACCCTCGCGCACAATACGATTCACTGCTTCCGTTGCTGAATTATCGCCAGCTGGCCATGGAAGGTCAGTTGCCCGATTCGCTGGAAGGACAGGCCATCGACGTGAAAATCCTGCGGAGCAAACAAGTGATGTTCCGTTTTCGTCCGGTCGATGTATTCTCTCCGCAACCCGCTATGGGAGTGTTGTTGGAAGCCATGCCCAAACGGGGAAATCTTACGCTTCCCGGCGACTACTTCCGGATGGACCGTGAACTGACTTTTGTCGATGCGCAGTCCAATTCGGTAAATCGGCAGAAGAGTGAAATCTTCACCAAAGAGCTTATCAAGAAAGGGTTCAACTTTCCGGTAAAAGCATATTGGGGAAACCCTACAGTGAGAAAGCCTTATGAGGAGGGCTATTTCTGTCTGGACAGCAAAGGAGCTCTCTTCCACCTGAAGATGGTGAACGGACGGCCTTTCGTGAAAGATACAGGTATCGGTTCGCAACTGGGCATCAGATGGTTTGTCATGAGTGAGACGAGCGACAAGCGTTTCTATGGCTATCTGTTTGGTGAGAAGGGTGAAATGGGCTTACTGGAAAGCACGGACGAAGGCGGTTATCGCTTCCTGCCGTTCGATATCCGTCCGATAGACATCACGAAAGACGAAATCAGCATTCTGGGAAACCTGCTTTACTGGACCGTACGCGTATCGGATGCGGAAGGAATGGACTGCTACGGATTGGATGCCGTGACGCTTCAGTCGCTCTCTTTCTATCATCAGGACCGGAAGCGCGTTTTGTGGGATGAGCTTTCGGAATGGCTGTTCCCGTTCCGTTTGTCACCTTCGTCCGAAACGAGTTCCTTTGTAAATCTCTATGCGGGCAATCTTTCTTCAAAGGGATTGGCGGTGAGCTTCTTTTTAGCCCTCCTGACTTTCTTTTTGTGTAGAAACAAGGTATCTTTGTACAGACGGATACTGATGGCGCTATGCGTGTGCGCTGCCGGCTTATCCGGGATAGTAGCACTGTTATTTCTTCTTTGGAATAAATATGAATAACTATAAACTCAATTGAAAAATGAAAAAACTGTTTTTTATCGTAGCTGCGGCCTGTCTGCTGACGGCTACCTCGTGTGTGAACAATAACAAAAAATCAGAGACCTCTCAGGAACAGCCTACTGCCGCTCTGTCGGTCAATGAGGCAAAATATGTGGAAGACATTCTGAAGGATGCAGAAAAGAATGTAGACAAGGAGGTGGTGCTGAAAGGATTCATCACGCATACCTGCAAGCATTCCGGACGCCGTTGCTTTGTGATGGGAAAAGACCAGAAGACTTCCGTACGTGTGGAGGCAAAAGGTAATATCGGCGGATTCAACCGTGAGTTGATTGGTTCAGAGGTCATTATCAAAGGGATTCTTCGCGAGAACCGTCTGACCAAGGAATACATTGACCAGGCGGAAGAAGAATTGAAGGAAAAGCAGGGAAAAGCAGAAGGCAACGGCGAAACCTGCGATGCGGAGATGAACAACATTCAGAGCATGCGTGAATGGATGAAGACAAACAACAAAGACTATTATTCCATTTACTACATAGACGGCACGGAATATGAAGTGGCGGAATAAGAGTCTCTCCTACTGGTTTCGTGTGCTGCACCGTGACTTGGGCTACCTGATGGTAGGAGTCTGCCTGATTTATGCCGTGTCGGGCATCCTGCTGAACCACATGAATGGCAAGGATCCGGCTTTCCGTACCACGGAAGCGGCCGTTCAACTGGAGAAAGGCATGCAGGCCGAAGAACTCCTTGCGGCATGGAACCGACAGGAAGATTTGCCTCCTGTAAAGCGGGTGCTGTCTATTGATGAAAGCCATCATCGCCTGATGCTGGAAGGCGGCGTGGGTGTGTATGACGCAGCCAGCGGTTGTGTAGATTATGAAGTACACGAAAAACGTCCGGTGGTGTACTGGTTCAACCGGTTGCATTATAACCGCATTCAGGGATGGAACCTCATGGGCGACTTTTTCGCCGTCTCGCTGGTATTCTTTGCCGTTTCCGGATTGTTCATGGTCAAGGGAAAAAATGGACTGGCAGGACGCGGAAAATGGTTGCTTTTAGCGGATATTCTGATTCCGCTGGGATACATCTGGCTGGCTGCCTGAACATGAAAGTCTATATGATAAAAATCGCCTGTCTCATTGGTAAAGAGACAGGCGATTTTTTATGTTTCAGCACCGTAAACCTTACGTTTCTGTACGCAGAACCCTAAGGCTTACGCTAGGAAAATATACGGTTCTGCATCGGGAAACATAAAAGGTGAAAAAAGGCTTGCAAATTATCTTCTTTGCTTTTTTACATCATTCTATCAAGAAACCTGATTATTCTATGTTCCGTATGAATTTGGCCGGTACACCTCCTACTACGGTATTGGCAGGCACGTCTTTCGTTACGACGGCTCCGGCTGCAATGATGGCATTGTCGCCAATGGTGACTCCCTGCAGAATGGTGCTGTTAGAGCCTACCCATACGCGTTTTCCCAGCACGATGGGAGCCGGTGTCATAGCCGCACGCTTTTCCGGATTCATGTCGTGATTAAGTGTGGCGAAAACCACGTTGTGTCCAATCAGGCAACCGTCGCCCAGTGTCACTCCACCCTGGTCCTGGAAATGGCAGCAGGCATTGATAAACACATCTTTTCCTATATGGATATTTTTCCCGAAATCCGTATAAAAAGGAGGAAATACCCGGAAAGTGTCGTCTACCGGCCGACCGAAAAGCCGGGACATCAGTGCCCGGATTTCTTCCATGGTGTGATACGATCCGTTCAGTTCGAATGTGATGCGGCGGGCTTCGTCACTCATGCGGTTCAGCAATTCCATGATCTCGGGTGTATCAAGCGGTTTCCGCATGGCTACGTGAGCCAAAAAATCATTTAGTTCCATGTGCTATGTTTTGAAAGGGTTATACAATTTTTATTTTACAAAAATATCCTGATTTTTCGGAAAACACGATATACATATTAGGGATAATCATACCCCAATTACTTGTATACTGACAAAATGCCCCATTTTTGTATCACTTTTTTCTGTTTGTTTTGTTTTTTATCACGTACATTTGTAGAAACTTTAAATGACACATCATGAAAAAAACGTATGCAATGCTATTTTCCTTCCTTTTGGTCTGCACCATGGGATTTTCGCAGACCCGGAAGGCTGTTTCTATTTTAGGAGATTCGTACTCTACTTTCGAGAATTACCTTCAGCCTGATACCAATGCCGTGTGGTACTTTCAGCAGCCGCGGAAAAACAACGATGTCCGTTCTGTAGACCAGACCTGGTGGTATAAGTTTATTAAGGAAAGCGGATACCGTCTGTGCGTAAACAATTCTTTCTCGGGTGCAACCATCTGCCACACCGGTTACCGGAAAGAGGATTATTCCGACCGCTCGTTTGTGACACGAATGAACAACCTGGGGTGTCCGGACCTCATTTTCATTTTTGGAGCAACGAACGACAGCTGGGCCGGGGCTCCCATCGGTGAATACCAGTATGAAAACTGGACAAAAAAAGATTTGTACAGCTTCCGTCCGGCCATGGCTTATATGCTGGAACACATGCAGTACCGTTATCCCAACGTGGAGATTTATTTTCTGTTGAACTGCGACCTGAAACCGGAAATCAATGAGTCTGTAAAGACCATCTGCGCACACTATCACGTGCCTTGCATCGAACTGAAAGGAATCGACAAGCAGGGAGGGCATCCTTCCATAAAAGGTATGCAGCAAATCAACGAACAGATAAAAGCTTATTTTGCCAGTCGGCAATAAGGAAAAAGAAAACGGCTTGACGAATACGTCAAGCCGTTTCTTTTAATAATTCCAGAATCAGTTGCTCCAGTCTGTCTCTCACTTCATCCATCGGGACTTCTTGCCGTAACTCAGCCTGTAGTGAAGTGACTCCCTTGTCTATAAACCCACAGGGATGAATGTAACTGAAATACCTTAAATCTGTATTGACGTTCAGGGCAAGACCGTGCATCGTAACGAAATGGCTGCTTCTTACCCCCATGGCACAGATTTTACGTTCTTCGGGCGTACCCGTAGCCAGCCAGACGCCAGTAGCCCCGTGCACTCTGTCGACTTCTATGCCGTAGGTCCGGCACACGCGGATCACCGCTTCCTCTAACAGGTGCAGGTATTCCTTCAAACCCAAGTGAAAATCTTCCAGGTTCAGAATCGGATAACACACCCATTGTCCCGGTCCGTGATAAGTAATGTCTCCTCCCCTGTCCACCTGAAACAGTTCGGCATGAATGGTCTGTAACTGTGTGGGGTTCAACAGCATATTGGCCGCCTTTCCGTGCTTGCCCAGGGTGTAGACATGCGGATGCTGGCAGAAAATAATCCGGTTGGTATAAGGCTTCCCGTTCAGCTTGGCATCAATGAGTTCATCAAAAAGAGCAGTTTGTCGTTCCCAAGCTTCAGAATAAGAGATGAGTCCCCAGTTTTCTATTGTAATCATGGCATTCAATTCTTAAAAGGTTACATTTTGCAAAGAAAAAATTTTTTGGTGTGAATGGCAAAGATTTACAAAAAGAATTCCTTTTTACATCGCAATTCGGGAAGTTATGCTATATTTGTAGACAGAGAAATCATTTTTTTGAGAAAAACGTCTGAACATGATGAAAAAAATACAAAGAGGCTTATTCCCCTCTGTCGTGTGTGGCTTGTTTTCCACCATGATGCTACCGGGGTGTATCGGAAACGGGACAGCCGGAGGAAACGAAGTTTCAGTGGATTCCATTCCTATGGATACGACTGTGTATCTGGATGAAGCCAATACGGAATCACCTAAATGCCAGATAAAAATCAATTTTAAATATTTAAAGTCGGCCGATAAGAACGATTCGCTGACGCAGGTAATCAATCAGGTGCTGGAAGATGCTTTTTCAAGTGCACATGCCGGAGCAGCTTCTCCACAGGCCTTTGTCTCGTCTATCAAGGAAAGCCTGGCAGGTGATTACCTGAAGGATGTGCAGGGAAGTTATCATACCGACTTGAAGAACGGAATGAAGCCCGATGAAATTCCTAACTGGTATAACTACGAATATGAGATAAATTCGGAACTGCAAGAAGGTAAAGACAGTATATGGAATTATGCCGTCACTACTTTCCAATATACCGGAGGCGCACATCCCAACACATGGGCACAGTGGGTTAACATTGATGCGGCCAATGGGAAAAAGCTGGACAAGAGCGAAGTGTTTGCCAAAGGAACTGAAGAGGATATCTGTCGGCTGATTCTGGACAAACTGCTGGCAGAAGCCAATAAAAAGCTGGAGACAGATACGCTGACCTGTGTAGAGGGACTTCAGGCGGTAGGTATCTTGTTGGACACGGACTTGTATGTGCCCGATAACTTCCTGCTCGAAAAAGAGGGAGTGACATTCCTTTATAACACCTACGACATTGCACCTTATTACATGGGACGTTTCCAATTGACGGTTCCCTATGAAGAAATCAATACTTATTTAATCAAGAAATAATCGTACATGGACATTATCTTAAAATATTTTCCGAACCTGAGCGAGGTTCAGCAACAGCAATTTGCGGCTTTGTATGACCTATATACTGACTGGAACAGCAAAATCAACGTGATTTCGCGAAAAGACATTACCAACCTGTATGAGCATCATGTGCTGCATTCACTGGGTATTGCCAAGGTCATGCAGTTCCGTCCGGAAACGGCTGTGATGGACTTGGGTACCGGCGGTGGTTTCCCTGGAATTCCGCTGGCTATTCTCTTTCCGGAAACACATTTCCATCTGGTGGACAGTATCGGCAAGAAAGTGAAGGTGGCTACTGAAATAGCCAATGCCATCGGACTGAAGAATGTCACTACCCGCCATTGCCGTGCGGAGGAAGAAAAGCAATTGTTTGACTTCGTGGTAAGCAGGGCCGTCATGCCGCTGACCGACTTGCTGAAAATCATCCGCAAGAATATCAAGAAGGAACAGCACAATGCCCTCCCCAACGGACTGATTTGCCTGAAAGGCGGTGAACTGGAACGGGAAGTCATGCCTGTAAAGCATCAGACACTTATGTATGATTTGAAGGATTATTTTGAAGAGGAATTTTTTGAGACCAAGAAAGTGGTTTATGTCACAATCAACGGATAATCGATATGAAAATAAAGAAATTTGAATTCAATATGTTTCCGGTAAACTGCTATGTGGTGTGGGACGAGGAAACGCTGCAGGCAGCTGTAATTGATGCCGGATGCTATTATCAAGAAGAGCAGCAGACATTGAAGAAGTTCATTGCAGAAAACGGACTTACGGTGACGCATTTGCTGAATACGCATTTGCACCTGGATCATATCTTCGGCAACGCGTTTATGCTCAGAGAGTTTGGAGTCAGTGCCGAAGCCGGAAAGGAAGATGAATTTCTGTTGCCGAGAACGGCAGAGTATTGCCGCATGTTCGGTTTCCCTCTGAACGAGGAACCTCCTGCACTGGGCAGCTACGTGCATGACGGCGACCTGATAAAAATAGGAAATATAGAACTGAAGGCGCTTGCCGTGCCTGGCCATTCTCCCGGAAGCATGGTGTTCTATTGTGAAGCACAGCACTGCATGTTCAGCGGTGATGTATTGTTCCGGGGCAGCATCGGGCGTGCAGACCTGGAAGGCGGAAACTTTGACCAGTTGAGGGAAAGCATCGTGGCACGTTTGCTGACACTCCCTGACGAGACAATGGTGTATCCGGGTCATGGAAACCCCACTACCATCGGCTATGAAAAGATGAACAATCCTTTCTTCCGCTGATGCGTTATTCTTTTGCTTGAAAACCATAAATCTTACCTTAATAATCATGAAAACAACGACATTCGCAAACAGACACATCGGCATCGGGGAAGAGGAACTTCCGCTGATGCTGAAAAAAATTGGAGTAAGCAGTCTGGATGAACTGATAGAGAAAACCATTCCTGCCAATATCCTGTTAAAAGAACCTTTGAAACTGGGAGCTGCCATGACGGAACGTGAATTTGCTGAACACATCGGCAAACTGGCAGCCCAGAACAAGCTATATAAGACGTATATCGGATGTGGGTGGTATGATACGGTGACTCCGGCAGTTGTTCAGCGTAACGTATTTGAAAATCCGGTTTGGTACACTTCCTATACGCCCTATCAGGCTGAAATTTCCCAGGGACGACTGGAAGCGTTGCTGAACTTTCAGACGGTAATCAGCGATCTGACTGCCCTTCCGCTGGCTAACTGCTCTCTGCTGGATGAAGCGATGGCTGCGGCGGAAGCGGCTACGATGATGTACGGACTGAGAAGCCGTGCACAACAGAAAGCACAGGCCAACGTGCTGTTTGTAGATGAAGAAATATTCCCTCAGACGCTGGCAGTTATTCGTACCCGGGCCATTCCGCAGGGAATGGTAGTAAAGGTAGGCAGTTACAAGAACCTGACTTTTACGCCGGATATTTTCGGTTGCATCGTGCAGTATCCGAATAATAGCGGAAGCATAGAAGACTATCGGGAATTTGCCGAACAGGCACATGCTGCCGGATGTAAGGTGGCCGTAGCAGCCGATATCCTGTCGCTTGCCCTACTGGTTCCTCCCGGTGAATGGGGAGCCGACATCGCTTTCGGTAGTTCACAGCGTCTGGGCACACCGATGTTCTATGGAGGACCTTCTGCGGCTTATTTCGCTACACGTGATGAATACAAACGAAATATGCCGGGACGTATCATCGGTCTGTCAAAAGACAAATACGGTCATCTGTGTTACCGTATGGCATTGCAGACTCGCGAGCAGCATATCAAGCGTGAAAAGGCTACTTCCAATATCTGTACAGCACAGGCGCTGCTGGCTACCATGGCCGGATTCTATGCCGTTTATCACGGACCTGACGGCATAAAGGAGATAGCCAATCATGTGCATGCCGTGGCTTTCTGGCTGGCAGAACAGCTTACGAAGCTGGGATATAAATTGCAGAACGAAAATTTCTTTGATACACTGAGAATACAGTTGCCGGACAACGTAACCATTCAGGAAGTGCGCACCATTGCCTTGAGCAAGGAAATCAATCTGCGCTATTTTGATAATGGCGATGTGGGTATCAGTGTCGATGAAACTACTACGCAGGCAGATGCTACGCTGATTCTGAATCTGTTTGCCGTAGCGGCAGAAGAACCGATGCATGATGTCTGTGCCATACCGGAAAAGGCTCCTGTTGCCGCACAGTTCCAGCGTCTGAGCACGTACCTCACTCACGAAGTCTTCCAGAAGTATCATACTGAAACCGAAATGATGCGTTATATCAAACGTTTGGAACGTAAAGATATCTCATTGGCACATTCCATGATTTCATTGGGTTCTTGTACCATGAAACTGAATGCGGCATCCGAAATGTTACCTCTTAGCAATGCAGCCTGGATGAACCTTCACCCGTTGGTTCCGGAAGACCAGGCCGCGGGATACCAGGCTTTGATTCACAATCTGTCGGAACAGCTGAAGACGATTACAGGCTTTGCAGGCGTATCTCTCCAGCCGAATTCCGGTGCAGCAGGTGAATATACGGGCTTGCGCGTGATTAGAAGTTACCAGGAAAGCATCGGACAGGGTAACCGCCGATTGGTATTGATTCCGGCCTCGGCACATGGCACCAATCCGGCTTCGGCTGTACAGGCAGGTTACGAACCGCTGACGTGTGCTTGCGATGAGAATGGAAACGTGGATTTGGAAGATTTGCGTGCGAAGGCTGAAGCACATAAGGATGAACTGGCAGCTTTGATGATTACTTATCCGTCTACTCATGGTATTTTTGAGGAAGAAATCAAGGAGATATGTGAGATTATCCATGCGTGCGGTGCACAGGTTTATATGGACGGAGCCAACATGAACGGACAGGTGGGACTGACCAATCCGGGTACTATCGGAGCAGACGTGTGTCACCTGAACTTGCATAAGACATTCGCGAGCCCCCACGGTGGTGGCGGTCCGGGTGTAGGTCCGATTTGTGTGGCCGAGCATCTGGTGCCTTTCCTTCCGGGACATGTCAGCACGGGCAATCCGCAGAATGAAGTATCTGCTGCTCCTTATGGAAGTGCCGGTATCCTGCCGATTACTTACGGCTACATCTGCATGATGGGGGCAGAAGGTCTGAGAAGAGCGACTCAGACAGCTATCCTGAATGCCAACTACCTGGCCGCTTGCCTGAAAGATACGTATGGAGTGGTATACCGCGGAAAGAACGGTTTCGTAGGTCATGAGATGATTCTGGAATGCCGGAAGATACACGAAGAAAGCGGAATCTCGGAAAATGATATTTCCAAGCGCCTGATAGACTACGGTTACCATGCTCCTACCCTCTCCTTCCCTGTCCACGGTACGCTGATGATTGAACCGACGGAAAGTGAAAGTCTGGCAGAATTGGACAACTTTGTGGATGTCATGGTACATATCCGTGAAGAAATTGCAGAGATTGAGACTGGAAAGGCCGACAAAGAAGACAACGTATTGGTGAATGCTCCTCATCCGGAGTACGAGATTGTGGGAGATGCTTGGACTCATCCTTATGGTCGAGCTAAGGCGGCTTATCCGATTCAGAGTGTAAGAGACAACAAATTCTGGATTAACGTAGCACGTATCGATAATACATTGGGCGACCGTAAGTTGCTACCTACACGTTACGGAAGCTTTGAATAAAGTCTTTAAAGTCACGTTGGCTTGACATAGAAAATAAGAAGAGCCACTGCATTTCTTCGTAAAAGAGGGATTCGCAGTGGCTCTTTTCATATAGGATCGGAAATGGTATTCCCTGTTTTTCCGCATAGGGAGGATACATGTACGGTAGCTATCCTGACAAATTTTGAATCATTTGAGTAGTCTTAAAAGAAAGATGAAAGTTTTTGTTTGGTTTTAGTTTATTATTTCTATATTTGTGCATCAAACAACGAAAAATAATATGAAAAACGACCAAATGTACTTGCATCCTGAAGTGGAAACCTTGTCGAGACCGGACATTGAGAAACTTCAGTTGAAACGGTTGAAAGCAACCATCAACCGTTGTATGCATTCTCCGTTCTACAAGGAACGCTTTCAGCAATGCGGCATCAAACCGGAAGATATACAGTCACTGGAGGATTTACAGAAAATCCCTTTCACTACCAAACAGGATTTGCGCGACCATTATCCGTTCGGGCTTTCTGCCGTGCCTTTGGAAGAGGTAGTCCGTCTTCATTCTTCCAGTGGTACCACAGGAACTCCTACCGTGATTCTGCACACACAGCACGATTTGGAAGAATGGGCCAATGCCGTGGCGCGCTGTCTGTATATGGTGGGACTGCGTAAGGGAGATATTTTTCAGAACTCTTCCGGCTACGGTATGTTTACCGGAGGACTGGGCTTCCAGTATGGTGCCGAACGTCTAGGTATGCTGACTGTTCCAGCTGCTGCCGGCAATACCAAGCGGCAGATTAAGTTTATCACCGACTTTGGTACCACCGCTCTTCATGCCATCCCGAGTTATGCCGGCCGTTTGTATGAAGTGATGGAAGAGATGCACATCGACCCGCGCCGCGATACCCATCTGAAGACTTTGATTATCGGAGCCGAACCGCATTCTGACGAACAGCGTCGCCGTATTGAACAGATGCTGGGCGTGAAAGCCTACAACTCTTTCGGTATGTCGGAAATGTGTGGCCCGGGGGTAGCTTTTGAATGCATGGAACAGAACGGACTCCACATTTGGGAGGATTATTATATCGTAGAAATTGTGGACCCTGTCACACTGGAACCAGTACCCGAAGGCGAAGTGGGCGAACTGGTGCTCACCACCATCAACCGTGAAGCAATGCCGTTGCTGCGTTACCGTACGCGTGATCTGACCCGTATCCTTCCAGGCGATTGTCCTTGCGGACGCCATCACAAGCGTCTTGACCGAATGAAAGGCCGCAGTGACGACATGATGATTCTCAAGGGTGTCAATATTTTCCCGATTCAGATTGAGAACATCTTGCTGCAGTTCAAGGAACTGGGCAATGAGTACCTTATTACGCTGACCAACCTTGATGCGAACGATGAGATGACGGTGGAAGTAGAATTAAATGACTTTACCGATGACTATGGATTCCTTCAGAACCTGACTAAGGAAATTACCCGACAGTTGAAAGACGAAATCCTGATTACCCCGCGCGTGAAACTGGTGCCTAAAGGAAGCCTGCCCGTACAGGAAGGAAAAGCCGTGCGCGTAAAAGATTTACGAAAAACATTGATTTAAAAATAAAAGAATATGACCATACATCAACTATCTGTTTTTGTAGAAAACAAGTCGGGCACACTGCTTCAGGTGCTTGAACTACTGAAAGAAGCGCATATCCAGTTGATTGCTTCTACCATATCCGATACCGTAGAGTACGGTATCTACCGTATTATTTGTTCTGAACCATTGCGTGCCTACGAGGTACTGAAGGATGCGGGCATTTCAGCCAACGTATCCGAAGTGTTTGCTATCAGTCTGGATAATGAGCCGGGACGGGCTGCCGATGCCATCCGCAGTTTCAGCGAAACAGGCATAGGTATCTCCTACCTCTATTCCTTCTTGCTGGGAGGAAAAGGTATACTGGTATTCCGTACCGACAACACGGAGAAAACGCGTGAAGTGATACTGGAAAAGAAACTTCAGTACATTGAAGAAGAAAATCTGATGAAGATGGCCTAGCGGAAAGTCAGGCGGCGATTGCAAATGAAATTGACGGCACCGTAGACAAAGAGTCCGAGGAACTGTGCCAGGTATTCATTGCAGTGAAGAAGCTCCACGAGTATAAGAAGAAAAAGGAACTGCGCACTATAAGCCAGTGCGAAAGCACCAATAAAAAATAGCATCTGATGCCAGATGCTATTTTTTTTGTCATCTGTTTCAAGCGGAAAAATCCAGTATTTACACCAGATAAAGTTGTGTATCTGTGCTACGATGTATGCGCATATATTGGCTATAATATAACTCTCGCCCTCGATGTGCATCAACAGCCATACCACGAAAGCTGCAATCAGGGCATTGAGCGTTCCTACTATTGCAAAGCGTATAATCCGTACCGATTCCTTCATCCGGTTACTTTCTTGTCTTTTTCCTTGAAACGTTATTAATTATTTTCCTTGAGATCAATTTTCAGATTCAGTTCATCCAACTGTTTCTGATCGAGGAAGCCAGGAGCATCCAGCATCACGTCACGTCCGGAGTTGTTCTTCGGGAAGGCGATGCAGTCGCGAATAGAATCCAGACCGGCAAACAGAGATACCCAACGGTCAAGTCCGTATGCCAGACCACCGTGAGGAGGTGCACCAAACTTGAAGGCATTCATCAGGAAGCCGAACTGTTCCTGTGCTTTCTCTGGAGTGAATCCCAGGATTTCGAACATTTTAGCCTGCAATGCTGAGTCGTGGATACGGATAGAACCACCACCAACTTCCACACCGTTGATAACCATATCGTATGCATCGGCACGTACAGCTGCGGGATCGGTATCCAGCAAAGGAATATCCTCGTCTTTCGGGTGAGTGAACGGATGGTGCATAGCCATCAAGCGACCTTCTTCTTCGCTCCATTCGAACATCGGGAAGTCTACTACCCACAGGCAAGCAAACTTGTTCTTGTCGCGCAAGCCCAGCTGGTTACTCATCTCCAGACGCAGTTCGCAAAGCTGCTTGCGGGTCTTCATGGCATCGTCACCACTCAGAATCAGAATCAAGTCACCCGGTTTAGCACCGAATGCTTCTTTCATCTTTTGCAGCACATCTTGGCTGTAGAACTTGTCTACGCTTGACTTCACGATACCGTCTGCTTCAATACGTGCATATACCATACCTTTAGCACCAATCTGCGGACGCTTTACGAACTCTGTCAACTGATCCAGCTGCTTGCGAGTGTAGTGAGCTGCACCTTCTGCACAGATACCACCGATATAAGCTGCATTGTCGAATACAGAGAAACCATAGCCTTTCAGCACATCCATCAGTTCGACGAACTTCATGCCGAAACGCAAATCCGGTTTGTCACTTCCGTAATACTTCATGGCATCTGCCCACGGCATACGCAGGAACGGTTCTGTAAGTTCCACTCCGCGAAGTTCCTTGAACAAATGTTTGGCCATACCCTCAAAAGTATTGATGATGTCTTCTTGTTCTACGAAGCTCATTTCGCAGTCAATCTGTGTGAACTCAGGCTGACGGTCTGCACGAAGGTCTTCATCACGGAAACATTTTACAATCTGGAAATAACGGTCGAAGCCGGAAACCATCAGCAGCTGCTTCAAAGTCTGCGGAGACTGAGGCAATGCGTAGAACTGTCCCGGATTCATACGTGAAGGAACCACGAAGTCGCGTGCACCTTCCGGAGTAGAACCAATCAGCATCGGAGTTTCCACTTCCAGGAAGCCTTTGCTATCCAAATAACGGCGTACTTCCATCGTCATGCGGTGACGGAGTTCCAAATTCTTGCGTACAGCAGTACGGCGCAAGTCCAGATAACGGTATTTCATACGAAGGTCATCTCCCCCGTCCGTATTATCTTCAATGGTGAAAGGTGGTGTCTGGGCTGAATTCAGAATATTCAGTTCCGATACGATGATTTCAATTTCTCCCGTCGGGATATTAGCATTTTTGCTGGAACGTTCGCTTACAGTTCCTTTCACCTGAATCACGAATTCACGTCCCAGGTGGTTGGCACGCTCACAAAGTTCGGCGTTCACCTCCGTATTGAACACCAGCTGCGTAATACCGTAGCGGTCGCGGAGGTCCACAAATGTCATTCCTCCCATCTTACGTGCACGCTGCACCCATCCGGCCAGTGTCACGTTCTTGCCTGCATCGGCGAGTCGTAACTCACCGCAAGTATGACTTCTAAACATATCTTTATTAAATGTTAGTTTTATCTAATTGACGGGCAAAGTTAGCATCTATTTTTCATTTATGCAATAAAAATCCCCCTTCAAAGGGCGAATAAGAATGAATAAAGAATGCATATTTCGGCAAATTCTTTGAATAAATAAAAGGACTATTCTAAAAAAATATATACTTTTGCTTTGCAATTACTCAAATTAAGACAAACATTATTCCAATTTTATGGCAAAAGAACATGTAAAATGCCTGATCATCGGATCAGGTCCTGCAGGATACACGGCCGCTATCTATACCAGCCGTGCCAATCTTTCTCCCGTGCTTTATGAAGGAATACAACCCGGCGGTCAGCTTACTATTACCACCGAAGTAGAAAACTTTCCCGGCTATCCGGATGGGGTAACTGGTCCGGTGCTGATGGACGACCTGAAAAGACAGGCTGAACGTTTCGGCGCCGATATTCGCAACGGCATTGTGACTAAAGCCGATCTGAGCAAGGCCCCTTATACTTTTGTAGTAGACGATGAAAAGGAAATCACCGCTGATACGGTTATTATCTCTACCGGTGCTACTGCTAAATATCTGGGACTGGAAGACGAAAAGAAATATGCGGGTATGGGTGTCAGTGCCTGTGCTACTTGCGACGGATTCTTCTATCGCAAGAAAACCGTAGCTGTAGTGGGCGGTGGCGATACAGCCTGCGAAGAAGCTGTATACCTGGCAGGACTGGCCAGCAAGGTATACCTTGTGGTACGCAAGCCGTTCCTTCGTGCTTCTAAAATCATGCAGGAACGTGTACTGAATCATCCGCACATTACCGTATTGTTTGAACACAATGCTATAGGCTTGTTCGGCGATAACGGTGTGGAAGGCATGCACGTAGTGAAACGCATGGGTGAAGCCGACGAAGAACGCTACGATGTGGCTATTGACGGATTCTTCCTGGCTATCGGTCACAAACCGAATTCCGATATCTTCAAGCCATGGGTGAAAACCGATGAAACCGGTTATATCATCACTGAAGGCAATACTCCGTGTACAGGTGTTCCGGGCGTATTTGCTGCAGGCGATGTAGCTGACCCGCATTACCGTCAGGCTATTACAGCAGCCGGAAGCGGATGTAAGGCAGCCATCGAGGCAGAACGTTATTTGTCTGCTAATGGACTTCTATAATTTGAATTACTCACAACCTAAATAAAAATTACGATGAAAGTTTTTAAATTAAAAAGAACTTTTGCGGCGGTAATTTTAGTGGGAGGTGCCATGACCGCATTCGCCCAGCAGATGCCGCCCATTCCGACCGATCCCAACGTGCGTATCGGTAAGTTAGAAAACGGATTGACTTACTACATCCGTCACAATGAGTTGCCCGACAATCAGGCCGACTTCTACATTGCACAGAAAGTGGGTTCTATTTTGGAAGAAGACAACCAGCGTGGTCTGGCACACTTCCTGGAGCACATGTGTTTCAACGGAACCACTCACTTCCCCGACAACCTGCTTCGTGAATACCTCGAAACCATCGGTGTGAAGTTTGGAGCTAACCTGAACGCTTATACTTCAGTAGATGAAACCGTGTACAATATTTCTAACGTACCGGTTATCCGTGACGGAATCGTAGACTCTTGTCTGTTGATTTTGCACGACTGGGCCAATGACCTGACACTTGCTCCGAAAGAAATCGACAAGGAACGTGGAGTTATCCATGAAGAATGGCGTACACGCACAGGAGCCATGATGCGTATGTATGAAAAGGTATTCCCTGCCATGTATAAAGACAGCAAGTATGCCTACCGTCTGCCTATCGGAACAATGGAAGTGATAGACAACTTCCCCTACCAGGCATTGAGAGACTATTATGAGAAATGGTACCGTCCAGACCAGCAGGGTATCGTGGTAGTGGGCGACATCAATGTGGACAGCATTGAAGCAAAAATCAAGAAGCTGTTCTCTCCGATTGAAATGCCGGCCAACGCTGCAGAACGTAAATACTTCCCTGTGCCCGACAATGATGAACCTATCATTACCGTGGCAAAAGACAAGGAACAGCAGGTGCCCATCGTATATCTGTTCCACAAACACGATGTAGTGCCTAACGACCAGAAGAATAACATGGGGTATCTGGTTATGAACTACATGGTTTCTTCTATCGAAAGCATGCTTAACAGCCGTCTGAACGAGCTGACCCAGCAGGCTAATCCGCCGTTCATTGAAGCAGGTGTACAGGATGGAGATTACCTGGTAGCTAAGACAAAAGGAGCATTTGCAGCCTTTGCCGCAGCCAAGGAAGACGGCATCATCCTGACCACAGAAACATTGATGCGCGAAATTGAACGCGTGCGTCAGTTTGGTTTCACAGCCAGCGAATATGCCCGTGCGAAAGCTGATTACCTGCGCGGACTGGAATCTGCTTACAATGAACGTAACAAGCAGCGTAATGCCAGCTATGTAAATGAATACGTTCGTCATTTTATTGACAATGAACCGATTCCGGGTATTGAAAATGAATATGCCATCATGAACCAGATTGTGCCGAACATTCCGGTAGAAGCCGTTAATCAAGTAATGAAGCAGCTTATTACAGAGAAAAACATCGTGTTGAGCGTATTCTGTCCGGAGAAAGACGGTATGAAATACCCGACTGAAGCTGAACTGAAAGCCGTAATCGACAAGGTAAAAGCTGAAAAGCTGACAGCTTATGTAGACAAGGTATCTGATGAACCGCTGATGAAGGAAAAACCGCAGGCTGGAAAGGTAGTGAAAACAGAACAGGGTGTGTTCGGTTCTACTATCCTGACACTGAGCAACGGTGTGCGTGTCATCCTGAAGCCGACAGATTTCAAGGCTGACGAAGTACGCATGCAGGCCTTCAGTCCGGGTGGAACTTCCTTGTTCAACGATAAAGATGTATTGCAGTTCGCTCTGATCAGCCAGATTGCTTCATTGGGTGGACTGGGCAACTTCAATTCTGTAGACCTGGATAAAGTATTGGCCGGAAAGATGGCATCAGCCAGCGCAATGGTCAACACCTATTCAGAAGGATTGTCAGGAAGCTGCTCTCCGAAAGACTTGGAAACCATGCTGCAGCTGACTTACCTGCGCTTCACTGCACCGCGTATGGACCAGGAAGCCTTCACTTCTTTCATCACACGTAACAAGGCTGCTCTGGCTAATCAGGAAGCTGATCCGATGACTGCATTCAGCGATTCTATCAACGTAGCACTTTACAACCGTCATCCGCGTGCGTTGTCTATGAAAGCCGACATGCTCGACAAGATTGACTACAACAAAGTGATGGAATTCTACAAGAACCGTTTTGCGGATGCCAGCGACTTTACCTTCATTCTGGTAGGTAACGTAGATGCAAAAACAGCTACTCCGCTTATCGAACAGTATCTGGGTGCACTGCCAGCTACCAAGCGAAACGAAAAATTCCGCGATACAGGTATGGCCATCCGCAAAGGACACTTCGAAAATAACTTCGTGAAGGAACTGGAAACTCCGAAGGCTACTGTACTGATGGTTTACTCTGGCGATTGCAAATATGATTTGAAGAACAACCTGCAGATGAGCATGCTTGGTCAGTTGCTGAACATGGTTTACCTGCGTACCGTACGTGAAGATGCCGGTGGTACATACGGTGTAAGCTGTAACGGAAGTCTGAGCAAATATCCGACAGAGAAAGGTGCCTTCCAGGTATACTTCGATACTGACCCGAACCGTCGTGAAGAAATGGTGAAACTGATTAACGAAGGTATTCAGGAATTCATCGAAAAAGGTCCGGTTAGCGAAGACCTGAGCAAGGTGAAGGAATACATGCTGAAGACTTACAAGCAGAACCAGAAAGAAAACGGTTACTGGATGAATATCCTGAACACGTACTACTGGGAAAATCTGGATATGAATACCGGATACGAAGCCACAGTAAATGCTATCAGCGGTGACGACCTGAAAGCCTTTGCCAAGACCTTCTTCGGACAGAAGAACGAAGTGGAAGTCAGCATGAGTTCTCCGGTACAGAAATAATGAAACCGTGAAATTACTCCGATTATGTTATTGACCGAAATACGGAGGAATCAAAAACTTGCCGCAAAGCGGAACCCGATGTACGACAGGAACCGCTTTGCCAAGTTTCTGATTTATCTGTTTACTGCATTTTGGGCAGCGTACCTCATTCTGATTGGGGTTACGCTGCCCATTGCTTTTGAAGAAGGATTCCCCACAATGGAACCCTACGATATGCTCAATGCCTGTCTGCCAGGCTTCCTGTTCATTGATTTTCTGCTGCGCTTTCTTTTTCCTACTCCTGTGCAGCAAATCAAACCCTACCTGCTGCTGCCGATTAAAAAGCAACAGCTCATCAATGTCCTGCTCGTACAGGTGGGACTGAAAGCATTCAATCTCTTCTGGCTCTTTTTCTTCGTCCCCTTTGCCGCCATGACCGTGGTACGTTTCTATGGTGTAACCGGTGTGGTGTGCTATGCACTCGGAATCTGGCTTCTGATGGTGGCCAACGCCTATTGGAGCGTACTGGTGCGCACATTGCAGCGTCGCCACATAGTCTGGGTACTGCTTCCCGTGGGATGCTATGTCCTGCTGGCAGTAGGAGGATTTTTCTATTCATACGTCAGCGATTTCTCCATGGCGTTAGGCGAGGCTCTCATTCAGGGGCGAATATTGGCCTATCTGGGAATACTGGTCGTCATAGCCCTGCTGGCTTTTTTGAACAGCCGTGTGCAGATGGCCTGCATTTACAGCGAATTGAACCGTCGGGAAAAGATGCCGCAGGTAAAACATGCCGGACGCTACCGTTTTCTGAACCACTTCGGACTGACAGGCGAATACATGAAACTGGAACTGAAGATGATATTCCGCAACAAGGCTCCCAAAAAGAACTTCCAGATGATGACCGTGATCATCGTATCGTTTGCACTGAGTCTGCTGGGGTTCAGACATGCCGGTGAGGAAGAATTCTTCAGTCTTCATCTGTATGTGGTGTATTGCTTCACGGGATACGCCATCAGCATCTTGTCGCGCATCATGGCCTATGAAGGTAATTACCTCGACGGATTGCTTATGCACCGTGGTTCCCTGCTCTATCTGTTCCGGGGCAAATACTATGTGTATTGCCTGCTGCTGGTCATTCCACTAATGTGCATGCTGCCTGCCCTTATTTTGGGAAGTATCTCCGTCCTGCTGGTCTTCAGCCAGCTGGTCTACACGGCCGGCGTTACTTTTCCAGTGATTATGCTGTTGGCCCTTATGAACCGAAAGACCGCCCCGCTGGACGCTTCCCTCATGGGAAAAGGCCAGTGGAACTCTCCCTATCAGGCCTTGAGCGTAGCTTTTGCCTTTTTTGCGCCGATAGCCATCTGTCGCATATTGTTCATTTGGATGGAGCCTTCCACAGCCTATCTGGTTTGTACCCTGCTGGGTGTGCCGGGCATCGTGCTTCATCCCCTTTGGTGCAAGCTGCTCTACCGGAAAGTATTTCAGAAACGGCATTCGCTCATGGAAGACCTTCGCGAAACGAGGTGATTTTTTATCTGTAACCAATCAATGAATTTTTATGGAAATCAAGATACATAACCTGAAAAAGACCTATGGCAGCAAGACGGCTGTCGATATTCCCGACTACACCCTACAGGGGCCTGAAATCCTGGGATTGATGGGCAATAACGGGGCTGGGAAAACCACTCTGTTCCGCCTGATGCTCGACCTGTTGAAAGCCGACAGCGGAAATGTATGCCTAGACGGAACCGACGTGTCACAAAGTGAAGACTGGAAGTCGCACGTAGGAGCCTATATGGACGAGAGTTTTCTGATAGATTACCTTACCCCCGAAGAATATTTCCAGTTCTGCGGACGCATGTACGGATTCGATGCAGCCACCCTTCATGAACGGATTTATCGCTATGAACGTTTCCTGGGCGATGAAATCCTGAAAGAAAAGAAATACATTCGCAACCTTTCGGCCGGGAACAAGCAGAAGACGGGTATTGTCACCGCCCTGCTTCACAATCCGGAACTCGTCATTCTGGATGAACCGTTCAATTTCCTCGACCCTACTTCACAATCGTTGCTCAAGCATCTCCTCAAGCACTATTGTGAAGAACAAAAAGCCACTATTCTTGTGTCCAGTCACAACTTGAGCCACACCGTCGACCTCAGTACCCGTATCGTATTGCTGGAACAGGGGCATCTGCTCCGCGACCTTGACAATACCGATGGGGCTGCCGGAGTAGAGTTGGAAAACTATTTCGAGGTAAAAGAATAAAATAAAAGAATCTTCAACAGGTTCTAAAATACCCTAAGTACCTATCCATGTAACGAGGATATTATGTACATTTGTTCAAAACAAACAACTATGTATAGATACCGCTTCACTCGTTTTTCAGTGTGCATGCTGTTCGCGGTGTGCACACTTTTGTTATCCTCGTGTGGCACACGTGCTCCGCGCGTGGACTACCGTGAACTGGCGCGTGCAGCTGTGCGACTGGAAATGGACATCGATGCCGACGACAATCATCGTCTCTACGTAGAAGTGGCCGACTGGATTGGCGTGCCCTACCGCCACGGAGGAACTACTCACCGGGGAACGGACTGTTCAGGCTTCACGTCTGCTGTCTATAAAAAAGTGTACCACAAGAAACTGCAACGCAATTCCGACGCCCAGCGTACGGAAAACTGCCGAAAAATATCCAAGCGCCAGCTAAAAGAAGGCGACTTGGTGTTCTTTCATAACGGACGGCGTAAACGCGTCGCCAATCACGTAGGCATTTACCTGAAAGACGGAAAATTCGTGCATGCCAGTACCAGTTCCGGCGTTATTGTCAGCCGGCTGGAAGAGCCTTACTATCGCAAGTGCTGGATGCAGGGAGGACGAGTAAAAGGACTATAAACACGCGCACGACATGAACTACTCTTTACATCTATCATCCCGGCTGACTCTGATGCTATGTACAGTCGGTATCCTGCCCGCCATGAGCCAGCAGCAGGAAAAGGAACTGCAACTCAACATGGATGCAGTGAAAATGATTCAATTCGACTTCAATTCCCTGCCCAAACAGGAAAACCAACCGCTGGAAGCCCCGCTGAACAAAAAATGGATGGACTTCAAGGTAGACCTGAAAGTGCCCCGCAGCCTGATTGATACCACCAAAGTATGGAAACCGGAAAGTTATGTCCGCATGGAACCTTATACCATCTGGACCCGTTTCGGAGAAGACCCGGTGTATGATGTACTGATGGCCGGACGGCCCAAGCAATGGGAAATCTCCTGGACACTCAATCCCAATCGCATATATGCCGACGAAGAATACGGACGCAGTATCAAGTCTTCTACCGGACGGATGTATGAAAGTGTGGGAGGCTCTGCAGGTGTAGGCATCGGTATCGGCGGACTCGATTTCATGGGTTTTATCTATGACAACATGACCCGTCGCGGGCGCATGCTGGCACACAACCGCAAGCATGCCAATGCCTGGAAAACCTATGCTGACTATCAGCCCACGGCGGCTGACAGCATGAAAGTGCCAAACTTCTACCGTCAGCTCCGTAAACAGCAGGCAGCCGACAGCACGCAGACATTGCTCACCTTTCAGCCGGCTTTTTCGGAAGCCCCTCTCCTGCCCATTTACGCCGTGCCTGATTCCGTAAAGAAACAAGCGGAGCCCCAGCCCGATACTGTAAAAGTGGAGAAAAAGAAAAACCCGCAACCAGCGCAGGCGGAGGATGCGGGAAACTTGTATGAATACATTCGCCAGAAAGCAGCCGAGGACTCCATCCGGCGAAAAGAATTCTTCCGAAAAGATAAAGTCAGAAACAACCAGTATGACGTGCAGCGTGAAATCCAGCGCCTACGCGAACAGCAGAACTGACGAGTGTCTTATCTCATTTCTTGAATACGAAATATACAGCCAGTATCAGGCAGAAAAATGCAGCCAGGTGGTTCCATTTCAGCTCCATCTTGAACGCAATCATGGAGAAAATGGTAAACACGGCCAGCGTAATCACCTCCTGAATCACTTTCAGCTGCATGATGTCAAACGGTCCCCCACTGTCTCTGAACCCCAGACGGTTGGCCGGAACCTGCAGACAGTATTCAAAAAAAGCAATGGCCCAGCTGAACGCAATCACCCCAATCAGCGGCAGTGAAGCAAACCAGCTGAACTCTTCACGCATCTTCAAGTGACCATACCAGGCAAACGTCATGAAGATGTTCGAGAAAATCAGTAAAACAATCGAATAAATACCTTGTGATAGCATATCTTTTTCCTTATTTAAAAATCGGCTGCAAAGATACGTTTTTTAAATGAAAAAGACATGCTATCCTTGCGTCTTTACTCATTCAGTACGAAGGAATTTCCACACCAGTGCACTGAAAGCCGCTCCCACGAAAGGTGCCACGATAAATAGCCAAAGTTGTTCGATGGCTTGCCCGCCTTCCATCAGAGCCGGTCCGATGCTTCGTGCCGGATTCACAGACGTGCCCGTAATCGGGATACACACGATGTGAATCAGTATCAGCGTAAGTCCGATGGCCAGTCCAGCCAGATTGCCAGCCCCTTTCTTTTCGTCCGTGGCAGCCAGCGTCACCAGCACAAAGATAAAGGTAAACACGGCTTCGGCTAGGAACGCCTGTCCCATGGCATCAGACGCAAAGCTGTTGGAGCCTGTAGCCGTCGGTCCTCCGTGTGCACCGGTCGATACCAGCAGCGTGAGAATCAGTGAACCGATAATGGCGCCCACAACCTGAAACAGCATGTACATCAACGCCCGTTTCGTTTTCATGCCTCCCGACAGCCATACACCCAGTGTAATGGCCGGATTGATGTGGCAGCCGGAAATGTTTCGATGCAGTTTCAGACGGCTGTTGAGTATCAACGCTTTGCAGACTGATGGTTCAAGTGCTGTGTCCGTGTGACCCTTGACCCGGTTTCGGCGCTGAATTCGTGGTGGAATAGTGGTTCAAGTTTTTACTTGAGTTTGAATGATACTATTCCGGTTGCTTTTGAGCATTTTCGTACTTTCAATGTATCCAAAGTCCCTGTTTCGCTTCCCTTGTATGAAGTCCTTTTTGCTGACTTTGTTGTGAGCAAAGATAGCGATATTTGTTGGATATTTGATGGGCGGATGATGGATTTTTGTTGGGTATGTAAGGAGCTATCCTCGAAAAAGTGTAGGATTTCGGCAAAAGTATCCTCGAAAAAGTGTGATTACCTACTACAATGAAAAATATTTTCTTCATCAACCTATCATATAATAAATAGAAATAGCTATATTTGCCTATTATATGATAGGTTGATAGATTTTAGCGTATGGCAAAGAATACGATGGGGACCAAGTTGCCCCGAAAACTGGAACAGAAGATGCAGATTGTGGGAGAGCAAATCAAATTAGCTCGTCTGCGTCGGAATTTGAGCATTGCTCAGGTGGCTGAACGGGCCACGTGTTCGCCCCTGACGGTGAGCCGCATTGAAAAAGGCACGCCTACCGTAGCCATCGGCATCTATCTACGTGTGCTATATGCCTTGCAGCTGGAAGAGGACATTCTTTGGCTGGCCAAGGAAGATAAGTTGGGCAAGACACTGCAGGATTTAAGTCTGAAGACTCGGGAACGGGCTTCGAAAAAGGAGTAAGGCGATGAGGAAGTTATATGTATATGCCGATTTCGATTGGCTGAAAGAGATTGCATTCATTGGTGAGTTGGGCTACGAATCGCTACGGGGTTCGGACAGCTATAGCTTTTCCTTTGACAAGGATTGGCTAAAGAATCATGGTGCACTTTTTGAGTGAGGACTTGAACAATTATCCTGGTCAGTAGCACACGCAGCCGGGAAGGGATATTTTCGGTTGCTTTTCGGATGCCTTGCCCGATCGCTGGGGACGTACACTGTTGTTGCGTCGTGAACAGCTGGCTGCATCCGAAGAAAAACGTCCGGTGAGACGGCTATCGTCTTTTGACTTTCTGACGGGTATCGATGATTTCTCTCGGATGGGAGGTTTCCGCTTCAAAGAAGCCCCCCAGGGTGAGTTTATCAATGTCAGTCAGTCGCTGAAAATTCCTCCACTGACGGATATTCGGGAATTGATAGCTGCCAGTCAGAAAATTGAGAAGAGTGAAGAAGCCAATATCCTTCCGGAGCGGAAATGGCTGAAACAATTGGTACAGCCCGGTTCATCCCTGGGTGGAGCCCGGCCGAAGGCGAGTGTGGTGGATACGAATCATGCGCTTTATGTGGCTAAGTTTCCTTCCCGTAAGGATGATTATGATGTGGGACTTTGGGAGCACCTAGCTCATCAGTTGGCCATCCGTGCGGGCATTCATGCAGCCACGACCCGGGTGCTGACTACTGGCGAAAAGCATCACACGTTGTTGTCGCGTCGGTTTGACCGCACGGATGATGGCCGCCGTATTCATTTTGCTTCAGCCATGACCCTGTTGGGCCTGACGGACGGGGACAATGCAGCCACCGGGTATGGTTATCTGGATATGGTGGATTTCATCCTGCAACATTGTACGGATGTGGATGCCAACTTGCGGGAGTTGTACCGGAGGGTGGCCTACAATATCTGTATCGGCAACAGTGACGACCATTTCCGCAATCACGGTTTCCTGCTCACATCCAAAGGTTGGACGCTATCGCCCGCCTACGACATGAACCCCACGCTGAACGACCACCAAAGCCTGCTGATTTCGGCTTCATCCAGCCAATCTGATTTGAGCATCCTACTAGATGCTTGTGAAGAGTATATGCTGGATGCTCAAACAGCAAAGCAAATCATCGGTGAGGTGGTGGATGCGGTAAAAGGATGGCATGAATGGGCCGTGCGGTTGGGTATATCCAAGAGGGAAATGGATTTGTTTCGTGATGTGTTTGAGCGGAATACGATAAGAAAGCATTAATCGAGAAACATACTGTTGTAAAGGTTTTGGAGAAGGAACTAAAAACTAACCATTCCGACCAGAAGCGACCAGAAAGCGACCAGAAAAACTACCCAGAAACCGACCTGTTAGGGCATAACGGGGGCACAACAAGATGCTTTCTCGTTAAACGAAAACCAAACGGTTTAACGGCTACCGCCGCCAAACCGTTTACCCCAAGATATGCTCCGGAGTCGCATCAATATATCAATTTGCTAATGAAATATTACAGACTTATATCTTTACTATTTTTCTTTGATAAGGAAATCCACCTTCAAGAGTACATCGTAAAATCTTTTGTGGTCGTGGAAATGCAGGTATATCGAGTCTCCGTCAAGATACTCCCTTATCAGCTCACCGTGCTTTTCCTTAAATATCTCCAGCGGTATGTGTATCGTATCCTTTTTCTCTTCAAGCATAGCCCGGCAATACTCTGACAAGGTTCTTTGCATTGTATCGTTTCCTTCAATTGTATATAATACGTTTCCCTCGAATTTTTTGTATTTATCAGTCAGATATTCGTCATTGTCATTTGCCTCGATTCTGCACTCACCAGTTCCGGGACACAGTTCATCATTCTTCGCAAAGTACGAACTATCAAAATAATATATTTTTCTGCGGACATTCTTTCTGAATTCAAAGGCAAGCGGATATTTCAGGCTGAATATATTTTTCCTTCCTTCTCCTGCCCTTAATACTATGAAGGCTTTGCTTTCCACCTGCCTTACCGACACTGTATCCCTTTCCGAAACACACCCGTACAACAGCAGGACTGCTGCCGCTATTGCATATCCCATATATTTCATGTGAGTTGTTTTCATCATTATTTTGTTATTGTTTTTTTGTATTCTATTATTCTGTCGATAGGAGTTTCTGTCTGAAGGAAACCTTCAGTGGAATATCATGCCACTCTTTACTTTTTCTGAAATGCAGGCATATTGAATCCCCTTCAAAAAAATTATCTATTATATTTCTAAAGTTGTTGTTGAAATATTTCAGTGAAACATGCATAGTATCTTTCTTTTCACTGACCATTCTGTTATAGTATCCTGACAAACATTTTTGTATGATATCATTTTTGTCAATGATATATAGTATAGAACCATCAAATGCTCTGTATGATGAAGTCAGACAATTGTCTTCATCATTTGGTACCAGGTAGCAGGCTGCTGTACCTGAACTAAGTTCCTTGTTACGAAATGAATAAGAGTTCTCTGCATAATAAATGTCTTTTCTGTCGTTCTTCTTGAACATAAAAGTTACAGGATATGATAGGCTGAAAACAGTAGTCTTGTCTTTTTTTATTCTCAATATTATAGACCTTTCACTCACAACCTGTCTTACTGACACTGTATCCCTTTCCGAAACACACCCATACAACAGCAGGACTACTGCCGTTATTGCATATTCTATATATTTCATGTAAGTTGTCTTCATCATTATTTTGTTATTTTTTTTGTATTCTATTATTCTGTCGATAGGAGCTTCTGGCCGAAGGAGACCTTTAGTGGTATGTTATACAACTCTTTACTTTTCCTGAAATGCAGACATATCGAATCTCCGTCAAAGAAGTTCTTTATCACATCATTAAATTTGTCATCAAAATATTCCAGTGGTATATGGGCAGTATCTTTCCTTTCTGAAAGCATTTTCTTATAATATTTATCCAGCCGTTCCTTTATTGCACCGTTATCTTCTATAATGTATTTTATGACTCCGTCAAAGTTCTTGTACGATTGAGATAGATTCTTATTGCCGTCTTGAGGTGCCAGGTAGCATCCTCCGGTTCCGGAACTGAGTCTTATGTCATGAAACATGAATGTATTGTCAAGATAACGAATGTCCATATCCTTGTTTTTTTTCATTTCATAGGACAACGGATACAGCAGGCTGTGGATAGCTGTTTTATCATCGCATAATCTGAGGATTACGGCTTTGTCTGGTCTTTTCACCTGTCGAACTGCTACAATGTCTTTTCCGGACATACAACCGGCAAGAAGCATCAATGTAGAAACATATAAGATTTTCATGCGAATTGATTTTTATACGATATAAGATTTTCCAGATTCATATCTCCATTATTTTCCCATTCCTTCAAATTCAAGGAATTCCATTTTCAAGGGTATATCGTAGAATCTTTTGTGGTCGTGGAAATGCAGGTATATCGAGTCTCCGTCAAGATACTCCCTTATCAGTTCACCGTGCTTTTCCTTAAATATCTCCAGCGGTATGTGTATCGTATCCTTCTTCTCTTCGAGCATAACCCGGTAGTATTCCGACATAATATTTTTCAAGGTATCGTCCTTGTCAACGACATACTTTATGGTTCCGCAGAATTTTTTGTACGATGATTTCAGATTCTCGTCCCCGTCATACGGCTTCAGGTAACATCCTGCTGTTCCGGGGCACAGCTCATCATTCTTCGCAAAGTACGAGTTTTCACAATAAAATAGATTTTTTTTGACATTCTTCCTGAATTCAAAAGATACCGGGTACAGTATGCTGTGGATGTGCGCTCTGTCATTACGCATTCTCAACACAACATAACTGTCGCTTTCCACCTGCCTGACAGACACTATGTTTCTGTCAGACACACAACCAAAACAGAATATGATTATGAAAAAAAGGAGTAATTTGTTCATATAAGCATAAATTGGTTAAAGAATCAATGGATTTATTCACTCGTCCGAAATTATTGAAGCAATATTGCCATATCCTACTAACGAACATTACAAATATAAAACGAAAAAAATATCTATCAGTATGTGAAAATAAAAAAAGACGAAAACATGTTTATTAACATTGTATTTGTATAAAAAGATACTTTACTGATACACAAGTACAAAAAACACGTACCGAAACTATGGCAACATATACATTTTTTGTACTATGCCTTATGGGAATGATATTCGGATGGAATAGATAATTTTTTTGAATGGGATTCAATATACCTGCATTTCTACGACCACAAAAGATTTTACGATGTACCCTTGAAGGTGGATTTCCTTATCAAAGAAAAATAGTAAAGAAATAAATCTGTAATATTTCATTAGCAAATTGATATATTGATGCGACTCCGGAGCATATCTGTGTATCATAAATTAAAGAAAATTATTCATCAGGTAAAAAAAACAGAAAGTGAACAGTTTTCCGATATTTAAATCAGAAATTGTATAGGATTTTTTATGCTGCACTTGTATTTTTGCAAAATAACAGTACCCCGATGCTGCTTATCCGAAAACATTTTCTATCTTTGTACAGTCGTGCAAGCGACTGACATATATAGCTGATGTGTTTCGCTAACACCTTGTATTAGAAATCTGGTAAATTTCAAATGGAAGCAGGGCAAAGCAGCAACACTCATCACGTGTATCTGTATGTAAACGATATGCGATATGGGTGTGGGGTACTGTTTCTTTTTATTTGTTTCCGGGTTTTACCAGAGCCTCTAATACAAATAGATGAACCGTCCTCACATTTTTTTGTGTAAAATATGACCGGTAATTTAATACATGGAACAACAGTCGGGCTTGTCATATGTCGTGGATGGTTTTATAATACGAACAGAAATCCGTAATATTTAACAGGAATCATATCAATAAACTGATATTATTCGCTATTTTTACGGAATCAGTTGACAATTGGATTGCAAGGATATGGAAAATATCTTGAAAACTAATATAAAACCGACCTTCGGAGACGCTCCGCCTCCTGAAAGGCTGATAAGGATCAGACCTTCGGACTACAGTCCCGGAAGGTATGGTTTCATAACAGTGCCCGGTTTTAACAGCCGGCACAAAAATCACTCTGCCAAAAATCAAGAAAAAGAGAACTTATTCCCGCCTTAAAAAATATTATAATCATCTTCTCTCCTCCGGAAATTTTCCTGCCGTTTTTTTCAGTAATTGGTTCTTTTATGCTTTGATTTTGTCTATAAGACATTTGTCCTATTACAAAGTTTGTTAGACAACTGGTAACACAAAAATATACTGCTTATGAACTGATACTTACAATATTAATACATTATGCTGAATATAAAAATATTTTTGATCACTTACTTATGAAAAGGTTATTATCAGTTGCAGTACTTATCTGTACGGTATTTGGAGCATGGGCCCAAAACAATTACAGGATGACAGAAGAAGAAAAGCGAAAGACTTTGGAGGATCTTGAATTCAAATTCCAGATGGAAATCGGAAGCCTATTCAACAGAGAGGATCCTGCCGAAGTTCTGAATATAATGCCATGGGACAGATGGGCTTACAAATACAGGAATGAATATCCGGGACTTTCCGATTTATTCAGTTGTCTTGAAAAATTATCTGTAGAACCAGTTGAAAATGAACCGAAGATGTGCAGACTGGTATTCAGGGGAAAAGTCAAAGGTTCAGACAACTTTCATAACAGAGAATATTTAGGTTCAATAATAGGTTCGATGGACGAAACATACACTGACAGTAACGGTGGATATATCAGGTTTCGCAACAAGATATTTTACGACCTGGTGACTGATATAGAACTGAACCTGAAAGACAAAAACGGTGAACCTGTATATATAGACCCCTATAATGAAACCTATGATGAAGGCATATTTTCGATAGAGGGAAAGAAAAGCACAGGCAATGGAGAGTCGGATGTATGGTTCGGCATAGAAATTCCGCTGACTTCTGAGTTTTCTGAAATCAGCAGTGGAACGGCAAATGTGCGTTTCATCATGCCTGATGAATATGACATCGTGAAAATAAATCCAGACGATGTATGTGACAAACCGGTACATATATCTTTCGGTGACCTTAACTTCAATGTGGAAAAGGCTGACAGTGCAGGATTTGTCATTTCTGCAGACATCATTATTAAAGATAAAATCAGCCAAATAAGACATCTGTATAAGAAAGATGATATATGGTATGAACCTCATCCTTCAATGAACGAGTGGGAAGCTCTGGAAAAAGTTCTGGAATATGACGGAGGCAACTATACTTTTGAGAAATGGATGGAGAAAAACGGCATTGACCCTGAAAACCTGGAAAAAACACTTTTGGAATATAAAAGACGTATAAACTCTCCCGGCTATGGTTATGCAGATATATTTGGAAGATACTACAAAACTGGAGTGTATGCAGATACAATATTGTTTTACAATCCGGCCGGACCTGAATCCGAAAGGGTCCTTTCCGAATCATCCGTGGAATTTACACCTACAGAAAGCAAAGCCAGCTGCAATCCCGACAGGATTCTATGCAATGGGATACTTGACAAACTGAAGCTCATGCAGAAAAAGGCGGAAGAGGAGGAAGAAGGTGATGAGTATGATTCAAAAGGTCTCCCGATCTGGGAAAGCCTCTTCGAAGATGAGCCTGATGTAAAGGAGACAAAGGATACGGCAGTGAATATGAAAATAGAGGAAAACATGGCTGCAAAGGTACAATTTCCACAGCCAGGAGATAAGACCGGGAATCTGAACCCTATTGTCTATGGTTTATGCTATACGACGGCTTATAATATGCTCAGTCGCAACTCCGTCAAGGTGAAGACTTACAGGAAAGAGTATGCTCCATATATTCATGCCGGCTATGACTTTGGTGTAAAGCATTGGAAAGAGCTCATTCTGGAAGACTTTTCCTCGCTCAGGCAGCAACTGCAGGGCATTGAAGATATTACAGGACTGGAAAGGTCCAGCTTCCGTTCCGGGACCCTTATGGGGGCATACTCTACAAGTTCCGGCCCGGACCTGGAATATATCGATGCCTCCATTTCCGAGGTGCTGAAACAGGTAAGAAGCAGTATTCATGCTGAAAACGAAACTTCGCGACAATTTTATAGCTTATACAATAAATGGCTCGATTTCGTCTACAATGAAAGGGCACGTTATTACGACATTGCAATGCACGACGTGCCTTATTATATGGGTCAGGAGTACGCAGACGATGCGCTTATTCTTCCGGAATGGATAGATTCTGCCGCAGTGTCCAACGGTGTCGCAGACTCAGAAGTCCTAGCTTCGGCAATCGCAAAATTTGATGCCCCTGCTGCCCCTGACGGCATCCGCAAACTGAGGGCCGACATGCTGCTTACACCTGAAGAACGGAATGTCCTGCTTGCCCCCAATGATATGATTTCGTATGCTGTGGGTGTAGCACAGGCTGAATGGATAATGCAATATAAATGGTTTATAGGAGAAGTTCATAGAGCGGATTTCGATGCCATGCTCCTTCCCCCGGAAAACCGTCCTGCCGTCATAGCCGCTTTTGAAAACGGACTGAGGAGTGCCATGGCAATAACAGAACGTTTCAGGAACGCAATCCTGTCTCAGGACAGCGACTCGATATGCCTTATGAACAAAGACATGAAAACGGAATTGAACAAAGCATACGGACAAGGCCCGGTTTACGGATATGTTTTCATGAACGGAATGGATGCCGTTGACATATACAGGACAGGGGCAGAATGGGACATTCCCGAGAAACAGTTGGCCAGCGGATTGCGACTTGATACGGAAAAGGTGCTTGAAGGTTTCAGGGATTATCTGGAGGGACATTTGAAAATGGGTGTCGAATATGCCCGGACACTGACCAAGGGGCGCAATGCCATTGACTGGCATTTATATGAAAAAGACACGGAAGCAGTAAACCTGTCTGAAAATGACTTCCGGCCGGTCACTCCGATAAGTATAGAAACAGGTACGCCAAGCGAGTGGGAAGCCATATTGTCACAGATGATTGAAACACGGCAGGAAGTCAAGGAACAGGCATTGTCAGGCAGAGTGAAGGCGGCTGTGATAATTGAAGCTGACGGCTCTGTCAGCAAAGTGGAAATTACAAGTTCGCCGCATCCTGTTTTGAGTGAAACCGTAATGGACTGCATTTACCGCATGAAGTTTATGCCGGCAAAATATGACGGAGAATGCGTCGCATCCGTTGCCATTATTCCTGTATTATTCTAATGAAAACACAATATCACCATTCACCATGAAAAGATTATTATCAACCGTCCTGCTTGCATGTTTCGTACTGGGAGCATGGGCACAAAACAAGACGAAAATGACAGAAGAAGAGAAAAAAAAGCCATGGAACAACTTGAAGTGCTCTATCAGTTCGAGACAGGAGCGGCATTCGGCGAACTTGATTCATTGACAGAAAGCCAAGAGTTCAAACAGGATAGGCTCCCTTGGGAGAAATGGGCGGGCAAATTCAAATACGCAGCAGGAGGTCTGCTAGGATTATTAAGGTGCTTTAACAAGGCATTCATAGAGCCTAACAAGGATTCTTCTATCTTCTGTAACCTAATGCTAAGAGGCAAATTTGAAGATTTATCTTCAAATTTCGACATTCGGAAAGAATCCGAACTGTGGATGTTTGATCATCAGGATGAGAACGGGAACTTCACGGGATTCCGCAAATACCTTTTCTTCGACCTGGAGACTGATTTACAGATTCATCTGACGGATAAGCAGGGTAAACCGGTCTATATACACCCGGATGAAAATCTCTATCTGCTTGAGGGCGGATACAAAGCCCAGAACAAAGATACATTAAATATATGGTTCGGATTGCAGATACCGCTGACTGTCCCTTATCAGGAAATTGCAGGAGGACACATCTCCTTGTCTTTCTATATGCCTGAGAAATACGACCGCATCACAGTACCCATAAAGGATTTTGGAGACAAACCTGTGCAGGTGACTTGGGGCAACAAGACTTTTTCCATAGAAAAGGTTGACAGCAACGGCTTCATCATTTCCACAGACGCAGAGAAGATCGACAAACTGAGACACATGGGTTGCCTTTATCACAGGGACGGTAACTGGTACGAGCCGTCCTCTTCAACATCTACAACAGGAGATTTGGACAAGATTCTGAAAAATAGTACAGGGAAAATCACGTTTGAAGAGTGGTTGAAAAGAAAAGGCATCGACCCGAACAACCTTGAAGAGACCTTGGAACACTATATGGAAGATGAAGATTCAGAGGGAAATGACGGAACAGACGCTACCGGAGTTATGGGAAAGCACTACACGGTTGCCTTGCAGGGGGATAGTCTGTTGCTCTATATGCCGGATGAAAAGAAACGGAAAATTGCAGAGATAACTGCATTTGCCCCATCGGAAGGCAAAGCATCGCGATTATTAATCAACCACGAGCGATGTAGCGAACTTATCGAATGGTTGTGCACAGAAAAATCACCGGACAATACAAAGCAGACCGAACCGGAAGAGATGGAGGAAGTGGATTATTTCAGTCCTGATTTCCAGCCAGCCAAGCCCATCAACCCGCAGACAGGAATGCCGGACGATTGGAACATGGTCTTGGCACAATTGCTCAGGAAGCCCGAAGAGGCCGTCGAGCAAGGAATTACAGGAAGTATGACGGCGGAAATAACCATCGGAACTGACGGCGTTGCCAGCAACGTAAAAATAGACGGAGACCCCCACCCGCTATTGAAAAAAGCGGTCTGCGACTGCCTCTACGGCATAAAGTATGTCCCGGCAAAATGGAATGGAAAGGCGATCCCCTTTGTCTTTACACTCCCAGTCTTTTTTAACTGACCGAGCCTATGGAAGGATATATCCTGATTGTACTACAGATTCTGATAACCGGACTGATTATCTGGAGAAGGAAGCAGGACTCCAAAGAGCCGTCAGGCTGTCTGGCAGCGGGTGTTATTTTCATGATTGTATTTGCTCTGACCACCGCACTGTTCAGTCTGGGGCATCTTATCATCAATGAAGGACTGTTTGCCAATATCTTTGCAGAGAGCAGAGGGTCGCTCGCCGCCGCTTCACCAATGGAATGGCTGATGGCTGGATTTATCTGTCTGATAATGATACTGGTATCTGCCACCGTCTGCTCTTTGGCTGGCTATGCTGTCACAGGCCGTCACCCCAAATTCTGCAAACTGATATGGAAAACACTGGCAATAATCCTGCTGTTTCCCGTCATGGCATTGGGAATATTGGTTGCGGCATTTGGGTTTGCCTATATTATCTGCATGAGGTTTGCCTCACCCATGTTTGACAATATCGGCTGGGGCTGGATGCTTCTGCTCTTATTTTTCAGTGTGATGTGCCTGCTTGGATTTTCCGGATTCGTCGTTTACCTGTTGGAAATGAACAGCGAGAAATTAAAAAAATACGATGAAAAGGACAGCAGACGTTCTTTCAGACCGGTCGATGTGAATAACCATGAGAAAGGAGGCACTATATGATACGAAAACTTATAATCTGCATAGCCGTTCTGGTGGGTTTCTGCCCGATGGCATGGGGAACGGTCGATGATGTACCTAATCCCAAGACATACGATGCGGACAATTGGGTATCCGACCCTGACCATATATTGGACAGTGAAACGAAGAATAAAATCAACAATATATTGCAACAACTGGAGGACTCACTGACCATAGAAGTGGCAGTTGTCGCCTTGAACAGCATCGGAGAAGAGGAACCGCATGAATTTGCCGTTACGCTGTTCAACCGGTGGGGTGTCGGCAAGGCGGAAGATGACAACGGACTGCTGATTCTGCTGACCCGGGATATACGGGATATCACCTTCAAGACCGGGTATGGCCTGGAAGGAGTATTGCCAGATGCCATTTGCAAAAGAATACAGATGGAAACCATGGTGCCGCATCTTCGGGAAAATGACTGGAATACAGGAATGCTTGAAGGTGTCAAGGCGGTGGCGGCAGTTCTGTACGGAAGTGACTATCAAGCAGCGCCGCCGGAAGCATGGTTAAAAAAGTTCCGGCGTACCACCCCCTCCCTGGTCTTTATCGTGTTTGCCCTGATGCTGATACTTATAAACTGGCTTGTCTGGAAATCGGCGGTACACAGGATGACACCCAAAGACGAAGGAACGGAAGCCGCACTGACCTTGCTGGCGACCCGAAAACCCTTTACTGTACGCACCCTGCTCGGACTGTGCTGGCTGGTACCGGTGTGGCCCGCCATGCTGGGTATTGCCTGCTGGTATTTCGGCAGACAGAAACAAAAGACCCTCAGGCGCAGCCGGACATGCCCGAAATGCAACCGGGAAACCCTCCGGGAGATTCCTTTGCACGAGTTGATAAAAGATACGAAACGGCTGACTGAAAGCGAACGCAAAGAAACAGAACTGAAGACGGCATACATCCGCATCTATCGGTGCTCCGCTTGCAGCGAAGAGGTGAAAATCCGGATACCGCTTGAAAAGGACGGCTATGAATGCTGCCCCTCCTGCGGGCACATGACGCTGCACAAGGAAGAAAAATATCGGACTATTATTAAAGCCACCACTTCATCAGAAGGACTGATGGAGGCTCGCCATCGATGTATGCATTGCGATGCCGAATACATGGTAGGCTATACAATACCGAAAATCAACACCTCTTCCAGACGTTCGGGAGGCTCAGGCGGTGGCGGAGGCAGTTTCGGAGGAGGATCATCCGGAGGCGGAGGTTCATCCAGCCGTTTCTAATACAGTATATCAATATTAACAAAAACATGCAAATCATGAAAACTATTTTTATCATGGGAATCTTGAGTTTCTTTTGCGGCATCAGTGCCGCACAGCCTCAATACTGGGGTGAGGGTGCATACGATTTGGAAAATGTCGTGTTCGGAATGAACGTGGACAAGTATTATTCCAAAGCGAAGACATACGACGAGGATTATGACAAATCATCCCGCTATTTCGGAAAGAAAAAAGTGAAATGCGAAACCCGGGAAGGCAAAAAAGCGGTCATTTATGAATACAGCTCGATAGAAACAAACTACGGAGAGGTTCTTGCCCGCTTCGGGATCTTTGAATTCCCGTATACCGGCATGGTGGCGGACAAATCAGGAAAACTGATCGGCATTCTGGCACTGGGAAGGCTGGACGGAACGGTGGCAGTGGATTCGCTGCTATATGCCCTGGCGGAAAAATACGGCCCCCAATGCTTTGTCACAGAAGAGTATTTCGGAGAACGGAATTTCGGGTGGTACATGAATGACAGGACTATCCAACTGTATGTACGCAAGCCGAATCCGGAGCACAAGGATGCCGTGATTTACCTTGAAGAGAACGAAAAGGGAGAACGGAAAATTGTCGGCGGAGGCAGCCAACCTCATACCTGGTATGAAGTGCGCCTGACGGTGACAAAGACGAAATATGATCCGTTCATCGACTGCATCAGCGTCGGTAACTGGTGCAATTTCAATGATCTCTCGTCAGATGTCCGGAGCATGGAAATCAATCCGGCAGCAGGCATATACGACACCGGCGAGCTGTTTACAGAGGAAGACCTTGTCCCGGACACCGCCAAGGGATATATGAACATTCCGGACGGAGAACTTCCCAAGTTCAAGGAAGGGCCGTTTGCGAAATTCCCGGATTTCAGGATTGCCGTGCGCCATTGGATGGCCTATAATGCCGGTTTCGGAAACCAGGGAAATCCCGAAGGGAATGTCAGCGTATCCTTCACAGTGGGAAAGGACGGCAAAGCGAAGGATGCCAAGGTGGAAAACCGGGAGACCACATCGTCCGAACTGGAAGTCGCAGCATTGGATGCCATCAAACGGCTTCCCGAGCTTATACCTGCCACTCAAAACGGAAAACCCGTGGCATTCCGCATGACGGTGGCCCTCAGGTTTGAAAACCGATAAATTTTCTCTGTTATGGACAAAGGCTTTTCAATAAACGGTTATCTCCTTTCACGCCTGCAACCGGACGATCCCCGGGAAGCACGTCTGCGTATGCTTTGTGTGACCATATCCAAGGATATGCCGGAGGAGAGAAGAGAGCGGCAACTGCGTCCCTTTTGCATCGGACATGGAATTCATGAATATGATTGCCGGATGGATGAACGGGCTTCCCGAAGCAATTAGCCATGAACAGCCGGACTTTGAGAGATGGCTGGAGCTGTTCATGACTGCCGGTGAAGCAGAATCCACCCGCTATGTCATGCGTTTGCAAATATGGTACACGCATTATTGCTGCGTAAAAGAGTTACTGACCTTATGCCGGTTGCTACAAAGGCATCGTGAAGAACATCTGGAAGCCATCTATCACAGAATACTCTACTACTTCCGCGAAGCGAGAATACAATGCGGAATGCCTTCCACTTCCGAGCCGGCAGAAGGCATTGAAGTATCATTCAAACTGCTCGATGCCTCCTACGAACATATCAACCGTAAAATCATTTTGCAAGCGGAAGAACTGCTCGGTATCCATACCGACCATTCTTTCATTCAGAAAGTGATGGAATGCCATACTGAAGCGAAGACAGCAGAAGAACTGGCGGAACTATGCGGAGCAAACAGTACCGTTACCTTCCGTCGGACATTCCTGAGATTGTTTAACTGTCCGGTAGCCCAGTGGCTTCGGCAAAAACGTGCCGAGCAGGTGCTGAAACTGTTGAGGACTACACACCTTCCCTTACCGGAGATTGCCGAACAATGCGGGTTTGCGAACCAGTCTTACCTGTCTGATTTCTGCAAGCGGAATCTCGGTGATACACCGGTAAATATCCGGAGAAACAGGAACTGACCATTTATTATAAAATGAACGAATATGAAAATTAAAACACTTATCATCATTGGATTGACAGCATTTTTATGTTTATCCGGCGCAACAGCCCATGCACAATCAGACAAACAGATTATCAACATGGATAACCCGGACTATGACATCGATGTGGAACGTTTTTGCTCTCCATATATTGATTTCGATAATCCCAAAGAAACCCGCAAAGAAGTAAACTATCGCTATGTGAAATACACAAAAGACATGTATGTTTCGCGGACTGAGAAATATCCGATTTTAATATATTATATAAGTATGGACAGTCTTGCTACCAAGAAAGCAACTTTTTGTGATACCGATTTTGGAAAACTGAATTTGATAACCAATGCACAAAGCAAATTAATATCGATGGCCTGCGAAACGAAGATGAATAAAACAGGCTTCGAAAAACTGGTAGAAACTGCCAGGCAGAAATATGGTAAACCTGCCCTGCAGAAAGCAGAAACAGGTAAAGACGAACTTAAAAAGATTCTGATAAACTCGATGGTATCAAAGGGCAAGGACATACCCGTGTATCTTTGGAAACCGGATGACGAATATATCGGACTGTTCATGGAAGGCGAGGATGTCGTAAAGCTCTTCCGGGCAAAAAAAGAATTTGAAGATTTACTCATCAAAGTAGATGGCCCTTACATTGAGGCAACAATGGAGTTGCAAAAAATGGAGAGAAAAATGTTCAAGAGATAAGAAACAGGCTATAATAAGCTAATTTTAAATCACATGAAAATGGCAAAAATGTGGGATACGGGAACACCGCGAGAAAGCATGTTCAAACATATTCTACAACACATTCCGGTGAAAAACACCCCATCCATAAAATACTGAAAAAAAACATTTTTCTATATTTGCCACATCACCAATCGGCAACAAGCCATTAAACACACATGCCTATGGAACAACAAACAATGACCGGTTCGGGACTCTATATCCTTATAGCTGTCCAGCTGCTGTTCTCCATGCTGATACTGTTGCGGATACGCCAGTACCGCCAAAAGCCGACAGGCTGCCTGCCGTCCATTCTCGTCATCCTCTCCACAGCAGGCTTCACCTCTGTGCTGTATTACTTATGGCAAATCGTATGTGATGAAAACAGCCGTTGGACAGACCTCGGCGGAATGCTTGCCGCAGGCTCCTGGCAGGAGTGGGTGGCATGGGCATTTTTCGGACTGTTCGTTGTGCTGTTCACTGCTGCAGGCTGCTCCCTCTTCGGGTTTGCCCTCACCGGTCATCACCCCAAGTTCTGCAAAGAAATGTGGCAGAGCCTCATAGGAATGCTGCTCATCCCATTCCTTACACTCGCCCTGCTGGCTGCATCCACCCTGTGCATCAGCCTTTCAGGAATGACACTTTTCACTTGGCTGTTTTCCGAAGCAACGTTCAGCGACGTGGCGATGCTGGTACTGAGTGCCGCCCTGTTCACCTTCGGATATATGGGACTTCTGGCCTTCCTGTTCAAGTTCAACGGCAGTAAGCTGGACGCATACATTTTAGAAGACATAGAGCGTTCTTACAGACGCATCGAAGAAACCAACGAGAAAGGAGGCAAACAATGACCACACTACCTTTGCTTATATTGGGAAGCCTTTCCCTTCTTTCCCTTCTTCTACTTAACTGGCTGACATGGAAAGGACTGAAAAAATACCTGCAACCCAAAGGCAAGACGGCATCCACTGCTTTGGAACAGCAACTCACGGAGCAGGCATTTGCCTGGCGCACTCTCATCGGTCTGCTGTGGCTGGTTCCCGTATGGCCTGCCATTGCAGCTGTGATGCTATGGTACAGACTGAGATTACGCAAACAGATACTCAGCCAGAGCCGCACTTGCCCGAAATGCGGAAAAGAGACCCTGCGCGAGATGTCGGCACAGGAGATAAAGAAAGATGCCCGGCTCTTCACCCCACAGGAACGAATGGAACTCAATCTGCAGACCGTCTGCATCCATGTGTACACCTGCACCGACTGCGGAGAAAAGGTGAAAGTGCGCATCCCTCTTGCAACAGGTCTCTACGAATATTGTCCGGATTGCCAGGGTATCACCTTACACCGGAAAGAAGCATACACTGTGGTGAAATCTCCTACTGAATTCTCCGAAGGACTGAAGGAAGCGCGTCATGAATGTAAATACTGCGGTGCTAAATACATCGTAGGGCATAAGATTCACCGTACACATACATCTTACCGCCACAACTCTTTTGATTTTTGAACAATTTGTACATAAATGTAGATGTAGAATGAAAACGGAAAGAGATATGGGAACAAAAACAAGTAAAGAGAAGGATATAGATAGCGACCATCCTTCTACAATCAGAATAATAGCCGGAAGCTTAGTTCTATTATGTATATTCCCGATATTTGGAATCTGTGTTTACGGAATGTATTATCTTCTGGAGCTTTACCCTGCTCGAAAGTTCTCGATTTTTGAACACTTCTGGGGAAAACTATTGATAATATTTATATCCGGAATTATATTTCTAATATCCATAGGAATACTTGTATCATTAGTATTAGTTGCAGTGAAAATATGGATGGGCAAGAGTAGAATGATGAAACATGTCATATACCCTTTCCCGACGGTATTGACAGCCGAACTTGCTGATGCAATGAAGGTGGAAAGAGCAGATGATGAGTTTTTCATCTTTAACCGTCATTCACTAATTCGAGGTACTTTAATTGTTACCGGAGGAATCCTTTCATGCGTTGGAATCATCACAATCGGTGTGGAAATGAACGACCCATTCAGTGAAGTTTACTGGCCTCCATACAGTGGAGGAATTTTGGCATCTTTTCTTCTTCTTCTGAACGGACTGATGACTTCTTCCCGACGCTTTGTATTGGACAGAATGAACGGTACGGTAACTTTTCCCCGCCATTTGTTTTTTCCGAGCTGCACAATACCTTTTTCAAAAGTTGTGCCCGGATATTCAAATGGAAACTTATGTTTTGCACACCCTCGAAGTGGAATAGTCATTCCAGTTCTTGGGGCGTATGATTCCGGTTGGTGGTCGTTCTATGTACTCTATATGGACAAGAACCGCCCGCTGCCGCAAGGCGAAGTGTTCGACCCCTACCGCGAGAAAGACTTCCTGCGCAGAAAGGCGGCAGGTTTCCCAAAACCGATATATCCCAATACCATCCTCGTTACTGACGCATATATGGGATATATATACGGTACGGATGAGTTCAAGCAAAGGCTCTCCAAGATAAAACACAGGATAGTGCATTATCACGACAGAGTATCATGGTATTGTCAGGAGCATGGAATTGAAATACCGAATGACAACGATTTAGTATTAATCGGTCTTTGGAAAAAACAGTTTGTGTTCAAACTCTTCGCTCCGGAGAACATAGAATACATCGTAATCCCGGACGATACGGTATTGACCGACTGTTTTCTATGTAACAGTGAAACGGATGAAGTAAAATATATCAAATGAATTAAAGCTTCCCAAAATTAAAAAATGGGAAATTAGTAAAATAGAAACTACTCAAAAACATAACAAAATAGATGAAACTGAAAACACTTATCATTATGGCACTATTGAGCGTGTCCGCATTGGGAAGCTGCCAGACGGGGCGGAACTCCAACGTAACGGAACTTACCAAAGAACAGAAAGACAACTTGAAGTATTTGTACAAATGGTATCAAGCTTTCACCGACATAAAGCCCGGCATTCCGGAAGGCAAGGAGGCGAAAGAAAGAACCGAACCCCTGCCGTGGGAGGAAACCGGAGGCGAGTTCGACCCGGCTCCCCTGAAAGACTGGATGACCCATGCCCGGCTGGGGGAGGACGAGACTTATGCGGTTTCCGGCAGGCTGGCGCTTGACGGAGTATATGACCCGGATGAGAACTGGAACCAAGCAGACGAAATCCCGGACAACCTCTCCTCCGACAATCCCTACGAGCAGAAGATTGCCTCCATCAAGATGTTCGGAAACATGCGGTTCAACCTCTTGTCCCGCCTGCGGAACACGGAAGGAGATACGCTGAAATTGCTCGGCTCTGCCATGCTCTACATGTCCCCGATAGAGAAGAAGTTCTCTCTGTCGTTCCGCACCGACAATTCGCGCTCTGCCGACATCGAAGGAAGCATCGAAGCGGAACTGCTTCCGCCCCTGCGCTGGAAGTACATCCGCATCCCGCTGCTGCCCGAAGGAAAGGAATACGAGTTCGATGGCGTGAAGTTCAAACTGTTCAAGTCTGCGCCCGGCGATGTGATACTCGAATACGACATGAAGTATAACAAGCAGATAGGCAAGCTGGAAATCATCCCGATAAAGGGACAAAAGCCGATGAGCTGGAGAGGGGGATATGCGTTCGGCGGCAAAGGACTGCTGCAATGGTACCGGAATCCGCACATGGGCTTCGGAGAATGGTGCATCACGTATAAGGAAGAGAACTGCGACTCGCTCGGCATCACGCCTCAAGCGCTGGAGCTTGCCGCCCGCCCGCACTACCAGTCTACGGAAGAAGAGCTGCGGCACTTCCACGAAACGGCAGGCGAGTTAGTGGGGCGCCGGCTGGAGGACGAACTGAAGGACGCCAACTCAAAGAACTACAAGGAGCTGTACCGCGAATGGGTGAAGAAGGGATACGAAGCTGCTGTAGAGTTCAAGGGCGATTATCTGGAAGCAATGACCTGCTTTCACGACCGCTACGGCGATGATGTCGTGTCGTATGTCGCTTTCCTGAGCGGCGCAGGAATCGGCAGCCTGTATGTCAAGGCAGACATGAAGCCCGATTGGGAGACAATAGACCGTTGCGCCACAGCCCTGATGGACCGCTACACCGACGCCGCCGCCGACTCCCTGAGCAACGAATTGGACAAGCACGTGGAGGAATACATCGACTCCCTCGTAGAGCGGCGGGAATTTCTGTCCTTCCTCACCGATGAAGACATCCGGCAGTTGTCGAAACCCGTAGAGCCGGACGACAGTCCCCTCATGTACCGCTGGTACAAGACCTACACGGAAGCCGACGCCCTGTACATCTACCTCCCCGACACCGCTGCCGACCGTCCGCTCCTCAAGGTGCGTTATCCGATGGGCGGCGGAAAACCCGAAGTACTCTTCTCCCGGTAGTCCGCCCCTTTGGTGGTCCGCTCTCCGTGAAACATCCGATGTGAAACCAAAAACTAAATCACCTCATGAAACAGAATACAGATATTCCATCCGCCCATTCAAGTCTGTGGAAACGGTGTTGGCGTTTCGTAAAAAACGCCCATCTGCCGGAGTTTTTTCTCTATGCAATCGTACTGCCTTGCTTTGCCCTGCAAGTGTCGGTAGTGGCAGGCATCTTTCTCCTTCTCGGCGATATGTCGGTTACGGGCATAGGTTGTACCTACGACCCGGCAGGGTTCGTGCTGCTCGCCTTGTTCGCCCTCATCGCCATAGCGGTCTTTTCGGCATTACTGCTCCTGCTGCTGAAGGTAAACAGCAGCAAGACGAGCCGTTATCGGGAAGATAACCCCCAACGCTCTTACCGCCGGATAGCGGGCGTACTTCTGTTTCTGTTGATGGCAGGTGTATCTCATTCTTCTACAACGGCACCGGAACATCGGGAAGGAATTATCCTTCCACAGAAATCGTGGCTGGAAGAGACTGCGATACCCGTTTACCTTTCCATCTTCGATTCACGGACAGGACGGATTACACTTTTATTGATAAACCTTGCTACCTTTGGAGTAATGCGTCGCAAACTATGTCTCAAATCCGATACTTCGGAAGCCGCCCTCGAACTGCTCGCCACCCGTCGTCCGTTTACGGTACGCACATTAGTGGCCATGCTATGGCTCTTCCCCGTATGGCCCGCCGTGCTGGCGGCAATACACTACCATCGTTTGCAGAAAATCAGACTGCTGCGCCGCCACTATCCCTGCCCCAACTGTATGGGAAGGAAAGTACACTCCATGCCCCTGCCTGTTGGAGAAGAGAATCTGCCGCTCCTCACCGACGGCGAGCGGCTCGAACTCAAACTGAAAACAGCCTATATCCTCGTCTGCGAGTGTCCGGACTGTGGCGAACGGTTCAAGCTGCGTATGCCTCTCACCAAAGAAGGCTACGAGCTTTGTCCCGAATGTCACCACCTCACTCTGCACCGCACAGAAGATTATCATATGGTAAAGCCGGCCACCGGCTCGGGCGAAGGCTTGCACGAGGCACGCCACCAGTGCCGCTTCTGTGGAGCAGAATACATGGTAGGTTACCAAATGCCGAGATGATAAACAATAGGCTTTGCGGGAATATATACAAAATTTTAAATCACAATAATATGAACAAACATCCATTCCTCCCCGCTTCGGCAGCCGTTGCCCTATGTTTCGGACTGCTTTGCCTGTCCGCACTCAGCTCGTGTACAGGGTGCAGCTACAACCACGAAAAGGCGATGGGAAGCATAGATAACATTTTGGGCAAAGTAGATACACTGATGAAAAAAACAGACCGATTTTTGGAAGAACATCTGCCGGAAGAACCGCCTATAGACTACGAAAAAGAGGGGGTGAATAGGAAGCACCTGTTTGTATTTACAGATACGACAATGACCTACAACGGCAAGTCGTTCATGCCGGGAATGTCAATAGGAGAACTGTGTGAGATATTCGGACATTACGAACGTCTTGCGGAACCCGGAATATTTATATGGGATTCGATGGGAATCATTATGGTATCACACGATAAAAGTGGAAAAGACAGTGCCCCTGTAAGCGGAATAATGATTAACTGGAATATAGAATTAGATGACTTTCTATCCGAAGAAAACCTAAAATGGCTAAAGAACCGCTGCCCACATCAGTATTTTACGGGTAAAATAGTTGTCGGTGGAGCAGTTTTGGGCAGAGGTATGCACATGGATGATTTTCTGAAAAAAACAAATCTGAAATTCGATAACAATCCGTTCCCTCTGCTTTATTACTGTGACTTGTATGACTGGGACTACACCAAAGCGCCTATACACCGCAGAGAAGAATATTATACCTATTGTATCAAGAAGTCTGATGACGGTAATGATATCTCACATTTTGATATTGACATTAACTCACGAGGTTTTGGTGACCCACCGTACGAAGGTCCTGAATATGAAAAGTACATAAACCACCCTGATTAAAACATCATTATCATGAAAACACGAATCAACCTCTCAGTCTATCTTTAGGAAATTAATCCGATATTCCGGGCAAACAGGTTCGATTGATTCATTATGCCGCCCCCAAAAAAGAAGGAGGGCGTGTTTTCCGACTCCCTGACTATTTCCGACTTTTCATGACTATGGCTGACGCGTTCCGTACACGCATGGAAAATTGCGTTATTTTGCACCCGAAATCATAAAAAAAGATTATGGAACTGACACTTATTGAAACGAACGCGTATCTGGAGCTAAAAAGAAAGCTCAGCACGCTGTCGGTACAGATGGCCGACTTCCAAAAGAAAATCGCTCCGTCCTCACCGGAAAAGTGACTTGACGCACAGGAGGTATGCCTGGCCCTCGGCATCTCCAAAAGAAGCCTGCAGAACCATCGGGACAGGGGACTGGTCCCTTATTCGAACATCGGAGGAAAATGCTTTTACAAGGAAGCGGATATCCGGCAAATATTGGAAGAAGGCCTCATTAAAAAAAGAAGGAAATAATGGCGGAAATCATTACAAAAGATTCGGAGGAGTTCAAGGAACTGACCGGATGGATGAAAAAGATCGGAAAATCGTTGGAGGCGGCGACGGCAAGGATACGTCCCGCCATCGCGGACGAACATTACCTGCAGGGGGAAGACGTGTGCGAAATGCTGCACATCTCAAAAAGGACCCTGCAGACGCTGCGTGATGAAGGAGCCATACCCTATACCACCATCGGAGGGAAAATACTGTATCCTGAGAGTGCCCTGTACGAGACCTTGCGGAAAAACTACCGGAACTACAGGCAATACGCCGGATAACCGGCCGTAAAGAAAAAGAAGAAGGGATGCTTATCCGGACTCGCCGGGTACAATCGCCCGCGATTGCGTATAACTTATAAAAAGATAGCCGCCCCAAAATATGGACGGCTATCTTTGCGTTTTTTTCCATCTGTCGGATAAGCATCCCTTCTTCTTAGTTGGCCAGGCGGAACATTCCGCCGATCTTCTCACGCATCCTGTCCGTGTCCTCACCGATTTTTGGATTAATCAGCTCGGCGTAGACCTACGTGGAGATGATGGTCTTGTGCCCGAGGACTTTCTGCAGGGTTTCAAGCGGCATGCCCTTGCTCAGGGCCAGGGTCGCAAAAGTATGACGTCCGACATGCGGGCTGACGCGGACACTGCAGCCGGCCTTCTCGCCGATACGTTTCAGACTGTCCTCCATACTCCCTATTTCCCCCACGGGGAACACCCTGTCCGAAGAGACCTTGAATTCGTTCACCCCCCTGTATTTCTCGATCAGCTCGACGGCTATCGGGAGCAGCTTGACAACATAGGGTGCCTTGGTCTTCACACGGTTTCCAACCAGCCAGGTGTTCCCGTCCGAATCCGTGTGGACATTCCGGTAAGAAAGTTCCTTCAGGTCGGCATGGGCCAGGCCGCTGAAGCACATGAAAACAAACATGTCCCGGATGGCCTGCTGCCGCCTGTAGCTCAGCTTGACGCTGAAAACGCGTTGCAGGTCCTCCTCCGAGAGGAAAGGACGTTTCTTGTATTCCGGCTTGCACACGAACTTCTTGAACGGGTGCTTGTGGATCCATCCCTCGTCCATTGCCAGATACATCAGCCATTTCAGTGTGTTGACGCGCTCGAAGGTCGTTGACTTGGCCAGCCCGCGCACGGAAAGCATCCAGTTGTAATAGTTCTTGATGAAATCCATGTCCAGCGACATCAGGGGGATATCCTCCGTACCCAACTTGTCCTTCAGGTAACAGGACAGACACTTGTACTCGTCCACCAACCCCCGATAGGTGCTTTGGGCTTTCGTCTTGCCGATCTGCCGTTTGTAATCCCGGATCTGGATATTGAAGATCTCCATCAACGAATGGATCTCCTCGCCAAAGCCGTTATAGCGGTCATAGACCTTCTTGGCTGTCAGGAACGAATCGTGGTCCGAGAGATATTGATAGTGCTTGCCGATCTGTGCCTTGATGTTCTCCAGCTCCCGGTTCAGCCGTCTTGCCTCCTCGGATTTGCCTTTGGCACAGTTGCCTTTGGCATCCCAAAGGGCAAGGGGAACATCACGCTTGCAGCTGAAACTCGCCGTCGTTCCGTTGACGGTAATACGCCCCATGACAGGGACACGGCCATTTTTTATGGCCTGGTTCTTGGTGTAGAACAGAACTCGAAAGGTACTCCTCATAACTCGATTATTTTTGTTACAAAATTACTATTTATCGAGTTGTTTTAAGCTATGAAGAATAATGCAAACGATTGAAAAATAACCGCTTATATTGTCTGTTTTATAGACTTGGACAAGGTAACGATTAGGTAACGTAACTCATGCTCAAATGTGCTTTTTGTAGCGTCGTTTTTCAAATGGAAGTGAAAAACAATCCCATTAATTCGCTGAATTCAAGCGGTGTGTCGCCATTATGCAACTATTTCTAAAAATCTCCGACTTTTTTAAAAAAACGCAAGGCCGTTTGAGTCCAAACGCACTTGCGTTTGAAGTAAAACTCTTTGACGTTTTGAGTCAAACGCACTTACGTTTTTTTACGCCTTTGGTTCGTAGGTGAAATACACCAGGTAACTTCCTTTCGCTGTAATGTGGAAACTGCTGTGTTCCACTTCATTAAGCGTGCCTTGCCACAAAGAGTGAAAATCATAGATAGGATACTTCAATCCTTCGCTTCGAAGTTGTATTGCCCCAAAATTAAAGACAGATACCTGCTGTCTGGGGAATCCGGCAAATACCTTATCACCTGTGGCAGGAATGAAGAAACCATAGTCGGTCAGCATCACCACTTCCGCCCCCATCTGCTGATACTCCATAAGCAGACTGATATTTCCCAGTGTATGGTCCTCCCGTTTACCCGTAGCCCCTATGAGGACAATTCGCTTTATCCCTTGCGATAGCAGAAACATCACCGCCTTGGTCTGGTCGTTGGTCTCTTGGTCCGGAATACGATGAATCCGGTCGTGAAAACGGATCCGGTTCTCCTCCGAAAGTGAATCACCGTCGCCCACAATCAAGTCGGGTACACGTCCGCTGTCGGCCAGCGCATTCGTCGCCCCGTCGCAACACACCACACAAGGTGCCTGATCGAGCACAGCCAATGGGAACGGATGTGAAGGGAAGTCTCCCTTTCCTACTATCACCGCTTCAGGAACAAACGGCAAAGTCAGTCGTTCATTTTCATTCTTTATGTCATTCATTGTTTCTACTCTTTATTAGTTTGGTCACATGCCTGTTCCGTCATCAGGTTCAGCCACTTTCTCCATCCGAAAAAGGCCACTACCGCATAAAGCCCGTACAGTGCCGAAGTGAAATACAGCCCCTTGTAGATGTACAGTCCGCAGCACACCCAGTCCACAATCATCCAGGCTCCCCACTGCTCCACATATTTGCGGGCCAGCATCCACATGGCTATGATGCTCAGTGCCGTAGTGAAACTGTCCGTCCAGGGCACACTGCTGTCTGTCCATGTAATCAATATCCAGGCGATAACCACCCAGCACAGAATAAACACGGCTGTCAAGGGGAAATATACCTTGCGCGGCATGCGTGTAATGGGCGTTTCTTCTTCAGCCTGCTGTATGTTCTTCTTTTTCCTTCCTCTGCTCCAGGCTATCCAGCCATACACCGAAGCCAGCAGGTAATACACGTTGATTCCAAAATCGGCATACAGTCCGGCCTGATAATACACCACCAGATAGACGGCAGGCATCACAATACAGGCAAGCCACAGGTAAATGCTGGCACGGTACTCCAGCCATAAATAGACTAACCCTACGAGGGTTCCAAACACTTCCAGGTAATTCATGGTGCAAAGATAGTATAAGCCGAGTGCAGCGGCAAATAGAAAGAATTGTTTTCTGATTTTGACTATGCGAAGACGCAACCTAGCCAACGATAGTAGAAAGCGAGTAAATGGTTGTTTAGAAGAGGTTTTTTCTTTTGCAGAATAATATTTTTGTATCTTTGAAATTGATTGAACATTTTTGTTCAGTGGATTGAACATTTTGTGGAATAAGATTGAACATTGGGAAAAATAAAATATTCAATCTTATTTGATAGTTGTTCTACAAGTAATGTGACAGGTGTATCCGTAAAAAAGGAAATCAACCATGAATGAGCAGCCTAACAATGGAAATATAATTCTCTATCAGACAGAGGATGGCAAATCAAGAATAGAAGTAACGCTATGCAATGATACAGTGTGGCTTACTGCCGACCAGATGGCAGAATTGTTTCAGAGAAACAAATCGACTATTTCAAGACATATAAAGAATGTATTCGAGGATGGAGAATTGAATCCGGATTCAGTTGTTGCATTTTTTGCAACAACTGCCGCTGACAATAAGAAATATCAGGTGGCATATTATAACCTTGACATGATAATCAGTGTAGGTTATCGTGTCAAGTCGCATCGTGGCGTACAGTTCAGAATTTGGGCTACACAAGTTCTGCGTGAATATCTAGTAAAAGGATTTGTCATGAACGATGATTTGCTGAAAAGAGCTGGCGGAGGAAACTATTTCGATGAGCTGCTCAGCCGTATCCGTGACATCCGTTCTTCGGAAAAGGTTTTCTATCGCAAAATACTTGAAATATACGCCTTAAGCATTGATTATGACCCGCGCACTGAAGCTACCATGCAGTTCTTCAAAACCGTACAAAACAAGATGCATTTCTCTGTACATGGTCATACCGCTGCCGAAATTATATACGAGCGTGCTAACGCTGAAAAAGATTTTATGGGATTGACTTCCTGGACGGGAGCATTGCCTAAACGTACGGATGCAGAAATAGCGAAGAACTATCTTTCTTCTGATGAGCTGGATACACTCAACCGAATCGTCAGTCTGTATTTGGATTTTGCCGAACTTCAGGCCAAATCGCACAAGCCCATGTATATGAAGGACTGGATTCAAAAACTGGACGATTTTCTAAAGCTTTCTGGAAAAGAGCTGTTAAGCCATGCTGGAAAAATTTCTGCTGAGTTGGCAAAGCAGAAAGCAGATACGGAATACGATAAGTTCAAGGAAAGAACTGCTTATAGTCTTTCGCCTATAGAGATTCATTTCTTAGAGAATTTTGAAAAGGAACAGAAAAAGCTGAAAAACAGATAGGTTATCATTTCGTAAATGGCAGTTTCTATAGGTGAATATTATGCAATACCTGAAAACACTTTCCACAATTCGGGTATAAACATCTGTAAATGGTATACATTCTCCCCATATTAATCGGTTAACTTTGCCATTGAAAAAGAAGACAAACCAATAACTCATACCATTATGAAAATACAAATGGTCCTTGCGCTTGCCGCATGGGTAATAAACAGTACAACTATTATGGCACAGGAAACGATTAAACAGACAGCTGGACGCGATCAGCTGGGAGATTTTGCTCCTAAATTCGCGGAACTTAATGATGATGTACTTTTCGGTGAGGTGTGGAGCCGTACCGACAAACTCGGTCTGCGCGACCGGAGTCTGGTTACCATCACTTCACTTATCAGTCAGGGTATTACCGACAGTTCACTGACTTATCACTTGCGGACTGCCAAGCGGAACGGCATCACCCGTACGGAAATCTCGGAAATCATTACGCACATTGCCTTTTATGCCGGATGGCCGAAAGCATGGGCCGCTTTCCGTCAGGCCAAGGAAGTGTGGGCGGAAGATGTAACCGGAGAAGAGGCAAAGGCAGCTTTCCAGCGCGAAATGATTTTCCCAATCGGAGAACCGAATACCACATTTGCACAATACTTTATCGGCCAGAGTTACCTGGCTCCGGTTTCGAAGGAACAGGTGCCGGTATTCAATGTGACCTTTGAACCGGGATGCCGCAACAACTGGCATATTCACCGGGCGACTAAAGGCGGCGGACAGATGCTTATCGGAGTAGCTGGCCGTGGCTGGTATCAGGAAGAAGGCAAACCTGCCGTACAGATTCTGCCGGGCACGGTGATTCATATTCCTGCCGGCGTGAAACACTGGCACGGGGCAGCAGCCGACAGCTGGTTTGCACACCTGGCATTCGAAGTGGAAGGAGAAAACACTTCGAACGAATGGCTGGAACCTGTTTCAGACGAAGAATATAGTAAACTGCAATAATCTATCCAGCGTCATCGGCTTCTCGCTTTTGTCGGGGCCGATGACCTTTCTCTCTTCCTTTTTCTGTCACCTACATTTTTATTTATGAAGAGAATCTTGTTATTCCCGCTTCTGCTTTTTGCCGGCATGACCCTGTTTGCCTGCAATCCTTCGGACGATACCCCGTCTGCACCTGAAACGGACACACCCGGACAGTCGGGGAATGCCGGAAACAGTGAAACCAATGAACATTCTGAAAACGATGAAAATGAAGATATTCCTATGGAAAATAATACACTTAAACTGACCGTGAACGGTCGCTCTTTTACAGCTACATTAGTAAAAAATTCATCTACAGAGGCGCTGATGAAACAATTGGCGCAAGGAAGTGTAGACATCCGTATGGATGATTACGGAGATATGGAAAAGGTGGGCTCTTTAGGCTTTTCCTTGCCAAGAAATGACCGGCAGACAACCACATCTCCCGGCGACCTGATTCTGTATCAGGGCAACTCGTTTGTTATTTATTACGATACGAATTCATGGAACTTTACCCGCTTGGGAAAGGTGGATGGCGTGTCCAGCCGCAATGAGATGCTGGATTTGCTGGGTGGCAAAGGAGAAGTTACCGTAACCCTCTCGTTAGCAGAATAAAAAACCTGATAAAAAGAATTAGAATAAGGTTTTGCTCAGGGGCAATTATATTGGCTCTGAGCAATTTGTTTTTTAATAGGATTTTTTACTTTTGCATCCTTTTACGTGCATACATTTAATTGACGACTTGAATGAAAAAACGAACGATACCTGTTTTGCTGCTCGGCCTGGCTTGCCATGCAGGAATGGCCCAGAAGCCACAACGAGATACACTTTCATTGACAAGCAAGATTCACCAGATAGACGAGGTGGTAGTGACCGGAGCACGCCATGAAACGGATGTGCGGCATCTTTCACAGACCGTGTCGGTCGTAGGGCGCGCCCAGATAGAAAGTGCCTTGCAACCGTCTTTGCTGCCCGTGCTTACTGAACAGGTGCCCGGACTCTTTGTTACTTCGCGAGGTATTATGGGTTACGGTGTGTCAACCGGAGCGGCGGGCGGCATTTCTCTGCGCGGACTGAGTGGAGGTACGGCCCGGTTGATGGTCATGATTGACGGTCATCCGATAGCCGATGCCTACCAGTCGTTTCTGGCCGAGCGCGTAGAGGTGTTGAGAGGGCCTGCCTCGGTACTTTACGGTTCGAATGCTATGGGAGGCGTGATCAATATTGTGACACGGAAGATGCAGGAAGACGTGGTCGATACACATCTTCATGCGGGTTATGGTTCGTATAACACGCTGGAAACGGAACTCACCAACCGTGTCCGCAAGGGACGGTTCTCGAGTGTGGTATCGGGCTCCTACAATCGGACCGACGGGCATCGGACCGATATGGGATTTGAACAATACGGCGGATATGCCAAGTTGGGATATGAAGTGGCTGAACACTGGAACCTGTATGGAGATGTAAACGTGACACATTTCAATGCCTCCTATCCCGGTCCGATAACTGCCCCGTTACTCGACGGTGACCAGCGCATTACGCGCGGAGTCACTTCTTTTGCCATGGAGAACCGCTACGAAAAGACTTCCGGCGCATGGAGTTTTTTCTATAACTGGGCACCACCTACAAAACTCCGAAATGCTTCATTATCAAGCATTTCAGGGTTTTTCGTTTTAGCAGATAGCGCTGAGTTACCTATAAAGTTACCTATAAGGTAATCATCTGAAACTGTTTAAATCGTCTTAAATCGCCTTGATTAAATACCATTAAAGACTTCCTTTTAATCTTCAAACCGATTAAAGCGCCAATAAAAAAAAGGCCAGCACTCACACCCTTCTTATTCGTAGTACATTCTTTTCCCTCTCGTTCCGAAAGCATCATAGAAGCACAATCCCGTAAATTAGACACACTACCTTGAACGTGCATCATAAACAAAGAAAACACAATAACCCCAATGACACGATGACACTTTGACCTTATTGAACTTTTTGACCTTTTACCCTTTTTCCACATTATAAACCATCATACCTATAACCGAAGAACCGAGAGCTACATACAACCTTATATTTATAACCGTCAGCCCATAGAACACCGAACCCATATACAAGGCTATCTAGATGAGCAAAGATACCAACAACAAGAGCAACAAGTATCTTGGTCGTCAGATTGATTGTTTTCAGTTGCTTCAATTCATTTATCCCTCAAACAGTGCTATCTAAGGCTATTAAATGCTAATACTTAAGTTATTTATTCCGTGTTTCTTATGCATTAAATACCCATACAACTCAAACACAATCAAACATTAGTTAATTAATTCACATTACTTTATACATTTTTCATCAGGTAAACAGGTAAAATACACCACAACAAACCACTACTTTTGTATTCTGTGCCTATGTAACAAAACCACTGCTTTCAATATATCTAAGTTTAGGTTATATCTTAGATGACATAACCTCTTAACACAACCGCTTCCAAGAACAATATCTATACCTACGGCAAGACTGATGGCAAAAAGTTCAAGCTGGCCGAAGTGAATCTATGCCTCTGTTTTGAAACGCATCCGGTATGCTGGTAGTGAGACGGACTTTTTTGCTGATTACAAGCAAAATATTCCACTCTACAGCAGGTAATTAAGGATAATTATGCTATCTTTGAGGTGCCGTATAACGGAACGGACAACAACGACTATGTGGACGGACTATGACCCACGACTAAGCCTTTGGATGTCAACGGATTTAATGCAAGAAAAATATTATCGTTATAGTTCATATGCATATTGTCTTTGGAATCCAGTAATTCTATTTGATCCCAATGGACTTGACCCTGATGATGCCATTATTGCTATAAAGTTTAGTGTTGGTCTAAGATTTGGAGGCAATATCGGTAAAGTAAGTGCTAATTTTGATCTTGGATTAAAGAATTATGTTTGGTCTTCTGATGGAACAGACAGTTATACATCAACTGGTTTAGATGTGGGTGTTGGCGTGGCATATTTCACCCAAGATAACAGATACAAACAATCTACAGAGATTGTTCCAGTTATACTGAACAATGGTACTGTTTTAAATCTATCACAATCAAAGGAAGAAGTAACCCGTACCGGTGAATTAGGAATAGGTTTTAGAGACTTTATTGGTGCAAGTATTACGACTGAGGAGAAATTTCATCAGATTGGACAATCTGGTATTGTATCTGAAAAGCATACCACCGGTAAGGTAGATTTAATCTATTCAACAGATGATTTGACTCCTAAAAAGAAATTTGACGTTCCATCTTCTTCAAATGCCCACAAAAAAGGTAAGAGTAAAGGAAGCATTGGAGCAAGCGTTAATTGCATTTTAGGACTCTCCGTGGATTTCAATTACGGTAAATTATTAGATAAAGGCAAGGATTGGCTCAAATCCTTATTTGAAGACACGCCTGATGATTGATAATATTTAACACAACACAGATGTTGTAGAGTACTTTGAAATTGAAACGTTATATTTAATTATAATATTCTAACCACCGAGTACTCTGCAACATCTAAATAATAAAAAAAATTCATATGGCAAGAATCTCCCATACAATCAACATAGCGATATTCTGGTTATTTCTTTTATTGGCGATAGTTCTTTCCCTTGCAAATTGGGGAATAATACTCTTCTCAATAGCTGACATAGTAATGATACATTCAGCTAAGGCCATCTTGGTTTACAAAATATGGGCTGTGATAGCAATATCCGCAGTCATATTGTCTCACGCTTTTTTTTATCAAATAATGTATGATCCAACTATTAGTAGTCGAATCCAGTCATGGGTTAATCAACATTCTACCGTATTATCAGTTTGGCTATCATTGGGATATATCAATACATACTTGGTAGATTTGTTTTATATTAAAGAGAAATATACACAGTATGAATTATTGCAATATGGGATTAATGTAACGAGTTCTACTATTGCCATGTTTCCCATATTAAATATAGTAATATATCATTCAATTATTAAAAAAATGCGCAAAAATGCGCAGCTGCTTTCTACTAAGGAATTAATTATCTTATACTTAAAAGGGCAGCTGATGACATACCTAATTCGGGTAAAGCAATAATGGCATAGATATAGATATGGTAGAAGCTGCCCTAAGAAACAATTTGAACTGGTAAAATAAGAATCTTATATACGCACTGGTAAACAAGAAAACGATTGTGTAATGGATAGATTTAAGCTTGAAATATTCAAAAAAGAATCAGAAAAAGATTTTACGTTCTATAAGACTTTATCCATGGAAGAAAGTTCTTCTTTCCTTAACGAACTTTCAGTGCAATTTCATGTTCAATGCGAGAACTTCAATATTTTGCAGAATATAGGAGAGCCAAGAGAAGATATGAATGCTGCATCAGACGAATTTCAAGTGGAAAGGCTTTTTACGAAAACGAATCGTCCTGATGAGATTGCTGTTGTTTGGAATTTTGAAAATCGGATTGATGTTTTTAGTTATGATGATTTCTGCAAATACTTTTCTTACATCTGGTACCCAGTCGTAGATGATATTCTTGCTACAGACATGAAATATGATTTTATATTTTTCATTCGGCATGATGGCATAATCTTTGATATATACAGGTAACCCATTCTGTGCATAATCCATTAAATAGTTATATATGTCTTTGGCGGAAAGGAGGTAAGCAATGAAACTAATCGATAAACGATTTTGGAAATTTGAAGCAGCCATGTTGCTGTGTGGTGTGGCAACAGTTTGTGTAGAAGCATTGAACTATGGGATAAGCTTGTTTTATCTTATAGGGCAGTTACTTATTTATCCGCTATGCTTCTTTATAGGTGGAGTAGCAACGTGGAAAGTCTCTAAAGCCGGGAAAGTGTGGCAGCTCATAGGGTATAGCATGCTTTTTCTCTTTCATAATCTATAACCTCTTTGAGATAGCCCTTTATCCCATATTCGGGATTCCTTTTGCTTCTTCTGCGTATTTGTCATCGGTTGTTCCCTTTCCGTTATTCTCGGTTTTACCTGTTGTGATTTGCTGTTATGCGTATAAATGGATGGAAAAATGAAGAAATTCAGAGGACAACATCGATATTACAGAAAATGTAGAATTAACAAATGGTAGAAATGAAGAAGAAGTACAATAATGTAATATTGCTCATTGCATTGGGATTAATAGCCATTATATATATCCTGAGACATAATTTTTTGATAACAACTTATACCTACGCCATTGTTATTGCTGCTATTTCTATTGCAGTAACATTGATAGCTTTTATGTTCAAGGCTACAAGGCAAAAAAGATAAAGTGTTATTTGGAATAAAGTCTTTTGTGATGCTGTATATTTCTATGTGGACATTATTCTATTCATATTGTTATGTACAGAAAAGCACAAATGTACAAACAGCTATTGTACCAATAAATGGTTATTATACACGGCGTACAGACGGAGTGTTATTTACATTTCAAGACAAGCACTTTGATAGGAAGGCATTTATACCCAATTATAGTGACAGCTTAATTGACAAATATGTCATTAAGCTAGAGTTAGAGGAAGTAATATCTAATGTATATTACATCAATAAGCTACATGTTATTCCCAAAAACTAAAAAGATAATTGTAATAGAAAGTAGGAGATACTTTCTTTTGACTTGTATGATATTTAGTAATATCAGTTTGAAATACATCAAAGTGAGGAATTAATGTCTCCGGAAGAGAATGTACGCAGACGAGATAGGCACCATCATATGAATGAAAAAGTATTTGGTAACTAATTTAAAATTGAATAAATGAAAAGACAACAAGAAACAGTAGGTTCTATAGTGCAAATACATATCAATGATGAATTCTATGTATATGCACAAATACTTCCGCACGGGCTATTGGCTTTTTTTGATTATAAATCCGATACGGAACTGTCTGATTTGAATGTTCTGAAAAATGCCAAAGTTTTATTTATAACGGCAGTATATAAATATGTTATAACCAAAGGAATATGGCTCAAAGTTGGCAAGATCCCTATTCGTGAAGATTTGCAGGTTTTACCTTTACGATTTGTTTATGATAGGATTCGTGAAAAATTCTTCACCTACAACCCTGAAACAGGCGAGACTGCTCCTACCACAATTGATGTTGCTAAAAAATTAGAGCGTGCTGCCGTTTGGGATGATAAACAAATAGAGGAGAGAATCAAAAACCACTATGATGGAGTTCCTTGCAAATGGATGCAGGAAACATTTGAATTATTCAATATGGTTCCTTAAATAGCTATTTACAAATCTGTTCATTTTCTTTTTAAGCTGCAATCATTTGAGGATTTCTTTGATTATGTATTATCAGCATCTAAAAACAGCAGCTGTAAGCTCATAAAACAGTATAATCAGCCAGTTCATACCTTCTTTAGTCATTTTTGCACATATCTTTTTTATATTGAAGGCAATGGCAAAGAAGGTAAAGTCCATGGAGAATTTGTCCTTTCCAAAATGCCGGAAACGTTTATAATTCATATTGTTATGTACTAAAAAAAGCACAAATGTACAAACAGCTATTGTACCAATAAATGGTTATTATACACGGCGTACAGACGAAGTGTTATTTACATTTCAAGACAAGCACTTTGATAGGAAGGGTTTTATACCCAATTATAAAATTCAAATTGTCTTTGTGAGGTAATTAAAGTGTTAAAAACAAACTGATACACAGATAATTTATTCTCCAACTGACGACTTTATCAAAGAAAAAAGTAACTTTGTGGATAAGTGATGAAAATTATCAACCCAGTAAGATAAAGATACTTACTGATGTTGCAATCCGAAAAGAGAAGAATAACAAATGGAGAAAAAGATATTCAAGATATTGGGAATCACTGTTGGGATAGTTTTGATATTATTCCTTGCCTGGTTTGTGTTTCTTGCATTTTACCCACAGCTATTTATGGGTTATGACCCGGACTACGATAAATTTGATGAACGAATACGCAACGAAATAGTCCAGAGAATAGATAACTATGTAGAACAGAATAAAAAGGCTCCCAAAATCTTTATCGGAAATAGGCTTTGATTCAGATTTTTATTAATTCGCAGTTTTGTAAAAAGATGTAAGATGTCTTGGCACTATAAAACAATTTCCATAAACTGGCCGATACAAAGGAAAAGATGGAATGTTGGATTCATTAAAGAACCCAATATGAATCATATTTTTTTTAACGCAATGAAAGAATAATGCTATGGATTCAGTCTTTAATCTCAATGTATTGGGAATCAACAATGTTGCATATTCCAAATGTGAGGCACTTAGGATGATTAGTTGCTTCGAAGAGCAAGGCATTCCAGTACTGGGTGGAGATGTATTCCTTCTCAAGGACAATATTCCAAGTCTCACTTATGACAATTGGTATTGTGATAAGAATCCTCAAGAATCGAATCAGGAATACGTTATCCGGAGTTGTAAAAAAGCTTATGAATATGTAAGTGATTATAACTCTGATGATTTCAACAAGGTGTTGTTTTCTCTGGTACATTAAAATCTAAAATGAGTATGAAAGAAATAATAGATTGTCTGAATAATTCATTACAAGAGCATAAATGCAATTTTGGCTCCCAATGCATCGCTCTGATTCAGAAGCTTTTCGAAGATTCGTGCTTAAACATTGCTTTAATACAACAGATATATGCTCCTAATCTCAAAATTGATTATAGGCAACTTCCGGATATTATAAAAAGGACCATAGACGAACCGAACAATTTTGTTTATCAAGAAAGGAAAATCTTTTATGACTATAGTTTTATGAGCAATGAGATAAAAGTAAAAATAAATACCCAGCATATAATTGCAACTCCAGATGAGGATTCTATGTTTATACAATTTAAATTAGAAGAGAACTTAAATTCCTTTAGCCAATTTCTTAGAAGCAACGAATTTATACCTATTGAAAACTATTTGGACTTTGAAGCATTTAAAGATTTTGAACTCAATGCGGAGGATTATGAACGGAAATCAAAATCAAAGAGGTTGAATGTGAATGTATCTGCTTGGAACAAACTGTTTGATAGTTTGTTGATTAAGTATTTCAATGATTATGCATATGACAAGCAATGTTCTGGTTCTAAGATAGCTCGCTTTTTCTAAACAGATTGTAAGGAATTGGAAACTATGTATTGAATATGATAAAAACATAGTGGGTAAATCTAAGCGCAGTAGATTTTTTGAATTTCCACATTTAAAAATTTCCCTTATAAAAACTGATGACGACGGTTATATGAATCATACCTCAGATTCAGTTCTTTCGTTAGGAGTATTGGGAAATCCTTTCTTTTACTATCCGGCAATAACACCAACAGCTTATCTAGGTTACTTGGAATCAAAATATCACCGTAAGCCATATAATGAAATTGTAGATGGTAAAAAAATCCTTTGTGATTATGTAGCAACCATTAATGAAATTGCAACAATCGAGAATGACGGGAAAATAATCACCGTAAAGTTTCGTCAAAGTGAATCTCAGCTTTTAAAGGAGTATGTATGCTATTACATTTGGCTATTGTCCCAAACTAGTCGATGCTATTTAAACTACATAGAGGCATCAGTTGAGTCTGCTATTGCATTGTACAATAGACAAGTTTAATCTGCGGAGATAAAATAAAAACATTCTTCCAATCACCAGTTGTGTTTGCAGAATAATGTGTTAAAAACAATCTGATACACAGATAATTTGTTCTCCAACTAACGGCTTTATCAAAGAATAAACTAACTTTGTGAATAAGTAAAACGATTAAAATAGTTTGTTTATGAAGAAGTTGCAGAAGATGATAAGTAAGATTACATTGATGTCAGTGATAATCCTATCCAATTGTTCTGTAATATTAGCCCAAAGTAAAAAATACGATCCATATTACTACCCTAAATTGAGAGAATATGTTGACTGCAAACAAATTGATTTCAGTTCTGAATATAAGAAATGGCTTATACCGGACAACTCCGAAAAATTTGTCGATATTACTCATGAACTTTTGGGAAACGGGTATGTATTCGAAAGGGCATTGTTCAACTCTGAACAATTCACGTATGAAAATATAGATGGCGAGTCATACTACAAGGAAACTTCATTTAACGGAATACTTGGTGACAAATATACCCGGATTGAAATATTTATCCATCCGAAAGTTGAACGTGTAGATTCCCTAACATTCACGGTAAATGGTAAAACAAAAGTGGGAAAGAATATATGTGATTTTATAGGAGAAATATTTATTGAACATATATACAAGGTATGGGAAAGGGCTAATGACCCGGATAGTCCTAATTATTATGTCATGGTGTGCAACTATCTGTTTACGGAAGATAAAGAGCAATTCGGAACTGGATTTTTCAAAGGCACATATGGTGCATATTGCTATATAGACGAAGCCAATAAAAAGGTATGTTTGGATATAGATGCAGGAGGTGGTGAGTTAAATAATCGCAATTATGTCGGTATATGGCAAAACTATAAAACCAAAGCATTAAAAAGATGCATTTGGGGGGAATATCGTCTACCATATACTTTTGATTTTGATATTGGTGATGAAGATATGCATGTCAATCCCAAATACAACAGTCCTGAATGGGAACAATGGCAATCTGAAATATTTAACCCTGAAGAAAAAAAAACATTGGTGGGAAGATTGTCAGAAAGAGAGTTGCCGACGAAATTGACAAATAAGGAAATTAAAGAAATCTGTCTTTCCTCTTTCAGAAGATGTCAGCGACAAAAATGCAAACGTAAATACTCTTATTGAAGATTTATTCAGTGAACTTGATAACTACTGATAAAGAATTATAAACTATGACAGCATCAGAATTTGTAACCGCGATTAAGGCTATCATTCCAAACGAATGTGAGCTCTCGATGATGCCTGAAGGTTTTGCTCAAATCTATTTGGAGGAGTTATTTATCGGGAATAATAAAGCGCATACCATTATAAAGCTGAATGATGCTGTTATAGATTTGGTTTGCAACTATGATGTGTCCCGACTGGCAATAATGATATTCCGTTTCAATAAATCTGATGAGTTGAAAGAAACAGAACGATTTATTTATTTTGGATGGCGGGAGGCTTTCCCGCTTGCCATTCTTAAAGAAACTGGCGAGGTTGTAGAAATGGACTGGGCAGATGATGAACGTATTATGAGTTATATCGCCAAAGATCAACAAACATTTCTTGACCTTCTTTTTGCTTTGGAAGAAAATAGTTTATCTGGCATTATTTCAGAAAAGAACAAATGGGATATAGAACATCTTATCAGTGTTGCAGGTGGTGTTAAATATAAAGAGAACGTGATGGAGTTATTCATAGCGTATAAAAAAGGGAAATAAACTATTAAACATGAGATAAATGAGAAGAAAAATTGTCATAATGCTGATAAACTTAGGTCTTGGTCTTTTTACAGTATCTATGTTTTTAATTAGTGCCAGAGAAACATACATCTCTGAAACCCGAGATAATATTACCTGTGATATCATTAAATTAGATTTGGAATACAGTTCAAGGCAACATCCAACGGCAACTCTTATTTACCAAAATAAAGAGTACATCACTTATATAAATAGCGTTGATAGTTTGCAAATCGGTTTAAATAACACTACATTCTTTTATGATGAGTTGTTTGATAGGGTCTTTTGTCGTAATTCAGGTATTGCAAAAGGACAATATGTAGCCCTTGTCTTTTTCATCTTGTCTTTTTTGTTGTGGTTAGAACCCAATAGCAATATCAATAATAAGAAAAAACGACATAAAAGATAAAATAGTCCTTATAGAACACCAATATATATGGTATGTTCGTACGGTAATTAAAGTGTTAAAAACAAATTGATACACAGATAATTTATTCACAGTCTGACGTATTTGCCGAAGAAAAAAGTAACTTTGTAAGTAGGTGATTCGAAATGTATCACTTTAATATCTAATAAAATGGAAAAAGTAACATTGAAAGATGTTTGTTGGGTAGCTTTGATAAATATTGGCTTATTAGCAGTTGCTGTTTATATGTGGCTCATATACGACCGTAGACAGACGATAATCAAAAGTGAGGAACCAATACAAAATTATTCGGTACTGGAGGTTAATTGCCGCCGTAGAACTTCATCATCCATATTCATAGAGTTCAATGGAAAGCAATATTATGTAGCAGTTGCCAGAGATAAAGTAACCATTCTATTTTCCGCCTTGACATAAGTTGTTAGCCGACATATCTTTGCGCCGTAACCCTTAAACAACAATGATTATGGCAAAAGAAAAAAGTAAACTACCAGGAGGTATATGACCTCTATCAGTTATGCAGTGAGACCAAGGATCTTCGTGAGTTCTGTGCGGATTATGGAGTAAATTACGACAAGTTCATGAACTGGCAGCGTCATCAGCTATGGAGCGAAAAGTTAGGCAAGACAGTTCAGGTTGAGCAACCCAAGGTTGCCAAAGTCCGGATAACCGGCAAGCCTTTGCAACAGTCCAACCGTAAAGTTGGAGGTGAAACAACCTGAAGGTGAATCTCCGATTAAGTGGGTAAAACTGCAATTGACATCAGGTGCCACATTGTTCCTGAGAAACACCACAGTTCTTGATTTGAGTCTGTTGCTTAATAAAATGATAGGATGATATGCTTGGACTTAGCGCTAACCTGAACTATTACCTGTTCAACGGTAATGTGGATTTGCGGAAAGGAATCTTCCGCCTGTGTGAGAGTATAAGGGAAGAGATGTCACTTGACCCGAGCGATGCATCCAATGTATATATGTTCATGTCCGGGAACCGGAAGGTTGTGAAAATACTTCATTACGAACGCGGTTTTTATGTGCTTTACGAGAAACGTCCTGTCATGGGAAAGTTCAAGAAACCTGTGTTTGATGAAGTTTCCAAATGCTACCGGATACAATGGTCGGACATGGCCTATCTTACGGAAAGCATAGTAGTTGACAAGATGTACGTCAGTCCGAAAGATTAATATTAATACATTGATTATCAATAAAAATAATATAAGAATAAACGATAAAAAGTTTGCGTAACTGCCTGATTTTTCGTACCTTTATATCATGATTGATGAAAGGGCATACGAGTTACTTTGCTGCCAGCTGGGTCTGGCGAATGAGGAAAAGGCAGGGCTTCGCAAACAAGTAAACGAACTGATTGCGAGGCTTAAGGCTATTGAGGAATCAAACAAAGAGAACTCCAAGGCTATGGTTGATACAATCAATGACCTCAAAGAATCCCTCGAAAAGCAATCGAGTACGGTTGAACATTACAGGAAAGAGATGGAACTTATGAGAAAGCAGCTTGAGGCAAAAGACGAGGTGAACATGATGCTGGCAAATGAGATATCCAATCTCAGGCTTCAGCTTGAGGGCAGCAGGAAACACCGTTTCGGCCGTACCTCAGAGCAAAGAAGGCTGCTGAACAACCGTAATATTGACAAGTCTGCAATGGAGAAGTCCGAGTACGACGGTTCTGGCAAGAAAGGTGATGATGATAATAAGACCGATGGTAACGGTACCGGCAGCAATACCTCTTCCGGTAACGTACCTGCACAGAACTACAGGCCTTCAAGGAAAAAGGAAACTGCTCCCCGTGCAGCAAAGACCAGGCTGAAGGTGGATAAGGTAATTGTTCATGAAATAGAAGACTATTACCAACTCCCGGATGGTGCAAGGCTTATGAAGCGTAACGGAATGGCTGATGTGTGGGAATACAGGTTTATAGAACATGTGCGTGCTCATAACGTGGAGCATGTGTACAAGGTGGCAAGGGTAAAGCTTGCAGACGGCACTTTCACTAACACGATGGAGCATCCCTTGAAAAACCTTGGAGGAATCTTTTCCCCTGATTTGCTTGCCCGTCTGCTTTGTCTGAAATATGACTTCAGTATGCCTGAGAACAGACAGATAAGACTGCTTGCAAGAGAAGGCATCCACATAAGCAATACCACGCTGAACGGCTATATCCATAACGGAATCTCCAGGCTTAGGGAGTTTATGGAAGATGTCTTCAAGGAGTTTGTACAACAGGCAAAATACCTTATGGTTGATGAGACTACCGAACTTGTCGGAGTTGAAACACCGGAAGGCAAGGCTTACAGGAGAAAGTATTTATGGGCTTTTTTGCAAAGCATGTCAGGTTGGTTTACTATCATTACAATAACGGCAGCAGAGCCTCTGATGTAGCAAAGACCTTCCTTGAACATTTTATGGGATCTGTATCTACAGACGGATATACGGTTTACAGGATGTTCGACGGAGAAGACTCAAAGGTGCTTCATATAGGATGCCGGACACACTGCAGGAGGCTGTGGGTCGATGTCTTGCCATCAGACAGAACTGCGATGGATATAATAGACCCTATCGGTGATATGTTCAGAAATGAAGACTTGTTCCGCACAATGAAACTCAGCGGTGAGCAGATTAAGGAAAAAAGACTTAAGCTTACGAGACCTATTCTTGAACGTATCCATCATAAGGTGGTCATGATGATGCAGGATACTAAGCTCATGGCAAACGAACTGATGAGAAAGGCTGTGAACTATACGATAAACCAGTGGAAATCCCTGAAAAATATCCTCAAGGACGGTGCAGCGGAAATATCGAACAACCTCTGTGAGCAAAGGATGAAACCTGTAAAGCTGCTGCTCAAGAACTGTATGAACATAGGCAGTGAGGATGCAGCAGGAAACTCGGCATTCATCTTCTCTCTGATAGAAAGCTGTAAACTTAATGACATAGATCCTCAGGATTACCTGAAGCACTTGTTTGAATGTATTCTTCATGGTAAGGACTGCGACAAAAAAGCCCTTCTGCCATGTTTTTATCAATCGGAATGTTAAAACAAAAATATTTTCTTACGGACATTTTTATTTTATCGGCTGAAAAACAGCCGATAAAATTGTCATGGCGGAAAATAGAATGCTTACTTATTATGAATATACCGCATACTGTCAAGCCGCTCCATTACCTGTTATAGCGAGATGGGGATATGATAGTAATCCTACAAGAATTAAAACAAAGAACAGAAAAATCAATGGGTAGATATTTTAATTTTGTATTGTTATTTTTTCTTATAAGCTGTTCGTCAACTAACATAAAACTGGTTGATTACTACTATATATATTCTCCTGATGATTACTATGCTACACATTATCTAAAATGTAAATTGTCAAGTAATCATGACCCTGTAATTGATAGTGTGCGTGTAGTTTATTGGAATGATTCAACCATAATAATTGGACGCGAAGGGAGAAAGTATAATTGGTGGGTCATTAAGGCTTCTGGTGAAAAATTGAAATGCTGTAACAACGATTCGGTAATTGGACCTGTTTCAGAGCATTTTGTGAAGGCTTATATGGCAAATATAAAGTATAGCAAGTTAATTTTCAACTAGTTTTTAGCGATGAGCAACGATTCTTTTATTTTAAAAATTATACCATATTTCATGGTAGTGGCATTTCTATTGGCGCTAATTCTATCTCCGGTTTTACCTAATGCGGGGATTGATGATATCTCACAAAATGTTCTTCATATTTCCTATCTCAAAGGACGTATTATTTTTGCGATAATTATACTTATCTTTCATTATAAGTTTATCAAAACTCGCTATCTTGGAACGCCATCTTTTCATTTTTCGAATGAAAAATTCATGTTCAAATGAACATGGCAAGTTGTGTTTTCGGCTGCCCGAAATGATTCGGGCGTCCCAAAACAACTTGCTGCTCTCCTGAAGGCTCGGGACAGGCTTCACTCCAAAGTCGTTACATCTGAAAGCGGAAAAAGAGAAACAAAAAACGGGGAAATAAACGCTGTAATATCCACTTGGTACATGCAGTTTTGAATGGATAGTGACAAACTTTGGAATCACATCAGCTATGATAAGCTGCAACAATCCTCAATTATTTCTTCCGATACACCGTTTGATCTAAAAGCTAAGCATTTTACCGGAAAGACGGCAATTCCACAAAAGTAATTTATGAACCCCCAAGCAGCCATTCACCAACGGATTTATGCCCCATACAGCCGATTGATAATATGATTGATGGAAGAAATCTCCTTACATTCGTAAAATGACAGTATTTGTTGAGTATCAGTTGCTGAGATAGCATTGATATCTGGTATACGGAGTTTACGCAAATGTTGGCTTTGCCAGCGTGAAAACCCTCCGTTCATTGCATTGGTAACAGCAGAAAGCTGGTCACGCACAAAATCAGACATCAGGAATGCGGCTAAAAGACGCAACCGGAAGGAGGATTGTCCGGTAATATAGTAAATGCTGTGCAAGGGATAATACGAACCGTCATCCACAAAAACAAATGTATTGCCAGACATGTCCGGCAATAGTATTTTGGGCTGTTTCTGGAGACTGGGATTGATGCGGTCTATCGTTTTGTACCATTTGGCAGGCGATTTGCGTGCAACATGCCGGGCTGTAAGCCGTTCCCGATGCTGCTCAAGATAGGCACCGGCAAGAGGATAGTCGGCTAAATCAATCAACGAGCCATCTGAATTATAGGGATTCAGCAGGTAATCTCCGTGCCAGTTAAATTGATTGCCACGAAGATCTCTTGCCTTGATGCTTGGCAATATCAGTTCCGATTCGACCCTATCCGGCAAATCACTTGACACAAATATGGCATCTGCACCCGTTGCCGCTCCTATTCCAATCTTGAAACCCTGTTGTTCGATGGTCTTGAGCGCATGGTCAGCAGCAATCGAAGAAAAGCTTCTTGTCCAGTCATCGCCTGTGGGGCTGATGCGTTTGAAGATATGCATACCAGCCAACTCTTCTACCTGTCGGACTTCAGCGTAATCAAAATACGCAGAGGGCTTGCCGGCTCCAATAACGGTAATGGAAGGGTATGCAAGCACCTCTTCTTGAAAAGCGTCAGCCTGTTCAAGACCGACAATCATTTTGACCGCATAATTTTGGGCTATCAGTTTTCGCAATTTCTTCCCATATTCATTTTTAAGCCATCTGTTCGAGCAGATAAAACAATGGCGGCCGCCTTTTGAAAGCAAGGATAAGGTCTTTTCAAAGAACGGTACATACAAATCGCACCGGTAATGAAATGTGGAGAAATTGTTCCGGCAATAGTCACGCATGTTTTGTGGAATATGCTCATAACGGACATATGGAGGATTGCCCACCACCACATCTGTAACACCAATCCTGCATGTCAGGAAATCGGCTGCCTGCAGATTATCCGGAGAAGGATAAATACCTATGTCTGTAAGACGTCGGCGGCAACGTTCAATCTTCATTCCGTCGATATCGTAAGCACGGACATTTCTTTGAAATGCCTCATTGGCATCAAAGTGATGATAAGCAGCCGAACGTAAAAGCCTACGGGCTATTTCGAGTACAAATTCGCCCTCTCCGCAAGAAGGTTCAAGAATCCGGATATTGCGCAAGTCAGCATGGCTGTCGTAACCGACCTGATCAAGCATGTAACAGACCACCCGTGGAGATGTGAATACATCCCCATGATGGCCGCCGTTGCTACGCATACCATATAATGAAGTTGTGTTATTTGAATTCATAAGAAACACCCGAAAGAAAACAGTAGAAAGATTGCAGGAAACGCATCAATGAAATGTCCTCGGACATCGCTCCGTAGGTGTCTTTATCGCCGGTCCAAACAAGAGCTGTCGCTGTGTAATGACGCTCCAGTATCAGCTTTTGGCATAAGATACGGTATCTGTCCAAATAACTGGCTCCGCTGAATTCAGACCTCACGGGAAAGAAAGGTTCATAGTTACGGACGGGACGCTCTGAATTTCTGTCACGTCCGACTACCATCAGCCACCCGACCCATGGTGCCGGCTGTCCGGGAAACTGTCCTTCGCGAAAGGCAGTCCAAAGATCCACGGCCGAACCTAGAGCCTCTTCCGTCCGGTTATTGAAATTATTACCATACGAGCCGACTTGTGATTTTAGCTCTACAGCGGCAACGAGTTTTCCCGAAGGAGAAACCACAAGCATGTCCCAATCTTTCGACGAGCGGAAAAAGCCCGGCAAATAATTCTTGTCTGTAATGATAAATTCAGCAGGAATACCGGCATTGCTGGCAACTTCCTTCAACAGTTCTACAAAACCGTCCATCTGCTTGCCTCCGACCACGGCACCCCGGTTGGAGGTATCTCCGCTTTCAGATAGCTGCTTTTGTTTCCGGTTCCAGAAAAAACGTATAGCTTTGGCTATTTTCTCGGAATAATCTATGCCATTTATGATTGTATCTTTGGTATCGTCCATATTTATGATTGCATGGTTACACTTTATTGGGTATCAACAGATCTCTCACATCCACTTTCAGGATATCTGCTATTTGGTATAAAACAGGAAGCGGCGGTTGCACCTTGTTGGCTGCATACAGATTGACCGTATTGAAACTCTTGCCCAACCGATGCGCCAAATCTGTCTGGCTCATACCTTTAACCGCCAGAAATTCCTTAATTCTATTCATAAACTTTTTTCTTGTTTACGCAAAGATACACAGTTTTATTGTGTATCCAATTATTTATCCGAACTATTTTCCAACACACCGACTTTTTGCTGTTCCGGAATAATCGTCCTGTCGCTATCTTTGATGCATCTTTTAGAATGCTATGATGAAACCTATAATGAAAGAATATAATGAAAAAGGACATTCGAAAAAATCTGAATTTAATACTTCAATAAATTATTCCACAATGAGCTATTGATAAAATAATGAGAAGGATTTACATAATAATATTAGTAATAATCTGCTTTATTGTTGTGATGATGAACTCATGTCCATCATCGCAACATAAAATAGAATCAATTAGCACTTTAAAGGAATTATTTAATAGATATGGACCTCCTTCCTCATGCAATGAAATTATTTTAAAAAAAGATATTTCTTTACACGAATATCAAGGAGGACTTTACAAATATATTCCAAAAGTAGATAGTTTATCTATCATAGAAAATGTTTATAGAAAGGGGCATATAACCACTATTATTTGGTATCTACCATCAAACCAAGATTCGATAAAGATTTTAGATGATCTTTCGTGGAATAATAATGTAGTACACTTCTAGCAGAAGTTTGATATAGTATCAAAAAAACAAATATATCTCCTTCTGAAAAAAAAGATACCCCTGCTACATACCTGATTGTAGCAGGGGTAAATCTTTCCTATTTGATCTTTTGACCACTCAGTAAGCGATTATTGACAATACCTATACCTACGATGCCGTGAGCAACGTGCTCAGCGTTGCCAACAAGGCCGCACTTCCCGAAAGCGGAAAGGCGGGCAAACAGATGGCGCATGCATATACGTATGACGCACTCTACCGCCTGGCAAGTGCCACGGGAACCTATGCGCTTCCTATCGGCTGGAGATGGGCTACGACAACATGCACCGCATTGTGTCGAAGAAGCAGCATCTCACGCAGCAGGGCGTGTAGTTCGACGGTACGCTCCATGTGGGCTATGACCTGGCCTATACCTATGGCAAGACTGAGGGCAAGAAGTTCCAGCTGGCCGAAGTGAAGGATGCGAACTACCGAACGGAAGAGAATCCGGATTCCGTGGCCAAGGTAGACAACAGCCACACTTACACTTACGATGCCAACGGCAACCTGGTCTATGTCAATACAGGCCGTATCAAGCAGGACGGTGCGTTGGATTCCACCGCAGCCGAGCGCAAGCTCCGCTGGGACGAGGAGAACCGCCTGACGGCTTCCGATGACAACGGCTTCGTGACCAACTACTGGTATGATGCCGACGGTGAACGCACGGTGAAGACCTCCGGTGAAGGTGAACAGCTTATATAGTTCAAAGTGTCATCGTGTCAAAAAGGTCAAAGTGTCATTGACCTTTTTAGATTTTGCAATAATGGCCGTGCGCCTCTTTCCGGATGAATTCACGGGCACCCTCCCGCAGAAAACGCTTGACGGTAGATTCCGAGAGGCCAATCCGCTTGCCGATACCTACCGCTTCGGAGGTGGTAAACGAGGAAGGCAGGAGGGAAAGCAGCATGGCTGCCTTCTCTTCAACCGAGGGATAAAGGTCCTCGCCTCCGAAGGTCTGGTATATCTGCCCGATGGAGCTTTTGAACGAGTCGTCTTTCTCGTTGCCGAAAAGCGGGCTGCCTCCGAACTTCTCATGAAGCTGGCAAATCACCTCCATGGCATTTTCGTAAGTGGCATGAAAGGCTGCCCGGAGTGTGGTCTTTTCTATCGTCAACTCCTGATAGTCGTAACGATCGAGCGTATCGAGTGCATAAGTATAATCCACCACGACATTGAGCAGCGAACGGCTATCCTCGGTCAACTTCTCCTGATTCTGGATAGTACGTCCCAGCACCTTGACCAACTGGCTGAGTTCATCGAACTTCTGACTGGCTATGCGCTCATTGATGGCATAACCTTGAAGCAGGTATTGCTTCAATATTTTGTTTGCCCAAATGCGGAATTGGGTACCTCGTTTTGACTTGACGCGATAACCCACAGAAATGATTACATCCAAATTATAAAGGGTGGTTTCTGTACGCTGGGTAAACCCTTCTCTACGACCATAATCCTTGGTATGTGCAAATTTTGCACATACCAAGCTTTCTTCAAGTTCTCCCCTCCTTGAATATATTATTGATATGACGTCCGATGACTGTTCTGTCCTTCTGAAACAACTCCGCCATTTGCGCTTGAGATAGCCAAACGGTTTCATCTTGAAACTTAACATCTATACAGGTCTCACCATCTGTCGTTTGGTATATAACGATGCTATCTGTTTGGTTCAAATTATCCATAATATATGATTTTCAGTTTATTGTATTTATAATCTTATTTAAAACACATCAGCTTTCGCGCCATTGGCAATAGCATCAATCTCATCCGCAATCTCATCGGAAGAGAGCTTGATGTAATCCATGAAAGTCTTCTGCGTCTTATGTCCGCTTACGTGCATCATCTGCAAGATGGTGTATTTGTGCGTCAGATACATATTGGTGATACCGCTACGACGGGCTGTATGTGTAGTGACACAGTTGTAACGGGGCATCATCACTTCTCCTTTAGTGTTCCTCTCCACATTAATTTTTCCATCTGCTTCCTGCTTCCGCTGCTTCATGGTCAACTTGGTATGAACCTTTGCAGTCAAAGAGGGAACCGTTTCAGACAATTCCTTTAGGATTTCCTTGATATAACGGTTGAGAATGACATCAACCACAGAAGGCAGGTTATAATTGTACTTTTCACAGATAGCCTGCAAGTTCGGATTCATAATGGGAATCTTTACTTCCGTATGAGTTTTTTGTTGCACAAGCCGGATAATAGGTGTCCCTTTGGCCGTAGTTGTAAAATTGTCAGGGGAAATGTTGCTGTAGTCACTTACTCGCTGACAGGTATAACAGCCCACCAGAAAGACATCACGTACCTGTTCCTGGAGTCCGGTCAGTGGCATTTCATACAAGGCTTGCAACTCGTCTGAAGTCAGATAAATCTCGGCAGCCTTGTCTTTTTCCTCAATTTTCTTTTTTGAAAAGCACTGGGTCGCACGGTCGTTGTCATGTATGCCATCCGTATAAGCATAACCGATAAGTGCTCGAAGGGTCACCAGATACTTATTCTGTGCAGTAACCATATAACCTTCCTTCTCCATGAATGCTAAAAACTTGGCGACAAATTCCCGATTCACCATCCCCCATGTATATTGATGCTTTTTATCAAAGCAACCATATAGCCTCATGAAACTGTGCCAAGCCTTTACAGTCCCGGAAGAATACCTGTCGTTCCCATTCAAGCGCTTACCTGACTTGATTTCAGCACAAAAATCTGAAAGATAATTCCATATCTTGGCTTTCTCTGCCGCAATACCTGCCTGAATAAGCCGCTCCTGTTCTTGCCGGATACGTTCCTCCTCTTGCCTCGCATGTTGTTCCGCTTCCTCCTGAGCACGTATGATTTCATACCTTTCCGGATCGGAAATGGCCAATATTTCCGATTTGACGTGCTGTCTATCAAATTGGGGAGCTGACATCTCACGTTCCAGCATCACTTCAATCCGTCCTAACTTATCATGCAGTTTCGGGTTTTGCTTACGATGCCGTGCCAATGAATCTTCATCTGCTACAGCAGCCTTCCATTCCGGCACCCCTACCTGAATACGTGTAGTAAACTGCACATCAATCCTTCTGTTTGGGTCCTGTACTCTTACAAAAAGAGTAGCCTTTTCTTTATGCTCATCCTTTTTGAGGAAATAAAATCTGGAAAGTGTTTTTGCCATAACCCAATCGTTTTTAGTGGATAATATTACACTTACAAAGAGACAAAATTTCCCTATAGTTACCTATAAAGTTACCTATAAAAATCACATTGAATTCAAGTGATGTATATTTACCATAATTTAAAATGATTGATACTCAGCTATTTCATGATTATTCTACTTTAATCAAGTTGATTACAATTTAACTTTAATAGTACTGGTGGAACCACTGGATTAACAACGGATACACTCCTTCTGCCGGAGAGGGTCTGCAAGATGCCCGCTTCAACTCCCGCGACCACATGATGGGTGTTTCGCTCTATCAAAGTTCCCGATTCTTCAAGGGAAACCGCATTACCTTTGGTTTTGACTGGTTCCGCTACGGAGGGCATGCGTGGAATGAATATGTGAGTGGAGAAAATGCGGGTACGTCTGCCGACCTGGTGGATAAACAGGAAGATGAACTGGCCGGATACGTGGACTTGCGTCAGGACATCCGTTCGTGGCTGACGTTCAATGCCGGACTTCGGGTAGACCATCATTCGCGTGTGGGAACGGAATGGGTACCGCAGGTCGGTCTGGCTTTCCATCTGCCACAGACTATGGAACTGAAGGCATCGGCTTCAAAAGGTTTCCGCTACCCTATCCTTCGGGAAATGTACATGTTCCCGCCACAAAACCCTGACCTGCAACCAGAATCTATGTGGAACTATGAGCTGGCCTTCTCACAGCAACTGATGAATGGCAGGCTGCAGTATGGCGTCAATCTGTTCTTTATTGACGGAAAGAACCTTATCCAGACGTTGCCGAATCCTCACGGAAGTGGTATGCTGAACCAGAACTCCGGAGAGATAGAGAATGCGGGTGTAGAAGTACAGGCTGCCTACCGTATCGACCGCCACTGGTCGGTAGACGGAAATTACAGCTATCTTCACATGAAGAACCCGGTCATCGCCGCTCCGGAACATAAACTTTATGCCGGAGCCAGTTTCTCGCAAAGACGGTGGAACGTATCTACGGGTCTGCAATACATTGCCGGACTTTATACGCAGACGGCCCCGTGGTGACCGAAGATTTCGTGCTTTGGAACCTGCGTGCCACCTTCCGTGTGAACCGCTGGCTGGACATCTGGGCACGTGGTGAAAACCTGTTGGCACAGAAATATGAAATCAATGCCGGCTATCCCATGCCGCGTGCCACTGTGATGGCTGGAATCAATCTCAATTTTTAGGATAAGTTTGTGAAATTCATAAGTTCTGCCTATTTTTGCTCTCATTATGAAAAAGACAATCACTTCTCTCCTACTGGTGTGGGCGATAGGCTCATGCGGTACATCTTTCCTTCAGGCACAGACCGCCGTAGAAAAAGGTCTGAAGAGTATCAACCGTACTTCTGCCGAGGCCATTGTAGGCTTTTTGGCCGATGACGCGCTGCAAGGACGTGAAGCCGGCATGATTGGCTCGCGCGTGGCAGCCCGCTACCTGGTTTCCTGTCTTCAGGAAGCCGGCATTGCTCCTCTGTATGATGATTCGTATTACCAGCCTTTCGAAGCCTGTGTCAAGGAACGGCAGCAGAAAGGCCGTTGGCAGGTACATCCTGATTCCATTGCCCAGCTGAAACAGGGTACGCACCGTTCGCTCCGCATGGCCAATGTATTGGGCATGATTCCAGGAGAACAGACCAATGAGTACGTAGTGGTAGGGGCACATTTCGACCATCTGGGCATTGATGAAACACTGGCAAGCGACAAAATCTACAACGGAGCCGATGACAATGCGTCGGGTGTATCGGCCGTGATGCAGATTGCCCGTGCTTTTCAGGCCAGTGGCAAAAAGCCCTTGCGCAACGTCATCATCGCATTTTGGGATGGAGAAGAGAAAGGACTTTTAGGCTCTAAGTATTTCATGCAGCACTGCGATTTTGTAAAGGATATCAAAGGTTATTTGAATTTCGATATGATTGGCCGGAACAATCGGCCGGAACAACCTGAGCACGTGGTGTATTTCTATACGGAAGCACATCCGGCACTGGGCCAGTGGCTCAAGGATGACATTGCCCGTTACGGGTTGAAACTGCAACCGGATTACCGCCCGTGGGACCGTCCGGTGGGAGGAAGCGACAATGCTTCGTTTGCCGTACACGACATTCCCATCATCTGGTATCACACTGACGGACATCCGGATTACCACCAGCCTTCTGACCATGCCGACAAGCTGAACTGGGAGAAGGTGGTGGAAATCACCAAGGCTTCTTTCCTTAACGCCTGGAACTTGGCTAACGAGAAATCGTATTAAGCCGTCAACAGATACCGAACAGTTTCATGTCCGCTTCGGGGGTAGTAATGCCTCCGATACCGAACTGTTCTACCAGTACTTTGGCTACGTTTGGTGAGAGGAAGGCTGGTAAGGTAGGTCCTAGGTGAATATGTTTCACGCCCAGGCTCAACAGGGCCAGCAGGACGATGACCGCCTTCTGTTCGTACCAGGCAATGTTGTACACAATGGGGAGTTCGTTGATGTCGTTCAACTGGAAGACTTCCTTCAGCTTTAAGGCAATTACGGCCAATGAGTAACTGTCATTACATTGTCCGGCATCAAGCACACGGGGAATTCCTTGAATATCGCCTAACGGAAGCTTGTTGTAACGGTACTTCGCGCAACCAGCCGTAAGGATAACCGTATCTTTCGGAAGTGCCTGAGCAAAGTCGGCATAGTAGTCGCGGCTCTTCATGCGTCCGTCGCATCCGGCCATGACCACAAACTTGCGGATGGCACCGCTCTTCACGGCTTCTACTACCTTATCAGCCAGTTGCATCACCTGATTATGGGCAAATCCGCCGATAATCTCTCCCTGCTCCAGCTCTACAGGCGGCTGGCATTGTTTGGCCAGTGCGATGACCTCTGAAAAATCCTTGTGTCCCTCGGCATCCGTGGCAATATGCTTGCATCCGGGATACCCCGTTGAATTAGCCGTAAACATCCGTTCCTTATAAGTCGCATTTTCCAGTGGCGGTACGATACAGTTGGTGGTGAACACAATCGGGCCGTTGAATGCCGTAAACTCTTCACGCTGCTTCCACCAGGCATTTCCATAGTTCCCTACAAAATGCTTGTATTTCTTGAAGGCCGGATAATAGTGCCCCGGGAGCATTTCGCTATGCGTGTACACATCTACTCCCGTACCTTCAGTCTGGCGCAAAAGCTCTTCCAGGTCGTGCAAGTCGTGTCCGCTGATCAGAATACCCGGATTCTTCCCTACTCCGATGTTTACCTTCGTCAGTTCCGGATGCCCGTAGCGAGTGGTGTTGGCACGGTCCAGCAAGGCCATTACCTGCACTCCGTGCTGTCCGGTCTCAAGTACCAAAGCCACGAGTTCGTCTGCTCCCATTGTCTGTGTGGTGATACGCGCCAAAGCCGATTGCATAAAGGCATGAATGGCCTCGTCGGCAAATCCCAGACGCATGGCATGTTCGTGGTAAGCTGCCATTCCCTTTAGTCCGTACATCAGCAGTTCTTTCAACGAGCGAAGATCCTCGTTCGGTTCTCTCAACACTCCTACGGAAGCCGATTTTGCCAGGTATTCTTCCTCCTTACCGTTCCATGTCAGCTCGTCTGCTTCCGGTAGGACGATACCTGCTTTCACGGCACGTGCCTTCAAATGATCGCGCAGTTCCAGTCCCTTTCTCACACGAGCCAGGATACTTTCATCGTCAAAATTGGCATTGGTAATTGTAGAGAAAAGTGCGTCGGTGACAAACTCATTCGTACCGGCTTCCACTTCGTGTCCCTTCGTGCGCAAGGCATCGGCAGCTACCGACACGCCGCGCACCACAAAGAGCAACAAATCCATGTAGCGTGCGGTGGTATCTTTCTTTCCGCATACTCCTCGCAACACACATCCAGTGCCTTTAGCCGCTTCCTGACACTGGTAACAAAACATATTTCCTTCCATATTCTTTCTTGGATTATTATTGATTTTTCATTAAGTTTGCGCAAAGATGAGGAATCCTGCACGGGATTTCTGTCACCTATGTGACACGCAACCCAAAGAAAAGTTAAAAGAAAGATGCATACCGAAATTTTGAGCCGAATGAGCCTGTTTGAAGGCTGTGACCCGGAGGCACTTTATCAGTTGCTCCGTGAAGCCCCGAACAGTCTGCGCACATATAAGGAAGGAGAATTCATTGCCCGTCAGGGTGACGTGTGCCGCTCCTTGTTTATTCTGATAAAGGGACATGTGAGGACACAAATGGAGAATGCCGAGGGCAAGCAACTTACCATCGACTGGATTAAGGCACCCGACATTCTGGCACCGGCTTTTATCTATGCCTCGGAGAATCGCTTCCCGGTAAATGTGGAAGCCACAGAACTTTGTGAGGTACTTGTAATGGACCGGATACGTTTTGAGGAGTTCATGCATGCCCAGCCGGCTGTAATGCGGAATTTCATTGCCACGATATCCGACCGGAGTTTGTTCCTGAGTCGAAAATTGAACGAGTTTGCCTTGCAAAGCTTGAAATCACGCCTATTGAACTACCTGAAAATGCACGGAGGCATCCACAACCAGCAAGAAGTAGCCTTTATCTTAGGAGTGGCACGTCCGTCACTGGCTCGTGCTTTGTCTGAACTGATTGCCGAAGGAAAAGTCACCATGTCCGGCAAACAGGTGATTCTTCATTCTGATGACTAACATTTATTTGAGTGAGTCGTCTTCCTCTACCGGAAGCATATCGTGCTGGATGTTGTTCATACTTCCCCACAAGCTATAGCGAGCCTCCGGATTCATGGCTTCCAGACGTGCCAACATCTCTTTCATATCCGAACGGTGAGAATCTTTCTCGTACGGGCAGTTCTTCACCTGCTTGCGGAAACCACGGAGAGCGGCCATCTCTTTCAGGTCGGCTTCGTGTACCAGACACATAGGGCGGATAATGGTCATGTCAAACTTGCGCATCACCAGGCGCGGCGGCATGGTACTGAATGCTCCCTGAAAGGTCATGTTCATCAGCAGGGTTTCCAGTATGTCATCCATGTGATGTCCCAAGGCGATTTTGTTGCATCCCTGCTCTTTGGCCACGGTGAAAAGGGCCTTGCGGCGATTCCATGAGCAGAGGAAGCACGGCGACTTTCGCGTATCGGTCGACGGATCGAACTCCGTTTCATAACACACGTAGGGCACTCCCAAACTTTCGGCATATTCGCGCAAGTAAGTCTGGTCGGATTCATAAGCAATGTTCTTCATCACCACGTGCGCCGCCACCACCGAAAACTTCGGCTTGTAGATGCGCGAACGTCGGGCCAGCAACTCCAGCAAGGCCAGCGAATCCTTTCCTCCCGAAAGCCCCACCAGAATGCGGTCACCCTCCTCTATCAGCTTGTAATTCATCACTCCTTTCATAAACCGCTGGTTGATGCGGCGCATCAGGCGGTCCTCTTCCGTCATTTTTCCCATATCGTATGTTGTTAAAACGGCGACGAATTTACGAAAAAACGCCCGAACCACAGGTCCTCGTTACAGATTTTTATCAAGTCAGGCCAAGCGTACGCTTTGACAATAGCGCATTATTTACTACATTCGCAAAAATAAACACACAAAAGTTCTGCCTGAATGAAAAATAGCAGAACAGAAAATGGCATAATTCCAAGAATATTCCTACATTTGAGAAACTTTTAGACACAGAAACGATGAAAAAAAGATATTTGCTTCCTCTGCTGGCTCTTTGTTGCGCAGGAGGAACTTCTGCCCAAAGCTTAAGCCAGGCACAGAAATGGTTCAACAATAAAGAATTCGATAAGGCCAAACCCGTGTTCAAGCGCCTGGTGAAACAGTCTCCTTCGAATGCCAATTACAATTTCTGGTACGGCGCCTGCTGTTACGAGACAGGCGAACTGCAGGAATCACTTCCTTATCTGGAAAAGAGTGCCGAACGCAAGGTAATCAACGGTTATCTTTACCTGAGCAAGGCGTATGCCGACCTCTACCGTTTCGACGAAGCCATTGAGAATCTGGATGAACATATCTATTGGCTGGAAAGAAAAAATCGTGACGCTTCTGAAGTGGAAGGCTTGATGAATCGCTACCGCATGGGAGCTCGTATGATAAGAGGCGTAGAGAATGTGGCCGTAATTGATAGTTTTGTAGTCGATAAAGCGAATTTTCTTGAAGCTTATAAAATCCACGAAGAATCTGGAAAAATCGGTTTGACAGGAGAAAGCGACTGCACGGAATTTACGAACGGGATGAAGGACAAGAAGATACTTTCCCACCGTTTGCCGGGAACCAACCAGAAGGTGCTGTACTCCAGCGCTACATTAGGCGGAGACTGGAGTGTGCCGGAGAAAGTCAAAGGACTGGAAGAGGTGGGTACCGACCTGAACTATCCGTTCATGAATTCCGATGGCATTACCTTGTATTTTGCAGCCAAGGGCGAAGCCAGTTTAGGCGGATACGATATTTTCATTACCCGCTATGACGCAGAGGATGGAAGCTACCTGAAGCCCGACAACATGGGATTACCGTTCAACTCCCCCTTTAACGATTACATGTATGCCATCGACGATTTCAACGACTTGGGCTGGTTTGCTTCCGACCGCTATCAGCCGGAAGGAAAAGTCTGTGTGTACGTGTTTGCTCCCAACAATTCCAAGCGGGTGTACGACTATGACACCACCGACCCTGCGCTGCTGACCAACGTAGCCATGCTGAATGGTATCCGTCACACCTGGAACGATGCCGACAAGGTACGCATCGCCAAACAGCAACTGGCACAGGTGATGTACGGAGGCAATGAAACCCAAAAGAAAGGTGACTTCCGTTTCGTGGTGGACGATAACGCTATTTATCACACACTTAGTGATTTCCGATCGGCTGATGCACGAAAGAAATATCAGTTGCTCCAGCAGAAGGAAAAGGATTTGGATACGATGATTGATGCACTTGACAGAGTACGGGCCAAGTACGCTTCTGGTAATCAGAGTACAAAAGGTCAGCTGACTCCCGGCATACTAGATCAGGAAAAACGGGTAAAGGAATTGCGCGAGGAGATAGCTCGTCTGACCCTCGACATCCGGAACACGGAAATCCGCAAACTCAAAAATCCTTAATATTCACATAACCATGGAAACACTGATTATCATTGCACTCATCGTAGGCGGATTGATACTTTTTGCCATAGAGGTCTTCCTGATTCCCGGCATCAGCATAGCGGGAATCGGGTCGGCGGTATGCATCCTGTATGCCATCTATTCCGCCTTTACATCACTCGGTTCGGAGGCAGGATTCATTACCTTAGGAGTTTCCCTGTTGGGCATCATCGGCGTCACATGGTGGTTCATGCGCTCAAAGACCGTAGACCGCCTGTCGCTGAAGAAAACGCTCGACTACCGTCCCTCACCTTTTGAAGGAATGGACCTGAAACCCGGTGACAAAGGCATGAGCGTCACCCGCCTGACCCTGATAGGTAATGCCGACTTCAACGGACACATCATCGAGGTGCAATCGGCCGACGGATTCATCGACGAAAAAACACCGGTAGAAATTGTCCGCATCAACGAAACCACTGTTTACGTGAAGCAGGCATAATCCCTCTCTCCCTTTTTGTATTCACTTTTAAATCTAAGTTATATGATTAATCCCGCTTATCTTCCGTTTATACTGGCCGGAGGTGCCATTATCTTCCTGGTCATATTCTTTCACTATGTACCTTTCTTTCTTTGGCTATCGGCCAAGGTGTCAGGAGTAAAGATTTCGCTTATCCAGCTGTTCCTGATGCGTATCCGTAACGTACCGCCTTACGTCATCGTGCCTGCCATGATTGAAGCCCACAAGGCCGGACTGAGCACCATTACGCGCGACGAGTTGGAAGCTCACTACATGGCCGGCGGACACGTGGAAAAGGTGGTACATGCACTGGTATCGGCATCAAAAGCCAATATCGACCTGTCTTTCCAGATGGCCACCGGAATCGACCTGGCCGGACGTGACGTGTTCGAAGCCGTACAGATGTCAGTCAACCCGAAAGTCATTGACACACCTCCTGTAACCGCTGTAGCCAAAGACGGTATCCAGCTGATAGCCAAAGCCCGTGTAACCGTACGCGCCAATATCCGCCAATTAGTGGGTGGTGCCGGTGAAGACACCGTACTGGCTCGTGTAGGCGAAGGCATCGTCTCCTCCATCGGTTCTTCCGAAAACCACAAATCAGTACTCGAGAATCCCGACTCCATCTCCAAACTTGTGTTGCGTAAGGGACTGGATGCCGGTACTGCCTTCGAAATCCTTTCCATTGATATTGCCGACATTGATATAGGTCGTAACATCGGAGCTTCCTTGCAGATAGACCAAGCCAACGCCGACAAGAACATCGCTCAGGCAAAGGCTGAGGAACGTCGTGCTATGGCTGTTGCCCTGGAGCAGGAAATGAAAGCCAAAGCCGAAGAAGCACGTGCTAACGTAATTCAAGCCGAAGCAGAAGTGCCTAAAGCCATGGCAGAAGCCTTCCGCAGCGGCAACCTCGGTATCATGGACTACTACCGGATGAAGAACATTCAGGCCGACACCGACATGCGAAGCAGCATTGCCCGCCCTGATTCACACCCGGCCGGACATGAACCCATCGGCAAATAAAAAGACAGAAACAAAACACTTAACTTGCTAACTAAAAACAAATGCGTATGAAAAAGTATTTTCCTCCTTCAGAACTGATCATCAATGAAGATGGTTCGGTGTTCCACCTCCACGTGAAACCGGAACACCTGGCAGATAAAGTCATCCTGGTAGGTGACCCCGGACGTGTAGCTCTCGTAGCCTCTCATTTCGACACCAAAGAATGCGAAGTAGAAAGCCGTGAGTTCCGTACCGTGACCGGTACTTATCAGGGCAAACGCATCACGGTAACCTCTACCGGTATCGGATGCGACAATGTAGACATCGTAATGAATGAACTCGACGCACTGGCCAACATCAATTTCCAGACCCGTGAAGAAAACGATACCTTCCGTCAGTTGGAAATTGTGCGTATTGGTACCTGCGGCGGTTTGCAACCTTATACACCTGTAGGCACCTACATCTGTTCCGCTATCTCCGTGGGATTCGACGGCCTCCTGAACTTCTACGAAGGACGTAACGCGGTGTGTGACCTGCCCATGGAACGTGCTCTGCTTAACCATTTAGGTTGGACGGGCAATCTCTGTGCACCGGCTCCCTATGTGATTCATGCCAACGAAGAACTGGTAGACCGTATCGCCGGTACAGACATGGTACGTGGTGTGACAGTAGCCTGTGGCGGTTTCTTCGGTCCGCAAGGACGCCAGCTCCGTATTCCACTGGCCGACCCGCACCAGAACGAGAAAATCGAGAACTTCGAATATCAGGGACACCGCATCACCAACTTCGAGATGGAAAGTTCCGCACTGGCCGGACTGGCACGTCTGCAAGGCCATAAAGCTACCACCGTGTGCATGGTCATTGCGAACCGCGTAGCCAAGGAAGCCAACACCGGATACAAGAACAAAATTGACGACCTGATTAAAGTCGTACTCGAAAGAATCTAACAAACTTATTATGAATCAGCAGGTTCTCTTCTTCGGGAGAGAACCTGCTTTTATGTCTGAAAACCCACTCATATGGAAGCAAGTTTTAAATCCACCCTTACCGACAAACGTCAGCGATACGCTCAATTCCTCGAACAGTTCGCCCCTCTGATTGAAGGCGAGAAAAACGAAATCAGCGTACTGGCCAACACCAGTGCCGCCCTGAAAGAAGCCTTCGGATTCTTTTGGGTAGGCTTCTACCTCGTACACGAAGGCGAACTCCACCTTGGTCCGTTTCAGGGCAGCGTGGCCTGCTACCGCATCAAGAAAGGACGCGGCGTATGCGGCACCGCCTGGGCTGAAGCCCGTACCCAACTCGTGTCCGACGTAGATAAGTTCCCCGGGCACATTGCCTGCAGTTCCCTCTCCCGTTCCGAAATCGTCGTGCCGATGATAGCGGCAGGAGAAGTGCGGGGCGTGCTCGACATCGACAGCGACCAGCTGGCTACATTCGATGAAACCGACCGTGAATACCTCGAAAAAGTAGTCGACCTGCTGGTGAAAACCCTCTACCAGCCCACATAAATCTGCCGACTCCACTTCCGGATGTAACCCGAAAACCGTATCTTTGCAAGGATTTTAAAAAGACATACACACGTGAACATATTACAAACTGAAGATACCATCTGTGCCATTGCCACCGCTCAGGGTGGAGCCATCGGTACCATCCGCGTGTCGGGGCCGGAAGCCATCACCCTCACCGACCGCGTCTTTAAGCCCGTTTCCGGCAAACCATTAGCCGAACGTGCACCTTATACCCTCACCTTCGGCCATATCCTCACGCCCGAAGGAGAAATCATCGACGAAGTGCTGGTCAGCCTTTTCCGTGCCCCCCACTCTTACACTGGTCAGGATTCCACGGAAATCTCCTGCCACGGATCGAGCTACATCCTCCAGCAAGTGATGCAGCTCCTTATCCGCCAAGGATGCCGTGCCGCCGGACCGGGTGAATATACTCAGCGTGCCTTCTTGAACGGCAAGATGGACCTGAGCCAGGCCGAAGCCGTGGCCGACCTCATCGCCTCCACCTCTGCCGCTACCCACCGCATGGCCATGAACCAGATACGCGGTGGATTCAGCCGTGAACTGGCCGTCCTGCGCGACAAACTGCTCCATCTCACCTCCCTCATGGAGCTGGAACTCGACTTCAGCGACCACGAAGAACTGGAGTTTGCCGACCGTTCGGAACTGGAAGACATCGCCCGTCAGATTGAGCAGGTTATCCATCACCTGGTAGATACGTTCAGCGTGGGCAATGCTCTGAAGAACGGAGTGCCCGTGGCTATCGTTGGCGAAACAAATGCCGGTAAGTCCACCCTGCTGAATGCCCTCCTGAACGAAGAACGTGCCATCGTGAGCGACATTCATGGCACCACCCGCGACGTCATTGAAGACACCATGAATCTTGGAGGTATCACCTTCCGCTTCATCGATACCGCCGGTATCCGCGAAACAACCGACACCATCGAAAGCTTAGGCATCGAACGGAGTTTTCAGAAGCTGGATCAGGCCAACATCGTGCTTTGGGTTATTGATGCCACTTGTGCC